>Ga0307514_10000004_pt1 | contig 685282 bp, 718 predicted proteins | sample 16_EM_MG_FD_203088 | JGI IMG/M metagenome (GOLD analysis project Ga0307514, IMG submission 203088) | Populus trichocarpa ectomycorrhiza microbial communities from riparian zone in the Pacific Northwest, United States - 16_EM | ecosystem: Host-associated > Plants > Roots > Unclassified...
ATCATCTCGTCCAACGGTTCGGAGAGTTATTTCTCTGGTACGAGGAAACCAGGAATACCTCTGGTCAATACTGGGTCTTTCACTCGACCGAGTTTCATGGCATCACGTACGACGTCTGCAGATATCTTTCGACGGGCAGGTTACCTTTCGAGGAACTTATCGATACTGCCCATTATCACCATCAGGAAGAAAACGGGGACTGTTTTTAGAGGGCGCTCTTGTGCACGGACAAGAGGTTGAGTCTTAGGATAAGCCGAGGAAAGAAAAAGAAGTTAGATAGGCGGCTGTATTTAGTTAATAAATGTTTTATTGAAACGTGGCTTAATACCCCCGTAACATGCTTATTGCCTCTTAAATCTCTCATGCAGATGAGTTATTTAATTGCGTCATAGATTTAATTGACGACGAACCGATACTATGCCAACGTAGAACATTGACACGTAAGCTCGTATCCGATACGAGTTTACATTGCGATCCAGACTGCTGAAGCTAATAAGGAGTGCTCGCTCTAGGCCAGTGCATACGTCATTATTCACTCAGTTACGTCATGCTAAAGTCGAGACTATTCTCCTGACCGGAACATGCTCCACTGTATCCTAGCCCATTACAGGTAGGGGTGTAGAGTTCTCGTTATCGCATTCTGACTATCAACTGCCGTGCATGATACCTTGAATGTCCTGCAAAGTATCCTGGTCTGAACGAAGCCGGAACTCTCACTAACGCTAATCACCTTATGATTCTAGCATAGTCCTTGGTTCATACTCTTCGTGCGACTAATATGAACACCCGCTAAAGAGCATATTTCTGACCACTTGAATACTACATGCATAGGTGTTATGCATATTGTAGATATGTATGCATCCGGTATTCATAACCAAGTATCATTATTGCTGCTGAGGACAACCCCTACAAATTCCACCCAAGTATTGAGTGGGAATTCATCATGCCATTGGCCAGAGACATCCTTGCGATTCTCGGTGTCTCCCAACACTAATGAGAAACATGCTAGCCGCCATCTATAAACCCTCCACGCTCCAGCAGTACCCCGCGAAGTGTACCTCTCCACCAGGGTCTTGATATGTGCTTGCTCTTCCTCAGTCCACACGAGCTCAATGAGGTGTACATTCTCCTTCGGTATCCGGACGAGTAGTTTTCCATTGCCGAGTTTTGATTCTGACCAACGCCTGATCGTCCATGGTTTTCCAATCCAATTCATCTGGTGTGCCGCATCCTGTTGAGATTCTTCGTCTTTAGTCCGGATAGCATGCATCAAACTCTTCACAGCGGAATACAATACCTCAGCACCATGCTTTTCCATCACAGTATGATCCTCTGAATCTTCAGGCGCACCTGAAAACAGCCACATCGTCTGAAAACAGCAGTCATAGAGTGAATGGAATCCTGGTATAGCTGTGACTTGAAGTTTGAATCCAATTTTCGCATTCATCGCAATTTGCCAGCCTACACTGTTTTTAGTCTTATACCAAAGGGATTCATCAAAAATCCCAAAACTCCATGAACAGTAGGAGAGTTGGCTGTTACTTGATGGTTTTGCTCTGGATGTTAAGGTATCATACGACACAAGGTGGATATTCCATCGGTTTTTGGGCTCCTCAATACAGGAGTCTGGATCCTTGTGGGTGAGATTCACATTTTCAGCGTGCAAGAAGGTGGCGAGTTTGAAATAAGTTCCAGGTGTCATCTCGTCGATGACACTTTTGAAGGTCTCAGCCACTCCGGGCATTGTTCCCACCAGCATTGGTTCAAGGGCTGACATAAGTGCTGGATGCCCATGTGGTGGTGTTGACTGGATCTCCAACAGGCGGCAGAGCACAGAATTCAATCTCTGGAGTGCATACCACCCTAGTTCTTCACCGACAATAATGGGAAAGTCGTTGTGCACCAAAATCCCCCACTCTTCAAGTGTATTCCCCCATAAAATGGACAGTGGCAACCCCATAACAACGTTCTGAGTCACCAATTTGCAAAGCATTGCCGCTGCAACCGAAGTGAAAGTCTTTCCAAGACCCATTTCATCTGCCACCAGTGTTCCTGGCATATCAGCATCCCAAACCCATCTCTTCATGATCAATTGGATGGCCCCAACCTGGTGCGCCAAAAGCTTTGTTCTGGGCACTCCTCGAATTGAATACTTGCGGCCTGGATCATGGTCATCTGGTGATTGGCGAATAGAACGCACATTCAGCAGCCTGACTGCTTCATCAAAACAGTCGTGTTTACACTCGTTGTTGATTGTATTGAGAACTGAATTCTGTACTGAGCATGTGTTTTCTGGATCGAGGACCTCCTCAGTAACCTCCAATTGCTCTTGAACCTCCCTTGCACTTTTGTTGGTGTTCATTTCGTCCTCAATGATCGGTTGCAGTTGCTCGGATGTAAGCTGGACAGATACACTCATTATCCGGTGCTCCTGAAATTCATCTCAATGTTAGGAATTTCACAGACAAGCAACCATTTGAACGAATACATGTGGATGGAATATAATCAATTCTATTCTTTCAATCAAAACTTACATTAATACAAGTATCATTCTCTTGCCCACCATCCTCCTCTCCCTCCTCTTCTACCTCTCTTCCACCCTCCTCAGAACCTTCCAAAGTCTATGTATAATGATTAGCAGTGGCTCACGTCTAGCCTTAACACGGCTAGCGGGATTACCTTTGTCGGCCTAATTACATGTTCGGCAATCTCCATTCCTGTCACTCTCATCACTTCTACCAACAATATCTTCACACTATGTCCAAGTTTCAACTTCAAAGCATTTGAAAGGCAACAGTTGTACGAAATCTGGCCATATATGGGGTCATTGAATATTTGCCCGTGTTTGTATATTACCATATACTCTGCTTCCAATTTGTCCTGCTCCAAGGTGCCCTTCAACATTGAATTGAGAATGTATGGCTCTTTCGGGCCGCCGTTTTTGTCGATGAAATCAACCAACTCCTCCTAGGGCGTCACATCCGTATACGAGGCTTGGAGTTGTTCGGGGGCTAGAACCATATCCTTGCCATTTGACACCCAGTCAATCATAACCGTGAACGTTGTATTTGACAACACAGGGAGGTTACTTCTCGTCTTTTTCACCATGCACTATCCCAAATCTGTCGCCGGTCGCTTGTTGCCTCGGCTTCCCTTTTTCCTCGCCTCTCAAATTTTGTATGCACATTTGTTCAAAACCATCTCGACCCACTGCCGGCAGATCCATTCAGCATTATCGAAATTAACCAATGGCAGCCAGGTCTCGAATGTTGTCAAAAAATCTGCGACAGACATCTTCCAGTGCAGGGATCTATCTTGAACTTGTTTCATTCAGTTTTGCCTCTGGATGGTGGACCGATGCTTCTTCTCGAGAAACCCAGCCACCCATACTTTCTTGCACTTGTTGTATGCACTACAGTTGGGCTGCCCCATCCTTTTGGCAAATTGCTTCAAGGAGAACTGCCTTTGCTTCAGGCTAATTGGGGGTTTGCCTGCTGCACTGCCCAAGTCCGACGAATTGTCGCTCTCATCAGCTGCATCATATTCGTCATAGGACATCTCCGGCAATGGGGGCAAGTCCGCAATCCCTACGACATCTGTTTCCCGCGGTGCTGCTGGCTGCTCGACTCTACTCGTCGGATGATTTATGGGGTGTCTCCCTGGTGCGCCAGAAGGTGGTTGAGGTGGAGGAGTCGAGCTGGAAGATGTTAGCTGATTGACTGGATGATGTCCTGGCGGTCCTGGAGGCACTCTCAGTGCACCTGGAGATAGCGGCCCTTGTTCTGGGAACTGTGGAGGGGGGAACATTTGAGACCCGCTGTTAGGGGTTGTCCCTTGATAGTGATAACGGTACTTGGAGTAGTCCGGATGCATACATAACATGAGATAAGCATAAGACCTACGCAACAGGAGATTCAAGTAGCCGGAAGTATACTCTTCAGCGGGGGTTCATACTAGTCACGAGGAGATTGCAGACAGCTGTGGCTGGCATGAGTTCTTGCAGCTACTTTGCCTTACTGGGATGATAGACAAGATCATTAGCAGTGCGAGTAGTTTCTATCTTATTTTGTTTCTTGGAAACTACCGGGACATGCATAAGTGATATGCACGGCAGTTGATAGTCAAGACCCAATTAAGTGGACTCTTCACTCCTACTCGTAACGGGCCAGGATCCAGTGAAGCACGTTTTGGTGGAAACCTTAGCATTGACGTATCTGAGGGAATATGGCGTTGGCACATTGCCTAAAGCGAGAATCACACATTGGTTTGGGTGGAGTGATCACAATGTAATCTCGTATCGAATACAAGGTTTGCACATACTTTCCACATTGGCATTGTATTTGTGGGTCGCTATATGAACCTATGGCGCATTAATTGATCACTAAGAGGAGTAATTTATTATGATAAGGCATCCAGGGCGTAATATTCCAACTACCAAGTCATACGTGTTGTGGGATGTCAAAGTTGAAGTTATGGTCTGAGTTGATGGTCCGATATGATATCATGCACAAACACGATCACCAAACGGATTCGTGGCCACCTCTGCTAAGGCGCATTCTATGAATGTAAGACGCAAAGAGTACATGGCTATCATGAGGGGATTAAATTATAGTCTGGGCACTATAAAGAGACCACATTGTTTCGGCAATGAAAAGAACAAGCTCTAGTAGCATGACAAACAATGATAACTACCAGCGAGGAACAATCTGATATATTATTGCATTTTTATGATACCTATACCTATACCTATACATTAGAATCTATTAGGTTTCTGTAGTGGCAGCCCCGCACCTTCGATACAGGTACTGTCATAGCAATGAGCATCAACTTCGACAACGATAATGATGTTATTGTTTCCACTCTTGAGAAGATTATTTCTAACGCCAGGACAAACCAGTATATTATCATGGCTCAGTGTGTTTGGTGGCTTTCTTCGATTATCGGATTACAAAAGGCATTAGTCATACATATTGATATTCTTCGGAATAGTGCAACCGATTAAGACGACATTACCCCACGAGCCATACCACTATCACCCCGAGATATTCAGGAAGACCCTCGAAATGACTGGGAACTCGACCACATACATCCGGGTAGGAAGATACACGTTGATTCAGAAGCATACGCTTCAGAATTGGATCAGTATGACGGTAGAGTGCTTAGCCAAGTGAAGAACGCCGTCAGGCAGTCTGGGCAATGGGAGAAGCGGTTCGTTCCTATGCAGAGAACATGTCTAGGAACATGTCAAGGGAAGTTACCTCAACGGAAGTTAACTAAGCGGGAGAGGAAACGACTTAATCAATTATCCCAAGTATCTCTGGCTCAAGTCAGAGATATACTTTTGGAATAGGATCTATGGCCGTGAACGTAGTACTTACTTAAGTGACTACTCACATTTACTTAAGTATATGTTACTCAGGGTAAAGCACGCCTGTAACAGTATAATATATCAGGACCAAACGCTCCTGGGTATAAAAACGAATGAACGAAGAAGAGCTTAAGACTTACCAAGGCTTGAAGAAGCAAGGAGCTTTATTGCTTAACTGACCAAAATTTGGATTGGTAGTAGTCTCAACTAAGCTACCAAATTTAACGGTGACGTTACCATTCCGAAATCCAGTTATGACTACCCAGTATCGTGACGGAAGGAATTATGTTCCTGAATATTATACAGAACCAATTATTTGGGATCGACAAGTTGAATATTGTCAACAGGAGAATAATTTGCCTAAATTATCAGAGGTTATAATATTTTGGCAAAATTGATGCCAATTAATATTTTTGAATTGGCTGGTTATGTACCTAATCTATTCGAATACGAACCCTTCAATAAATTCGCCTCGATAGATACTATATTACTCGAAGAACCCGAGAACAATTGTAATAATTCAATATTCCACGAAGAACCTGAGACTCTGAAACCTTTGATAGAATACTACTGATAATCAGCAATCAATGGTAAATTACTTACGATTGACGGTTTGGTATTCCAGAATCACTGGAAAGAGTATCACTCGTGGGCAGACGAGTGGGATTGCGACTGCAAAACAGAACATATAACTGAGTGGTGTTATTGTGTTACGGGGGTTCTTAATCCCAGTAATCAATACAACATTTATTGAATTAAGTATTGCCGCCTATCTAATGATCTCTTTCTTTTCTCGTCTTATCCTAAGACTCAACCTCTTGTACTGTTACGCAAGAGCGCCCTAAGCCAAACCTCCTCCAATGCCCGTCCCCTATGTAAAGGAAGATCAAACTTCCCTGTCATGCAACCACTCCTCGGCAAACTCCTCAAATGGTGGCGCGCCGTTGTTCAAGTACCGTAACACCAGGTAATTGATACCCTCAAGTTCGCAGAAACCAAAAACCACTTGGTAGGTGTGGGTTGAACGTGCTTCGGCCAACTGAGAGTAGTTGTCTGAATAACACGACAACTTGTTGCAGAGTGTATTCGGATGGTGTCAAATGTTGACCAGATATAAGTTGCCTGATCACGAAGGTGGATAAGAGTAGTAATGGTAATAGTGTTTTTAGATAGAATTCTTAATAATATTTTAAGATCGTCTTCGGTGTTTCTGAAAGCTAATCTTGTGGATGATGTCCCCTTATTCCTTCGAACATTGCTGGTTCTTTATAGCCCTTCCTCTTCCTCAGGTGTTATAGCGTTATCTCGGCCATGCCCCCTTGTGCCCGGTGATAAATTGCCACGATCCCCTCAGGGCATATGTCCCTGCAACGTGGTTTGAAAATGTTAAGCTCCTGATAAGAATCAGGCCATCCATTGCACGATATCAGCTTACCTCTGCCTAACTCAGACATCTTGCAATCGTACGAGTCAGTAGTTGGAACACTCACCAACCAAGTTGATGATGCTTATTGCCTCTTAAAATCCCTCATGCAAATGAGTTATTTAATTGCGTCATAGATTTAATTGGCGACCAACCAATACTATGTCTAGGTGGATTATTGATGCGTAAGCTCGTATCCGATACGAGGCTACATTGCGATCCAGACTTACTCGAGTCAATGTGTAGTGCTCGCTCTAGGCCGACGCCTACATCATTAATCTCTCAGCAACGTCATGCTAAGGTCGAGACTTTTCTCCAGGCCGGAACGTGCCTCTCCGAATCCTAGCCTGTTACAGGTAGGGAAGAAGAGTCCTCTTAATCACATATGACTATCAACTGCTGTGCATGTCACCCATGCATGTCCCGCAAAGTATCCGGGTGTGAACGAAGTACTCCCACTTCACGCGACTAATATGAACTCCCACTAAAGAGCATATTACTGACCACTTGAATAATACATGCATAGGTGTTATGCATATTGTAGATATGTATGCATCCAGTAATTATATTCAAGTATTATTTTTGCTGTTAAGAGCTAACCCCTAACATATTGCGAGGACAATAAATTATCGGCAAGATGTAGCCAGTGGTAGATCTTATCTGTCCCCCAATGGACCGGTTTTGCAACATAGTAATCATTATTGCTTTGTCAATAATAATGATTCAATTTCGAAGTATGATTGAACGATCCTTACTTATGAGATATTATATATTTTGGCAAAACAATGTATGGATGGCACTGCCAGAATGGATGATACATTTCGAAGAATCTATGCAAGTCGCATATGCAAAAATTGATAAATATACACCTCGCGATTGGAGGATGGATAATGAAGGAAACGATAGCGGTTATACTGACAGTGATCACCAAGGGCTTTTGGAAAGGCATGATAATGGCTGGGATGAAGCAAAAGAATATTACCAGAGAATATTCAAACGAGAGCTTAGGGAAGCTAAGCAGTTACGGAAGGAGGATGGTGCGAATAATGAGTATTCTGTTACGGGGGTACTTAGATTCCTAGAAAAAAAACTAGTACAGCTGTAGATTCTATTCTGCACTAAGGTTCTGGATAACCCTAGTTCGTATTTCCTGAAGCTTTTGTTTTCGAGCTTGATTATTCCTAGCCCGCTTGGCCTGTTTCCGGGTTTGGTTTTTTGTCGCCCACTTGGCCTGTTTCAGGGTTTGCTTTTTCTTAGCCCGCTTGGATTGATTCCGGGTCTGAGGTGGAAAATTCGTATGAATGGTTTCCGTATTAATGCTAACAGCCCTAGTACTGTCTCTAGGAGTTGAAGATATTTCTCGGACCTCCCTTTGATGTCGTGCAACTAAGTTAGCAATTTAGGTAATTAACCCTTTGTCTAATCCAATAATTCCGGCAATCCACCAAACACAATTTGCCACCAAGAGGTAGTGATTGTATCGGCTAAATGCTATAACCTTCTCAAGAGGGTATATAATAACGTCGTTATCGTTTTCGATGGTAAGAGTCATGAAGCTTAGTAGGTAATACTTATCGAGGTGTGGGGCTGCCGCTACGAAAAGCTAATAGATTTAAATAATACTATAGGTATCATAAAAACTCAATAACCAATAAAGGTCTTCTTTCGCTGGTAGGTTTTTTGACTATTCGCTGCTAGAGCTTATTCTCTTCATTGCCGGGACAATGTGATCTCTTTATAGTCATGTTCGAGAGTCTGTATTATTTATCGCCGATACTTCCATGCTATGATTCCGTTGCTCGTAATTGGATTTATTTTGATCGTGTCTTACATTCTTCTGAATGCACTCGGTGATAAATTGCCACGCTTCCCTTAGGTTATCGTGTTCATATAATGTGGTTTTGAAGCATTACGCTCCTGATTGAAATCAGGCCATCTATTATATTAAATTACGTCAGACACATATCAGATCATAACTTCAACTTTGACATCTTGCTTCCGATTTGTTCAGTAGTTGGGACATCCATGACTATCATGTATTTCTGCGTAATCGCAACTTTGACTATGATTTGTCCTCTGAATGCTTTATCGCAATATATTTTAATAGCTTTTCACTATTAAATGCCTCACCATTAATTTGGCTATTTGGCATTGCCTCAGACATTGAATCAGCGACCCACTGATACTCTTCCAACGTGGATTACGACACATCACTATGACGTTGCAATGCATACGGTTTCAACTCAATGATCCGGTTTGCTTCAGGTCTCTTATCTTCAGTCAATGTTATTAATCCCTCAGACACTGCATGCTTAGGTGGTGACCTTTCTCTTTGACCGGGGAGTGCCCTGGTTGGTCTCATCGCCTGAGGCGATAAGCCAGAAATCCCTCGTACTCGCATATTGCATATCGTCTGCTACGCCCGTAATTCTGCGTAATCACAACTTTACTAGGCGTTGTCCTGCTAGATAAGGTTTAAATAAGTGTGGCCAAAAATCATGCGCACTGCTGAAGGTTTTTCACTTCCCAGTTATGGTGACATAATTGCATCATCTTAATTGAATCCACTAGTGCAATTGTAGTTGTCACTATCTGATCGACACGTGGCTCAAGTGTAAATCTGCTAAGACCCACTTGACTGACAAACATGCTAACGTAAGCACAGGCAGGTGTTTTGCATCCCACGATACTCCATGACATGTACCTGCTCCGATCTAGTCATGTATCATTACCACTGCTAAGGGAAAACCTTTAACATATTCTGAGAAAGTAATAGAAGAATACGATGAACCAGAGGTAGATGACGAATGGTCGTCATATGGAAAAAAAAAAAAACTCAAAGCAAACTTAGTCCCAGGAATGGTTTGAAGATTAATCCGATGGAAAGCTAAGGGATTCCATCGAAATAGAAAGATTGTATTCCAATGCGCTACTTGTTTCAGTAGGATTAGACGTCTAGGATGACACTTCCATGAAGTTATAAAAGATCATCAGATGACGTTAAAGATCAAGGTGCGAAGAAAATATAATGCTACCACCACCAATTGCATGGTCTGGTTGGTAATAAAGATTTTTCATATTATTTCGTCGATATTATAGTTGGATATTACTTCGGTACTTAATATCTTTGATATTACTTCGACGATATATTAATATCTTTGATATTACTTCAAGGATATTACCAGTCTATATTACTTAGGTATTTGATATCTTCCGTATTACTTTAATGATATCACCTTTAGATAGTACTTTTAATACTATCGTCGATGTTACTTCAATGATATTACGTTTATATATTACTTCGGTAATTAATATCTTTGGTATTACTTTAACAATATCACCTTCAGATATTACATTGGTTACTATCTTCAATGTTACCTTGACGATATTACCTTTGTATAGTACTTTGGTAATTATTATCTTTCGTATGACGTTAACAATATTGCCTTGAGATATTATTTCGGCACCTAATATGTTCAATGTTACATCTAGGTATTACCGATAAAATTATTTTTGATGATTTTGTGGAGAAAGGGAGTGATGTCTTATGATGGCAACCAGAGATTCGCCATGGAAAAGAAGGGAGTAAAAAAATAGTAATTATCATGAAGAAATAGTATTTTACGATAACACTGACAATTCGAATTTCATTCTTGAATATAAAAGAAACGATAATAAGTTATGGTATTATTAGGTATTCTCACTTATGATTCAAATTACTATCCAACTATGATGATTCTGTTGCATCAAGTTTGCTTCACTGAAATGACAAAAATATTAAAATTGGCATTCATCAGAATCTAGGAATTTGGGATGTAATTAGACTCAATGGACATTCCTTATGGAAGGTCAGAATTTTGGTTAGCCAGATTTGCATAAGCTATGTCCCATAGTTGTGCGAAGCTAGCGTTGATATCATTCTTCTGAAAGATATTTTGATTGATTTCAACAAATGGTGTATATGTACTTTCAAGAATATACGAATGGGGACTTTAACCTACGGGTGAATAAGATATGTATATCCTGGAAAGAGTAAATGAACAAGTGGCAACAATAATGGTATTCTCATCGATATTTGAATCACCTTCGACAAGGAGAAACGAGGACATGTATGATGTGTTCAGGCATTCTGATCGACATTGAAATCATCAACATTCGAATCACCTTCGACAAAGAGAAATGATAATACAATATGGTATTGTCAGGTATTCTCATTGACATTGGAATCACCTTTGACAAAAAGAAACGATACTACATTATGGTACTATCAGGTATTCTCATCGACATTCAAATCACCTTTAACAAAAAGACACGATGATGTTAGGGGTTCTCTCTTAGCAGCGGTAATGATACATGTTTGAACGAAGCAAGTACATGTGAAATACCATTTGGGATATTCATATGCAAAACACCTACTTGTGAATACATAAACATGTTTGTCAGCCAAGTGATCCTTAGCGGGAATACACTTGAGCCGCGTGTCAATCAATTAGTGAAGTCTACAGGCGCACTAGCGGAATCAGCTATGATGATGCAATTATGTCACCATTACTGGGAAGTGAAAAATCTTCAGCAGTGCGCATAATTATTGACCACACCTATTAAATCTTGTTTAGTGGGACAATACATAGTTAAGTTGCGATTACGCAGAATTACGTGGGCAGCAGACATGATTGCAATATGCGAGTAAGAGGGATCTGCAAGCTCATGCGCTAAGCGGTGAGAGCACTTGCAGCACTCCCCGGTCAACGGAAGGTCAACACCTATGCATGCAGTGTCTGAGGGATTAATGACATTGGCTGAAGATAAGAGGGCAGAAGCAAAACTGGCTTATTGAGTTAAGACCGCATGCATTACAACGTTATACTCGATAAGAATATGAGATTGACATGTCATTATCTATGCTAGCGGAGTATCAGTTGGTCGCTGATTGAATCTCTGACGCAATGCCGAATAGCCACATTAAAGGCGAGGGAATTAATAGTGACGAACTAAAAAAATGTATTGTGATAAGCACTGGTAAGACTAAGGTTGTCAGATGTACTAGCTAGTGAACAAATGGGAAGCAAGATGTCAAACACGAGGTTAAGAGCTGTCATTATTTGCGTTTGATATCATGACCATGAGGATGGTCCGGTATGGGACATAACGTCTGAAAACCACTCATGCATGAATACGATAAACATGGGGAATTCGTGGCACTATCAAGAGAGCACACTAGTGACTTTGGCGATAACCTATCAAGCCAGAATGGTGTCATGACGGAAAACCGAAGTCAAACTTGAACTGAGGATCTGATTATAAAAAGGCCGACATTGTCCCTGACAATGAGTAGAACCAAGCTCTTGCAGCAATCCACAGTCAGACATTACCAGTGAAGAACACCTTAAAATATTATTAAGAATTCTATCTACAATTGAAAATTTCTTCACTACGCTCTCTCCGTGAATACACACTCTTTGTGTTCGTGGAGACTAACACATTCTCAGTACGCACACCAGAGGGTCGTCGCAACTTTTGCTGATCTCATTCAATACTACAACGACCGGGGTTTAACCCACACCTCCCGAGCACTTTCATACTCAGCCATTATCGAAGGGGTTGGATACGAAGTGTACAGGTACATCACTACCGGTGGATTGCCTTACGAAGAGTGGTCCGAAGAGCGACCGTGGACTGACAAGGCAGAGTGGTAAGCTCTTGTTCTCTGAGAATAAGAGATTGAGTCTGGGAAGACGAGGAGAATAGGACAAGGAGATAGGCGGCTGTATTTAGTCTAATAAATGCTGTAATGATTATTGGGACTTAAAATACCCCCGTAACAGATAATAAGTTATGGTATTGTCAGGTATTCTCACCTACAATTCGAATTACTTTCTTCAACAAAGACAAACGATAATACGTTACGGTATTAGCAGGATATTATTAGCTTGGATAATATATTATCTTAAATGAATAAAGATAATTAAAAAAGTGATAGGTTTAAGATTTAGGATGCAATGTTATTAGGCATGATGCATCTGCTTAAGGGAAGGTCAGGATTCGAGTTAACCAGAATTGCGTGACTATGTCCCATAGTCGTGTTAGGCTAGTGTTAATATCATTCTTCTGAATGACATTTCGATCTACGGATTGACTTGTTAATCTTAATGGATATGCTTATATGTACCTTGAGAAATATATGAGTGGGGACTTGAACCTATGGGTGAAATGACTCCTGTGTCCTTGAAGAAGTAAATAAGCAATAAAAGTTATACTACTGCTATGATTGTTAACTGGTATTCTCATCAACATTTGAATCACCTGCGACATTTGAGGAATGAGGACACATATGATGTCTTCAGGTATTCTCATCAACATTCGATTCACCTTCAACAAAGAGAAACGAGGACATGTACGGTATCTTCAGGTACTCTCATCAACATTTGAAACACCTTCGACAAAGAGAAACGAGGACATGAAAGATGTCTTAAGGTATTCTCAACGATATTCGAAGTACCTTTTGACAAGAGAAACGAAGACATGTATGATGGCTTCAGGTATTCCCAACATTATTCGAATTACCTTTCGACAAGAGAAACCAAAACATGTATGATGTCTTCAGGTATTCTCAATGATATTTAAATTAGCTCTCGACAAGGGAAACGAAGATATAGGAATGAAGACATGTATGATGTCTTCAGAAATTCTTATCGATATTCGAGTAACCTTCGACAAAAGAGGGACAAAGACATCTATAAGCAAAAAGTTAAGTATTCCAGATTTTTAAAGAAAACATTATTACAGTTATGATTAGGTCGTCTATAATTATAGAGACGGAAAGATACTACATTCTTTCCAGGAACACTCGCATACAAGGACTTAAGATATAATTATCTTATACAACATAATGAATCGAGTAATGAGTAATAGAGACAGAATGGCTTAGGCTCGTTACCTTATAAACTTTTGTTCATTAGGTTCGAATACGGCTTAACTTGATGGAATTCACGTACTAGCGAAGCCTGGGGTACAGAGCCCCTGGGAAGAGAGGAACAGAGTCTCAAAGTGTCCGTCTAAAAACTAGCCGATACATGCTCCTTCTGGTAAACAGAAGTGAGAGATATGTTTTACGCCACCTCTCGGGAGAAGCTTAGGTACTTGAGGTGCGTGTCCTTACCGTATTCACTTCTCTTTAGTTAGTGTTACCTTGGGATGTCCCACAGTCGCATAAGCATGAGTGCATGTGGCAGGCTCCAGATAGTGGCGGGGATTCCGTCCATCCTCCACAAAACACGAGGCAGAGTGAGGCCTTTCAAAGGAGACATTGCTAGGTAATGGGAAGCAGATCCCTAGCAAGAACTGTGAGCCATCGCAGTTTGGGGGAACCTATGGGGTACCTGTGCTGGCCCGAGAGGACAGGTGCCTCTGCCAGTATGCCGAAGTCGAAGTGTAATGCTGGTGGGAAAATGCGGCTCTATAGAGTGAATGCACCCCATGTCGTGAAGCGGCCAAGACGATCACGCATGCTCAAGGTGCAAACATACTGATATTCTCTTATATGAGTTGTACCGACGCTTGTGAATTTGAGCAGTGTAAAGTCGGCTATGTTATTGATTATTATAAGTGAAGTTATGGGTCGAAACATTGAAAGACTTAACTTAATGATTCCGGGCGTACTCTAAATGGTCCTATCTGACCCTCTTGCGGGTGGTTCTGTGACGGCGAAGATTTCTTGATCATTTGGATTATTGCTTGAACATTTCGAGATATCTTTGAAACCCTTTTGAAATACAGTTTATATGTATCCATTGGAGTAAAATATGTCGACAGCCTGAAAACTGCGCATAGATGAAACATGGAAGTAAATGGACTATACTTCGAATGGTTAAGTGTAGACAAAATCCATGCACCAGTATGGTACTCAAATTAACCAGTGGAATAGATGAACAATTGATTAAATGTACCTGAATAAAAAGTAAATGGTCAAGCGTGTATATATACCACTGGAATAAATAAGTTGCGCTATGAGTTATTTAATCACACTCTTATGTGGTATTAGTACAAGTATAGGACTTCTATCCTTTACTGTATTCAACGATAATAGAATAACTCGCTGGAAAAATTCTTCACAAAGACAGCAGAAAGTGTTGGGTCACCGCACCTAGAGTAGGGGGTGATGTTACGGGTTTCGAAGTCTAAGAGATGGAGACAAGAGAAGGAACATTTTGATGCAGAAAAAATCAATCTGCATCTACGACGAACGATGACACGACGAACGATAAGAATTGGAATGCGCTGGCAAAAGAAATAAAGAGATGCAAACTTGTAATGTGCAAGAAGCTGGCAAAATGAAAGTTCACTTCTTAAAACGGAGCACCGTTGAGGTCACCAGTTCATGAGAAGGGGGGTGATGTTAGTGGTTGTCCTGTAATGGCGATAACGGTACTTGGAGTAGTCCGGATGCATAAATATCATGGGATATGCATAACAGGTATGCAAGAGGAGATTCAAGTAGCCGGTAGTATGTTCTTTAGCGGGGGTTCATACTAGCGGCGAGGAGATTGCAGACAGCTGCGGCTGGCATGAGTTCTTGCAGCGACTTTCCCTTGCTGGGATGATAGACAAGATCATCAGCAGTGCGAGTAGTTTCTATCTTCTTTTATTTCCTGGAAACTAGCGGGACAGGCATAAGTAATATGCACGGCAGTTGATAGTCAAGACGCAATTAAGTGGACTCTTCACTCCTACTCGTAACGGGCCAGGATCCAGTGAAGCACAATTCGGTGGAAACCTTAGCATTGACGTGACTGAGGGAATATGGCGTTGGCACATTGCCTAATGCGAGAATCATACATTGGTTTGTACGCAGTGATCGTTATGTAATCTCGTATTGAATACGAGGTTTGTGCATACTTTCCACATTGGCATAGTCTTAGTGGGTCGCCATATAAACCTATGGCACATTAATTAATTACTGAAAGGAGTTATTAATTGCAATAAGGCATCCAGGGCATGATGTTCCAACTACCGAGTTATACATGTCGCGAGATGTCAAAGTTCAAGTAATGGTCTGATTTGATGGTCCGTTATGATATCATGCATGAACACGATAACCAAAGGGGTTCGTGGCCACCTCTGCTAAGGCGCATTCCATGAATGTAACATGCAAAGAGTACATGACTATCATGAGGGGATTAAATCATAGTCTGGGGACTATAAAGAGACCACATTGTTCCGGTAATGAAAAGGACAAGCTCTAGCAGCAAGACAAACAATGATACCTACCAGCGAAGAACAATCTGATATATTATTGCGTTTTTATGATACCTATACCTATACCTATACATTAAAATCTATTAGCTTTCTGTAGCAGCAGCCCCGCACCTTTGATACAAGTACTGTCATAGGAATGAGCGTCAACTTCAACAACAATAACGAAATTATTGTATATGCTCTTGAGAAGATTATTTCTTATGCCAGGATGAACCAGTATATCTTCTTGGCTCAGTGTGTTTGGTGGCTTTCTTCGATTATCGGATCACAAAAGGCATTAGTTATACATATCGATATTCTTCGGAATAGCACAACCGATCAAGACGAAATTACCCCACGAGCAATATCAACATCACCCCGAGATATTCAGCAAGACTCTAGGAATAACTTGGAACTCAACCACGTTCATCCAGGTAGGAAGATACAGGTTGATTCAGAAGCAAACGCTTCGGAATTGGATCAGTATGACGGTAGAGTGCGTAGCCAAGTGCAGAACCATGTCAGGCAGTCTGGGCAACAGGAGAAGCAGTTTGATCCCTTGCAGAGAACACGTCAAGGAAAACGTCAAGGGAAGTTACCTCAAGGGAAGTTACCTCAAGGGAAGTTAACCAAGTGGGAGAGGAAATGGCTTAATCAATTATCACAAGTATCTCCCGATCAAGTCAGAGATATACTTTTGCAATAGGATCCACGGCCGTGAACCTAGTACTTACTTAAGTGACTACTCACATTTACTTAAATATATGTTAATTAGGGTAAAGCACCCCCGTAACACCCGCCATAACCACCTTGATGCAGGTCATATCCTTGCCACCGTGGGCCATAACTTGGATATCCTTGGCTTGCGCTGCTGATAGGTTGCAAACTGTGTGTTATGTTGAATGGAGACTGGTGATCAAACTGCGGAGCTTCTGGCAATGGCTGCTGTAAAGGAGGGTAACCGTACCCTTGCGGCAGATGATATTGATTGGTGTGTTTCCCAAATTGAATGTCTTTGCGAGTGGCATGTCATGAACTTTTATCCGGTGATTCTGAATTGTCGTCACCATGTTGTTGCAAGTCAAATGGGCCACCAGGTGGAGCCATATTCAATGTCTTTGGTGGAGATCCTTTCGTCAACATGCTCTGTTAAACAAAGATAGTGGTAAACTACTGTAGATGCGAGATGAGAGATAGAATCAAGTGGAGTATGGTTGAGTATATTGCAAGTAGCAGTGACCTTGCGCGGAATGAAGTACTTCTTATACCCTATTCTGTTGTCACGATCTGTGGTGTTTAACTATACATTTGATCCATGAAACCAACCCCGGCCTTGAGTAAAAGAAACCTTACTCACACACATCCCACCTTTCTTTGTTATATGCTCGAATTCATATACTCCGATATTGGATAGGTGCTCACCCTTGTACGCATCGATGACTTTACAGGTCATAGTAGGGATATGATATGATATCTCCAGGAACCCAACAAGAACTATATCCAGTATGAAGATTAGCATGACTAGGGATATTACACATAAGTTGTGCGTGTACAACCTTGCAACCTCATTCAATAGAAGGCCTGTAAGTCGAGCAGCAAGATTGATTGCTTCCTATTGAGCTCCTTGCCTATACATCTAAGTTCTCCTCATGATCCACGCTCCAGTCAAGGATCGTTACTGAAGCAAACACTCTACCAGTCTTATCTGTTCTCGATGATCAATGCCCAGACATCCAGCTAGCTAGGTAACGCACCTATTCATTGTATCATGACGATCTATCTTCATTATCAGCTGCTCGGAGGCCTGAGCATTGGCATAACTCACAATGATGTAGTATAAGGCCCCATTGTGGTGATTGCAGTGATGACAAAAGAAACCTCCCTCCCGCATTTGGCAGGGTGCGATGCAGCTGTGAATGTATTACACTAATGTGAGTTAGCTCAGTTTCAAACCAATATCGCTGAGGCTCTATATCATCCCCTGAAGCATCATCGAGATTCATCCGAATACGTGTTCAGTGACCATTTCTCAACTATGGTCAACATTCGCTGGAAACATATCAAGTGCCTTATCTGTAAAAGGAAATTATTTGACGAGAACCGACTCGAGGCTCACTATCAACAATATCACCCAATATCAATGAATGAAGGGCTATTACCTGAGGGGATTTTACCACCTGCAGGCTGGGATCGACCCGAGCCATCATGGTTCGACTTCAGTCGGTGCACCTGAATGGCCATCAATGAGCTTAGTCAACTAATTTATCTACCCATAGATAATGTACCTGGTACACCACCACCTGAAGATACTCCCGACAAAGAAACGATAGACCCCCAGATGCCTGATCTGACTTGTACCCTTGATCCAACAAAGACGAGGCCTGATAGGCCGGTAGTTGAAGTGGACAACGCAGCGGGGAAAGCATATGGCAAAGCCACTGGATTGTACAACAAGCATCGCAAGTACTCAGAACAATGGAATCCATAGCATCCTTTTCAGTCAGCACACGACTTTCAACAGGCACAATCATTTAGCCAGCAAACGAAAATGAGGATAGATCAACATCTGAGGAGTGAACTGGACAACTTCAACATTGAATCATTTCAATCAGCAGATCCTCTATGAAAGCTCCTCTCTAGACTCGATTTCAGGCTCAGCAATGAGAGTTGGATTGAAGATCATTCGCACATCTTCGGAACAGTATACTACAGGGATATTTTCAAATGTGTACATTTCCTTTCGGCACATCTCCCATTTCAGGCGCACCTCAATTTTGAACTGGTGCGCCTTGCAGACTTGGAATGTTGCCGATTATACAGCGAGATGAATTCAGGCGGTTGGTGGTGTGATATGCAAGATCAGCTTCCCGCTGGAGCGACGATTGTGCCAGTCATTTGTGCATCCGACAAGACCCAGTTGACCAATTTTTCGGGCAACCAGCATGCCTGGCCGCTGCATCTCACGATTGGTAATATTAGAAAAGATATCCGCCGTACACCTAAAAAGCGCACCTGGATTCTTCCTGGGCTGATCCCCTGTCCTCCAAAAGGTGCCAAAAATACTGACGAGGCATGGCATTCCGCAGTTGGAACAGTGCTGTCCCCACTCAGGAGTCTTGACATCACTGGCCCTGGCTTGAATTGGGATTGTGCTGAAGGATTCCAGAGACAATGATATCCTCTTTTGGCTGCCTGGGTCGGGGATTATCCGGAACAAGTCATGGTTACTCAAGTCTCATATTGCTCATGCCCGATGTGTGAAATTCCTAAAGGTGCGCCGATCGGGCAACCAAGTTTTCGACCACTCGATAACCCACGAGATCAGCATGTTTACTTGGAGCTTCTGGACGAAACTAATATCGATGTTCTGCACACTCTTGGTGTTCATCCAATCCACAACCAGTTCTTGCAATACCCTCTCTGCAATGTCTATCGCCCTTGGCAGCCTGATGAATTGCATCAGCTGCTCCTGGGTTTAGTTAAAGACTTATTGCACTGGCTGGTCAAATACCTGAAAGCTAGAAATGTCAAGGATTAATCTGACAATTGATTCACATCGGTACAACAATATCTAGGCCACCAGCGCTTCTCTAAACTATTCGATTGGATGAAAAGCGGCTCCTGGGATGGAAAAGAAATCCAAGACATGATCAGAACACTGGCAGTGAATTGCGCTCCAATCGTTGACTACTCCCAGGATGCCGGGAAAAGTGCGGCAGAAACAGCCTCTGATGAAATGGTGATGGGAGCAGTGCTGGCATTATGTGAATTCTCTCTACTTGTCAGCCAACAAAATCACTCTGATCTATCCCTCGCAGCACTAGATGATACACTGAAGCGATTTTACAAGAAGAAGGGCACCTTTCGAGATCAGAAAATGTCAAAGTCTGCGAAGGCCAAAGTGGATGAACCTTTGCCAAGAGAATCCCATCATTTACGAGAACAAAAGATTCATAAAATCCTTTCTGCAATGGAGGTTCAGCTGTACGGGGTTGAAAAGGTTACTACATCTAAACAAAGGCAATTTCTGGTACGCCTGAATAGAGCCCAACAAGGGGCAACCATATGGTCAGATGCTGATCGGCAGAGGGCAATTGAGCAATTGGAGAGCGAAATTCATCAGGTGACACCTGCTAAACGCAAGCTTTTTGATAAATTATTCCACCATCATGAGCGACAACTATTGCAGGAAGTCGGGACTAAGGCAACCGGTCCCAGAAGCATATTTGCCAAAAAATTTGCTCCAATGAAGACTGCTGAAGAAGAGAAGGCTTATGTGGCAGCAAACACAACCGCCGATAAGCATGTGCAATTTCTGGTCTGTCTATCCGATGCTGAGATTGAAACCACCACCTGGAGTATTACTGATATGGACCGCGTTGTGACTCAGCTCAAGAGAGAGAATTATGGTATCACTTTGAAAGACCAGATACGGTTCATAAAGGAATTCTCGATCTGCTTGGTCGAGTTTGAAGCTTGCTGGCAGGCAATCGGCGTTCAGGAGCTCTGGACAACCATCGGACAACGTGCAATCCATTCGAGATATCCAAAGATGCATCTTGTGAGCCATATATCAGAGTCAATTCGGGGAATGGGTGCAGGCGACAATTACACCACCGATATTTCTGAACCGCTACATACCAGCAATGTGAAAGAGGCATATCGATCAACCATCAAAGTCAATTACATTCAACATGTTAGGGGGATTCCAACAACCTATGTATAGGTACTTTGAATGGCCCTAGATCCTATCCCTTGGATTTCAGCCTTTAGCTGCTGATACTGTTTAGGAACCGGCGCAATTCCCCTCTCTTTGCTGGCCCACTGGAAACAATCGATAGTCTTATGGCTTCCCTTCCGATCCTGTGGCCAGGCACAACACTGACACTAGCCAGCTGCTTTCCTCCATTTTACCTCTGACCTGTCAATCCCTGCCATCTGAGTTCCAAGTGTTTTAGCAGGTAGCTTTGTATTGGCCTTTCGTTTGAGTACTCAACTAGCCTGCAAAGACTTGCGAGCCACTTGCTTCCTCTCAGCCTTAGACTGTTCCAGGAATGCTTCGCCATTGTCCAATATGGTATTGAGAATTTCGTCCTCAGAAGTTGATGATGCCTCGTCCTCAGAAGTACTACTTCTATTCGTTGTATCCTGAATACGAGACAACCGATCTGGATGTATGTTATTCGTCACAATGGTATGACCGGAACCTTCAGGAGTATTGCGAGGAGTACCGGATACTGTTATAACTCCGATATCGGCGCACACTCGGAGGTTGTCAATGTGTATAACTAGGCCTTTCTGTAATTCGACTAATAAGGATATGCACCAACATCACTATGCCAAAAATATGTACTGATTTGCTCGGGCATAGGCTGTGACTTTCTCGAGAGCGTATCCAATGACGTCGTTGTCATTTTCGAAGGTAATATTCATTTCTAAAACAATACTTATCAAAGGTGCGGGGCTGCCACTACCGAAAGCTAATAGATTTTATATATATATAATAAAAGGTAGAGGTATCATACAAACGCAATAATACTTCAGATCGTTCTTCGCTAGTAGGTATTGCTGACTGTTTTGCTGCTAGAGCTTGTTGTTTTTATTGCCGGAACAATGTGACCTCTTTATAGAAAGTTCATCGGGATGTTACGCATGCGCACCCAAGTTTCCTTTCCATGATTCTTATAGCAACGTGCTGTGCATCTTACATTCTAAATGAATGCGCATGGTACAGATTGCCACGAATCCCCAAGGTTATTGTGTTCATGCTGGTGCGGTATTAAAGTGTTACGCTACTGATAAAAATCAGGCCACACCCGCATGATATCATATATCAGATGATAACTTCAACTTGGACATCTTACTCTCGTATGTTCAGTAATTGGGAACAGCTGACTCTATAGCAACAGTGTCTTTGAGCTAATCAATACTGTAGTATGATTGCATCATAGGTTTACGTGGCGACCAACCACTACTATGCTGATGTAGATTAATGATACGTATGTCTGATATTGGAATCAAGACACCCTTCCAGATGCCAATCCACACAGACCAATGTGCGTGGATGTTCCAGGCCTCATATCAACAGCCAATGTCATCATCCCTCAGTCACACCGTGCTTATGCTGAGACTATTCCCTTTGGCCGGGGAGTGCCCAGTGCTCCAACCTCACATAAGAGATTGGTTTTCAGATCCCACGTAATAGCTCAGGCGAACGACTGCCGTGTCTGCAGGGCGAACTCCTTTGCTCTATCCGATCAGACATAATCCCACTGCTATCCAGTAAATGAATCTGGTTGAAACCAACACGCACAGCCGGGTTGTAACCCTCTCGATCTGGCAGTGTTGGTGTATCATCAAATCAGCTGCCGCAACGTATGCTTCAATGAATCTGCTAAGCCAGAGCGTATCCAACCTAGACGAACCCCACTCTGACCCCGCTAAAGGTTATCGTGACTGAAAGTTCTTGAGATACCTAGGGCAGGTGTTTTGCATGTCAGATAACCCGAAGATTTCTGACAAGTACCCATCATTGGTTCTTCAAGGTTACATAGACTCTGTTAAGGGAGATACCCTAACATCACCCCCTTCTCTAGAATCGGTGACCCAACGATTACTCCGTCTTAAGAAGTTAACTTGCGAGCCTCAAGGGGCGAACACTATTGTAACAGGCCGCTATATTCCCTTGGACTTTCATACTTTTGCCAGCACAGCCCCTGCACAACACAAGTGTGCTTCTCTTTTATTTCTGTTCATAGTTTGCGAACTTATTCCATTTATCATTCGCCAACATCGTATGGTTTATCGTTCGTCAACATTGTATGGTTTATCGTTCCTCAACATTGTATTGTTTATCGTTGATGCAGAATGTTGTGTATTCTGCATTTATAGGTTCCTCCTCTTCGTCCATCTCTTAGACTTCGAGACATGTAACATCACCCCCTTGTTTACGAACGGTGACCCAACATTCTCTGCCGTCTTTGCGAACATGTTGTATTTCTCAGCAAGTTATTCTTTATTATTGATATATAAGATATGGATATATCTTAAGTCCTCGTATGCGAGAGTACCTGGAAATAACATAGTACATTTCCGTCTCTATATAATTGAAGTAATCCTATTTTATAACTGTATTCAAGTTCTTAATTGAATCGATATTAATTGACTTTAATATGATTTGAAGGTAATCAAGAATACTTGAAGACATCACACATGTCTCTGTGTATCTTTGTCGAAAGTAATTTGCACATCGACAACAATACCTGAAGACATCATACATTCCTTCATTTCTCTTGTTGTGAGGTAATTCGAATATCGATGAGAATACCTGAAGAAATCATACATGCCTTCATTTCCCTTGTTTTGAGGTAATTCGAATATCGATGAGAATACCTGAAGATATCATACAAGCCTTCATTTCTCATGTTGTGAGGTAATTCTAAGATCGATGAGAATACTTGAAGACATCATACTTGCCTTGATTTCTCTTGTCGTGAGGTAATTCGAATATCGATGAGAATATACTAGAGTCATAGTTGAACACACAATATCCTTCGCAGTCCATCGCTCATTTACTCTCCTACACATATCTTATTCACCCGTAGGTTGAAGTCCCCACACATGTCTCCTTAAAAGTCCATATAAACGTATAACAAAATTAACAAGTTGATTCGTAAAGCAAAACGTTTTTCCAGTAATCCATAGCCATTCACATTAAATGAAATCCTACTTTCATATCTATTTAGGTGATATGATCGAAATCTCTCACTTTTCTAGATAACTCGTTCATTATTGGTAGCGGGGTCTTATCTTTCTTTGTGTGATCATTTAAGTGATGGTAATCAACACATAACCAAAGTCCCTTTCTGTTTGGTTTTGGAATAAACAATATCAAACTGCCTACCGAACTGCTTGATGGACGAATCTTTTTCTCCCTAATCATCCTTTCAAGATATTCAACCAATATCTTTTCTTCCTCTTGAGATAACTGTTATATTTGTCCTATTTGTGGCTTATCATCTGACGTGATAAGTTCAATATGGTGGTCGCAACCTCGATGATCAGGTAACTTCTCAGCGTGCTCTGGATCAAACAACAGTAAGAACTTATGGTACTGCTTCAGTAGTCGCACCAACATTGACGGGGTATGTTGAACTAATGCCCCAATGTGAATAGCATTCTTATTCAGCGCTACCCGTTCATCATAAGTAATAGAGTACTCTGGATGTATCTTACTGTTACGGGGATACTTAGGTACCAAGAATAGGTACTAGTACAGCCATAGATCCTATTCCTTTCTGAGATTGCTAATAATCTCCTCGCGTATGTTGGCAAGCCTAGTATTTGATCTCGCCTGTAGTGTAACTCGTCTGGCTTCCGCTTCCCTAGCCTTTTTAAATTGCTTTTTGTTTGAGGTAAGGGGTTGACTCTTCCCTTCCTAGTTCTCCTCAAAGGATCGCTAACGTAATTAGCTGAAGAGGATAATGCTTGCTCGTCTAAATCAAGGCTAGTATCCCTAGCTATATCTCGAGGGGTTGAAGATACTCCTCGTGTTATCCTTTCCCGTGATGTGAGATTATTGATATGTATTTTCAGGCCGTCGTCCAATCCTATAACTCCGGCTATCCACCAGACACAATTTGCCACAAATATGTGCTGAATATTTCTAGCAAAGGATATAATTTTCTCGAGAGCGTAAACGATGACGTCGGAATCGTTCTCAAAGGTTATAGGCATTCATATGAATACTTATCGAAGGTGCGGGGCTGCCGCTACAAAAAGCTAATAGATTTTATATAATAATAATAGGTATCATAAAAACGCAATAATGAATAAAGGTCTTCTTTCACTGGTAGGTTTCTGACTGTTCGCTGCTAGAGCTTGTTCTTTCAAATTGCCTGGACAATCGTGATCTCTTTATAGTTATGTTCTTGGGACAGTATTCTTGTCGCCCTTACTTCCATGCTATGAGTCTGCTTATCGTATAATTGCAATGTTATCGTTGCGTCTTACATTCTACTGAATGCACCCAATAATTGATTGCCACGTTTCCCTCAGGTTACCATGTTCATATATTGTGGTTTTGAAGCATTACGCTCCTGATCCATATCAGGCCATCCAACTTATTAAATTATATCAAATGATGTCTCAGATCATAACTTCAACTTGGACATATTGCTTTCCCATTTGTTTCAGTAGTTGGAACATTAACGACTGACACGTATCTCTGCGTAATCGCAATTTAACTGTGTTTGATCTTCTTAATGCTTTCAATTGCAATATTCTCTGCCTCACCATTATTGGCTATTCAGCATTGCATCATAGATTTAATCTGCTACCAACTGATACTATGCCAACGTAGATTTTGACACGTCATAATATGACATTGCGATGCATACAGCCTCCAATCAAAAAGACCGGTTCGCTTCAGGCCTCTTATCTTCAGCCAATGCCAATAATCCCTCAGACACTGCATGATTAGGCCTCGACCTTCCGTAGACCGTGGAGTGCCGCAAGTAGTCTCACCGCTTTTGCGCGTGAGTTGCAGATCCCTCGTAATAGCATATTGCATGACGTCTGCTGTGCATGTAATTCTGGGTATTCGCAATTGAACTATGCATTGCCCCGCTAGATAAGATATAGTAATCGTGGCCAAGAGTTATACGCATCTAAGAAGGTTTCTCACTTCCAGAGCAGGCAGTATAACTTCATCATCATATTTGAGTCCGACAGTGTGAGCGTATCGTCACTGCTTGATCGACAAGTGACTCAAGTGTAATCCCGCTAAAGATTACTTGACAGACAAACATGACATCGTATTCGAATGTAGGTGTTTTGCATCCCGTAGGTTACCCTAAGACATGTACCTTCTTCGATCTGTCATGTATCTTTATCACTGCTAGAGGAGAACCCCTAACACTTACCATGGCCATAGCATTGAGAACCACAATGCGGAAAATGTAAATGAGAAGTCGTAGTTCCACGAGTTTTATGTTTCTCGAGATACCATGCTGGTATTAAGCAATCGTAATCCTTCAAGGTTTCCATAACTTCAAAAGCATGAACTTCTTCAATAAAAGTTTGGTGATTCCCAAAAGATAATCCCAATAGGATTGTATATAATCCTTCTGTAACAAATTGTAGTCCAGTAACATCCTCGGATTGAATCCTCTTTAACCTTTTGACGCCTGGTATTTTGAACGCTTTGGCAGCATTAAGTGAAATGACAAAGCTAATACTGCCGAGATCCAGCATGCATCACAAAGGGAAATATTGATTTCCTTAATCTATAAAGAATTTATATATAGGTTGTTTTCCTATTTTCGTAGGAGTAACAGTTTTAAATCGTCTCCCTGGGATCCTCACAGATTCATAGTAGACATAATCTGTTGACAGAGTAAGTTGTTTATTTTCTTTTTTATTTTGACTATATGGTCTAGCTGATTGATTGGTTTTCGTTTTATCAAAAATAATTTAAATTGTAGGTAAGAATACCGGATAATACTATAGCGTATTATCATTTCTTTTTGTTGACGATGATATTCCACATTATATTTACCAAGTACTTTCACTTTAAGTACTTTTTACCACCTTCTTTGTATGACGATTCTACGGTCATCATTATAACGTGTTAGGGGTTCTCCCTTACAGCGATAAATGGTGCTTGCAATTGTTATATGAATACATCTCACGGAGTTACTCTCGGTCTAGTCACGTGATATGCATAACACCTATTCATGACATGCAGAGAGACCAGTACTATGTCCTTTAGCGGGGATACATAGGAGTCGCGTTTTGATTGAATAAGTGACCAAGAACACTTAGGGGAGTCACTTAAGATGATGCAACCATGTTGCCATAGCGGGGAAGCCACTGCTTTAGCCGTGCGCATAGTTTTCAACCACATTCACTAAACCTGATACTAGCGGGACATGTCTATACGATGCAGCAGTCGTCAGCCAATATGATATTTCGAGGGATTCCTGGCTTATCGCCTCAGGTGATAAGCACAACCAGGGCACTCCCCGGTCAAAGAGAAAGGTCTTAACCTAAGCATGGCGTGACTGAGGGAATTATGACGTTGGCTGAAGATAAGAGGCCTAAAGCAACCCTGCTCATTGGATTGAGTTAGTATGCATTGCAACGTCAGACTCGTATAGAATACGCGCTGACACGTCAAATTCTACGTTGGCATTGTATCTGTTGGTCGCAGACAAAATCTATGATGCAAGCCAAATAGCCTTATGGTGAGGCATTAATTTGCGATAAGCACTACCGACCAAGATCGGCAAATGTTCCAACTACTGTAGCAAACGGAATGCGATATGTCTCAGTTCAAGTTTCGTCTGACACAATCCATGATGCGGAAAATTGTGCAATGGTTGGCCTGATTTTTATCAGGAGCGCTAATGCTTTAATACCTTATTGACATAATTATGTATGGTTATCATTGTAGTCATAGTGTCGAAGCATGGGCATACAAACCCTCGAAGACAACTATAAAGAGATGGCATTGCTCTGGCAATGAGAAGACAAGCTCAAGCAGCAATCCACAGTCAACAATTAGAACACCAAAGACGATCTTAAAATATTATTAAGAATTCTATCTAAACATTTACATCATTACTACCCTCATACACCTCTGTGATCAGGCAACGTATGTCTGGTCAACACTTGATACAATCCGAATATGCTCTGTCTTGAACTGTCGAGTTATCCGGAGAGTTACTCTCTCAGCTGGCCGAAGCCCATTTAACCCACACCTACCCCGTGGTTTTTCGTTTTTGCGAACTAGAGTATATCGAGTACCTGGTATTGAGGTACTTGAACACTGGCGCACTCCCATTCGAGGAGTGGGCCGAAGAGTGGTTGCACGACGGGAAAGTTTAATCTTCCTATATATTGGAGACGGCCTGTGGAGAAGGTTCAATTTGGGAAGCTCTTGTGTTTCGGATGAAGAGCTTGAGTCTTAGGATAAGATGAGGAAAGAAAGAGCAAAATAGATAGGCGGTTATACTTAATTCAATAAACTTTGTATTGATTGTTGGGATTAAGAACCCCCATAACATAACGGAAGTAATAGCTGAAGGTAATGTCGCCAAAGTACTGTCAAAGAGAGGAATTACCAAAGTAATAACTGAAGGTAATATCGACGAAGCAACATCAAAGATTTTAAAAATTGAAGGAAGAACTGAATGTAATATCGACGAAGTAATATCGAAGATATTAATTAGTGAAGTAATATGCAACTTAATATCGACAATGTAATGTCGAAGATATAAATAACCGAAGTAATCTGCAAGGTAATATCGACGATGTAATGTTGAAGATATAAATTATGTAGCCACTGTGGAATTGGTGGTGGTAGCATTAAACTTCTTCGCACCTAGTTCTTTAACGTCAACTGATGATCATTTACAACTTCATAGAAGTGACATCGTAGACGTCCAATCCTACTTAAACAGGTGGCGAATTAGAACACTATTTTTCTAACTCGACGGTATCCCTTAGGTCCTCATCGGATTAGCTCTCAAACCATTCTTGTGACTCAGTCTTCTTTGAGTCTCGTTTCTGTGCGTAAGACGACCACTCGTCATCTACCTCTGGTTCCTCATCTTCTTCTGCTAATCCCTCAGAATACTCATTATTCGCACCTTCTTGCTTCCATAACTGCTTAGCTTCCTTAAGCTCTCGTTTGAATATTTTCTGGTAATATTCTTTGGCTTCATCGCAGCCAATATCATGCCCTTCCAGGAGCCCTTGGTTATAACAGTCGGTATAACCGCTATCTTTTCCTTCATTATACATCCTTAAGTCCCGATGTGTATATTTATCAATTTTCGCATATGCAGATTGAATAGATTCTTCAAACTGCTGAATCCATTCTGGCAGTGCAGACCATACATTATTCTGCCAGAATGTATAGTATCGCATGAGCATAGATTGCTCAATAAAATTCCGTAGTTGAATCATTATTATTGAGAGAACAATAATGATCAATATATCGTATAGTTGTTCCATCGGAGGACAGGTAAAATCTACCACTGGCTGCATTTTGCCGATGATTTATTGCCCTCGCAGTAACACCACTCGGCCTTATCTTCGTCTCTGCAATCACAATACAACTCGTCTGCCCAGGAGTGATATTCTTGCCTGTGATTTTTGAATACAGTATCGTCAATCGGAAGTAATTCGCTGGTAATAGCTGATTGTCAATAATATTCAACCCAAGGTTTCGGTATCTCAGGTCTTTCGTGAAATATAGGATTATTTCAATTGATTTCGGGTTTTTCAGATAAGATTCAGTATATTGAATCAAATATATTAAGAGGTTCGTATTCAAATATATTACGCGTATATCCAGCAAGATCAAAGATATTAATCATAAAATCAATTCCGTCTGAATATTATAACCTCTGATAACTTATCACAAAGTTCCCTGTGTTGATAATATTCAGATTGTCGTTCCGGAATATCAGGTGCGCTGTAATATACGGGAGTATAATTCTGTCGGTGGCGATACTCGGTAGATGTAACTGGAATGATAAATGGTATTGTAACCGTTCAATTTGGTTGCTTAATTGTGGCTACTACCAATCCGAATCTTGGTGATTTGAACAATAATGCTCCTTGCTTGTTCAAACCTTGATAAGCCCTGAGCTCTTCTTCGTTCATTCGTATATCGTAATACCGTTATTTCTAATACCCAGGAAGGTATAAATTCGAAATATTATACTGTTAGGGGGGTCCAACGACCTATGTATAGGTACTTTGAATGGCCCTAGATCCTATTCCTTGGATTTCGGCCTTTAGCTGCTGATAGTGTTTAGGAACCGGCGTAGTTCCTCTCTCTTTCCTGGCCCACTGGAAACCATCGATAGTCTTATGGCTTCCCTTCCGATCCTGTGGCCAGGCACAATCCTGACACTCGCCAGCTGATTTCCTCCTTCTTACCTCTGACCTGTCAATCCCTGCCGTCTGAGTTCCATGTGTTTTAGATGGTCACTTTTGATTGGTCTTTCTTTTTACTACTCGACTAGCCTGCAAAGACTTGGGAGCCACTTGCTTCCTCTCAGTCTTAGACTGTTCCAGGAATGCTTCACAACTGTCCAATGAAGTATTGTGGATTTCGTCCTCAGAAGTTGATGATGTCTCATCCTCAGGAGTACTACTTCTATTCGTGGTATCCTGAATACAAGACAACCAATCCAGATGTATGTTATTTGTCGCAATAGTATTTCGGGACCCTTCAGGAATATTGCGAGAAGTACCAGGTGCTGTTATAACTCCAATATCGGCGCGTACTCAGAGGTTATCAATGTGTATAACTAGGCCTTTCTGTAATTCGAGTAACGAAGATATCCACCAACAACACTGTGCCAAAAATATGTACTGATTTGCTCGGGCCTAGGCTATATCTTTCTTGAGAGCGTATACAATAACATCGTTATCGGTTTCGAAGGTAATTTTCATTCATACAATAATGTCAGGGGTTCTCGCTTAACAGTGATAATGGTACTCGCATTAGTTATATGAATGCATGTCACGGAGTTACTCTTGATCTAATCAAGTGATATGCACAACACCAATTCATGACGTGCAAAGAAGACCAGTCCTATGTCCCTTAGCGGGGATACATAGGAGTCGCGTGTCAATTGAATAAGTGACCAAGATCACTGAGTGGATTCACTTGAGATGATGCAAGTATGTCGCCATCGCGGTAAAGCTTGCACTAGCGGTGCGCATAGTGTTCAACTACATTCATTATTCCTGATTCTAGCGGGACACATCTATATGACGCAGCAGTCGATAGCCTATATGCTATTACGTGAGATCTCTGGCTTATTGCCCAAGGTGATACGATTAACCAGGGCACTCCCCAGCCAAACGAGAGTAGTCTCGGCCTAACCATGGCATGACTGAGGGAATTATGACGTTGGCTGAAGACTAGAGGCCTGAAGCAACCCTGCTCATTAGATTGAGTTAGTATGCATTGCAACGTCGGACTCTTATTCGTTACGAGCTGGCGCTTCAAATTCTAGGTTGGCATAGTATCTGTTGGTCGCAGATTAAATCTCTGACGCAAGTCGAATAGCCTTTAGGGTGAGGGATTGATTTGTGATAAGCACTACTGACCAAGATCGGCAGATGTTCCAACTGCTGAAGTAAACGGATTGCGAGATGTCTAAGTTCAAGTTTTATCTGGCACTATGCATGACGCGTAAATCACGCAATGGATGGCCTGATTCTTATCAGGAGCGCTCAAGCTTTAATACCTCATTGACGTAAAACGTATTGTTACCAATTAAGCCATAGCGTCGAAGTATGGGCGTACGGGCCCTCGAAGACGATTATAAAGAGATGGCATTGCTCCGGCAATGAGAAGCACAAGCTCAAGCAGCAATCCACAGTCAACAATCAGAACACTAAAGACAATCTTGAAATATTATTAAGAATTCTATCTATTAAAAACTTTACAATTACTTCCCTCATAAACACACGTGACTGGGCTTTCTATGCCTGGACATCAATAAACACCTGCCTAGTACGCACTGCAACGGATTGTCGAGTCTTTCGGCAATCTACTTCTTCAATTGGAAGAGGCCCATTTAACCTACACTTACCAGGTGGTTTTTTGTTTCTGCGAACCCGAGAATATTGATTACCTGGTGCTCAGATATCTTAACACCGGCGCATTACCGTTTGAGGAATTTTCCGAGGATTGGTTGTTCGATGGGGAAGCGTAATCTTCTTTTATATAGGAGACAGTCATTGGAGGTGATTTGATTTGGAAGCTCTTGCAAGACGAGAGCAAGAGGTTTAGTTACAGGATGAAATGAGGAGAGAAAGAGGAAATGGATAGGCGGTTGTACTTAATTCAATAAATGTTGTATTGATTATTGGGATTAAGCACCCTCGTAACAGTATAATATTTTAAGTACTCTACGCTGTATCTGATTGAGGATTATATGTTACCAGAGTTCCTACACCTATACCAATAACTCCATAAGATTGGAGCATATTTTATACGATACCCAAACGACCCCACACTACATCGCATTGTTATCAACAAACCAACAATCACCACGATTTATGAGTTTGCAGTGCAAGAAGTGCCAAGACAACTTCTGTTGCATTTATTTGGGCCAGAGTACTTGCAGCGAGCATTGCTGCAGACAGAGCTGCTTTTGCATCAGCTGCCAGTTATACAATATCGAGGAAAAAAGCCCGGAGGTAATCTGTCAACGTTGTAACTTCTTGTCCGAGTTATACGCCGATACGTTTCTAGGCAAGGTAAACGGAAGGGCTTCATATATTCTGCAGAAACACAGCATAGATCACTGTCAGATCGATAACTGCCCGCATAAAGATGAAGCAACTGTTGAATTCAATTGATTAATTCCGCCACCTGATTATAGTCACTTAATCAGCAATGGCAATCCCCAGAAGCAGGCTGACTTGGAAGAGCAGTGCATTGGCGCCCAGCGGGTCTCAAGGAGAGAAGCCTCGGTCCCTGGCAGCCAGGGAAATTGCGACATGGGTGCAAGAATACCCACGCCGGACAGAGCAAGCATGGCTGGAGCATCAGCAGATAAAGGCACTAGAGTACCCAGAAGAGGCAGTGGAAGGTCAAGGGGAACTCGAAATGCCAGATGTGAATTCCAACCTAGTTCAAAGACAATTGCTGCAACTCGCACAGCAAGCCGTACATATAGTACAAGCTTGCAACGAAGAAAACGAAATACTAGAAGACGAATTTGAATCAGTTCGAGCAAATATCGAAATTCTGGAAACTAGAATTCAGGCCGATAAGCAACGAGTGGATGCTGAAGTTGCTGGAGTAGGGAGCCAAATGCAGTTACAGGAGGCAGTACTACAGGAAATAAGATCTGGGGTCAATATTTTACAAGCCCAGGATAATTAAATTGTTCAGGAAGCCAATTCAATTTTCGAAGCACATAAAAACAAGTTGGATGCCATGAGCAAGAGAATTACCAACGTTGATGGTCAGATCTTGAGCGTTAAAGGAACCAATATTGGAATTCAACGATCTCTGAAAGATATGAATTCAAAGATTGTTAAAGTTAATAAAGTATCGGATTCTATAAAGAATTCATTAAAAGCAATCCCTAGTAAGAGAGAATTACGAGAACACGCCGCCATTATGGGTGATCAGTTTGTGCATGTGCGGGAACTGAATACCGGATTGACTATGGCAATGGATGGTTACAATTTTCGGAATCTTCCAGATATAATTTCCAACCACAGCCTCCGCAGGCCGGTCCTTCCACTACGATACATCCAGAGAGGCAGCGCTATTTTGGTAGCGATTCATCCAGTTTAAGGGATACTGAGAGTGAAGTTACCAGGTTAGGAAGAATCAGGAGAGGTGCTGGAAGTGATGGAGCAACCGGTGGAGCAGCCGGAGGAGCAGACGGTGGAGCAGACGGTGGAGCAGCCAGTGGAGCCGCCGGAGGAGCAGCCAGAGGAGCAGCCGGAGGAGCAGCTGGAGGAGCAGCTGGAGGAGCAGCCGGAGGAGCAGCCGGAGAAGCAGCCGGAGTAGCAGCCGGAGGAGCAGCAGGAGGAGCCGGAGATCCTCCACCCCCGGGATCTAATCCGCCTTCTGATCATGGCAACAATAACAATAATCCCCCCATTAGTAGGAGAAAACGAAGAATTGAAGAACTCCAGTATGCGAAGCCAATACAGATCAAGGAACCAAAAAGATTCGAAGGGAAACCAGGGGACAATTTTTATACCTGGTGGATAATGGTTGAAGTTTATATACACAATCAACCAGAAAAGTTTCGAAAAGACGAACGAACCATTGATTGGATCGGTTCGCTAATGGATAGATATGCAGCCGCATGGCATATACAATGGATTAAAGGCATCCTTAATGGAAAACATCCTAAATCGATTACTGGGGATATATAGGCTCTGAAATTACGATTTGAGGATAAGGATGCTAAGATGAAGCTTACACGGTGCTTGAGAAAGTTCGATATGAAGAATGCATTAGGGACATGTTTACCCAAATCCAGATGCAGAATGATAAAGCAATGGTTCCTGGTGCGGCGTTGAAGAAAATTATTCTGGATCGATTGCCGCATAAGATTCTTGAGCAAATGCATACTGTTGATTTGACAGGAAAAACTGATAATGAGATTATTTCTATCATCACTAATGCTGGTCGAACTGCAGAAAATTGGGATGAGGTCAAAAAGAATTTGAGACTTAAGCGAACCATTTCCAAAGTTTGAAAGGATACATCAGTTCGATCGCGGTTTCAAAAAGAAAGGAAATTTGATAAACCCCGACCATTCAAGAAAATGTTCCAAGGGGGTAATTGGAATAATTAATTCAAACGAGGGTTTCAAATGCGAAATAACTTGAACAAGACTTATGCAGAACAAACCAAGGGGATTGAGAAATCTGAATTGGATCGAAGAAAGGCTGTGGGAGAATGCCACAGGTGCACCTGGCCTGGAGATAGGAAAAAAGCACATAAAACAATGGATTGTTTTCGATGGGCAAGGAATGAAGTAGGAACGGCACCGTTTCCTAAGGCAAAGGAATATCTGAAGCACAAGATAGGAGCTTATACTCAAGAGGATTCAGAGTCCGAAATAGATCTCGATACAACAGATGATGATTTGAATGAACCAGAAGAAAGTCAAGACGAGGAAGATGAGAAAGAACCTGGGGAAGAATTTAAGGAAAACATTTCCGAAGAAGAATCTGAACCGGAGGAATCGGTAAATATTGAAAAGATTTGGTGGGATTCTGATGCATCAGATAGTGAATAAGCCACATTTAGGTTATAGGTCAAAAATAAATATTATGACACACCAATCTATGATTGGAAGACCTTTTGTTGTGTTTATTTTCCCTTCTGAGGATGACCGGAAGGTTGAAACTGCTGGCCAGTAAGGGGATACAATTATGATTGCATACAACAAACAATAATTACACCCTATATACTTAACCCGTTGTGGTTACGCTATTGTCGAAAGGATAGTGATGGCAAAACCAAAACCCACCGTTCAGCTAGACCATACAGTCAGAAAAACCTAAAAAGTCAACAGATTATATCTTCTATGAATCTGCGAGAATCGCAGGGAGACAACTTAAAACTGTTACTCCTATGAAAATTGGAAAATGACCTATATATAAATTCTTTATAGATTACGGAAATCAGTATTTCCCTTTGTGATGCATGCTGGATCTCGGCAGTACTAGCTTTGTTATTTTACCTAATGCTGCCAAAGCATTCAAAATACCAGTCGTCAAAAGATCAAAGAGGGTTCAATCCAAGGATGTTACTGGACCAGAAATTGTTAGGGAACGATTATATACAATCCCATTGGGATTATCTTTTGGGAATCACCGGTCTTTTGACAAAAAAGATCATGCTTTTGAAGTTATGGAAACCTCTCAGGATTACGATTACTTAATACCAGCATGGTATCTCGAGCAACATGAGGCTCGTGGAACTACGACTTCTCATTTGCATTTTCCGCATTGTGGTTCTCAATGCTATGGCCATGAGCAGATACATCCAGAGTACTCTATTACTTATAATAAATGGGTAGCGCTGAGTAAGGACACTATTCACATTGGGGCATTAGTTCAAAATACCCCGTCAATGTTGAAGTGACTACCGAAGCAGTACCATAAGTCCTTACTGTTGTTCAATCCAGAGCACACTGAGAAGTTACCTGATTATCGACGTTGCGATCACCATATTGAACTCACCACATCATAGGATAAGCTACGAATGGGTCGAATTTTTCAATTATCGCAAGAGGAAGAAAAGATATTGGTTTAATATCTCGAAAGGATGATTAGGGAGAAAAAGATATGTCCATCAAGCAGTTCAGTAGGCAGTCGGATATTGGTTGTTCCAAAACCAAAAGGAAAGGAACTTCGGATATGTGTTGATTACCGTCACTTAAACGATCACAAAAAGAAAGATAAGACCCTGCTACCAGTTATGGACGAGTTATCTAGAAAAATGAGAAATTGCGATCATATCACCAAGATAGAGATGAAACCAGCATTTCATTTGGTGCGAATGACTATGGGTCATGAAAAATTTAAAGCATTTAGAACCAAGTTTGGTTGACACGAATATATGGTTATGCCTTTCGTGTTGACCAATGCACCAGCAACATTTCAGCGAGAAATAAATTGCATATTAAGACCATTATTAGGAAGGGAATTGGTTATAGATACCAAAGTTGCTATAGATGATGATGGGGGAATGGTGGTGGTAGCATATATTGATGACATCCTAATAGCAACAAAGTGACCACTGGAAAAACATCATTGTCAAGTGTCCAAAGTATTTCAATTACTCATGGACAACCACATGTGTATGGAAATCAACAAATGCATATTCGATGCCAAAGAAGTACCCTTTTTGGAATTTATAGTTTGCGGTTCCGGATTGAAAATGGAACCTGATAACGCTAAGGCCATCGTTAATAGGCCATGAACCACTGATGTGAAGGAAGTACAACAATTATTGGGGTTATGGAACTTTTATCTAAGATTTGTTCCAAATTATGCAGCTATTGTCGCACCAATTACGGATCATTTAAGAGGGAAATCTAAGAAGAATATATGGGCCGAGGCTCAGGAAGCCGCTTTCCTCAAAATTACCATTCTTTTTACTTCAGGCAAAACCCTGATTTTACGCCATTACGATCCAAATCGATCGGCTTTAGTTGAGACAGATGTCTCTGATTTCGCATTAGCAGCCATCCTGTCACAAAAGATCGAGGACGGAAAGCAGCATCCGGTTAGCTTTATATCCAGGAAGTTGTCCCAGTGTTAGGGGTTCTCCCCACACAGCGATAATGATACTTGATTTGATGATCACGAGGATGCATACATAATAACATTATGCATAACACCTATGCTAGTGATATCAAGTGATCAGTAATATGCTCTTTAGCGGGAGTTCATATTAGTCGCGCAAAGACGTAGTTCTTTGTTCATGCCTGGATACTTTGCGGGATATGCATGGCTGTCATACACAGCAGTTGATAGTCAATATGCGATTAAGACGACTCTTCACTCCGAGCTTGTAACAGGCAAGGATCAAGTGGGGCACGTTCCGGTCGGAGAAAAGTCTCGACCTTAGCACGACATAGCTGAGGGATTATTGACGTCGGCATTCAGCCTGAAGCGATCACTATGCATTGGGTTGTATGGTCTGTATCGCAATGTAACCTCGTATCGGATACGAGCTTACGCGTCGATATTCTACGTTGGCATATTATGAGCTGGTCGCCGATTAAATCTATGACGCAATTAACTAACTCATCTGCATGAGGGATTCAAGAGGCGATACGCATTACCAAGTGGATTGGTAGATGTTCCAACTACCGGCTCTAGTGATGGCAAGATGTCTAGGTTCAAGTGAGGGGTAAGCTGATATCGTGTGATGGATGGCCTGATTGTTATTAGGAGCGTAATGCTTTCAAACCACATGGCAGGGAGACGATAACCTGAGGGAATCGTGGCAGTTCTTTCCGGGCGCCAAAGGGCAAGGCCGAAAGATAACGCTATCACACCCAGGAGGATAGAGCTGGCAATATGAAGGCAGCTAAGTTGGAATGAATGAGGAGAAGCATCCAGAAGATTAGCTTTCAGAGACACCGAAGACGATCTTAAAGTATTACTAAGAATTCTATCTATTATCTCACTATTACTTCCCTCATACATTTATGAGACCAGGCTACGTATGTCTGGTCGACACTTGACACAATCCGAATACGCTCTGCAAGGAGTTGTTGTATTATTTGGAGAGTTACTCTCTCAGTTGGCCGAAGCACGTTTAACCCACACCTACTGAGTGGTTTTTCATTTCTGCGAACTCGAGAATATCGACTACCAGGTGCTGCGGTCCTTGAACACCAGCGCACCACCATTCGAGGAGTGGGGAGAAGAGTGGTTGCACGATGGGGAGATTTAATCTTCCTCTATATAGCAGACGGCAACTGGCGGAGGTTTGATTTAGGTCGCTCTTGTATATCAGTACAAGAGGTTGAGTCTCAGGATAAGACGAGGAGAGAAAGAGATCATTGGATAGGCGGCTGTACTTAATCAAATAAATGTTGTATTGATTATTGGGATTAAGAACCCCCGTAACACCCAGGCGGAATTGAATCACGACGTTTTCGATAAAGAAATGTTGGCTGTTGTCTTTTCTCTAAGAAAGTGGAGGTACTTTCTCGAGGGAGCCGAACATAAGACAATAGTTTATTCCGACCATCAAAACCGTACCTACTTTAAAATGACCGTTTCCTTGAACAGACGTCAAGCCAGATGGGCCGAAGAACTTCAATCTTATAGTTTTGACTTATTTCATCGGAAGGGTTCTTCTAATCAGAAAGCCGATACATTGTCAAGGTGCCCGGCATTCACCTCTAGAGAAGGGGGTACAACAGCAGCAGGACAACAAACGCTGTTGAGAAAGGAACAATGGGTGGAAATAGGAGCCATGCAACTGGATCATGACGAGCTCGAAGTTATTCACATAGGAGCATTGGAGGTTGAGAAGTTGTTGCCGGAAGCCATGGAATGCATTAAGGAAAAAGCATTGCTCGATGAGGACTACGTGGCAATCTGCAAACACCGCAGCTCTGGAGTAAATGTTGATATGAACTATGGAATTCGGCAGGATTTGTTATGTTGGAAAAACAGAGTATATGCGCCAAACGGATTAAGGAAGCGAATTATGGAATCCAAACACGACTCAAAAGTAGCAGGACATTTTGCCATAGAAAGAACTATAGAGTTACTTATGAGGAATTTCTATTGGCCAAATATGGCAGTCGACGTTCGCAAGTAATGCAATGAGTGTAATCATTGTCAGCGGGCGAAAGCTCCTCGCCATGCTAAGCATGGGTTACTACATCGGCTGGAAATGGCCTGTAAAACATGGACGCATACCAGTACTGATTTTATTACTGACTTGCCCGAGTCAGAATGAGCTACAATGATATTGGTAGTAGTGGATCGCTTTATGAAGATGGCTCATTTAGTTCTGATTAAAAACAAAGACAACCCCACGGTGGCTCGTGCATATCTGGAGAACGTTTCGAAGTATCCTGGATTTCCTGATGATGTGGTTTCAGATCGTGACGGAACTTTTACAGGGCAATTCTTCACGGATCTATATGATTACTTGGGAATTAAGAGAACTATGAGTACCGCTTATCACCCGCAGTCATATGGGCAAACAGAAAGACTAAACCAGGTAATCAAGAGTTATTTGCGATCTTACTGCAATTACAAACACAACAATTGGGCCTCAATGTTAGTGATGGCTGAATATGCCTATAATAATTCGAAACATTCAGCTACAAAGATATCCCCCTTTTACACCAATTATGGATTTGAACCTCAAACGAATTGGCCAACAGAGGTCCAGTTTAGAAATCCAGCCTTGGAATTATATGGTCATTATGTGACATCAGTACATTCAAGGGTATCTAAGGAATTCGAATAGCCAATCGAGGCTATGCGGAAATATTATGAACAGAAGCGGAAGCCAATCGAGCCATTTAAGAAAGGAGAATTAGTAATGCTTAATGGGAAAAACATTCGCACCAAACATCAATGCAAGAAGTCGGAAGATAAGATGTATGGGCCATTCGAAGATATCGACATGGGAAAGAATGCGCGATATTGCAAGCTTAGGGTACCAGACCCTTGGATGATTCATGCGGTAATCGATATTGCGTTATTGGAAAAGTACCGAGGGACCGATCGAAAGAACAAGTGCTCGAGGTAGATGCCGACAATACCCAGTGGAAAACGGAATCAATTATTGCAAGCTGACCTTCGGATGATGATCCACGAAAGCATGTGTATTTGGTTAAATGGGAAAGCTATTTGCATGATGAAGATACATGGGAAACATATGAGAATGTGTTGGAATGTTCGTTGGATCTGCCAAAAGATTATTATGGTAAGAATCCAGCTATTAAAAGAGACGGACATTTCGGAAAGAAAATGCGTTGAAAATTTGTTATATTTCTTTATTTTTATTTTCAAATTAATTTCTTTGGTACATTGAGTGGTATCTTTTGCTTTTCTACTTGTTACGACGGAGCACCGCTGAGGTCACCGGTCCTAGAGAAGGGGGTGATGTTATGGGTTCTCCTTTAACAGCGATAATGGTACTTGCATTAGTTATATGAATAGATGTCACGGAGTTACTCTTCGTCTAGTCACGTGATATGCACAACACCTATTCATGACGTGGAATGAAGACCAGTCATATGTCCCTTAGCGGGGATACATAGGAGTCGCATGTGGATTGAATAAGTGACCAAGATCATTTAGCAGATTCACTTGAGATAATGCAACTATGACGCCATCGCAGGAAAGCTTGCTTTAGCAGTGCGCATAGTTTTCAACCACATTCATTATTCCTGATACTAGCGGGACACATCTATATGACGCAGCAGTTGATAGCCTATATGCTATTACTTGGGATTTCAGGCTTATCGCCCAAGGCGATAACGGTAACCAGAGCACTCCCCGGCCAAAGAGAGTAGTCTCAGCCTAAGCATGGCATGATTGAGGGAATTATGACGTTGGCTGAAGATAAGAGGCCTGAAGCAACCCTGCTCATTGGGTTGAGTTAGTATACATTGCAATGTCAGACTCGTATTCGTTACGAGCTGGCGCTTCAAATTCTAGATTGGCATAGTATCTGTTGGTTGCAGATTAAATGTATGATGCAAGCCAAATAGCCTTTAGGGTGAGGTATTGATTTGCGATAAGCACTACCGACCAAGATTGGCAGATGTTCCAACTACTCAAGCATATGGATTTTCTGATGTCTGAGTTCAAGTTTCATCTGGCACAATGCATGACGCGTAAATCACGCAATGCATGGCCTGATTCTTATCAGGAGTGCTACAGCTATAATACCTCATTGACGTAAAACGTATTGTTATCATTGAAGTCATAGCGTCAAAGTATGGGAGTACGGGCCCTCGAAGACAACAATAAAGAGATGGCATTGCTGCGGCAATGAGAAGAACAAGCTCAAGCGGCAATCCACAGACAACAATCAGAACACCGAAGACAATCTTAAAATATTATTAAGAATTCTATGTATTACAAACTGTACAATTACTTCCCTCATAAACACACGTGACTGGGCTTTCTATGCCTGGACATCAATACACACCTGCCGAGTATGCACAGCAACAGATGGTTGAGTCTTTCGGCAATCTACTTTTTCAATTGGAAGAGGCCCATTTGACCCACACTTACCGGGTGGTTTTTTGTTTCTGCGAACTCGATACTATCGACTATCTGGTGATCAGATATCTGAACACCGGTGCATTACCATTTGAGGAATTTTCTGAGGATTGGTTGTTCGACGGAGAAGCCTAATCTTCTTTTATATAGGAGACGGTCATTGGAGGCGATTTTGATTTGGAAGCTCTTGCAAGACGAGGGCAAGAGGCTGAATTTCAGGATGAAACAAGAAGAGAAAGACGAAATAGATGAGCGGTTGTACTTAATTCAATAAATGTTGTATTGATTATTGGGATTAAGCACCCCCGTAACAAACAATACTCATCAAAGGTGCGGGGCTGCCTCTCCAGAAGGTTAATAAATTTTCTGTATGTATAATAATACGTATAGGTATCATAAAAACGCACTAATATTTCAGATCGTTCCTCGCTAGTAGGTATCGCTGACTGTGTTGCTTCTAGAGCTTGTTCTTATCATTGCCGGAACAATGTGACCTCTTTATACAAAGTTCATTGGGATGTCACTCATGCGCACTCAGGTTTCCATTCCATGATTCTTGTAGCAACGTGTTGTGTGTCTTCCATTCTAAATCAATGCGCATGGTTGAGATTGTCACGAATCCCCAAGGTTATCGTGTTCATGCAGGTGCGGTATTAAAGTTTTACGCTCCCGATAAGAATCAGGCCACGCCCGCACGATACCATATATCAGATAACAACTTCAACTTGGACATCTTACTCTCGTATGTTCGGTAATCGGGAACAGCTACCGCCTTAGCGACAGTGTCTTTGAGCAAATCGATACTGTAGTATGATTGCATCATAGGTTTACGTGGCGACCAACCACTAGTATGCCGATGTAGATTAATGATACGTATGTCTGATATTCGAATCAAGACACCCTTGCAGTTGCCAATCCGCACAGACCAATGTGCGGGGATGCTCTAGACCTCATATCAAGAGTCAATGTCATTATCCCTCAGTCACACCGTGCTTAGGCTGAGACTATTCCCTTTGGCCGGGGAGTGCCCAGTGCTCCAACCTCACATAAGAGATTAGTCTTAAGATCCCACGTAATAGCTCAGGCTAATGACTGCCGTGTCTGCGGGGCAAACTCCTTTGCTCTATCCGTTCAGACATAATCCTGCTAGTGTCCGGTAAATGAATCTGGTTAAAACCAACTCACATGGCTAAGTTGTAACCCTCTCGATCTGGCACTGTTGGTGCATCATCAACTCAGCTGTCGCAACGTATGCTTCAATGAATCTGCTGAGCCTAAGATTATCCAATCTAGACGAGCCACAATCTGACCCCACTAAAGGTTATTGTGACTGAAAGTTCTTGAGATACCGAGGGCAGGTGTTTTCCATGTCAGATAACCGGAAGATTTCTCACAAGTACCCATCATTGGTTATTCAAGGTTACATAGACGCTTTTAAGGGAGAACCCCTAACAACACCCTCTTTTCTAGAATCGGTGACCCAATGATTGCTCCGTCGTGGGAAGTGAACTTGGTAACCTCAAGGGCAAACACCATTGTAACAGGCCGCTATAATCCCTTGAACTTTCATATTTTTGCCAGCACAGCCCCTGCACAACACAAGTGTGCTTCTCTTTTATTTCCATTCATAGTTTCCAAACTTATTCCATGTATCATTCGTCAACATCGTATTGTTTATCATTCATCAACATCGTATTGTTTATCATTGATGCAGAATGTTGTGTAATCTGCATTTATAGGTTCCTTTTCTGCGTCCATCTCTTAGAATTCGAGACCTGAAACATCACCACCATTTTTAGGAATGGTGACCCAACGTTCTCTGCCGTCTCTGCGAACATGTCCTTGTTCTCAGCAAGTAATTCTTTATTATTGTTATATAAGATATGGATATATGTTAAGTCTTCATATGCGAGAGTACCTGGAAATAACATAGTACATTTCCGTCTGTATATAATTGAAGTAATCCTATTTTATAACTGTAATCATGTTCTGAATTGAATCGCTATTACTTAACTGTAATATGATTTGAAGGTAATCAAGAATACTTGAATACATCACACATGTCTCCGTTTATCTTTGTCGAAAGAAATTCGCATATAGCTGGAAATAGCTGAAGACAACATAAATGCCTTCATTTCTCTTGTCGTGAGGTAATTCGAATATTGATGAGAATCCCTGAGGACATCATACAGGCCTTTATTTCTCTTGTCGTGAGGGTATTCGAATATCAATGATAATACCTGAAGTCATCATACATACCTTTATTTCTCTTGTCGTGAGGTAATTCGAATATTGATGAGAATATAATAGAGTCATAGTTGAATACACAATATACTTTTCAGTGCATCACTCATTTACTCTCCTACACATGTTTTTTCACCTGTAGGTTAAAGTCCCCACACATGTATCCTTAAAAGTCCATATAAACTTATAACAAAATTAACAAGTTGATTTATAAAGCAAAATGTTTTTCCAGTAATCCATAGCCATTCGCATTAAATGAAATCCTGCTTTTATAATTATCTTGGTGATATGATCGCAATCCCTCATTTTTCTAGATAACTCAATCATAATTGATAGCGGGGTCTTATCTTTCTTTGTGTGATCGTTTAAGTGATGGTAATCAACACATAACTGAAGGCCCTTTCTGTTTGGTTTTGAAACAATCAATATCGGACTGCCTACTAAACTGCATGATGGATATATCATTTTCTCCCTAATCATCCTTTCGAGATATTCAACCAATATCCTTTCTTCCTCTTGAGATAATTGAACAATTCGACCCATTCTTAGCTTATCCTCTGACGTGATAAGTTCAATTTGGTGGTCGCAACCTCGATGATTAGGTAACTTCTCAGCGTGCTCCAGATCGAACAATAGTAAGAACTTATGGTATTGCTTCGGTAGTCGCTCCAATGTTGACGGAGTATTTTGAACTAATGTCCCAATGTGAATAGCATTCTTATTCAGCGCTACCCGTTTATCATAATTAATAGAGTACTCTGGATGTATCTGCTCATGGCGATAGCATTGAGAACCACAATGCGGAAAATGTATATGAGAAGTCATAGTTCCACGAGTCTTATGTTTCTCGAAATACCATGCTGGTATTAAGCAATGGTAATCCTGAAAGGTTTCCATAACTTCAAAAGCATGATCTTCTTCATCAAAGGTTTGGTGATTCCCAAAAGATAATCCCAATGGGATTGTATATAATCCTTCCGTAACGATTTCTCTTCTAGGAACATCCTTGAATTGAACCCTCTTTGACGTTTTGACGACTGGTATTTTGAATGCTTTGGCAGCATTAGGTGAAATGACAAACTAATACTGCCGAGATCCAGCATCCATCACAAAGGGAAATATTGATTTTCTTAACCTATAAAGAATTTATATATGGTGGTTTTCCTATTTCCATAGAAGTAACAGTTTTAAATCGTCTCCCTGGGATCCTCGCAGATTCAGAGAAGTGATATCCTAGACATCTAATCCAACTTAAACAAGTAGTGCATTAGGATACTATTTTTCTAACTCGACGGTATTCCTTAGCTCCTTGTCGGATTAACTCTCAAACCATTCTCGTGACTCAGTCTTCTGTGAGTCTCGTTTCTGTCCGTATGATGACCACTCGTCATGTACCTCTGGTTTCTTATATTCCTCTGCTTATCCCTCAGAATACTCATTATTTGTATCTTCTTGCTTCCATAACTGCTTAGCTTCCTTAAGTTCTCATTCGAATATTTTCTGGTAATATTCCTTAGCTTCATCGCAGCCATTATCATGCCCTTACAAGAGCCCTTGGATATAACCATCAGTATAACTGCTATCTTTTCCTGCATTATACATCCTCCAGTCTCGAGGTGTATATTTATCAATTTACGCATATGCAGATTGAATAGATTCTTCACACTGCTGAATCCATTCTGGCAGTGCAGACCATACATTATTCTGCCAAAATGTATAGTATCGCAAGAGCATAGATTGTTCAATATAACTCCGTGGTTGAATCATTATTATTGAGAGAACAATAATAATGAATAAATCGTATAGTTGTTCCATCGGAGGACAGGTAAAATCTACCACTGGCTGCATTTTGCTGATGATTTATTGCCATCGCAGTAACACCACCCTGTCTTATCTTCGTCTCTGCAATCACAATTCCACTCGTCTACCCACGATTGATTTTCTTTCCTTTGATTTTTGTATACAATATCGTCAATCGTAATTAATTCGCTGTTAATGGCTGAGTGTCGATAATATTGAACCCAAGGTTTCAGTGTCTCAGGTGCTTCGTGGAATCTAGGATTATTCCAATGGTTTTCAGGTTTTTCAGATAAGATGCCGTCTATTCAATCAAATATGTTAAGAGGTTTGTATTCAAATGTATTAGGCGTATATACGGCAAGATCAAAGATATGAATCATAAAATCAATTCCGTCAGAATATATAACCTCTGATAACTTATTACAAAGTTCCCTTTGTTGATAATATTCAGATTGTCATTCCGGAATATCAGGTTCCCTATAATATATGGGAATATAATTCTGTCAGTGGCAATACTCAGTAAATGTAACTGGAATCATAAATGGTACCGTAACCATTAAATTTGGTTGCTTAATTGATGCTACTACCAATCCGAATCCTGGTGATTTGAACATGAATGCTTCTTGCTTCTTCAAACCTTGATAAGCTCTGAGCTCTGGTGAGTTCATTTGTATATCGTAATACCGTTATGTCGGATACCCAGGAGTGTATAAATTCGAAATATTATACTGTTTGCGGAGTTGCTTTGAATGGCCCTAGATCCTATTCCTTCGATTTCAGCCTGTATCTGCTGATAGTGTTTAGGAACCAGCGCAGTTCCTCTCTCTTTTCTGGCCCACCGGAAACAATCGATAGTCTTATGGTTTCTTCTCCGATCCTGTGGCCAGGTACAACGATGACACTCGCCAGCTGCTTTCCTCCTTGTTACCTCTGACCTGTCAATCCCTGCCATCTGAGTTCCAAGTGTATTAGCAGGTTGCTTTTAATTGGCCTTTCTTTTTACTACTCGACTTGCCTGCAAAGACTTGCAAGCCACTTGCTTCCTCTCAGCCTTGGACTGTTCAAGGAACACTTTGAAATTGTCCAATATGGGATTGTGGAATTGGTCCTCAGAAATTGATGGTGCCTCGTCCTCAGGAGTACTACTTCTCTTCCCCGTATCCTGAATACCAAACAATCGATCCGGATGTATGTTATTTGTCGCAATAGTATTTCCGGAACCTTCAGAAATATTGCGAGCAGTACCGGGTACCATTATAACACCAATATCGGCGCGTATTCGGAGGTTGTCAATGTGTATAACTAGGCCTTCCTGTAATTTGAGTAACAAGGATATCCACCAACAACACTGTGCCAAAAATATGTACTGATTTGCTCGGGCGTAAACTATGACTTTCTCGAGAGTGTATACAATAACATTGTTGTCGTTTTCGAAGGTAATACTCATTCGTAGAACAATACTTATCAAAGGTGTGGGGATGCCGCTACAGAAAGCTAATAGATTCCATAAATATATAATAATATGTATAGGTATCATAAAAACACAATAATATTTTAGATCATTCTTCGCTAGTAGGTATCGCTGACTGTTTTGCTGCTAGAGCTTGTTCTTTTCATTGCTGGAACAATGTGACCTCTTTATAGAAAGTTCATCGGGATGTTACGCATGCGCACCCAGGTTTCCTTTCCATGATTCTGATAGCAACGTGCTTTGCGTCTTACATTCTAAATGAATGTGCATGGTAGAGATTGCCACGAATCCCCAAGGTTATCGTGTTCATGCCGGTGCGGTATTAAAGCAGTACGATCCGGATAAGAATCAGGCCACACCCGCACGATATCATATATCAGACCATAACTTCAATTTGGACATCTCACTCTCGTATGTTCTGTAATTGGGAACAGCTGCCGCTATAGCGACAGTGTCCTTGAGCTAATCAATACTGTAGTATGATTGCATCCTAGGTTTACGTGGCGACTAACCACTACTATGCCGATGCAGATTAATGACACATATGTCTGATATTCGAATCAAGACACCCTTGCTGTTGCCAATCAACACAGACCAATGTGCGGGGATGCTCCAGGCCTCATATCAACAGCCAATGTCATTATCCCTCAGTCACAACATGCTTAGGCCGAGACTATTCTCTTTGGCCGGGGAGTGCCCAGTGCTCCAACCTCACATAAGAGATTGGTCTTAAGATCCTACATAATAGCTCAGGCTACCGACTGCCGGGTCTGCAGGGCAAACTCCTTTGCTCTATCCGATCAGACATAATCCCGCTAGTATCCACTAAATGAATCTGGTTGAAACGAACATGTACGGCCGAGTTGTAACCCTTTCGATCTGGCAATGTTGGTGTGTCATCAAATCGGCTGCCGCAGCATATGCTTCAATGAATCTGCTAAGCCTAAGTTTATCCAATCTAGTCGAGCCCCACTCTAACACCCCTAAAGGTTATCGTGACTGAAAGTTCTTGAGATATCTAGGGCAGTTGTTTTGCATGTCAGATAACCCGAAGATTTCTGACAAGTACCCATCATTGGTTATTCAAGGTTACATAGACTCTGTTAAGGGAGAACCCCTAACAGGTGATTACTTGTGGCAGGAAGTTGAGATTGTGATTGGAGGTGTTGCAACTGTCCTTGAGGTTCATTTTATGAGCTTGTTCATGTCTCTCGGCAGAATACTGTTGCAAGGCTCCATCTTGACGAATCTGTTCGGCTCAATTAGACATCAAGTGGATCTTTGGACAGTCAAAGTCGGCATCTAACTCCTTGAAAATATCTATCTCATGGCTGATATAATCCCACCTGGCGTTCATTTCGCGCCGCTTTTTAGACGGTGTCCAAGTTCCAGCATTCGTTTCCTCGTCTACCTTTCGCTTCTTCACGAGTCCCGTTCTCAGGGCATTGGCTTTGGCCTTTGCCTTTTTGCCGGCTCAGCCAAGTAAGAAAACATCTCTGAAGGTGTGAAAATGATGCAAGGCGTCGTCACTGTAGCTCAATGTTGCATCATTGTGAGATTTATAATGAGCATACACATCAGCAAAATATATTTTAGACACTGGAAGACTCCAGGAGTGTCTGAGAGGATGTGGAGTGTAAACTTAGCTGCGTCCATTTCAGCAGAGGATCAGACCTCAAGTGGGCATTCCTGCTGGGCTTCAGAGTAACTGGGATCTCTGATGACTACGAAAGGAGTACCATGGTGGTGATTGTGGTAGGTTCGTGAACACCTCGGAGCACCTGAGAGATCTTCGGGTGCACCTGGGAGCACCGGGGAGCGCCGGTGATAAGCCTGGGAGCGCCGACGACAAGCATGGGAGCACCTGGGAGCGCTGGCTACAAGTCTGGGAGCACCTCGAATCACAGTAGAGCAATCTGGGAAAACCAACATCTTCTTTGGGAACGCTGCTGGTGTGCCTGGAGATCATAGCTACTACATATCGTTCAACGATTGTGACAACTCATGTATTCAGTTTATATTCTCATCTGTGTATATATATAGCTACCGATCTACACATGGCATATCTGGATTGGCTGCAGGCGGTGCTTGAAAGCAATTCGAGGTGCGCCTGAAAATGACGATCGAGTGAACTCAGAGATACACTCCGCGGCCGTGATCAAGTGACTTTGGAGATGCACTTGGAGGTGGTAATCGAGCGTATTTGGAGATACACTTGGTGGCCGTGATCGAGTGAACTTAGATATGCACTCCCGGATTGTGATCAAGGAAGTTTGGAGATGCACTTTAGAAGGCTGTAATCGAGCGAGTTTTGAGAGATGCACTTGGAGGCCATGATGGTGCGAACTTGCAGGCCGTAATCGAGCGAGTTTGGAGATGCACTTGGAGGCCATGATCGAGCGAGATTAGAGGCCATAATTGAGTGAGTGTGGAGATACACTTCAGAGGCCGTAATCGAGCGAGTTTGGAGGCCATAATCGAGCGAGTTTGGAGATACACTTCGAGGCAGTGATCGAGGGAATTTGGAGGCCGTAATCGAGCGAGTTGGAAGAGTACTCAGAAGCAGTCGATGGACGGCGCAATGGGTGCTGAGACTCTATTCATCAGTTAGATAACACACAACCATGGGAATGTGACAAGGTGACTTAACCTTTGAGCTCTGATGGAGAGCTGGCTGATGGCAGTCGATGGTGTAGGGAGGCATGTCGGAAGCTAAAGCCACATTCACGGATCATCTCGTAATCATGAGAATGAAGGGAAGACAAACAATCTTGGGTACTCGGTGTATGCTGTACTCGGTGTCAACTCATGATCATGACATGGAGAGATGGAGAGGAATAACTTAACATTGTATTCTGTAATGATATTAGAGTTGTGGACGAGAAAGAGAGAGATGGGGGATGAAGACATCAGCAGAATGTATTTTAGTCACTGGGAAGCTCCACGAGTGTCTGAGAGGAGGCGGAGTGTAAACTTAGAAGCATCAATTTCAGGAGAGAACCAGACCCTCGGAGGGCATTCCGGCCGGCCATTGGAGAAACTGGGATCTCTGATGACTGGTATGGGAGCACCATGGGGGAGGTTGTGTGAAGTATGGAAGCACCTGGGACTGTCGCCTAACTAATGCAGAAATCCAAAAATAATTTTGCGAGATGCCGGGTTCTTAGAGATGTTCAATCGAAGGACTGCAGGCGTCATCTGAGATTCTCCGAATGTACACAAGCAATAAGAATACCGTCCACGTATGATGGAAAGATTATTGTTCATTATCAACTTCCAAATCATACAATAGTACCCAGCATCTCATCAACGTTCTATTATTTGAATCGCTATATTAAGGAGAACCAAAGAAAATGGCGAGTGAGTCAAAAATAAAAGTAGGTAAAACCAAAACAACAACCCGACTAAGCGATTGGAATGATATCAATCAAACATAGTCTCAATGTCATCCACTAAACCTCCCATCTCGTCAGGGCCAACAAACGCAGGAACACACAATTCATCAATGGCGCAAAGAAGGTGGAGGCGGTTCTTGTATTTCCACATGATTTGGGCCTGGCGAGTGGGCGAAATTGAATTCCAATGTCGTTTGGCTTGATTTGTGATATCTAAAAGGTTGGAATTGAGGTTACCTTGCAGTGAATTAAAATGGAGTTTGAAATGCAATATGATGAATTCAGGAGGGAAAAGAGGTGCGCCACAAGGAAAGGAGGAGTGCCTGATGTGGTGTGCTAGGTGAGCAAGGAGAGTGCTGATGGTGATGGAGGAGTGCAGAATGAAATTGAGGGGTGCAAATCCAGGCCAAGGAGCGCCGACGGGAATTGAGGATCGCATATCCAGCGGAGCAGCCCATCCGTGCTGACCAGCGCTGAAAAGGGAGGGAGGCAAAGAGTCTGGAATGAAATACAGGCGCTCCCAATCCAGGTCAAGGAGGGGATTGAGGAGTGCCCATCCTAGAGGATGAGCGTGGACAGAGAAGGCAGTTTGCAGCGCTGAATGGAAGATCGAAGGGTTAATCCAGACTGAGGAGCACCAATGCAGTCTGATCAGTGCCAACGCGGATCAAGGAGCCCCAACGGTGATCGAGGAGCACCAATGGGGATTAATGAGCACCTATTATACCAGAGGAGGACCATGGGGGGGGGGGGGGGGTATGAAGCAGCCCCACCATGTGTAATTGATGAGTGCAATGGCTTTGCCAGTAATTCAATCTATTACCGCAGAAGGACAAATTTACCTTGATATTCATCATGCGAAAACATAACTGTTATCTTCATTCCAGTGGCATACTCAGATAGCCCACAATGAATAGCTGCGGCAACAAGCACTAACATCTGCAGTGCGAGTGGTTGGAAGAACTCCGATGTGATCAGCTGTCGCCCCAAGCTATTGGCGATGAAAAAAATCTGATGGTAGATGAAGTCAAGCACTTCCATCCGCGTGAACCAAGACTTCTTATCTTCGATGACCTTGAAGAGATAAGCATCTTCAAATAGGAGGTCCTTAACTTGGATTCGAAGCTCAGTCACTGATCCTGAATCCAACCACTGACTGTCGACAATAGTTCAGCGAGCTCCATCTGCCAAATGCCCTCGAATGGTACTTATCTTTAGTTTTAACTATGTATGTTTCGAGGTTATCATCATACGTCCAATTGAGGAGCAGAAAACAGAATATACACTTACAGCTTCTCGGGTTTGCGGATCGATGTGAAGAGATTGACCACCAGGCAATTGACACACCAATGGTGTACCTACTAGAGCACCAGCTACTGCCCGCTGACGATCCTGAGCCTCATTGGCTAGTTTCCAAGCTTCGTCAACCATCGAGTACTTCTCATCGCCAATAATTGGCCCGGGAGTCTTGGTGTATACGATTGCCTCCATGAACCGGTTGGCTACCTCAAAAGTAGCGTCTTGGTGTTGTGGAACGTTGTGATCTCCACCGGCCTTTGGTTGAGGAAAATTCTGGTCTCCACTGGCATTGTGAAGCGGGAGCGCCTGAACAACATCAGACTCATGTGATATGTTGATGGCTGACTTTTGGCGTTTGAGCGATGGTGGTGCGATGGCCCCGACTGCATGTCATATATTTGGAAGTAGTGTGTGGGCAATGACAGTATGAGCACGGCTCCGTTTCATTGGTAGTGGAACCCTTGTAGTTCGTATTGTCTTCTCACAGCGCGGCTGGTCTGGATGTAGGACCTCCTGCCGGTTGTCCAAATCAGCATCTTCGATATCGGATGACAAGGTGGACTCTCCAAGGTCTTGACATTCGTCATTGCTGATCTCCCAATTGGTATCGTCATTATCCTGCTTCATCAGAATAATAGCCCGGACCTTAGCTATCTCCAACACTATACTCGAAAGCTGGGTTGGAAGTTCAAACATGTGATCGGCAATGATGATTGGCTGTATTCATGAGTGCACATGCAAGTGCTCTCTCACGGTGTGCTTCTTGATTCTTCTGTCAACAGTCCTTGCTCACCTGGCTGGCCGTAGGTTCCATGATTGATAAAGTGAAGTTGGGAATATAGCGAGAAGTATATAAGGGTAAATATAGTAGAAAGTTTTATAGATTAACGGGAAAACAGGGCAACAAAGTATCACGAGGTCAACGAGGATGCAATTGTAGGTGTGCCTGGCAAAAGTAACGCTTGGCCGAGGAGGATGCAATTCAAGGCATGCCTGGAAAGAGTCTGGAAGACATGTCAATGGTTCATATTTATATTGTCGCTGCTAGTTATTTGTTATGATTTAGAAAGCGTGAGGTGCACCGGATTAGATGGATTCATCATTCCCCCAATTCCCGAGTGTTAGCACTCGTATTCAAGGACGCTATCGATGCAAGAATTGATGCAAGAATTGGAGGTTGGTTTAAGCCAACATACCTCGAATTGAACCAGACGCACCTGAAGAACTCGAGACATCAACATGGTTGAATCGCTATCTAACACTCAGGACCGGACATATGGAATACTGAGAAATTGGTTGATTATGATCGCCCCTGTATATGACTCCTCCGAAGCTAGTTCATTCTGCCTCTAGTTCGAGCATATGAGTGGTGACCGTGTGGCACAGAATTGTCGGTGTGTTGATGAATCTTGCAGGACTTGGATGGAGGATAGAGTTGGGACCTTGGTGAGTGGCAACAGTTACAGTTACCTGGGTGCATACAGAGTCTGTTGTAGATAGTGGATAAAGATGAATCTCTGAATGCGGTATACCAGTCGGATGGACACCCTATTTTCGTGATAATCTGTTGTTTTAGGATTCTGCAGCAAAGTTAGCGGTCGATTAGGCAATATTGTGTGCAGAACTTCACTTTCAGTGGTCCGAGTCTGCTGGATCACAATATGAATGCAGTCAGTCTAAGAGGAGACGGAGGATTTGAGTTTACAAAGCAGAGATTCAACATAGAGAAAGAACGGTAAAGGTACGATGAAGATTCAAGGGTAATCTAAGTGATTCCAGTTGTCGTCAATGCCAAGATTGCTAGCGAATGGGTCATAAATAGTCACTCACATTAAGATGTTGTGCATAATATCTTGTAAACACTGCATCATTAATCACAAACTCATTATGAGTCTCAATGCTACAATGTTGACTTAACATGAATATTGGGGTTCAAAGCAGTGCATAAGAACGATATGATTCCATCATGAGGCTTCATCTGACAGCGGAAAGACGAGTAACAGTATGCAGTTCTGCCCAAATGAGGTGCAGGGAGCATTCAGTTGGCATAGAGGATTCAATCCACTGTACAGGCTGGGATTGTACGCTCGCCTTACTTTGACAATTACTTGTACTCTCAGAAACTGCCTTTTCTTGACTCAAGCTTCATCAAGATTTGTTCTTCATGCACTGTTCGGATTGGACGTTGGCGGAAATCAGATATCGTCTGTTTATGATTTGTCACAAACTTCAGGCAATCAAGATATGAGGTCTGCGGGAACTTACCGGTCACTGATTGAGCAGCTGAGCAGAAATTGGCATTGATATTGTATCTCTTCGAGCTCTCTTGATGGAAATCGGTTCACATAATCTATTTTAAGATACAGTGTTTGGCGGCCCAAACATACAGGTTAGTCAAAATGTAGTTAAGTCTGCATTAAAAGCATTCTGAATTTAAGCGTATTCGAGGAAGTGTGGTATACAAGTGAGCAGGAGTTGCCGGTCATCTGCAGAATTGCTGTGCAGAACCTGTCAATTGAGGTTCACTCTCTCAAGCTGCAGCTCGATTATGGAGCCCAAACGATAGCAGCTTTTTTATGATCTTGGAAATGTAAGGCCCGAACATACTTCTGAGTCAAAATCTAGTGAAGTGTGGTTACTTATCGCCCAGGGCTGAGTATCTACGGTAAGTATGTGGTGGATACCTTCCTCAAAAGGATAGGTTGACATGGAGGATGACAGTCATGGTAGTTAACCGGTGGTCTTCACATACCAATCAAGCAAAGATTCAGATATTAAGCTGGGTTGGAGCGGGATCAGCCGCGCCTGCACCTAAAAGTTTAGTGTCTGACATGATGACAGTCTGTGTGCTGGCAGCCACAGATTCAGAGGTAATGCAATGTGGGTATTTACGTTTCCGAGGCATGCCTCGAGTGGGATCATATGTGAATAATCAGTGCGTGCATTGTCGAAATTAGGCTGTGAATAGAGTATGCGTGCGGTGTCAACTCTGAGACCGTCACAGTCGACAGGAGAGTGGATCTGAGGTGTGCCTGAACTTCATTCCTGAGCAAGGAAATATATGGCTCTATTCTTCAGTTAAGCCTGGAATACACAAGCCGTGTCTTAGGATATGGTACAGTAACTGGATATCGCTTAGACAGTCTTTCTATCCCTGGATGATTAGAAGGATACAGTAGTGGATCAGTTTCATACGAGTCGAGAAGTCGACAGTGATTCTCTTGTGCAATCGACTGTAAATTATTCAACCATGTTGTTTCAGAGAATATCCCGAATCCTTTCGTGACTCTTGTATCTGATTCGCATGATACAGACAAGTAACTGATATCTTGTGCAATCGATTGTAAATTATTCAACCGTGTTGATTGAGAGAATATCCTGAATCCTTTCGTTACTCTAGTATCTGGTGTGCCTGAAATAGACAAGCAACCAATAATTCGAATCAATCTTGAAGGTTCAGGCGCACCTGAAAACATGAATTTCATTCGCAGATTTTGGTGTCACAATTCCACATGGACAATATGGCATGAAGATGTGTAGTGACTGCAGCTTCGACAGATTGTCACAACGGAATATACGGCACAGCGGAACTTTACTTAGTCTTTCATTAATCTGGCGCACCAGGATTTCATCACATAATCGGTCATTCAAATAAGGCTATGATTCAGTTTACCAGATATCAGTTTACCATTGATATCATCTCTTATTCATCACAATAATCAACTAACACAAAATGGAATCGAACTCTAACCAATACTCCCTGACTCCGCAATTGTGCCTTATTCTCCATACCATTTGCCTATTTTGCATTAGTTGGTGAGATTGTGTTGGTTGAATGAGTAAAGAGGTGTACCTTGATTTCACTGCCCTGATAGTTATCGTTCATCCTCACCATCTCATGGCACAAAATCTCCATGCTCTGTAAGCTGCTTTGTATGGTCCTACCAACACTGCAGAATCCGGCATATCATCGTCGTCGTGATGTTCGGTCGGCTCATCAGACCATGCAGGACTCTCATTTGAGCCAGTCCAGAGAGCTGGTGGAGATCACTCGTGCTGTTATCATAACCATTGGGTCCTGTGTTCAATAGCCATGTGTGTGGAACTCTGTTTTGCCCCAGCCGGACAACCAGTGCAAATACCTGCCGCTGTTCATTCAATACCCAGAACACCTGAGTTATTACCACATGGTTTGCTGCTGTGAGATTTAGGCCTGTCCCACCCACTTTGGGTGTAGTTACAAACACAGAGGGATTTGGGGAATCTTGGAATTTGAGCTGCAGTTCTGTCCGCTCATCATTGCCCATTTCTAAATACATGTAGAAAATATCCAAATGTTCCGCAAAAAACATTGTACGCCACCACTTCAAATGACGAACTTGACCTTGGAGAGGACAAAATAGCACGGCCTTTTGAGGTGGAGGTGCTGGAGGTAAGACACTGTTATCACTTTCAGGCTGGTGCAGGAGCGCCTCATTTGATGCTTCATCTTCGTCAGGTTTGGGATACTCCGGCAGTTCCTTGACAAGTATTGGCAGAAATGTCTCTCTCAGCCATCGGAAAATTGGAGAATTCACCCAAGTATCGAGTGGCCATTCGGTGTACCATTGCCCAGAAACGTCATTCCGATCCTCGGTGTCTCCCAATACGAATGAGAAACATCCCACAGACCATCGATGTACCCTCCATGCTCCTGAAGCACCCCGGGAGGTGTATCTGTCGATAAGAGTCTTTAGTTCTGCTTGCTCATCCTCAGTCCATTCGAGATCAACAAGGTGTGCATTCTCCTTCGGTATCTGAACCAGTGGTTTCCCATTCGCTAGTTTCGATTCTGACCACCTCCTGATCGTCCAGGGTTTTGCAATCTGTATCATCTGGTGAGCCGCATCCTGTTGAGCGTCTTTGTCTTCATTGCGGATGGCATGCATCAAACTGTTCACAGCGGAATACAGTACATCAGTGCCGTGCTGTTCCATCACAGTCTCATCCTCTGGATCTTCAGGCACACCTGCAAACTGCCACATTGGCTGATAACACCAGTCATAGAGTGAATGGAATCCCGGTGTTGCAGTGACTTGAAGCTTGAATCCAATTCTCGCCTTACTTGCAATTCTCCAGCCAACACTGTTTTTCGTCTTGTACCGATGACACTCAACAAAAATCCCTCAACTCCATTAACAATGTGAGAGCCGGCCATTGCTTGATGGTTTCGCACTGGATGTTGAGGTATCATGCAACAGAAGGTGGATATTCCGTCGGTTCTCCGGCTCACTGATACTCGTGTTCAGATCCATGTGGGTGATTCGCATTTTTGGCGAGCAACAAGTTGACGAGTTTCAAATCAGTTCCACGTGTCATCTCGTCGATGATACTCTTGAAAGTCTCTGCCACTCCGGGTATTGTAACCACCAAGATTGGTTCATGGGCCGATATAAGTGCAGGATCCCCATGAGGTGGTGTTTTGTGTATTTCCAACAGGCGGCAGGGCACAGAATTCAATCTCTGGAGCGGATACCACTTCCGTTCTTGTCCTACAATGCCGGGAAAGTCATTCTGCGCCAAAATCACCCACTCTTCAAGGGTATTCCCCCATTAAATAGACAGTGGCAACCCCATTACAACTTTCTCAGTCACCAATTTGCAAAGCATTGCCGCTGCAACTGAGGTGAAAGTTTTTCCAAGACCCATTTCATCCGCCACCAGTGCTCCGGCGATATCAGCATCACAAACCCATCTCTGCACGATGAACCAGATGGCCCAAACCTGGTGCGCCAGAAAGTTTGTTCCAGGCAGGCCTGGAATTGAATATTTGTGGCCTGGAACATGGTCCTCTGTTGATTGGCGAATAGGATGGGCATTCAGCAGCCTGACCACCTCATCAAGACACTCATGTTCAAATTCGTTGTTGATTGTGTTGAGAACAGTGCTCAATATGGAAATGGAATTATCTGGATCGAGGACCTCCTCGCCATCCTCCACTTGCTCCTGAACCTCTCTTGCACCTTTGTCTGTCTTCTTTTCCTCCTCAATGATCTCTTTCAGTTGCTCTGAGGCAAGCTGGGTAGATGGGCTCATACTCCGGCGCTTCTGGAATTCATCGCAATGTTACGTATTTCACAGGGAAGCATTTGGACCCAATAATATGTACTCAATTCTATTCACTCAATCAGAACTTACATTAATACTATCAATCTCATTCCCACCTGCCTTTTCATCCAGCACTCTTTCATGTTCATCGGATCCCTCCGAAGTCTAAGCATACTGTGATTAGCTGTGGGCATATGTTACCGTAACAAGGCTAGCGGGGATTACCTTGGCCGGTCTCATTCCGTGCTCGGCAATAACCTTCCCTGTAGCTGCCTACATTTCTCCCAAAAATTGTTTCACATTCTGTCCCAGTTTCAACTTGAAGGCATTAGAAAGGGAACTGTTGTATTAAATCTAACCATATAGAGGGTCATTCATCGTTTGCCTCAGTGCGTATAATCCCATATACTCATCATGCAATTCATCCTGTGTCAAGTTGCATCTCTATAACACAGTCAGACAGTATGGTTCTTTCTTGCAACAATTTTTTTCGATGAAACTAATCAGCTCCTCCCAGTGCCTCACATCAGTGTACAAAGCACGGAGTTGCATGCCGAATGTCTGGTCATTGTTGCAGTTTGGCACTCGACGAATCACACCATGAAAGTTGTATTTCGCAACTTTGGAAGGTTACCTCTCGCATTTTTCCCCGGGCGCTTGGCCATATCTGTCGCTGGTCGCTTGTTGTCTCGCCTTCCCTTCTTCCTCACCTCCTGAACCTCACTTGCACATTTCGTCAAAATTATCTCCACCTACTGTCGCCGAATCCATTCAGCATCATCGAACTGTTCCAACGGCAGCCAGGTCTTGAAAGTCTCCAAACAGTCTGCATCCGCCGTCTCCCAGTGCAGGGGTCCATCTCTCAGCTGGTTCAAACGGTTCTGTCCCGGGATAATGGACCAATGCTTTTTCTTGAGGAACCCAGCCACCAATACTTTCTTCCTCTTGTTGAACATACTAAAGTTGGGCTGCCCCATCCTTTTTGCAAATTGCTTCAAGGAGAATTCCGTTTGTTTCAAGCTGATTGGGGCTTTGCCTTTAGTCCCACCCAAGTCCGATGAATTATTGCTCTCATAATCTGCGTTGAATTCGGCATACAAAATCTCTGGTAATGGGGGCAAGTCCGCAATCCCTGCAACATCTGCACTGCGTGGTTCCGCAGCCGGCCGAAATTGTTTCGTTGGAAGGCTAATGGGGGGTCTTCCATGTGCACCGGGAAGTTGTCCATACTGCATTGAGGCGAAAGAGGTCGGCCGAATAACTAGATTGTTTCGAGGCAGTGCTGGAGGCACTCGAGGCGCCCCTGGAGATGACTGCCCCTGCTCTGTGAATTGCTGAGGGGGGAACAATTGAGGTCCACAATAACCTCCTTGGGGGAAATCATATCCTTGCCACAATGGCCCATAACTCGGATATGCTTGGGTTGCCGCTGAGCTTGGTTGTGAGCGTGGTATCATGTTGAATGGGGCAGGGTGGTAGAACTGAGGAGCGTCTGGAAATGGTGGCTGCAAAGGCAGTTAACTATACCCCGGTGGTGGATGAAAATGACTCAGGGGTTGCCTGAATTGAATGTCTTTGCTCGGTGTATTTCCAGCATTACTATTTGCTGCTCCCACATTGTCCTCGGGGAGTTGTTGTGAGCCAATCAGCCCACAGATTGATGCCATATTGGTTGTCTTCGGTGGAGATCCGTTAGTAAACTGTTACGGGGGTCCTTAATCCCAATAATCAATAGAACATTTATTAGATTAAGTACAACCGCCTATCTATTGTTTGCTCTTTCTTTTCTTGTCTTATCCTAAGACTCAACCTCTTGTACCATGCTACAAGAGCGTCCTAAATCGAATCTCCTCCAGTTACCATCTCCAAGGTACAGGAAGATTAAATCTCCCAGATGTGCAACCACTCTTCGGCCCACTCCTCGAATGGTGATGCGCCGGTGTTCAAGTACCTCAACACCAGGTAGTCAATACCCTCGAGTTTACAAAAACGAAAAACCACTTGGTAAGTGTGAGTTAAACGTGCTTCTTCCAACTGAGAAAGAAGATCACCGAATAATACGACAACTTGTTGAAGAGCGTATTCGGATTGGGTCAAGTGTCGACCAGACATATGTCGCCTGGTCACGAAGGTGGATTAAGGTAGTAATTGTACAGTTTGTTTTGTTTCAATAGATAGAATTCTTAATAATATTTTAAGATCGTCTTTGGTGTTCTGATCGTTGACTGTGGATTGCTGCTTCCTCTCATTGCCAGCTCAATGCCATCACCTTATAGTCGTCATTGAGGGTTTGTACACCCAGACTTCGACGCTATGACTACAAAGATAACGATACGCAATTGCGTCAATGAGGTATTAAATCGTTAACGCTCCTGATGAGAATCAGGCCATCGATTGCGCGATTTCCGCGTCATGCATTGTGTCAGATGAAACTTGAACTTAGACATCTTGCAATCCGTTTGATACAGTAGTTGGAACATCTGCCGATCTTGGTCGGTAGTGCTTATCGCAAATTAATGCCTCACCTTACGGCTATTTGGCTTGCGTCATAGATTTAATCTGCAACCAACAGATACTATTCCAATGTAGAACTTGACGTGTCAGCTCGTATGGCGTACGAGTGTGACGTTGCAATGCATACTAACTCAAACCAATGAGCAGGGTTGGTTCAGGACTCTTATCTTCAGCCAACATCATAATTCCCTCAGTCATGCCATGCTTAGGTCGAGACCTTTCTCTTTGACCATGGAGTGCCCTGGATGCTCTGATTGCCTGAGGCGATAAGCCAGTATTCCCGCTTGATAGCATATTGGCTGATGACTGTTGCGTCTTGTGGACGTGTCCCTCTAGTATCGGAAGAATGAATGTGGTTGAAAACTATGCGCACAGCTAAAGCTATGCTTTCCTGCTAAGGCGACATAGTTGCGTCTTCTTAAGTGAATCTGCTCAGTGTACTTGGTCACTTATTCAATCGACACACGACTCCTAAGTATCCCCGCTAAAGGACCAAGAACTGGTCTTCTTTGCTCATCATGAATAGGTGTTTTGCATATCACGTAACTAGACCGACAGTAACTCCGTGACATGTATTAATATAACTGATGCAAGTACCATTATCGCTGTTAAGGGAGAACCCTCAACATCGACATCCTATGTGAACAAAAGATGGAGGTAAACAAATTATCAATTCAATTGGTGATTTCGAATGAAGCGGAGTATTGTTGTGAATATTGGATGAGCAGTGTCTTTCGGCGGAATGAAGGGCTCTTATATTCATCTTCTTTGTCACTGACTGTGGTGTTTCACTGCACCTTTGATTCCAAAAAACCCGGCTAAGAAAAAGAAATCATAATCACACACATCCTGCCTTTGTATGTTGCATGCTTGAATTCATATACTAGGATCTTGGATAGAAGCTCACCTGTCTTCGGTTCATGACTGTAAAGGTCATAGAATGGATCCGACATGATATCTCCAGGAACCTAACAAGAACTATATCCGGTTGGAAGGTTAGCACAAGTACGCATTTTGTATTCAAAATTTGTGTGTACATCCTACTACTTCATTCAATATGAGGCCAGTTAGTCGAGCAGCAACAGTGATTGCTTTCTTTTGAGCTCCTTGTGCAAACCACATTGTCTCCTCAGGATCCACCTACCAGTCAAGAATCATTACTGACAAAAACATCCTACCAGCCAATCAAGTTCTGGATGAGCGGGCATACAGCCAGCTAGAACAATTACCCATTCATTGTATTCAGCTGATGTTATCTGCTGCTTGAGGCTCGAGCGTACACACAATCTGCGCAATGCCGCAATGATGTAGTATACGATAAGGCCGATCATAGTAGCAGCTAATGCTAGTTTGTGAAGACAAATGATTGTGAGATGACTTTGTTTTACCCCTCCTCTACATTCGGTGGGGTGTAATGCAGCTTTGAAAGTGATACGCTAACCTGAGTTAGCTCACTTTCAAACAATATACCTGAGGCTCAAATCCGGCAACAAACCATACCCCCTAAAGCATCATCTAGATCCATCAGAACACTGAGCGTTTCTCAACTATGGTCAACTCTCGCCAGAAACATATTAAATGCTGATTCTGCAAAAAGAAATTATGCAACGAGAACCGTCTGGAAGCTCACTATCAACAATATCACCCAATATCGATGAATGAAGGGCTATTACCAAACGGGATTCAACCACCTGCCGGCTGGGATCACCCTGAGGCATTATGGTTTGACTACAGTAGGTGCACCTGAATGGCCATTAACAAGCTGCCAATTAATGATCTACTCATAGACAACGTACCGGGTGCACCGCCACCTGAAGATACTCCCAATGCAGAACCTATCGACCCTCAGCAGCCTGGTCTCACCTGTACCCCTGATCCAACCAAGACAAAGGCCCATAGGCAGGTAGTTGAAGTGGAAAATGTGTTAAGGGTTTCACTTAGCAGTGGTAATGATACATGACTAGATCAGAGCAGGTACATGTCACGGAGTATCGTGGGATGCAAAACACCTACCTGTGATTACATTAGCATATTTGTCAGTCAAGTGGGTCTTAGTGGATTTACACTTGAGCCACGTGTCGATCAGATAGTGACAACTACGATTGCACTAGCTGATTCAATTAAGATGATGCAAATATGTCGCCATAACTGGGAAGTGAAAAAACCTTCAGCAGTGCACATGATTTTTGGCCACACTTATTTAAACCTTATCTAGCAGGGCAACGCCTAGTTGAGTTGCGATTACACAGAATTCCGGGCGCAGCAGACGATATGTAATATGCGAGTACGAAGGATTCCTAGCTTATCGCCTCAGGCGATAAGACCAACCAGGGCACTCCCCGGTCAAGGAGAAAGGTCTTGATCTAAGCATGCAGTGTCTGAGGGATTAATGACAGTGGCTGAAGATAAGAGGCCTGAAGCAAACCGGATCAGTGAGTTCAAACCGTATGCATTGCAACGTCATAGTGATGTGTCATAATCTACGTTGGAAGAGTATCAGTGGGTCGCTGATTAAATATCTGAGGCAATGCCAAATAGCCAAATTAATGGTGAGGCATTTAATAGTGAAAAGCTATTAAAATATATTGCGACAAAGCATTCAGAGGACAAATCATAGTCAAAGTTGCGATTACGCAGAAATACATGATAGTCATGGATGTCCCAACTACTGAACAAATAAGAAGCAAGATGTCAAAGTTGAAGTTATGATCTGATACGTGTCTGACGTAATTTAATATAATGGATGGCCTGATTTTGATCAGGAGCGTAATGCTTCAAAACCACATTATATGAACACGATAACCTAAAGGAAGCGTGGCAATTTATTACAGAGTGCATTCAGTAAAATGTAAGACGCGATCTCAATAAATGCAATTATGAGCAACGGAATCATAGCATGGAAGTATAGGCGATAAAAAACATGGACCCTCGAACATGACTATAAAGAGATCACATTGTCCCGGCAATGAAGAGAATAAGCTCTAGCAGCGAACAGTCAAAAACCCTACCAGCAAAAGAAGACCTTTAATTATTATTGACTTTTTATGATACCTATATTATTATTTAAATCTATTAGCTTTTCGTAGCGGCAGCCCCGCATCTCGATAAGTATTACCTACCAAGCTTTATGACTCTTACCATCGAAAACGATAACGACATTATTATATACGCCCTTGAGAAGTTTATAGCATTTAGCCGATAGAATTAATACGTCTTGGTGGCAAATTGTGTTTGGTGGATTGCCAGAATTATTGGATTAGACAAAGGGTTAGTTACCTATATCGATAACTTAGTAGCATGACATCAAAGGGAGGTCCGAGAAATGTTTTCAACTCCTGGAGACAGTGCTAGCGCTGTTAGCATTAATACTGGAAGCCATTCATACGAATTCTCCACCTCAGACCCGGAATCAATCCAAGCGGGCTAAGAAAAAGCAAACCCTGAAACAGGCCAAGTGGGCGACGAAAAACCAAACCCGGAAACAGGCCACGTTGGCGACGAAAATCCAAACCCGGAAACAGGCCAAGCGGGCTAGGGAAGATCAAGCTCGAAAACAAAAGCTTCAGGAAATACGAACTAGGGTTATCCAGAACCTTAGTGCAGAATAGGATCTACGGCTGTACTAGTACCTTTTCTAGGAACCTAAGTACCCTCTAACAAAATGCAGGAGGGAAAGCATATGGCAAAGCAACTGGATTGTACAACAAGCTTTGCAAGTACGGAGAACAATGGAATCCATGGCATCCATTTTGATCCGCACACGACTTTCTGCAGGATCAGTCCTTTAGCCAGCAAATAAAAACCTCCATTGATCACCATCTCAGGCGTGGACTGGACAACTTCAAAATCGAATCATTCCAATTAGCGGATGACCTGTGAAACCTCCTCTCCGAACTCGATCTCGGGCTCGGCAATGATAGTTGGATTGAATATGATTTACATATCTTCAGAACATTATACTACAGGGCTATTTTCAAATGTATTCTGTTCCTTTTAGCACATACCCATCTCAGGTGCACCTCCATTTTGAACCAGTGCGCCTTGCTGACTCCGAGGGCCATCAAATCTACAGCGAGATGAATCCAGGCGATAGGTGGTGGGATACACAAGATCAATTTCCTGCAGGTGCGACGATTGTGCCAGTCATGTGTACATCCGACAAGACTCACTTGACCAATTTTTCGGGCGATCATCATTCCTGGGTGCTCTATCTCACAATCTGTATTATTCGAAAAGATATCTGTCGCACACCAAAACAGCGGGCCTGGATTCTTGTCGGGTTGATCCCCTGCCCCCTGAAAGGTGCGAATAACATTGACAAAGTATGGCATTCCGTGGTTGGAACAGTGCTGTCTTAACTTAGGCATCTTGACATCACTGGCCCTGGCTTGAAATGGGATCGTGATGATGGATTCCAGCGCCAATGTTACCCTCTGTTTGCTGTCTGGGTTGGGGATTATCCGGAACTAGTCATGGTTGGTCATGTCTCAAATGGCTGATGCTCAATGTGTGCAATTCCTAAAGTTGCGCCGATGGGGCATTCAACTTTTCAACCACTCGATAACTCAAGTGACCAGCATATTTACTCGGTGCTGCTGGAGGGCGATCATCTTGATGCTCTGCACACTCTAGGTGTCCACCCAATCTGCAACCAGTTCTGGCAATACCCTCTCTGCAATGTCAATCTGCTTTGAGAGCCTGATGAATTGCATCAGCTGCTTCTGGGTTTACTTAAAGACTTATTCCACTGGCTGCTCAAATACCTGAATGCTAGAAAAGTCAAGGATCAATTTGACAATCGATTCACATCGGTGCCACGATATCCGGGCCTCCAGCACTTCTCTATACACTTCAATTCATTGAAAAGTGGCACCTGGCAAGGGAAAGAGATTCGTGGAATGATCAGAACACTGGCAGTGAATTGCGCTCCAATTCTTGACTGCTGCAAAGATGACGGGAAACCTGTGGCGGAAAAAGCCTCTGATGAAATGGTAATGGGAGCAGTGCTGGCATTATGTGAATTCTCTCTACTTGTTAGCCAACAAAATCACTCGGATCTATCCCTCAAAGCACTAGATGATGAACTCAAGTGATTTTACCAGAAGATGGTTATTTTTCGAGATCAGAAAATGTCGAAGTCTGCGAAGGCCAAAGTGGATGAACTGTTGGCAATGGAAGCGCATCAGTTACGCGAATAAAAGATTCATAAGATTCGTGCTGCAATCAAGGCCCTTGTGTATGGGGCTGAAAAGGTTTCCACAACAAAATGTAGGCAATTTCAGGTGCGCCTGACCAGAGCCCGACAATCGGCTACCACTTGGTCAGATGCTGATAGTCAGAAGGCATATGAGCGATTGGAGCGCGAAATCCATCAAGTGACACCTGCTAAACGCAAGCTTTTCGATAGACTTTTTCAATGTCATGAGCGACAACTATTGCAGGAAGTAGGGACCAAGGCAACCAGTCCCAGAAGCAAATTTGCCAAAGATCTTGTTCTAATGGAAACTGCCGCCGAAGCCGAGGCTTACGGGGCGGCAAATATGACCGCCAACAAGCAACTGCAATTCCAGGTCTTCCAATCCGATGCTGATGGAGATACCACGACCTGGAGCTTGGCTGATACGGAGCGGGTTACTAACCAGCTGGAGAGAGAGATTTATGGCATCACCTCGACTGACCAGATGCGGTTCAAGACAGAATTCTCCATCTGCTTGATCGAGTTTGAAGCTCGTTGGGAGACAATTGGCATTGAGGCGATCCGGAGAACCATTGAACAGCGCGTGATACACTTCGGATATCCAAACATGCATCTGCTGAGCCATATATCAGTCTCAATTCTGCGAATGGGTTCCGGTGACAATTTTACCACTGATATTTCTCAACGGCTATATACTGTCAATGTGAATGAGGCATATCGATCCACCAACAAGGTCAATTACATCCGACAGATACTCAAGCACAATGACTGCTGACCCGGTCTTGACTATATGGAAGAGACACTGTCATGTCCTGCACTCGAAGGCTGTTACGATATTGACTCTGCATACTGTTTCAACGCACCGACCGCTACCGATACACGGCAAAGTGCAGTCAGAGCCCATCTGTTACGTCTCCAAACAATTCAGGACGAGCCCATTATCAGCCCTTTATCACAGCAGTTATATCATTTGAGAGAAACGCATGTCCGCGGAGTGGGCAGAAGTATCATGTTAATCTTACTCAGAGATGCATCAGAAGATTTCGGAATTCCCAACTTTGGACAGCTATTCCGCATGCAGATTGAAGAGGACTGGGGACACGAAGTTAGTGGGCTCATGCTCAGATATGATCAGAATGTACTCATAGACAGTATATTTATTGAACTCCAGAATGGGCTGTTGCATTACCGTCAACCATTTCACAACCCAACTTCTGTTAAGCATCTGGGACTTGATTGCAAGGTAGAATATACCAATGCCAACCAAGGGATCATGTCTGAAGCTCATAACATGTGGGTCCAGTATACGCAAAGTGAAGAGAATGACATCGATAACACCTTCCAAGGACGAATTCCTTCTTTTCCTGTATTATACTTCAGCTGGACTCCACCGAATCAGATCCTCCAATTTCAGGAGTGCCTGCCTGCCGGGAAACTAATTTGGACCTTTTCGAAGAGGTGCAAGAATACTCAGCAATGGGTATTACGTCCTCAAGCTCAAGAATTTGGGGTGGTGATTCCAACAAAGTACAAAGATCTTCATAGTTGGGTTGATTGTGTTGACGGATTCATGTGGGTTATCAAACAAACGAATACGATGCATATTGTACCTGTTGGGGCAATGGATGGGCCAGCGCATTTGTTGCGGGAGAATGCTGCATCGGGCGGCATCGATAGTGTATGGCTTGTCAATAATCATGTTGATTTAGATACCTACTGGACTGTATATTAATTAGATTTGAATGCCTGAGTCAGGTGTATAGCTGTGAGATAGTTTATCGAATTGTACTATTCGATATAGACATTATCTATTATCACTCCCGGAGAGTCTGGCTTCAGGTGCACCGAAATCGTCTTGGAGATGAGTGTGGTACTCCCTGCAGCTCCAAAATTTTTCCAACTTAAAGTTGTGATTTTATAGCATTCTGAAGATGACTTCATAATCTTTAGAATATTCTTGTATTCTGTTCCGCTACTTCAAGAAGCGTTGAGGAGCACCTGAAAGTACTCTCAGAGTACCTGAGAAGCATATCGTTTTGCATTCAGCCTGTTTGGGAGCTTCTGGAAGCTTCTGGAAGGATTGGAGTGGCTATTCAGAAAAGCTTAGTCGTTAAGTTATAACTTCCGAATGATTTTACATTGTGCTGATGGATGAGAACAATGTGGAGGATACGAGCAGATATCAGAAATCAGGGGTACAACATACCTGATTGGGTTGGAAAGACCTCGTATCGGTGTAATTGCAAGCCTGATCGGGACTCGTACGTACTGTATTGTGGATGGTAAATTGACTTGCACACGAAATTCTCTTAAGTCCAAGTTTCTCATGATCATTTCCCCCATCACCTCTCATCTCTCTCATTCTCATCCTCAAGTCTACCATCACCTAAGAACACAAAGTTAAGTCATCGCTCTCTATCACTCCATGTCATTATCAAGAGTTAACACCAAGTACAGCAGATACCGAGTACTGCATACATGGAATACAGCATACACCGAAGTACAGCATACACCGAGTACTGCATACACCGTGTACTGCATCATTCCAAGATCGACTATCTCCCGCTCTCATCTCTTGGCAGACCATGTTGTACTCAATTCTCTACATTCAGACAATCACAAGTTAACCAATAAATAGAGTCTCAGCTCCCGTCGCGCCTCCCTCCCAAACTACCGCCTCCAGATTGAACGTCTCCAATTACTCCTCCAATCTCGCTCGATCACGGCCTCCAAGTGCATCTCTAAACTGGCTCGATCACAGCCTCCAAGTGTATCTCTAAAGTCGCTCCATTATGGCCTCGAAGTGCATCTCGAATGTCACTCGATCACAGCCTCAAAGTTCATCTTTGCGGAGCGACGGCAGGTATATGGAGATACAGGGGTAACGGAGGTGGAAAGAGTGACGGGGAGTATATATTCGACAGACCCCGGAGTAGATAGAGATCATCTCATTTCCATCTTATCGTATCATACAATGAAAATACACTATCTTTGCCAACTTTTTGGACTCACTCGCTCTGTCCGCAATATCATGGATCCACGCAATTGCGTGGGATCCTCAACGCCATGTAGTATCATATCTTCTCACCTGATTCCTACCCTCCTCGAGCCAGACCTCCTCTCTCACATGAATTCCCTTTGGATGTTGCAAGAGGTGCAGCGGAGTGTTAAAGGTGGGCTCTCTGCCTTCTAGCTCCATCGTTTCAACGCAATGGCCTCCAAATGGTGCATCTCAACAAGTTCTCTCAATGGGCGTGGCCGGGTGCTCCTCCGATTATACTCGAGTACGATCTGTGGCCAGATTGACTGTATGTGTACATAGAGAGGGAGTTAAAGAATGCATGCCATATTATAATGTAGCGAATCTTGTGACCGTAACAAAGATGAATATGATAAGACGAAATGCCATTTGGTTATGTAAGAACCACTGGTGTGAGAATACAGCATCATGTCTTCCGCAGAGCTGTGAAGCGGTCTTGGCCGCACTCGAAGTATCCCATAGAGCTGCGCAGCAGTCTCAGACTCTCTCGAAGTCTCATGCAGATCTGCGCAGAGGTTTCAGGAGCACCTGAGAATGCTCTTGCAGAGTCTGAGAGCACTTTGCTTAGCACCAGGTGGGTCTGGGAGCGTCTGGAAGTACTTAGAAGCACTGGTGAGGTTGCCTGGAGTGTCTGGGAGGATTGCGTGTGGCTTCCGGACCGAATTACATTTTCCTGATGGAGATAGAATTCTAACAATGCCGGTATGTACTGAAATGCGCGATTGAATATGGGACGCTGAGCAGGGCTTCCGCCTCGTAGAGACTGGGTTATAACTCCAAGCAGGTACCAGTTCATTTCCTTCATCTCTTTCCCATTCTATTGAGAAACTTCCTCATATGACTTCTTTTTTGGTATGAGGTCATGGTAAGCAGGGACCGATAACCAGATTGCATTGTACTTGTCCAGCTGTTCATGCGTCTTCATGAAGTGGAAAATCCACTTCTGGAGGTGATCAAGCATGCCGATCGTCATTGTATGGAGGAGGTCCGGCTTAGGGAGGTCGCTCACAGTACAGGGAATATGTTGAAACACGTTGAATCCTTGGTGAACATGGCGTGACGAGAGTTCAGCATCAGCTCCCTTGGTGTTGGCATCGCTGAGCATTCTATATAGGTTGTGATCCTGCTGAGAGTGTTGCTTGTCAGGATGCACATAATCTCCAAGTTCGTTCTTTGGACACTCGCACTAAAAACAGACATGCCACTCAAGATAATGTAGGTTGCTATACTCAGGGCAATCTGCAAGCCATGCTGCGAAAACCGGTTTGCAATGCCTGAAGTTGCCATCTGTACTGAGAACGTTGTAATACCCGCTCTGGGCGCTGGGATTTTGTTCGAAGGTGAGTGGCTGGAGTACCCACCGGAGTACTTTGTTCAGCGCATCTTGGTTTCTTAGCCGCTGCTCATCCAGCCGCTTTTGATGAATATTGCGGCTCTTGATTGGAATAGGTAGGAGAGCGACCATTATGGCGCTGTGCATTGAGGGCATCTGGTGGATCTTCGAAGATAGATTGCCAATTGTCATATATACAGGCCACTGTTTCTTGCGGCCAGCAAAATTTGAGAGATGTATTCCGTTGGACATGAAGATCAAGGGAACCAGTGTATCCACCACTTTGAGTGTTGACTAAACATCGATTAGCACGGTATTATCATCGAGTATCTCTCCTTACCCATGTCTCCCACCACCAGTCCGCAGTGTGCATTTCGGTATAGTGCTGTTTCGGGGGCGTATCGCTGTTAAAGCAATGTTGAGGGGTGAAAATGAGATGCTCCGCGTAGACTTGCTGCCGCATCAACCATCCCATGATTTTGATGATGTCTCGACTCCAGTATTTGATCGAGCGTTAGTGATTGTCATTCCATCCAATATCCTCAAGAGTGTGTAGTTCCCACTCTCCGAGAGACTAATCATTTGGCATGCTAGCCATCAGCTTCTGGACGCCATCCCCATTTTTGAAGTTTGGCAAATGCAGAGCAGTGTTTTTCTTCCTTCAGCACCTTCTCATAGTAAATCTTCATGCACTTCTTCTTGATCCCACATTGAATATATTTGTACTCTTTACCTGTCGCAAACAGGTAGTAGGGATTGTTTTGTAGGTTCTGTTAGGGGTTGTCCCCTAATAGTGATAATAATACATGATAGATCGAGAAGGTGCTTGTCATGGAGCTCTCTAGGTCTAGTCACATGACATGCAAAACACCCACCTTCAAATACGATATCATGTTTGTTAGCCGAGTAGTCCTTAGCGGGATTATACTCGGGTCACTTGTCGATCAAGCTGTGATGATACGTTCATACAGGCAGATTCAAATATGTTGACGCCGTTATGTTGCCTTAGCGGGGAAGTGAAAAACCTTCAGCCGTGCACATAACTCTTGGCTACGATTACTATAACTAGCTAGCGGGACAACACATACTTAAGTTACAATTATGCAGAAATAGGTGTGTGGCAGACGTTATTGCAATATGCGAGTATGAGGGATCTGCAGCTCATGCGCTAAGCGGTGAGAACAACTGTGGTACTCCCCGGTCTACGCCAGAACGAGACCTTAGCATGCAGTGTCTGAGAGATTATTGGCATTGGCTGAAGATAAGAGGCCTGAAGCGAACCTGCTCATTGAGTTGAGTTAGTATGCATCGCAATGTCATACCTCTATAACTAAATACGAGGTATGCGTGTCAAGATCAACGTTGGCAGAGTATCGGTTGGTCGCCGAATAAATCTCTGAGTCAATGCCGAATAGCCAAATTAAAGGCGAGGCAATTTATAACGAAGAGTTATTAATATCATATTGCAATAAAGCATCAAGAAGGAAAAATCATAGTTAAGTTGCGCTTACGCAGAAATACATGATATTCCGTTGATGTTCCAACTACTGAGCAAATGGATAGCGGGATATCAAAGTTGAAGTTATGATCTGATACGTCATTTGACATATTTTAATATAATGGATGGCCTGATTTTGATCAGGAGCGTAATGTTTCAAAACCACATTTATATTAACACGATAACCTAAGGGAAGCGTGGCAGTCAATTACGGGGCGTATTTAGTAGAATGTAAGATGCAACCATAAAACTGCAATTATGCGATAAGCGGAATCATAGCATGGAAGTCTGGGCGATAAGAATACTGTCCCTCGAACATGACTATAAAGAGATCGCGATTGTCCAGGCAATTTGAAAGAACAAGCTCTAGCAGCGAACAGTCAGAAACCTACCAGCGAAAGAAGACCTTTATTTATTATTGCGTTTTCATGATACCTATTACTATTATATAAAATCTAGTAGCTTTTTGTAGCGGCAGCCCCGCACCTTCGATAAGTACTCATTTGAATGCCTATAACCTTTGAGAATGATTCCAACGTCATCGTTTACGCTCTCGAGAAAATTATATCCTTTGCTAGAAATATTCAGCACATATTTGTGGGCAATTGTGTCTGGTGGATAGCCGGAGTTATAGGATTGGATGACGGCCTGAAAATAAATATCGATAATCTCACATCACGGGAAAGGATAATACGAGGAGCATCTTCAACCCCTCGAGATATAGCTAGGGATACTAGTCTTGATTTAGACGAGCAAGCATTACCCTCTTCAGCTAATTACCATAGCGATCCTTTGAGGAGAACTAGGAAGGGAAGAGTCAACCCCTTACCTCAAACGAAAAAACAATTCAAAAAGCCTAGGCAAGCGGAAGCCAGACGAGCTACACTACAGGCGAGATCAAATACTAGGCTTGCCGACATACGCGAGGAGATTATTAGTAATCTCAGAAATGAATAGGATCTACGGCTGTACTAGTACCTATTCTTGGTACCTAAGTATCCCCGTAACAGGTTCGTCACAAGGCAACCCTGAGCGTTGCGTTCCCATGGCACAGTAATGTAATCAATCAGCGAAGCACCAGCGCCGAGGTAAATTTCCCTCCGCGGCAGGGGTGGCAGTGGTTGAGACTCTGAGTCTGTGATGTTTTCAACGTGTTCAAGGTAGGGAAATGCATCCAAATCTTGAACTGAATCTTTGTTAGCATTGAATTTGCAAGGCTGAGCGGGTTCAACGCGTTGTGGTGCACTGCAAATATTCAGATTCTTCTGGCGTGCAACTTGAAGGTGTGCAGGGTGGTGTAATTTGATATATTTAAGTCGCCAGCTGTCTGAGGTGAACGTCTTTCGGCATGAAAATTTGGGGCAACGGAAAGCGGTCTTCTCTGGCATTGTCAACGACACGCGAGGAGTGGAGTATACACTTTAGAAAGGGACGAAAGAGTGTGCTGGGCCTGAGCAGCCTTGTGTGTAAGCTCACGATACTTTCAGCTAACTTATTGAGCTTCAACACCATCACAAGGAGGTTCCTTACACGCCAGGAGTTGCAAAAACGCTGCATGCGCGATGTCCCATAATACTAAGAATACAATAAAACCAATAAAATAAAACCAATACAAAACCCATAAATGAAATAAACCTTGAGTGATCGAAAAACCTCGCAACGCGTGTAATAATCAATGCATGAGATAAATAGATCAGATCAAAGGAAACGAGCAGGACAATAACCCAACTTTAAACCAAACGCAACAACCATCGCCTCTTCTGCAACGTGAGAACTGATTCACTCTTCGCCTACCGAGCCATCCGGGCGCACCTCAGGGAGAGGGACATCGGGGAGAAGGACATCAGGGAGAGCGACATCAGGGGGAGCGACATCGGGGAGATTGGCACCAGCTGCCGATTGAATCGGCAGCGGATGATCCACATCCAGATTTGTGGTGTTTCTGGCTGCCTCAGCTTCTCGCAAAGTTGGCATCACTGGGCGAGGTTTTTGCGGCGTCACTTGCCCTAAATGCGCCAGCCGACTGAGGGGATGAGTCTCCGGAGTTCGTGGTTGTGGGCGAGGCTCTGGGGTTTGTGGCCGTGGGGCTGGCTCTGGAGATTCTGGCCGTCGGTTATGCTAGCCCATCTCCCGGCCTTGCTCAGGTAGCTCAATTGGCTGATCGTCTACCATGGTATCTACATCGTCAGCTGATGTATTTAAAATCTCTCCCTGGTCAATTGTCCAAGGTTCCCTGCCATCATCCTTACCCTTATCCTCCTCCGCATCCTCATTCTCCTCCTCCTCCTCCTCCTCCTCCTCCTCCTCCTCCTCCTCCTCCTCCTCCTCCTCCTCATCTTCCTTCACTTCATCTTCCTCCTCTTCATCTTCCTCCTCTTCATCTTCCTCCTCTTCATCATCACCGTCCCTTTCCATATCCACATCGCTGTCTAAATCAATGCAGTCCGGTGCGTCCACTTCATCCTCCATGCACATATCCACATCAGAATGATGTGCTGATTCAAATTCGCTGCCCAACTACTCAGTAGAGTCAGTATCAGCATCTGAGGACATTTACATGGCGGGCGATACTTCCGGCTCTTAATATACCCACTCTAGTTAGCACTCCATGTCCAAGTCTGCCTCATACATTTCGTTCTGCAACTTCACAGCAACGGCACAAGGGATATCATCTCCTCCTGGGGTTTGTATAACAATACCTTTCCCTTTACCATTTCCCTTCCCCTTCCCCTTCCCTTCCTCCGTTGCCTTCCCCTTCCCTTTCCCCTTCCCATCTTTTGTTCCCTTCCCTTGCCCGGTCCCTTTCTCACCTCCCTGGGTGTCCTCTGCACCCTCGACGTCGTCATTGTCATTGCCAGTGCTGAGACGGCTCCTTCCACCACTCGGCGCTGCAGGATCCGCCGAGTTCTCATCATCATCATGCTCGTCAATTATCTCATCCCTATTCAGTGGTCTCATGGCCAGGAAGTCGCCTGGCTTGTACTGCTGGCAGCTTGGGGGCCCAATCTTTGCCCTGAGATCATCGCTACCATACGAAGAGAAACGCTCGCCGGTGCTTTTAACCTTCCCCTATCTTGTTGTCTGTGGATTGCAGCGATCGACTTGATCCCCGAAGCCACAGGGGTTGTCCGACCTCTAATTGTTCGTTTGGTCGTAGGGTTTGTCAAACATTTGCCCCATATATGAGCGGAAGGCTGACCACCACTCCGGGAAAGGTGAACTACTGCTCCTGTGGCATCAGCATAATGTAAATCAGTCCGGAAGCCACACGCAAACCACCTAGACACTCCGGTAGACCTCACCGGTGCTCCGAATTGATTCCAGATGCTCCCAGGCCCCCCTGGAGCTAAGCAAAGTGCTCTCAGACTCTGCCAGAGCATTCTCAGGTGCTCCTGAAAGCAGCTGCAGTTATGGAGGTGCATATAGGATGCTACAAGATTTGACTTATAAGATAGTCTTATTTTGGAGCAGCTGAGACCTCGGCGCAGGTCTGCAGGAGACTTATTGCCGTATTCTCACAGCAGTGGTTCTTAGGGTTCCATAGCCACAAAGCATTTCGTGTATCAGATTCATCTTCGTTACAATCACAAGATTCGCTGCATCATACTATGGCATGTATTATCTATCTTAGTCTCTCTATATATATACATACAGCCAATCTGGCTGCAGACGGTACTGGAACGTAATCGCAGTAGCACTGGGAGACACTGATTGAGAGAACTTGGAGATGCACCTGGAGGCCATGATGGTGTGAACGGGGAGATGTACTTGGAGGCCGCGATCGAGTGAATTTGAAGATTCACTTGGAGGCCGACATTGAGTTGAACTCAGAGATGCACTTGGAGGCATTGATCGAGCGGATTTGGAGATGCATTTGGAGGCCGAGATTGAGTTGACATAAGAGATGCACTTGGAGGCTCTTGCACAAATGGGTTTGGAGATGCATTTGGAGGCCGAGATCGACTAAGTCAGAGATGCACTTGGTGGCCGAGATTGTGTAACTCAGAGATGCACTTGGAGGCCATGATCAAGCGAGTTTGGAGTTGCACTTGGGGGCCGAGATCGTGTAACTCAGAGATGCACATGGAGGCCGTGATTGAGCGCGTTTGAAGATCCACTTGGAAGCCATAATCGAGTGAGGTTGGAGATGCACTTGGGGGCCATGATCAATCGACATTGGAGAAGTACTTGGAGGTCTTCGATCTGGAGGCGGTAGATCGGGAGGGAGGTGGGACAGCAGCTGTGACTCTATTCATTGGTTAACTTGTAATCGTGGGAATGTAGAGAGCTGAGTACAATCAGGTCTGCCGAGAGATGACAGAGTGGCTGGGAGTGGGAGACAGTCGATCATGGGATGATGTAGTACTTGATGTATGCTGTAGTCGGTGTATGCTGTACTCAGTGTATGCTGTACTCGGTGTATGCTGTACTCAGTGTTAACTCATGATCATTGCATGGAGAGATAGATAGGGATGACTTATCTTCATGTTCTTAGGTGATGGTAGAGAAAGAGAGAGATGAGAGGAGATGGGCGAAATGATCATGAGAAACTGGGACTTAAGAGAATTTCGTGTGCGAGTCAATTTACCAATTTTAATATGGCAGGTACTACTTGCGATCTGGCGGGTAAAATCACCGCTACAAGGTCTTCTAAATTGAATCAGGCAAGTCGTACCCCTGACTTCTCATATCCGCTCGTATCCTCCATATTCATTCCCATCTTCATCCCCCATTTCTCTTTCTGTAACATCATCGCAGAACACAAAGTTAAGTCATCCCTCTCTATCTCTCCATGCCATGATCATGAGTTAACACGGAGTACAGCATACGCTGAGTACAGCATACACCGAGTACAGCATACACCGAGCACAGCATACTCCGAGTACAGCATACACTGAGTACAGCATACACCGAGTACATCATACACCCAACATTGTCTGTCTTCACTTCATTCTCACAATTACGAGTTACCCACTGAACGTAGCTTCAGCTTCATGCGTGCCTGGCTACAACATCGACCACCACCAGCCAGCTCTCCATGAGAGCTCAAAGGTAAAGTCACCTCATCACATTCCCACAGTTCCGAGTTAACTAACTGATGGATAGAGTCTCAGCACCCAGCGCGCCTCCTATCGACCGCCTGCAAGTACTCCAATCTCGGTCAATCAGGGCCTCCAAGTGAATCCCTGAACTTGCTAAATCACGGCCACCAAGTGCATCTCGGAGTTACATGATCGCGGCCTCCAAATGCTTCTCCAAACTCGCTCAATCACGGCCTCCAAGTGCATCTCTGAGCTACTCAATCACAGCCTCCAAATGCTTCTCCAAACTCGCTCAACCACAACCTCCAAGAGCATCTCCAAACTGGTTCGATTACGGCCTCCAAGTGCATCTCTGAGTTCACTCGATCACGGCCTCCCAGTGCATCTCCAAACTCACTCGATCACGGCCTCCAAGTGCATCTCCAAACTCGTTCGATTACAGTCTCGAAGTGCATCTCTGAGTTCACTTGATCACTGCCTCCCAGTGCATCTCCAAACTCGCTCAACCACAACCTCCAAGAGCATCTCCAAACTCATTCGATTACAGCCTCCAAGTGCCTCTCTGAGTTCACTCGATCATGGCCTCCCAGTGCATCTCTAAACCTGCTTGATTATGGCCTCCAAGTGCATCTCTGAGTTACACGATCTCGGCCTCCAAGTGCATCTCCAAACTCACTCGATCACGGCATCCAAGTGCATCTCCAAACTCGTTCGATTACAGTCTCCAAGTGCATCTCTGAGTTCACTCGATCACTGCCTCCCAGTGCATCTCCAAACTCGCTCGAGCACGGCCTCCAAGTGCATCTCTGAGTTACACGATCACGGCCTCCAAGTGCATCTCTGAGTTACACGATCTCGGCCTCCAAGTGCATCTCCAAACTCACTCGATCATGGCCTCCAAGTGCGTCTCCAAACTCGTTCGATTACAGCCTCCATGTGCATCTCTGAGTTCACTTGATCACGGCCTCCCAGTGCATCTCCAAACATGCTCGATTACGGCCTCCAAGAGAATCTCTAAGTTCCCACAATAACCGCCTCCAAGTGTATCTCTTAGTTCACTTGATTGTCATCTTCAGCCACACCTCGAATTGCTCTCAAGCACCGCCTGCTGCCAGTCCAGATATCCCGTGTGTAGATGGGTAGCTTTATAGATACATCGATCATCAGCAAAATGTAAAAAGGTTTGGAAGTCATAACTGAACAACTCAGCAACTCTGAACAGCCACACTAATTCTTCTAGATGCTCCCAGATGCTCCCAGATAGACTGAATGCAAAGCGATGTGCTCTCAGGTGCTCCAAGACTACTTCACCGGTGCTCTTGAATACTCCGGAAGTTGTGGAACAGAATCCAAGAATATCCTGAACAGTGTATAGTTGTCTTCCAAATGCTTCCAAATCAAACTATTATGATGCGCAAATTTCGGAGCTATTGGGAGTATTGGGCCCATCTCCGAGAGTATTCCAGTGCACATCGAACCTGGAGCCATACTCTCCGGGAGTGATTATTATAATGTTTATAACACATAGTACAATTCAATTAACTATCTTCTGCACACCTTGATTCAGGCAATGTAACTTTGAAACACAGTCCAGTAGGTATCTAAATCCTCATGATTATTTACAAGCCATACGGTATCGATTCTATCTAATGCAGCAGTATTCTCTCGCAAGAAATGTGCAGGTCCAACAATTGCTCCCACAGGAACAATATGCATCATATCAGTCTGTTTGACAATTCAGATGAACCCGTCAACACAATCAACCGAACCATGCGGATCTTTGTACTTTGTTGGAATCACCACCACATATTCTTGAGGTTGAGGACGTAATATCCATTGTTGGGTCTTCTTGCACCTTTTAAAGAAGGTTGATATCGATTTTCTGGCGGGCAGAAACTCCTGAAATTGGAGGATCCGATTCGGTGGAGTCCAGCTGAAGTATAATACCGGAAAAGAACGAACTGGGCCTTGGAATGTGTTATCGAGGTCACTGTCCATATATTGGACCCAGATGTTATGAGATTCAAGCATGATCCCTTGGTTGGCATCCGTATATTCTACCTTCCAATCAAGTCCCAGACGCTCAACAGATGTAGGGCAGTGAATTGGTTGTCGGTAGTACAACAGCCCATTCTGAAGTTTAACAAATACACTGTCGATAAGTACATTGTGATCATATCCGAGCGCCAGTCCACTAACTTCATGTCCCCACTCGTCTTCAATTTGTATACGGAATAGCTGTCGAAAGTTGGGAATTCTGAAATCTACTGATAAATCTCTGAGTGAGGTTAATTTGATACTTCTGCACACGCCACGGACATGAGTTGCTCTCAAATGATGTACCTGTTGTGATAAGGGGCGGAAAAATGGCTCTATCTGAGAATGGTGGAGGCATAAAAGGCGGGCTCGGCGCGTATTTCGCCATTTATCGGCAGCTGATTGTAGGTTGAAAACTTTCACATAGTCAATATCATACCAGCCTTGAGGTGCAAGATATGACAGTGACTCCTCCATATAGTCAAGACCGGTACACCGGTCATTGTGCTTGAGCATCTGTTGTGTTAGGGGTTCTCCCTTAAAAGAGTCTATGTAATCTTGTGTTGTGGGGGTGTTTTACCCTAAGTAACTATTCTCAAACCGTTTCAAGTAAGTACTTGGTTCACAGCCGTAGATCCTATTCAGCACTAAGGTCCTGAATAATCCTACTCCGGATCACCTGCAACCTTTGATGTCGGAGAGTCTCAGCTGCCTTCTTTATCTCCTGAAGATGCTTAACTTTTCGAGCCTTTTTAACTTGTTGCTTGGATTGAGGTGACGGGTTTATCCGGCTGTGTTGCCACTTATTTCGAGCTCGTTTGGATTGTTTCATGGACCGTTCGGATCGATCCAATATCTGCTTGGTCCGTAAATCCTGCGCACGGTTTCGAGGTATAGCAGACAGTGAACGGATAACTGACCCCGAGGTCACTCGCTTATGATATTCGTAGTTGCTTAAGCTATCTCCGCAGACGTAGCTTCTTCGGTCTGGATGAATATTATTATCAGATCGTCCTTTGCTAGTCCTGGTATCTAAGTCGATCCGTAAATCCTCCTGAAGGTTTTAAGGCGTAACAGATGTTTCTTGGGTACCGTGTTCTGAGGTAGCTATAACTGAGGGGACTCGATTATTACTAGATCCTTGCAATCTGATAGCCGATTGTTTATCAAGAGTATCAATGTATATAACTAGGCCTTGTTGTAATCCGATAATCGAAGCTAGCCACCAAACACACTGTGCTACGAGAATGTACTGATTGTTTCTAGCGTAAGATATTATCTTCTCGAGAGCGTATACGATAACGTCGTTGTCATTCTCGAAGGTAATCGCCATCCAGAGATAATTCTCTTGACAAGGTGCGGGGCTCCTGCTACACAAAGCTAATAGATTCTTAGATAGATAATAACAGATATAGGTATCATATAAAGGCAATGATAAATAAGGATATTTCTCCGCTGGTAGGTCTTGGCTTTTCCGCTGTCGTCTCTGCCTTCTCATTGCCGGAGCAATGTGATCTCTTTATAGTCTCTTGAAACCCTCTTCAGACCATGATTTTAATCACTCATACTAGCCACGTAACTTGCGTCTTACATTGAAAGAATGCGCCTTGACAGAGGCGGCCCCGAATCCCAACGGTTATCGGGTTCACGCATGATAGTATGTCAGACGATAAATCAGACTATAACTTTGACTTGGACATCTTGCGATTGTATGAATTGGTAGTTGGAACATTTACCCAATCCCCATATTGGATATGCCTTATCGCAATTGATAACCCCTCACAGTTATTAATTCTCGTGTCATATACTTACGTCGGCGACCAACCGATACTATGCCAACGTAGAACTTGACGAATTTGCCACCACTGCTACTCAAGATAATGAATAGTGTTTACTTCAGGCTGAATGCCAACGTCATAATTCCCTCAGTTACGTCATGCTTAGGCCCATGCCGGAACGTGCTCCACTTGATTCTAGCCCGTTACAGGTAGGAGTGGGGAGCTCTCATACTTGCATATTGACTATCAACTGCCGTGCCTATACTTAGGCATGTCCTGCTAGTTTCTAGGAAATGAAAGAAGATAGAAACCACTAGCACCGCTGAAGTCATGATTACCTCACAGTAAGGCTTGGAGGTTGCAAGAACTCTTGCCAGCCTTTGCTGTCGGCAATCTCCTTGCGACTAGCATAAACCCCCGCTAAGGAGAATACTACTGACCTGTCGTGAACATCCTGCATTGGTGTTTATGCATGCGACTGTTCCACGTGTCATCTATCGCTGCTAAGGGAAAACCCCTAACACCTTGAATGACCAGTGATGGGTACTTGTCAGAAATCTTCGGGTTATCTGACATGCAAAACACCTGCCCTAGGTATCTCAAGAACTTTCAGTCACAATAACCTTTAGCGGGGTTAGAGTAAGGCTCATCTAGATTGAATAAGCTTAGGCTACGCAGATTCATTGAAGCATACGCTGCAGCAGGTAATTTGATGACGCACCAACACTGCCAGATCGAAAGGGTTACAACCCGGCCGTGTGGTTTGTTTCAACCAGATTCATTTAACAGATACTAGCGGGATTTTGTCTGATCGGATTGAACAAAGGAGTTCGCTCCACAGACACGGCAGTCGTTAGCCTGAGCTATTACGTGGGATCCTAAGACCAATCTCTTATGTGAGGTTGGAGCACTGGGCACTCCCCGGCCAAAGGGAATAGTCTCGGCCTAAGCACGGTGTGACTCAGGGATAATGACATTGGCTGTTGATATGAGGCCTGGAGCATCCCCGCACATTTGTCTGTGCAGATTGGCAACTGCAAGGATGTCTTGATTCGAATATCAGACATATGTGTTATTAATCTACATCGGCATAGTAGTGGTTGGTCGCCACGTAAACCTATGATGCAATCATACTACAGTATTGATTAGCTTGAAGACACTGACGGTATAGAGGCAGCTGTTCCCAATTACCAAACATATGAGAGTAAGATGTCCAAGTTGAAGTTATGATCTGATATATGATAATGTGCAGGTGTGGCCTGATTCTTATCAGAAGCGTAACGCTATAATACCGCACCGGCATGAACACGATAATCTTGGGGATTCTCGGCAATCTCTACCATGCGCATTCATTTAGAATGTAAGACGCAAAGCACGTTGCTATCAGAATTAGGGAAAGGAAACCTGGGTGCGCATGAGTAACATCCTGATGAACTTTCTATAAAGAGGTCACATTGTGCCTGCAATGAAAAGAACAAGCTCTAGCAGCAAAACAGTCAGCGATACCTACTAGCGAAGAACAATCTGAAATATTATTGTGTTTTTATGATACCTATACCTATTATTATATATACATAAAATCTATTAGCTTTCTGTAGCGGCAGCCCCACACCTTTGATAAGTATTGTTCTACGAATGAATATTTCCTTCAAAAACGACAACCACATTATTGTATACGCTCTCAAGACAGTTATAGCCTACACCTGAGCAAAGCAGTACATATTTATGCTACAGTGTTGTTGGTGGATATCCTCGTTACTCGAATTACAGAAAGGCCTAGTTATACACATTGAAAACCTCCGAGTACGCGCCGATATTGGAGTTATAACAGTACCTGGTACTCCTTGCAATATTCCTGAAGATTCCGGATATACTATTGGAACAAATAACATACATCCGGATCGGTTGTCTCATATTTAGGAGACAACGAATAGAAGTAGTACTCCTGAGGACGAGACATCATCAACTTCTGAGGATGAAATCCACAATACTATATTGGTCTATTGCGAAGCGTTCCTGGAACAGTCTTAGGCAGAGAAGAAGCAAGTGGCTCGCAAGACTTTGCAGGCTAGTCGAGCAGTAAAAAGAAAGGCCAATAAAAAGCGACCTGCTAGAACACTTGGAACTCAGACGGCAGGGATTAACAGGTCAGAGGTAAGAAGGAGGAAAGCAGCTGGCGTGCGTCAGCATTGTGCCTGGCCACAGGATCGGAAGGGAAGCCATAAGACTATCGATTGTTTCCGGTGGGCCAGGAAACAGAGAGGAACTGCGCTTGTTACTAAACACTATCAGCAGCTAAAGGCTGAAATCCAAGGAATAGGATCTAGGGCCGTTCAAAGTACCTATACATAGGTCATTGGAACCCCCCTAACAATTCCCTCTCTTGGAATTTTGTCAATGGAATTCGGTCCTCATAACCAATTTTCGGATACAAGTTTTGGCAGCCTAAACATACATTTGGTTAGATTACACTTAACTCTTCATTCAAAGATCTGAGAACTTAGGCCTCTTTGAGTAAGTACGGGCCATGGGTGAACAGCAGTTGCCAGCCATCTTGCAGCGTCGCTGAGCAGAATCAGCCCTCTGAGATTCTCGCTCTTTAGCTTCCACAGCTCTTTTGATAAAGACCGAACTTGCAGAAGCTATTTTAGGATTTTGAAGCATTGGTCCAAACAAACTACTTAGTTAATATTCAGTTAGGTGGGGTTACTAATTGGCCAGGCTTGTGCATTCATGGCTTAGTTGCACAGTGGCAACCTTCCTCCAATGGACAGTTGACACGGAGCTGACAGTTCCGGGCCGGCTAGTGGCTGCCTTCAACATACTCAGCAACCGTCGTTTCATATCTTAGCAGGTGTGTAGCAGGATGAGCCGCCTGCACCTAAAGGTGAAGTGTCTTGATAGATCTGTGTGCACTGGGTCCACTGATTCAAACTCGACAGAAACATGATAAGAATGAAGCAAACTACAATATACAAAGTGCACTATAAACAGCAAGTACATGCCCTTCGGTGGCTTATTTGTTGCTCTTGAGGTGTGTCTGGGCTGGAATGATACTTCCATAATGACTCGCAGCTTGTCAAAGTTGGCTTCATACGTATCCAAGAAGCTCATTCTTGACAGGATTGCAGATCCCAGTTGTGCATTATCTTCAATCATAGGCCAGTAAACCCCTGGCAGCGAAAGCTCCATTTGAGGCAAGAATACCCAAGCCATGTCTCAGCTTCCGACTCTCTGGGATGCAGATCAGAGGTGTGCCAGAACTTCAATGATATGCCAGCAAAAGCTGTGGCTTTGCCATGAATATGTGAGCCCATGTCTCATAATCTGACACAAGTAAACATTATCGCCTAGTCTGTTATGATTGCCAAATGGGATTGGCAAATATGCAGTGCTGGATCTGTCACAAAGACATACCCAGGATTCTCTGGTGCACAGGAACTTCAACCATAGGCCAGCAAATGCTGCGGCTCTGCCATGAATATCCTGACACAGGTACTCAATATCGCCTAGTCTGTTTCAATTGACAAATGAATATGCAGTGCATGATCAGTCATGATGATTGTTATACCTGATCGATTACTGCATATTTGCCTATCTCATTTGGCATAAAGACAGTCTAAGCAATATTGAGTACCTGTGTCAGGATATTCGTGGCATAGCCGCAGCATTTGCTGGCCTATGGTTGAAATTCCTGTGCTTGTAAAATTCGATCATATGCGTGCAAAAGCTCCCACTTTGCCACAAATAAAAGAGCCGTGTCTCATACTGAGACTTAAGTGCTTGAATATCACCTAGACTGTCTTATTGCTAAATGTAATTGGCAGATATGCAGTGCTCGATCTGTCATAATGAATCACATCACATTTGCCAAAGAGACTCCAGTGTACCTTAAAGTGGATGAATTTTGCTTTTTCATTTGAAATACGTATGTGGCTTCAGTATTCCGGTGCGCCTTAAATTCGCAACTGACGATTGATTGAAGCCCTTTGCTGTATCATTCTCACAATTCCACTCATGCTATTTATCATGCAATAGGTCAGTCGCAGGAACTTCTAATATTGCGTATCGATTCACTTCCTGTCATATGGTCTTTAATAAGACACAAGAAAGCCAATGAAATCCCACTCTAGCCATTTCTAAGTCAAGATACAATAATTCCATGATCAGAACTTGTATTCACTTCAACATTGAAGAGAGAGAGGATTTATCTATTCAGTATAGTGTCCGTTACAAACGACCTTTTTGACTATTTGTATTCAGTTAAGAAGATTATGTTGCTTGAATGTCTAAAGAGGCATACCTTGATGAAGCGTCTAACACTCTAAGATTAATGGCTCTTCCAACTGCAACGTGTCGCCATTCTCTGTCAACCACTACTTATGGTCCTCATGAGCCACCAGAATCTGGTATATCATTGACGTCATAATGTTCGGTCGACTCATCGAGCCGTTCAGGACTCTCATTTGCACCACTCCAGAGTATTGGTGGAGATCACTCGCGCATTTATCGTAGCCACCAGGACCTGTATTCGGTAATCATGTTCGTGGTGCTCAGTTTTTCCCTAGCCGGACTACTCATGCACATGCCTGCTGCTGCTGATTCAATACCCAAAATTTCTGCGTTATTACTGCTTGATTTGCAGCTGTAAGATTTGGGCCTGTCATGCCCACTTTGGGTGTGGTTATGAATACTGAGGGATTTCGTGAATCCTGGAATTTGAGCTGCATTTCTGTGCATTTATCATTGCCCATTTCGGCATACATGTGGAATATATCCACATTATCTCCAAACAACTTCGTTTGCCACCAGTTGAAATGACGAACTTGGCCAGGAAGCGGACAAAAGTAGCACTGCCATGTGTGGTGGAGGTGCACTGGGCGGTGCATTGTCATTTCTCTCTTCTGGAAGTAGCATCGCTCTTGATGCGTCGTCTTGGTCAGGTTCGGGATACTCTGCAGGTTCCTTAACAAGTATTGGGAAAAATGTCTCTCTCAGCGATCTGAAAATAAGAGATTCCACCCAAGTATCGAGTGCCCATTCATCATGCCATTGTCCAGAAACACCGTTGCGATCCTCGGTGTCTCCCAACACTAACGAGAAACATGTGAGCCATAATCTATAAACCCTCCATGCTTCAGAAGCACCTTGCGAAGTGTACCTCTCCACCAGGGTCTTCGGATGTTCTTGCTCTTCCGTAGTCCACTTGAGATCAATGAGGTGTGGATTGTTCTTTGGTATCATGATGAGTGGTTTTCCATCAGCTAGTTTCGATTCTGACCACCAGCAGATCGTCCATGGCTTTGCAATATGAATCATCCTGTGCGTCGCATCCAGGTGAGCTTCTTTGTCTTTAGTCTTGATAGCATATATCAAACTCTTCACAGCTGAATACAATGCCTCAGCACCATGCTTTGCCCTCACAGTATCATTCTCTGAATCTTCAGGAGCTCCTGAAAACCGCCAAATCATCTGAAAACACAAGTCATAGAGTGAATGGAATCCCGGTGTAGCAGTGACTTGAAGTTTGAATCCAATTTTCGCATTCATCGCAATTTGCCAGCCCACACTGTTTTTAGTTTTATACTGATGGGACTCATCACAAATCCCAAAACTCCATGAACAGTAGGAGAGTTAGCTGTTACTTGATGGTTTCGCTCTGGATGTTAAGGTATCATATGACACAAGGTGGATATTCCATCCGTTTTCGGGCTCCTCAATACGGGTGAGCAGCTCCTCGTGGGTGTGATTTACATGTTCGGCATGCAAGAAGGTGACGAGTTTGAAATCAGTTCCAGGTGTCATCTTGTCAATGTCACTTTTGACGGTCTCAGCCACTCTGGGCATTGTTAGCACCAAGATTGGTTCAAGGGCTGAGGTCAGTGCTGGATGCCCATGTGGTGGTGTTGACTGGATCTCCAACAGGCAGCGGAGCACAGAGTTCAATCTCTGGAGTACATACCACTCTTGTTCTTCACCGACAATAATAGGAAAGTTGTTGTGCACCAAAATCCCCCACTCTTCAAAGGTATTGCCGCATCAAATGGACAGTGGCAACCCCATTGCAACGTTCTCAGTCACCAATTTGCAAGGCATTGCCGCTGCAACTGAGGTGAAAGTCTTTCATCAGCAAAATGTAAAATGGTTCGGAAGTCATAACTCAACAACTCAGCTTTTCTGAATAGCCACACCGATCCTTCCAGAAGCTCCCATACGCTCCCGACCAGGCTGAAAGCAAAACGATGTGCTTCTCCGGTACTCTGAGAGTACTTTCAGGTGCTCCTCAATGCATCTTGAAGTAGCGGAACAGAATACAAGAATATTCTAAACAGTATGAAGTCATCTTCAGAATGCTACAAAATCATGCCTTTAAGATGGTAAATTTCAGAGCTGCTGGGACTACGATACTCATCTCCAAGACGAGTCCGTTGCACCGGGAGCCAGACTCTCCAGGAGTGATAATAGATAATGTCTATATCGAATAGTACAATTCGATAAACTATCTCACAGCTATACTCCTGACTCAGGCATTCAAATCTAATTAATATACAGTCCAGTAGGTATCTAAATCAACATGATTATTTACAAGCCATACGCTATCGATGCCACCTGATGGAGAATTCTCCCGCAACAAATGCGCCGTCCCAACTATTGCTCCAATGGGTACAATATACATCTTATTCCTTTGTTTGACAACCCGGATCAACCTGTCAACACAATCAGCCCAACCATGAAGATCTTTGTACTTTGTTGGAATCACCACCACGTATTCTTGAGCTAAAGAATGTAATACCCATTGCTGCGTATTCTTGCGCCTCTTCGAAAAGGTCCAAATTGCTTTCCCGGTGGACAGGCGCTCTTGACATTGCAGGATCTGATTCAGTGGAGTCCAGCTGAAGTATAATACAGGAACGGAAGGAATTCGTCTGTGGAAGGTGTTATCGAGGTCATTCTCTTCACTTTGTGTATACTGGACCCAGATGTTATGAGCTTCAGGCATGATCCCTTGGTTAGCATTGGTATATTCTACCTTGCAATCAAGTCCCAGATGCTCAACAGAAGTTGGGTTGTGAAATGGTTGACGGTAATACAACAGCCCATTCTGGAGTTCAAAAAATGTACTGTCTATGAGTACATTCTGATCATGTCCGATCACGAGCCCACTAACTTCATGTCCCCAGGCCTGATCAATTTGCGCACGCAATAGTTGTCCAAAGTTGGGAATTTCAAAATCTTCTGATGCATCTCTAAGTGAGGTTAATTTAATACTTCCGCACACTATGCGGACATGTGTTTCTGTCAAATGATATACCTGCTGGGATACAGGGCAGATAATGGGCTCATGCTGAATTGTTTGGAGAAGTAACATATGGGCTCTGGGTGTACTTCGCCGTTTATCGGTAGCGGACAGTAGGTTGAAACCTTTTGCAGAGTCAATATTGTACCAGCCTTCAAGTGCAAGATGAGACAGCATCTCCTCCATATAGTCAAGACCGGTACACTGGGCATTGTGCTTGAGCATTTGCCGGATGTAATTGACTTTGTTGCTAGATCGATATGCCTCTTTTCCATTGGCGATATGTAGCTATTCAGAAATGTCAGTGGTAATGTTGTCACCGGAACTCATTCGCCGAATAGACTCTGATATATGGCTCACAAGATGCATCTTTGGATATCTGAAATATATCACGCGCTGTTGAGTGGTTTTCCACAGTGCCTGAATGGCGATTGTCTCCAACCAAGCTTCAAACTGGATCAAGCGGATGGGGAATTCCGTCTTGAACCGCTTCGGTTCATTCGAGGTGATGCCATAAATCTCTCTCTCTAGCAGGTTAGTGACCGGCTCCATATCAGCGAAGCTCCAGGTCGTGGCTTCTATCTCAGCATCAGGTAGGCGGACCTGGATTTGCAGTCGCTTGTCAGCGGTCATCTTTGCCGCCCTGTAAGCCTCGTCTTTGGCGGCAGTTTTCATTAGGGCAAGTTCTTTGGCAAATTTGCTTCTGGGACGGATTGGCTTGATCCCACATTCTTGCAATAGTTGTCGCTCATGACGTTGGAATAATTTATCGAAAAGCTTGCGTTTAGCAGGTGTAACTTGAAATTTCACGCTCCAATCGCTCAATTGCCTTCTGACGAGAAGCATCTGACCAAATAGCTGCCTCTTGTTACGGGGGTTCTTAATCCCAGTAATCAATACATCATTTATTGAATTAAGTACGGCCGCCTATCTAATGATCTCTTTCTTTCCTCGTCTTATCCTAAGACTCAACCTCTTGCACCGTTACGCAAGAGCGCTCTAAGTCAAACCTCCTCCAATGCCCGTCCCCTATGTAAAGGATGATCAAAATTCCCGGTCGTGCAACCCCTCCTCGGCAAACTCCTCGAATGGTGGTGGGCCGGTGTTCAAGTACCGTAACACCAGGTAATTGATACCCTCGTGTTTGCAGAAACGAAAAACCATTCGGTAGGTGAGGGTTAAACGTGCTTCGGCCAACTGAGTGAGTAGTTCTCTGAATAACATGACAACCTGTTGCAGAGTGTATTCCAATGGTGTCAAATGTCGATCAGACATAAGTTGCCCGATCACGAAGGTGAATAACAGTAGTAATGGTGATAATCATTTTAGATAGAATTCTTAATAATATTTTAAGATCGTCTTCGGTGTTTCTGAAAGCTAATCTTGTGGATGATGTCCCCTTATTCCTTCGAACATTGGTGGCTCTTTATAGCCCTTCCTCTTCCTCAGGTGTGATAGCGTTATCTCGGCCATGCCCCCTTGCGCCCGGTGATAACTTGCCACGATCCCCTCAGGACATCATGTCCCTGCAAAGTGGTTTTAAAGCGTTACGCTCCTGATAAGAATCAGGCCAACCATCGCACCATGTCAGCGTACCCCTGCCAAACTCAGACATCTTGCAATCGTACGAGTCAGTAGTTGGAACACTCACCAATCAAGTTGATGATGCTTATCGCCTCTTAAAATCCCTCATGCAAATGAGTTATTTAATTGCGTCAGAGATTTAATCGGCGACCAACCAAGAATATACCAACGTAAATTATTGACGTGTAAGCTCGTATCCAATACGAGGCTACCTTGCGATCCAGACTTACTCGAGCCAACGAGTAGTGCTCGCTCTAGGCCGACGCCTACATCATTAATCCCGCAGCTACATCATGCTAAGGTCGAGACTTTTCTCCAGACCGGAACGTGCCTCTCTGAATCCTAGCCCATTACAGGTAGGGGAGAAGATTCCTCTTAATTGCATATGACTATCAACTGCTATGCATGTCACCCATGCATGTCCCGCAAAGTATCCGGGTGTGAACGAAGTACTCCCACTTCGCGCGACTAATATCAACTCCTGCTAAAGAGCATATTACTGACCACTTGGATAATACATGCATAGGTGTTATGCATATTGTAGATATGTATGCATCCAGTAATTATAATCAAGTATCATTATCGCTGTTAAGAGCTAACCCCTAACACAGCTTGTCAGGCTCTGGTCAGGCGCACCAGAAATTGCATACGTTTTGTTGTGGAAACCGTTTCAGCCCCATACACAAGGGCCTCCATTGCAGCACCAATGTTATGAATATTTTTTTCACGTAACTGATGGAATTTGGTTACCAACAGTTCATCCACTTTGACCTTCGCAGACTTCGACATTTTCTGTTCTCGAAAAATGGCCTTCTTCTGGTAAAATCGCTTGTGTGTATCATCTTGTGCTTTGAGGGATAGATCCGAGTGATTTTGTTGGCTAACAAGTAGACAGAATTCACATAATGCCCGCACTGCTCCCATTACCATTTCATCAGAGGCTTTTTCCGCCACAGTTTTCCCATCATCTTTGGAGCAGTCAAGAATTGGAGCAAAATTCACAGCAAGTGTTCTGATCATTCCACGGATCTCTTTACCTTGCCATGTGCCACTTTTCAATGAATCAAAGGGTTTAGAGAAGTGCTGAAGGCCGGGATATCATGGCACTGATGTGAATCAATTGTCAAGTTGATCCTTGACATTTCTAGCTTTCAAGTATTTGAGCAGCCAGAGCAATATGTCTTTAACTAAACCCAGGAGCAGCTGATGCAATTCATCAGGCTGCCAAAGCCGATAGACATTGCAGAGAGAGTATTACCAGAACTCGTTGCAGATTGGGTGGACATCTAGGGTGTGCAGAGCATCAAGATGATTGTCCTCCAGCAGCTCCAAGTAAATATGCTGGTCTCCTGAGTTATCGAGTGGTCGAAAAGTTGAATGCGCCATCGGCATACCTTTAGGAATATCACACATCAAGCATGAGCCATATGAGACTTGAGCAATCATGACTTGTTCCGGATAATCCCCGACCCAGGCAGCCAACGGAGGGTAACATTGTCGCGGGAATATATCAGCACAATCCCATTTCAAGCTAGGGCCAGTGATGTCAAGATGACTAAGTTGAGACAGTACTGTTCCAACCGCGGAATGAAATGCTTCGTCAGTGATTTTGGCACCTTTCGGGGGTCAGGGGATCAACCCGACCACAATCCAGGCGCGCTTTTTAGGTGTGCGGCGGTCTTCTTTTTGAATATTACCAATTGTGAGACACAGCGGCCAGGCATGCTGATCGCCTGAAAAATTGGTCAACTGAGTCTTGTCGGATGCACATATGACTGGCACAATTGTTGTTCCGGTAGGATGTTGATCCTCTGTATCCCACCACCACTTGCCCATACTCATCTTGCTGTAGATGTGACGGCCCTCAGAGTCAGCGAGGCGCACCGGTTCCAAATTGAGGTGCGCCTGAAATGGGAGATGTGCCAAAAGGAATTGGATACATTTGAAAATATCCCTGTAGTATAATGTTCCGAAGATAGGTGAATCATCTTCAATCCAACTATCTTTGCCGAGCCCGAAATCAAGTTCAGAGAGGGGCTTTCACAGTGCATCTGATCATTGGAATGACTCGATTTTGAAGTTGTCCAGTCCACGCCTGAGATGTTGATCAATCCAGGTTTTCGTTTGCTGGCTAAACGACTGAGGCTGCTGAAAGTTGTGTGCGGACCGAAATGAATGCCATGGATTCCATTGTTCTGAGTACTTGCAATGCTTGTTGTACAATCCAGTTGCTTTGCCATATGCTTTCCCTCCCGCCTTTTCCACTTCAACTACCTGCCAATGAGCCTTTGTCTTGATTGCATCAGGGGTACAGGTGAGATCAGGCTGCTGAGGGTCTATAGGTTCTTCGTTGGGAGTATCCTCAGGTGGTGGCTCACCTGGTATGTTGTCTATGAGTAGATCATCAATTGACAGCTTGGCGATGGCCATTCAGGTGCACCTACTGTAGTCAAACTATGATGGCTCAGGGTGATCCCAGCCGGCAGGTAGTCGAATCCCGTCAGGTAATAGCCCATTATTCATCGATATTGGGTGATATTGTTGATAGTGAGCTTGCAGTCAGTTCTCGTTGCATAATTTCTTTTTGCAGAAAAAGCATTTGATATGTTTCAGGTGAGTAGTGACCATATTTGAGAAATGCCCAGTATTCTGACAAATCTCGATGATACTTTAGGGGGTATGGTTTGGTGCTGGATTTGAGCCTCAGGGATATTGTTTGAAAGCAAGCTAACTCAGGTTAGCGTATCACTTTCAAGGCCACATCACACCCCACCAAATGTAGGGGAGGGGTAAAACAAAGTCACCTCATAATGAGTGTTCTTCACAAACTAGCATCAAGTGCTACTACGATCGGCCTTATCGTATACTATGTCATTGCGGCATTGTACAGATTATGTCCACGCTTGAGCCTCAAGCAGCGGATAACATCAACTTAATACAATGAATAGGTAAGCATCCTAGCTGGCTGTATGTCCGCTCATCGAGATATTGATGAGTGGGTAGGATGCTTTTGTCAGTAACGATTCTTGACCGGTAGGTGGATCCTGAGGAGACAACGAGGTTTGCACAAGGAGCTTAAAATGAAACAATCACTGTTGCTGCTGGACTAACAGGCCTCGTATTGAATGAAGTAGTAGGTCGTACACACACATTTTGAGTATAAAATGCCTAGTCATACTAATCTTCCAACTGGATATAGTTCATGTTAGGTTCCAGGAGATATCATGTCATATCCCTTCTATTACCTTGACTGTCACAAACCGAACAAAAGTGAGCTTCTGTCCAAGATCCTAATATATGAATTCAAGCAGATAACAAAGAAAGGCAGGATGTGTGTGATTATGATTTTTTTTTTCTCAGCCGGATTTCATGGGATCAAAGGTGCAGTGAAACACCACAGTCCGTGACAAAGAGGATGTATATAAGAGGCCTTCATTCCACCGATGGTCATTGCTACCTCCAATATTTTCAACTATACCCTGCTTTGTTTGAAATCACCAATTGAATTGATAATTTGTTTACCTTCATCTTTTGTTCACATACAATGTCGACGAACTGTCTCTACTGAAGCCAACCAATACGGCTCCACAGGGTGGCCTGTTTCGATCACAACAACACCCAGAGGACAATGTGGGAACATCAGATAATAATGCTGGAAATACACAAAGCAAAGACACTCAATTTGGGCAACCCCCGAATCAATTTCATCCACCACCGGGGTATAGTTCCCCGCCTTCACAGCCACCATTTCCAGGTGCTCCCCAGTTCTACCACCCTGCCCCATTCAACATGACACCAAGCTCACAACCAAGCTCAGCGGCAACACAAGCATATCCGAGTTATGGGCCATTGTGGCAAGGATATGATTTCCCCCAAGGAGGTTATGGTGGACCTTAAATGTTCCCCCCTCAGCAATTCCCAGGACAGGGGCGGTCATCTCCAGGCACACCTCGAGTGCCTTCAGCACCGCGTCGAAACAAGCCAGTTATTTGGCCGACATCTTCCACCTCAACTCCATACGGACAACAACCCGGCGCATCTGGATGACCTCTCATTAGCCTCCCAACAAAACAATTTTAGCCGGCTGCAGAACCGCACTGGACAGATGTTGCAGCGATTGCGGACTTGCCCCCATTACCAGAGATTTCTTATGAAAAATTCAATGCCGAGTATGAGAGCGATGATTCGTCGGACTTGGGTGGGGCTGAAGGCACAGCTGCAATCAGCTTGAAGCAAATGGAATTCTCCTTGAAGCAATTTGCCAATAGAATGGGGCAGCCTGACTTTAGTATGTTCAACAAGTGGAAGAAAGGATGGGTGGCTGGGTTTCTCAAGAAAAAGATTTGGTCCATTATCCCGGCACAGAACCGTTTGATCCAGCTGAGGGATGGACCCCTGCACTGGGAGACGGCGGTTGCAGATTTTTTGGAGACTTTCGAAACCTGGCTGCCTTTGGAAAATTTCAATACTGCCAAATGAATTAGACAACAATGGGTGGAGATGATTTTGAAGAATTGTGCAAGTGAGTTTCGGTAGGCGAGAAAGAAGCGGAGGCGAGGCTACAAGCGACCGGCGACAGATTTGGCAGAACGCGCAGGCCAAAAAGCGAAAGATAGCCTTCCAGAGTTGACAAATACAACTTTCCGGATTGTGATTCGTCCAGTTCCAAATGGCAACAATGACCAGAGATCCAGCATGCAACTCCGAACTTTGTACACAGATGTGAGGCACTTGGAGGAGCTGTTTGATTTCATCAAAAAAAATTGTTGCCCGAAAGAACCATACTGTCTGACTATGCTATACCAATTCAACTTGACACAGGAAGAATTGGACAAAGTGTATATGGGATTATACACACCGGGGCAAATGAATGACCCTGGGTATGGTCAGAGTTCATACCACAGTTCTCTTTCTAATGCATTCAAGTTGAAATTGGGACTCGATGTGAAACTATTTTTGGTAGAAATGAAGGTAGCGACAGGGAAGGATATTGCAGAGCACGTAATGAGACCGGCCAAGGTTATTCCCGGAAGCCTTTGAAAGGAATGTTATGCCCACTGCTAATTAGTATACTTACACTTCGGAGGGATCTGATGAAAATGAAACAGTGCTGGATGAGGAGGCAGGTGGGAATGAGATTGATAGTATTAATGTAAGTTCTGATTGAGTGAATAGAATTGAGTACATATTATTGGGTCCAAATGCTTGTCAGTGAAATAACTAACATTGCGATGAATTCCAGGAGCGCCGGAGTATGAGCCCATCTACCCAGCGTACCTCGGAGCAATGGAAAGAGATCATTGAGGACGAAAAGAAGACCGACCAAGGTGCAAGAGAGGTTCAGGAGCAAGTGGAGGATGGCGAGGAGGTCCTCGATCCAGATAATTCCATTTCAGTATTGAGTACTGTTCTCAACACAATCAACAACAAATTTGAACATTAGTGTCTTGATGGGGCGGTCAGGCTGCTGAATGCCCATCCTATTCGCCAATCAACAGAGGACCGTGTTCCAGGCCACAAATATTCAATTCCAGGCCTTCCTTTAACAAAATTTCTGGCGCACCAGGTTTGGGCCATCTGGTTCATCGTGAGGAGAGGGGTTTGGGATGCTGATATGCCAGGAGCACTGGTGGCGGATGAAATGGGCCTTGGAAAGACTTTCACCTCGGTTGCAGCGGCAATGCTTTGCAAATTGGTGACTGAGAAAGTTATTATGGGGTTGCCACTGTCCATTACATGGGGAAATACCCTTGAAGAGTGGGTGATTTTGGCACACAATGACTTCCCCGGCATTGTAGGGGAAGAACGGGAGTGGTATCCGCTCCAGAGATTGAATTCTGTACCCCCCCGCCTGTTGTAGATACAGACAACACCACCTCACCGGGATCCTGCACTTATATCGGCCCATGAACCAATCTTGGTGGTTACAATGCCCACATTGGCAGAGACTTTCAAGACTGTCATCAACGAGATGACACATGGAACCGATTTCAAACTTGTCAACTTGTTTCTCGCCGAAAATGCGAATCTCACCGACGAGGATCTGAACACCAGTATTGATTAGCCGGAGAACCCCTGGAATATCCACCTTGTGTCGTATGATACCTTAACAACCAAAGCGAAATGATCAAGCAATGGCCGGCTGTCACACTGTTAATGGAGTTTTGGGATTTTTGATGAGTCTCATCGGTACAATACGGAAAATAGCGTGGGCTGGAAAAATGCGACGAATGCGAGAATTGGATTTAAGCTTCAAGTCTCTGCAACACCGGTATTCCATTCACTCTATGACTGGTGTTATCAGACAATCCGGCTGTTTTCAGGTGCGCCAGAAGATCCAGAGGATGAGACTGTGACGGAAAAGCATGGCGCCGATGCACTGCATTCTGCTGTGAAGAGTTTGATGCATGCCATCCGCACTGTGGACGAAGACGCTCAACAGGATGCAGCACACCGGATGATCCAGATTCGAAAGCCCTGGACAATCAGGAGGTGGTCAGAATCGAAACTAGCGAATGGGAAACCACTGGTTCGGATAACCAAGGAGAATGCACACATTGTTGATCTCGAATGGACTGAAGAAGAGCATGCGAAACTAAAGACTCTTGTCGAGAGATACACTTCATGGGGTGCTCCAGGAGCATGAAGCGTACATAGATGGCGGCTGGCATGTGTCTCATTGGTATTGGGAGACACCGAGGATCGGAATGACGTTTCTGGACAATGGTACAACGAATGGCCAGCCGATACTTGGGTGGATTCTTCGATTTTCCAATGGCTGAGAGACACAATTCTGCCAATGCGTGTCCACAAACCTCTGGAGTATCCCGAACCTGACGAAAACGAAGCATTGATTCAGGCGCTCCTGCACCAGCCTGAAAGATATCCAAGCGCCTTGCCTCCCGCACCTCAGCCGCAAAAGGACGTTCTATTTTGTCCTCTGCCAGGCCAAGTTCGTCATTTGAAGTAGTGGCTCAGAAAGTTTTTTGCGGATAATTTGGGTACTTTCTACATGTATTCAGAACTGGGCACACAGAAATGCAGCTCAAATTCCATGATTCGCCAAATCCCTCTGTGTTTGTAACTACACCCAAAGTGGGTGGGACAGGACTAAATCTCACAGCAGCAAAGCATGTGGTAATAACTCAGAAGTTCTGGGTATTGAATGAGCATCAGTAGGCATTTGCATGGGTTGTCCGGATGGGGCAAAACAGAGTTCCACATACATGGCGATTGAACACGAGACCCAATGGTTATGATAACAGAGCGAGTAATCTCCAACAGCTCTCTGGAGTGGCTCAAATAAAAGTCCTGCACGGTCTGAAGAGCCCACCGAACATCACGACGACGATGATATACCGGATTCTGAAATGTCGGTAGGACCATACGAAGCAGCTTACGGAGCATGGAGATTTCGTGCCTTCAGATGGTGAGGATGAATGATAACTATCAGGACAGTGAAATCAAGGTACGCCTCTTTAATCATTCAACCAACACAATCACACCCACTGATGCAAAATAGTCAACTGGTATGGAGAAACAGGTGCAATTGTGGAGTCCGGGAGTATTGGTTAGAGTTCGATTCTATTTTGTGTTAGTTGATCATTGTGAGGAATATCAGATGATGTCAATGGTAAACAGATATCTTGTAAACTGAATCATAGCCTCATTTGGATGAACCAATATGTGATGGAATCCAGGTGCACCAGTTTCATGGAGAACTAAGTAAAATTCCACGGTACAGTATATTCGCTTGTGAAAGTCTGTCGAAGCTGCAGTCACTACGTATCTTCATGCCATCTTGTCCGTGTGGAATTGTGACACCCCAATCTGTGACTGAGATTTGTGTTTTCAGGTGCGCCTGCACCTCTGGGTTTGATTCCAATTATTAGTTACGTGTCAATTTCAGATACACCGGATACTTGTGGCACAAAAGGATTTGGGATATTCTCTAAATCAACAAGGTTGAATAATTTACAGTCAATTGCACAAGAGAATCGCTGTCAACTTCTCGACTCTCCTGAGACTGATCCAGTACTGTATCTCTCTAATTATCAAGGGATATAAAGACTGTCTAAGTGATATCCAGTCAATATATCGTATCCTATGACACCGCTCACGTATTCCAGGCTTAACCAAAGTATACAGCCGAGTATTATATCACTGAGGAATGGAGTTCCGGCACACCTCAGATGCACTCTCCTGTCGAGTGTGACGGTCTCAGATTTAACACCTCACGCATATTCTATTCAAAGGCTAATTTCGACAATACAGGCACTCAGTATTCACATATGATCCCACTCCAGGCATGCCTCGGAACAGTGAATACGCACATTGTATTACCTTTGAATCTGTGGCTGCCAGCACACAGAGTGTCATCTTATCAAACATTAAACTTTTAGGTGCAGATGTGGCTCATCCCACTCCAACCCAACTTAATATCTGAATCTATGGTTGATTGGTATGTGAAGGCCACTGCTTAACTGCCATAACTGTCATCCTCTGTGTCACCCTATCCTTTGAAGGAAGGTGTGCACCACATGCTTACCGTAGAAGCACAGCCCTGGGCGATTTGTAACCACACTTAACTGGATTTTGACTCAGATGTATGTTCGGACCTTACATTTCCAAGATCCTATATTAGCTTCTGTCGTTTGGGCTCTATAATCGAGCTGCAGCCTGAGGGAGTGAACGTCAATTGACCGCTTCTGCTTAGCGATTCTGCAGAAGACCGGCAACTCCCGCTCACTTGTATACCACACTGCCTCGAATAGGTTTAAATTCACAACGCTTCTAATGCAGACTTAACTACATTTTGACTAACCTGTATGTTTGGGCCGCCAAACACTGTATCTTGAAATAGATTATGTGAACCGATTTCCATCAAGAGAGCTCGAAGAGATAGAATCTCAAGGCAAGTCTCTGCTCAGCGGCTCAATCGGTGACCGGCAATCTCCTGCCTACATCATATCTTGAATGCCTGAAGTTCGTGACAAATCATTCACAGACGATATCTGATTTCTGCCAATGTCCAATCCCCAAAGTGCATGAAGAACAAATTGTGATGAAAGCTTGAGTTGAAAAAAGGCAGTTTCTGAGAGTACAAGTAATTGTCAAAGTAAGGCGAGCCTACAATCCCAGCCATGACATTAGATTGAATCCTGTATGCCAACACAATGCTCGCTGCACCTCAATTGGCTGGAACTGCATGCTGTAATTTGTCTTTCAGCTGTCAGATGAAGCCTTATGACGAAATCATATAGTTTTTATGCACTGCTTCAAACCGCAATATTTATGTTAAGTCAATATTGTAGCATTGAGACTCCTAATGAGTTTGTGATTAATGATGCGGTGTTTACAAGCTGCGGTGTTTACAAGATATTATGCGCACTATCTCAATGTGAGTGACTATTTATGACCCATTCGCTAGCAATCTTGGCATTGACGACAACTGGAATTGATTAGATTACCCCTGAATCTTCATTGTACCTTTACTGTTCTTTCTCTATCTTGAATCTCTCCTTTCTAAACTCAAATCCTCCGTCATCTCTTACACTGACTGCAAACATATTGTGACCCAGCAGACTTGGACCGCTGAAAGTGAAGTTCTGCACACAACATTTCCTAGTTGACCGCTAACTTTGATGCAGAATCCTAAAACAACAGAATATCATGAAAATAGGGTGTCCATCCGACTGGTATACCGCATTCGGAGATTCATCTTTATCCACTATCTACAACACACTCAGTATGAATCTGGGTAACTGTGACTGTTGCCACTCACTAAGATCCCAACTCTATCCTCCGTCTAAGTCTTGCAAAATTCATCAACACACAGACAATTCTGTGCCATGCAGTCACCACTCAGATGCTCGAACTAGAGGCATAATGAACTAGCTTCGGCAGAGTCATATGCAGGGGCGATGTTAATCAACTTATTTCTCAGTATTCCATATGTCTGGTCCTGATAGTTAGATAGCGATACAACCATGTTAATGTCTCGAGTTCTGCAGGTGCGTCTGGTTCAATTCTAGGTATGTTGGCTTAAACGAACCTCCAATTCTTGCATCGATAGCGTCCCTGAATACGAGTGCTAACATTTGGGAATTCGAGGCATGAAGAATCCATCTAATCCGGTGCACCTGACGCTTCCTAAATCACAACAAAGAACTAGCAGCGACAATATAAATATGAACCGCTGACATGTCTTCCAGACTATTTCCAGGCACACCTCAAATTGCATCCTCCTCAGCCAAGCATTACTTTTGCCAGGCACGTCTCCAATTGCATCCTCTTCAACTGCGTGTTACTTTGTTGCCCTGTTTTCCCGTTAATCTATTAAACTTCCTACTATATTTACCCTTGTATACTTCTCTCTATATTCCCAACTTCAGTTCATCAATCATGGAACCTATGGCCAGCCAGGTGAGGAATCACTATTCACAGAAGAATCAAGAAGCACACCTTGAGAGAGCACTTGCACATGCACTCGTGAATACAGCCGATCATCATTGCCGATCAAATGTTTGACCTTCCAACCCAGCTTTCGAGTATAGTATTGGTGATAGCTACTGTTCAGGCAATTATTCTGATGAAGCAGGATGATCACGATACCGATCAGGAGATCAGCAATGACGAAAGTGAAGACCTTGGAGAGTCCACCTTGTCATCCAATATCGAAGAAGATGATTTGGACAACTGGCATGAGGTCCTACGTCTAGACCGGCTGCGCCGTAATAAGACAATACGAACTACAAGGGTTCCACTGCCAACGAAATGGAGCTGTGCCGATACTGTCATTGCCCACACACCACTTCCAAATCTATGACATCCAGTTGGGGCCATTGCTCCACAATTGCTCAAACGGCAAAAGTCAGCCATCAACATATCACCCGAGTCTGATGTTGTACAGGCACTCCTGCTTCCCAAGGCCTGTGGAGACAGGAATGTTCATGAACCAAAGGCCGGTGGAGATCACAACCTTCCGCAACACCAAGAGGCTACTTTTGAATTAGTGAAACAGTTCTTGGAGGCAATCGTATTCACAAAGACTACCTGGCAAATCATTTCCGATGAGAAGTACTCGATGTTTGACGAAGCTTGGAAACTAGCCATTGAGGCTCAGAATCGTTAGCGGGCATTAGCAGGTGCTCCAGTAGGTACACCATCTGTGTGTCAATTGCCCAGTGCTGTAAGTGTATATTCTGCTTTCTACTCCTCAATTGGACATAGGATGATACTAAACCTCGAAACATACATAGTTAAAACTAAAGATAAGTACCATTCGTGGGCGTTTGGCAAATGGAGCTCATTGAACTATCGTCCGCAGGTACTGGTTGGATTTAGGATCAGAGACTGAGCTTGAAATCCAAGTTCAGGAGCTTCTGTTTGACGATACTTATCTCTCAAAGGTCATCGAGGATATGAAGTTCTGGTTCACGCGGATGGATGTGCTTTGCTTAATCTACCATCAGTTTTTCTTCACCGCCGATATCTTGGGGTGACGGCCGACCACATTGCAGTTCTTTCAACCACTTACACCGCAGAAATTACCGCTTGTTGCCGTAGCGATTCATTGTGCGCTGTCTGAGTATGCCACTGGACAGAAGGTTACAGTTAAGTTTTCTCCAGATGAATATCAAGGTAAATTTTGTCCTTCCACAGTGATAGATTCCATTACTGCCGAAGCCATTGCACTGAACAATTACACATGGTGGGGCTACTTGATACCCCCCCCCCCCCCAATGGTGCTTCTGCAGTCTAATTGGCCCTCCTCAATCCCCATTGGCACTCCTCAATCCGCATTGGTGCTCCTTGGCCTGGATTCGCGCCCTTCAATTTCATTCCGGACTCCTCCATCACCATCAGCACTCCCCTTGCCCACCGAGCACACCACATCAGGCACTTCTCCTTTCCTTGCTGCGCACCTCAGAATTCAACATATTGCCTTTCAAACTCCATTCTAATTCACCGTGAGCTAACCTCAATTCCAACCATTTAGATATCACAAATCAAGCCAAATGACATTGGAATTCAATTTCGCCCACTCGCCAGGCCCGAATCATTCGGAAATACATGGAGCGTCTCCACCTTCTTTGCGCCATTGATGAATTGGGTGTTTCTGCGTTTGTTGGCCCTGACGAGATGGGAGGTTTACTGGATGACATTGAGACTATGTTTGTTTAATATCATTCTGATGGCTTAGTCGGGTTATTGTTTTGGTTTTACCTCCTTTTATATTTAACTCACTCGCCATTTTCTTTGATTCTCCTTAATTCAGCGATGCAAACAATAGAATGTTGATGAGATGCTGGGTACTCTGTAGTATAATTTAGAAGTTGATAATGAACAATAATCTATGCATCATACGTGGAGGGTATTCTTATTGGTCGTATACATTCGGAGAATCTCAGATAACACCTCCAGTTCTTTAAATGAATATCCCTAAGAACCCGGCATCTCTCAGAGTCAGTTTGGGATTCACGCATTGGTTGGGCGACAGTCCCAGGTGCTCCCAAACTTCTCACAACCGCTCCCATGGTGCTCCTGTCCCAGTCATCAGATATCCCAGTTACTCCGATGGCCGGCCGGAAAGCCCTCCTAGGGTCTGGTTCTCTCCTCAAATTGGCGCTTCTAGGTTTACACTCCGCCTCCTCTCAGACACTCCTGGAGCCTCCTAGTGACTAAAATACATTTTGCTGATGTTCCAAGACCCATTTCATCTGCCACCAGTGCTCCTGGCATATCAGCATTCCAAACCCATCTCCTCATGATGAACCAGATGGCCCCAACCTGGTGTGCCAAAAACTTAGTTCCGGGCAGGCCTGGAATTCAATACTTGCAGCCTGGAACATGGTCATCTGGTGATTGGTGAATAGGATGCCGATTCAGCAGCCTGCCTGCTTCATCAAGACACTCGTGTTCAAACTCATTGTTGATTGTATTGAGAACTGAATTCTGTACTGAGTATGTGTTTTCTGGATCGAGGACGTCCTCACCATCCTCCAATTGCCCCTGAACCTCCCTTGCACTTTTGTAGGTGTTCATTTCGTCCTCAATGATCTCTTTCAGTTGCTCGGATGTAAGCTGGGCAGATACGCTGATATTCCGGCGCTCCTGAAATTCATCACAATGTTAGGAATTTCACTGACAAGCAACCATTTGAACTAATACATGTGGATGGAATATAATCAATTCTATTCTTTCAATCAGAACTTACATTAATACAAGTATCATTCTCTTGCCCACCATCCTCCTCTTCATCCTCTTCTCCCTCTCTTCCACCCTCTTCAGAATCTTCCAAAGTCTATGTATAATGATTGGCAGTTGCTCACGTCTAGCCTGAACACGGCTAGCGGGGATTACCTTTGTCAGTCTAATTATGTGCTTGGCAATCACCTTCCCTGTCGCTCGCATCATTTCTACCAACAATATCTTCACATTATGTCCAAGTTTCAACTTGAAAGCATTTGAAAGCCAACTGTTGTACAAAATCTGGTCATATATGGGGTTATTGATCATTTGCCCATGTGTATATAATCCCATATACTCCTCTTCCAATTCGTCCTTCTCCAAGGTGCACTTGAACAACAATGTGAGAATGTATGGCTCTTTCGGGCTGCCGTTTGTGTCGATGAAATTAAACAATTCCTGCCAGTGCCTTTGATCTGTATACGAGGCTTAGAGATGGTTGGGGGCTAGCCCGAAATTCTTGCCATTCGACACCCAGCGAATCATAACGGTGAACCTTGTATTTGGCAACTCTGGGAGGTTTCTTCGTACTTTGTTACCCACACACTCTCCCAAATCCATCCCCGGTTGCTTGTTGCCTTGACTTTCCTTTTTCCTTGCCCCACGAATTTTGTTTGCACATTTCTTCAACAACATCTCAACTCACTGCTGGCAAATCCATTCAGCAATACCAAAATTAACCAATAGCAGCAAGTTCATGAATGTCACCAAAATATCTGCGACCGCCATTTCCCAATGCAGTGGTCCCTCTCGAACCTGTTTCAAACAGTTCTGCCCCCGGATAATGGACTGATCCGTCTTCTCCAGAAACCCTGCCACCCATACTATCTTCCACTTGTTGAATGTACTGTAGTTGGCCTGTCCCATTCTTTGGCAAATTGGTTCAATGAAAATTCGGTTTGCTTCAGGCTAGTTGGGGGTTTGCCCTCTCTACCACCCAAGTCCAACGAATCCTCGCTTTCATCAGCTGCAACATATTCGTTGTAGGACAACTCCGGTAATGGGGGCAATTCCGCAATCCCTGTGACATCTGTTTTCTGCGGTGCCACTCTGAAATCGTTTTGCCGGGAGGTTTATGGGGTGTCTCCCTGATGCACCGGAAGGAGGTTGAGGTGGAGGAGTTGAGGTGGAAGATGTTGGCCGATTGACTGGATGATTACCTGGCAGTTCTCATCAGTAAAAAGTTAAATTGATTTCCGAAAATGCACCCCACGCAACCAATCCTTCTCCACATTCTCCACAAATAATCCGAGCGACTTATTTGCAGTCTGTCACCATGCTTCGAAGCGTTCATTGATGTGATCGTGTCGTCGCAACATCTCAAAACGTGTTTAGTTAATTAAGGGAATTTATTGCACTTGGTTCTTGCACATTGGTCCTCTACATTTTAATCGTTTCGACGGTTTTTTGAACTGTTCCATTGATTCCAAGAATATTCTTAACTATTTAATCCCTTGAAACATCGATTATACACAAGGTTGCACAACTCCCATTACAAAAATTAAGACACCCAGAGTAAACACGCATCAGATTTGAATATATTGCTGCAACGATTACTTTAAGCATCGAGTCGAATAATCTACATGTAAAACAAATTGAAAGCATTCAAGTCAATCATGTTGCTCAAGTACCACCGCCAGCTATCTGGTTGCGGTGTCAGCAGAAGAAGGTGTACAGCTCCTTGGATCGCGCTTATAGGGATGATATAAGTGGTTCCGACACCGAACAGAGGCTAACCACGGTAGCTTCCATTGTTCAAGGTTTGCATCAGAGGTTGATGCCTCTCCTCGACAATCCGCATACTAGCAGTCTCACATATCGGCCCAGATGCAAACGTCTGAATGAAGGCAAGAAGCATGGAAATGATCGATTCAGCATCCTCGACGACGAAAAGTCACTTCAACTGTGCGGAAATGCATCCCGCAGTCGACTTCAAGTGGCTCTCCGGACTCGTCCCCATCTAGAGAAGCACTGTATCATTTCTTGGTGGCTTATGCTTTCTCCACCTTGTAGACCCAGTGCAACAAACCATACGAACTACTTGTTCGTCGCGTTGAGAAGACTTCACTGGAATTGCTACTGTGTTGTACCCAATGTATTGTGCATTGTTGAGATGACTGAAATACTGATCGTGATTGACATTGTCTGTGAAGTCGGCAAATCTCTTGAAACACCAAGCAATGTGATTCTGTAGCTCCCCTTTTGGCATTGCACACCACTCAGCCAAGTCATCAAGGGTCTTGATTTGTGGTAATGGGTTTTTCATCATTCGCTTGATAGGTGCTTTGGTTAGAGGCATATCATCGTCACGACCTTGTTTTGCAGCATTTGCATTCAGCTCTCAATCCTGAAACGCCTCCTTTCGGGCTTTCGTACGCAAAATCTGGAATGTGGCCTAATGACGATTCCATTGTCAGTATGCTTCTTTAAGATCCATCATCACTTTTTCTGGGTGTTCAGAGCTTACATTTAAAAGGTTGCCAAGCTGGCAGATATGGTCAGAGAAGGGGTTCATCAAATGCATTATCACAAAGTTGAAATGCGATTCATCGACAAGATGTTGTGCACTTTCTGACTCGATCTGCGTTTTATCTTCATCAATGCCACTACTGTTTGAAGCTGCAGAAAGGTTGTTCCATGCGGGGTCACTCTCACATGCCTCCTGTTTGTCCAAAGTATGCTACTTTCTCAAGGCTTCCGAGACCTTCTTTGTAGATTTATTGGCGCGGAATGAACTGAAAACATCCTTGTGACGATGAAACTCCCCCAGATAAATCTCCATGTACTTGATCGAGGCCTCAGTATGGTAGCGGTACTGTGCCATAAGGTGAAAATACACTAACTTCTTGACCCACAACAGGCCTTCTGTGAATGGAATCCTTTGGCTTGCCAAAGGGTTTAAAACAGTTGCCGCAAAAACTGGAACAACCACAGGCCCAATTTCTTTCATCTCCTTATGACTCCATTGCGTCACCTGGCTTTATGGCTTGTTGAATCGAGCGAAGCCAGGATATGGAGGCATCATCGCCCAGAGCTGGTTGCATTTGTCGATCCTGGAATGTTGTTCAAGGCAGGATGTCACCCAGTCCATCAAATGCTTAAGCATACCGAGATAGATGGTATGAAGAATATTGGGTATGATAACCGTCTTCGGGGATATGCATTGCATATTCCGGAAGACCTGTTCTGAGGTTCCAACCACTTGATCTTCGAGATATTGTCTTGCTTCCCCTCTCTCAGTCTCACCTCACTGAGTCGCGAGTATCATGTTTTGAAACTGTAGCCGATAGTTTCTCAATTGCCACGATGATGAATTCCCTTCTCCAAACGATGATTTCGGTGCAATGCACACAGGGCACTGGGGCTGATTGATTGAATGCAAGTGAATGTTTTTGAAGTAGTCAGCCGTCCATGCACAGAGGACAGGATAACAGTGCCACATCCAACCGTCTGCACAGAGCATAAGCTTTCAACTGTTGCAAAGCGCGTGGAGAGGACGAAAAATAAGCTTGAAGACCTTCCTTAAAACCTCTCGATTGTGGATTTGTTGTTCCTTCATGGCAGTTGTTTCTCAATGTCCTTTAAAGTGATATTCCGGAGGAACGGGAAGAACGGCAACAAGGATGGTTGCAAGATTCGAAGGCTTTGATCTAATTGCTGAGACGATGTTTCCGAGACTCAAATATACTGGCCATTTCTTCTTGTCTCCCGACTGGTTTATAAGATGTGTCTAGTCAGAACTGCCGAATAAAGCGACAATCGTAGCTCAGGGCAGCTGCCATACCTATTGAAGCGGTCAAAATCATCGTAGCTATGACGAAATTCAACTAACATACCTGTTCATTCCACCACCAGTCGCTTGATTTCACCTCTGAGTAGATACGTTCCTCAGCATCATCGAATTCCTTTGCTGGAGCATATGGCATATGTTCCCTGAATGCAGGCTGTTTCATGAGAAACTCAATGCATTCACCAGGATTGCAGGAAAACAAAACTGTGTAATCATCATCAGGAAGGTTGTTTGGATCGGCCAAACATTTGTAACACACTGTGCTGGACTTCCAAGAGTCGATGCCCATTGTGTAGGATATTTCGTTCAACTGGTTGATTATGGTGTGGGACGAAGTGAAGTTGCTGACGGTTGCCATCGTAGGATTCCTGAAAAGCTCATTGACAGCAGCTCTGCTCACGTTGTGCTTGACATACCAGTGCGCTAATCGATACTCCTGCTCGCAAGAAAAGGGTGACCATAGATCAATTCCATCATCCCAGATATCGAAATAATTGTTACTAATAGGCTTGCCGGCTAGACGGTTGTCCAAGCGTGGCGTACTATAAATATGTGTCCGAACTGCAGGTTGCTCTGGATCGATGCATGCATTCTCCCTGTCGGCTTCTGTATTGCTGAAATCCTCGTCGTAAGGGTGAAGAAAAGGGACATGATGGGGTTCATGAACGAATGGAAGTAGAATACTATCGTGCTCAATCGCAAAACCATTATCTGGCAGTTGTTCGGCTGATATGTATACTATCCTTTCTTTGTGGTCGCGATGAAGGTGAGTGATGTAAGCACCTATGTGGAAGTACATCTTCGAACAGTAAAGACACTGTTAACGAAGATCCATGTTTCGTTAGCAAAATGAAAAGTCACAACAACGTTAAGCAATGTCTTAACAGTCATTTAAATACTGATACCATTACAAGCCGGCCGGTCCTTGGAAAAAGCCGCACCTCGATTTACTTTTTCCAACCAGGGGTCCTACCACTCTAGGAGGATTTCTCTCATCCTCCTTCCCACATTTGCAAAGTGTTTAATCACTCTCTCAATTTCAACATCCCTTGGATCTGGAAAAGCATACCACATCTGCATTTAGCTCGTCACTGCGATTGTTTTGCACCCTCATAAGACCCTCCTACGCCCATTGCCTTATTTATGGTTGCCACTTTATGTTAAGTTCGTACTTTGCATGAACTGTGCATTCTCCATAGCTACTGACCCAGCGACGTCATCGCAGGGTACAAGAACTAAAGCACGGACAATCAAGTGAGATATGACTGCAAAGCATGCTTTTAGTTGTCTTTGTGATGAACTTAAGCATTCAGTCGACGAATCAGGACGCTTAGATGATGCTAAGCAAATTGCCTTCTAGCTGAATTGCAGCCAAGATGATGTCGCTGGATCAAGAAAACCCTCCAACCCCATATATATATTCGCCTTGCCTGCCCACCTTACGAACAATCTCCAAAACCTTCAACATACCCTCCTCACCTCTGCCACCGCATCGCATTACCCTTGACTATATATTCAACACTCCCGACGCTTGTTTAGACTAAGAAGCATTCGATATCCACTACTCGATCATTGACCACCGTTGAGAACCTTGAATATAATGTTATGCCTTCTGGTTGCCGAAATCAGTCGTCGCAAATGTTAATACAATCCAGATGCCGACTCATCAAGTCCGCGTCTGGGCTGAGAATGCCAGTGTTGGAGTCACCCAATGGGCAGTAGAAACAATGGGGATTTGGCAGGATAAGGGTGGCTTGCCAATACAACAGATAGATAATACAGTGAGGGAGCACGTCTGGGAAATTGCCCAGGTCATGAGCATCATCAACAAGCAAGGCACTGGCCCCGAGCAATGTGATCACCTAATCAATTGTTGCGTTACTGGAATCAGTGATCTGGAGTCTAAACGGCCACTTTGGAAACTGTACATGGCAGACAAGACTAACCTCGATGGTCAGAAACTCAAGGCAGCACTGGACAAGTTCGCAGAGGTTAGCCTTCGCCGAAGGAAGAATAGGCCTGATGAAACCTCAACCAAGAAGAGGAAACTCCGACCAAGAAAAGGAAACTCCTGCATGTTGGTATGTATTTCTTCGCCCCGATGTGTCTTTTGCTCTTTCTGATGATGTGTAGATGGAGAAGATGACGCGGAAGAAACCTCAGGTCACAGGTCTTCGCCAATACAGGTGCATCGCAACGCCTTGACCGATTTCCTTTTCGAGCCATTTAGCGTTACCATCACCCATGTGGTTCCCAACATTGCTGGGAAGAGGGTGGGTGAAAACAATACTCAGCTATTCTCATGGCACTGGCCTGGGGATGATGAATCGATACTTCTGATAGTTACATCAATCGTTGATATGACCATTTTGTCAATCATGAATGCTGCAATCACTGGTCTGCCTGACAGCAGCCGGAAAATCAGAAACCTTTGCGGCTGCTGGGAGGAGCCTATTGGAGATGGCGGTCCGTACGCCCGTAATGTTACCCCAATCTTAGATCAAAATACTGATGCCAGATGGGTAAAGACAGCGATGAAATGAAGCAACCAAACGCTTTTGTGCGTTGTTTATCGTGGCCAACAAGCCGACAGCACAGCCGGTGCCCAGATACCAATATGTGGTGGCCACAGCTACCTTCCTCTGGATAACATCCTCCCACCTCCAGCTGAGGATATGATGGATGATCTCAGGGTGGAATCGGATAATGATGGTGAGACGCGACACCCAAATCCAAGAAGCTTCCCGACGACGAAAACAGGCTTCCAAAATTTTGAACGGAAGCTTCAAAAGTGGATGATTAGACAGCATGGAAACCTTGAAGTCATCCGAAACCATGCTCTAGGTGTGATTGCCGATTTTGAGCAAAGTGTTGTTGTGGATGAGGATGTGGCTTGGCTACGCGAGCACAATCACATTGTGAATCCTTCCGCTACAGGCTCTTTGGCCAATAGGAAGCATGCAAGCTGCCGCCCAGCTGCAAATTAGTCGTTGTGAGGATGGAATGCACTGGCTGGATGGTTGTTCATGGATTTGCATTGTGGGTGGGAATTTTTCTGGCACTTTAGAGAGTGGACGGATGGGTGATAATTTGGAGTTTTTTGGTGAGGTTTTGGGTCTCTTTTTGGTGATTTGTTTATTTTATTATTACATCATTCATATTCATGCATGAAGGGCTGTGTTGAGAGTTCACGATGTTTGTATTAATCGTTGAGACTTTGATTTTTGGGCAAAGCAGAGTGGCAGCGATAGAATTCCATGTATGGCAATCATGTAATTGGTAGTTCGGTATCTTTACCCAGCAGAATTTAGCCCGAATGATTAGTGAAACATGAATGCTTTTTAGCTTGTTGCGATGTCGATTTTCGTCAAAGGAAGCCAATCATCAGCCCTACGGCATGCTTGTGCCCTGCCATTTTTAGTTCCAAGTTTCCGTCCATCCAAGGAGTTGGAAGTGTGGGTAGTGGGACAAGCCAAGATCCTTGAATCGTAGACAGGATAAAAAGACGCATCACGACAATAGTTTTAATCATATCAATGTTTTCTTTCCTTTACAGAACCCATTAATTCATTTACTCTACATTCATTCACATTTCCTTTAGTCACTCCTTTAATTTTTTGTACTTATCACTCACTGCCTTTTTAAATCATGACAGGAAGGCATCACACTTCTCCTCCTCCTCTTCCTTCCACTACCACGAGAAGCGGACAATCTATCCACAACGAGGATCTCGATCATGATCTCAGTACAATACCTGGCAATTAAAATGACTGTCAAGATGCCAATTCAGAATCCAACGACGAGCCTGTTCAGTGACCATCCAGGAAAGCAATGGGCAAGCAGCCAGTAAAAGATTCCTTCACATCAACACTTGGACAACGAGTCGCAGCAACTCAATTAACTCCTACGTCAGTGCAACCCCTATATCCTGAGCGTGGGAGGTCTACATTGTCTTGCAGGAGGAGGATGAAAGCGAGCCTGGCCCGCTGGCATCCAAGAAGGTATCCAATTATGCGTTTGAAAGATTGAATCCAACCACTAATTTAGATATTTGCTAGAGGAAGGATTCAAATGAAGCCAGTAAGCAATTGGTCACATGGAAAGCTGGAAATCTGTGGCGATATGAGCCCTTTGTTGACGACGTGACAGGCCTCATCGTTGGGGCAGAATACAACGCCCAGACAACCCTTACTGGCATTCCAGCAATGGTCATGGCAGGTGTGAATCCTATAGCTATCAATTATGCGATATTTGTGAATCCCTTTGCCACGAATGCGGTCAAGACCGCCCATATTCATAGTTGGTGGTATAAGGAAATCGCCACTATTGATCCAGCCCAGAGAAATGCAGACCCTCCACGTGCCTACATTTCAGTGGTAAATGAATTATCTCAATGATTGCTTTCATCACTGACATAGTGCATCATGCTCTCGCAAAGAGTGCTTCCTCCTGTGCATCAATGGTATACCGCTGCAAGACCTCAATTGACTCTATTTACGAATTTCAAACTCAGTCGCCTACCGAGATCCGGGAAATGGTACCCTCGCTATTGGCCAAGGACAGGTTTTCATTCCCCACAAACGTTCGTGATGTAAGTTCAAAGTTCCCTTCTTGTTTAGTTGTTGTCTTAACGATCAATTTAGGAGTGCAAGTTTCGATTTGCAGCGACTGAAATTGTGGATCTTATTCACCAGTCATACTTCTATGGCATACGACTAATGGGAATGAAAGATTGATCATTGAGTGATAAAATCAATCCAACATTCATTGCCCTCACTGGGATGGCCATCCACCATTGTCAGTTGGCCTGGAAAACAGGCGAGTTTAGGGTCCTGCCAGAGTTTGGTTCAGGAGATGGAACACAATGTATGGGCGATACAACAAACATTAATCACACTGATAATAATGCATGCACAGATGACCTTCATCATCTCGACGTGGATTTTCATTCTTTCTGGCCAGAGGTTCCAGCCAGAAAGATAGACAATATCGGTAGCATGATCTGCCAAAGGATCCACTCAACTGGTACAAACCCAGCGATGGCACAACCTCACAACGATCAGGGCAGCATTGATGAGGACTTTCTTGATTAGGTCCCGGAGGAGCTGATAGAGCAGCCCGACAATTCTTTCAATCATCTCAGCAGCTACGTTGCTGCCACCCAAGCTAGTATGCGATTCTCAGCTGTTCTGCTGTTATGGGGGTTCTTAATCCCAATAATCAATACAACATTTATTGAATTAAGTACAGCCGCCTATCTAAGAAACTCTTTCTCTCCATATCTGAGCGTAAGACTCAACCTCTTCCCCGTTTGCAAGAGCTTCCGATTCTCTAGTGGCCAATTCCCTTGCCGCAGCTTCCAATCTTTCTAGATCAAAACTGTGCCACTGGCCGTCTCCAATATAGACGAAGATTAAACTTTCCCGTCGTGTAACCACTCCTTGGAAAATTCCTCCAAGGGTAAAGTGCCAGTGTTGTGATATCTCAGCACCAGGTAGTCAATATTCTCGAGTTGACAGAAACGAAAAACCACAGCGTAGTTGTGGGTTAAATGGTGCTCTGCCAATTCGAAAAGCAAGTTGCCGAAACTCTTGACAACCCGTTGGAGTGCATACTCGGCTAGTGTGCATCGATGTCCAGGCATACAATGCCCAGTCTCGTGTATGGATGAGAGAAATAATGTTTGCAATAGATAGAATTCTTAATATTATTTTAAGATTGTCTTCGGTGTTTCTGTGTTGACTATTGATCGCTGCTTGCTTGCTTCACTTCCTCCGCGACAACGCTGGCTCTTTATAGCAACGTCCTAAGCCCCCACACCTAGCTGCTATCTCCTGAACGCTACCCTTATCACTAACGGGTTTATGCAAAGGGGTTTGAAAGCATTATGCTCCTGACTGATCAGCCCATCCATCGCACACTCAGACAGACTTATCCTAGACATATTGCAATCATCAGAGTCAGTAATTGGAACATCCACCAACCAAGGTGGTAATGCTTGTCGCCTCTTAAATCCCTCAGGCAAATGAGTTATTTAATTGCGTCATAGATTTAAGCAGCAACCAACTGATACTATGCCAACGTAGAATATTGACGCGTAAGCTCGTATCAGATACGAGTTTACATTGCGATCCAGACTGCTTAAGCTAATATGTAGTGCTCGCTCTAGGCCAGTGTCTACGTCATGATTGCCTCAGTTACGTCATGCTAAGGTCGAGACTATTCTCCTGACCGGAACGTGCTCCACAGTATCCTAGCCCTTTACAGGTAGGGGTGTAGAGTTCTCGTAATCACATTCTGACTATCAACAGCCATGCATGATACCATGCATGTCCCACAAAGTATCCAGGTATGAACGAAGCCGGAACTCTCAATAATGCTAATCACCTTATGATTCTAGCATGGTCCTTGGTTCATACTCTTTGCGCGACTAATATGAACTCCCGCTAAAGAGCATATTACTGACCACTTGGATAATACATGCATAGGTGTTATGCATATCGTAGATATGTATGCATCCGGAATTCATAACCAAGTATCATTATCACTGCTAAGGATAATCTCTAACATCTGCCTATGGGTGGGTCTGCCATCGCCAACAGCAGCCAGCCTGTCCCTTGCAGCAACAGCAACAGCAATGACATCACCAACATGACCAGCGTTCAGTATACGGGATTAGTCAATGGAAGTACGATTGTAGAGGGTACGATGTCATTTGAAGGTTACGAATGGTGTCACTGATCGGATTTAGGATTTCCTCTGTGTGCTATTGAATTCTAGGTTTCATCGATATATCATAATTGTAGTAAATGAAATAGAACTGATGGTTTGCTGAAGTCTGATCTCAAACGCGTGAAATCATAATCGCGATAATGCATAACCCTCCCGTGACGGTTGAACTGCAAGATACTGACGATCTTGTATCAACAAACTAAATATCATGAACCACTTCTGCATGGTATCTATCATTGGTCAAATTATGCCATGAGGGTCTTTAAAACAACAACTACATGCTTCATTAGACATATGGAGTGAGTACTATCATCATCGTGAGGACTGATCGAATTGGGCGGCATAGGAGTATTCCGAGAGATCATTTCTGATATTGACAAAGGAAGTATGAACCGTTCGTCAAGTGCTCATTGTCACATTCGAGACAGTGGGTAACCTGGATGTGACGCTTGTAAACAGCATCTCAATGATCCAAAGAACACTGTGGAAATGTTAAGCAATGCCATATTTCAGGGAAACCTCGATTTCATTATTTTGAGTTTCTGGGTACAATAAACTAAATAAATTTAATGAAGGAGATTTAGTTGTTGCTAATGCTGCAAGTTGCAGGGGTTTCCCACCGCCCCTAGATGTGCAATACGTTGGTCCGATGTTGTGTGTTTGTTATCGGTGCTATATTGCGGTGTACAACAGCCGAAATCATATGATTGTCAGATATAAATAGGACATTGTTAGAGCGACAGGAGACCTGCTGATGTTTGTCTCAAATAATCCCCGGGATAACACATGAAACTGACACTAACAATGCAGTTGTGTCGTACAGTTAGTCTAACCATTCCCATTTTATTGAAAGTGAAAAGAGAGATTTTGCTTTGTTCAAGACGAGTAAACGTACCAACCTTGCCATAAAAGATGCAGCTTGCCTTCATATTGTCCAAATCTTGCAACATCCAACATCTTGCCCAACAACAAGGTCAACACAAACTACAATGGTCAATGCTTAGAAAAAGAACTTTTTGCCACTTCTGGCGAGCAAATACAGCAAGTCTACAAAGCGGTCCACCTAACAATGTCATTAAGTGAATGACGGCAAGAGTGGCTTGACAGCAGAAAGAGTCCGAGCCGTTGGGGCATTGCGCAGCTTGCGATCCAAAAAGAAGCTTGCGGTAGAGACACGACGAGAAACGCACTTCTTAAGCAATAAAGAAAAAGAGAAATGGATTGTGAATCATGTTGAGAGAGAAACCACTGGGGCAAGCAAGTGAGTTGAAGATGCAGAACCAGCAGTTCAGCAAGAGCAGAAAGATATGCAGAATGCTGAAAACGCAGGATTGACGAACTGAGAGCCGGACAAGACGTTTCAGGAGTTGATGGTTGCTATCAGAGACAGTCGGAGGGACCTTGCAAGTTCCAACAATGGGGAGGATGGAGAAGATGAGGATGATGAAGAGACAGAGCAGGGCAAGCGGAGCAAAGATGACGAACCCGGCTGGGTGATAGGCACAATCACCAAAGTGGTACAGCAGTGCATGGAGAGGTTTCGGCAGAAACAGATGAAGCTTAACCAATTGACACAACCAGGATGGGAGGATCCAGCCGACTACTTCCAGGAAAGAGATTAGAAGTACGGTACATCCAAATTGAAGGTTCTGGTAGTCTTTTAACCGCAAACAGATGATGTTGCAGTGGCACCTGCACCGACAACAATTGGAGAGCTTCTGGAGTGTCTTGCAAATGTCCGCGGAATATCGCAAATGCCGCAAGGGACTTCTTGACCTGAAAGTTGTCATATGCAGCTAGGTTTGGTTAAGCCCCAGTCAGATACAAGTATACCCAGTCTTGTGCCTGCTGTGGAGCCCGATTCATCACCTTGGCTGAAAGTGAAGCCTGTTGAACCTGTAAGCATTTACCCCTGTATAAAGCCTCCCCAGCTAATCACCATATAGCATTCAAATTCGGACGAAGCCATGTTGACGGCTCCTGCGTCAGCAGAGGAATAGCTAGGTACACTGTACTTTTTGACGTCATATCTTGGTGAAAAGTGATTTGTTTACGAATTTTTCTATGTGGCAGCTTGTTCTTGATTACAGTGACCAAATTGTGAGACATGATAATTCGTCTGTGCATGTGCAAGAGTTGAATGCACCATGCGAAAGTTCGAGAATCCAAATCAGGCTGTAAGACGGCCAACACGTATGATTTCTATCTGCCAGTTACTGTTATGTGACAAATCAAAAGCTATGTTAGAGACGAAATATACAAACAAAATTTAAGTGAGTGATGTCACACGTATCATAGAATGAGCAGTCAGTGCTGAATACGAATACATCCAAACGACGACCATCATGCTGCATTTATCCATCTTTCACACTGCATAACTCTCCGCACAGACCTGGTGAACATGGTTGAGATATTTGAATTTACTTATGGCACGTCATAGAAATCGAGGAGAAGGAGCTGGATGAGGAACGATGGGGAAGTCGAGCTGTATTTACCAAAAACTAGTGAAATGATCTACATGCGGTAAATTGCTGGCCAAAAGCACAGGAATGTGATAGGGCCATGTCATCACTCACTCAGATAGCATGGACAGCGGTTGATCAGAAATTGTGATGTACCAAAGCTTCTTGATACAAACGATAAATCTTACAAACGCAATATTGAATGTCAGTAATGTGGATAAGATTCGTTGCATACAATTATTGCGTGTACTAAGGATGTTCTGATGTGATTAATGTGAGCATGAACAGAGCGTCAATGATTTTTAGTATTACACATTTGGCAATCAAAGAACTGCATTGTCAAATCCTTCCAAAATCAATGTCTTAGTTGGTGTTATAGCCGAAAAGGCAAATGACACGCTCGTTGCCACAACTAAGAATCAGCCTCAACAGGCCGTCAACTATTTTTTGCATTGCATCAGGGAAAATGCAGAGGGCTGTGCAACTCATAATCGAACTATCGGCCGCCTTTCTAGGCAAAAATGCTTGCGACAACATAGCTACAATGTCCTAAAATGAGCATCAATGGAGCGTCAATGACTTTTGGCCTTGCATCTTGGAAAACCCAAGGGCTGAGCAGCGACATTAACCCATAATCGAACTATCAGGCACCTTTCTAGGCGAAAATACTTTCGACGACATCGTCACTATGCCCTTAACATGAGCGTCAATGGAGCATCAATGATTTTAGGCCTTGCATTTTGGAAATTCAATTGGCTGTGCAACCACATTGTTCCATAATCGAACTATTGGCCATCTTGCTGGGCAAAAGCGCTTACAACAACATTGTAACTGTGTCCTAAAATTAGCATCAACGTTGTGATCTTACATCTTGCATAATCTAATAGCAATGGAATGCAGTTAACCCACAATGAACCAAATCGGCAGGCTTTATTGGCAAAAATGCTAGAGTTGATATCGCGTCTGCCTCCTACAATTGAGCGCCCACTGAGCCTCAACAATTTCTGTGGAGGCTCAGTACGCTATACAGCACTAAACTTCATTGCGCTGTTCCCAAATTGAGTTTTACACTGTCAGTCTTTGCAATAAGTCCTTGTATACAACTTCACAAATCTGCATGCAATGTCTCACAGATCTGATTTTTTTGCTGGTACCTCAAGAGTCAATATTCAAGAACCATCAGTCTGCTTTACTATAATGTTCCTTTCAGCAGTCTCTAGAGTCAGATTACCCAGCGTTCTAATTCCTACCACCATGTCGGATTCACAATCTTTGAACACCACATTGCTAGAGGTTATGGTCTCGTGCAAAAGTGAATGTATCTTTGTTTGTGATTTGAGTGACCTTACTTTTCAAATCATCTTCAATGCTTGGTGGGCTTCAATGAATGCAGGCTCGAAACGTCCTATTGCTTGGAACAATTCTAGAGATGCATCTTCATGGCGATTTTATTTGGACTGCGGAATTGAGGAGACCGGTTGCCCTGAAATCATATGTATTGTTTGTCATCAAGTTCTTTGCCATTCATTAGAACATGGGACCAGGTCAATGGGGAAACGCTTACTAGCTAAAGCTCACATCGCAAAGTTAAACGACATAACAGAGTCAGAGGTTCCTAAATTGACTAGTTTGAGAGTCGATGACACAGCTTTGGCCATTCTGAAGAGGCAAGGAAGTCGAGGAATTACAATAGTAAGTTTGCAGAGGAAATTCATATTTGACATCCAGGTTAATCCATACTGACCGAAATGACAAACAAAATGCTCCAAACTGGCAGCTCAGGACTTTGAGACTTCCAAAATTCACCAAGCCATGTGGAGCCAGTATCTCATGTTACGATATGTTTCGGCTCATATTCCATCCAGCTCTATATCAACTCTCGAGCTACAACAGCTATGTAAAGCATTACCGAGTGACCTTGTGCTGCCATCCACTGTGACCCTTAGCAACATTTGCTGGAGGGAATATGCACTGACCGTGGATGCAATTAAGAAGCAATTGCCGTCACCAAATACAGTCAGTTTAGCTTTGGACGGATGGACATCAACAAACAAACTAGCCATAACGTCGGTCATTGCTTACTATATGGATCGAAATTGGGCACAGCGTGAAGTTGAACTTGCTTTGGATGAGGTTGATCGCCTGTTCTTTTCCCCTTTCGCAAGCTAATTAAGGATGATAGGTTCAGAGCCAACATACTGCAGCAAGGCTAGCCATACATTTAAAGATGGTGCCTGGTCGTTTTGAGCTTACCAACGGCCGTTTGCTTGGAATTAAGACTGATAATGCCTCCTCAAATTACTTTATGACACGTGAGCTACCATCAACACTTGAGGCCTCCGGAATCGAGTGGCCTGCATTGAGAAACCACATACCATGCATAGCGCACGTTATACAGCTGGCTTGAGGTGCATTCATAAGCAATCTTGGTGTAAAAGGCCATACCAAGTCTTCGGAAGCCCATGAGCACGATCAGCAATTTGGAGAGAATGAAACCATCGACATTGGGAAGGGTCAAAGTGTTGCAAAAGAGGGCATTGCTAGAATCAATAAGGTGTCGGCCATGAGACCAGGTTTAGCAAAGATAATTGAAAAAGTACGTATTTCAACATATTTTGAAAGTTCTGAAACTGACCTTGATGAAGCGGAGAATGCTTGCTGGATTGATCACACTGACACCTGGTCATTGAAACGAGTCCCTTCACTGTCAAAAAGCCAAAGTCTCCATCTCAGTACTACCCATGATGGATGTAACAAGACGTTGGACAACGATACAGGTGTTGCTCAAGAGTACCTACCTATTGCGAGAATTCACCCGAGAGTGACTCCAGAATCCAAAATACCGTGACTACCGGCCACTCTTCACAACACAGGACTAAGGACCATTTTCAAGTATGTCGTGGAAGTCTTGAGGCAATTTTGATATTGGACGCTATGGATGTCGAAGAGGCATACAGTCACATTGCATCACGTTATCACAGTATACAATCACATGTTTGATCATACGGATGGAGTTACGCGAGCTTTGGCTAAGGAAAAGACTCGATGAAAGAAAGACTTGTTCTTTACTGTGAAGTTAGCTCGACCGAAGCTGTCCAAATCTTACACTGAAGTTACTTCAATGATGGGTATGCTGCTCATTTCTGCACATATCCTTGATCCTTTCCAGAAGTTGCGATCGTTTAGGAATTGGGACAAGGGAATGGATATTAATCCTGAGGACAAGACATCCTATACTACCCAATACCAAGAGGCCTTTCTGAAGTATGTGGAGAATGAATCCTGTGCCAAACATCGACATGTGCCGGTCAGTAAACTCAAAAGCATACCGAGCAGCAATCTTGTCCCCTCCGCAACAGCTTCATGATCCTATCCATCATCCTTTGATCCATCTGATTTGTCCTGCGATGATAAAGTATAATTAACGCCTAATAATGTGGCTGAAACGACACCCAGACAGAGCAATCACGCAGCACACTTATTGACTGCCACCAGGCTCTATTTGAATTCAATGCCAAAAGTACCAAAGAACAGCGGGCAAATAAATCCAAATCTTAATGATTGCCTCTCCGACCCCATGGATATTAGCAGTACATTTTGGATAACAGACATAACCGACTGATGGCACCAACAAGAGGAAACGCACTCAAAGTACGCTCATCTCTCCAATGTAGCACGCAACATATTTTCTATCATACCACATGGTGTCGGAGTGGAGGCCAGTTTTTCCCTTGGGCGGGATGGTATTGGCTGCAGGCAGTCAAAAACCACAGGCAAGACGCTTCACAAAAAAGTCGTTGTAAGGCAGTTTCCTCAACCAATAACGGGATTTTAGCAGGCGATGACCTAGCATTGGATACAATGAACACAGAAAATGACTCAGAAATGAAGAAAGAGGCGGAGGAAAGAAAATTGCACAGAATGGCCAAGGTTCACAACTTTTTGGAGATGTGGCAGGGCAGCCAAAACCAATGTGCTACAAAGAAGGAATCTCGCGCACAAAACAAGCTGATGACTGCCGTAGGATACATTTCGGACACAGAAGAGATCGTCAAAGCATCCTGGTCACTATTTCAACATGATGGTGCGGCTGCATTTAAATTGTCAGAAAGATCACCTTTGCCACCAGCTTTGTCTGCAAAGGACCTCCCTGGAGGACGAAGTCAAATATTAAATGTCCGCCGAATCAGAAGTATTAACCGCCACCCAGTAGAATGCTATCAGGATAGCGCACTTGAACACATTTCAGTCCCCGAAAATTGGCTAAACTGGAATTGCAACTTGGATAATCCAAACGACCGCAAACACGATTGCGCGGCAGACACTGAATCAGATATAGAGCAAAACAATGGCATTGAGGATCCGGAATGCCCAGAGCAGCAGGATGTGAGTGCTGCACCAATTGTTCCTGGATTGGTTCGGCCAACACGGAAGTCAAAGAGACAGGTTGAAATGGTATTAGTGATGGTCAATGCAATAGAAACAAGGAGGAATAAGGGAGTGAAGACAAAGTAGGACAGAATGCGTCAATGATTCACCAGCTTGTTTATGTAGCTTGACCGAGAGTTCCAGTTAGAGATATATTATGGGTGAATCGTGACCAGTAGCTTGTGAATATCGGTTGATAAACAGATATATAGTAGGCGCATTGAATCTTTTGAAAAGACATATCATTTTTAGTTGTGTGAGAGTGAACAGCGCAAGAATGTTACTATGCTCAGCTTTGCCACAGGGCCGAGTCTCAATCTGACAGAAAGACAACCAATAAGTTCAAATCATGATGATAACTATTATCGATGGCAGTAAATGTTGAATGGACAATACATTAAACTGTGAGTCAATAGAGTGTCAACGATTTGTGGTCTTGTAAGTACTGTAATTCACCAGTGATTTGGTTGCTGTGATTCATACCCGACGTATTGGCAGCTTTTAAAGGCAAAAGAAATAGCAACACGGTCACTGCCCCATTCTTAGAATGAGCGTTAATGGAGCGTCAACGATTTCTGGTCTTGTAAGTATGGTAATTCACCTGAGATTTGGTCGCTGTTATTCATAACCAATGTATTGGCAGCGTTTATAGGCAAAAGAGATAGCAACACTGTCACTGCCCCATTTTTAGAATGAGCGTCAACAGAGCGTCCAGGATTTTTAGCTTCGCATCTTGGGTAATTTATATTCCGATTGGTTGTAGACATTCATTTATAAGATCCTTGGAGCTGTTGGACGCAAAAACAACAGCACCATGCTCACTGCCGAATTCTGAAAATGAGCGTCAATGCGGGGTCAACAGTTTTAGGTCTTGCGTATTCAGTAATCAAGGTATCACATGGATCTTCGTGCACATAACTGTATTATTGACCACCTTGATAAGCAAAAATACAATATATCAAAGGTAAAACACAGATTCCAAATTAATCGATATTGCAAACAGCAAAACATGGAAAAGCGCATTATTGGTTGTTGAAAACGCGATTTTGATAAGATACTATTAACAAACTGCAAAAACAAGAGCCTTATATGGATGTACAGATGGACGTGCTGGGTGACCCGCTGACAACACGCCCAATGCAGACAGGTTGGAAGTTTACGATCAAACCATACACCAGCTGACCGGTTGGGTTAATTGACAACCCGGACTGCCAATTTGGCAACAGATTGGTTTGTACCCGGACCCGGACATGAAGTGACAGTCCAGAACCGTTACTAACAATACATACAGGGCTATCAAGTCGAAGCCCTCCATATGCCTACTTTTGGACTTTCTCTTCTATCGACCAACCAATTGGACTTGGGTGGGCATATGACTGTAGTTAAGCACGGAAAATGCTCCATAAGGTTGCCATCTTCCTGCAACCTCGCCGGAAAACTAATCAATTGCATATATATCATAGTCCCCACAACCACACTTCTATCCACTACCTAGACAGGGAGACAGAGAAAAAGAGAAAGCCCACTTTCAAGAGTACTAATCATGGAGCCTATAATCGCAGAATCTACAACCAAGCCTACAATCGAGTCTTCAGAGACACCTACGATCACATCTACAAATCTACCTGCTTTCTGTGTACTAGGTGCACCTTCGACTGCCAAAACTAAGTCCACTCAAAAGTCTGTCACAATCCCAGAATCAAGAATATGGCATTGACAACTAGCCCCTTTGAATCCTACCACCAGGAAATCTCTAATCGACGGATATACACACAATGATTCTATGTGCACAGTCTGCATCCAAGCCAAGCACAAGCAAAGGTACATTAGAGTGCCACTCAAACACACAACGAGGCCCTTTAAACTTGTAAATTCGGATGTGTGCGGTCCCTTTTCTACACCGACCTTAGGTGACAATCAATATTATATATTATTCATCGATAACTACACAAGGTTTACCACCGTATGGCTGCTCCCAAATTAGAAAGCCGAGACCTGCACTTCCGTCTACCAGTGATTTCAGGCCCAAGTAGGTACAATGGGATAGGAGATGAAGAGATTACGGTGCGATAATGCACGGGGAGAATCCGACAATAAGACCTTCCGATATGTCCTCACGGCCCACAGTACAACATACGAGCTATGCCCTCCATATGCTCAGCATAGGAATGGTGTTGCCCAACGCATGATCTATACAATCACTGAAAAGGCCTGGGGAATGATGATTGACTCCCAGGCTCAAGTTCAGTTCTAGGGAGAAGCAGTCAATACCGCAGTCTATCTCCATCAGAGATCACCGAATGAATGCCTGAAAAGAAATGACCACCATGGCTATCAAGCACCATACCAAATACCATACGAGATGCTGTATGCATTTCGAAAATCGACACACGATGCAGACTGCAACAAAATATCATATCAAGCTTCTCTCCACAACCAATGCCGATTCAGATGTTATGCCAGCAGACACATCACTAAAGTCAAACGACATGGCAAATTCGGCCCGAGATCAAAGCCCTGCATAATGGTAGGCTACACACAGGATTCAAAGACGTTGTGGAGGATATGGTATCCCGAATTCCAGAAGGTGAAAGCCCAATCAGAAGTTGTCTTCGACGAACAGAGAAATGCACACATGTCATGCCTGCATGCAAGTCATCAGATCAATACCGATATGTTTGGACTACCAGAGGACAAGGAATATATTGAGGAAACAGATACCGGAGATGAGCCTCTCCGAAGACAAAACAGTCAACCTATGCAGTTAAGTAACATATTCACATCTCACATGCATGAAGCTCCTGACGAGGAAGCAGAAAACGCCCACAGCCAGCGCCTTCGTTGAGAAGATCAGACTGCCCAGCGTTCGGCAGCAAATGCAGAAATCATTGCCCACAGCCAGCGCCTCCGCATAGAGGATCAGACTGCCCAGCGTACAGCAGCAGCAACCAAGAAATCAAGCCACGTATTGCCAGCACCTCTAGCTCTGACGATTGGGAGTCATGTCACAAGTACGCAAGGTAAAATCTCCGCAGAAGCATTAACGGCATCCGCAGATGATTCATACACCTACGCGGAAGCTATGGACAGCCCTCAACAAGATCACTGGAAAAGAGCCATGGAGGAAGAAAGCACATCGATCCTGCTCAATAACACCTTCTCCCCTCTCAACTCCCGGGAAGCATGGCAACTGCGAGTTATGCAAGTTGGTTCTAAGTGGGTTTATACAACTAAATACAGTCCTGACAGGTCCACACGGTACAAAGCATGGCTAGTAATAAAAGGATAATAGCAGACGGATTTTGGTGAGACTTATACCCCTGTTGGGAAGCTAACTACGTTTTGGTATCTCATCTCTCTCATCCAGTGATATAGATGGAATATGGACCACTTGGATGTAGTTACCGCCTTCCTAAATCCCGGAATCAACAATGACGATATCTATATGACTCTACCAGAAGGATGGCCAGAAGATCCCAATGCCCCCAAAATTATCATCAGACTCAAAACGTTCTTTATGGTCAAAATCAAGCTCTACGGTTATGGCATGACGATATCAATGCCTTTCGACTCTCTCATGGGTTCACTAAATCCCTTGCCAATCCTAATCTCTATCTTCACAGTGACAGCATTCTGATCCTTCTGTATGCCGATAATATCTCCATGTCATATCCGAAGGCCGCCGCCAAAGCTGCGACTGAAGTCAACACGAAACTCTCTGGAAAATTCAAGGTAACGGACCTCGGTATGGCACACCAATCCCTAAGTATTGAGATCCACCGCAACGGTACTGGGGTCAGTCTCAGACACAGAAGCCTATATCACCAAAATCCGCAGACAATTCGGCATTGAGCATACTCACTGTGTCTGGATGCCCATGGATCCCAATATAAGATTTGATCTGGCCAAGGACCAGGGGGAGAAGGAATTGGAACATATCACAGACTATCAAGCAGTTGTAGAATCACTAATGTATGCAGCACTTGCAACTCGGCCAGATATCTTGTAAGCGGTTGCTGCTCTTTCTTGTTACAATTCACTGCCATTCACCAGCTGTATGACTGCTGCTAAGAGAGTCCTTCAGTATTTCAAATCTACAGCTGATTTTTGACTACACTTGAATCACATCCGCACCGGCATCAATATCGGCATCAACATTGGCAATAGTCTCGTAGAGTACTCAGATTCAGTTGGACCAATGACAGCGCGGAACGTCAGTCTCAATGAGGCCATGTGTTTCTCACCATCAATGGAGCTATCTTGTCGCAGTCTCGAAAGCAAAGTCTCATAGCCATGTCAACTCATGTTACAGGGGTGCCTGTCCCTAAGTAACGTATACTTAAGTAAATGTGAGCAGTCACTTAAGTAAGTACTAGGTTCACGGCCGTAGATCCTATTCCAAAAGTATATTTCTGACTCGATCAGGAGATACTTGTGATCATTGATTAAGTCATTTCCTCTCCTGCTTAGATAACTTCCCTTGGGGTAACTTCCTTTGACATTTTCCTCGACGTGTTCTCTGCAAGGGATCAACCCGCTTCTCCTGTTGCCCAGACTTTCTGACGGGGTTCTGCACTTGGCTAAGCACTATCCCATCATAATGATTCAATTCCGAAGTGTATGCTTCTGAATCAACCTGTATCATCCTATCCGGATGTACATGGTTGAGTTACAAGTTATTCCTACAGTCTTCCTGAATATCTCGGAGTGTTATTGATATCGCTCGTGAGGTAATGTCGTCTTGATCAGTTGCGCTATTCCGAAGATTATTGATATGTATAACTAATGCCTTTTGTAAGCCGATAATCGAAGAAAGCCACCAAACACACTGAGCCATGAAGATATTCTGGTTCGTCCTGGAGTAAGAAATAATCTTCTGAGGAGCGTATACAATAACGTCGTTATAGTTGTCGAAGTTGATGCTCATTGCTATGACAGTACTTGTATCGAAGGTGCGGGGCTGCCGCTACAGAAAGCTAATAGATTCTAATGTATAGGTATAGGTATAGGTATCATAAAAACGCAATAATATATCAGATCGTTCTTCACTGGTAGGTATCGTTGTTCTTCTTGCTGCTAGAGCTTGTTCTTTTCATTGCCGAAACAATGTGGTCTCTTTATAGTCCGCAGACTATGATTTAATCCCCTCATGATAGCCATGTACTCTTTGCGTCTTACATTCATAGAATGTGCCTTAGCAGAGGTATCCATGAATCCGTTTGCTTATAATGTTCAGGCATGATATCATATCGGACCATTAAATCAGACCACAACTTCAACTTTGACATATTGCGACACATATGACCCGCTAGTTGGAACATCACGCCATGGATGCCTTATCGCAATTAACAACTCCTCTCAGTGATTGATTAATGTGTCATAGGTTTAATTGGTGACCAACCGATACTATACCAACCTAGAACATAGACGCGTAAGCTTGTACCCGATACGAGTTTACATTGCGATCCACACTGCTTTAGCCAATAAGTAGTGCTCGCTCTAGGCCAGTGCCTACGTCATGATTCCCTCAGTTACTTCATGCTATGGTGGAGACTATTCTCCTGACCAGAAGGTGCTCCGCTGAATCCTGGCTAGTTACGAGTAGGAGTTAAGAGTCCATATAATTGCGTTTTGGCTATCAATTGCCGTGTATATTACTTTTGCATGTCCCGCTAGTTTCCAAGAAATGAAAGGAGATAGAAACTACTCACACTGCTGATGATCTTGTCTATCATCCCAGTAAGGCAAAGTAGCTGCAAGAACTCATACCAGCCGCAGCTGTCTGCAATCTCCTCGCAACTAGTATGAACCCCCGCTAAAGAGCATACTACCGGCTACTTGAATCTCCTCTTGCATAGGTGTTATGCATATCTCATGATATGTATGCATCCGGACTACTCCAAGTACCGTTATCGCTATTAAGGGACAACCCCTAACAACTCACAAGGCCAAATTCATTGCCTGTTCGGAGGCCTCCAGAGATACAAAATGGTTACTCCAATTGCTAAAGGATATTCACAGTTCTAAGAAAGACTCACCACCGCTGCCAATCAACTGCAACAATCAGGGTGCTCTCACTCTGATCACCATGGGAATCATCAAAGCTCAAACCAAGCATGACAACGTTTGCTATCACAACAGTGCAGATCAGCATAGACAACCAATAGTGAACTACTCCTATGTGCACACGAACGAGAATGTGGCAGACATACTAACGAAGGCCTTGACGAAGAATGACATCAGCAAAAGATAATTCCGTCCGGGCGGAATGGCTCTGTCAGAGTGGACGCTGTCCGTCAGAGCCGTCAGAGACATCCCGGTGGCGGCTTACTTCGCGCCTGGCGTTAATACCACACGTCGCGTTGCATATCGCCTTCCCATCTCCGTTTCACCGTTTCTTCTCGCTCTGTCAGTCTCGTATTTTAAACGAACACTCTGGCGTTGAAGGCCAACTGTGACCATACATCGGAATGGGTTCATTTGGCACGCATTTGCATCGGGAGTGCAATGCGATATGTGACGCTGCGAAAACCTCTCCTCACGTTCCTTCTACCTGCGTGCAAAATCCAATTCTCTCTTTACTAATCATACACATCATTCCAAGTCGCCAGATATATGTGGCTATTGACAATCCATCACTCGTTCCGTCTGTCTCCTATCCTGCTACTAGTAGCTATCTCTGGATTTACATGTGCGCAGCCTACGATGTTTCCCATGCTGAAAACTTGCAAAGCAGCTGCTGCTGGTGCTTTTCTCCCTTGTACAAATTTCGAGACAGGATCCAAGTTACCCGTGTTTTCAGGAATTGTGGTGAGCGCCAGGGCTAACCAGTACTCAACGAAAGCTCCATCCTCATTCAGGAACTTGATTTTAAATAGTCGTTGCAGTTGCCACAGGAGACGACCATTCAGCGCACCATAACATCTCCTTGGGCATCGCTTTACCCACATCCAGTCGTTCCGTCAGTCCCCTCGGCACCAGCTCTGGCTTCCTGTGCATTGACAAATCTGAGATATGCGTTCACCTTCTAAACCCTCAACTTGAACCTTAATACCACAATAAATACAGAGCTCCATTGCGTGCAGTTGTCCATCCGATATATACGTCTTGTTAAGACTCTTATGTTTGATAAACTTCCGCGTGCCGTTGAATATTGTCATGCGGTGGATTGCGTCTTGCGTATTGATGAGTAATGCTCTGAAGTCTTTGATCATAGCATCAGGATGCTTTCCATAACGGTGGTTTTGGGGTCCCATGAATTCTGGGTTCGCATATGACAGGGTGTTCAGGGGGGCAGCCAGATCAGCGCCGGAAGGGAGGACTTTGTAGGTGGCAGCGCTGTTCTCTCGACGCTGAGTGAGGGCTTGGAGATTGAGCTCTCAGATTTCGAATCAGAGAATACGACACAGAAAGGTTATTACTTGTGGCAGGTAGTATTCGCAATAGTTCCGGACTGTCAATTCTAGTCCAGGTCCGGGTCCAAACCAAACCGTTGCGAAATTGGGAGTCCGGGTTGTCAATACACCCGAACCGTCAACTCGGTTACAGTTTGATGGTAAACCCCCAACCCGTCTGAATTGGGTGGGTTGTCAGTAGGTCGCCCAGTGGGTCCATTCATAGATTCATATAAGGCTCTTGTTTTTGGAGTTTATTAATAATATCATATCAAAAACACGTTTTCAACACCCAAGGATACGTTTTTGCATGCTTCGCAGCTTGCAATATCGCTTAATTTGGAATCAGTGTTTCACCTTTGATATATTGTATTTTTGCCTATCAGGGCGGTTAATAATTCCGTTATGAACGTGAAGATCCGCGCAGTGCCTTGATTACCAAATTTGCAACAACTAAAACTGTTGACACTTCGTTGACGCTCATTTTCAGGATGCGGCAGGGAGCATGTCGCTGTTTTTTTTGCCAGTATAGACCGCCAATATCTGATAAATGGATGTCTGCAACCTATCGGAACATAAATTACCAAAGATGCGAAGCTAAAAATCATTGACACTCTGTTGACGCTCGTTCTCAGGATGCGGCAGGGAGCATGTCACTGTCGTTTCTGGCAGTAAAGGCTCCCAATATCTGTTAGATGGATGTCTGCAACCAGTCGGAACATAATTTATCCATGATGCACAGCTGAAAATTGTTGACGCTCCGTTGACGCTCATTTTAATGTATTGTCAATTCAGCATCTTCTGCCATCAATAATAGCTTTCATCATGATTCGAACTTATTGGTAGTCTTTCTGACCGATTAAGACTTGGCCCGGTGGCAAAGCCGAGCACAGTATCATTCTTGCACTGCTCGCTCTCACAGGACTAAAATTTATGTATCTTGCCAAAAGCTTCATTGCGCCTGCTATACATGTGATTTTCAACCGATATTCACAAGCTACTGCTCATCATTTGCCCATAATATATCTCTAACTGAAACTCTTGATCAAGATACATAAAGAAGGTGGTGAAACATTGACACATTCTGTCATACTTTTTTTTCACTCCCTAATTCCTCCTCGTTTCGATTACATTGACCGTCACCAACACCTTTTCAGCCTGTCTCTTTGACTTCCGTGTAGGCCGAATCAATCCAGGAACATTTGGCGTGGCGCTCACATCCTGCTGCTCTGGGCATTCCGCAACCTCAATGCTATTGTCTTGCTCCATATCAGATTCAACATCCGCCGCGCAATCGTCTTCGCTGTCATTTGGATTATCTAAGTCCCCATTCCAGTCTAGCCAATCTTCAGTGTCTGAAATGCTTTCAGGTGTGCTATTCTCATCACTTATGACTGGATGACAGCTGATTCGTCAGATTCAGCGAAGATTTAATATTTGAATTCGTCCTCCAGGGAGGTCCTTTGCAGACAAAGCTGGTGGCAAAGGTGATCTTTCTGACACTTTAAATGCAGCAGCACCATCATGTTGAAAGAGTTACCAGGGTGCTTTGACGATCTCTTCCGTGACCGAAATGTATCCTGCGGTGGTCATCTGCTTGTTTTGAGTGCGAGATTCCTTCTAGGTAGCACATAGGATTTGGCTGTCCTGCCACATCTCCAAAAAGTCATGAACCTTGGCCATTCTGTGCAATGTCCTTTCCTCTGCGTCTTTCTTCATTTCCGAGTCGTTTTCTGTGTTTGTGGTATCCAATTCTGGGTCAGTGTCTGCCAAAGTCCCGTTGTTGGCTCAAGCGAACTGCCTTACAACGACTCTTTTGCGAAGGGTCTCGCCTATGGTTTTTGACTCCCTCCTGCCGACAACATCTCGGCCAAGGGAAACACTGGCCTCCATTCCGACACCATGAGGTATGATAGAGAATATGTTGCGCGCCACATTGGAGAGATCGGCATACTTTGAGTGCGTTTCCTCCTGTTGATGCCACCAGTCGGTTATGTCCGGTATACAAAATGTACTGCGAATCTCCATTGGGTCGGAGTGGTAATCATTGAGATTTGGATTGATTCCTCCCAAGTTCTTTGGTGCTTCAGGCAGCGAATTCAAATAGAGCCTGGCAGCGGTCAATAAGGGTGCTGCGCGATTGCTTTGTCTGGGTTTTGTCTCAGCCACATTGTTAGGCGTTAAGTATTCCTCACCATCGCTGGACAAATCATATGTATCCAAGGATGATTGATATGATCCTGAAGCCTTTGCAGAGGAGATGAGATTGATGCGCAGTACACTTTCGAGTTTATTGACCGACACACGTCGGTGTTTGGTACAGTATTCATTCTCCACATACTTTAGAAAGGCCTCTTGATGTTGGGTAGTATAGGATGTCTTGTCCTCAGGATTAATATCCATTCCCTTGTCCCACTTTCTGAACGATTACAACTTCTGAAAACGATCAAGGATATGTGCCGAAATGAGGAGCACACCCATCGTTGGAGTCACTTCAGCATAATATTTGGACAGCTTCTGTCAAGCTAACTTCACAGCGAAGAACAAGTCTAATGTCCATTGAGTCTTCTTCTTAGCCAAAGCTCACATCACGCCATCCATGTGATCGAACATGTCATTGTACGCTGTGATGACGGGATGCAATGTGACTGTCCGCCTCTTGGACATCCACAGGGTCCAATATCAACATGGCCTCAATACTTCCATGACATACTTCACCATCGTCCATTCATCCTGAGTTGTGTGGAGTGGCCAGTATTGGGTGTATTTTGGATTTTGAAGCCACTGCTGTGGGAATTCCCGTAATCGGTGGGTGCGCTCGAGCAACTCTAGTGTAGAGTTCCAACGTGTCTTCAAATCCATAATTGGAAGTACCGCAATGCGGACTTTAGCTTTTTGACACTCAATGAACTCGTTTTGATGACCAGCTGTCAGCGTAATCAATACAGCAGGCATTCTCTGCGTTATGAAGGTCAGTTTCAGGACTTTCAAAATATCATAAAATACGTACTTTCTCAATTATCTTCGCTAAACCTGGTCTCATGGCCGACACCTTTTTGATTCTAGCATTGCCCTCTTTTCAAAGTCTTTGACTCTTCCCGATGTCAATGCTTTCATTCTCTACAAAATGTTGATCGCGCTCATTGGCTTCCGAAGACTTGGTGCCACCTTTTACACGGAGACTGCTCATGAATGCACCTCAAGCAAGCTGTATGACGTGCACCATGCATGGTATATGGTTCCTCAATGCAGGCCACTCAAGTCCAGAGGTCTCAAGTGTTGATTGCAGCTCGCGTGTCATCGAGTAATTTGAGGAAGCATTATCAGTCGTAATACCAAGCAATCGGCCATTGGTAAGCTCAAAACGATTAAGCATGTCCTTCAAATGTACGGCTAGCCTTGCTCCAGTATGTTGGCCATTGACCAATCATTGTTAATTAGCTTTTGAAACGGGAAAACAACGTGCGATTAACCTCATCGAAAGCAAGTTGAACTTCACGCAATGCCCAATGTTGATTTATATAGTAAGCAACGACCGACATTATGACTAGTTTGTTCGTTGATGTCCATCCGTCCAAAGCTAAACTAACTTTATTTTGTGATGGCAATTGCTTCTTAATTGCATCCACGGTCAGTGCATATTCCCTCCGGCAAATATTGCTAAGAGTCGTAGCTGACGGTAGCACTAGGTCATCACGTAATGCCTTATATGATCGTCGTACCTCCAGATTTGACATAGCGTTCCTTGGAATATGAGCCGAAACAAATCCTAACATGAGGTAGCTGTTATGGGGGTTCTTAATCCCAATACTCAATACAACATTTATTGAATTAAGTACAACCACCTATCTATTTTGCTCTTTCTTTCCACGTCTTATCCTAAGACTCAACCTCTTGTTCCGAAACCCAAGAGCTTCCCAAATTGAACCTTCTCCACAGGCCGTCTCCGATATATAGGAAGATTAAACTTCCCCATCGTGCAACCACTCTTCAGCCCACTCCTCGAATGGTAATGCCCCTGTATTCAAGTACCGCAATACCAGGTAGTCGATATTCTCCAGTTCGCAAAAACGAAAAACCACGCGGTAGGTGTGGGTTAAATGGGCTTCGGCCAGCTGGGAGAGTAACTCTCCGAATAACTCAACAGTTCGAGACAGAGCGTATCCGGATTGTGTCAAGTGTTGACCAGACATACGTTGCCTGATCACGGAGGTGTATGAGGGTAGTAATGGTGTAAATGTTTAAATAGATAGAATTCTTAATAATATTTTAAGATTGTCTTCGGTGTTCTGATTGTTGACTGTGGATTGCTGCTTTAGCTTGTCTTCTCATTGCCGGAGCAATGCAATCTCTTTATAGTTGTCTTCGAGGGTTTATACGCCCATGCTTCAACACTATGACTACAATGATAACCATACGTAATTACATCAATGGGGTATTAAAGCTTTAGCACTCCTGATAAAAATCAGGCCAACCATTGCGCAATTTTCCGCGTTATGCATTGTGTCAAATGAAACTTGAACTTAGACATCTCGCAATCCGTTTGCTACAGTAGTTGGAACATCTGCCGATCTTGGTCGGTAGTGCGTATCACAAATTCATGCCTCACCATAAGGCTATTTGGCTTGCATCATAGATTTAGTCTGCAACCAACAGATACTATGCCAACGTAGAATTTGATGTGTCAGCTCGTATTCTATACGAGTCTGACGTTGCAATGCATACTAACTCAATCCAATGAGCAGGGTTGCTTCAGGCCTCTTATCTTCAGCCAACGTCATAATTCCCTCAGTCACGCCATGCTTAGGTCCAGACCTTTCTCTTTGACCGGGGAGTACCCTGGTTGTTCTTATCGCGTGAGGTGATAAGCCAGGAATCCCTCGTAATAACATATTGGCTGACGACTGCTGCGTTGTATAGACATGTCCCACTAGTGTCAGGTTTAATAAATGTGGTTGAAAACTATGCGCACGACTAAAGCAATGGCTTCCCCGCTATCGCAACATCGTTGCATCATCTTAAGTGAATCTGGTAAGTGTTCTTGGTCACTTATTCAATCGACACGCAACTCCTATGTATCCCCGCTAAAGGACATAGGACTGGTCTGTCTGCATGTCACGAATAGGTGTTATGCATATCACATAGCTAGACCGAGAGTAACTCCGTGACATGTATTCATATAACAATTGCAAGTACCATTTATTGCTGTAAGGGAGAACCCCTAACAGTAGCGATTCCACGTGTCTTGGTGAAATTCGGAAGTTTCAAAGTCCTTAGCTGCCAGTTTGGTACGTTTTGTCTGTCATTTCAGTCAATATGGATTGACCTAGATGTCAAATAGGATTTTTCTCTGCGAACTTACTATGGTGACTCCTCGACTTCTTTGCCTCTTCAGAATGGCTAATGCTGTTTCATCGACCGTCGAACTAGTCAATTCAGTGACCTCTGACTCTGGTAATTCGTTTAACTTTGCAATGTGAACTTTTGCCAGCAAGTGTTTCCCCATTGAGCTGGTCCCATGTTCTGATGGATGGCGAAAAACTTTATGACAAACGATACATATGATGCCAGGGCTGCCCGTCTCCTCAATTCCGCAGTGTAAATAGAATCGCCACGAAGGCGCATGTCTAGAATTATTCCAAGCAATAGGCCACTTCGAACCTACATTCATTGAAGCCCACCAAGCATCAAAGATGATTTCCAATGTTAGGTTGCTCAAATCGCGAATAAAGACACGTTCATCTTTGGAATAGATCATAACCTCAAGCAATGAGGTGTTCAAAGGTTTTGAATCTGACATGGCAGTAGAAATTAGAAAGCTGGGTAATCCAACTTGAGAGACTGCTGAAAGTAATGATATAGTAAAGCAGACTCCTGGTTCTTAAATATTTACTCTACAGCTACAAGGAACAATTCAGATCAGTAAGACATTGCATGCATATTTGTGAAGTTGAATACAAGGACAGATTGCTAAGACTGACCGCGTAAAACTCGATTTAGGAACAACACAATGCAGTTCATTGCTGTGTAGCATTCTGAGCCTCCACAAACACTGTTGACACACTGTGGGCACTCGATTGTAGGACGCGGACGCGATATCGTCACTAGCATTTTTGCCAATAAAGGCTGCCGATAGGTTCATTGTGGATAATCTGCATTCCATACCCGTTAGATTATCCAAGATGCAAGAGCAAAAATCGTTGACGCTCCGGTGACGCTCCATTGACTCTCCGTTGACACTCCATTGACGATCATTTTGGGACATGGTTACGATCTTGTTGTAAGCATTTTTGCCTAGGATGACGGCCGATAGTTCGATTATGGATCATTGTAGTCACATAGCCCCTTGATTTTCCAAGATGCAAGGCCTAAAATCATTGACGCTCCGTTGACGCTCATTTCGAGGGCATAGTGACGATGTTGTTGAAAGCATTATTGCCTCGAAAGACAGTCGATAGTTCAATTATTGGTTAATGTCGCCGCACAACCCTTGCATTTTCCAAGATGCAAGGCCAAAAGTTGTCAACGCTCCATTGACGCTCATTTGTAGGACATAGTAGCGATGTCGTCCCACCCATTTTCGCCTAGAAAGGCTGCCGAAAGTCCAATTATGGCTTAATGTCGCTGCACAGCCTGACGATTTTCCATGATGCAAGGCCAAAAGTCGTTGACGCTCTCTTGACGCTCATTTTTAGGACATAGTAGCGATGTTGTTGCAACAATTTTTGCCTACCAAGGTGGCCAATAGTGCGATTATGGCGTGATGTTGCCGCACAGCCCTTGCATTTTCCTAGATGCAAGGCCAAAGGTCATTGACGCTCCATTGACGCTCATTTTTAGAACATGTAGCGCTGTTGCAACAACCATTTTTCTGTAGAAAGGCAGCTGATAGTTCGATCATGAGTTAATGTCATCGCGCAGTCTGCTGGATGTTTCATGACGCAATGCCAAAAATCGTTGCCGCTACGTTGGCGCTCATGTTTAGGATGTGGCAACGAGTGGGTCATATGTTTGTTTCGCTATTACGCCGACCAATACATTCACTTTGGACGGATGTGACAATACAGCCCATTCATTGCCGAATGTGTAAGACTAAAAATCATTGACGCTCCATTGACGCTCACATTAATCACATCAAAACAGCCTTTGTACACTGAATAATTGTACGCAACTCATCATATATATATTACTGATATCTAGTATTGCATTTGTATGTATTTTTGTTTGCATCCAGGAGTTTTGTTACCTCTCAATTTCTGATCAACTGCTATCTACACTATCTGAGTGAGAGATGACGTAGCCGTATCACATTCCCGTGCTTTCGGCCGGCAATTCATGGCATGTAGATCATTTCACTAGTTTTTGGTAAATATAGCTCGACTTCCTCACCATTCCTTATCCAGCTCCTTCTCCTCAATTTCCATGACCTACCACATGCCACAACCAATTTCAAATATCTCAACCATGTGCACCAGGTCTGTGCGGAGACTTATGCAGTTGGATACATAGATGAATGCAGCATGACGGTCGTCATTCAGCCAGATTCGTTATGAGCACTGACCACTCTTTCTATGACACATTTGACATCACTCACTTAAATATTGGTAGTACATTTCGTCACTAATATTGCTTTTGTTTTGTCGATTAACAGTCACACGCAGTAAGAAACTAAACGTGTTGGCGGTCATACAGCACGATTGGGATTCTTGAACTTTCACATAGTGCGTTCGACCCTTGCTCTTTCACAGACGAATAATTATGTCTCACAATTTGGTGACTGAAATCAAGAAAAAGCTGACACGAAGCAAAATTGGTAAACACATCGCTTTTCCGTGCGATGAGATGTCAAAAATTACAGTTTGCTTATCTATTCCTCCGCGGATGCAGGAGCCGTCACCATCTATTGGTCTGAATCCGAAATCTATATCGCGATTAGCTGGAGGCAATATGCAGGGGTAAAAGCTTACAGATTCAACTGGCTTCGCTTTGAGCAAAGGTGACGATTAGGGCTCTGCGGCTGGCTCAGGACTAGGTATGCTCGTGTTGGACTGCGGTTTTACCGAACCTAGCCTAATATGACTTCTTCCTGGTCGAGAAGTCCCTTGCAGCAGTTGCGATATTCCGGGGACAATGTCAAGACACTCCATGAGCTCTTCAAATGTTATCGGTTGAGGTGCCGGAGTATTATGATCCGTTTGTGGTTGAATGACGGCCGGAATCCTCAATTCGAATGTGCCGTACTTCTTATCTCGTCCATGGAAGTAGTTGGCTGCATCCTCCCATCCCGGTTGTGTCAATTCCTCCAGCTTCATCTGCTTCTGCCGAAACCTCTCCATACGCTGCTGGACCGTTTTGGTGATTGTGCCCATCACCCAGCCGGGTTCGTCATCTTCGCTCAGCTTGCCCTGCTCTATCTCTTCATCCTCATCTTCCCCATCCTCCCCATTGTCGGAACTTGCATGATCACTCAGACTGTCTCCGATAGCAACCAGCATCTCCTCAAACGTCTTTTCGGGCTCTCTGGTCGTCAATCCCGCGGTTTCAGCATGATTCATATCTTCCTGCAGTTGCTGAACCGCTGCCTCTGCGTCTTCAACTCGCTTTCTTGCCCCAGCGGTTTATCTCTCAACATAATCCTCAATCCATTTCTCTTTCTCTTCATTGCTTAAATAGTGCGTTTCTCGTCATTTCTCCGCCCCAAGCTTCTTTTTGGATCTCAAGCTGTGCAATGCCCCAAGGGCTCGGACTCTTTCTGAGTCCAAGCCGCTCTTGCCTTCATTCGGTTCATGACGTCGTTGGGTTGAATGCTTTGTCGATTTGCCGTATCTGCCTGCCGGAAGTGGCGAAAAGTTCTTTTTCAGTGCATTGACCATTGTAGTTTGCGTGGACTTTGTTGTTGGGTGGGATGTTGGATGTTGCAATATATGGAGAATATGGAGGCAAGCTGCGTCTTTTATGTCAAGGTTGGTACGTTGACTCATCTAGAACAAAGCAAAACCTCCCTTTTGACTGTCAATAAAAGGGGAATAGTTAGGCTGGCCGTACAACATGACTTCATTGTTAGCGTCAGTTTCATGTATTATCCCGGGGATCATTTGAGACAAACATCAGCAGGCGTCCTTTCCCTCGAACAATGTCCTATATATAGCTGACAATCATGCGATGTCGGCTGTCGTACACTGCAATTTATCCGTGTTAACAAACAAACAACATCGGACCGACTTATTGCACATCTCAGAGCTGGGGAAGACCCCTGCAACTTGCAGCTTTACGCAGCAGGATTCATGTTGAGTATAACGAACATGTTGGCAGCTAGTTATTCCATTCTGACATGAAGCTAACTATATGATCCACAGGACTTCCCACTTCTTTCCGTTATCATCTTCCTCTTGTATTCCACAGCAGCAAATTATGGATACACAACCACCTCAGCCAGGTCCGAGCGGATCCAAATCCAGCCGATTGCCAGGCACCTCATCAAATACAGCAGTTATAGGCACACAACAAGAATGCAGACACCAGTTAGTCCACGGTGACGCTGCCAATGCAGCCACCAAAAATATGACCCAGGATGCACATTTAAAAATTGTCCGTAAGACTGGAAACAGCACGAATAAGAAGCACCATGGAGTTGGATGTGAGTATATCCATACCTTGGTAAACGGCCGTCAATTTACAGTATAATATACAGCTGGTGTACGTCGAAAGCTACGTGGCCAATTTATTGCCGCTCGTAACAGGAATCCTCCATCATCGACTAAGGCATTTGTCCCCACAGTCTGCGAAATCAAACATCATGATGTCGTCAGCTCTGGGATTTTGGCGGACGAAATTCCTGATAAGCATCCCCAAGAGTGGACGAAACAGGCTTTAATCACCTTGGAGGAGGCTACGGAAGCGTAAATGGTTGAGGTAATAGCCGCATCTCATTTTTTGAAGCAGCAACTAATTTTTTTTAGGTATTCAACATGTCTGCTACAATGGCAAGGCAAGGAGGTCGTGTACAGCTGGAACAGTCCGACATGCGCCTGGCCTGGAATATGGCCAAAATGGCCAAAGGTGGGTTTTCGCGCACCGCAATAGAGGAAATGCAATACATGATCAAGAAACCTCGCGCCGACGTCCGAGAAGAGAAGAAGCGGGGTGTTGAGTTTCCTAGGCATAACAAGGTGAAGCCTGCGATGGAAAGACACCCGGCTATGCTTCATCAAAACCATACGGCCGGATACCTTCCTTGCCAAATGGCACTTCAAAGAATCCACAGACACGCTGGAGGTGCAAAGGGACAGGTGTACGTCCACCCAACCAATGCAGACAGCCGACTACAGAGCCAACGCCACTACTGCCCGCAACACCACCCGCCGCAACCAGTAACACTTCCGGAGCTCAATGTCTCGAAATCATCAATTTGCCGGCCAGATATGTGTATTCAGATACATCTCTTCCGTGTGCTCAATCTTTTACTCCCGATGCATCTGCCCAGGATGGCCAGGACAAAACAGATTTTTATCCAGATATGCTGACTGATGAAGGAACAGCCACTGGTTAGTACACTATCTACTGTGTGGTAATGCAGCTAACAATCATTTTGAAGACCACAGCAGCCTATTGAGTGACCCTGGCAGTGATGACTAGCATTGATCGAATGGCACCGCATTTTGGAGATTATTATTATCCTGAATCTGCAGATACTGTAAAGTATATTTTAAAGAATATATTTATATGTATTATTAAAGAACAATGTAGTGATCAAGATGAAAGTAAATGAAAATGCTAGAAAGGCTACCAAATAAATGTGAATGATGGACTACGCCAAATCAAATGACTGCATATTGTGGATACACCCGTGGCAAAATGAGCGTCAATGGAGCATCAATGATTCTTGGTCATGTATCTTGGATAATCTGGAGGGCGACAGATTGCGTATAGCCATATACGAAGTATTGGCTGCCTTTATAGGCAAAAACACAGTGAAACACTCCCTGACCCATCATGAAAATGAGCGTCAACGGAGCGTCAACGATTCTTGGTCATGTATCTTGGATAACATGGGGGCCGACAGGTTGCACATAGTCATAAACATAGTATTGGCTGCCTCCATAGGCAAAAGAGAAAGTGAAATGCTCCCTGCCCCATCATGACAATGAGCGTCAACGGAGCGTCAACGATTCTTGGTCATGTATCTTGGATAATCTGGGGGGCGACAGATTGCGTATAGCCATAAACGACGTATTGGCTGCCTTTATAGGCAGAAGAAACAGTGAAATGCTCCCTGCCCCATCATGAAAATGAGCGTCAACGGAGCATCAACAATTCTTGGTCATGTATCTTGGATAACCTGGGGGCCGACAGGTTGCACATAGTCATAAATGTAGTATTGGCTGCCTCTATGGGCAAAAGAGAAAATCAAACGCTCCCTGCCCCATCATGACAATGAGCGTCAACGGAGCATCAACGATTCTTGGTCATGTATCTTGGATAATCTGGGGGGTGACAGATTGCACATAGTCATATATGAAGTATTAGCTGTCTTTACAGGCAAAAAAGAAAGTGATACGCTCCCTGCGCCATCGTGAAATTGAGCGTCAACGGAGTGTCAACGATTGTTGACCTTTCGTTATGGTTAATCACAGTGTGATGTGGCCGTTATTGTCTATATACATAGCTTCGACTGTTTTGGTACGCTAAAAGGCTCACGAATACTGAGTGGTAGCTCTGTAAATGAAAGACGTCATTACTGTCCCGGAGGATGTGGTGGGATTATTCCGTACATATCTGATCATAAAGGCTGCCATATCCTTGTTTATGGATGCTAGTGATCAATTGCCACTCATATTACCGATGATGCACGACCTAAAATCGTTGATGCTTGATTGACGCTCATTTTCAAAATGGTGTAGGGAGCGTTTCGCTTTCTCTTTTGCTATAATGGCAGCCAATACTTAGTTTATGACTGTATTTAACCTGTCACCCCCCAGATTACCCAAGATACACAACCAACAATCGTTGATGCTCCGTTGACGCTCATTTTCAGAATGTGGCAGGGCACATGTATCTATTTGTTTTAATCATTAATGCTGCCAATACATCAAAAATAAACTGTGACATACCAATATCAATAATATACGATTATCAGTAGCATATCTGAATGCGACTATAAATGTGAAACCCGAAACGCGGAACCGGAGATTGGAACCGACAGGTCTATCCAAACCTGACAACACCCGCGTGTTGACGGGTACGGGTCCGGGTTTGGCCCGCTAACAGTCAGCAGGTCGAGTTTTTGGACGGATCTGGAATTGAACCGACCCGTTTCTGCGGTCCAAACCCGGACCACTGGCGGGTTACCCGGACCCGTTGCTAACACAAGCGGCAGGTAGTTCAGATTGTGATTGGAGGCATTCCAACCGTCCTTGAGATTAGTTTTATGTGTTTTTTCATTTCTCTCGGCAGAATACTATTGCAAGGCTCCGTATTGACGAATCTGTTCAACCCAGTGAGACATCAAGTAGATCTTCAGAAAGTTGAAGTCGGCATCTAACTCCTTGGAAACATCTATCTCATGGCTGATATAATCCTGCCAGGCGTTTATTTCGTGCCGCTTCTTGGACGGTGTCCAAGTTTCACCATTTGTTTCCTCATCTACCTTTCGCTTCTTCACGAGCTCCATTCTCAGCGCATTGGCTTTGGCCTTCGCGTTTCTGCCGGCTCGGCCGAGTAAGAAAACATCTTTGAAGGTGTGAAAACGACGCAAGGCGTCTTTCATGTAGCTCAATGTTGCATCATCGTGAGATTTATATCGAGCATACATATAGTATTCTAAGAATGTCCGTGTGCACTCAATTGCGCGATGGAATATGGGATGCTGAGCGGAACTTCCTCCTGGTAGAGACTGGGTTACAACTCCAAGTGGGTACCGGCTCATTTCCTTCATCTCCTTCCCATTCCATTGAGAAACTTCCTCATATGACTCAGTTTTTGGTGTGAGGTCGTGGTAAGCAGGTATGGATAACCATATTGCATTTTACTTGTCGAGCCGTTCATGCGTCTTCATGAAGTGGAAAATCCACTTCTGGAGGTGATGAAGCAAGCCAATCTGCATTGTATCGAGGAGGTCGGGCTTCAGGAGGTCGCTCACGATACAGGATATATGTCAGAACACGTTGAATCGTCAGTGAACATGGCACGACAAGAGTTCGGCATCGGCTTCCTTGGTGTTGGCATCGCCGAGCGATCGATATAGGTTGTGATCCCGCCGGGGGTATTCCTTGTCAGGAGGGACATAGTCTCCAAGTTTGTTCTTTGGACACTCGCACCAAAAACAGACATGTCGCTCGAGATGATGTAGGTCGCTATACTCAGGGCAATCTGCAACCCATGCTGCTAAAACCGGTTTGCAACGCCTGAAGTTACCATCTGCACAGAGAACGTTGTAATACCCGCTCTCGGCGCTGGGATTTTGTTTAAAGGTGAGAGGCCGGAGTACCCACCGGAGTACCTCATTCAGCACCTTTCGGTTTGTTTGCCGCTGCTCATTCAGCCACTGCTGAGGAATATTGCGGTTATCGATCGGAATCGGCAGGAGAGTGACCATTATGATGCTGTGCGTTCATGGCATCTGGCAGATCTTTGAAGATAGATAGCCAATTGTCATATATACAGGCCATTCTTTCTTGTCACCAACAAAATTCGAGAGATGCGTTCCGTCGGACATGAAGATCAAGGGAACCTGTGTATCCCCCACTCTGAGCCTTGACTTAATGTCAGTTAGCACGTCCTCATGCTCGGGTAGCTCTGCTTACCTGTGTCTCCCAGCACCAGTCCGATGTGTGCATTTCAGTATAGAGGCGTTTCGGTGGCATATCGCTGTTAAAGCAACGCTGAGGTGCGTAAATAAGATGCTTGGCGTACGCTGGCTGCCGCATCAACCATCCCATGCTTTTGATGATGTCTTGACTCCAGTATTTCATAGAGCATTGGTGATTGTCATTCCATTTCATATCCTCAAGAGTTTGTCGTTCCCACTCCCCGAGAGCCAGATCATCTGGCATGCTAGCCACAAGCTTCTGTATGCCATCCCCGTTTTTGAATCTTAGGAAACCCAGAGCGGTGTTTTCTTCGTTCAGCACGATGTCATAGTACGTCTTCATGCGCGTCTTCTTGATCCCACACTGGATATATTTGTACTCATGTGGCGTCACAAATGGGTAGTAGGGATTGTTTTGTAGGTTCGTCTCAAGGAAACCCTGAGCGTCATGTTCCCACGGCTCAGCAATGTAATCGTTCAGCAGAGCACCGGCACCAGGGTATGTTTCCGTCTGCGGCAGAGAAGGTGGCGGTGGTTGAGACTCCGAGTCTGCAATGTTTCCAAGGTGTTTAAGGTAGAGAAACGTGTCCAAGTCTTCGACTGAATCTTTGTTAACGTTGAATTCACAACGCTGAGCGGGTGCAAAGCGTCGGGGCGCGCTGCGAACAGTCAGATTCTTTGGGCGTGCAACTTGAAGGTGTTCAGGATGGTGTAATTTGATATGTTTAAGTTGCCAGCTGTCTGAGGGGAACGTCTTTCGGCATGAAAATTCGGGGCACGGAAAGGGGTCTTCTCTGGCATTGTCGACGACACCGGAGGAGTGGAGTATTCACTATAGAATGGGACGAATGTTGGTGCTGGGCCTGAGCAGTCTGGTGTGGGTATAAGCTCACGATACTTGAGAGATTTATTGAGCCTCAACACCATCACAAGGAGGTTCCTTACATGCCAGGAGTTGCAAAAACACTGTATGCGCAATGTCCCATAATACTATAAATAAATAAAAAATAAACCCTGAGCAATCCAAAAACCTCGCGACACATGTAATAATCAATGCCTGAGATAAATAGATTAGAACAAAGGAAACGAACAAGCCCACAACACTAACTCAAACAAACAAAACACCTCCACGTGTGCCTTAATCAGTGCCTGAGATGAATATATTACAGCAAAGGAAACTCACAAGACAAGAACCCAACCCTAACCCGAACGCATGCCTCCTCTGCAACGCGAGGTCTGGTTCACTCCTCGCCTACCGAGCCATCTGGGTGTTCCTCAGGGAGAGGCACATCGGGGAGAGGCACATCAGGAAGAAGGACATCGGGGACAGGCATATCGGGGAGAGGCACATTCGGGACAGGCACATCAGGGAGTCTGTCCCCACCTGCCAATCCGCTGAGTAGCTGCTGCTCGACATTGACATCCAAGGTGTTTCCGGCTGCCACAGCTTCTCGCAGAGTTGGCACCGCTGGGCGCAGTTGTTGCTGCGTCACAAGCCCCAAGAACTCCAGCCGACTGAGGGTATGAGTCTTCGGAGTTGGTAGTCGTGGGCGTGGCTCCGGGGTTTGTAGCTGTGGGGCAGGCGCCAGAGGTTGTGGCCGTGGGGTATGCTAGCGCATCTCCTGGCCTTGCTCAGGTAGCACGGTTGGCTGATCGTCTACCATGGTATCAGCATCGTCAGCCGATGAATTTACCATCTCTCCCTGGCCAATCGTCTGAGGTTGTTTGCCATTATCCTCATCCTCATCCTCATCCTCATCCTCATCCTCATCCTCATCCTCATCCTCATCCTCATCCTCATCCTGATCCTCCTCTTCCTCCTCATCCTCATCCACCACCTCCTCCTCCACCTTCTCATCTTCCTCCTCTTCATCTTCCTCATCTTCACCGTCCCTTTCCATATCCACATCGCTGTCTAAATCAACACTGTCCTGTGCGTCCACATCATCCTCCATGCGCATATCCACATCAGGATCACGTTGTGAGTCATATTCACAGTCCGACTCGGTAGAGTCGGTATCATCATCTGAGCAAATTGACACAGCGGGCAATGCTTCCGGCTCTAAAAATACCCGCTCTAGTTAGCCCTCCGTGTCCAAGTCTGCCTCTGACATTTCCTTCTGCAACTGCAAAGCAACGGCACGAGAAATATGATCTCCCCCTGGGGTTTGTATAAAAATACTTTTCCCTTTACCGTTTCCCTTCCCCTTCCCCAAGCTGGTTGTCTGCGGATTGGAGAGATCGACTTGATCCCCGAAGGCATGGGGGTTGTCCCACCTTCAATTGTTCATTTGGTCACGGGTTTTGTCAAACATTTGCCCCACATGTGAGTGGAAGGCAGCCCATCACTCCCGAAAAGGCGAACTCCTGCTTCTGCAGTGTGGCCACATGAGCTGGAATTGTGAAAAGTGGCAAGTCGTGGCAGGATCAAGAAAGATTATATCATAAAAGAGGTCCCATGCCCTCTCATCCTTGACACCGGAAGCATTGTATATCTGTATGAGTCTTCAGATGTGTTCCGAGATAAATCCCTTTATACGGTCCCAATCCAACGACAGGCGTCGATTTATAACCCATGTCGGCATCTTTGCCGTAGCCTTTCCCTGACCTTTGCTGCTGCCCTTTGGTGCCATCGCTGTGAGTTGAAAATGAATCTACATCCGAAACGTTAGCATTATGATACAGTTGCATGTAGCGGGAGCAAGCCCAGAGGGAAAGTACAAAGTTGTATAGGTTATCTGGTGTGTTTTGGAACGAGAGGCATTGTTTTGTGCAAGTCACGTAATGTCGAGATCAGGATGCTGTCGGTGTGTATAATATGGGAGGAAAAGAGAAAGAAGGTGTAGGCGGGAAGAAGAGATATATAAATTCGAGTTCCGGCCATTTCTTGGTTTAACTTGTGAGTTCTGTTGGTTAATGAACACAAAATGGCCCAGCCTTCATATTGCAGAACCACCAGGCACCTCATGAACGACAAGCCTCGAGGCAAGAATTAGTTCTGGCGGAGAGGACAGTTTACGACGCCGGGCATTGCTTTCGCATCACACATCATGTTTACCGCTCAGACCTTCTGCATCTCGGAGCAAACCGAGTAGTTCTCAGGTTTTTCCAACTATGCAACCATCCAATACGGCTACCAATGCCTAGCAGGGAAAAAAGTACACGCAACTGATGTCATAGGATAGCGAATGCGTCATTGTTCGCTTTGCGATGCTTTTAGCTCTGCCAAAGGGGCATTTCAACCGGGAAGCTGAAGATATACACAATCTATGGTTCGAAGTATTGTGCCAAGAACGAGTGCAATACTATGAGAATTGCGCCAAGAAGGCATAAAGACCCTTCAAGCGGTGCAAATAGACCTTCAGACATTCCTGCAACAGTGAATATCAATGCTGAGTTGAATCTGAGGTTAATCTTATGGCAGTTAACCTCATTATTGAATGCTTTTCAAGGGGTCTCGTCAATGAGTATTGTCAGGGTTTAGAGTCTAGCGCAGTTCACACTGTGTCTCCCTTTCTTGTCGAAACCCTCCATTGTCGCTCAAATAGGAGTCTACCTCGCCTGCCATTGCATATGCATGCACAGGGAATTATTCCTACTTTCTTAACGTCGAACATCTATATTGGACTATGCCTTCCCAAAGCCCTCACCCTGACACGACACCGGTCATACGAAATGATCGAAGTCTTGTTAATCGTCAGAATCGACAAAAGCGTGGGCCTTCGGGGAATTCTCAACTTGCGCCTGCTAAGAGACGCATTTCCGTACCAGCTGGCGAGAGGGATTCCTCTCAAGGAGGGAGTTCCGTAGCCTCTACAATCCAAGGTCAGAACTCCACCCCCATATCTTCGCTGAACAATTCTCACGTTGCAGATATCAATCAACGCGTGACTTCCACCCTGTCTGCTACACAGCAACAGTCAATAAATACACCAACCGCCATGCCAGGTACATACAGTTGTAGCACACCAGCACACGGGGGAACCTCATTGCGTCACATTGTATCCAGCCCCACATCCGGTATTGCTATCACTTCCACTCCTCTCAGTGGTCTTCAAAACCTGCCTACCCCCATCCCTAATCCAGAAGCCCGTGTGGTCATTACAAATCCACTCCGAATGCGAGCTACCGAAAAGAATCAAAGACAGAGGCAGTGGCAATTGCAACCACAGGCAGTGTCTACACCTCGATCAATGGTGTCCGGCAGTCGCAGCATCCATCGATTTGGTCACTCAGACATGATGGGTCTTGTGTTTGCAATAGGCAGACGCCTTGAGCTCTACATGTGGAACAGACGGCCGTTTATGAGTGCCAGTGACTTGGAGACAGTAAGTTATGCAACACAACGCGTTTCGAAAGGATTAGCTGAAGCCCCCCACAGGCAGATAACAGAGACATACTGGAACACTGCTATGCAGCAAAACAACATTTGGTCCATAGCATTTGAGGCACAAACAAAGGAGATCTTGAAAGAGGTATGCTGAAGCAACGGCCTACGTTGGATATTACACGCTTAAACTGGTACCAGGTTCGAGTACAAGTCGATTAGGTTACATCCCATTTTATTCAATCATCAAGGGACAATATAGCAGAGCTTTATAATCTCCACCGCTTTAAATCCGCCGCAGAGCATTTGGAATTCATTGATTCCCTTCTGGCAGAAAACAAGTATCTTTTTCCTGCAGCAGAGCATGTGGAAGGTGGTGTACGCGGCCCAAATCCAATGCAGAGAGAGTCGAAAGCTGCTAATGAATAGGCAGCATCCACTTTACTTCGTGGCGGAAGCAATCCCGCGGTTGATCTAAATCAAATTTTATCATTGGGCGAATAACCGCAGTAAGTATGCTGATGGATTTTATAATTCCATGATTAACCACAAGGACGGTTATATACCCTCGCCACTGATCATGTTTACCTGCACTGGGTTGCGCCATGCTCTCCTGGAGGGGCAAAAGAACAAAGGTGTTCATCCGAAAGCTTCCAAGTCAAAGCTGAAAGCAAACAGACCTGATAGCTCGAACTACTTGCATTATAAAAATGACGGTGGTAAGAATGCATCCTGCTGCGCTGCAATGGGTCGCAAGTTGTTAACCTCGCCTGGCGTTGCAGACACGTATCCATTCTTGATGAATACCTGGAACACACTACCGGAGAGCTACCAACAGAGGGTGTATAAAAACAGTCTTGCTACAGTCAAGCGTCAGATCCAACAGGCGGAGAATCCAACGCCTGCCATGGTTATCAGCGTGGAAGCAGCGCGTGTTGACAATGCAATTCTTCTCGACTATTTGACCTCCGAACTGGTGCTTCAGGAGCCTGAGATCGGAAGCACTGACCAAAACATCTCGATGGACAACAATTGCACGTATTACGAACTGCATTTCGGAATGCCAGGGGGCAGTGGGGATTATGATGATGAAGGTGATGAAGGCGACAAGCACAATGCCATCCCCACCGCCAGCTGGCGACGACGGCCTGCAAATGAACTCCAGAGGTTTGACCTGGGAACCAGTGATATCGACGGGAATGAGGGCGAGGATGGCGACGATGTGGATGTGGATGCGGATGAAGAGGAAGAAGCATTGCAAGCCGATGATGAATCAACACAGAATGTGGAGGACTCACCTGGGAACCAGTGATGTCGACGGGTATGAGTGCGAGGATGGTGACGATGCGGATACAGATAAGGAGGAAGAAGCATCGTATGCCGATGATGGATCAATGCAGAATGTGCAGGACTGGCCTGGGAACCAGTGATGTCGACGGGTATGAGTGCGAGGATGGGGACGATGCGGATACGGATGAGGAGGAAGAAGCATCGCAAGCCAATGATGGATCAATGCAGAATATGGAGGACTGAGGGCATAGTACTAGAGAGTGTGAAGAATGGACAGTATATTTCAGACATGTAAAATACGTTAATGGCAAAGCAAATGCAATGGCAAGCGATGTATCCAAAGCGAAGACTATTGCAATAAGTGACAAAATCTCAAAGCTAAACATAAATGAGAGTGCGGCATGTGGCTATTGGCCGAAGAAAGGCATAAACATAGCCAGGCATTGTGTAAATGGCTACAGCATAACTCCAGCCCCTGCGAAGAGTGTAACACACGTGTCGTTCTGATGGTGCGTATACATCACCACATTCCGGGCACAGAGTAAAGGAAGTTAGTATGCAACGCGACGGGAAGTGTGTAATTCTCCGTCTGAGGGTACGAGGTTCCGTCAGAGCCGTCAGAGCCGTCCGGAACACCCGGGTGTTTCTGACGGAAACTAGGGTTGTTGCTGATGAAGCACAAGAAATTCACAAAGGCGATGGGGCTACGGTAATAGAGGTCGATTTAAGGTTGGATTTAAGGTTGTTTCACTTTTCTTTTGGGCACGCGGATTTCCTTGTCTCTCTATGGATGGCCATCCTCAGGCTACGGTAGTACTCTTTCCCTGCTGACTCTCACAGGGTTTTAAGGAGGCTACTATGAGAATCACAATTTGTTTGTTTGTTTGTTTGTTTATTTGTTTGTTTGTTTTTTCTTGCTCCACGGAGCGTAGCAAGAGGGGGGAGTGTTGCATATATGCTCTATCTCCCTGGCGTATGGCTTCAGTTGGGCTGATGCATAATCTCTCTAAGATGATGGTTATTCCAGACTCAGCTGGAGATGCCAGCTGAGTGCGCACGCATGCGTACAAGACATACTCCGAATACCGTATATATAAGATCACGAATGTACCTGTACTTAGGAATATAAGCTTCTAGCAATCAGTACAATTCAACAATAAAGATGGCATAGGCAGCCACCTGTCACCCTGGCCACCTCCCCCCCCGGGGGGCTTCTCTCTTACCAAAAAAGGTGCGTCCGATCCTTTACCCCAGACCCGAGTATATGTCAGTAATATGCTGGGCTTAGAGGACACTATAGAGAATGGAAAAAGGAGAGAAGGGGTTGATAGTCATCGCCCGGACGTCACTTGGTCATTGAGAGTGGTTAAGACTTGTCTCGCACCAGATTCTCAGTCACGTGATGTAAACCTCGTACCTTTGCCGTAAAAATCAGTTAGCCCCGAGGAGAATCTCAACCCAGGGGAGCGAATTAGGGTTGAGGGCGGGTAACGTGTGATGTGAGGTTCATATGGGTTCGCGGGGGTCGGTTTCCCGGTCACGAGCGGTCACCAGGTAAAACACGTTATTCGAGCTCGGTAGCAACCACACTATAGCCCTCATCTTTTCAACTTACAAATGTTGACGGAGATAATGGGCTTTCGCCCGAGATTATCGACCAGCATTATGTGACTGCTTCGCTGTTACGTGGGTTGCCATTCTTAGTATAGCATTGTGGACTTCGTGTCCTTTTAGCTTTCTCCTTTCTCTCTTTCTTTAGACTTGTACAGACAGACTAGACAACAGACGAGTTTTCCACCACCACTGCGTATACGTGTCAACAACAAATACATGGGAACTATTACATTCCTATTCTCTAAGCAGCTCCCTTAGCTCCTATTATGGTTAGATTAGCGTATACTCTACACAAATGAGTAATGTGTTACCTGTAAGCGTTCTTCCGCAGTCGTTTGGCCTTCGCCGCCAAAGGACAGTTTTACTAGTTTCAGCTTCATTTCTTGAAGTCTTTTGACGTGCTGATATCCAAGCGTGTCAGTTGAACTATTTGTAAGGATTCTTTTTCTTTAGAAACATACATCTTCAATAGTGTTCTCCACGATATATCGATATGTGCGCACCGTTTGAGTCTGGCCCATGCGATGGAGCCGATCCAACGCTTGCTCTTCTATAAGTGGATTCCATTGAGGTTCCAACAAGTGAACCCGCGAAGCAGCAGTTAGATCGATTCTAGGTTACATCATATTAGCCTCGGCACTGACTCTCGCTGGTTGCACTTACCCAACACCAGCACATGAGATAGACGCCAGAAGAATTGTACAGTTGGGATTCTTGGTGAATTCTTGCAGAGCTTTATTACGTTGCGGAAGCGTCATTCCTCCATCTAGTCGTTGGCATTGATCATGGAGCCCTTCATGTTGAAGTGCGACCTCTACCAAATCTAACATCTTTGTCCACGAAGAAAAGATAACGCTGGGAGAGGCGTTAGCTTGTGCAATTGCGAAAGATAGTCTCGTATTGAATAGAACAAAAGTAGAGTATAATACCTTTTGGGAGAAGTAGTAAGCGATGAGTCCAAGTCATTGCGTAGAATCCGTAGCAATGCTTTGACTTTTGATGAAGGACGGTAGTTCTTGGTGGCTTCTTTCCCGATCGGAATGCGACAAGTTTTTTGTATTTCTGCTTCGAAAGGAAAACATAGAGGGCACCCTAAGCCGTGGTTGGTCTGTTTATGCTTTTTTCTGCTTGGTCCAAACCCTGTCATGCACAATAAACAGAGAACGTGGGGACAGCAATGGCGGGAGGTTATATTTTCAAATTCCTCATCACTGATCTCTTTTCCGCAAGCCTCGCAATTATCCACTTCGTTGAAGTCCAAACATGCAGTACCGTCCATGATGGCTAGTCTACCTTGAAGCCGGGCCCGTAATTTTGGAGGAAGCAAATCCATATTGTGGTTACAGATTTGGCGAAGATGAAGGATTGTTTTCAGCAAAAGCCCAAACCGCGTTCCAGTGCCCGATTCTCGAATTTTATTCTGAAAAATTGCGCTCGCATGGTCTCTGATCAACTGATATAGCTTTCTTTCCTCGCCGGACAATTGTATTTTTTCAACCACATCTTCCCTCGGCTCAAGCTGCATTTGCGACATCACCGAGGCTTTCGTTCTTCGGAGTGATATCGCATTGACGAGAGTTCTGAGTCTGGAGATTGAAAATTCGTTACGGCGCAATGGGTCTATAATCAGGCGCTTGAATGAAGCAGCCGTCTCAAAAGGGCGGACCCGAAGAAAGCTGATCAGAGCACCGAAATCCTCTAGCTTGTTCTGAATAGGTGTGCCGGTCAAGCACCAGCGGTGAATACCGTCTAGAGCATTAACTCCTTTAAAGCGTTTCGTATCTTTATTCTTTATCAGATGTGCTGTTATGAGATTTAGCTCTGTCGGCCAAGATACGCTGGCTTAGTTCACACCTTCATCTAGAATGATCCGAAACCAACACAGTTGATGTAATGTTCCCCGCTGCTCTGGCGATCTACCTTCATTCCAATCATTGACCAAAGTGTCGTAGGTAGTGAGGACAATGTCATACGCATAAAGCGTCGAAACGCTTCGCTCTCGGTGGTTTGAGTGATAAACGTGAACTCTGAAAGAGTTTTCTTCGAAATGGCTATCATGGTCAGCCATCAGCCATAGTAGAGATGTGATACCGTATTAATTTTTTTAAGAGACATCCCTCCCAATTAAGTTAGCGAGCATCATATTATCATATATAGTAATCAATCAGAAATTCAAAAAATGCAGACTGTACCAAGGTACAAAGCTGCACCGGTTCTTGTAGGCCGCTATCTTCTATATATACGGTAATTATGCCACGCTAACCGTATGTAGGGGGTGCCTCTTCAACGAATTAATACGGTATATTGAGAATTTCACATACTCTTTAATCTGCTTTTGCCAGCTCAGAAGAGCTTTGCAAATCAGTCTAGAATTTAGAGGCACAATTGGATCTGGGGTACTTACTTGAAGGCGGTGTCACTATCAGCGTTGGGTGGTGCTGATCCTGCGAAGCCGAGGAGAGTTGGCAAGTCGTGGCTATCAGAACTAATGCTACCAGTGTTTTTCCCAATCCCATGGAATCCGCCAGGAGACCACCGAGGGACAGCTCCGGCTTCTCGGCTTGACATTGACCGGTAACAAGGTTTTGATACCAGCTCAAAGGTTAGCGCAGACCTCCTCGAACAAGGCATCCTGTGGTAATACTCATCACTTCCGTCCCCAGAACTTTTTTTCCACAACTGTGGAAAATGATTGCCGTCTAGCTTGCCCTGTTCTTTTTCTATCATCATTGACAGTGCCTTTTTTTGGTGGCTTTAAACGGAAACGGTCAGCCGTGATTGGATGACTCAGCATTGTCCACGTACTCTTTTAGTGAGGTTTTGAGCGAACTCAAACAGAAATCGGTTAAGTAATCATCGGAATGGCCCGAATCTTCAAATATATTCAACACGTCATCAACAATTGCTGCCATTGACTTGGAACTTGAACTGTTTCCCGTTCCACCAGGTCTTGGTATCCACTCGCCGGGCGTCAAAAAATAGTGCGGGTTGTAGTAGCCAATTGATGGCTCGCAGGAGGAAGGATGTTGCAAATAGTAGCCGCGTTCCGAGAGAAACTCTCCTATTGAAGCGGAATCATTCTGGTTGCCATAGAGTATGATGTCCACAGACATCTTCTGTTTGTCGGCTTCTCTCACAATGTACGCCTCGAGATGTGCCGAAAATGCTGACCGAAGACACCCTACGGTCTGACCAGCCTTGATGTCTAGATACCCTAAAAATATACCTTTAGCAGACCTAAGGGATGCAATATGGACATCAAAATTGACTGCCACAGATATTCTTCGCTCTTTCGTTTTCAAAGGTTGAGGGTCGAAGATAGTTGTCACAAGCTGCTATACTTGTAAGCTTTGTGTGGTGTAAGTGCGCTTCAGTTACAGCACAAATCGAAAGCGTATACCATGCCAAAACAAACATTGTATGATATATTTTCTGGGCTCAACAGTGAATCTGGACAGACATGACTATTGGAGAACATGTCAATATCTTGAACTGTTAGTGTAGTAACAATGAATAATGTGATCATGTCATACAACCGCTATCCATTGAAGGAATCTCGGAAACGGTTGTTATTATTGAGGGGCATTTGCTTCCGTTATATTCCTGGTTTTGCGAATGATCATGTGGTGATAGGTATGCGGACATTTTGCTCGAGGTGTATGGTATACGTAGCTCGCAGCTATCTAACATCCATCGTTCTACTTTATCGATTTCCTGGCTTCGATCATGCTGGATCTCTTGCGCCAGGGGCGTACGAGAGGTTGAAGCACAGATAGAACTTGAAAATTCATCGTCCACCTCCATTGAGCCCTCCAGAAGGGACAGACGCTTTTTCTTGGAAATCATTGACTGCTGTTGCACGTAGCATCCTGTGTTCTCCAGTGGTACCGACCGTTTTTGCCCGCGACATGTAGCGTTCGTGAACTCCATGTCCATCTGGCAGCGGGTAGTTAACGAGAGGATGGGCATCAAAACTGTGTGAACGCTTTACAAATATATAACTAGTAGTTGGATGCAGGTTTTCAGCTGCAGCTCCTGCAGTGGAGTACTTGCAGACAGGAAGTGCGCACAGTTGATCGCGCAAGGCGTATTTTCTGCGGAGGATGTGTGTGCTAGTGTGTCGAGGCAGTACCAAGTAAGCCCGACAAGGCTGCCAGGGCGTGGTTCTACCCCACACAGCAGCACTTGTTGTCAGGCACCAAAACAGATGCGGTCAATAATGCGTTTGGCAGCGCTTAAAAAGTACTTTTCAAGGTTAACTTTCAAGCGCTTCGATTGGTGTTGACTGGATACCCGCCAATAAAAGCACGTGAAAGTTGACCTTGAAAACCACTTCTCAAGCCCCTAATGAGTTAAACACTTGAGTAACAGGACAACCCATACAACCTGCCAAAGTCCGTGTTGTTCCAGCACTTTTGTCACCCAAGAGTGTAGGAGGGACTTAACGTACATTAAGAGAAAAGCCGTCGGTGAGAACCTCGTTGCGACAAGCACATTATTCGACTGGTAGAATGTGCTGCACATATCTCCTTCCCTCTCCTTCACACCCTCCAACACTAGAACCAATCGTCCTTCACTGTTGCATGTGTACTTGGATCGTGAGTCTCAGCACCATCTGATGTCTTGTATGAGAATGAAGACTTGTATGAAGATGGTGGTTGTATGAGGATATGCATCAGGACCAGGGTGATGTGTCTCATGTCAGAGCATATGCACATGCATATAGGAGATTGTACATATACCTGCCTCTGGCCCTCGAGATAATCAACTCAATCAAGAAGTCACCCAACCATCCAAAGTAACAGGTTATAAGCCCGGTGGTCGCAACCATCTTAGTTTACTCTATAAACTCTATTTCTGCTTCACGATCTTTCAGAGCCTCAAAAACCCTAACCCATACAACTATCCCTGACCGTAACTGTGGCAACAACTGCATAAACATGTCTAAAACTCAACACCATTACCACCGCTGTCACATATCTCTACCATCTCTACCATCTCTATCATCTCTACCATATCTATTATCTCTACCATCTCTATCATCTCTACTATCTCTATCATCTCAACTATCATCATTCTTTCCAATATCTATCCAAACCTTCGAGATGGACTTCAGCACTGATCCTAAGTTGACCGAGTCCTAAGATATCATCACCAGAAACAAACTCTTACCAGGGCAGCCATAATTATGACATCTATACTAAGATAATCCAATGGCACAAACAAATGGATGAGGCCTAAGCTCCAATGAATTACTGCTGATCATCAATCAGACCACTGATTCTGTTTAGATAGCATACAAAAATTCACCTCTACACACCCTGCCAAGAACAAGAAGATCTCCAACTACTTCACTCGATTAACAGACTTCCATATTCGACCAATTGGAGTTCCCAATAATAATCAAGAGAAAGACAAAAACCACACCTACAAATGCACTTGAAAATATACACTACTGCATCCATTAGTTTACCTACGGCTACAATCTCACATTCAATTACGAAGTACACTTAAGGTTACGACTTCTCCAAACACTAAGTCCACTATGAAACAAAGAAAAAGAAAGGGAGAAAGAGAGTGGGAGAAAGAGAAAGAAACAAGAGTGCAATAAAGCGCACTCACCACCGTACCAAATACTACGCATCTGAGTACACCATCAAGCAAACTTACCACTACCGCATCAAGCAAACCTACAGCTACCACGTCAAGCAAACCTACAGCTCCTACATCAACAAGTCTACAGCTACCATAACAATACCACCTGCACTTCGAAGCATTTTGAACTCATATATTCGTCTGTACGATAATCAGCATTCGATCGCCACTCGAGTTCTAGGAAGAAGCAGTCAACACCACAATCTACCTCTATAAAATGAATACTGAATATTGTGAGAACCATGTCAAATAGCATATGCGATACCATACGAAATACCATACAAGATACCAAATGAGATGCCATATGAAATACCATCCGAGATACCATACAAGATACATTGTCAACAACCCTAAATTGCGTCAGAAACACCCGGGTGTTCCGGTCGGCCCTGATGGCTCTGATGGAATCTCGTACCCTCTGACAGAGAAATACCCGCTTGTTGTCGCCCAGGCAACAGATTGCGTTGCATACGTAGCTTCTTTACTTTGCACCCAGAAGGTGGTGATGTATACGCACCATCAGAACAACACATGTGTTACACTCTTTGCAGAGGCTATAGTTATGCTGTAGCCGTTTACACAATGCCTGGTGATGTTTATGCCTTTCTCCAGCCAAGTGCCACATTTTACCTCTCTGCTATTGCTATATATCAGATGCTGCATTTTCCCCATATATGTTTAGCTTTGGGATGTTGTGACTTGTTACTATACAGTCTTCGCTTCAGATATATTGCTTGCCATTGCATTCGCTTTGCCATTATCGTATTTTACAGGTCTGAAATATACTGTCCAATCTTCACACTCTCTAGTACTATGCCCTCAGTCCTCCACATTCTGTGTTGATCCATTATCGGCTTGCTATGCTTTTTCTTGCTCATCCGCATCATCGCCATCCTCACCCTCATACCTGTCGACATTACTGGTTCCGAGGTCAAACCTATTATGCACTCAGTCCTCTACATTCTGTGTTGATCCATCATCGGCTTGCAATGCTTCTTCCTCCTTATCCACATCCGCATCATCACCATTCTCGCCCTCATACCTGTCAACATCACTGGTTCCCAGGTCAAACCTATCAAGTTCAGTCACGGCCCATCGTCGCTCGCTGGCGGTGGGGATGGCATCGCGCTCGTCACTTTCGTCACCTGCATCTTCTTGATCCCCGCTGCACCCTGGCATCCCAAAATGCGGTTCATCATCCAAGGAAATGCTGTCCATCGGAATGTTTGTGTCAGTGCTTCTGATCTCAGGCTCCTCAAGCGCCACTTCGGAGGTCAAATAGTCAAGAAGAATAACATCGTCAACACGCGCTGCTTCCACGCTGATCACCATGGCAGGCATTTGGTTCTCTGCCTGTTGGATCTGACGCTTGACTATAGCAAGACTGTTTTTATACACCCTCTGTTGATAGCTCTCCGGTAGTGTGTTTCAGGTATTCACCAAGAATGTATACGTGTCTGCTGTTATGGGGGTGTTTTAACCCTATGTAACGATACTTCAACAAGTACATACTAGGTACACGGCCATAGATCCTATTCCTCACTAAGGTTCTGGATAATATTGTTCCTTATCTCTTGTAGGTATTGCTGCCTAGCCGTCTCAGTTTTTTCCCTTGCTTCCTGAAGTCTCTTGGTCTTCCGGGCTTTCTTAAGCTGTGTCTTCGTTAGTGGCAAGGGATTCACTCGGCTGCGTTGCCAAGTATTTTGAGCGTGTGCCAACTCTTTGATGAACTGCTCGGCGCAGTCCAATATCCGCTCAGTTCGCAGATCGTTCATAAGGTCTCGTGGTATTGCAGATACCTCACTGTTCTCTACAATCCGAGGGACCCGATCTGGATGTATATGAGCCGGTATGTACTCAGATTCAGAATCCTTCTTGCTGGCTTGTTGTGATTCGGGCTCCTTTCGTATCGCCGTAGGTTCTCAACTCTGAAGATTATCAATATGAGCAATTAACCCCTGCTCAAGTCAGATAACTGATGCCAGCCACCAAACACTCCGCACTACGAAGATGTACTGATTATGCCTAGCGTAAGATATAATTTTCTCGAGCGCATAGACGATGATGTCGTTCTCGTTTTCGAAGGTAATCGTCATAAACTGTTGTTACCGTTTCCGAAGGATACAGGTATATGCTTGGAGCGTACTCGGTAGGGTGTGGGGCTGCCGCTACAGAAAGATAATAGATTCTTAGGTATATGATAATAGATATAGGTATCATAAAAACGCAATAATAAATAAGGATATTTCTCCGCTGGTAGGTATCGGCCTTTTTTCGCTTTCAAGTACGATAACTTTTCATTGCCGTAGACAATGTGATCTCTTTATAGACTCTCGAAACCCTCTTCAGACTATGATTTAATCTCTTCATGATAGCCACGTATCTGTGCGCCTTACATTCACAGATTGCGCCTGGTGGAGGCAGCCACGAATCCCCATGGTTATTGTATTCATGCATGTTATCATATCAGACGATAAATCAGACCATAACTTCAACTTGGGCATCTTGCTACCCGTATGAATCGGTAGTTGGAACATTCAACCAATTCCCCCTATTGGCCATGCCTTATCGCAATTAATAACCCCTCTCGGTTATTAATTATAGCGTCATAGATTTAATCGGCGACCAACCAATACTATGCCAACGTAGAACTAGACGAATTTGCCACCAATGCTACTCAAATCAATGAAGTTGTGTTTGCTCCAGGCACAATCCCAACATGATAATTCCCTCAGTCACGTCATGCTTAGGCCCCATTGCCAGGACATGCTCTACCGAGTCCTGGCCCGTTACAGGTAGGGGTAGAGAGCCCACTTAATCGCATATTGACTATCAACTGCCGTGCATGTAACTATGCATGTCCCGCTAGTATCAAGGAAATGAAAGAAGATAGAAACTACTAGCACTGTCGATGAACATGATCATCCCAGTAAGGCTTGGTAGTTGTGAAAACTTTCACCAGCCTCGGCTGTCTGCAATCTCCTTGTGACAGGTATGAACCCCCACTAAAAGGCATACTTCTGACCTGACTTGTACATCTTGCATGAGTGTAAGCATATCCAAATATGCCATGCATCCGACTGTCCCAAGTGTCATCTATCGCTGCTAAGGGAGAACCCCTAACATCTGCAACGCCAGGCGAGGTTAACAACTTGCAACCCATTACTGCGCAGCAGGATGCGATCTTACCACCATCACATCAGCAAAATGTATTTTAGTCACTGGAAGCCTCCAGGAGTGTCTGAGAGGATGTGGAGTGTAAACTTAGATGCGTCAATTTCAGGAGAGTATCAGACCCTAGGAGGGCATTCCTGCCGGCCTGCAGAGTAACTGGGAGCGCCGACGACAAGCCTGGGAGCACCTGGGAGCGCCGGTCACAAACCTGGGAGCGCCGGCCACAAACCTGGGAGCGCCGGCCACAAACCTGGGAGCGCCGGCGACATGTCTGGGAGCACCTCGAATCACAGTAGAGCAGTCTAGGAAAAACAACATCTTCTTTGGGAACGCTGCAGGTGCGCCTGGAAATCATAGCTACTGTATTCAGTTTGTATTCTCATCTATAAATCTATGTATCTGTATAGCTACCCATCTACACACGGTATATTTGGACTGGCTGCAGGCAGTGCTTGAGAGCAATTCTAGGTGCGCCTGAAAATGACGATCGAGTGAACTCAGAGATTCACTTGGAGGCGGTTATTGTGTGAACTTAGAGATGCACTTGGAGGCCGTGATCGAGCGAGTTTAGAGATGCACTGGGAGGCCATGATCGAGTGAACTCAGAGATACACATGGAGGCTGTAATCGAACGACTTTGGAGATGAACTTGGAGGCCGAGATTGTGTAACTCAGAGATGCACTTGGAGGCCGAGATCGTGTAACTCAGAGATGCACTTGGAGGCCGTGATCGAGCGAGATTGGAGATGCACTGGGAGGCCATGATCGAGTGAACTCAGAGATGCACTTGGAGGCTGTAATTGAACAAGTTTGGAGATGCACTTGGCGGCCGTGATCGAGCGGGTTTGGAGATGCATTTGGAGGCCGCGATCGTGTAACTCAGAGATGCACTTGGAGGCCGTGATTGAGCGAGTTTGGAGATGCACTTGGAGGCCATGATCGACCGAGATTGGAGTGTTTGGAGGTGGTCGATAGGAGGCGCGCCGGGTGCTGAGACTCTATCCATCAGTTAGTTAGTTAACTCGCAACCGTGGGAATGTGATGAGGTGACTTTACCTTTAAGCTCTCATGGAGAGCTGGCTGGTGGCAGTTCGATCTTGTAGGGAGGCACGCCGGAAGCTGAAGCTACATTCAGGGGTCAACTCGTGATCATGAGAATGAAGGGATAATAGACAATCTTGGGTGTATGCTGTACTCGGTGTATGCTGTACTCAGTGTTATCTCATGATCATGGCATGGAGAGATAGAGAGGGATGACTTAACTTTGTGTTCTGCAATGATGGTAGAGAAAGAGAGATGGGCAATGAAGATGGGAACGAATATGGAGGATACAAGCAGATATGAGAAGTCAGGGGTACGTCTTGCCTGATTGGGTTCAAAAGACCTCGTATCGGTGTTTTTACCTGCCGGATCGGGAGTAGTACCTGCCGTATCAGGAATGGTCAATTGACTCGCACACGAAATTCGCTTAAGTCCTAGTTTCTCATGATGATTTCCCCCAGCTCCTCTCATCTCTCGCTTTCTCTACCATCACCTAAGAACACGAAGTTAAGTCATCCCTATCTATCTCTCCATGCAATGATCATGAGTTAACACCGAGTACAGCATACACCGAGTACAGCATACACCGAGTACTGCATCATCCCATGATAGACTGTCTCCCGCTCCCAGCCAGTCTCTCATCTCTCGGCAGACCTTATTGTACTCAACTCTCTACATTCCCACGATTACGAGTTAACCAATGAATAGAGTCACAGCTGCCGTCGCACCTCCCTCCCGATCTACCACCTCCAGATCGACCATCTCCAAGTACTCCTCCAATCTCGATTGATCATGGCCTCCAAGTGCATCTCCAAACTCGCTCGATCACGACCTGCAAGTGCATTTCTGAGTTACATGATCTCGGCCTCCAAGTGCATCTCCAAACCCGTTCGATCACGGCCTCCAAGTGCATCTCCAAACTCGTTGGATTACAGCCTCCAAGTGCATCTCTGAGTTCACTCGATCATGGCCTCCCATTGCATCTCCAAACTCGCTCGATCACGGCCTCCAAGTGCATCTCTGAGTTACACGATCTCGGCCTCCAAGTGCATCTCCAAACTCACTCAATCACGGCCTCCAAGTGCATCTCTTGAGTTACTCGATCTCGGCCTCCAAATGCATCTTCAAACCCGCTCAATCATGGCCTCCAAGTGCATCTCTGAGTTACTCGATCTCAGCCTCCAAATGCATCCCCAACCCCGCTCGATCACAGCCTCCAAGGGCATCGCTGAGTTCAACTCGATCTCGGCCTCCAAGTGCATCTCCAAACTCACTCGATTGCGGCCTCCAAGTACATCTCCCAGTTCACACGATCACAGCCTCCAAGTGCATCTCTATGTTCTCTCAATCAGCGTCTCCAGGTGCTCCTGCGATTACACTCCAGTACCGTCTGCCGCCTCATTGGCCATATGTATATATAGAGAGACTTAGATAGATAATACATGCCATATTATGATGTAGCGAATCTTGTGACTGTAACAAAGACGAATCTGATACACGAAATGCCTTGTGGTTATGGAACCCTAGGAACCACTGCTGCGAGAATACGGCAATAAGTCTCCCGCAGACCTGTACCGAGGTCTCAGCTGCTCCAAAATTTGACTATCCTATATGTCAAATCTCGTAGCATCCTGAATGCACCTCCATAACTGCAGGTGCTTTCAGGACCACCTGAGAATGCTCTGGCAGAGTCTGAGGGCACTTTGCTTAGCTCCAGGGGGGCCTGGGAGCATCTGGAATTACTTAGGAGCACCGGTGAGGTCTACCGGAGTGTCTAGGAGGTTTGCGTGTGGCTTCCGGACTGATTTACATTTTCCTGATGCATTCTTGTAGTTGAAGTAGTTCGAGCGATCAGGTCTCTTCGCTTTCAGCTTTGACTTTGAAGCTTTCGGATGAACACCTTGCTTCTGTTGCCACTCCAGGAGAGCATGGCGCAATCCGGTGCAGGTAAACATGATCAGTGGCGATGGTATATGACCGTCCTTGTCATCAATCATGGAGTTATAAAATCCATCAGCATACTTACTGGGGTTATTTGCCCGATGATAAACTTTGATGTAGATAAACCGTGGGATTGCTTCCGCCAGAAAGTAAAGTGGACAATAGCCATTCGTTAGTAGCTTTCGACTCTCTCTGCATTGGATTTGGACAGCGTACACCACCTTTCACACGCTCTGCTACTGGAAAAAGATACTTATTGTCTGCCAGAACGGAATCAATGAATTCCAAACGCTCTGCGGCGGATTCAAAGCAGTGGAGATCATAAAGCTCCGCTATATTGTCCCTTACTGATTGAATAAAATGGGATTTAACCATATCAACTTGTACTCGAACCTGGTATCGGTTTGTGCGCGTAATATCCAACGTGGGCCATTGCTTCAGCATACCTCTTTCAGAATCTCCTTTGTATGTGCCTCGAATGCTATGGACCAAATGTTGTTTTGCTGCATTGCGGTGTTACAGTACGTCTCTATTATCTGCCAGTGTGGGGCTTCAGCTAATGCTTTCGCAACACGTCACGTTGCATAACTTACAATCTCCAAGTTGCTTACACTCATTAACGGCATCGTATCATGTATGGTAGTACCATACAAGATACGATATGAAATGCCATACAAGGTACCATACGAAATACCATACAAGATACTATACAAAATATCATACAAAATACCACATGAAATACCATTCGAAATACCATACAAATTAACATATGAATTACCCTACAAATTGCCATACAAATTACCATACAAATTACCATACAAATTACCATACAAGATATCATACAAGATATCATATAAGATACTATACAAAATACCATACAACATCCCATACAAAATACCATATACATTTAGAATGGAAATCTTACACCTCATACCATGATGGTTACAATGACACACAGGTCTACATGACAATCGACTGAGAAAAGACTACCGAAATTACCGAAGAGATCACCGAAATCGACTGATTCAATCTACCGCACACAAAAATTGAAGAAATTGATACAGTATTGAGTAGAACGGCTGAGAGCATGGACCATGGCTGCACTCGCAGTATCAGTGGAATGGGTAAAGCATATCTTATTGCCGCACCAAAGATGCTCACCGAATACATAACAGGAAACCCCTGGCTGGAGCAAATACCAATCTTTCGTTAACTGGGCACACGAATATGAATGGGTACGAAGATCAAAGTCCACCTGCTTCTAGTGCGTAAGATGACCATCATACCATACATATGGCTCCTGACGAGGATGGCAACTACACACACATATGGACACAGCGGTCACTGTCCAAACCTCCTTCTCATATACAAGCCCCATCAAAACAGGAGGTTATGATTAATAAACTTATATAAAGATAAATAAAGATATATCGCTGTCAAGAAAGCCCCAGTATATACACATAGAATAATCAAACAAGACAAGGCCCCCATGAAAGAGTTGACAGCATTAATATCAAGGGCAATGAGCTGTCTAATATCAGTAAGACTTATACTACTACTGAAATGCTAACTACTATTTGATATCTCATCTCTCTATTTGCGAAATGTGGATGGAAAATCGAACATATATATAGTCACCACAATTCTGAACCTGAGATCAATGACAATGACCAAGACAATTAATGATGACCGAGATCAATGATGATGACCGAAATCAATGACTATGACCAAGATTAATCACAATAACATCTACGCCATACTACCGGAAGGCATCGTCGTACCCGAGATTATTACCCGATTTAAGAAATCATCTACATACTTGCCATCATCGACGATATAAGACTATTTCGATTACCACGACTCAGGCACACACAAATCTATCGAAATACTAATGAAATCACATGCTGATGGACCTACGCTATGACTCTCATTTATTGCAACTTGAAGCTGTATCTGATGCAGGATCAGGGGGAAGAAGGAACCCGAAGATTTCAAAGACTAGAAAGCGATCCTCAACATCATCAAAGAGATTGCAAAGCGATCCTCGACATCACAAAAGACTACCAAACGAATACCAGCTTATTCCTTCATATAACTGCCACCTAAGAGTTCTCAAATATCTCATACAGACGGTCCACTCTGGCTACTCTTCAACGGCAACAGCAATGGCAACGGCAACGGCAATGCAAATGACTGTCTTCATAATATATGAACTCTGAATGAACTGGTAATAGTACCACCAGCCATAATCATGGTGCACCTACCAAGGGGATGACGGAAGTCGATTTAAGGTTGGATTTAAGATTTTACTGTATTTGGATTTCTTTGATTATACGGGATGGCCATCCCAGATCAGGCTACAGATTGCACTCTTTCCCTGCCTACCACAGTCAGTAGGAGGAGGGTTTTAATGAGGCACCGGAAGACTATTCACATGGACTTTGTTTGTATGGACTCACGGAGATATAGTCTTGCTACAGAACGCAGTAAGAGGGGGAAGTGTTGCATGTGTACTTGGATCATGAGTCTCAGCACCATCTGATGTCTTGTATGAGAATGAAGACTTGTATGAAGATGATGGTTGTATGAGGATCTGCATCAGGACCAGGGTGATGTGTCTCATGTCAGAGCATATGCCCATGCATATAGGAAATTGTACACATACCGGCCTCTGGCCCTCGAGATAATCGAGCCAATTAAGAAGTCGCCGAACCACACAAAGTAACATTTACAACTTGCAGATAGAGAAAGAATTGAGATTATCAGTGAAATACTTAAATTTTGAAGCTCTCGCTGTGGCTTTTTAACACACTGCTCTTTTACTTATTAGCACAATTTCGAGCCAATTAGAATGTAACTGTGCTCTCTTGCCCAGACTTGTTTTACCACGAAGCAACCCAGAAAAGCCTAGTAACGAGAATAATAGACACTAACAAAGGGCAATAAAGAATCAGGGCATAAAGCCTAGTCAAGTATGTCATCTTGATGAGAAGACTTACGATTAGCTTATGGGGGTGTGGCATCGCATGAGACCGTCTTGTGCGCAAAGCTGTTGGTGTATGTAAGTACCCCACCAAATGTCACTGCCATGATAGTCTCGGAACCCTGGTGTATGGTGGGGGACGCCTCAAACCGGGGCACTTTTGCCAAGATCCGCGACCATTTTTGAGGCTTAATTCCTCCACCAAAAAAAGTTGGAAAATATTTTAACTCTGTAGAATGGCTATTTAGATAGTTCTCTATCACCCTACAGAGCCAAATTTTGAAAATAAGTTTTAGTTGTGGAGGAATAAGCGTTTAAAAAGTGGGTTTTTATATGGGCTTAAGGCGAATATCCCTGTTAATTTATTACCTAAAAGGGTAATTTCTCCTAGCTGCGGGAAATTTCTTACCAAATCGGGTAATTATTCGGGCGATTTTGGGTACAAAATCCAAACATTTACTACTTGGCGGCTGAAAAGGGTAAGCTGCATATATTATCAAGCAAATTTCCAAATGTCCAGTTTGAGGCGACCTCCACTCCGAGACTACTGCCACAAGAGGTCAAGCGCCGCCTCTTTTGGAGGACAAATGGTGTAATGCTACTGTGTAACAACAAGCCAACACATCTTTAGTTATAAGGGATCTGCGTTCCGACATTCTTGTCAGAATAAGCTTGAGTCTAAACATGGATCTGTCCGCGCCCCCCTCAACAGATTCCGAGCCATTTACTAAGGCTTGTGAATGCGTCTGGAAAAAGTTGACGGATAACGAGAAGCGAAACTTTTCGAAATGGATCACCATCGCCGATGTATACAATGAAGTTAAGGAAATTCAGCACAAACAAGCGGAAACCAAGACCCTTCGCAACCTGCAAAAGATTCGTCCCTACGTGGATCTATTGGGCAAATATTCCTCCGTTATCGAGGTATTCGTACAGGCAAAGCCGGACGTTCTTGCACTCATCTGGGTACGAATGCCTTTCAGACAGATGATGACTTACTTTTAATGAGTTTGATTCTTCGGGATAGGGCCCAATAAAGCTACTTTTACATGTCGGTTGACTCCACAGAAGTTCTTCGGAAGCGCGTTCTTTCAATACTCATTGGGACATTTCCAGGTTGCCAGCAACTATATTAACTGCTTCGACAAGCTAATAGACGCCTTTGACGAAATCGGCAGTTCGCTTCCCCAATTACAGGAGATTGAATCGATGTTCAAGGGCAATCGTCAGTTTGTCGATTACCTCGCCCTTCTCTACCAGGAGATTATAGAATTTCATCTTGAAGCCTTGGTTTTTTTTCGGCAGAAGAGTAATCTCACCGGATTCGTTATGAAATTTTATGTTGGTTGGATGGCTTACGATTGATCAGGATGGCGCATTTTTTTCGATTCTCTGTGGCCACGTCAAATCGAGAAGTTCCGGAAGATATTACAAAATATCGAGAACCATAAGCGACTCGTTGACCGGAAGCTCAGCATAGCTATCATTCAAGAGGCCCGCGAAATGAGAGAGGAAAATCTACAAGCACACGGGGAATATCGCGTTGCGAAAAGAATTGCTCAACTTCAGACTTGTCTAAGTCCACATGACAATGATGAGTACCTGACTCAAATCAACGAAAACTACTGCCCTGATACTGGTCAATGGATTTTCAAGGATCAGCGATTCCAAACTTGGGCCGAAGGGAGCTCAGATGAACCACATGGACGGCTCCTGTGGCTGACTGGGATCCCGGGAGCAGGTAAAATAACATGCTACCCGTCAACATATAAAACTGGGAATTGCTGACAAATGAGCTAAGGAAAAACATACCTATCAGCCTCTGTGCTGAAATACGTCGAAGAACACATCGGAGCTTCTAACCCCATTCGTGTACTATGCGCCTTCCTCACGCACCAGGATTCTGCGAGGAACACCAAGACATCCATAGTACAATCATTGATATACCAGATCTGCCAATATGATCATTCCTTTGCCTCTTACGTTGTCGACCAGTACGAGCTGAGGAAACACCGCTTCACTGGACAAGCTAGCTTTTGGGACCAAGTTTTGGAGGATTTGCTTGATTCTCAGCAGTCTACATATATCATACTCGACGGTTTGGACGAATGTTCCGAGCAACAGCGTTCGGGTATCTTGGATATTGCCACTAAAATTATCAGTGGCTGCACTGCCGTACGAATAATGGTAAGCAGCAGGCGGGTATCAGATATTGAAGTGTCTCTAGGGGAGATTGCCCAAATAATCGAGATCGAAGACGGAAGTAGGGAAGACATCAAAAAATTTGTCAAATTGAAGCTTGGTGAATGGTTCAAACGAATAAAATCTCGTGCACCACCTGGAATGGAAAAGTTCATCCGAGGATTAGAGATGCCAATTGTGTACAAGTCAGAAGGTTAGTTAATCTGTGTGCTCAATGTAAGTATGGGCTGATCCAAAGATTGTTAGGAATGTTCCTCTACGTCAAGCTCCTTTTGGACAGTCTCATTCCACGAGCCACAGTGGAAGATGTAGAGGCTGAGGCGGATAATCTACCGTACGGCTTAGACGATATGTATGTCCGAAAACTAATTTGTTGGGCCTGCATGTCTGTTCATTACTTATATTTGCTGCGTTATCCTAGTTACCGTAGGATCCTAAGCCAAATCTCTCAAAGCGAGCAGGCGCAAGTAAAGAGGATACTGTCGTGGTTAGTGTGTGCTAGAAGGCCGCTAAAGTCAGTCGAACTCGAACATGCTGTTATGATTCGGCCGGGAGATAAAATCTTCGACCGGCGACGGAGTTTACTTCGGAGCATCGTGGACCTCTGCGGCCCAATAGTTGAATTTAGGGGAGAATACATCACTCTCGTCCATTTTTCAGCAAAGGAGTTAGTCATCCCTCTATACCCACTGTTTTACCGAATAGTTACTTATACGGAGCTAGATTTCTTATTAAGGAGGGAGAAAATGGACCTTACATCACCTATTCTGAAGCCCAGGCCAACATTTACTCCGCTTGTTTATCGTACCTTGGATTCAAATGCTTTGATGACGAGATCAGTGATGAAGAGATCGACAAATTTATTATCTCTGGTGACTATATATTCCATGGTTATGCTCAATCAAACTGGTTTCACCATCTACGTCTCAGTGCTGGAAGTCCAAAACACCATCTGGAGGATAAACTGGCGAGCGAGCTGCGATATTTCCTTGAGGCGCGGTGGAATCAATCTTTCATTCCTCCGCAAACGTATCTACAGCTACCGAAGGAGTTTCGCTTTATGGAATCGACAGATAAAGAAACTTTTGAAAAGTTGCAGATAGTTGCAACTAACATTTGGAATTCTGCGTTCACATTTGAGCACTCTGAACCAGCGGAAAACAATTCCAACCCTCTGGTGTTTACAAGTGCCTCACAACGCATCAACCAGCGATTCGGAGCTCTCGTGTCGTCAACATGTGCCGGGCCAAATCAGGATCTCCATGGAACACTACGCAGGCTTTATGGTTATCTTTACCGTTGCCCAGTTATTTCATGTCTACGTCACCACAACGGATTTGAAACCGCAGTGGCACGTGATGACCACATATCCAAAGTGAACCGGGAATTCAAATGTACGGTATCAAGTTGCGACTTCGCTTCGATAGGCTTTCCAACTGAGCAAGAGTTACGTCGTCATCATGCAACTTTTCACAGCAGGCTCGATAGCAATGATCCCATCCAGGCCACATGGCGGGACATGGACCAGACAAGTTGTGTTCGCATTTTGTATACCGCAGCTAAGGCCGCCGAACCATCTCTTGTCCGGAGTTTGTTATCACTTGCGCTTAGAGAACAGTTTGCAATCGATTACCTTGATTTATGGAAAGCAGCGGCCTCTGGAGGTTCAATAGAAGTCTTTCGATCAGTACTGGATTCTTCTCCTTCGAAGGAACATAATAAGGATAATCGAATAGTCGCGCTGCGTGCTGCCATGAATTGTGAGCATTTGGATCTTGTGAGGATGATGTTAGTTGACCAGCGATTCGAACTCGTACACAAACAACGCAGGTTTTCAGCATTGTGTCACGCTGTAGAACGGGGTCAGGAGGAGATGCTCAAGTTGCTCCTCGCCACCAGAGACGATATAGATGTCAACTCGTCCGATAACAAGTGGAGCCGGAAGCCTCTCTTCTGGGCGATCGCAAATGGTCATGAGGCGGTGGTCAGTCTGCTCCTCACCAGAGACGACGTGGATCCTAACTCGAAGGACAAGGATGGCTGGACACCTCTAGCCTGGGCGGCCCAGGAGGGGCACGATGCTGTGGTCGAGCTGCTCCTCACCAGAGACGACGTGGATCCCAACTCGAAGGACAATGAAGGCTGCACACCTCTAGCCTGGGCGGCCCATAAGGGGCACGAGGCTGTGGCCAAGCTGCTCCTTGCCAGAGATGATGTGGATGCCAACTCGAAGGACAAGGATGGCCGGACACCTCTAGCCCGGGCGGCCCAGGAGGGGCACGATGCTGTGGTCGAGCTGCTCCTCACCAGAGACGACGTGGATCCCAACTCGAAGGACAATGAAGGCTGCACACCTCTAGCCCGGGCGGCCCATAAGGGGCACGAGGCTGTGGCCAAGCTGCTCCTTGCCAGAGACGACGTGGATGCCAACTCGAAGGACAATGAAGGCTGGACACCTCTAATCTGGACGGCCCAGGGGGGACATGAAGTGGTGGCCAAGCTGCTCCTTGCCAGAGATGATGTGGATGCCAACTCGAAGGACAAGGATGGCTGGACACCTCTAGCCCAGGCGGCCCAGAAGGGGCACGAGGCAGTGGCCAAGCTGCTCCTCGCTAGAGATGATGTGGATGGCAACTCGAAGGACAAGGATGGCTGGACACCTCTAGCCTGGGCGGCCCAGAAGGGGCACGATGCTGTGGTTGAGCTGCTCCTCGCCAGAGACGACGTGGATCCTAACTCGAAGGACAATGAAGGCTGCACACCTCTAGCCCGGGCGGCCCATAAGGGGCACGAGGCTGTGGCCAAGCTGCTCCTTGCCAGAGACGACGTGGATCCTAACTCGAAGGACAAGGATGGCCGGGCACCTCTAGCCCGGGCGGCCCAGGAGGGGCACGATGCTGTGGTCGAGCTGCTCCTCGCCAGAGACGACGTGGATCCCAACTCGAAGGACAAGGATGGCTACACACCTCTAACCCGGGCGGCCCATAAGGGGCACGAGGCTGTGGCCAAGCTGCTCCTTGCCAGAGACGACGTAGATGCCAACTCGAAGGACAATGAAGGCTGGACACCTCTAACCTGGACGGCCCAGGAGGGACATGATGCTGTGGTCAAGTTGCTCCTTGCCAGAGACGACGTGGATGCCCATTCGAAGAATGACGATGGGCAGACGCCTCTATCCATAGTAGCTAAGAATGGGCACGAGGCGGTGGTCAAGCTACTCAGGTGAACTACCGCCTTCCCCACCCACCTTGGTCCTTGGAATCCTGTACTCTTATATAAAGTGATAGATCTGTACATACCCTTATACATCGATAACGACCCCGCTATGACGTATGTACGACTTGAAGACATACTTATGGTTTATCTGTTTCCATGGTTCGGCTTTAGCTGGCGCTAAACGACAACTTGATGATTGGGCGGCAATTTTTCCTTGGAAGTTGAGATTGGTTTTCGTGTTTATGGATTAGTTAAGCTTTCTTTGTGGGATGATGTAGAGTGTTTATCTACTACGGTCTATTCCTACTTGCATAGTATTCTAGATTCTCATAGAGCCTTCCATTTGTTCCGTGTAGCTAGCTATTTTGGGAGAAGCTGAGGCGGGCTTGTCCGTAATTCTGACCCAGCGTACTAGTCAGTGTTCGAAACGGGCCTAGCCGTCGGGCTTTGAACAAACCCGCCCCGCCCCGCCCGGCCTGCGACCGCCTATGCTCACTCCAAATTTGTATTTCACTACTAAAAATAGCTCATTCTCCACGGAAAATAGTCTACCCTTCACTAAAAATAACATCGTCTACCATGCATACAAGATGATTATTTACTAATTTCCATATTTCAGATATGCAGGCCGGCCTGCGGGCCCTTACAAGGCCTGCGGGCTTTCAAAAAATAAGCCGGGCCTACGCGGGCTTTGAAATTGTTAGCCCGGCCGGGCCCGTTTCGAACACTGGTACCAGTTTCCTTTTATCTCTGGCAAACTCTGAGGAGCGGTCACAGGACATATGAGAGCGTTGATGTTGATTCATTGATATCCTGTTGTGCCTGTTACTCGGCAGCAACGACATATCCAACTTAGTCCTTTCTGTTCTACCATGTTACCACTTCGTCAACTATTGTCTCTTAAGGATGCATCTTGAGAGTAGCGAGAGAGTGCGCCGCGTTGTTTGCGTACTGTACTTACTAATAAGCTGAAAACACGAACAGTTGCTGTGTTTGCCACTGTCCCAGCACCCTTCCTTATCTGTCAGGGCACCCCGCCCTCTACTTCAAATCTGTTAGGACTACCCCGTCCTATCAAAAAAGTGTGGTCAGTGACAGACCCCGTCCCAACCACTTGTGCGCGGTACAGTACTTGATAATATCTCCATTGCCAGCCGAGCGGTTAGTGCCTTCTCCTTCTACTGGATTAAGGGATTCAATGCCATGGCGGAACCATTCACCCTTCATGGGGAACAATGCAGTTTACTCTCGCCAGGTAACACGCCCTGCATTGCTAGGGTATCGACTGTCATCGCTGGAGGATTGAAAGATGGTTTAGCTAGAGATGATTGCAGGAAAAATAGTGTAGAGTAGAAGTGAACTGTGCGAGTTATGTTGCCTGGATAATCGCTGGAGTACGGCAATCATAGGTGCTTATCACAAAACGATGCAAACAACCCACCTAATGGAAGCTCGGTTTATTGGCAGGTGTCACATGCTCAGAGTCAATCTCAAGCCCTGCCACAAGGATATGGAAGCGCTGGAGTAGGAACCATGCTTAAAGGCTCCAGTTTCGCCTTCAGCACTGCGCGATAGCGAAGGTAGACGTTTGTGAAGGACGGGGCTGCGAGGTTGTGGGGTTGTATCTATGCTGTCCGAAGGTTCACCACTTCAAGCTAAAACAAGGGAGATCAAGCACCGTAACCTGATAGCTCCTGATCAAACCTCAAAGAACCGTCGAACCCGGGACGCCAACAGTGAATCACAGCTGAATTGCGTTCCCTACAACAAAACGCCTAATAGATATCACCGTCATCTATTGCATACCATTATACCAAGCCCTATGCCCTTGTACAGCAAGTAACACTCTGCTTCACCTCCTTCCACCCAACATTGCGCTTCTATTCAGGATCATCGAACTCTGTCGGAACTGGTTCGCGTTTACGGTTCGGAACTGCCATTCCCGCATCAGCCATTATACCAACACATTCACGGGTGACGTACTGGGCCAAGTCATCGGCACTGGCGGTGAGTCCTCGAAGCCGAGTTTGTGGCGGATTGGAATGACAAGCGGCAACGCAAGGCCGAAGGCGCCGATGGCGACAGAATAGAAGCGTGCCGGGTATTCATGTGAAGCGTAGCGCATGTAGCGGAAGGGCTGGGCCCAGAAGTTGGGGATCGACATTGTTACGTGTGTACGAAGACGAGCAGTTGGCGGAGCGGACGAGATGAGATCAGAGACGTGAGGTTCGGGAGTAGGGGCCGGGTAAACACGATTTTCAGCATCACGATGCCGCAGCTGTTTCATGAATGCAATTCAATATTTAAGTATGCAGATAGATAGTTATTTTCCCTAGCCCTCTATTGGAGGGCTGCCTTGATAGGTGATCATAGCTTTATCCACGCAAATAGTATGTATATGAAGGATATAAGGTCCTCCAGAAAAGCGCTTTCATCCGCATGTAATAGCAACAACTCCAAAGCAAATATCAAGAGATATCCAAACTTAAGATGCGTACTCTGTCACTAAGCAAACCTTTTCTTTTGCTTTTCTTCTCTTCTCTTTTATATGTCTACATCGCCAACTTGGGGGTCAGGGTTCATCAAGTCCTATTGTCGTGCGGCTTAAAATTATACTTAGTTTCTTTGCCCCACTACACACCTCACATCATGCCACGCCGAAAAAACCTCACGAAAGATCTCCTTCAATCCATTGACGGGTGGTCAATAATCCCAGGACGCAACCGGACTCCTACCAGTCTCCCCCTCAAAGACCAAATATCCCAGCTCTCCATCACCAATGACTACTCGCACCTCGTCCGCAACCTCTCCAGCGCATCAGATGACCTCGCCAAGGAGGCTGTTCTCTCCCCGCTACGTGGCGCAGTTAGCGCTCTGAAATCCGATGTGAAACGTGTGCTAGTCCTTGGCCTAGGGAGCTTCGAGGGTGCATCAGGAACCAGCACCATGTTGCAGCTTGCGATGGTGTTGGAAGTCGTCAATGCTCTGGGTGGAGAGGCGGAGATGCAGGTTGTATTCCGTGACCCGGCATTTACCAGTACCGACATTGCGTTTCTACGGGGGCGGTGGAAGGTTGAAGACGTGGGAGCACAAGATGGGGAAAAAGAGAATGGAAAAACAGTATTAATAGCGCCGCACCTCAACTTCGACATTTTAAAGTCACATCTAGAATCTACGCAGCCGCCTGTATTGATGGTGTCAAATGATCTACAGCGTTTTATGGATTTGTTAGTACACTGGGAGGTAAGGAAGGAAGGATATGCTGATGAGGAGCCAGATGCATCGGCGATACTAAGGAGTGGAATGTGTTTTTGCAATTCTTCAAAGAAGGCGGAGAGTACAACTACACGCCGATTGAGGTGCAACATAGAGGTGAAGAGGGTGTGGGGCGGGCGTTTAATGATCTCGCAGTATCTTGGAGAAAAGACGTAGTTCGGGGATAGGGCAGAGAATGAGACCGCTAGAGGGCCGTGAAAGGGTAAAGCAGAGAAGAGATACCGTTGCCGTTATCCGGGGTAGCGGCGGTAATGTCGGTTTGCACCGTAGTACGTGCGGTGAGGTGAGGTGGATCTCGTAAAGCAGCCCTGCTCCAAAGCGACTTGCGAGCGTCAAGGTTTGGGTACCAGATTATAATGAGATGGGTCTCCGAACGCACGGCTAAGTGCTGGTTGCATTAAACAAACACTTCTATTGGGAGGAAAATGATGGAGGCAGTCATTCCTTAAGAATGCCTACACAAGGCGAGTGGAGATGCATCATTCGGCCCGATGCTTTAATCCCAGTAACGAATCTGTTCCGCGGTTTGCTTGTTGCTCACTTCGGTGTTTGTTTTGCTCCACCCCGTCATCACTACCACCTACCTCATTACCATCCCACTCATCTACATCATTCTCATGCCACCTCTCGCTCGCACGCCATCCCGCAAATCAACCTCGCTCCTCTGCCGAGCAAACACGGTATCCTCTTCTGCTCCAACGAAATCCGAAATGCTCGGTCCCAACGAGAAGAAACAGCAAGCCGTGGCTGCAGCCCGCAGTGCTTTCAGTGGCGAAGCAGACCGTCGTATCCGAGGGTCGCAATCATCGGCAGAAATGCGGCCTCGTCTTTCGGAAATGAATCTCAATAGGTTGCATTTGAATCGTCGGTCTAGCGTTAAGTGTCAACCTGCTTGCCAACTGGCAGTTGCAGCAAGTACTGCAGATAGCTATCAACATTCTGACGACTATGGGTATTCGAGAGCTCCTTCGACTGTTAATGACGACCCCCGCTATTATGGATTTGACAACGATAGCACAGACCCTGGAGATTATGCGTCTACCGTTGTGTGGAGAAGGAAGAGCATGCAATGGCATCGGGACCATATGACACCTGCCCGTGGGCGTCGAGACGTCAGAACTGCAGACCTGGATACTTCTTTCGGGTCTCGGGACTATTCACCCCCTCAACTTAGCTCTTCTACCCCTTCTTCTTATAGGCGTGTCCGCAAAGCGAAGTCGGCATTTGTGGTAAGCCCGATCTTTCCACCTTTGAACCAAGATATTTCGTCTGTCATCTACTCAGCGGAGCGTTCCCCGCAAAAGAATGCCGCCGAATTTCCCCCCCAGAAAGATAACAGCCGGAAATCTATGTCATTTCTCCGCGGAGGAACGGAGTTTATGGGAGAAGGCAGATCGAGGGAACGAAGATCATACTACATGGAGTCTTCTCAGCGGAAAGGATGTCCCCCAATTGTTCCCGAAGTCACCGGAAAGTACAAAGGCAAAAACGCAAAGGGCGAATGGGGAGCCATGAGATTTTCCGTCAAGAAGAAGGCCAGGAAGATTTCTGAGTCAGTTTTTGGTTCAATGAGGAAGGCTCTGGGGATTTCCTGCAACGACAATAAAAATTCACTCCGTTCGATACCCGAACAGCATGTTCCGTCCCAGCGAATGCACTTCAGGGACTACGTTACTCCCGAAGAAGTTTATGGAGAACAAATTTTCGCTGCACCAGGAAAGTTTGGAGAAGTCAAAGGAAAACCCAAGATTCGTTCAAACTATGTGATTTCAAAGCCACCTTCTTTACACTTGGTTTCTTCATTCGAAATGATTCGATCGGACGTTGGAAGTATCAGGGATGTAACACCACCCATGCCACTCCAGGATAGGAAGGTTTCTGCCACAAGCATGGGAAGTATCTCGACGGCGACCTGGAACTCAACCATTGCTAGTAGAATGACTTCACGAACTTTGCGCGACAATTCTGTGGATAAGGGGAGGGTGAGTCCTGTTCTTGACGGAGATGAAGCACAGTACTTCCGCCCACCACCAAAGCGAGAGAGATATAATATTGATGCCAGGAGAGTTTACTCCGCGTTGGTTAGGAGGTTTCATCAGGAAGCGGAGAAAAAATCCACTGTACCCTTGCAGGAGCCAGGTTACTATATGACCCCCGGAATTGGGCTGTTACCCGAAGAAGAGGGTATCTTTGAACGACATTCGCCTTCACAACCGGGAGGATCAGGAGTCAAGAGAAAAGGCTCAAACATAACCATCAAGCTGGAACCGCAACCAGAAATTTACGAGCGTGAGCCCGAAAGTTCACCTCCCCCTATTCCGAAGATACCTAAGATATGGTTGGAAAATAAGATTGCAAAGACCTTTAATGAAGTCAGTACGGTGCATTCTCAACAAGCCGAATCAGAAATTGCCTCAGACGGATCAGATGGTGCAAGAAAAAGTCACATGAATCAAGAACGTCCATCGACGGAAGCTGAAACCCCGATTGCTATTTCCAAGAAGAGCTCGTTTGCGGATAAGGTTGACCTTTCTAACAGTGCCCAGGCGACAGGAGATGAAGAAAACCTATCAGTTAACACATTTGCAACTTCAACAGATGCCGCACTCTCAGCATGTCATCTTCAGATGCTAGAGAAACGTCATCCCACTCCTCGATCCTCTGCCAGCAATGATAATTTACTCCGAGGTCCGGCCAAAAGGTTCTCCTATCTGGAGACTGGAGAGGGCATTCGACGTGCTCGTTCCGTTCTGAATTGTCATAATTCTAACGCTCAGGCACTAGCAGAGAGGACAATGACTGCTATGGAATATGAGAGACCGTTATCTAGGAATATTTTAGCTCGGACTGGGTTGAGAAGCATTGACACTAATACACAAGCTGTCCCTGTTGTCAATTCAGATGAGGCCCCATTTGTCATTGCAAAGAGGGCAAGCAGGACCAGCTTGAGCGGGAGAGTCAGCAGGATGAGCATGAGGGAGTGTGATGTTGGACTAGCGGTGGCACGTCAGTTTGGACCTGTTATTGGACAGTCGGTGGATGATAGACGGTTTCTTCCTTATGGTTATGGAAGAAGGACAGAAGGCGAGAGTGTTGATGGAGATTATGACAGTGCATTCTTGTAGTTGCTTTTGCTTTTGGCCGCGGCCGTTTTGGGGATTATGACTTTTTGGCCATTGTGTTATTTGTTGTATCACTACAAGGTACATGGACCTTTTGTTATTGGGAGAGAGTGTTTGGAATGGGACTTTTTTTGCTATGGATTGTTTGACATCAACCGGAAATGGTTTTTTATGGATGTGTTAATTGTAACTGTAGCCTCTTGTTATACCTAATATTTTCTCTCTTGGAATTGTAAGCGGTTTCTGGCTTGATTGATGGTTTCTTCCGACGGAATACTCCGTGTCAACGTGGTTTTCTGGCACTCGGAGTTGAGGTGGATCATGGGCTCCAAGGAATGAACTAGACAACAGAATCGAAGGATGATCTTCATGGGCCAGAGATATTTCGGCAACACACCATGGCTGCCACGTAGGAACCTCTCCCAATATCATAGAGAGCGCATAATGGACGTAATAGAAGAAGTGCGATACTAGTTTATAGGTGTCAAGGGAATAGTTCAGACGAACTGACGTTATTCTGCCGGAGGAGATCTGTGTATGCTGAAGATTTGTTTATGCTGAAAGAAGGACGCTTACGAGTACAACAAACACAGTACACCCTCTTATGAACGAATCACCTCCTGCATGGAGTCGCCTCGTATTTCTTCACAATACACCGCCCTAGTCATGTCATTGAAGCATACATAGCACATTCCTGGCACAGCTTCTTGCACATGCGCAATATATGCAATGACACGATAATCTTTTGGATACAACACAAAGTACATCGTCATCTAATCCAACTTACCGAGACGCCTCGTGTGCCTTACGAAGTCGCCGACACTATTCAAATACTAGTGACAAGGCTATCTAGGTGTGCATACCAACATATAACTAGGTGTGAGAAGCAATACCCCTCGGAACTCTGGAATGCTACTATTCATGGAATTATATATTCTGCATGTATATAACAAGTACGCCTACAAATAGCCCAATGAATCACAAGTGTCACTCGCGATTGATTAGTGATAGGCAATTGTGCGCACACGCTGTTGCAGACAGACTTAGAACGTCAGCAAAGTCAGATATATCTCAACGGGAGACTCCGCGTTCAATCCCAATTTGGACGCTCAAAATTAAGCACAATTCTTCGATTGCATCTCTTGAATACCTCGGTCACGTTTCATTGCCTCTGCGCCTTTGTAGTCCCTCTTGCAACCATACTACTTGGATATCACAATGCTCACTCAAATCCATGTTTGCTATTAGCCTTTGATCTATAAAGTTTGATTGTGGGATGGTCATAACCATCCGAGAACTGAGAACCTATCAATACGGACCCAAACGATTTTAATACATCTCATTTCCAGCCGCGAGATTGCGAGCAGCTGGAGTCTGGACACGAGAAATACATCTACGATCCATCATTATTATCGATTTACGATGAGTGCTTACGACAGTTGGATACACAATGCGGGGATTGGGTAATCTTTCTTCCAGGCTAAAAGGCAAAAGTGCAGGGAAGTCCGCATCGCGCTGATTCCCGGGTCCTCACAGGCGTCCCTGGAGGCAGACCATGGCGGGACATCAAATTCTCGTGCACAACCGGAATAAGAGCTCTATTCCACAACAATTTCATCAGGTGCCTGGGATTCTGGTGGTAGTCAAACGTCAAGGTTCGCTTGAGCTCAACGTGAGCGGGACTAGATCTTGCATGCCTGAGTCCATAGATCTCGTCTAACTTTTATAATATTCAATGAATTTGATAGCGAGGGATACATAGTTATAGCTTCATAAAAACTTTTACGCCATAAGGTAACGACCTCAAGAAATATTATCTTACCATTCAAAACGCTTGAGTTAAAATAGCTTCTTTCTAGCTTCTAGAAGCGGGCAAGGTTAGTGCCCCACCAATCTACAAGGGCATCAGTTTCGCTAGCTTATTCTGTTTATCAAGGAAGTCGGTGAACATTCCACATCAATTCATCATGTCGTACAAAACAACCAGATATATGCATATCCGGTTAATCATTCAACTGCTGGATAACTGTGTGGCTACCAGTGGTGCATGCTGATCCGGAGTCGCCGGCTGACTGGAGATCACTATGAGGTAACTTTTCGCCGGCAGCTCCGTCCACTTTTGCAGGGAAATTCGATGAAGCTTGACCCTGCACCATTTCACAGCGTGGCTTGCGACAAAGCTTGCTGCAATCGTTTCTTTAGCAGTTGGTCAACGAACTGCTAGGGTTGTTATCCCGATAGGATGTAGAAGTTCGGTCGAGTGGCCAGATAATAGAAGCCCAGCCAGCCAAATACTGGCGAACTTATCTCCTCGGTCGTCTTTATTTGCTCTCGTTCCCAGACTTTGAAGACAATAACTATCATAAGTCTTGAATCGATGTTCCAGGCGAGGTCTTGTGCTTGTGATTTATCTGGTTCCGCCTAGCTGTAAGTTCGGTGCCGTTTGTTTCCAGGGTATTTCCGTATCCTGCATCTCAGAACTTGCGCTACGTAAGCTGCTAGGTCTAGGTATATACAAATGGCCCTGACTTGAAAGTGCCCGCAACTTATATGAATACGTACATCGGGATGTTCTCTCTAGGTGTAAAATTCATAGTTATTTTCATGCCTAGGTCGTAGTTGCTTAGAGTCAATGCTATTCAGTAGTGCGCAACCATATCTACGCTTCCTAATGATGTCCTAACGAAAACGAACCCATTTTAAGGTGCTTGGTCCCCTCCGTTCCACTATTTGGGCCCTTTTTGTCGCGAATTTATCGGACGTGTGAGTTTACACGACAATCCGCAATCCGTGCCGCTGGCTAGCAGTGCATTTGCAAGATCGTGTGAATACTCTACGATCATAGACGACGCTATAACGTGTACAATGCGAGTCGCACTTGTATATACCTCTACCACCTACCTCAAGGGCAAAAGGAACAAAAAGGAGCCGTGAGTACCAGCAGGGAGAAACTACAGGAAAAATATGAGGGTAATGTGATGATAAATTCAGATAGTGAGGTCTATGCGCTAGCTACCCGTATCCTCCACGAAATCTTCCTTTCGGAGTTGTGTCTAGGGTCTTTTGAAGAATATCCAGATCAACGAAGTTCAGAAGAATGGCTCGTAGGCCGAAACGTGACGCGAAGGTCGAAAAGTAAACAAGACACAGGTCGAAACAGGTCATGTGTGAGACGAAGTGGCATGTAGGCCGAAAACACGACAACAATGAAACCATAGAATGCCATCCCGTAGTAAGAGCTCAGTCCAGTAGCATTGGACCGCCGTCATCATCTCCTTCTCCTCCGGCTTCGTAGATGTTGTGAACCCCGAACTTATCACCATAACCTTCATTTGCCTGTTCACCCTTACCGATGTGCATTGCCTTGTCGACATCGCTGGCACGTGCGTGGTCATGTCCAACCTCACTGAAGACGTTTGCTGACTGCTGCGCGACCTGGCCATCAGCATCACAGCTTCTAATTCCGGGGCTTGGCATGTTATCTTCGGCTTGAAGCTCTGATATCGTGTCGGGGCCGGCATAATCGGCATACCGTTTCTTACGGTCGTGGACGATGAATGGGATGTTTGACCGACATATAACATTATCAATGGTAACAGTAGGAATAACCTGGTTCATCACCAGTTGGCACGCCGTATTCAGGCCTTTTTCTTCTTCAATACAGCGGAAAGTTCGGCCGTCCGAGCCGCTTATTGACAACCCGAAGCAGACCTTCCGCCTTTGATGGAGGGAAGGATGCCACTGCGGGCTGGTAGAAGATTCCGACATTCATGATTATGCCCAAAATCGGCTGCTCGAGATTCTTGAAGAGGGGGCTTGCTGGGTCGAGCTCAAGCGGAACCTGCTTCTCCCTATCCTTCACTTGAATGAAGACGGCAGATATAAGCGAGGGGTCGAATTTATGGTTAATTGCACCAAAGTACATCGGGATTAAAAGGTCCCAATCTTCTTGATTTCGCTCGAGTTGTAGAGCGGCAGATTCCCGAAGTAGGTCGTGCAAATAACCCGGCAACGTGTCAGCAGACAAAGCGCTAGGTGTTGCCGATATGTGGTTGAAATTGATGTGGGCGGTTTTGAAAGCATTTCCAAGACACTCCGGCGATGAAAACGTCTTTCGAGCCCTAGCCTTTGGGAGGGGTCTCTGGAAACTAAGTACACTGTTCATGTCGTCTTCTGGCAAGAGCCATCTCAGGAAGTCAAGGAGACCGATTGGCTGTGACCAGCCGCATATGTCTGGTGAGGAGGTCATAGATCTCATCGCGAAGTTGCGAGCTACGATTAACATCAACCTAGAGTAGATTTCTCCCTTGTCCCCCCCTTTCAACGAGCTCACCACGTAAAAGCGCTGTTGCAAAAGTGTTGATGCAGGTGACCATATTGAGAAGTCCTCCTTGTTGGGCCTCCACCAAGACCGAAGCTGCGGCATCAACTACAATAGGTTCCGATGGGGTTATAGTCTTTCTTAAACCATTTGATTGGTCATAGCCTATTGCGAGTCGAAGATGGTTGTCTATTGAATCTCGGATTAATTCGGAAGCGGCCTCTGAATTCGTACACGGATCAAGACAGAGCTGAGGAGCTAGAAGGGCGAATGCGTGGTTCTGCGTGTTCCTATCCAGTGTTCGAAACGGGCCCGGCCAGCCCGAGGGCTTTCAGGCGGGCTTTGAGGCGGCCGGGCCGGGCCGGTAATCTCAAAGCCCACGAGGCCCCGGGCTTTTTAATTAAAAGCCCGCAGGCCGTATGGGCTTTCTGCAGATCTAGTGTCAGACGTAGCTATTTTGGGCTGAATGGATGACATCGAAGCAATTATAAGTGGTTGAGGCCAAAGCAGTGGTCGTATTACTATACAGCCTACATCATCCACCATGCTGAGATGACGGAGTTGTTGTCATGTATGACGACGGTAAGGCACAAACAGGAGGCTGTGCAAGCATGACAACAATTTGATCGCAAAGAACTACGTCATGATTAGATACGTCACCACATACATATGTAGTATTTACCAGTATATAAGAGAGTCTCTCTCTCTCTCTCTCTCAGCAGAACCATTAGTCTCACAGCAAGACAGTTGTGCCTAAGCTGCAATTTGAGCAAAGCATTCTTCTCTTTTTGATTCCTATCTTTTCTATTCTCTTTCCTTGCTGCCTCCCAGTGTCTCATGGAGCCTTCTAGTACCGACCCAATCACCAGTTTCACCTCTGGCAGCTTCGATACTTCTACCATTCCAGATGTCTTTATGGAAACCTACTATCCCAATTCACAAGACAGTACCCTCAGCTCTGCACCTACCGACCTTCTGACACCATCTGCTGGAAGTAACCCTGCTGAGCTAAGTTTGTATAATGGTGATGAACGCATTCCCGCAGTCTATAAGAAGAGGAAGAAGGTTCGCCAAGGATACTGCTGGCTTCCATGCAATGGTCTGGAGTTCACAGCATCAAATGGGAAGGTCAAATGGCGCTGCATGCGATGTGAGTACTGTTCATTAGTTGTGTCTTACATGCTCTCACTGATATACCTCTAAAGGCCCACAGAAACATCCTCAAGAGTATACTGATGGCTCCAGTCGGAATATGAATGACCATCTACAACAGTTTCACCAAATCGATAAAGAACACCCTGTGGACCCTGCTAGTTCACTTGGTGCTTGTTCTGCAATATCAAATGGTCCAGGTACCATTGAGGCTGCGTTTGCCAGAGGTCTCCAGCGAATTGAGTTCAACAAGGACATCTTCAAGGCAGTACTCATCCAGTGGATTTATATCAACAATATCAGCTTCAGAGTAGTCGAACAGAGGAGCTTCCGCCTGCTCCTAATGTATCTTCTCGCATGTGTAAGTTCTGCTTGGGCTTCCCCTCTTGCATTCGAAGCTACAATGGTGTACTGACATTCTGCAAGTCATCCTCTTTGACAGCCCTTCGTCATGGTCTCCCTGCCACTGGAGCTACCATTAGGAACTGGATTCTATCTGCCTACGATGTTGCTCGCCTGTCGGTTATCCAACAGTTCAGTGAATCCACCTTTCCAGTACATTTCAGCTTTGATCTGTGGTCTTCTCCAAATCATCGAGCATTCTTTGGACTTATTGGTCATTGGATCAACAAAGTTGGGAATCTCAAAGTGGCTCTGCTTGGAATGGAGCGATTCAAGGGTCCTCATACAGGACAGAATCAGGCAGCGGTAATATGGCAGGTCCTGAAACGGTATAATCTTGTACGAAAAGTTGGTTACTTTACAACTGATAATGCAACCAACAACGATGCTGCTCTTCGTGAGCTGGCTACATACTTCGAAGCAGAGGATATTGGATTCGACCCTATCAGCGCCCGAATACGCTGTTTTGGACATATTATCAACCTTGTGGTCAAAGGTTTCTTGTGGGGGACAGACTCAGAGGCTTTTGAGAAGGGGATAGAAGTGGAGGACGATGATACAGAAGATCAGCTTGGGAAAAACCTGTTACACTGGAGGAAACGTGGTGCATTAGGTAGACTTCATAACATATGCACCTGGATTCTCCGGTCCCCACAGCGACGAGATCGATTTGAAGAAAAGGTCCAGCAGTTACTGCCTGAAGCTACCGTTTTCCTTCCTCTGGTTGGAAATGTTACTCGTTGGCATGGAGATGTTGATGCTCTTGAAAGAGCGTTCCTACTACGAGAACCATTGCAGGATTTCATGTTCACTGCCATTCGAGAAGAGCAACAGAAGAAATCAAAGCGTGGAAGGAGTAAAGTCCAGGATGCTATAGATGAGAAGGACCCGGAAATGGTAACAAATGATGAACTCACGCTTGATGACTGGGATGATTTGAAGATTGTATATGAGGTACTGGAACCATTCAAATACTGGACTCTTAGACTTGAAGGAAATAGCACTGCGAAGAATCGACCTAATGGTTTCATTGCAGACGTCTTGCCTGCGATGGATGAGCTGCTACATCACCTGGAGGAAGCAAAAGTACGTTATCAGGATGGAGAGACATACAGTACCCACATTCTCACTTCAATCAACAATGCCTGGTCAATCCTCAACAAGTACTATACACTCACAGACCTCGCCCCAGCCATGCTGGCCGCAGTGGCCTTACACCCAGAGATGAAGTACGAATACTTCAAAGATGAATGGAAAGACCAGCCAGCCTGGATTGAGGCAGCACGTACAAAGATAGAGAATCTATGGCAGTCCATTTACCGCAATACTGCTTCTACAGATTTAGTGGCACTGCCAGCGTCTTCAGTATCCAGTGCTTCTCTCCCACTATGGAAACAAAAGCGGGCATGGCAGAACAGTTTCAGCAAAAATACTGATCAGCTTCACCAGTTTCAAGACTCACCAGCTGAAGATGAGATTCCAGATCTCATTGCCTTCTGGCAGGCTCGCCTGAATACACCTCGCTGGTCCCAGATAGCCAGGATGGCACTCTCCATTCATTCCATACCTGCCATGTCTGCTGAGGTCGAAAGGGTGTTCAGTAGTTCGAAGCTGCTTATCTCAGATCGCCGAAATCGCTTGGGAGACGATGTGATTTGTGCAGTTGAATGTATGAAGTCTTGGGAAAAAGCTGGCATTGTGGAGTCAAATGAGGTTAGAAAGTTGGAGGAGATGCTTCAGGCATTGGAAAGACAGCCGGAAATGTTGTAAAACAAGCCAATAAGCGCGGGATTTCCCCACTACCCCATCGCCGATTACTTCGGAACTAGGCCCTTACATATCAATCCTTCCGGTCAATGTATTCTCCTTTAGTGTGTGTTTGACGTCTCCAATTTGTAGCATAGCCAGTAATGATACCATGGCTCTATGACATTTTCAATTTGTGTGCCACCCGCAGGCGGGAATAACAACCAATCACTCGGCCCGCTAGGGCTTCCGGGCCGGCCAGGCTTCTCTCCTGAAAAGCCCGCGCTAAGGGCGGCCGGCCAGGCTTGATATAAAGCCCACAGGCCGGGCCTAAAGACGTCAGGGCCGGCCCGGCCCGGCCCGTTTCGAACACTGTTCCTATCGACTGAGGGGCCGTATAGCAACTTGAACTGTACAAAGGTTGACATTGTATCGTACCCACCGTTCTGGTAGAGCAACCACAATGGTCGCCCGTACATGGCAAGGTGGCTCGGAGATGCCAATTGTAGCAGAGACTTGTTCAGCTCTTCGCGCGCAGTTTGTGGGTTGGCAAACGGTGTCTTATTTCAATATCGGTGAGAAAACCCAATATTGGCTCCAATTTTCTAGACATACCCTGTACGAGTCACACAGTCGGTTCGTTACGGACAGGAGGCATAATCATGTTCATGGCATCGTTTGTGGAAAGAAGGACGGTCCAGACGGGCAATATTTGAAAGCTCTCAATGTGGCGCTTGAGATATTCTAAGACCTTCTTTGGGATGTTCGATGCTTCATTGAACGCGATAATTAGGAGCGCGTTGTCGGAGAAGCTTCTTACAAACTTCGCAAGATCATCCAGAGGAGACACAATTAGTTTCCGGTAGGTGTGGTTCTTTTCGAGGCTTCCTCTCAGTGTAGATTTTTATGAAAACATGTCAGTAGTCTATGCTATCCGCAAAGCAAGAAGAAAGAAATTACATACCTCTGTTGGTAACAGATTTCTATAGCCTTGGTGACTAATTTCTCATTGAACTGTTTTCTGTATGGGGAACGAGAGTCTAGATGATTGTTAGGATTATCAGAGGGCTTGTTCCTTGGGCCCGTCTTCTGCTGAAACTGAAATGCTAATTCGTTTGCTGTGTAGCTCTTACCCGGGAGAATCATAGCTTTGATAGCATCGAGACCTGAATGAAGTTGGTAAAGCATCTGTCAGATTTTACTAGAGCGAAAGCTTATCAATAGTTCCCAGAGCTCGAAAGAAAGCCGCCACAGCTAACGACGCATTTTTAATTCTGTTAAAATAATCGCGAATCTCAAAATCACCAGGTGGATAGCCACTGTCGCCATCATTCCGAAATACGGAAGTAAACAGCAGCTCCTTCTTTCTCAACTCGTCCACTGCTCGAGATTTCCCCATTCCCGATGATTAGAATATCGGCAAAATCTTTCCGTAATACTTGTCGAGGTATTTAGTAGCCCATTCTTTCTCATATGTGGCGATCAGTTGCCCCAAAGTTTCGCTTGATCCTTTGACATAGGTTGCATTCCATTCTTCGTGAAGGCGTTTGACCGCCAATTTTACCTCCTGGCTTGCTTGCGGTATCAATAGCCGGACTGCTCTATACTAATCCCCATTAACTAAGGCATCTACATGCGCATAGATGGTTCCGGCGATACATATTCGGTACATCGTTGTTTTCTCGAAGGCCTTCATGCGTGTATCCTCGGGGAATTGGTTGGGAAACTGAGTCAGTGTTGTCTGAAGCCTCTCAACCACTGCCGCCATCATGGCGTCTGATATGACCTTACCGCGCTGCACGTGCACGAGGGTGTTTGTGAAGGAACGGTTGTTCAACGCAGCAATCCATTCCTGGGTGGTGGTTGACTGGCTTCTTCTACAACTGCGACTGCGAGAGCGTGATGGGCGAGGAGCAGCGGGGAAGTTAGCTGCTTCATGTTGTTTCTGGGGCTTGTCTGGCTGAGGAGATATTGGTCGGTTTGCCATGATAGCGATAACCCCCAAAACCCCGTCAAAACCCCGTGGTGGAAATACTCTGCAGCGTCTATTGGCGGAAACCTTGATTAAAACCTGAAACGCGACTGCAGCGCAAGATGTGGGACGCAAATTCCAATTTAAATCTTGGCGAGGGTGGGGAAAGCAATTATTCACCAGCAAAGTCTATCTTCAAGTAGGAGTTACCAAGAAGCGATTAGGGCTGAGGGTTACTCCACCTTGCCAACGTCTAGAGCGACCTCTTACCATCACCCACAACATTACTTACATATCTCCTATCTACCATTCTTACCGTTACCTTTACTTCTATTCTTACCTGTTCCTTATTAAGCGAGGCTCTTACTTTGGCTCGTTGAGTAAGCTTAATTCCTCGTCGGTGACGATCTATCTATAGAGCACACAGTTTTGGACTGACAAGTCGGAGGCTACCGTCCCACCAAAAATAGACTCTGAGTTTTCAAGTTCTTGAAACCTTTGTTCTTGCTGTGCTGCTGTAATAATACAGAGCGGTACTATCTGCAAAGCAGTGTTGAATTCTGTGATTCCAATTGTGCATTTGGAATGGAGTTTGAAATGGGTTTAAGTGTAAGCTTGGACCACTCCGGTTGCCATGTAAGTTTTAACTGAAGCTACCCTTCTCGTAATATACTAACCATGTACAGGGCTGCTCAAGATTATGAACGAAGCCCTGGAGTCAGTTATACCCTTGCTTATCCATAAGTACTGGTTACGTACAGAGAGAATAGTAGAGGCTTACCGAACTGGTGCAAAGTTTGGAGATGAAGAGTACCAGAAAAAGGTCTACACCAATCACCGGAGAGTACAGGTTGCAGAGGTTGAAGGGGACTTAGAACTGGCCCAGGACCGGTAAGTAAAGTGTAATCTAATTAAACTCAAACTCAAACTTTACTTTGACAGCTAGCATTGACCAGTTGGTGGTTGATCCACTGTCCCATCCAGAATCTCCGACTTGCAGGTCTAAGGCCGCGTGCTCCATACCAAGTTACCATTCTCTCCCATTTCCCTCTATATATCAACTTCCAAAGCTCCTCAATGCAAGGCTGCAGAGTACAAATTATCGTCTGGAATAGTGCTGGTGTTGCAAATTACGCGCCAAGGTGAAAAAGATGAGGGTCAGAAAACAGTGCCAAAGGACCGGAAAATCAAGCCAAAATCCCCTCTTCCGGCCTTTGTTGGGACACACATACTTCATCCGGTGAAAAAATGGTTGGAAAGAACTCAAAACAAAAGCCACACAATCGGAACAGAGCCTCAGAGGATAGCTACAAAGTCATAACCATCTTCACCTTCGCGTGGCCCATGCAGTCTTGTACATACGTGCACTGCGAAGTTGGCATCGAAATCCATAGGTGTCAACATCAAAGAAACAACCGCAAACCCTGTTGAACAAAAAGAACGCAAACGCAAGTAGGTGAACCGGCAGTTCGATAACGAATGAGACTTAGCAGCATTTCCGTCCAGTCTGTGAGCTGTCCAACCTGTCCATGCTACACATACTTCGCTCCATATTGGGCAACATTGCAATCCGACCGTCGGCTGGTTTCCCACACACTTTCGCACAAGCGCGTACCATTGAATTGACAGCAGGTACAGCCGTTTCATGATTTAAGCGCTAGCTGAGCGTAAGCAATCACATGCTCGTAGACGGAGAATTTATACATTCTATTTTACTTACGAGAGCAGGATTCTATGTATGGCTATCTATTCGGAGGTTTCGTTTAGCAAAGGAAGCCGGAACGAGTGTTGATGATGCTTGTAACCGTCTAGAGTCACTTGCGGCTTTTTGTGCTCAGATTACCCTGTTCTCTCGGCTTGCTTTCGGGCTTTCAAATCTGTACAAGACGTTTAATGTCGGTACCAATCTTTATAACCTTTAAAAGATGAGTAAGAGTAGCCTCGATTAGAAGCTCACCCAACGAGTTACTGCGAAACGTGTGTTAATTGATCGCGTAAATACCAGATTTCTGAACAAAGTAAGAGAGCTAAAGAGAGCTTCTCACTACGTATCGATCACTCTGGGTGTGGTAGGGATGACCTCTTGCCCCATCCGTGACCGTAAAACGGCTCGAGTATATTACTTTTTGCGGTGTGCATCGGATAAATTACCTAGATCACTATAGTCATCTTTTGTTTGGTGGCTTGGTAGGCTTGGTAGGATTGCAAGCGTAGTAGGACTAAATCAGCGACAAGTGAACGGGAAGGCGGTTTCGCAAGGCATCGTTGTGAGAGGATGGTGAGGTTGGTTGGTGTTAGAACTGCGCACAAAAGGAGGCGCACTTCGAGGCTGAGGCGGAGGCTGTGGTTGAAAGCCATTTGGATGGGTGCAATAGTTTCATGTTTCTGTGCAACCAGATTACTACAGTAAACCGTGAACAGCTATACGAGACAATTCAGTAGAGCAAATAATTCCTCGTCTCAAGATATCAATCCATACAACACACCATGATTTCATACTGGTTGAGCACGGCAGGGGATGGTTGTGGTAGGACAGATCGGGTGGATGGTCCTGCATGCAGCCATGTTTTTAGATTGCACCAAGATAAATCGAACTTCGCCGGGGGCAGTAAGGCAGGCTGCAGCGGGGTACAGCAACAAGTTATATATGGCTGAGAACCTATTGTCTTCCCACAGGAAACCAACAGCACCGTATTTAACAGACCTCCCACCCCTTTTCATCCGCTTTCCAGAGAAGTACCTGTCAAAGTTGCGTGCAACATCGAGTGGTACAGTTCTGGCTCGCCCTTGTTGAGAAAACGACAACGAACGACAACCCACAACGATGAGTCGCAGAAGCACCTTATACGATGGGGTGACTCTGACCGGACCCGATACTGAGAAGGGCGTTATTAAGCCTGCTGAGGAGGCGGAACTTCGACTTGCAGATGTCCATCATGATCTCACGAGAGGGCTGAAGGCGCGACACATCACCATGATTGCCATTGGTGGTGCGATCGGTACTGGGCTAATTATTGGAACGTGAGTACCTTCCACTGCTCACTCGCTGTCTTCATTCCCGCAGCGCATTAGACGGACTGACAATCACACAGTGGTTCTGCGCTGGCAAAAGCTGGACCTGCGCCGGTGTTGATTTCTTACTCAATTGTCGGTTTCTTGGTCTATCTCGTTATGTGCGCGTTGGGAGAGATGGCTACTTGGCTTCCATTGGGCTCGGGCTTCACAGGTTACGCCACCCGGTTTTGTGATCCCTCACTTGGATTTGCCCTGGGATGGACTTATTGGTTCAAGTAAGTTACTCATCTCCGGAATGCAACCGCTTGTGGCTGACGTGCGGGGGAATTAGATATATCATTGTCACACCAAACCAGCTTACAGCTGCATCACTCGTGCTACAGTACTGGGTCGACAGGAAGAAGGTCAACCCTGGAGTATGGATTACCATATTCTTGGTTACGATCCTGCTTATCAATTACTTTGGTATCCGACTTTTTGGAGAAATCGAGTTTTGGCTTTCCAGCTTCAAAGTCGTCACTATTGTGGCCCTAATCCTCCTCTCTCTAATTCTTGCTCTCGGTGGAGGTCCAGACCATGATCGTAAGGGCTTCCGTTACTGGAGTGATCCAGGAGCGTTCAAGCCATATATCGCGGATGGAGATAAAGGGTAATTTCACATCTCCGGTATTAACCTTCTCACCTCGCTAATATTCAATGTAGTCGCTTCCTTGCAGTTTGGTCCGTAATGGTCACTGCCACCTTTGCATACCTGGGCACCGAACTTGTCGGTGTCACCGTGGGAGAGGCCCAGAACCCGCGGCGCACTATCCCTCGTGCCATCCGGCTCACTTTCTACCGCATCTTGATTTTCTATGTACTCTCCGTTTTCCTCCTCGGCATGATCGTCCCCTACAACTCGGAAGATCTTTCCTTCGCTACTAAATCGAACGCCGGTGCCTCCGCTTCTCCTTTTGTCGTAGCCATCAAACTTTCGGGTATCAAAGGACTCCCCTCAGTCCTCAATGCGTGTATCCTAGTCTTTGTCTTCTCCGCGTCTAACTCCGATCTCTACATCGCATCGCGGACCCTTTATGGCCTCGCCTTGGAAGGGAAGGCCCCCAAGGTCTTTGCCGAAACCGATCGTAGGGGCGTCCCCATCTACGCACTGGGTGCCTCCGCCTTGTTCGCACTCCTCGCATACATGAATGTGGCCGAAGACTCTAAAACTGTGTTCAAGTACTTCGTCAACCTGACCACCATCTTTGGAATCTTGACCTGGATCTCGATCCTTGTTACCCATATCTCGTTTGTCCGCGCGCGTCGAGCACAGGGCGTCACGAACGACCAGATGGTGTACACATCACCGTTCGGTTTAGGTGGCTCCATCGGTGCGCTCATTGGCTGCTGTTTGATCGCCATCTTCAAGAACTTCGACGTCTTCACACCAAGTTATAGTACCTACGGAAAGTGGGATAAGAAGAATTTCGTGACGGGTTATATCGGCATCCCGCTGTATCTGATGTTGATCTTTGGATACAAGTTCTGGTACCGGGTCCCCGGAATCAAGCCGCACGAAGCAGATCTGTTCTATGGAAAGGACGCGATTGATAAAGAAGAAGAAGAGTTTTTGAAGCAGGAGGCGCTAGAGGGTCCCGGCACGGGAATGAACAAGTTTTACAGGAAGTACATCTCATGGTTATTTTAGAAGGTTTCCTAGGAGTTTCTCATTTTGTTTAGGAGGGAAATGGTTTTATGTAGTTGCCCGGTTTCTGCATCTTTAGTACGAATTTCATGATGCATACTTGATATGTCTATTGGACTGGGTTACGTGCTGTTAGAGTGATGACTGTCCGTCACAAGCTATCACTCATGATACGAGAACATTTGAAGGCCAACACAAAGTGCCAAGGTGTTTTGTCCGTTTTATCGTGCCCGGCCTATTGGAATGCATTGTCTTCCTATTTTCCATCTCCCCAGATAGATGTGTATCTAGATTTCAACCGTCAAAAAATGATTTGCTTGTTGCATGCCCAATGCAGCCCCTAGAGAGGAGGTTCTGATTTCGATATTGGTTGAGCTATAGGGCCGCCCTGCGAGTGCTCACCGCAGTCTTTCGTGGCAATAGACTTCTCATAGGCTTCCTTGATGGGCACCCTCGAGCCACCGAGCCATTACGAGGAGTTGCTACGCAAGATTTCCCTTACCACTAGCGAAAAAAATGGCGCGGCATTTCGAGAGCGCTATATATTTGATGAAACCAAGTTTTTGAACACTAAGAAGGATCATCAAATGAGCAAGAGCAGTTTGCTAGCCTAGAAAGCTGGGCATGGTGCAGCGCGTTCGAGACTAGCTAGTGTGTCTACCAGTGGTCGATTTTGGCCCTAGCGACCGTCCAGCTGGAATATGCACAGTAGCTAAAGTCATCGACATTGTAAGAAGCAACCTATTAGTTTAAGTAATGCTAGAAACACCATGCCGCACCGACCGTCACTCGGTTGCAAGAGTTCGGTGAAAGTAAGATAAAAATAGTCAGAGCACTCAAGCTCTCATTATCAAGGCCACATATTGCTTCATGTGCCACAAAGAGGTGAGATGGCGGTGAGATAACAAGGGTTCATCGTTAAGAATGACCACTGTAAACTACGGTGGGTGGGATCGCGTGATTGCATTTCATCCGGATTAGGGAGCAGCAACTTTAAAATGTTGTCTCGTTCCTAGATCCTGGGCTTGCGGGGTAGCTGGTCCCAAATCTAGAGAAAAGAATGATTGGTGAAAGAAGAAGCAGACCCCGGCTCAACTGTAACAGGCTTCACCTCCAAATACGATACCTTTCGTACAGCTATGTTGCCCGCAGGGCTAGTCCAAGGCGTATAACAGGAATGTCCTGGAGATAGGCATTTTGTTGGTTTTAACCATACTGTGTTCACTTTATCTAGAGTATGACAGTACCTAAACTCCCCTCCGTCCGGATAACCCGGCTAGGTGGGGGAGATCCCCATCCTCTACGCGGATTTCCCGGAGATAGGCCTGTGAGACTGATGAATCGTGTCAATCCCATTATCCCAGATGGTGGTGTAGGCATCGTAGCTCGCTGCTTCGCAGTTTGTTGGTGACGGGTGAGCACCTACACCCACTTGACCGAACCTAGAGATAGCGGCATTCATACCACAAGTACGAACTAACGATCGGGGCAAGATCCTTCTGCTGGCGAATCGGATGAAAAGAACCTACCTAGTAATACTGATGACTGGTTTGATGTACCGCGAAATTTACCGCTGCGGTTGAGTTTCGCACTTTGAGTTTCACCTTTTGCCTTTTGGGTTTCAGACGAACTAAACAATCCGTAGGATCCAATTGTCGTTTCAGACGCTATCAACTTATCGTTACAATATGTCTCGCGTCACATTTCTTTTGTCAGCGGGGACGAAGGGTAGTAGGTGGGAGCTCCGCCATCTAACCGGCTCGCCCGGAGGCGGAGGGGATAAGGGCCTGTCATACTCTAGCTAGAGTAAATACAGTATGAATAAACAAACAACATATGTCTCGCGCCAGCTGGTGAATAGACTCGCTTGGTCTCGCTTAAACCCTAGTCGCTCGCCCGATCGGCTAGAGAGGCGCAAGGCACATGAGGGACTGATGCGAGACAATGGATCTTGCACGCCCCATTCCTAGCAGTTCGCGAATTAATTTGAATCAGTTCCCAGAAAAGTGGTCCAAATCCATCGAAAAACACTCATATTATTGAGAATAGAAAAGATAAATGTATGTAGCTCAACTAAATACATGAAAAACCTATGACCAACTGTACGTACATTACCCATCAAAAGCGATGCTTCTCGCCAGTCCTAAGCTCAACTCTGGTAACTAAAGTTTGATTTTTCTGTCAGTTCCCTCATGCAACATGCCCCTCCGGAATACCTTTCTTCTTGTTCTTCTTTCCCTTCATCGCTTTTTGGGCACCAGGGTTCTCTGGGTTCCTATGGTTGGTAGAATCTCTCGGGAATGATCCGGGCGGGTCTTTGTGGCTCATTTTATCTGAGTCCAAACCACTGTTTGTGCGAGAGACAAGGCCAAAAATGCTACTCCTCCTAGATATAGACGGTTTATCGAATTCGAGGGTGTTGCTGCGAGAACCAAGTCCACTCATCCTCCTGAGAGTATATTTTATATCAGATAAGTCAACCGACGGTCGAGAATTGACTGCGTGCCGTCCACCTATGGGTACATCGCTTGTCGGGGCGACGTTGTGTGAGGATGGATTTAGAGAGAAATTCTTTACAGTTCCCAGCGCCCTCGAAAGGAAAGACGAAGATCCCAATTGTCTTGTAGTGAGTTGTGGCTTGCTAGCCCTGGGAGGATTGGAGTATCAGCTTAGGCTCGTCGAGGTCAGATATGAAGGGTATACTAACTTCGTTCTTTCGTTCTCGCAGGGCTTTTCTACTGATAATTCACCAGCTTCACTCTCGGTATCCGCAGGTTCGCCATCCGGCTGGTCACTGTCATAGATGTCCGTATTTTCGTCGCTAGAACTCTCAGGGTATGAGCTCTCACTAGAACTCCCAGCGGATAAATTAGAATCACAGCTCTCCGGTTCGCCGCTAGAACTTTGCCAGGGTATTGCAGCTGCGCCAATCCTCTGTCCATGGAAAATTGGCGTCGCATTATTAGTGCTGCAAAAGTAATCTCCTCCTTCAAAGAGTGATGCGTCTGATACTGTGGACGCAATCGTTACTGCATGTCTGGGGTTCGTTAGTGGTGGTGATGGCGGTAGATTTACTGGGACAGGTGATCGTGAGGGACTCCACGACCGGGAGTCTCCTTTGCCAGCATGTCTTGTTGTGGTTGCCCGTCTAGGGTCTGTTAGTGGTGGTGATGGCGGAAAATCTCCCATAGTAGGTGTTCGTGAGGGCCTTGACGACGGTTGTGGCCGGACTCTGGTAGGAGTTACAGGTGTGGATGGACGTTTTGCTTGGTTTATTTGTCGTTCTTTTCCCCCGAGGTTTGTATTGCATATTTCGGACTGTATTGACAGTCAGATTCTATCGTGCACTAGTCCTTCTTTTCAGCTTACCTTGCAATGCTTGTTGCACAAGCAATCGGCAATCCAAGGTTTAAATGTCCTGAGGACCCACGCTCTCCCATATTCCACGATATGCAAAAGTTTCAGAGCGTCCCAGCAATTGGTCACGTCGCCTTTCCATATCCGCAGGACATGATACTATTACAAATATAAAATATTAGCCACAAATTCCTCAAGTTGGCTTTGAATAACGTGCCTTCTGGGGCTGGGTTATGCTCTCATAGCACAAAAACACTTCCCACTTTGCACCGATGCTGGTAAAGCTGATAATTGGTAGGCGATTCTCTGGTGTTGATAGCTCTTCCAACAAGGCAGCACACACTGCCGAGGCCCTGGCAATTTGTACATAGACAAAAAGAGCGGCTTTCGTAGTACTATTCTCAACCTTCTTGGCCTCATAAACCCCCCAAGGAAAGCACAAGTTGTAATTAACCCGGATTGGAGATGTCGTGCCTAGTTTTTTCATATGCTCGCGTTCAAAGTGTTTGAGCGTATGGTGAGCATGAAACAGTTTAATCTCTTGCTTGTGTAAAGTAGGAAGTCCGAAAAGTAGGTCTGGCTTTGGTAACGTTGTTCCTATCTTGGGAGACCAACGCTTGCCTAGAAAAAGTCCAGAGAACAATGTGCGGCACTTCTTCTGAAATTGGACGCCATTAACCCTTCACCAGGCTATGTTAATCGGTGACATAAAGATGTTATTATTAGCAAATGATCTTTTGTAACTTACATCTCCAACTGGTCGAAAATTCCCAAATAATCCTGGCTACTGTGAAGTCTGTCAGTACTGCAGAATATTATCAGCCAAACCTACTTACTTATCGATACTGTAATCTAGTCCTTTAAATATGAATTTTTCGGCTACAGACTTTACCCATCGTGACTCTCCAGCTTTGCTTTCTTTGAGTGACAGGGCGCTGCTTGCAATATCCAGGGCTACACGAGCTCGTTTTATCTTTGACTTGAAGTTGCGTTTAGAATCGATGGCTAGTTCGTTCATGGGCTTTGGGTCCTTGTGCAACTGTTCACTGAATAGGTGCTCCTAGATATCGACAGTCGTTTGTAAGTCGTTGCGTTTATATGTCAAGATAGTATCTTACCATCTCAATAGGCACCAGGCTGGAGAAGCATAAAAGCTGCTGTTTCAAATCGATAACATTCTGCGGACAAACTGGCGGTGAATGTGGATCGATATCCCATACGATAGATATGTTCTCTCCCAATGTTGCTTGAACAAGTTCCCGTCCTTGTTCTTGGGTTTTTATTCTTGCCATTTCCACTTATTCACTGTTTGCTCCGTCTCCTGGCTTATTGTATTGTTGTCGGTGGTATCAATATTGTTGGATCTGCTCGGTGCCGCTATGTGGGACTGTGTCCAAAACAACTCCCTCCCCCAGTTACTTATCAATATATGAAGCAGCCACCCTCTCCAGTGAAATTAGGGAGGAATGTAAGTTATTAGAGCCGGCGTAACCGCATTCGCCCACCTGCGCCTCGCGACTGATATCATGCGGTATTTTAGATACGTATTGTGGCGGCTAAGAAATAAGGGGGGAGACGCTGTTATGTTGTACAGAAACCCCTTATCGTCATGAAACATGTTTTCGGGTATGTTAAAGACGGCGTTTTGCAATCACCCATTCATCACCTTAGCCTCCTGCAGTAGCTTGCCGAGCTTCCTAAATATGCGAAGCGGCGGATGGGGTATACATACTTGCATACTACCCGCACGCGCGTTGAGTATAGAAGTGAGAAGGTCCATCGAAGTCGCCGTACTTCGGCAGTCTCGCTGGGGCGCATGTCCAGTAATAGTACGTAAGATGCTGCAGGGTAGAGCTCCCACTTCTGCGCCGCACATCCACTTTACCAAATTCTGGGATTATTTCGAAAGGGGGCGCCAGGGAAGGGACAGTGTTGAAACTCCCAGAATAATATGGACCATAGTGGGCCCGTTGTGATCATTGCCATTTAGATGCCATTTCGAGAATGGTAAGACCACCGGCGGCAGTACGATATCACACTCCGAGTCTACCGCGGGTGCATAAGAAATCACTCGGAATATCCACTTCAACCCAGCACACTCACAACAGATACTAACCCATGTACCCCATATCCTCCTGGCAAACGAATAAGAGGGTCTCTGTAATTTACGCTAGTAGGAGCTGGTACTGAAAAAATACGTGTTTTAAGACATGTTGGAAATAGTAATGTACTTAACGAATCTGTGATCGTATCAGCTTTTATGGGTAATTGTCGGCCACTCTCCATGTTGCGATGCTAAATTTCTGCTGTAGCTGTATGTATATGCAAGGTCTATATTTCGGGGTAGAGTCTAGTCTCTGGGATATAGATGAAAAAAGGTTATCGTCGGTTTAGTGTATCGTTTCTGGGGTTCAAGCTGGCTCACATGTGGGACGCAGTCTAGCATGTCGTTCTCAAGGTTTGAGTTGCGAGTTGGAGCTGGAGTTGAGAGGATTTCTCTTAAAGGCAAACAGCCCATACTTGTCCAGGATTTCAACAAACTCGCTATGTACCAGAAGTCCCTACTATGAGTTGATAGCGGTTATCACCCGAATTCCAGGATTCTGAGACTGGCTTTCCCCAATACAAAACTCTGCAATCGGGGAATCCCTGCTCACCTTTAGTCCACTCCAAATATCTAATTTCTGCAACTCGTCCTTTTAATCCACCCGATGTTACTCGTGATAAATGATAGATACACTAACTTCTGAGTGGCTGAAACTTGGTTGCTTTAGGGATAAATTTAGAGTTCAAAATTTGCTGTTCAGTCACCTTAGTTATGTAACCGCACAGCCCCTGTGACTATCATATTTCCAGATACGTCGAGGCTGGGACATTCCCGATTTAATCGCCGGTATTTTAGCGGTCGTTCTTTGGCTGGAGACCGTCACCAACTTAACTTTCGAGTGTTCTCCAAGAACTAGATATCTCCTTGGTGGACAATACATACTGAGTACTTAAACAGTGCGCTGACTGTTTTTGTTAAGAATCGCAATCGCAGACTTTTGTAGAAGGAACCCGATTTTCATACGGCGGTACGAAATAGTTCAACCAGTAAGATGTGGCGGAATGTATACCAAGAATGGTAATAAACGAACGGTTGCAATCTGCCTTCGTATAGTATACCTTTCCGGGTAAGTTTATCACTTGCATCTTTCTGGTGCTAAATGCTGCCATCGCAACAAATTTCTACATAGATACTTAATTAATCTCATGCTTCTCTCATGTGCCGGGACCAAGGTATGTAATTGCGGACCGTCCCGGCTCTAACTTCTTGCGGTTCGTTTCATGTTTTACTTTTGCGGGCACCAGTTCTCATTGCTTTCTGAAGCGCGGGTGAATCTGGACGTCAACAATTATTACGATAAGAGCTTTGAAGCCGAATTTAATGGATTTAGGAATGCTGATCGCTCACCAGCTACATCCACCAATTGTTTTGGCTTCAGAGTGGAGTCAAAAAGGTGGATAATGACTTTGGCACTTTGAATCTTCATCTTGAGCTCAAATTTTGTCACAGCAAAAGATAAACCCGTTAGCCAGACTTCCCAGCTCCTTGAGGTTAATCCTATCCAATTTGCAAAAATTCGAAGGTGGGAGTGATTGAAAATTAGTGCTGTTCTGAGGTGCGTTTGCAGATGATCTTCAACCGTTACCCAGTTCAGTACACAAAGTCACTGGCACACACCTGTAAGGGCCCCTTATCTACCTAAGTAGCCTGGAATTCGACTTCGAAGTTCTTTCAGCGCAAGTCTCTAATCCCTCTAGATCTGTAGTATGCATTGGGAAAAAGTAATAACTCGGCTGGTGTTATCCGGTGCTATGATATACTTAACTATATTGGCTTTCTTTCTTCGCGGTTAGCACAATACGATATCGATGTTCATGTACTCCAACATATGACGATATGTCGCGTTGTGGTTGACAATGTTAATTGCAAGAGTAGCCTAGGCCACCCCTGCCAATGCTGACTGCAACGATAGAAACAGGAAGCGTCGTGGGGATTACTTCAAGAGGTGGCAGGGAGAATCCACCAGGGTTTTATGTAGATTTCTTTTCTTGTGTCTAATAATGGTAAGGGTTGTCACCAGGACAACAAGCAGGGAAGTCATTGCGGCACAGTCGGGTACCAACACTCTGAGACTAGGCACAGTCCCCGAGAAAAATATTTCCACCCCCTTAACTGGAATCCGTGGGTAAGAGCATGGTTTTGGGTACATAAGAAATGACTATCGGATAAACCCCTCTTACTTCGCCGTCAAATCGCAAAACCACCAAACTACTAACCTCGAAATCGCCATACTGCCAAATCAAACACCCGACCAAACTTTTAAAATGCCTAAAACCAAACGCCCTAGGGAAACATGGGATGAGTTCCAAGAAAGAGAATTGCTGCCGTATAACATTCGTATCATATGGGATAACGACAAAGACCTGGAACTTGTCAAGAGCAGAGCTGCTTTGAAGCGAGAGCTTTTGGATTCCACTGGACTGGACTTGCCTGAAAAGGTATGATATATCTGTATATTCGTTTGGAAAGTATCTGTTGCTGATATTTACCTCTTGCAATAATCCAGGAGGAGGAATTCTATGGTGAGATTCCAAAGCATGAAAGAGATTCAGCAGTGAGCGAGGAGACCGGTGTCCTATCGAATGAAGAACGAGCGCAGGCCGCTCTGGGTACTAAAGACAAAGCACAAAAATTGAAAGACAAAGCACAACAATTGAAAGACAAGGCATCACAAGCTATATGGATCTCAGAGATCTTTGAGGGCATTTTATTTAACTTTAACTCGTAAGTCCACAATTGTGTTTTAAGTTGTCAATATGGGACTAATGTTGGATAATATAGTCATGATGAAAAACCCGACCCATATTCTCAACTGAGAATGTAATTTGCACAACTTTTCATTCCTCTTTGCCAGGTAGCCTCGGGTTGCTATAGACTGTGGCCACCTGGGACTATCTGCCCCCACTTAATAGCGGCTGACGAAGATGAAAGGGCTCGGGGTAAACATTATATGTCCAAATGCGAGGCTCCTTGGCAGTTTCCAAAGAATCTACAACCAAAAGGCGTCCTCGGACTTCCCATCTACGAGGAAGATCAAATCCTCAACAAGGACGATCTGGCGTATTTCGAATCCAAACGCCTTCAGATGTTTGATAAAGCATTTTGGACAAGTCCTATACTATCCAAGCACAATCTTTGCTTTCCCTGGGGCGTTTACGATGCCCAAAAGGCCGTGGATGAGGATTCAGATAAATACATGGAATCGCATTCGCGGTGCTCGCGAGGGACAGCAGTATGTATTAAACTATTGGAGATGATGTCGGAGAAGGTCCAGCCAGGTAGTCTGCAGGACATTCCACCCGTCCTCTCATTCACAAGTATTGGGGAAAAGTGGTCTGTTTTCATGGCGTATAGACATGAGGGTGGCATAGTAAGTTATTGTGTGACTTTCATACATACTTTAGTGCGTGTGGCTAACAATAACACCAGCGTTTATCGCGGATATGGAACGGCGATATCACCAATCACAGGCATGCCCTACAACTAGTGCACATAGTTGAATGTGCAAAGAGGTGGGCGCTCGGGAGTTTCAGAACTTGGGTTACCGAGAACCTTAGGCTGGCTGAGAAATTGCAGGAGGCAGGTTCTCTTCAGAGCTCCTGCGGAAGTGCATCAGCGACTTCTACACCCTCTAAGCAGGCAGTGGACAACAGCTCTTCGACACCGCACTCGAATGTCTCACAGGACATGATGTTGTCACCACCACCATCACCATCACCTTTCAAACATTCCGAATTATCACAACTCATGCCATCACCGTCATCTTCCACATCAGCTTTGACACGTCCCACTTCCTCGCAAGACATGGTGCCATCACCATCACCTCCCACATCCTCGGAGATCGCACTGTTACTACCTACATCCTCACAGCCCGCGGTGCTAGAATCACTATCACCGCCTTGCACACCATCACGATCACAGGCCATGCCGCTGAAATCATCACCATCACATTCCACATCATCATATGTAACCCAAGACAGTGGGTACGAATCTGCGTTTCACGATGAGAACGGAATCGAACTTACGGCAAGCCAAGAAAAGGAGAAGGACGAGGGGAAGAAGTTGATGGTAGTACACAACGAGGCGGTAGAGAAGGATGAAGGGGAGAAGTTGGCTGTGGTACAGGAGGAGGTGGTGATGGAGAGGTCTTTCTTTGGGATTTGCCTTGGTAATTTTAGTTGTGGGGTGAACTGCGTGAGTTACAGTAGTGGCTCGAAAAAAAAGGTACGACTTACGGAATTCATGGTAGGCAGACAACATAAGAGAGGAGAGGACGGACGACGTTTAACACGATAGGGGTGCGTTACGATTTTATATCATGGTCAATGTAGCTTGTATTTAATTTGGAGTAGTATCTCACTCAATAGTAGGCAGGTCCGTAGGCAGATATGTACGTCATTATCGATCAATACATCAATACCCATACACGTATCCAAAAACCCCAATACCAATTCGTAACGTGCAATAAAAGCAAACCCCAACCCGCTCGCATCAATTCCAAAAACCCAACCAAAAACCCAAAGGAAAAAAAGAAAAAGCACTCAAACACTCTTCACCTTCCCCCCACCACGACTCTCTTCTTTGTTTGACTACCCGTAACCTTCCCTACAATCACATCGTCATTGCCGCCATTAGGAGTCCACAATGTTCCATGCCCACTCTTCATCCTTCTCACCACCATCTCAACTTCATCGTCGCCCTCGCGCACATCTGAAGAGTCGGAAGAGGAGATTGTGGAAGTCCTTGAGAGCCCCGGGATTGCCTCAGTAGGGTGAGCGCCAGAAGGCGTCCATAACGTTGAGGGTTCCACTGGGAGCGCAGTTACTACTCTCCGTCCGATCTTGAGCGAGAACTGTTGCTGCTGCTCGGTGTGTTTAGGTTCGCTATTGTCATCTGGGATGGCGATCAAAGTGCGGGGTGACCTTGATTTCCGTAGAACCGGTGGTGATTGTTGGTTACCCCAGAGACTGCCGGTTGCCATGGTACCAGAGTGGTTATTCCTTGCCTTTTTGAGGACGACACCGCGCACGGGAGGTTGGCTGGTCGTTCGTGCGGCCGTGTGTTTGCTCCAGGTATAGGATGGTTCCGGCTCAGCGACAACAGCGGGGGTAGACGGAATCCATAGAGGCGCCGGTGGAGGCGAAGGAGTTCGGGCGGTCAGTAGTCTCCCTCCCACCTTCACGGAAAGCTCATTGCGGTGCTCCTCATCGTCGTTCAGTACTGCGATCAATGTCCGACTGGACTTTGATTTCCGTAGAACTGGTGATTCAGCAGGTTGTTGGTGATCCCAGAGATCTTTGGAAATAACAACTTTGCTTTTCTTGACGACGATTTGGCGATCTGGACCCCATAGTGGTCCAGTCGCCTTCGGGAGTGGAACGTCGGTGGCCACTTTCTTGGGCGCTGAGACGGCGATGCCAGAAGGTGTGGCGGTGGTAGTACGCTCTGCAGTCTCCTTGTTCCATAATGGTGACATTGGTGTTGAGGGGAGGGTAGGAGTGGATGGTATCGTAGCTGACCACAGTCTACCGGCAACCTTTACTTCAACCTTTCCAGTCTCTGGTGCCTCAGTCTTTTCTACTGCAATCAATGTGACCCTCGATTTCGATTTTCGCAGAGTAGGTGCTTGCTGGACAGGCGGCTGTAGGCTCCAGAGATTCGAACTGCCGACCACGACCTTGCCCTTCTTAACCACAACATCCCGACTATCCCATAGAGGACCCGTCGCTTTCGGCAGGTTAACGCTTATCTTTCTCGGTGCAGTAACCACTCGTTCAGGCATAGCAGTCGTAGTTCGTTTCGCAGCGTCCTTTGTCCACAGTGGTGCCTCTAGAGTAGTGGTGGGAGGGGGAGGGGGGGACGGCGCTCGAGCGGTCCATAGTCTTCCTGCAACCTTGATCTCAACCTCCTTGACGGTTTCATACTTCTCCACAGGGATAACCGTTATGCTGGACTTGGATCTCTGGAGGGGTGGCGGCTGTAACGCCTCGGCATGGTTCATGAGATTTGTAGAAACGACCACTTTGCCCTTCTTCACGACGACATCCCGGCCAGTCCATAGGGACCCTGTCGCCCTCGGAAGCTCAGAGCTGACTTTCTTCAGCGTTGGTGCGGTTAACCGAACGGGGATGGCATCGGTCGTGCGGGGAGCTTCTTTAGCAGGGATCCACACGGGTATTTCCTCCTTTGGGGCGGGAAGCTCCGGCAATTCTGCGACCAACAATCTGCCAACAACCTTAATCTCAATTTTCTCCACTTCTTCAGCCTCCTCATCCTTTCTCTCCATAATTAGCGTTCGACTCGACTTTGTGCGCTTCAAGACCGGCGGTTGCAGAGACGACTCGGTGCGGCAATTCGTAGAAACGACGATTTTACCCTTCTTGATCACAACATACCGGTTATCCCACAGCGGTCCAGTAACCTTGGGGAGGTCGAGGCTCATCTTTCTGGGCACTACAATACTGCGCTCAGGCATGGCGGTAGTTGTTCGCAAGGCCGTCTCCTTGGTCCACAATGGTGCGTCGGCGGCGACAACACGGGAAGGAGGTGACTGACTTGTTGTAGCAGTCCATAACCTACCTGCGACTTTCACCTCGATTTTCTCAACCTCTTCCTCGTCAACTTCCTTCTTTTCCATCGCGAGTACAGTCAAGCTAGATTTCGATTTTCGTAAAGCTGGACGTTGGGCGGGCTTCTCCTGATGATTCCAAAGACCTCCAGAGACGACGACTCTTCCCTTCTTTACAACGATATCCTGCGGCAACTGTGGCATATTCCAAAGTGAACCTGTTGCTTTGGGAAGGTCGACACTCATCTTCTGGACCGCCTTGACACCGCGTTCGGGTGCGGCGGTAGTTGTGCGTGAAGCGGTGGCAGGGGTCCACAGCGGTGTTTCCTTTGGAAGGGGTGTAATGACCTTGGGTATTGGCGCGGTCCACAATCGTCCACCGACCTTGACTTCAACTACCTTCTCTTTCTCGGCATCCGTCTTCGGTACGGCGACCAATGTGCGGCGCGACTTTGAGTGTCTCAACGCAGGCGCGTGAACAGGCTCAGCGAGGTTCCAAAGACTATTAGACACGACAACCTTTCCCTTCTTAACGGCGACATTCCTGTGGTCCCATAAACTCCCCGTGGCTTTCGGTAGGTCAATGCTCATCTTTCTCGGCGCGGGGACGACTCTCTCAGGCTTAGCGGCGGTGGTGGTGCGTTGTGCAGTTTCCTTGGTCCACAGAGGGAATGTGGGAACGGCGGGTAGATCGGGCTTGGGTGCTGGTGCGTTCCACAATCTCCCTGCGACTTTCACTTCAATCTTCTCAACCTCGGGTACTGCCTCAACAGGCCGCACAGTCAGACTCGACTTTGATTTTCGTAATGTTGGACGCCAGGCCTGCTCAGGCTCAGGAAGGCCTAACAGACTCCCGGAAACGATAACTTTTCCTTTCTTGACCGAAACACTCCGATTTTCCCATAAATTCCCCGTGGCTTTTGGCAAGTCAATGGTCATGGTGCTCAGCGTAGAAATGAATCTATCGGGCGTGGAAGTCGCTGAAGTCGTCATGTGTTGCCTAGTTTCTCTGGTCGACAATGGCGATGTGGGTACAGTAGAGGGCTCGAGTCTCGGTGAGGCGCTGGCGGTCCACAACTGTTCATCAACCTTCGGCACCACATCCGCGTTATCCCCGTCCACGTGTCTAGTTTGTGCATTCCACAGACCACCCCCAACCTTGATCACCGGCTTGATGTCCGGAGTCACTGCCTTCCTAATACGTTCCGGGATCGCATCTGTAGTTCTTTTGGCCTCCTTCTGACTCCATAATAATTTCTGACCGTGATTGCGTTCCTCGGCGTGGCCGGCGAAAGACGTCGCATCCCTCCATAGCCCCTTCAACGACACCGACAATGGCTGCCATAGCTGCGGTTTCTTGGGCTGCGAACCATCGCCACTCAGGGTCCAGAGCGATCCGTCGGCTCTTAGAGGCTCCGCGGAGATAGGCGCAGGCTTCGGCCGAGATGACAGGGCGGCAGGTGTGCTTGCGGTAACGACGAATGCCTTGTTAGAGGAGGTAAGAGTCCACAGTGCTGCCTGCTGCTGGTCCATGGAGCTGTTTGTTGATGATGGCGAGGTGGTGGTTGTGGTTGTAGCGGTGTCGGTGTCGGTGTCGGTGTTGGCGACGGTGGATGGCCACAAGTAACGACGACTGTGCCTGCTCTCGTCGGCGACCACTGGTGGGGGCAGAGCGATTGGCGCGCTGTAATCGGGGGAGCGGGTGTGAGGCTGTGGCAGGGATGGCTTCGTCGCAATGGCTTGGGGGACAACAGCGGGAGAGGCGTGCGGGGAAGAACTTCGCGCGGGGGGAACAGGGGGGACAGCAAGCGCGGCGGACGAGAAGACTCTTCCTCCGACTTGTACCACAAACCGCTGCTGCTGCTGCCCCCGCACATTCTGCTGCTGCTGCTGCTGATGAGTGTTCGCGATGACAAGTCGTTTTGACCGCCGCACAACTGCCGAATTTGCAATTGGGTGCACGTGCACGGTCTGTTGGGGCTCGACGCCAACAACCGCAAGGATCCCTGCACGTGTAGGGATTGCGGCGTGGGACCACAATCCCTTGCCCTTAGTCTGCATGGAGAATCCGTGTAAACGCCCATCCGTTGCAGGAGTCCAGAGCGAGGTCGATTTAAACGCTGGCATCGAATCATCCCTCACTCTTGCCCTGTTTCCTCTAGTCGGCGTATCAAACACAGCAACCTTCACATCTTCAGCAGCCGGCCACAGCTTCGTCGTCCTCTTTCTCAACGAACGTCTCTTCGGGTCGCTCCACAGATACTCTTTCGGCCTCGACACCATCACCGGCAACTTCGGCAAGGCCTTTGCCTGGTACTTCTTTGTGATGCCGTCCAAGATCTTTGCGACTGGCTTCTCGTGGTTCATTGTGGCTGCTGGGGGGACTCCGACTTGCACGTGTCTCTTAACGGTGACTGTGGTCGTTGCTGGCTTTCCGCCCCAGAGCTTTTTCAACTTTCCGAGTTTTCCCAGCAAGCCCGTTGCTTCCACTGTTGGGCACCACGGTTAGAAAGGGTATGTCTACGGGAACTGCGGGGGCAGGAAGGGAACGAACCTGTAACGACTTCTTCGACAAATGCTACTCTCCGTTTTGCGGAGCTACCTCGGCGGTGGTTTGAGATGATGCTTTTGGGTCTAAAGTTTGGATCTCGCCACAGCCCCGTCTGCTCTCGCACAACTGGAGCTCTCGGTTTTTGCCACGTCCTCCTGGTCTCCAACTGCATAGGCGCAACGTCGAACCGTTTTTGGGGGCGGACGGCAATGGCGGCAGGTGGTAGAGCGCAGGACCGGCAGGAAGTAGTATATAACTGTGCGTTATCCCAGAGACACGTTCCGGCGTTGATCTCTGGCAACACGACCAGTGGTGCTCTCCAAAGTCCAGCCTTGGGCTGGGAGCAAACATCCAGGGGCATAATTTCATCGTACATATCGGTCTCCCCTTCGCTCTTGGGACTCGCTAACACGGGAGAGAGAACAATGGTGGGGTTAACATACACAGTTGATGGTAGGGGCTCGATAATTTCCATCTCAAACTCATCATCGATTTCGCTCCCAAGTTCTGATTCCGACTCCGACTCCACTAACCGGAGCATCTCGACGCTCTTCGACAACTGCGGTACTTGTTGGAGGTATTCAATCTGTGCGTCTGCCAACTGCTTCTGCCACCCTCCGACCGAGCCTGTAGCAGTAGTATCCGTGGTAGCGCTTGTCAACGCGATCGACAACCTTCTCTCCAGGCCAATCTGCAGCTTCGCCACAGAAGTTCTTCGCTGCGAAAGCTGTTTCGAGTCGAGCGAGTCAAATGGACTCAAAGGATCTTCCAAACACAACGTCTGACGCATCCCCATCCACTGTGTCTCTTGCTGTGAAACCTCGAATTCCAATTGTTGAATAAGCGAATCACGGCTTGGATCACTGGGTACAGCTGCGAGAGCTTGCTGCTTTGATGTCAACATTGTCAAACGGGTTTGGATCCTGACTGCGGACGACAGCGGCGGTTCCATTATGCTGGATATTCTCTTTTGGTGTACCTGGGAGATTGGGCGCCCCTTCGGCGGCACCGTACCTAGGGGAGCTGGCAGCTGTTTGCGTCTTCCATAGAATGTCGGGATTTTATCGCCCAACTTGAAGCGGTGGGGAACGAGGCGCTGGTGGCGAAGGTGCATTTCCTCCAGCTCCATTGCGTCTTCAAGGTCTGAGATTATCACGGATTCGGAGAACCCGGCCGACGATGGCGATTGTGATTCGGAGGCATCTGTATATACTGGAGAGATGGGGAAATTATTGTCGTGTTCGAGATCCACAGAGAAGGCTGTGGGTGAGGGAAATGATCGCCTTCGCCTAGCCCTTGGCGAGGAGTGTGAGGATGCCGCAGTTGTGAGGGAGGGCGCAGATTCTTCTTCTCCTTCGTTCTCTTCCACGGGTGGAGAATTGAGGAATGACATGCCTTTGTGGAAGTCGACCACGATTTCTTCCGGATTCTCAGCCAGTACGCTACTGATGGAAGGATGATGAGGCGAATCCATCGGTACTAGAGATAATCTTCTTGTCTCCTCTGAAACTGTGGTAGGCTCTGTCGGGATTTCCACGTTATTGATGGCGACAGAATCTCTCGGAGCATCTGGACTATCTATGGGACTGACAGCCATATTCTCAGGTCCGCTTCTCCTATTTGGGATATCCACCAAGACTGGCCCTTCATTCTTTGCCACAGGCGCCACGCTCGCTATCCATGCTTTGGCAGTTTCGTAGGGTGTTGGAGGAGCGGGCGTGGCGGGAGTTATAGCGTTTTCCACAGCGCTTCTCGGCGGACCAAGTGAACTGTGCCTTGGCGGGAGAACCAGGATTGGCGGTGGAACTGACTTTCTTACTTTCTCCAGCGGCGAGGTGGGGAGAGGCTGATCTGGCTGGGGAGGCGGTGCCGTCACTGTCGTAATTGCGGTGCGAGCACCTTTGCCGCGGGGAGGGCTTGGGAACTCTGGCTGACCGAGAGGGAAGAGGGCTCGCGAACTGTCTCGCATTTTCGTTGGTCGCTTGCGGGAAAGGATTGGCGAGAGACGGCCACTCCCACTGCCACTGCAACTGTTGGGAAGTTCGGGTATTTCTCTTTGTGGTGGAGGTCCGGCAGGTGCTGACGGAGAACGTCGAAGAACGCCAATGGAACGAGGTGTATATCTCCCTGTTGATCTTGCAATTTCGTCCTGGCCTGATACTAAGGAATGGACAAGCGCCGGGTTGTCGTATTCAATGCCGTTCATAAACAATACCCTCTGACCTCCGTCCTCCACCATCGACCTCTGCGGCATCGATCTAGGCGCAGGGGTGAGTGTGAATCCTGTTTGCGAATACGTATACCGCGTCATATCATCATCTTCAGTAGAATAAGTGTTTCTATACCCGCGTTGCACCCCGTTCTGTGGAACCTCATCCTGTGGGATCTCGTTCTGTGGAGCTACGATGTCCTGATACTCACCCCGAAGGTTTGCCACAGCACTGACCCTGGGAAGCACCGGATTTCTCGGAAGTGTTGATTGTGAGTACCGAGAATCCACGATGGATGTCGGTAGTCCCGCAAAGCTTGCAATTGTCCTTGGAGTCTCAAAGACTTCGCTACCTCCTCCAAGTTCTTGCCTTCTACTTTCTTCTTCGCGCTCAAAAACTGCGTCGACCCTTGCACGCTCCTGCCCGGCCGCCATTTGCAGTGACACCGTCCGCATGTCCCTACCTCTCCCGGAACCCTGTGCATGAAGGATCCCGCCGCTTAGCATTGGCCCAGATATGTTGGGGCGACCGCCGGCGTGGGATGGGAGCCGCGTTTCCACCAGTTGGTTTTGCGAGAGAGGGGGACGAGGAGCGCTGGAGGCTTCGGACGCCCATGAGGCCATGGTTCCTGGGTGCACGATCGGAGCGCCGAGAATGCCACGGAAAACACTGGAGTTGGTTCGAGCGGACTCGACATCGGCGGAACGGTACTGCTGCGATGAGTGCTGCGCGATTATGGATGTGGTAGAGCCTAATCTTTGCATTCTTCCGTTGGAATCTACACGTGGGTAATCGCTTGGTCCATGGTTGCCATCTTGGATTTCCGGGCGGTCAAGCAGGAAGAAAGACATAGGGAATGCACGAAGCAATGCTGGATATATGTTAACGTCTCTACCCCACACCCCCAGAGCTCGGTGTAGCCTTACCCAGCAGAATGCTCAGTGTTATCAACGATGGACTGAGCCGCACAAATATACTCCCTGCCCTAAGCTGATATGGCGCAGCAGCAATACTCCACGCCATACCCGTCACCACGACCGCGATCAACCCGATCTCTTCTCTTCCGCGCTTGCCGCCCCGATACACCCCCAACGCGCGCACCACACTCACCGCCATAATCGTCCCATCAAAAAACAGCTGCGTGATCCCCGGCGCCCGTCCATAGCTTACCGTGTCCGCGCTCGGAAAACACACGGGCACGAAAATACTCCTGGTCAATCCAACGACGGTTGCTCCGATTATGCCCCGCATGATGATGAAGAAATATAGCACTGCGTACTCGCTCCTAGTCTCTATAGGTGGCCGAACGGCAAACATGACCAGCGCTAGCAGGAGTGTGCGCGAAAGTTGATCCGCGAGTGCCACCAGGATCGAGAGGATACTGCATGGTAGCCGCAGCAGGATCAGAAGCGTGCTGAACTGAAGAATGCTCCATATAGCGAGCGAGAGGAGAAGCAGTACAAAGGTTACGCGCAGTGGACACTTTGTAGACCGTAGAGATGTATAGGGGAGGAGGGATAGGGTTGATGAGAGTACGAAGCCACTGGTGAGTGTCAGTCTGTTTTTCTGGTGGGAGGCAAGGGGTGATTACAGCCCGAAGGTGATGGAGAGGACGCCGGCGGCTTCCATCTTGTGGAAGGTTCTTGATGGACTATTGAGGCCTTCCCGAAGGAAAGGGAATGTTTCGATGGCCCTGCCAGAACGAAGGTGAAGAGTTTGAATGAAAGGTGGGAAACAAAGAACCAGTCCAAAAGAATGAGATTATACGGCCGTGACGACTTTGACAAATACCGGTTAGCCCCCTCCCCTCCTTCCTATGCGCCCATTTAGATCGAGTGATATCTACCTAACCTCAGCCGGTGGTGTAAGCAAGAAAAAGGCCAGCACAGCTGTAAACGAAAATAATATGTATATTAATAAACAAGAACGAGATGGGACGGAAAGGAAAACCTCCGGATGGTGTGCGAGGGAGAAGAGGAGCCCAGAGGGAATGGGGGAAGATGTTGGTTTTACTCGATGAATGCGAGGCGCCTGCCCATGAGAAACTTACGGTTGCATCTTGCGAAACCTGGAGTGGGGGAGAGGCACGTCACAGATCCACTCCCCCGGGAACTGTCAAACTACTTTTTTTCTTTCGCACCCTGAATGAGAGTTTCGAGAATGTGGCGTACCCAGGTACCAGTTGGTGGTGCATTTTTGGGACGCGGTGCTGCAGTTGCCTGACAGTGCACATGCAACTTGCAACTGGGCGTTTCCATAGACATCTGAAACCACTCGTGAGACATCTGAAACAAAGCTGGCGCCTGCGTCAAACCCAACGAAGCCACATGTATGTAGCACAGCATGATGGTGAACTGCGCCGCACTGTCTTGCTGAAGTCACGTTGAACAACAATTACAGCAACATCTGCATTCTAGGCATGTTACTATTATGTTGCTCGCTGTGGACTCCAATCGGAGTGTTTCCAAGCCCGCAAGAAACTTCGAAGCGTTCAAGCATCAGCAAGCGAGAACAGGGGTATGACTTTCGCAATTCACGACGCCATCTGCGAATCCCTGGTTCGCATCAGTCAGGAGACTTGGGGTGGTTGCAGAAACGAAGGGAAAAAATTTATAAGCTCATGGGGTCGACGTCGACACTGCGAAGCTCGGCTGCTGCTGACAACTCCCGCACCGCAAATCCTCTTCGGAATACTGACCGCGCAGAATGGGGGATGCAAGGTTGCAGAGAATCAAGAACGGTTAGAATGCAGACTCTTACTCGAACGAAGACATAAAACGTCTGACACAGTGCCTTTAGAATTGAAGAGCGGTGAAGGCAGGGCATGTCGCGTGCCCAGACGTATGAGAGCCTGTGCTCCAAAGATACGGTCATTGAAGGGTCTGGGATGAGCTCAGCACGCATCCAAATCCCTCTGTGGGAACGACGGTCTCACTGATAACGGTCGCCGGGGTCGTGGACGTATCGGCTTATCGACCCTGCATCTGCGGCCTGCCGACCCGATCCGACATGCCCGAGTGAGATCTCCTGCGGTCTCATTGGTTGCCACCACCAGCCTACTTGGTAGCCCTGGCTTCGACGGGCCCTAGTGGACGATCCGGACCGACGGGCATCTTCCAGCGGATGGAAACAAGCTAGCTCCAGTCTTAAGTCGCAGTACGCTCTTATCTCGCGAGTGAGTACATAAGGCGTGACTGGGTGGCCGAATTGCGCCGCAGGGTCTATGAGCACCTTGTTGGCTACCGGGGACACTCTTTATTCACTCATAGTTCTCATCCCCCCCCCATTCTCTTCTCATCTTCCTCCTCACCTTCACAGCAACAATGGGAAACTCACACTCCAAGCGCTCCCGCATCACCACCTATCCCGCCGAGCGCAAGAGAAGAACCGGGTCCAGAGGCTCAGATCTGACGCTGACCAGCAGCCTCAATGACGGAAATGACGCCACGCCGACCATCAATGTCGCAACCGTCACAAAATGGGAAGACAAGCTTCTTTCGGATCCCAAGGTTGTCTACAATACCCACATACCTGTCTCCACGGGCTAACCAGAACGCAATAGAACCGTCTGGCACTGAACGCACTCACGTCCCATGCCGCCACCGCAATCCTGCAGAACCCGACCGCCTTGCTGCAGGACACGCACCTGTTCAGCGACAAGGTGGAGATGGGCACGCCGGTTACAAATCAACGCTCGTCGGGGAGATGCTGGTTGTTTGCGGCCACAAATGTGTTCCGCGTCGGCCTGATAAAAAAGTACAAACTCCCGTCGTTCGAGTTCTCGCAGAGCTACCTGTTTTTCTGGGATAAGCTGGAGAAGGCGAATTTCTTTCTAGAGCGTGAGTGGACCTCCCCAAATGAAGGATTGGGGTGTTTTTGCTGATGGGTTTTGTGGGGGGAAAGAGGTTGTTGATACTGCGAATGAACCGCTCGACGGACGATTGGTACAGTATCTTCTTCATGCACCGGTGGGAGATGGCGGACAGTGGGATATGGTGGTCAATCTCGTTGAGAAATATGGTCTGGTACCGCAGACAGTATTCCCGGACTCTTTCAACGCCAAAGCATCTGGTGTGTACTACCCAACCCCCTCCCCCTTCATCGCTAACACCACTAGGCCGAATAAACTGGTTGATAACCGCCAAACTGCGCGAAGCAGCTCTGCACCTCCGCCTCCTCGCCACAGCAACCGAAAAGCCCGTCACAGACGAGATCGCAAAATACAAGTCAAAAGTGATGCAGACGATCTACGGCGTTCTCACACTCTCCCTTGGCGCTCCCCCAAAGCCAAACGACACCTTCACATGGAACTTCGTCGACAAGGAACAGAAATATCGCTCCATAACCACAACTCCATTAGACTACTTCCACGACAACGTCAACACAGTCTCCACCCTCCTAAACCTCAGCCTCACCCCTCCCGGCATCGCAGACCGCTTCTCCCTCATCAACGACCCAAGAAACCCCTACATGCGTCTCCTTACCGTCTCACGCCTCGGCAACATCGTCGGCGGGCGGGGGGTGCTCTACGTCAACGTCTCCATGGAGACCATAAAATCCGCAGTCATAAACATGCTCAAAGCGGGACAGCCTGTATTTTTTGGCTGCGACGTGGGGAAATACTCAGAGCCCACCAAGGGGATCCTGGACACCGCCCTCTTCGACTACGAGCTCGGCTTCAACGTTTCATTGTCTTTGACGAAAGCGCAGCGGTTGGAGGCCGGAGAGAGTAGTATGACGCATGCAATGGTATTGAGCGGGGTGAATATTGTTGAGGGGAAGCCGACGAAGTGGAGGGTGGAGAATAGTTGGGGGGATGCGAAGGGGGAGAAGGGGTACCTCGTTATGACCGATGAGTGGATGGATGAGTTTGTGTACCAGGCGGTTGTGGCGCCGGAGTTTGTGGGAGAGGAGGTGAGGAAGGTACTTACGCAGGAACCGATACGGTTGGAAATTTGGGATCCAATGGGGAGTCTTGCGTAGAAGCAGGGACAGGGAGGGGGGAGTGGGTTATACGGCGAGGATCATATATAAGTTTTCTTTGCGTTATTTGTTTGTTGCATGCGGAATATACCAAAGGATGTTATCATTTACCGCGGATACTGGCTCTTCCACGGCATTTGCAGCTGTGACTCTTTGCGCAGCGCCACGAGTGAAAAACTGTATATCACGCCATAGCAGTCCGTTATGGTGTAGTGGCTAGCATCGGCCGCTCTCATTCTAAGAGCATCAAACCGGCCAGACCGGGGTTCGATTCCCCGTGACGGAATATTTCTTTTGTCAATATTCGCACCTTATACAGGTGATTCCCCCAAGACAAACTGGCCGTTGACACAAAGCCAGGCGAACAGACGTGAATCTTTGACATGAAATCAGCATCTGTGCAAAGACAGGCGGACAAGTTGCGTCTCACCTCCGGACTATCCGACTCACTATTCAACCAAGACTTTTTGCCGCGATGAAGCGCAGGTAGGAGATTTCATCGTTGGTTTAAAATGCATAAGCAGTTTTGATCTAAATACAAAAAAATGTTAGCTGATCCTAATGGTAGTATAGATGCATATAAGGTGGTGTATATGTTATGAGAACTAGCAGTAGAATAGAGGTATTATACCACCTAGTACATAGTATTTGCAGGATAGCTGTCAGACCCGAAGCCAGAAGCTAAGGTATAAAAGGGGCCACAATGCCGTCCTCCTTTACATCTCAATCCTCACGACCCTTAGCTCTTTTTCTCTCATCCACCGACACCCTCCACATTTCCAGTATCTCTGCCCCCAGAAAAGCTGGAATGAGGTTTAACCCAGCAGCGAGAGCTCAGAATCTCCAGCTCAGAGCCCCAACTCAAGGCCGGTGACCCCCGGCCCCACGGTTACTGCCGGGCTAGGGGCAAATCGCAGACAAGAGTTAATTTGTTTGTCTGCTTTATTTGTTTTGACATCTGCTTGACCAGTTTGTATTGAGAACTTGAGAAGCTACAGAGAGACAATTAGATGATGTGACAAATATTTTGGGAATTTTTACCCGCGCTTCATCGCGGCAAAAAGCCTTGGTTAGATAGTAAGTTAGATAGTCCAGAGGTAAGTCAGACAAGTTGCATCTCTCGAGCAAACTTAGAATGGCTTGCGCGGGGCACCGGGCGTGGTCTTGTTTGCCGGCCTCCAGTGTGTCAACATTTCGTCGTCCTCCTCTGGGTTAATTGGAACACTATTGAATGACACGACACTGCTATCCGACCTGGGTATGAGGCAGGCTTCTCCTTGTCTCGCCTTCTCACAACTATATTCGGTAGCCACCAATTCGACAAAGTTGCGTTTAATTTCCTTTGAACATGTTGGCATGCACCACTCATACCACTTGTGTGAACCGCCGGTATACCGTTTAGTCCGTTTTGCACATTTGTTATGCGCTTCAATCCAAAGGTAACAGGCCTTGCACGAGAACTTTGAGACTCCAATATAATTATATGTAGAGTTCGCCGTGTTCAAATCCAGATGCAGAATGAGTGAGATTTCGCAATGTACAACTGGCCATGGAGCGGCTAGGGGGAAATTTTCGGTAGTAGTCGAAGTAGTGGATTGGTAGTCCGCGATTCTATACATGGCGTCACGAATTTCGCACCATTGCTGCTCTCTGGTTGGCCAGGCAGGCATGCTAGGGACTGGATCCGGAACCACTGTGATAGAGAATTTGCGTTGATAGACAGCATGCAGCCGAGGGGACCAGGCAGACGCGATTAAAATCTCAATGTTGCGATATTTGGACGTTATCTTATCAATGGCTCTTCTGAGGTTCGTTCTCTCTGTCATAGTCAGGAAATGGAAGATAATAGCAGAACCACAGGGAAACTTACTTCTCGTGATGCTACAGACGCGGTCAGCCCATGTCTCATAGTCCGTAAGCGAAGCCAGCAGTTTTTTTTGCACGAGCATTAGCCATCCGCATGCCTTTAATGAGCCATATTAACGCTGTTTCATCGTTAGGGTTTTGGTCTAATGTCGACAAATTGGCCGAACACAGATCGAGGGCCTTTCACATGTCGCGAAACGTTGCCAGATTGTCTTGCGTTTCATCCACGAAGTCCGCTTTCTGCCCCTTACACCATAATTCGTAGCCCTCTTTGAAGGTGACGAGTTGTTTCCAGTATTTTGTGAACTGTTTTCGAACCTTCGCGATAGAAAATTTGAATATGCATTGATACAGAGCGTCATGAAGGGGCTCATCACTGGGGTTTGGGCGGTGCATCGGTGGTGATGTACCACGATCGCCACGTGACCCAGTATGTCGCTTTGAGTAATGCTCAGAAAGCTCCTTCAGTTGCTGCCACACAGTATTAAGAAATTCGATAGTCTTCTGCGGTACCCCAGCGTTGCCCGAAACAACCAATTCAATCTCTGACTTGGTAAGACGAAGGGCGATAGCGATCACTTCGTGCTTTTCCCCCGACACGGCTATGGCAGCAAGTGCGTCGAGAACAGGAGTCACCGTCGGTTCGCCGGCGGAAATACTGTAAATGGACCATGATCATAGGTGATACTATCCAAATCCCTTGAGCGGATGTCCTTCGCGTCGGCAGATATGAAGTGGTGAGAATGTAAAGCTCTCATCAAAGCAACACAAAGGGTTGCGTCGGGAACTTCGGTTGTAGGCGGATCTGATGGGGGGTTAAACTTGCGGGGAGGGACCAGATGGCTGAGGTATGGAGTAGGGCGTTTGGGGGCGTCGGAGGGTTGGATTGGCCTGGGCAAGCCGAGGGGGAGGATTAGAAGCGAACTTGCCTGCTACGACTCCGGCCCAGGACATAGCAGGGAGGTAGATGTTGGTGGTGTGTACTTATTGAACAGAACTGCGAACAGGGGGAAAAGTGATAGATAGCGAGCAAGTGGGGTCAAATACCACTCTGAAGTGCAAATGTAGGGGCAAAGTATGAAGTGTCGTGAATGGGCAGGTGTTGAGGCTCTTTACAGGGCCTTGGCGGTGGAATGCTTAGCATTTAGAGGTAAAAACCTTCGATGGACGACATGTGCAGTGCCGATCCGAGTTTCATAGATTAAAAAAATCAATCCATCTGAATCATAGCATGACATTCCCAATGCTCAATTCAACGACACTACATTCTACATTGTTAACTCCGAAATATGCCATTACTGTACAACCGAAAAGATAACAACGCGACCATCAACACTAAAATGGCGGTTAGAATCATCCCCAAATCAAAGGAACTAAATGCAGCTTACCCGCTGGTGCTAAACTTCGTTACGTTCCCAAGGCCTCCTTCATATGGCCTGATAGTACTGTATTGAAATGTTAGGCCTGATCAGAATAACAGTGGGCGAACATACGAGATAGTATTCTGGTGAATAGTCTTCAAACTGGTATCATCGGTAGTAGTATTCCTTCCCTTCAAATCCATCTGCCTAAACATGTTCAATGCGCTGCTCTCCTGGCTAGTATCTTTCTGCGCCTTGTCAGGGTCGTCCACGCTATACGCTTGTTTCCAACCGCTCATACCGCCCTCGAACACAATCGGATGACAGTCGTGGCCGGCAGCAACAATTTGATCTTCCCGTGTCCACACCAGGCTTACAAAAGGCAATATCTGCGTAGTAACCGTCACAATGGCATGCGGCGGTTGCTCAGGCGCCGAAGGGTAAACAACGGTGACGGAGGAGTCGTGCGCCGTGTACCCAAGCGCATCTCCGGACGGCGAAAAGGCGACAGAATGAACCCAACCGCCTGAGGAGTTTGTAAACTCGCCGCAAACTGTGTTGAATGGTAGACGTTCTCCCCACACAGTCGGCTCGGGGCGTTTATCGACGCCCTTGATGAACGACGAGAAAACACGAGCATGGGCATCGGCAGAACCGGAGGCGAGAAGCACCGAGTTGGGATGCCACGAGAGGGAGAGAACGGTCGATCGGAGCGGTTTCTTCAGATGCTTGGAGACCCACCAGTCGTTCTCCTCCTCAAAATAGCACACAGCGATGACACGAGCTCCAGATCCAACGGCAAACTTGCTCTCATCGGGCGACCAGCGGACGTGGGTTGCTGCACGATTGATACGGAGGAGAACGAGGGTAGGTTTCCAGCCGGTTGGAGAAGGCTCCCAGACCAGAGCATTGCGATCTACAATATCAATTAGCTTCCATAGGGCAGCCAGGGTGAAGGTGCATACCTTGAGAACAGGTAACGATTTTCCCAGAAATTGGGGCTATATCGACGCTAGTGACAGTCTTGTCGTGTCCGGCAAGCTCATCTTGCAAGGTGAAACTGTTTCCGGAGCGAGCATAGAGCTGGACTCGGCTGTCGCGAGCTACAGCTAGCTGTGAGCGATCCGCACTGAATGAGTGATCGGCGATGGGCTGGTGGAACAGCAGATGAACGTCAGGTGCAGACATAGTGACTAGGAGACGATAGGAGCGGCACTCTACTATCGTTATTGATGAAAGGCAGGTGTGTGTGGGTTAGAGTTGAGGGTAGAGGTCAGAGCACGCGTCACCAAGCAAGCGGGGCAGCTCCGTCGGCTGCTGGGACCTGACTAATCCGTTGTGCGACAAAATACCGAATCCCAACACAATTGTAATACCGTAGCCACAATAGGGCGCTTCGAAAGTAGATTATATAAGAGCCTCTTTATTTCTGCTGTTTATTAAAATGAAACAATTGGTTGTGATTAAGCTATCGTGGTTCTTTTCGTTTCCCAACAGATTCGACAGGCAGTCAGAGTGTCGCTCAGAGTTGCTGTCGGGGGAACTTGCAGCAACTTATGGGGATCGTAATTTTGGTTTCTGATTTATCCCGTGAATGTACAGAAGGTAGTGTTAGTGTGGCAGTATCACATTGAAGAATTTTCATTGTGCCTGTCTAGCTTCTTGTTTCTGAAGTTAGCTTATTTATAAAGAAAGAGAGCAATACGCATTTGGCCAAAATAAATTGCTCGGGCATATATCGTTGAATAGAGCCGTTTAGCAGTTCCTGGTAATTAGGTGTCGCGGTATTTAGTGTAGCGCAAAGTGAAGGCTAAAATGGTGGAAAAATTCGGTGTTAGCAGACAAACAGCCGTGGTATGCTACTAGTTCAACCTCATCCTAACTAAGTACACCTGAGATGCCACCATAGCAACAGAGAAGAGCTATCACCGCTCTGGTTGTAGTTATTGCAATCTCACAGCGACAGAGAACTCTGCAAACTATTCAGAACCCCGTAACTCTGCACCCCAATCACATACATTCAGCAGCACTTTTAGCTGTTATTCCGAGTCTCTCTTAGAATGGGAGAAGTTATATTGCTTAGAAGTTCCTTTGCTACTTTGTCTGATCCAGAGCGCTGCAATACACTTCCTTCCTACTCCAAAACCCCGCATTTTATACCCAAGGACAGCGCCTTAGCTTTTACTGGCAAAATGTTGTAAAGTTTAAGAACAATAACAGAGCTACCATAACATGGTGGTAGTTAGCATGGTGGTAAAAGCTGTTGTGGTAAAATCCAAACAAAAACATTGTCTTTAGCCTCATCTCTACAACAATTGGCATCGTTGCCCTTGGAGATACCGCGACACCCAATTACCACGGAACTGCTAAACGTCTCTAATGAGTGGCTTTATTAGCTTATATGAATTCAAAACAAAACAACCTTTGGTCGAGGTAACCATACTCTAAAAGGTCCAAGAGTTTTTGTATGCCTCTGATGATAGAACCCCTTCCACCTCGTGGAAAAAAAATTCGCTCCCTGACGGGGGCAGACTTGATGGGTTTCCGGCGAGTGACTCTCCAGGATTGTTGGCAGTAGCAGAGGCCTCGCACCGCTTCAACGTCGTTGTTACGCCCGGAGGAAATTAGCTTGTCCTAACCATCAATGTCCTTCAGTAGCACCTTCACCCTGTCAAGCCAGAGGTTTCTGGTCATTTCTAGGAGTATCAGTATGATTCGAGGGACTGTATGTGTCAGAATAGCTTTGTAATATGTACTGAGTACAGTACAAGAGAAAGAGCGAAAGAGTAGCCGCTGATTGAGGACGAATGCCTTGGCTCATGACTTGCTTGTCAATTGTAGCGGCTAATATATAAAGTTGACTTCTTGACCAACAAGCCGACTTATTTACAAAGCGACGTACTTGACGCAGAATTCGGAACAACCCTAATACTACCGCGACATCTCGGAACCTGGTCCACGAGTAGAACTGTATGCGTCGTGCCTGGAATGGCTTCACGGCGCTGGCAAAGAAAATACGGTACCTAATCAGGGCGGACATTAGGAAATTGTATTTGCTTGTATACACATGTTTCCCGCACCGCCACTCATGGTAAGGCTGGTGCTTTGCCTCTCCACTGACCGGAAAGTGGCCGAAGATTTGTTTGTGGTACATGGACATTGTCTCGAATCGTCGATCGTCGGGCGGAGCGGGGTGGATCGAGCCATCACTGCCGTTTCTGCGTTCTTGGTCCTGCCGACTCTTGGTACAGATCTAATTGCGGTAGGTCGCTTCCATATAGTCCCGTGCAGTCGCTCCTTGATAAAGAGTCACAATTTCCCTCATCAATGATGATTTTCCGGACACCTTTGCACTCGGAGGATAAAGCGGCGGTTGAGGGTATCTCACCCCGATTCTGTAAAGCTAACTGAGTGCTCTAGCAGTCACTTTGCATTCGCGGTCGGAGTCCCCGCAACTGGCCGCTGTGTTGTCACTGGTTTTGTCCTGATGGCCTTAAAAACTAAAATCAAGATAAGACATTTTGTCCTCGTCATACACATCTATCAAATCTTTTTCCGTAACATTTCCTCAAAGACAGTAATTCCCATCGTCATGGTTAGGGCTAGTCGTTACATATTCCTTGCACATAGAGTATAGACACAGCATTCAGTGTTGGCCAGCTTATAGTTCCAACACTTTGACTCTCAGAGTCTCCTAACTAAGTTAAGTTGTAGAGTTCGTCCAGATTTTTCATTCGGTAATGCAGCATAGCCTTTCCCCAGACTTCTATCCAAATGTCTCGAGTATTTCCATCTGTCTCGTTTCGAGAATGTTACTTGGATGCTTCTAAGAACTTGTTGATTAGCTATCTTCTCGAGGCCTGAAAGCCCGTATATATACAGACTTGTCTCCTGTATCCACATCCATATTCGTCTCCATATCTATCCCCGTTTGCTATCCGTTTGCACTGATATGAGCCGCTCTACACTGATATGAGCCGCTCTCCTGAGGCATATCTTCATACACCAACTGCATAGCAAACGGACCTGAGCAGTGAGGCTCACGATGCAGGTATACATGCAACAGACATGGCTCGAGTCTGGATGAGTGATGGCCTATGACTCGATCAGTATTATGTGATAGCTACAAGATCCCAAGACCTCGAGCGAGACCAAGCCAGCAAACGGCACAGATTAGGTGCTCATATATTCTCCGCTCTGGTGATCGATGGTAGTTACTATCGTTCCATGGAACTGTTTTGCCCATATGTATAGCGCGGGAATCTGGTTTGGGAATGACAGTAACGAGTTGATGAAACGGCAGTCGTGAGGACCCTAATAGAAGCAGCTATGTAGCTGTAAAGTCCGGCTCAGGTCAGCTTTCACTAGGGTACATTTTGGTGTAGTTACACTTCTTTGTCGTGGGGTTGTCGTGGGGTTGGCGTGAGGTTGGCATGAGATTTAGTGTGGTAGCTAAATGATGTAGTCGTGAGGTTGAGCGTGGTGTTTAAACAATATTGTGGTGAGATTGTGGTGAGATGGTGAAGGTTGAGTTGAGTTGGTAGCAGCGGTCGTGAGATACTCGCCACATTAGTGTATATGCACGCAATATTGTAGTAGCTTTTACACCATACTTAAACGACAAAGGCATCTCTTTTAAACGAGAATGGCGTTTATATGTCACGTTTGTGGTGTAGAGTACATATACACCACAAATGTATCAAAAAATTCACAAAAATACTCTGAATGCATCAAGATTTAAACTTGTAACTTTCCTAAGCAAGAGCATATGCAGTTACAAGCCTTTAGTTACTACACCATGTGGTGAGTTGTATGCCTGACTCTCACTGCGGGTACTAACATAAATGTCATTCAATGTCGTCTCGAGCTCCTATACAAAAATAGAGTTAGAAAATTTCGTGATTTTCCAGTGTGCGATTTACATTCCATCACCTACACCCGAAGTTTAAATGCAATTATAACCCTATTGAGATTGTGGTATTTACACCACATCGTTTGATTTAAACTACAAGACAGCCTCTAAACTACGCCTTCGTGGCTTTTAAACTACAGCCCACCAAAATCATGAACTCTAGGGCTTTCGGCAAACCCCCGCTAAAGTACGCTGCGTTCCGTCGAGCGATATACTCCATTTTGAGCTTATACAACGTTTATGGAGCTTGAAATTGAGATGCATCGGCATTACAGAATTAACACTCGAAAATTCCGCATCCGGCTGGATATTACCCTGGCATACTCTAGGGTCGAGTCGACCCAGGAACTCTATTTCAGGTAAGGCTCATGTAAGGCCGGTAGATATCCATTAACCTCACATGAGGGTGACTGAAATATCATGTTGATGTGAGGATATTTGTTGGCTCATGGTAACCTCTCAAATTTATGACTATCCTGCCACTGTCACTCACATATATCATTCAGGCAGATTTGACACCATTGCAGTGGACTGCAATGGTGACAGTTGAGACACACTATCCTCAGTTGAAATTCTCTTGCCACAGTAACTAGTCAGGTAGGAGGTTTTAAGTATTCTCACAATCAGTATTTTGGAGATTCTTGTGCAATGCTGTGAAAACTAAAACTCTTTACCTTCACAGCCAAATAAAACATTACATAGCAGGTATTCTGTGATGGGGTTGTCATTTCTTGGAGTTACTTTTAGCTCTACAATTACTTCCCGCTGCACCCATGATTTTGGACATGCATATCTGTGTCGTGGTGATAGTGGCAGCAGAATGCTGGCGCTGATGGTGGTGATGGTGGTGATGGTGATGATGGTTGCCATGGACCTATGGGCCATAGTGAAGGTGTGTGCTGCTGTGTACTTAATCTACTCATTCCTAGCCTGGCGCTTGGAGCGCGGCTGTAAGTGCAGCTACCAAAATCCTGTCCGAATTCTAATGAGTCTGGCAGGCATGACAGACCTCCAGGAGTGCCATAGTTGCAGCTGGCTGCAACCACTGCAAATCTATCTGGTATCAACTGTGCCAGTACTGTCATGAGTATGCAAAATCAAATCAAGGTGATTGCAAGATCAACCTCATATGCCCTCATATGAGCCTCACCTGAAACGGAGGACCCCGCTAAAGTAGTTTTTGGACCGAGGTTCTAAACTAAAGCGGGTTAAGCAACTGAACGCGTAAAGTTCACACGGTTTCTTGCGGCGCGTCGCAACGCCAAACACAAACAAACACCCTCTCCTCACTCCCACACTAGCTTCACCAACGCCCCTCTTCCCCCTTCCTCCTCCACTAACTTCACTAGCACGATGTCCGCTACTAACAGAGGCATACTGTATTCGGCGGGCAGCTTTGAAGCCCGCGTCTGATTACTTTATCGAAAACCACCTCCTGACAGCGACCGATTCAACAATCCGCATCGCCGATACATCCATCAATTCAAAGCTTGCCAGTGTCATACGCAAAACGCTTGCCGGGGTTGCCTCTCTCGACCAGGAAATTTCGGTCATCGACTCCGATTTCATCCTTGATCATCTTCCAGATCTAAAGAACTTGGCCAAGCGTCGTGATTCGCTTCAATTATTGATCAATGCTGTCTGTTCCTACTGCACCTCCCGCTGTCGGACATCGACGACGTCGCCTTGTCTCTGCGCAATTTCCTGGAACCACCTCGCTACGTCTCTCCTCCAATCGCAAGATTCCGGACTTTTTCTAACCCTCATTAAATCTAACTCTGCAAGCTACACAGATGGTGTAACGTCACGGAAAATTGTTAATCCTAGAGTGAAGGAGGAATTCAAGGGCCATCTCTGGATTACTCGAGACGAATCCTTCTTCGAACAATTCTTCCTAGCAGAAGATGCGCTGCCAGAGCCTCCGCGATTTCCTGTGCTACCTTCTGGACAGGCTGTGGTTAATTGGTTCCGCTCGTATTGATCTACATGCAGATACGTAAATAGAGTCTATGCATGATTTACTCAGCTGTTGCCTCGCCAATGCTGCAATCCTGAACCTGGAGTGGAAAGAGGAGCATACACCATCACTCTATGGCTCTCTGATGTGGCTTGAGTCGTGCGGTAGTGCCCCGGAAAGACCCCGGCAACCGGCTTCTCGGATACCACCTATGTCGGAGAGTTATGACGCTAGTAGACTGGATACAAAAATCGATTACGAGGATCGAAGCCGCACGAGTCCTGAGGTAAACGGCAAAGAACAGATCTACCCATTCAACATCGCCGATGTCCAGGGGTTCACTGTGATCCCAACCCGCATCTACACACGTGTTGTGATATCGTGAGGTCTTCAAATCACAGAAATTGCCTCCACCCTGCAACTTATCGAGGCTATGCGAGATGGCATTCGCGGCCACTATTCATTCCTGAATAAAGGTCGAATCCTCCATTACGACATCAGCATCAACAATATCATGATTACCACGGAGGAACGGCCTAACAGTTACAAAGGCTTCTTAATAGATCTCGACCTCGCTGTCCCCGTTAATAACGAGAGTGCGTGCGGAGTGCAAGCTGCCCCAAGTCACAGATGAGCAGATATTCCGTAGTCTGTTCAAGGGCTTTCCGGGGTATTCTATAGCCAGACTAGAAACAGTTGAACAAGTCGCGTATCACCGACGAGACTGCAAGATACGTAGTGTTCCTAAGCGGCCCGACGGCCTGCATGAACCGGCCGGGCCTAGCCGCTTAGGAACACTGGAGATACGTTTTATGCCAATATCGACAAAGAATTTAGGGATGCAATTGCTTCATTATCTAATACTATGAAGGTCACGGCGAAAAAGGGAGAGCGTCCGAAGTAGCCTTCACCTGTATATAGGTAGGGAAGGGGGATGAAGGAAGGGAAGGAGAAAAACACAAATGCATCACGTAGAATCACTCGATGAAGATTCCGGCCTGATTAGAAAAAATCTTCCCAGCTCCTCAAAGACTACGGCAGCTTAGAGCGGCCTTCGCTAATATTGAGCTGATGGAACGTCTTCGCTCATTGCAATGTATAGTGTTAATGTGAGACAATGTATTCACAAGTTAAAATCCGAGAAACGCCCGTCCATCCCAGTTTTTCTCCAAAAAGCCCTGTCTTCATCGATAGGTAATCCATCTAGGGAGTTCAATTAACTTGTCTTATAGTTTGTGTGGACAAATACTTAAGTAGCCATTCCTCATTCCTTACGGTTAAAACGTTCCAAAAAGTTACTACTCGCATTGCTAACGCAAACTGGAAATTCTTTACGTTATTACAGCAACTCAGTATACGATCCACTGACTGGTACCTCGCCCGTTATACTACAAACACCCGATCCCCGGCTCCGCTACCCTCTCTGCAAAAACCTCTAACGCAAAGTACTGCAAACTATCACTATTCTCGACCGCCCTTGGCTCTCCGGACATTGCAAGTTCCAAGCTCCCATCGTAACCATCTGCGCCAGCAACATGTTCGATTCTCCCCTCACTGATCGTAGGAACATGGAACATGCGATGCAGCAGGTCCGAGGCCCAAAACAGGTTCAGCGGACTCTTGGACACAGTGTAGCCGCGCGAACACATCTGCTGCAAGTAGAGACGTTTCTCGAACGAAGGGCCACAGATTACAGTTTCGAGAGGGGCAGTTTTACGGTGGTGGCCGGCCCAGGTGGTGTTCGCCGCACTACGATGGTCAGTGAGTCGAATTATTGCCAGAGGCGGGGAGAGGGGTGGGGCATTACCATTTCCCGTCAATGTCATCACAACGCAACAGCACGCCCTCCTTATTCGCCCACAAGATGCGGTCATAGACTCCGATCACGGCGGCGGAGGATGCGTTTGCGCCAAAGTACTTCGTGAAGATGGGAGAGGTGTTTCCGGTTTCTAAGAGGAAACTGCGGGCAACTGAGGAGAGCTGTGCGGCGTCGGAGAGGCCGGATATGATCTGTCTTGTTTGGGTGCTGTTGCAGGTCGGATTGATGGTGACGCCCACTAAATGTGTCAGCGGGAGATAACGGAATATGGGGACCAGGTGGGGGACAAACAAGGACCGATTACAGATGTGCCAGACGGGGGAGGTGTCGGTTCGCCGCTGGGAGATGGAGTAGGCAGGGCAGAGGCACAAACTGCCAGGATTGCGGTGATGATAGATGCGGTGTACATGTTGCTGGCGGTGATACTGCTACTGCTGATTCTAAGACCTAGAAGGTCTGAATAGAGTTCTTATATCTCCCACCGCAGCCATCAAGGTACCACTCCAGGCCCATTGCTTCTCCCTATTTAGTATTAAGAAGCAGAATCGTGTGCTGCTTGGCAATGCCAATAGATCCTGTTGGTTTCTTGTTCTCTGGGCATATGGCCAGAGAGGTACTTCGTCAATGTAGAAACTGTATCTCGTTGCCTGGATCCATCCGCGGTCCCCCAAGGTGCACATACACATGCGATTCGGTATACCCTGCTAGTGTGGACAGAATGAACGACGAACTGCATCCCGCTTGGTGCCAGGTACCACAACAGTCCGCGGCATCGGGAAGTAAACAAATTTACAAATACATGCACGACCGCCGAGCATTTGAGGCTGGGAAGGGCAAGATCGTATACGAGGAATACTAGGTAAGGTACGAACATAATTTCGAGAAGCTTGGCTTTCAGGCCATCTCGTCTATAAAATTTCTTCTTAGCTCAGGCCGAGTTTCACGAGATTATTCAGTACATCTGTCCCCTAGTGAAGTTAGTGATTACTGTGGCTAGTAAACAATGGGACGTATACGCGAATGAGATTGGGGGATATAAATAATCACAAATGAAGTTTTTAATTGATGGACAATACAAAGGAAGAAGGATGAAGAGGTGGTGAATTGAACTCCAGATTGCTAGAAAGGAATCGTAATGGTGGGGTTATAACGTTAGGCTCAACGGTAGTCAGCAGCCGGGCATTCTCTCGTTCCCAGACTATGTATTCTCCATACTCGCAAATGCGCAAGCTCCTACAGTCACGGAGGCAAACAGAGGCTTTGGCACTTATAGCCATACTTGCACAGTCAAGACAAGAACTCTATATTCTGGTGGATAAACTGAGCATATACAGAACGCGTTAATGATACCTCCTCCCCCCAGCCTGCCCATTGTCTTATTGCTCACACGTTTCAAACCGACGCTCCCAAGTTCATGCCATTTTCCATTCCGCTCGTAAAATCAACCCTGACGGCGCGACATCATACCGAGACTATTGGGTTATGCTTCGTTGGTGAGTGATAACATATGATCCGATACGGTGCTGACGTGCGGATGAATATTCCACGCAGACCCGAACTACGCTTCAACTACTCTCCTTAATCCGACTCACAGCTCATTCTCACCGCATGTATGGGCACAAGCATACAAGCATAGAAGGATAGAGCAAGATGGGCTGGGAGAAAACTGGTGGGTGGAAAGGAGCCCAAATTTGGTATGCAATACCTGCCAGCCTGTCACATGTCGTTTTGGGTCGACTCTACATATACGTGGCGGCTCAGGAACTTCTCCAACCCCATTGAGAACTACTGTCTACGCAGCACATTTCTCTCTCTCAGATCGTTGATCGTAAGCTGCAAGTTCACTGATCTGTACATACCGCCTCTGCTGAACCCATGATCGTCACCCTTGAATCTCGCAACAAGGGCTTGTTAGTTGAAGAGCTTCAGTCGCTAGTGCTGCACGCCATTGCCACTGCGGTTCAAGGGGTTAAAAAAGTTCGTCTCCTAGCCTGCTGACACCGCTTTGACCTCGTTCATACTTGCGCTTCTCCGCGGCAAACATATTGTTTAGATAGTACGTCGGATTTCTTCGTCTCATTATCACTACTGAGTGACAACTGGTGTCGCAGCGCATGAAATCTTCGGCAAATTCTGCTAAACAGGGCACGGCACGATATACCACTCTTCCCCAAACTCTGCATCTGTTCGCATGCATCCGCCCCCGCCATCCCCAATAGGTTATACATAATAACAAACATTACTCGCCACTGATCCCGCAGCATGCATGAAAAAGCACTATTATGCTGGTAGCGTTCAAAATTATAATATTCCGATCAAAAGGACGCAACACCAAAAACGCACCTAATCCACAAAAAAGAACTCCAAGTTAAGAATAGGAAAAGAAAAACGCACCCTCTCCTTGAGCTTCTCCTCAAAATGGTACAAATAGAACCGAATAACCCCAAAGCAGTATGCTATGTACCCTCAAAAAAACAGCAACAGAATGAGATGAGGAAGGATGGATGGATGAGATAAATAGGAATAAGGTAAAGCTACCCAAACTTTTGGATTCCGTTTAATGATATGAACGTTTCCCCCTTATAGGACGGTGGCGATTCAGATTGTCGAAAATGCGGTCTCCTAATCCAGTCGATGAGGGCTGCATATTTCTGCTGTTAATCGTCACCACTCCCCGACTTTCATCCCTACGCTGCCGTTGTGTTTCAATTCCCCTCGGGCCCCTCAACGCAGGATAGTTAAAAGCCTCGACTTATTTCCCCTTCTCCTCAGCTCAAAACACCATGTCCTCCACGACACCCAGGTATCACCGTCCTCTCCCTTTCCCCTTCCCCCTACCCGCAGACTCCAACTTCCCCTTCCCTTTCCCTTTATCTTCTGTCGCTTTACTGCTCTCCCCATCCTTCCTCGCATTCTCAATCAGCATCGTCAACTCGCTCTTCTGTCTTGGTAGTGCTGGTCTTCCCTCAACCTTCCTCACCACCTTCGTATCCCCCTCCTTCAATAGTACAGTGCTATCCACCACCAAAACCTCTTTCCGTTTCCCTCTTGGCACCCGTCTCACAGAAACCGTATCATGTGACAACGCCGTGGTTGGGGATGCGCGGGCTGCCTCTTTCTGTTTCTGTTTCTGATCAATATACTTTGTCCGAAAGTCCGGATCCACGATCCACCCGCCAGAATCCTTTTGCTTCTGCTTCCCCGCTTCTTTTTCTTTCTCCAGCGATTTTCCTGGAAGGGATCTTGGCGCTTCTGCAACCTCAACTTCGGTAGTGGGTGAGCTTGTAACGGTATTGCTGCGCCGCATCGGAGGTGGTATACCCTTCGGCTTATTTGTCCTGCTGCCCATCACCCTCTTCCCCCCTGTCCCCCACCGTCCTTTGGAGCGAAGTTGTCCTGCCCTCGCACCGCTGGTACCTTTACTGGTCGTGCTTGACCGGGAGTCTCCGGAGTCCGTGGATTGGAAGCTTGTCGAGATCCATTCACTGGCTTTATTTTCCGTGACTGTGTCCAGAGTCATAGCGGGATTTGGCGATGGTGAAGACCGCAGTTTTTTTGGCGAGGGTGTGGGGAGGTTAAGAGGTGTGGTAAACAAGACCACCGAGGAAGGTCCAGGCGGCGAAGGCAGAGGATCTTGCAGTGTCTTTTGCAATGAGATGGTTATTTCTGATAGCTCTGGTTGCTTCGATAAAAAGCTGTGTGTGGCGATTCCACGGTGCATCGAGTTTGGTACTGGGCTAGGCGGTGGGGTAGGAGGGCACTCTGTTCGTGGAGGAGTTGCTATCGCAATCCCTTCAGATGTTTGCAGTGTCGAAACCGCTGACGGCGATAGTTCTGGCGGTGCCGGTTGCCCCCGTTCCGGTATTATTTTTATGTCCAACCCTGGTATTCGAGGCTGCGACCGCCGAGGAAGGGGATCATCTTTGTGTATTCGCATAAAGATCGCCGAGACGACTTCTCCAGAGAATGGCCGGCCGGTTCTTTCGCTACCCCATATCCTCCAGAAGAGATTTTCCAGTCGTCGGCCATTATCGACTACATCTCTGTTTACAGAATAGACTAATCATTGGGTCAGCAACTGGCGAATAACAAAGACCAGGGTAAGGAGAGCGCAGGGAACTGCGTATCAACTGGGGTTGATATCCCGAACCAACAGAAGAATGTAGAGACAAAAAAATAAAATTGTAATGAGTCGATGTTATATTAATTATACGCCACGAAAGTGGCAATGATGCCGACAAAAATCTGATATCGAAAAAAGACCACTGCGATAAACCCATTTTCAACATACCCTTCCATAATCGCTTCAGAACTTCGGTAGTAAATATATCGAGTTGCCGTAAATTATCTGGGATGGACTCTTTGTTGGTCACTATCCCGCCAATTGCCTTCATTGAATAAAGCCTGTGCTGCTGTATTGACGCGGCAGGGCGGCGGCGGCGGCTGCGAAATTTTCGGTAGTGGGGGGCGGCTGCTTGGAGACTCAATTAAGGAAAGGGAAAAAACGAACGGAAGGCCCGACGCAGGGGGTGATCGTGGAGTTCAGTGGGAGAGAGTGGATAGCGTTTGTAGCAGAGACAGATACAGCGAGTGTGTGTGTGAGTAAGAGGGAGAGGGAGAGTCAGAGGGAGAGAGGTGAGGTAGTAATAAAGCTGAGAGGTACTACTCGGCGCGGTTGGATGTTAGTCGCCAGGTAGTGAATAAGTCGAAAGAAGTAAGCAACAACCCTTGAAGTCCTTTACGATTCCAGCAGCCGGATTCGGGAATGTTGTCAGGTCAGCGAATGGTACGTATAGTGGGTTTAGAGCAGATATATAGAATGGTTGTCTCGTAATAATATCTGGATAAAGCAGACTGGTAGAAGATAGCAGCCTCCAAGTACTTATGTGCTTTGCTGGTTTCTGGTTGCGCTTGGGCCCCGTCAGTCCTTAGGATGAGTTACAGTCTCAATTTGTTAGATCAATCTCGAGAGAATGCCACCATCAACGAATACGCGGCAGCTAGGAGAGGATGTGGCGTTATGGGTTGAACGTTGGATCGACAGCCAGAAACCGTTGTCACCGTCTGAGTAGCTTAGCACTCGTTTAAACTGCGCGTGGATAAGATGAGATCTTTTCGGCCTCCAAGCTTCCAAGTGGGTGCAGCTATAGAAGTTTGAGGCAAAGAAAGAAGGAGATGAGCCGAAATGAGAGCGAAAAATTTCGCTGCTTCGCCGTCAGAGTTTTTTCTGCCTGTATGAATGTAATGGCCGAAGAGCGCCCTGACCCCAAGCTTAATCTGTTTTTTCCTTAGCAGTGGGCCGAACGCTCATGAAATGCGACGCAGAGAATGCGGATATGGATGCGGTATGGCAGGTGTGCGCTCTGATATCCACGAGGCTCAGCTTAGGCGGAGCCCAGTAGTAGAAGTACTCTAGTTGTTTGAGGGAGGAATTCTGCGGGTACAAGCCACGAATGATGCATCCAGGCCGCGGGCACCAAAAGGTACGGGGAATGTACTCGTACTCTCCACCACGTGAACCCCAATTTTCCTGACACTTCTTTTCAGAAATAAGCTCCACGTGTACAGGACTTCGCGGGGTATGTTTCCTTTTTTTCCCTGTCAATTGGACGCCGGATTCCCCCACGTCTTCCAAGGAGATGAGAGATCTCGATATGTCCAAAGCCACCACCAAACCTGAGATCCGGGACTCAGTTCGTGGCAAGGCACTCCTACTTCCCTTCGATCCTTCTTCCTTTCCCTCCACCCAAAATGCGCGTGGTTCGCCCCTTCGCACCCCTGAGAACGTCAGAACCGGATTTCGAGGGCTGTAAACAGGCTGGTGGCCCACTCTTTCCGTTAGGTAAGAAAAGAAGCGTTGGTTTGTTGTCCCCTCTGCGCCACCCGCCCCTGACCTTGCCGGGTGTTTTGCGGAGAAGCTAACCGAGGCGGCGGAGGAGCGGCTTGGAGGAAGGCTGGAGGGAACTGGGATTCACACCTAGCTTGCTCCAGGCCCAGGTGATCCGTGTTGCGGGGATGTGAGGAATGGTGCGAGGATGACGGTTTGATTGGCTGGAGTAGGCGCAAGGCGCCAACGTTGCTACACTTCGGCGGCGTGCTGGCTGGGGTTGGCTGGCTGCAGAATATATGTACCACTTAAGCATGTATCAACGCTGCCGGAGGTCAGCCGATCACGGGTAGGAGAGACAGCTTGACGGAAGAGTCAATGGGCCATTCAGGTGATCGTGGGGGATAGACGGGATCGATTGCGTGCCTGCAGTGAGCCCAATGAAACAAATCGTTAATTGGTAGTGGCACCGTCGGTGTTTGACTGCGTGGTCGTTGTCTGTTGTTCTTTTCGTATCTGGTGCCGTGTCTTTCTTTCTTTCCCCGCACTCGCCGGTATAACTCAACACAGATAATGAGCAAGTCTTTATATTGTTCTCAAAATCCGCCACGCATTCTGTTGGGCGGCTGTTACGCGTCGATATCTATCATATCAGTCGAAAACAAAAGAATTCCCAGAGAGAAAGAAGCAAGTCCAAGCAGGCCTGTCCCACATTGATAAATAATGTGCACAAAGCCAGGTTTAGTCCGAAGAGGCAGATAACTTATCCGACACGATTCGCAAACGAGAGTTATGTCCGGCCGATGATAGTTTATTTATGCTTCCAAAACGTATAAGAATAGAAAGGAAACCGATATAGAACTTCAGAGATATCGGACAGACGGGCGGAGACGTGAAATGCATTATTGTCCCAACTTGCTACGATAGTTATGCAGCTGTATCCCAGAGAAAACCCACGTTAGGATGATCGGTTAAAGCTCGATCTAAGTCTCCCGCTAGGTTGCAGAAGCGTATTTACGAATGGAAGAATGGAGATGTGGAGACCGGAGTATTAATCATGATAGGTTGCCATAAAATTCCCGCATGAATTCCTCGGCCCCATTGCACCAAAGCCCAATTGCCCATAGAACTGTCTAGCTAGACGTGATTACGGAAACAGTCCAGTCAGACCATATGCACCTTAAATACGCGAGCATTGGATTGCAGCATGCAGATCCACAGTTGAAGCACCAGCACTGTGTCTCCGGAATTGGGATGATGTGCAAGCTGCATAAAGCCTACATATGATACTTAGCGGGGAGCGAGTAGGTGTTCGTCTCGATGCGAAAGAATCAATCATCTGCCACTACATCATACCCCAGTTTTCCGCAGAGCTTTGGGCAGATCATTCGACCGCAAATACAATCAGTCATAGGAAACATACCACCATAATATGAAGCCACAAAGAGGACGTTTGGATGGGACAGCTGTCAATGCACGGCCCTACCCCCCACCTGTTCGGCTAGCCATGAAACATCGGTTTTCGGCGAAGATGTCTCAGAAATCTCAACCTTAACCAGAAGCACGTCCTAAGCAAATCGACAACCTACTTCCAGGTTTTGAAATACATACATATCATGCAGAGTAGCAACAATAGTCCATCTACTCTAGTCGACTGCGCGCTTGAAATCCTAGTAACTAAGATTTTCAGAGGTAAGTATTCACTTCTTTCTAAAGTAGAAGCATCTCCTTCGAGTATCTACATCTCTCGAATCTACGTACCTTCGGTTTTCTTCCTCCTGTTGGTGACTGAGGATTGCTACTTGTATGTACGACACCTACCTCCCATGCAACCGTCAGCGGTATCTCAGCGGTCGATATGCATCTCACCTTCTCCCAATATTCACCCCCGTCGCCACCATCCCAACCCAGCTCCCGCGACTTCCATCGGTTGTACCTGACAGAACTGTCATAACCGAGGCCAAGAAAAGGTAAGTAAGTCCCGATATCCCCGATATCTGACGATAAAAAAGGACCCACAGCGCCTGATAAGGAGTCTCGAGTGACCAGCAAACCTACCTATCACACTAACCAGCACATATTTTGTAGCGGGCGAAGCGTACATACCCGCAGCTGGTACACCTGCAGTTTCGGATATTCCCTTATCAAGCCATAAAGGTGCTCACAGAAGCCCAAAAGTTAGTTGTGCTCTAGCTCCCCACTCTAAATGATACTCTTCAGCAGATCAAACGCACTCCATCCCGAACAATGTTGCAACCATTCGACATCCCCCGCGCCAGAAACTACCACCACGGTTAGTGCCGTGAAGAACTTTGCAAGTCATACTAAAACACGCTAGGAAATCACTCAAAGTTTCGAACCTTCATCACAGGCTAGACTACGGAGCTTACTAAAAATAGCCACGATTTGTAGACATCCAGCTGACTGGGATCCGACCGATCGACGAAGAGCGATTGATGATAACAAGAGTACATTCCTACGTACACCGACAGTGGGGCAGCGGGAATTCTCTATAATATCTTGGTCCAACGGTCGCTTTCCTGCTAAGATCGTTTCGATCTATTCAGACTAGCATAGAGTACATATATTTTCGGGGAAGAGATACCGAAGTACCGATTCACTCGAAGACGACTATCGAATCTCACGCACGGTCAATCACTCGCGACACAAACTAGCACCATTGCACCATAACACTCCGTACAGGCGCAACCACAGCAATGATTCGACGCTTCTCCACCTGTCAAAAAATACCTCATCCAGTACAATTCAGCGCATCCAGATGACCTCCGGAGTGCGCCGTGTGATCACGAACCATTTCAATCTATCTTTGGGCATTTGTGCAATCCATTTTGGACGTGGTATGCTTTTTACATATAAAGTATAAACGCCGTCACCAGATCGTTATTAAACCTCCTGGGTCTGCTTAGGGATATTCCTTGTACCCGGTACTGCTCCCTGCTGCGGATGGGGACGCACTCACAAATCATGATGACATATGATCATGGGAGTTTACTAGCACCTCGCTTTCAAATCGCTGGGACGCACTATCCTGGCCACGGTAACAGATGGGAAGGTGACTGGTACTTTACCCTTCCCGACAATGTGAAGCCGGTGGGTTATTAAGGACTGCGGGGCTTGGGGGCACATTCCGCGTTCTGGAAAGTTCTTTGGAAGTGAGTTTGCTCATTAATACTAAAGCTTAGTTGCTTCAGTTTTTGTATTACGACCACCAAGAGCAGTGTTCTTCGGCTATTCATAGTGATAACTACAGCTTCGCAACCCCTAGCAGCTCCGAGTGACGAAGGTTGTGGGCATCCATAGATAATTTACTGTCACTGCAGTTGCAAATTACTGATACCCAGACAGGTCGCCGAGCTTGTTCCCGAATCTCCGGTAATGTGAGACATAATCGCACGGCCTCACTCAGCCAACTCACAGCGATCATCCCAAGTCGCGTGCCGTGCCCCCATCACGGTGCGCGGGTATCACCGAAACCCCGAGGAAGAAGTCTCGGGTGTGCACTGTGTAACAAACCGGACGTTGCCGAAGTTTGTTCCCGCGAGGAAACGATCTCCTCCAATTGTATGTGAAGCGTCGAAATCGAAGAACAACGTTTGGTCACTTCTAGAAGCACTACCAAGCTTGATATCGTGCGAGAGAAAATCCGACCTTCGGCCGTCGTCGCGTGAGCTCGGCACATTATCGGGAAATGAGGAAACGGAGGCATGCAGCAGCCGACCCCGAGCATCGAGCTGCCTTTCGATGGACTGGTGGCGTACGCCTCCATATGTATACGGATTATAATCTATAGGCTCCGTAGAATAAATCACTTTTTTATGTCCACATTTGTGACTGAAAATCGCCGCGCTTTAGTGTGCGGTAAGGTCATACATTAGTCCCAGACGGCTTTCTCCAGCTGGATCAGCCATACATCAGAAAACTCCGTGGTGTTGGCTCTGCCTCAAAGTATTCCCTCCTTTCCCATTATCGCCCAACTTAGCGAGACGCATCTTATTTATTCGAGGCATCAGCATTTAATCTGGGGGAGTTATAGATTCTTCGCGCATAGCCTGCGGGTGAGATTGAGATTATGCGCAGCCCAATTCTGACCACAGGCTGTCACTCATATACCAAAAATACTTCTACCGGAGTGTCGGCTTCTTTCCAGTCCGACAAACCTCAATCTCCGTGTTTGCGTCCTACCCGCTGTTAACGTGTCAAAATGTATTAGAATCACTCAAGATGTTTCTAGCAAAAAGGCAAAAAGATATTCCGTTACGGGGAATCGAACCCCGGTCCGGCCGGATTAATGCTCCGAATGAGAGCGGCCGATGCTAGCCGCTACTGAGGAATGGACGACCCTATGCCCGCTATACCGCTTTTGTTGCATGATGCTTGTCCTTGTCGGACGCTTACACTAACCTTGGGGTGCAGGTTTGCTTCGCGTAGGTTGTGCGACGGTGGGTCTCTCACGTTCGGGGCTCGGAGGCGCAGGTCAATCGGTGTCGCGGGTCAATCGGTGTCGCTGGCACAGAGGCGCGGGACGAGAACGCATGGGACGAATATGCAGAGAAAGCGGCGCTGGGAAAGTAGAAGAGCGACGTACAGCCGAAGTCAACAAGTGAAAGCGACGGACAGCGATAGCAACCACGGTGTCGGCCATCGCACGACGGGTTCACGCCATATGAACAAGTTTATATGTAATTATGTGATGGGTCTTTTATTTGTTCTCGAATTTTTGGAGCAAGCTGAGCTACCCACAACCTTGAATAGCACTGTCGTAGTATATTCCAGAGACAAACATTGTAGTAATAATAAATGTTTCGACGAAGTCACGGAAAAAATCGACCGAGCTCATCTCTCAGTGCAGCGCAGCTTCCCATACATGCCTTGAAGTTTACTTTAGGGTATTAGGCTGGCAGTCTTTTTTTTTTACCGTTGAACATTGTTCATCACTCGCACCTAGTCTTTCGAAATTTCTGTGAGGTAAGATATCTAAAGGAGTGAGCTGTTGTGAGTGGACTGTCATATGGGTATTGGTGCTACTTGCCCACTTGCGCAACGAGCGAGGCGCGGGGCGACGAGCAGTCCCTCGCTGAGCAAAACTACAGAGACACCAAGGATTGAAGGCAAAGCATCCAGCCATCCTCCCCCGGGCGACTAGTACCGTGCTTCGCAACTGAACTTCAGGGTCCTTGCTGAGCGACTGGAGCGAAGCTTCCCATAGCTTTTGGAAAGTGTCTAGAATATCGGTAATTGAAACTCCCTAAGACATAGTCTTATTAAGCAATTAGACGAGGCTCTCTCCTTCCCGCCATCAGCCACATTCTACTTTCCACCTTCACCTCTCCACCTCTATCTCTCCTGTAAGCATTCTACTAATGGCACAGCTATCTACTCCTTGCCCGGCGCTTCACCCCTTCGTCAACGGGATTCGTGATCCTTCCGTTCGCCTCCCACTCATTGATGAAGTTGTCATCCTCCGGCTCGCCTTTGATTCAGACGGCCGGCTAGTGTGATCGGCGCCTCAGCTCTAACGGTCGTAACTATTATACATGCGTCCTCACCGCTGTCCAGGAGTGCCCAAGTTACATCTTTGTCAATGGCTACGTCACCCGTGAGCATCCCAACCCAGTCGCCCTGGTTGACAATTGCAGCCTCGATGAGTATGTGCGGCTCCTTCCGATGCCCTGGCCCGGAAATCTTGATATCCCCGAACAATTTGACGGGGGAGCTCTGCAGTTTGGTAACTACATGGGACGTAGACCCGCCTGGCTGGTCGTTAATAATTTCCGTTGCCCCATTAATGCGGTAAGTTGTTCCTAGAGCATGCTGATACGTGTGCTGCTAAGTACACCCTGGTCTGTTCAGCGGCGTGGGAACTTCCCAACTTCTGTGACCGCCAGGAAGTCCATCACCGCCAGATCACACTTCTCCATCGAAAGCAGTTCGGATACTTGCACGTGCCTGCATCTTCCCGCTTTCCAGCCAGTTTCCCGCCCGACCGCTTTCCACAGCTCCCGCTGCTCATTCTTCCACTTCTTGCAGTGGCGGAAGAGATGCTCCCTCGTCTGGGCTGCCTTCCCGCACTACTAGCACTGGTCGGTGGATTGGGGTTGCACGATGCTGATGGCGGAGATGGAGCCAAGGAGCTGAAGCCACAGGAACTGAAGCCGAAGGAGCTGGTAGTTACGATGCCTCTGCTGATGGAACCAGACACGGGCACGGTAGCAAGAATTCTGCCGGAGACCCACTCCAATCTTTGGTCGGCAATGTTAGGCCGCCGATGTGGGACTTGAACGGTATCACCTCGCCAAGCAGGCTTGTGATCATTTGCTGACCATTTTCTGATTTGCAATTAACCCAGTTTGTTTGGAAGCTCTCCCGTCTGAAGACGATTTCGATGACGATGCAGTCTCTTGTAATATGTCTGCTGGGGAGTTTTTCAAGTTTCTTTACCCGAGGACCCGTATTACCGTTCCCACGCAGAACAGCGCAAAGCTAAACGCCACGTTATGCTTCACCACAACGTTTAGCAGTGGCTGGAGGCGATTTAATGGCGTTTTCATTGATTCTTGTCCTCGGGTGAGGCGTTAGGTTGTTATAGATACTAGGCTGTTGTGCTTGTTTTGTTTTACTGTTGCAGGGAGAAGAAAACCCTGGGAACGAGAGAGAGAATGAGAGTACGCCTGCTTTCCCGCGGCATACTCTAGGATTTTCTTCCCGGTGGGGTTGCTGTCTTTTGGGATGTGATGTACTCTACATGGGCGAATCGGTCATTTTCTCCTTCCCGTTACCGGATAACAGCTTTATCCTTTACACTGGTAACAAGTACTGAATATGCCTAGGTACACTGCACTACTGAATTAACCTAAACGGTACAGCTTATTGGCGAATGTTTCGCGGTCAAAGGTCAACAGGCCAATTATGTACATTGACGGACCGTGCTCTGCAGCTCCCGAAACCCTACTGAGGCTTGTGTATGTATTATGCATTTGGCACTTACCTCTGGAGAGGATAACGCGCGTAAATAGTTTACATTGATTCCATTGCTTTCCCCCCCACGTTTCGGTGCATTGTGTATAAGATCCAGGTCCAAACCGAGTGCTCATTGATGCTAGACCAGCCATCACGCAGGTGGGTGCCTTTCGGGTTAGGAACATCGGATATCATAGCAAGCACCCTGATAGATGGAATTTGATTGAAGAGTTTTCAGCGGCGATAGTTATCCGAATGTCCAGAGAATCGCCACAATCAATGTGTTTTGCCGGATTCCCTGAGGTGTGGTAATCTCCACAACGAAAAGCTTAAACCACGCCTAGAAGGGGCCTAGATGTTCCATACGCGCTGTTGTGGAGAATGAAGATTATTAAGGCAGGTGCAAGGAACCCCGCCGGGACTTATGGTTTGACGTGTAACAATATCCCGTCGTTAAGTGGCGCACATGCAATACCGATGGCTTTCTGCTGTGTGACATGAGCATTGTTTTGTATTACCTCCATTGCATCGTGAATTTAATATTAATGGTTTTCACAGCATGGGCCGCGAATGTCGTCGATACCGCTACTAGAATCGCCAAAAAAATGTGCGGGAGCAATCTGTCCATCACTGCTCGAATTCAGGCAGTTTGCCTTATCATTGAGCCGGAGAAGATCCGGCCGGTACCGCATAATCGTCTCCAGGCCCTGAGCTCTGTTGGTGGTGTTTGATACCCCGCCCTAGATCTCCAAGCTAACGTTCGACTTGACTGAGCCTCACGATGTGCGCGAAAGCTCCATGAGACTACTCCGGACAGATACACTCCGAGATTTTTCTCCACCCTTCTTCATACATAATACACCACCCTGCTATGTTTTCTCCCACCAGAGCTCTTCTCCGCGCAATATCAAAAGCTCGCATCTGCACGCCTACTCGTCCCAGAAATCTCCGGCTGCTATCTCACACCCCCGCCATGTCCAGCAGCGATGCTCCTCCATCAAAGCCCGGTCAATTCGCGCAGACTGATTCCTCAATTACCACCGAATATCCCGAAAAGCTACCATCGTCTACTCCCGTGCGCCGAACCAAACGCACCCTCGCCAGCTTCTCCCTTGAGGGGAAAACCGCTATTATCACCGGTGGGGCTCGAGGTCTCGGATATGTGATGACGCAAGCGCTTGTTGAGTCCGGCGCTGACGTCGCAATTGTCGATCTCAACTGTACACCCCAGCTGTTCCTTCCCCCGCATTTCTCCTACTAAACTCTATATAGGGGAAGAAGCCACCAAATCCGCCGAACGTCTCCTTACACAATTCAAATCCGAGAATCCCGACGCCGAAAAGCTACCCAAAATCACCGCTCACCGTGCCGACGTTGCTATCCCGGCTTCAGTAGAAGAAACGTTCGACGAGATCCTACGCGAACATGGTGGATACGTCGACACTCTCGTCACATCCGCCGGGCTGTGCGAGAACTTTCCCGCCGAACAGTACCCCGCCACGCGGTTACAGCACATCATGAACGTCAATGTCAACGGAACATATTTCTTTGCCGCCGCACTTGCCCGGCATCTTATCGAGAAGAAGCAGAAGGGGAGCATGATATTCATTGGGTCCATGTCCGGCTCGATCGTCAATATCCCGCAGCCACAGGCGCCGTACAACGCATCGAAAGCGGCGGTGCGACATCTGGCGTCGTCGTTTGCGGTGGAGTGGGCAAAGCATAAGATTAGGGTGAATTGTATCAGTCCGGGGTACATGCTGACGGATTTGACGAAGCGGATTTTGGAAGAGAGACCAGAGTTGGGAGAGACTTGGAGAAGTCTTACGCCGATGGGACGCATGGGAGATCCGCAGGATCTGATGGGCGCCGTGGTGTATTTGGCGAGTGATGCCGCGGGATTTGTTACAGGCGCGGAATTGAAGGTAGATGGTGGATATACCGTCACCTAAGCATTGCCAGGGGCTTTTGGGTTGTTTGTTTTGGGCACCGGTTTGTACTTCGGCACCGGTTTGTATTTCGTAACATATTGCGCTTTCTACTGCAGTCTCTGTGTTTCCATCAATACCTTGCTTGATACAATAATGAAAGTAATGTCTAAGTGGACTTTAACCCCTTTGACCAATGTGGTTTCGCCAATCATAAGAGAGCACTCAGGTTTGACTCTTTGACCCTGTGCTTGGCATTTTCATCTCCTCAAACCCCACCCTTTCTTCCTTTCTTCCCTTCACTCCCAAACGCCATTCCGTCACCAAAAGCCAACTATGGCCAATATACACTGACCAATAAGATCAAACTTCATTTACAAAGCCAACTATGGCCAATCTATACCGACCAACAAACCTCCAAGATCCAACCTCCTTTTACCTTCTTTACATTCTCGTCGATCCAGCCTTCGGGCAATATAAGGACAACATGCCCACGGCATTGAAAGATCAACGTTCTTGCAGGGTCGGCATAACGATAGCGAGATCTTAGTCGACTTTACGAGGTGGGGGTTATGTTCGGAGTATATAAGTTCTTGGGTGAAAGGGAACAGGTTTCACGTCAAGAGAAGGCGCTCATACCGCCGGAAGCAATAAAACACTACCTGAGTTTAAAGACGTTGAGGCTAGTTATCATAACGTTGAGGAACATACTGTACAAGCAGAGAACTAATTATGATATGCGCTAACAATATATTGACAGCTTAGAATACGATCACCTTAAGGTTAGCCTGCCCGAGGATGGTACTGCAGACCCTGGCACTTAAGGATGATCTAGATAGGCTCGCACAGCTACTGGTAAGTTTTCTGTCGGATGAGTTACCTATTATTGTTCTAACGACGGGGTAGGATCGCATGCATGCATTGCCTGTAGAAGACGAAGACCACTATATACTACTCTTGAACCGTATGCGATGCTTGCTTGAACACATCTCTTGTGATTAGCATCGCCTTCCGGATTACAGGGCACAGTTTACATTTGTTGCTCCTGTCACTTCAATGTTAGGGGAAATCGCCGGGGAGATTGAGCTGAGATTAAGGTGGACAGAGCGGAAGAATCGGCAGTTAGCATTAATGGAATGGCTTAAGGAGAGGTTCGCGGCGTCGACGAGGAGAATCTCCCCGTCTTAATAGTTGGAGTACCCACAGTCCTGGTTATTGTCACCTGCACCTCTCTGCCGCTATCTCAACAGCCTCTCTCGCCCCCGCCGTCACCTCGTGCGCATCAGCTCCCCCTCGGGTCCAGTGTTCCCAACAGGTCAGATCGATCAGATATGGCCCTCGACCGGGTCGGTCTATGCCAAGGGCAGCTTTAAAATCATGACCTGGCCGGCCTATAGATACGATAACAAGAAATCACCATCTACTAATACTATGGCGAGGAGGATTCTGAAGACGACTCTGAAGACGACGCCATCGAACTCATCATACATAACCTCAGCTAAGTAATTACAGATAGCGCTAGGAGTATCATAACAAAGTCAACGACGCTGAGGACGAAGGGATCCTGCTCTGTACTAGGGCTCCACTAGGCACTTCGTCAACACCTGCGCTACTCGGCGGTGCCGTACCACGGATGCTTTTCAGGATCCTCAAAGCTTACCGTAATTACCCCCGATCCTCTTCATGCGGAGCCAGAGCCTACTACTCTTGCCACTACCCACTACTCTTGCCATTGCCCACTACTCTTACCACTACCCACTACTCTTGCTGCTGCATATATATAGCAACGATCCTTCATTAATTCCATTGAAAGTCAGTATTCAGGATCAGGAAGATATCAGTATCGTCAACATCAGTCGTCTACCTTCTCTCTTGATCATCTCTCGAATAACCAGGATGAAATGGATGATGCGGATTCAGAATCTGTCAAATTTACACATCATTTTACGAACCTCGGTGATCGCGAGGTCCAGGTGTCGCACTACGGACTTATTGGCTTGCTACGAATATTCCAGATTTGGTTAAGGTTGTCACCGTGGAATATGCTTGTCATCAACATCAAGAAAAATCATTGGGGGTGCTGCCGAAAGACATGCCAAACACGTTGCCAGCGGTGTTGTAGGAGGAAGATCACTAGATATCCCGGACTTAACAGATCCGGCAGATAATCATGAATATCCATCCACCACTCGCCTCCTAAGCGCCAGGCATCTACCGATATCCAGGTTTTGCGAGCACTGACCGGGCCGGAGGATCATACATAGGCCACGTTGGTAGAAGCCCGCCCATTTCCATTACAACTGCGGGTTCGGAAACCGAAGACTCCGACGCCAAACACCACTCTAGTCTTGTTAGCAAGCTTGAGAGTATCTAGAGCACTGACTGGAACACTGATGATGGGGTTGGCCTTTGAAACGGCTTTTTTGAGATAGAGAATAAGCTTGATGACACTGTCCTTTGCATGGCGCCGAAAATGCAGCCGAGCAGTACCGCTAGAAGTTTAGCTCTGTCGAGGAGGAGTTAAAGATATGCAAGCTTTAGCTCGCTACAGCCTGTGGCGAAAGGTGGAAATGAAGATGTCCCACAAATTGAGGAACTGACAAGTGTAGAGCAGTGATGTGTTGCGGGCATCTTAGGGTTAGTGATGAGTAGTCCTCTAGCTCTTTCAGGCGAGCTTCACCTGTACTCATATAATTCATACGGTCACAATCTAGATTCGCTGCGCATTGCGACGTACCAGCACATACGTGAGATTACGTGCTACAAGGAGGATCAACCTGCTATCGTGAGAAGTGAAAGGCTTCAAAAGCTGGAAGGACGCGTTCAAAGTGTTGAGGGCAATCGTTAACACGTTCTGTATGCATGAGTGCAGGTTTATCTACCAGAATATAAATATCTTGCCTCCCACCAGCAGGTGTGGCTCTCAGACCTTCGTTTGGTGTTGAAATAGTAATACTCGAGAAGCTTAATTGTATATTATCTAAGAGAGCCACAAGGCCATATATATATGAGAGTACAAGTGTGAATGCGTGCGTACGCATCTATGTATAGACCCTTCAGGCCGACAGCAATCTCCGGTCATACGAGACTCACCTCCGGCCATACGAGACTCACCTCCGGCCATACGAGAGTCATCTCCGGCCATAAGATGGCAGAGACCTATCATGTAATATTTGGTTCAAATCCAACTTCGAGTGACATTAGAAGCACGATAAATTTCACACCGAACATACCGAACACACATCAGTAGCAGTAGTAATATTCGCATCACATCGTCACTACAAAAAAAACACATCATCAACCCCACCCCCAAAACCCCGCCATCCGTCCCTTCACCCATCCAAAATAACAAACGCCCAAAACGCACCCGAACCCGAACCCGACCGTAACCACACTCCACTTCCACTCCCTCTCCACATCCTTCTCCTTCACCTCTTCCTTCGGACCATTTAGTCAACCCTGACCCGGTAGCGGTCCATCGAACTGTACCCTCATACCTACATCTCATCAGCCGTATTCACCACTTCATTCAGGGATCAAACATACAATAAGGGTAAGGCCCATAAGTCGCCCAATCAGGGCTCATATACAGCTTAACGCCGCCGGGTTTCGTGAGCGCCTTCAGCTTCCCTTCGTCGCCGGGGGTGCGTCTGAAGTTGTTGAGTTTCCCGATGACTTTGAGGAGACACATGGATTGGATCATGTTGATCTGCTTTCCTATGCACAGGTGCGGGCCGTCGCCCCATTGGATATAGGACGCGAGTGGACGGTCGAGTTTAACGTTGTTGCTGGGGGGTGTTAGATCACCTGCGTAGTTGGGGGAAGACGGGGGACTCACGGCTCTGGGAATGCGGTGGGGTCGCGGGAGGAGGATATCTAGATTCTTTTTGTTAGCGGAAGGATTGGGGGGAGGAGGGGGTGTGTACAAAGCTGCAGAAGACTTGGTCTCCCTTGTCGAGATTGTATTGCTTGCCGCCGTCGGTGATACTGACTTTATTGACGACATCGCGGAAGAGGCCCAAGGTGTTGCTGAGTCTGTGTCCCTCAAGGGCATAGCGCATCAGTTTGTCCTCTGCCTGGGAGTCAGTCTTGCAAGCTAATGTTTGGATGGCCTTCAAGTGGTCTGCGTTCTCTTCGTTGAGGTAGAAGTCGATGACTTGGGCGAACTATATCTGCTTAGCATATGGCAGGACGAGAGATTGCGAGTGATAATGTACCCCTTGAGCAGAATTTGCAATTGCTGCAGTAGCCATAGAGATAAGGATCCACGAGACCTCCTTCGCAGACTTCCCCTGCTTCAATAGTGCCTTTGCAAATGTCTTTCCGTAGTCTGCCATTGGGCTCTTTGTCGGATGTAGGATCCTCTCGGCGCCCTCCTTCAGCCCCTTGATAATTCCGAACGAAGGTGTGTGCGCAAGTTCTTCAATAATAGGAACCATCTTCTTCCCTAAAGCTTCGATTCCAGCTTTACCTTCTCTCTTGCGTGCCCAGGATTTAGTAGGCTCGTGATCGAAGAAAATATACACGTTAGCTTTGGAGAAGGTATTCCACAGCTCGCTTTCGGACATGGTTCCGTGTGGGTTTTCTTCGGATTTTAACGGAATGCAGAACAAAGTGCATGCAAAATGTAGGGAGACCAAGTTGACAATGCTATATATTGTCAGTGCAAGCTAAATAAGGGTAAAGGGTAACTCACTCGCGGACAATGTCGACCTGATAGTACTGGTGATTTTTCCCCAAGGTATAGGCCTCCCGCTTCAGAAGTTTGCAAACAAGCTCTTCAGTGTAGACTTTGAACTTTGTCTGGTAGTCAGGCAATGCAACCAGTGCCTGTGAGATATCTTGGTGCTGCTTAACACTCTCAGGTCCATCGTACGCGAGACAGAAAGAGTGTCCCTCCATCAAGAAGTTTATCGCCGGTCCCCAAGGAACATGGAAGTTTGTTGTATCTTTGAACACCGACTTGACACCCGCATGGGAAAGAATGGGAGTGGGATCCTTTTCCAAGGACGGAGGCTCAAATGAGTACTTGTCCGCGGTTCCAAACTTGGTAAAGATTGCCTTGCTTTCCTTGGGGGTGAAGAATGCTTGCTGTGCGTAGACAGAGTTATACTTAAACCATTTGGGGAACGCATTGAGGATCAACATAGACATCTTTGCACCGCCCATGCAGTCGTAATCGGGTGCTACCTCAGTGATACCCCACGCCGTCAAATTTTGTGGAGTGTAGTCCTATAAGCGTTAGTATGTAGCAGAGGTTCAAAGATGCGGGTTCTTACAAGGGTATAGAAGCGGTCACTGCGTACGAGCGTCACGGCGTCAGAGAAAACGGCTCGGGTAACGGTATATGGTCCACCTAGTAAAGATGTAAGCACTCATGATTGCACCCAGGCTAACTGCGAGTGATGGCAAGAAAATAACAAAGGAAATTTAATGCACTTACAAAGGCCCATTCCAGGATCCATCCGTGGTTTTGTTTCTTCTAAGAACAAGCCCGGCTACTATCATTAGAACCGATGGTCCAACCGCGGACAAGTTCTGTAACTTACATATAGTTCCACCAAGTCTGGGTGATCATAAAGCTTTTGGAGGGTTTCAGCAACATATGGATCTGGATTAATGTCGGCGAAGGTTTTATGGGACTGCAATCCGAAGAAATTTCTGAACTCGTTCAAGGTAGCGACCTTATCGTATGAATTAGCCTCCAGCACTTGTTATTTCACTTTAACCCTCACCTGCCAGTTCCGTGCCTGCTGGATTCCTAGGACTTCGACCTGCTTCAAGATGTCCGGAACGTTATTTGCACCAAATGCGCCTGTGCATGCGTTAGAATGGTTCACTCTTGACATTAGACGACTTACCAGCAGGATCTTCGATGCTCTCCTTCAAGATCTTCACAAGATCCGCATCGTCAAAAGAACCATCCTCCTTTCTCTTCAACCCACCAAAAGTACGCTCATGCGGAGGCTTCTCAGCCATATGCTTTTCGAAAATTGCCAGTCCTTGCATCAATTGTGGCATTGACAAATTGTGCGGATCCGAGACGGGGAACAATTCACGATAAAAGTCTTCTGTCCATTTTTCGTCTCGCTTTGAGACCCCCGAGTGAAAGCGATACAGAAGGTTGAATTCACATGACACTTGGTTGCCGATGCCGCGTGGTGTACCGTCCTTGTCAAACTTAGATGGCCCAATCTCCACGCGTGGATCGAGTGTCCAATCCGAGGTAGAGTGGTTCAAGTTTCCAATTCCGCGGATATAACTATGGTTATTAGTTTATCTGCGAAATTCGGTGGAGCGGTGGGTTTATCTTACTCATGTAGACTGATGGAGATGTAAAGACCTTCACATTTGGAAATTATCAGCAGTCTATTCGGTTCTCAGGTTTTTGTTACTGACCGCATGTAACAAGTCTTCCAGTTTGGAATAAGTCCTCATCTCGCTTCTTTTCTGCCGCCTCTTTGGGTAGCCGTGGGTTTAGACTGAACCTTCCGCCTTCGTTGATAGCGGCTAGCTTTTCAACCACGTGATTGTGGAAGCGACTGTACATGACCAACATCACGCAGTTTCCGGGGGGAAGCCCTATATCGCATAATGTTAGAATAATATTGATAAAGCCAGTCGAAGGTTCCACAATGTGGATGGAATGAGATGAGAATAAAAGGTACTAACCGAGCAGCCTTTTCTCCGCAAAAGTATCCGGCTTGATTCGACCTCCGACGAAAGTCCGGATCTCATTCACTTCGTCCAGGTTCTTCCCGTAAAGCGGTGACAGGTCTAGGTACGAACTAGTGTCGCTAATGTTCGGGTCCTTCCTATTCGTCCTAAAAACATCTTTCAAATTATCAGCATTAATTTAGTTTAAGGCACACGACAGGGGTTGTACCGTGTATAATGATTGTTGCATGATAGAAAAGCATGCTAGAGAGGCCTGCTGGGTTTTCTTTGCAATTATCTCCTCGAGCCATAAGAACTAAATAAAGAGGTTAGCTGAACAGTTCCTGCTTATGAATGTTACGGTAGGGGAAACTCACGGTCAAAAAGAAGTCCAGGATCCGGCTTTGCACCTGCCGTCATCTTCTCCCCTCTAACCGAGCGTGCATACGGCGTACCAGCCTTTCCAAGATCGGGCGATATAATGTTCTAGGGAACAAATTAGGATGGCCGTTCGGGGGACGAACACTGTGCAAGCTACTTACATTATACGACCCATCAGCTTGACGATACTGAAACTTCTCGCCAACGTATTGTAGGGGTGGATGTTGCAAGCTCATCCACAGTTGGTCAACGAGTTTTCCCGTCAATATCTCTCTGTTCTTGGAGGTCCGTGGCATGGCAGACACAAGCTGGATAAGCTTTTCTATCTGTTCTTGTGTCAATATTAATCCCCCTCAGGAGTTTAGGGTTTGTGGTTACCATATGCTTTTTGTCATCGATAGGTTCACCCTTGATGCCAGACTCCAGGGCTTCGATGAGGGTCATCACACCCTCTGGGAGGTCTCCGCCTATCCCCTTCAAATCGGCGAGAATTCCCGATTTGACGGCTTCTTTGGTAGCCATGCTGTCGTCTCCATACTGTGAGGAGGAGCTTTGATTTTGACCGAAAAACTCGGAAAGAGGATGCATGTCGGTGGTGATATGGGGTATGTGGGGAAGAAGGTAGAGATTGGCATATAAAGTTGGGGGGACAGGGTGTATAAATATGTTTTCAGAGATCAGCTATAGCTAGGATGCTACCAAAGCTATGGAGCTCGAGCTGAAGAATGTCTTTATCGTAATTGGCTAGAGGGATATAAGTCGGATACACAAGATATCTCACTCGAAATATAGCCTGCAGTGGTAGGGCTTGCAGGCCATGCAGCAAGCATCGAATATCAAAACGTACCAGTGCAAAAATGCCTCTTAATTGCAACAAGAACTACCGACAGTGTGGAGCATCTCCGGGGGAGGAAATCTCGTGACAAAATCTCTGGTCGACCTTCTTGTCTCGGGAATTCGTTTGTTATACATGGCCAGACTGCGTCAGCGTGCGAGCGCCCAGGCCGGATATCACCAGTTAAAACCGACAAGAAGCAAAGCAGCCATATCCAGATAGTCTGTTGCCCCAGGAAAAGCACTGCAAGTCTCCCCACTTGCGGGGCTCAGAGCTGAAGAGGAGTAAACTGAATCAAGGCGGATACACGCATGCTGACCGTGGTACCAACGGCAAACATCCCTCCCGATAGTGCACAAGCGGAAACCAGGCATATACACACGAATTGAAGGCTTCGTGATGTCACGGTCGATGTCAGCTCTCCCAGGTTCATTGTTGATAGAAGTTACAAATTGAACAAAAGTTTGTTACAGCCAGATTAAGATATTCTGCAGCATAAACAATTTATAAAGGTACTCATACATCCCTAATATAACCAAGCAAGCAGCCCCACTACGAAATGGCGAGAATAGGGAACTGTGCTGCTGGATCTCTATACGCTCCAATAGTAGCTGTTGATGTGCAATTGAAGCTGAAGAGACTCCCACGTCGGGTGGAAGCATACGGAACGGGAGGGCTGAAGTAAGACGGCTGGTAATTGCATCGGCATCACGCAGCGTTCTGGATGCGATGAGCCTGGTTCGAGTAAGATAGTAGATAGAGCAGACTGCAGCGGCGATCATCGGTGCAGAAGTTAGTTCATGCAACATTTGATTCGTCAAGGCGCAAAAGCAAAACAAGCCGTTTTGCGAGCTGGCAGCTGAAACATGTGCGTCACCTACTCCACATGCAGCCTTCCCCACTGTTCTGTACCACCACCACTTACCTTGCCTCACTGTAGTAGCCGCTCACCCAAAAAGTTGCTGTGAAGCCGTCTCACTACGCCACTATACGCGCGCTGTGAGCTGAACCTAAAGCTCCCCCACTAAATTACTGATCTCTCCCTTCGTTCACTCGCTTCCCCCTCGCTTCTTCTTCTCTCCAGCATTGCCATTGATACCTCCTGCACCGTTGCTGTATCTCACCCCCCACCACATCGTACATATTCGTTTTCCATTTTTCTTCCAATCCACCATCGACATGTCTACGGCATTCGATAATTCCACCCCGTCGTCTAGCCCTGATGTGCAAGGGCGGAAGGGCAAGAAGGACAAGAAGGACAAGCCTCCTAGCAGGCTCGTTCTCTGCTTCGACGGAACCGGAAACAAGTTCTCTGGAGATTCCTCCGACACCAATATCGTCAAGCTTTACCAGATGTGCGATAGAGGTGCTAAGGGCCAATTCCATTACTATCAACGTTTGGATCTCCTCTGATTATGTATCACGCTTTGGATAGCTGGCTAACTACAAACTGTTCAGCCGGTATTGGAACCTACTCGGCCAGTGAAGGCTCATTGAATGCCGGATTCCTTGGCAGCATCAAGCGCTGGTTCTCGCAGTTAATTGACCAGGGAGTCGGTATGTTCACACTGACGGATCGATACGAAAAGAGAAACAATCACTAACCGGGCTTGTGGTGCTCAGGAACTACATTCGACCATCACGTCCTTGCTGGCTACAAGTTTGTCATGAGATACTACAAACCTGGAGATCTGATCTACATCTTCGGTTTTAGCCGTGGGGCCTTTACGGCTAGATTTCTCGCTCAAATGATCACCGAGATCGGCCTTCTCTCAAAAGGCAATGAGGAAATGGTCAGTATTGCTACTCTGGGTTGATAATTCTCTCAATTTGGCAGAGTATTGTCCCATGCTGCTCGCCAGCTTACTATGATTGAAGCTATTTACTAAGTATACACTGAGCAGGTACCATTTGCGTACAGATCTTACCAGGAATACGAACAAGGAGGGGGCGGATTCAAGACTCTCGACGAATCTCGAAAATTCCTGAACAACTTTAAAGACACCTTCTGCAGACTTGGTGTCGAAATCCACTTCCTCGGCTTGTTCGATACTGTCAATTCAGTTGGTATTTTCGAAATTCCGTTCGCGAGGAAGAAGTATCTCCCTGTCTATGTTCCAGGAGCTGCCCATATTCGCCATGCAGTTGCCGTCGACGAACGCCGCCTCAAGTTCAAGGCGGCACTCTTCAGACAAGATGATGACAAAATCATCGAGAGCTCCAAGGCCAAAGATATCAAGGAAGTCTGGTTCCCTGGAAACCACGGTGATATTGGTGGTGGTTGGAGTACCAAGTCTGAGGCAGATGTCCAACTGAGCGATGTGGCCCTCGAGTGGATGCTTGAGGAAATTGAGCAACTGCCCGAACCACCTGCCGAAAAGCTCGCCTTCAACCATCGCCACACGGAGTTTATGGATAATATGAAGGTCAAACGCTCCACCGCTATCGAGACCACTCCGTGTCACGATGCACTGAAGTTCCGTAAAGGATGGGCCTGGCCGCAAGTCATCTTTTGGTGGATTCTGGGCAAGTTTTCTGCTCCTCCCTTTCTGCTTCAAAACGGTCTAACAGTACTTGACTCGCAGAAATCTTTCCGATTTTCAAGAGGCTCGAACTTGAGAAGGGACAATGGGTTCCTACTTATTGGCCGCCCAATGCAGGATCCACCCGCGACCTTCCGTCAAGCGCAGTGCTTCACCAGAGCGTTATCGACCGCATCAACGCCTTGATTGGTTACAATCCGAAAAACGACGGATTTACCGAAGCGTACAACCAGCACTCAGTTGAGAATGGAAGTGGCTGAAGCGTTTGAGATTCAGGCTATGGCTTGTGTGGGAGCTGGTTTGATTGTTGCCGTTTTTCCTGTGTATTGCAATTGTATCACCAATGTTTGTGGAGGATGTTGTTTGTTAATGCGGCACGCAAGCTCCCGGTGGCCGGCGTGCACGTGCCCCACGATGTAGTTGTCATAATACATTAGGCTTATTATTCAACTCCCGCTATCAATATAAGCCGTGCTGTTGTACCCTTTGCCACAGACGCACCTCTGGGTAGTTGTGGAACGTCGGGTAAGTCAAATGCAACTAACAGACACTCCCGCCCCCGTACGGAAACCAACAGGGATTGTGATACGTCATTTGACCTCGGGTGGTTTAATGCTGTGAAAGGACAGAATTTGCCTAAGTTTAATGAAAGTTGGGTGGCTGGTAGTACCGCCTGGATGCACGCACGGATCACTACTGTTTATGGAAGTGGGAAGAAAGGGTAAGACCGCCGGATACCTAGGTACAGTCCATTGTTAACAGTTCAACTTTGGCCATTGATAGCAATCACTCTGAAGACCTCCATTGGAAAATATGCTCTGGAAAACTTACAGTATGTGATGTAGTCGCCGCTGCTTACTGTGAAATTGTCAGCAATGGCAGTGATCAACCAAACTTGGCAAGGGTGGAATATGAGCTGTTGTATATGCTCCGATGGCATTATAAAAAAACTGTTTGTCTGCAGTGCTAGTAGCGGCGGCGATCTTTGCTGCCACTAAATGTCCACATAACTCTATACTTTTAGCCACCCGCTGTACGTAAGGGGTGGGTTAGGGCTACCTCAACTTCATCTGTTTTTCTTTCCCTCTCCCCCCACTAGAAATAAATTGCGAATATGCTTGGTAAGAGCGGCAGAGCTCGGGGTGTCTTTCACGTGGAATACTCCCTTATTGGTCGCACTGATTTGGTCCGTAAGCGTATTCGGCACTTTTTGCCTGTCGGGGTGGTTCGCCCGACGTCCAATTGCATCCCCTCTCTCATCTGCCAATTATCATCGATGAATTGGACACCCATGGCCACTTTTATACCATAAGAAAACAGGGTAGTTTTAAGACGGATATTATACAAACGATTCCAATCCTATAGACGGGTTCAAAAACGGCCCGAAAACGGTTCTTGACAGTTCAATGACGAAAGCGTGCTACCTCATCCACTAGCAGTAAGTGCCGAATACGCCTGCACAATACTTTCAGAGCTCGATGCATGTTGAGAAACACTACTTTAGTTATACAGGCGTATTCGGTACTTATCACCAGCCTTAAAAATTCCCCTTCTTACGGTAGCTACAGCGTCGGGGACAATTACTCCAAAAAGAAATAAGGTTGACCGATGCAACGGCAGTGCAGCCGGTCCGGATACTCCAGCGCCTTATTGTACCACAAGGCGTCGAGGCTGGGGTAGAACAAGGAAATGGGTGTTTCATGGGAAGCATTTTTACCCCGCTGGTAAATAAGTACCGAACACACCTTCAGGAGCTATATATTTCGGTGCGTCAAAGTTATTTGCCTTCCGCCAAAGAGCATCCGTCAATATATGGACCGCACCATTTAGAGTTCGGCATTTATTACTAGCAGTGGGGATACCTCCACGACGACATATGTTCCGACCGGTTGGCGAACTCAGCGGTTCGCGAACTGGAATAATGCTTGTAAACTACTGTGTCCTATTCGCAAACGTGCAAAGCCAATTCACAAACCACAGCCTACCGGAAATCTGTTCAACTTGAACCCCACACTTGCACCCGAATCTGATAGAGAGACAGCGGCCAATTTAGTTTTGACTCCATGTATATAGAGTGACCAGTATCTCTTCTAAACTAAGTATTCACTGTACCTACTACTTCTAATAGTCTGCTCCAGTTTAACCTTGCGTTTAACAGATACTGTATGATGGACTACCTGCGGCAAATTGTGTGGCCTTCACCACTAATAGTTTTCTCTAAATCAACACCTCACAGACTTAAGATAAAGTGACGGAGTCACTGCCAAAGGGGAAGGGCAACTCATAGCATGCATTTCTTAGGGATAGTTGGAGCTGCCATTAGTGCTCCAGAGCGGGTTCGCATATTTCCTGACCAGTTCGCAAACAGGCTCCAGTTTGCGAACTGGCCTGTCCGGTTCGTGAACAGTCAAAGTTCGTGTATCGGTCGGAACACATATAAGCAAGCCGGTTTACCTCTCCGCCCACAGGTGGGCAATTTCTCGGTTTTCTCTGACTGGAATTCACCAAGTCGTAGTCCACATCTTTATATGCTAAGTCATCATTCCCGGCGACCGAAAAACCCGGTGCTCTCCACAATCTCGGCGGATCGGAAACCCTACGTTCCGCTCCAATTTGCAGGGACTGGGGGGTCATCCGGTATTTGCTGCGACATTCGGAGTTTCGCTGATTGCGTTCCGGGATAATCTGGGCTCGGGACTGGAGCTCGTTGCCGAAAAGCTTGGAAAGCACCTGATCGTTGTCACTCTTGGCTATGGGTTGAATTTTCTGGTAATTAATGCTGGCAATTAGTAATTACTACGCGGGATAATTTTTCGATGCTGGTATAGACCCCCTTCCCGCTCGCTGGGAAACCAGCTTCGAGTGATATTCAATGACTCAACCCCTCCATAAGGCGTATGTGTGGTCCCGAGTCTACGAGCCCGGCGGGTTTGCTTGGTGCTAGCGATCCGTTGACTGCCGATAAAGACAACACGCAAAGCCGTGTTACATCCAGGTTTCGGGAGGTCGGTGTGCGATCACGAATAAGGATATCACGAAGGGGAATGCGCACGGGCACACGGGCTTCTTCATTGGAGCTCAGTCGTCAGTGAAGGCTGCGATTTCATAGGGAGTATGTCGATGGATATCAATGCTGTGGAAAAGCGGTTGTTTTTGGGTTCGGAGCTTCCGGGATTTTTTCACATATCGTAGTTTCAAATAGGTACCATTCACCATTACTCCATTGTACTTCATTTTATTCCACATACTTAACATACAACCACTCCAGCGAAGTGAAGCTCTATTCAGACCAACCACGTGGTAGTTAACTATACCTACCGGATGGCTCACGCACGCATAACTATAACCAATAAACTCTCTCGGTTTAGAGGACAAGCGAGGCTGTGGCAAAGGTAATTGGGACGTGATGCTCGTGGTGGCTTGTATGATTGTTCATGGCTTTAACTACATCCATTGCCGCCTACCGGACAATAGACTTTGAGCACCGCCACTCACTACCTCGGCAACTCTGAAGCGAAGTGAGAGTGCGCCACTGCCGAGTATCCTGTTACGCTGGCTGAAACATTTCCTTAGCATTATTAGTACACGAATCGAAACCCCCGTCGACGCGTCCACAATAGAAAAAAAAGTAGAGATACTGTCTCTGATAACTAGATTTGGTGATGAAGTTGCAAGGGACGACGGCACAACAAGATTACCGCAACCACTTCTCTGGTATGGCTGGATGGTAATGGCTGAAACGGCAGAGAACATAACAATTGATCTCTGACGGCCCGTTATTTCCACGTGCATCTAAATCCTGGAACTCGTGCCCCGATCACAGCAAAGTAATCAGGGCGTTGCGTACGTGCGTGGTACCAAACTCCGAGCGCGGTTGGCATAATATGTTTATCGTTTATATCGGAGAATGGAACACACCTGTGATTCCTGAGTGCCTGTAGAAGTTGTCAGCAGACAAGTACGTTAGGCAAGGAGACACCTATTAGTCTTCCGTCACATCCGTGTTCCACGATCGCAGTCCGACAGAATCCGCTTCTCATTCGCTAGCCCCTAAAACTGATCAGCCCCAAATCAAAACAAACCCAAGCCCGCCCTTTCCGGGATGTGTTGGTGGGACCTGCATTCTCCTTATCAGCGCCGAGCATCGGTCAGTTATCGTGCCCTCGTGTCACGATATCCGATTTGTTATATAGCGCCTCGATATTATCAGCAACCCCCTTCTGCTCATCGGGGAATTTACTGATCTGTGCATGCGTGGGTATGTAGAGTGACGATCATATTTGGGTAGGCCGAAAAACTAGACAAATCTCCAAACATCACACGCCAAAATGCCGGTCTGTAGCTGGGTCGAATCTAGATCTCGAAGCTATGATGTCATTAATTTTTAGTGGGATAAGATTCCATTGGCGGTGGCGAAAAGTGACTGAAAATCGTAATAACGGCTCAGCTTGACCGTACCCGAAAGAAGACGATTTCCGCAGCGTACAAGTGGGTAATGATACATATGTATGCCGCTGTGTAACGAAGTCGTCCAAAACCTCCCACCATTCGTGGTGACAGGATTCATGCAAGTGTGTGGAAAGGAACCTTGGAAGTAAGCATAAAGGCTAAAACAACTACCTACCTTCCGCCGATCGAACCAGGAGCAAGCAAAACCCTCAGAAACGTGACATCGCCTTTTTTGATCCCGTTTGTCCGTGAGTGTTAGCCTCCGAGATTAGCGACCAGAGCGCCGCGAGTGATGCGCAATGAATATCGCGATCACGCCCGTCTTGGCAACGCTTTGATCTTTGGTTGTCGCTAAAAATATCGATACAGCGCTTTTCTGCCTTTTGAGTTGGGCGCTCTCTGTAACAGCGTCTCTTGAAGCGGACCCCTAATGCCACAACATTGCTCAAACAACTCGAACTTTTGTGAGATTTGGGCGGCCAAGGTACCTCCTATTTATCCAGGGCGGCCTTGTTGATTGCGGGAACACTTCGGCAGACCCAGATGGGGAATGTTGACAAAGCGCTAGTTCAAGGAACTACCTAGCTAACTCTTTGTATAGGGTGGGATAGCGTCCATAACTGTCTTGAGCCAATTTCGGGACCCTTGGCACAGTGCAGGATATGGACACATTTTTTGGATCATATCTAGCTTTTTCTGCTCTTTTTGCCCCTCCATGTCCCCAACTGGTCATATAAGTAGTGTGTTGATTGAAGGCGTGTAAAAGTACTACATCTGCAAATTCCGAAGTGATCGTGACTACAACCCCAATAAGCCTCCATAGTCCTAGACTGCCCGCATACCACGAGCTGAAACCATGAAGTCAGTTCTCTCGCCCGCTATTCATTTGCAACACGCCAATAGTATCGTTTCGTTTCGTGTTATCTTGTAGTAAAAACTTCACGTGGCCCTCGTATCGTCCGGTGCCGAGCCCAAGCATTAGGCCTGTCCTCCGTCTTAGTCTTTTCTTCTTTGGCATATTTTCTAATTATTCTTTTAACGTGTAGCCCACGATCGTGCTCTGAGTCGATCTTTACATGGCGAGAAAGTCGTCAAAATCTCGACTTGTGAGAGCACCCAACAGGTACTTATTTTTCTTCTTATCCTTCGTAGTCTTTTGATGTTCGGAATTTGCTCGTTTGCCTTTTCGATCTGAGCATCAATGTCAATCTGGAAGCAGTGCTTTGGCGGCAATTGCGTTGGTCGTCCCCTTTAGTATAGTTCAGTTCGCTCGAGTTCATGGAATCTCCCGACTCTACCTCCTCTTGCTTTCTGATATAAGATTCTCCCTTTGTAATGACGTTTTGGTGCATAGAGACATACTTCGAACGTGGCTAGGAGTGGTTTACGTATAGGAAGGCATATAGAATAAAGTCTGGATGGAGAAAAGGTATAGGTTAGGTGATGAATCGAGTCAATTGTGTAGGGAAAGGCAATTACCATAGGTGCCACGGTGGTGGAAAGGTGAACACATGAGACAGATATTTATTGTATCCTATTCTAGCGCGAGCACTTGCTTAAGTATCGAGTTCAATTGAAGTTAGCGATCATCTTGACCAAATCAATCACTTTAAGGAAACCAAAATGTATCGAACCTGGTTGGCAATCACAAACATAAGCACGGGAGAGCCCTCAAAATAAAAAGGCAGTTGCCAAGAGATATGGTGAGTTCTGTGTTTCGGTGTCTTGGGAGGAACGAACGTGGTTGGCCCCAGAACCGAACGGGTTTCGTATCCAGGTTTCGTCTTCTGCAACGAAAAGGGATAGAAGAAGGGGGCTAGGCCTGACGTTATTGATATGTACTTCCTACCATCTCCATGATGCATATATGAGCCATCCATTCATCCGCATCCAGAAATGCCTTTGTTGTAGGGCGCAAGGGAGAAACATATTCAAACAACAAAGGCCCGAAGACTGTGCGGCTACTAAATCCACCCCTTGTAGCCCGCCTGCTGTTGCATAGCGTTGCAGAATGCACCAATGCATAGGAGGCACAATTGTGGGAACTCCTGTGCAGTTCGACTCAAGAAACGCGATGCACTGTCGTGGATTTAGAAGGTTGGTTGAAATCTGGGAGCCTCGAAGTTACCTGATTTGCGTGATAGATAAGTGTAGTGAAGCATACGTATTCATCAGGCGTGCTGGTATGCGGCTACTGCATCGGAGGTTAGTCTAGTTACCGCCTGCTCGGGACGAAGAAAACTTCTATTTTGGTTCCGTGCGGCGGTGAAACTTCCTCTAGGATCGTATCAAATCGTCCGCATCCGCATCCATCTCCTGTTTGCTGTGCCCGACCTGGCCGGAAGGGGACGCTGTGGATTGATCTGGAATTGAACCGCCCTGTCGCTCGAGACGCAGCGCTCCCTCTGCTTCAGGTCGGTGCGGTGTGTTGATGGCTTGCGTCAGAACCATCCGAAAGTGGGATAGGCGTCACATATGTGTCGATCCTTGCGCTTCCCAGCATCGCTGCCCCCGGAGGCCAGCCTAAACTTCCGCTTCCATTCAATTTGCCTTATCCTGCCTGCCGTCGTCCTCACACTCGTTCACTCTCTTCGACCAAACCTCCACCACCACCTTCGACATCCGCTCAAACCCAGCCTCTCACACCCACCCACCACTTCATCGCCTCCGGCCGCTTGACAAATTCGCTCCGTCGTTTCGTCTTTCTGATTTGTTGGCCGGCCTGGGTTAATCCTTCGTTTCCATCCCGCTCAGTTCCCTTTAATATTACTGAGCGGAACCTTGCTAAATCAACAAAGTCGACTTTTTTTTACCGACTCATACTACTCGCTCGTTGCCAGAATTTCCCCCCCGATCGACTCAAATTCACTCTTTTTTTCGACTTTTAATTTCACCAATAAGCTAGCCAAACACGAGCAGGTCTACTGTGGGCAGCCGGTGTCAATTTCTACCTTACATTTTTCTCCCACATAGTTGTCCTTATCCTTGAAGACTCGCCTCTTTGTCACTGTCTGCCAGGAACTGAAGACTGGGAGGAGTGATTCTTTGTATGACACCGCTTCTGATGTCTATTGCTGTGCCAACTAAAACATGAGAGGCTGACGTGATCCCGTCCCGTAGACAGGTACCTTGGACTTTCACCCCCTTCTCTGCCCGAAGGAACCCACGGTCAACATTCGATGGGTTGTCATCTCCACCGTTAATTGAGACCCTTTTGCGACGGAATATACTCACGATGGATCGGTCAATTCCTCTTCCACCTCGACATTTATTGGCAATGTCAACGACAAGAAGCCAGAACCATGGTCAAAACTACGAGCGAAAGAGAACGCGCTGGCTGGCTGTTACGACTGCGGTGTTTGCATTGAGTGGGATCACTGGAGCCTCTGCCCGAGATATTGTGTACTGTTCTGATTTAAATACTGGGTCTGATGGTGACGCAAGTATGTTCTTTATGGTGTTTTGCGTATTAGGAATAGTGATACTGACATCGTGCTTTAGATACTTCCACATATCAAAGTAACGGATTGTGTTACGACACTTGCAATGCAGGCTCATATGCGTTTGCCATTCTCCAAGGGCAAGACTGCTGGTGTTCTAATTACGTTCCTGCTACGGACGCCAGTGGATGCAACGATCCATGTCCAGGATATCCTTCGGATACTTGCGGGAATACGCAAAAAAATCTATACGGATACATGGCCCTGCCGAAGAAACCATCGGGAACAAAGGGTGCCGATACAACGGTGAGCACAACTTCTACACACCCAATTCCCTCCACCGTCACTACCAAGGGTCCCACCGAAACGGTGATTATTGTATGGCTTGTCCCCTCCTGTATCTGTTGGATGTGCTTAGAAAGAAGCTCGTGATTTACTGATTTATTGTTTACGCGCTGCTCCGCCGCTGCATTTACTTACAAAATTCCTGTAGGTTTCTACAAAAACACCTGTCAACGCCAAAACAACGTCTTCTCCGAAGACAACCACTACATCTACAGAACAAAGAAAAGCCACACCAACTCAAGACCAGGTCGTGGTAACAACTGTGGCCGGTGGTTTCAAAACAATTATCATCTCTGCCTCCGGGTCGACCAAGGTGCCATCGGCTACTGCAGAGCCCTCCTCGAACAACAGTGATTTCTTCTCAAACGCGGGACGAGTTGCAGGATTAATACTTGGGATCATCCTAGCACTTTTCCTCATTGTTGCAGGGGTATTATTATACCGACGCCGTCAAGCCATACGTCGGTCGGAACTATATGCCCCTGGATCTACAGGTGGTGTCATTCCAGCTGGAGGAGCAGGTTTCTTTGGAAGTGGAAAGAGGGGTCGATCGATGAGTACGCTTGGTCTTGTCGGAGAAAAGAGTCCACCAGCTTCTAGCACACCACCACTAGATCCGAACGGTGTCCCACAAACTGCGGGAGGAACGACCCCTCAAGTTGGCGAAGTCTACGATCAGAGGTTGGATCCAGGCTCACTATTCATGCGATTCGATCACCGCACGGGTAGTTCCCGCGTGAGTGTTCGAAGTTTACGTGATGATCAGGACTACTCCCGACGGGTGTTGCGAGTGAGTGCATCCCCATAATCCCTGATGCTGTTAAAACTAATATAATATTTGTCAGCTTGCAAACCCAGACGAGTAGTAAAGATTATCAAATGAATAGTGTGCATTCTTGTAATAATAATAGGGACGATATCATTTTGTTTTGTGGACGAGCGTCATCAACAGGTACATTTGAGAAAATAGCATTGGGTCTCTGCTTCGTATCGCATGGTTTTTTGGGAGGTGTTCTCGGTCGTTCCTTTGTTTTTTCCCCCACGCCATTTGTACTCGTTCTGGCCTATGGTTCTGTTTTATAAGGTGATAAGCAGATATGTTTCTGTCATCATTAATTCCCTGCTGGAGAAAGCGATACGATACGAGTTCGCTTTAACCACACAGCATATTGGTGTTTCTGAGATTTAAAAAGCGTTTTATAGATACCTTTATCTGGGTTTTCCTTTGTCTCGTTTGGAGATGGTGGTGAGTATGGAGGGAGAGGATGGGGTATTCACGCATACGGATCTGTACTTTTTTTTCTTCTTCCTACTCTGAAAATATGTAGAGTTCATCATTTCATCTATGATGGTGTAGATATCTAAAAAGAGCTTCTGCATAATCAAGCTGCACGAGCTACTTTTCTTGGGTGGTAGTGGTGGTTATGGTGGTGGGTACGTTATTTCACGTACTTATGCAGCGTGCATATATGTAACAGCACAGTTGCGGCCGGGATTTGAGGGGAAGCGTATCCTTGTCTGTGTGCTGGGGCGCATCCCAGTATTATTTCGTTTTCTTATCTCAAATGTCCGTGTGTTTATTTTCTGGGAGAAGAACTTCCGTGTAGTGTAGTCGAAATTGATATCTTGCTTAATATATTCCGTTGGTTTGTAAGGTAAAGTACAGCGTAGGAGTGGAAAATCTTGGAATATAATGGTAATTTTAGAGCGAGTGATATCATTGGCATGCGGATGGAGGCGGGAATGTCAACGTGGTTAATTTCAGGGTTGGGGTGTGTCATTTTTGAGAGATGTGCGCCCATTCGTTGCGTCCGTATGCAAGTCATCCAGTCACCCACTTGGAAAGGAGACTGGCTAGAAGGGAGGGTGTGCACGGCAATTACTTCGGCTGATCGGTGATGCCGAGGTCGGGCTCCGAGTGATCTGCGGTGTATCCGGCGTAAACTCCGTCGCTGATGCTAGATACGCGAACTGATTCACATTGTCAGCCTAACAAATCCTCAAACCCCTTTGTGTCCTTTTTGTTACTTTTGGTCATGATCTTCAAGCGGTGGTTGATCGTGGAGGTGGGAGATGGGGTGTGGCTTGACGATGCGGCTCTTCTTCGGCGTGGCTGGTGAGAAGGGTTCTAGCCTCAGATTCGCCAAAAGTTTTTTGAACGCACAAGAAACGCCCGCCATCGCCGCATTTGTCCCTCCCACCCACCACGCCCACTCTCCCACGATCAACACGGTTGTCACTCACCCTATGCCTCCTCGGCTGAAGCACGGATTATTATGATAAGGCCTCGTACAGGGTTCTCTGCACCGTCGCAGACTACTCTCCGCTACCTGCGCCAACTTGTGTTCCCGCTCTCCGCCAACTCAAACTCTATCGACTATGGCTTCTCACATCAATGTTGCCGTCTACGAGCATCCGCCCAGCAGAGGTTTCAATACAGTCAACGTCATGGAGGCTCACCCCGTGGTGGTGGTGGTGGTGGTGGTGGTGGTGGTGGTGGTGGTGGTGGTGGCCGTAAACCCCACCATGGTGTTAAACCCTCCCCCACTGCCACCCCTTCCGCAATTCCACCACAAACCACTACCACCTCCGTCGGCGAGGCCGCCATCTCCCCCATCTCCCCCCAGGAAGAGGCATATATGCTGGCCGCGGGACAACGCCGGAAACGGACGCTCCGGGACCGAATCCCCTTTCAACAGTGCCACGAGTGGTACCGACAATTCCGGGTCATGTTACATCGGGGCCAGCTGAGCCATGCGAAGCAGCGGTTCCTAGAAGCCCGAGAAAAGCAGATTGACGAGAACTTTGTGCAGTGGGCTGGACGGGATCTGATGGAGAGTTACAACCGATTGTCCAAGCATGCCGAGGCCCCCGCGATCTTCACGCACCTGGCGTTATTCCCGGACTTTGTGGGGACAAGAAGCCTCAATTGCTGCCTTGACGCGTATCTGATACGCAAGAACTACCCGCTGTTCATGAGCACGTTTAAGCACTACACACGGATGGAGATAGTGCAGCCGGATCATAAGACATATGAATTGTTTATACGGTGTCTGCTAAAGGTTGGTGGTGCGGCGAAGGCGAGGGATGTTATGAAGTTGCTGGAGGATCAGCGGAAACCGGTTACGTCGAGTGGGTTTGCGGCGTTCCTGGGTGGTGTGAAGGAGAAGAATGCGTCGCTGCAGGAATTGGAGGGTGACTTTCAGTGGATTAAAACTAGGAAGCCAATTTCTGCACCCGCGCTGTATAATATTATGATCGAGGAAGCACTGGAATACGGGAAGCCCACGATTGCAAAGCGGTATGTGGATGCGATGATTGCGGATGGGGTGAAGCCGAATGAGAAGACGTTTGCGGCTTTCTTGAGGGTGCAGGCTAGGGCGGGGGACTGGAGAGGTGTTAGGAAGGCGATGCAGAAGGTTAGAGAGAAGGGAATGGTTTTCTCAACGAGGACACTCAATTCCTTGCTCGACCAGTATGCGGACATGCAAGAGCTCGAAGGGTTGGAGAGCTTCTTTGATCTGCTCTGCCAGGAGGAAGGGTTTCCGTCTACGGAATCCTACAACATCATGATACGGACCAATCTAGCAGTGGTGGACGAGGCGGGGGTAAATAGGTGGGTTGCAAATATGCGGAAGTCCGGGTTCGAGCCCACCGCAGCAACATTCAACACCTTCTTCCAGGATCTCCGCTGTTCCAATGTCCCCCGAGCCCTGATGTTCCGCGTCTACAACAGCGTCTTCAACATGGACCGGAATAAAGTCGACGAGATATCCCGGGACATCCTCTATCGGAGCGTCTGGCCGGTAGTGAAAGAGATCAAACCCCCGCCACCCCAGAACCTAGTCACAACCCCAGAAACGGGCCAAACCAGCACCCGGGTAGCAAAGGAAATGGACGCAGCCCTGAAACGCGGCAACGTCCGCGGCGCCATGAACGCCTTCCGCGAAGCCTCCTCCTTCTTCCCCATCACGCGCGAAGTCATCGCCGTGCTCGCCCGTGCCTACACTCTCATCCCAGACACACAAATCGACGTTCCGGTCGTGCTCCCTAAGAGCCACGACCGTGCACATAAAATCAAAGAGGCAGTAATCGGGTTCATGATCTCGGCCACCAACGCGGAAGCCGAAAAGGTACCCGTTGTGTACACTAGCATCTTAAACATTATCCACGGGGCATACAAATTCATGGAAGCAAACGACATCCCCATCTCTCACAACATCTCCAACCAGGCCGCCGCAACCCTCATAAACCGCCAAGACCCTATCGGCGCGCTACATATCATGAATGAAGTGTCCAAGACTCGCTGGGGGAGACGCACGGGCTGGGATATTGCCGGCTTAACGGTGCTGTCCCGTGCTTACCTGGTTATGGGAGATCTACGCGGGGTGACGTGGGTTGTCGACAGACTCGTCGAGGGACGGATGGTGCCGGATGATAAGTTCATGGAGTACCTCCGCCGCGGGATAAAGTCTTCGGGGTCTAGAGAGTTCCGGGATGGAATTGAGAAGTTAATTGTGAGGTGTAAGGAACACAAAGAGAATGTGTGGGTTTCAATGCATCAACGGGCGACGAAGGTGTTGGATACAATGGGGGAGAGGACAAAATAGATATAGATGGGGTGGGTGTTTGGATGGCGTTTTTTGATTTGCGTATATACTTCGATTGTTATGATATGATGATGGGGAGGGAGGGGTGTACATATTTGGGATTGACTGGTGTACAATTGATTAAAAGACGAGGATGAGGCTGAATTTATGTATCATATCTGTTTTTTTTCTTATGATCTAGATGGGCTGCGTGGAGGTGGGTAATGATGATGACCCGCATCTGCTGGGTGTTTAGGGTCTTTGAGTTTCATGTTCTCAATCCTCCCACGACTTCCTATGATATCCGAATGTTTGAGTCCGGGGTTGGGACGGCAGATCAACAGCCGGACGGAGGTTTATTCTTTCAATCGCGGCCCGACAAAAAGCAACGAACCCCCAAAAGCAAAGGAACAGATCATCGTCGTTAGCCTTAGCTAGCCTCCAACGTCATCGATGCCCTAACCCTAAACCATAGATAGAGTTTGATTCAACGAGTTGGGAAACTTCTCTTTCCTATGGCCCACCTACAAATACGAAGGGGGGGCAGTAAAGGTTGGTATCACACGGTACAGGGTTGTGCACAAGCTTTCCATTGTCTAGCTTGCCCACGACACTCAATCGCTGAAGGTTTCTCATTCGTGGGCGAAGATCATAAAAAGCACTATCTTTAACAGTTTTATTGTCTTGTACTGTACTCGGGGTTTGTGCCTCGGTCATAACATGTTATTCGAAGGCGCAATGCTGCTGCGACATCTGTGCTGCCCTTCACCGATGCACACATAATAGTTCTGTCGATGGATGATGAACTTCCAGATCTACACTGCTACGTGGGCCACCATGGGAACCCGTGGCTCAGTTACTTCGCCACGACCGAGTTTATATGATACATGACATTTACTCTTCGTAACAAACTACCCATAGTCCGGCGGAGTCTGCGATTCTACGGTGCATCAGAAAGCGATTATAGCCTTCACCAGCTACCGCAGACGATTAGCCACTCATGATGCTTGAGACACAAGTAGCCACTCCTAGTTGCTATTCAAGTGCGTCAAACACTCCAGATCACCTAGACTGCAAGGTCCCTGACCGACTCCGATATCGAATTATAGTTTGTCGTCTTGGATTAGAGATTCCCCCGAGCTGAGAGGCTGGTGAGGAGATTCATAGGATTAGCCGTGATCTTATTCGGGTTGGTCCTGAACACCGCGTTGAAGACCACCAACGAACTGACTCTAAACCTGGCAGTGGTTGTTCTGTCCGGTTGGGCGATCTATCATGTTGAAAATACCTTTAGGACCTGGGGGACGGGAGTTTTCATCTCGCAATCTCTGGCCGAGTTTGAAGGCTGCAGCATAGGGCGGCGGCGGAAACTAGTGAAATGGCTCTGAAGCGGCGGTAAGTTTACCTCCCCGCAACAACAATTGGGATGTAGGATGGTTCGAGGGCGATAGCTGAAGCCAGACCCTTTTCTCAAAGGATACTTTTCTCAGCGGAATGGTAACTTCCGGACTGATTCTACAATCTCGTTTACTGCTTCTAGCGTATCCCGGCCCCAAGCCCGCGGTGGCCAACACTTGCATGCATCCAAAGAGAGTGGGAGGAAACCAGAAGGCCGCGTGGGGAGGATCTAATCCCGCGTGGGCTGATATCCGAAAGTTCAAGAGACAGCTCAGTAAATATGCACTCTCTACAGAAATATTAACTCCCGCTTGTTGAGCATGTTTTTCCTTAATTGGTTCCGTCTGCCGCTGCCGACCCGAGCGATGGGCTTAAATCCACCGTGCCGCAAGGCTCATGACACGGGCCGGGGTAAATAGCGCAGTCCCTAGAGTAGCAAACGTTCTCAATCCAATCTGGCGAGTGAGCTAGAATGAGCACATTATTACAACGCCCGACAGATGGGCTTTGGGGGAGTTTTGCGAACGCATTTATTATTAGTATATAGCGTGCCACTGCTTCTTGAAGTCCGCCCGATATCAGGTCCATTGATACTGCCCCGGGAACTTCGTCAATACTAGCCCGCGAATCCATCTCGACATCTTCAATATCAACAATATCAAGATGGATCACATGGCAGGCATGGACCATACCTCCTCCGCCACAGCGGTCACGGCAACATCAACTGCAGCGGCAGCGGCAACAACAGCAGCCTGCAAAGTCTCCGTACTTCTTCCTCCCCCTCCCCCCCCCCTCATCAATTGACTCAGGAACTCTAGATGCTATGGAACTGGCACACAATCGATTCCTGTTTCCTCGCGCAGAGCTGGCACGTCCACACTCGAGCCCAATTCGCGGGCACCTGTATTTTCGTGTGTTCCTCCTCCTCCCCCTCCTTCACACTACTGACCAATTTTAACCCAGGTGTTCTGCCTCGTCCTAGTCCTCGAGTTTGTCCGCCGAGCCCAACGCGAGTATGATCAACGTATCGTGCGGGAGTGGCAAGCATCTGCTACTAGAATGACAGATTCGGCAGGGAAATCTGCGGATGGGGATGCGGCGTTGGGACTGAAGACGGGGTTTCTGACACCATTGACGTTCAGACCGACGGTTGTGCAGCAGGCGATTAGGTGTGCGTTTTATACCGTGCAGTTTGGGGCGGCGTAAGTTGTTCCTTGGGGAGGGGAATGAGTTTCTGTTGGGCTCAAGACTGATGGATACTATTGATAGATACCTCGTAAGCCAGCTTTACTACCACCACATTCGAAGCGTTCACTAACGTATCATGAAAAAATAGACTATGTTGCTCGCCATGTACTTCAACGGTATCTATTCTACATACTCTATAACGCCCGTCCGTCCCAAACTAACAAGCAAAGGTTACATAATAATTTCGATTCTTCTCGGAGCTTTCGTCGGCCACTTCTTATTTGGATACGAGAACATAACGATTGGGCGTGTATCCATCACCCATCATACTTTGACAAGCGCTGACTGGAATACCGAAAATATGGGGAAGCAAGAGACGGGAATGTCGTGCTGTTGATATCGATGTTCTGGGTGGGGATTTGTTTCAACTCCATCCTGTTCATGAGATATGGTGGGACGGGGAGCACCTTATGACAATAGCGTACCTGCATTGAATACTTTTAGCGGCCTATTAATTGAATTTGATGAATCAATAAAGAAATTTGCTTGGTGGGAATGTCTCTTGCCACCTGAGCAGTCCACTAACTACTACAATGTCAAAATACTTGGAGCTGCTGTGTAATATCCGAAGAAACCAAAAAATATATTTAAATCAGCAAAGCAAAAGAAATATTCCGTCACGGGGAATCGAACCCCGGTCTGGCCGGATTAATGCTCTGAGAATGAGAGCGGCCGATGCTAGCCACTACACCATAACGGACTGCTTATGCAAGTGCTTCGTGCATAAAATTTACAAGCTTTTGTTGTTTTGGCGAGCGAGAATATGATTCTGGGGCAAATATGGACAACAATACATGTACTGTACATGGCAGCGGGCCAGTTAGTCTTTCCAAAGAAGCGACCTTAACCTAATCCTAGAAATTTAACCACTTCATCTTCAATTCAAGAATAACAAACACACTTAGCTATATATCAAGCTCTATCACCACCACCCCTTCCACTCATACTCGTCCATCGCCTCTTTGTACTCATCCTTGCACTTTTCAATCATCCGTTCCAGCTGTGAAATCTCAACACTCCGTGACCCGTACAGAGAATATAGTGCAGCTAGGTGACTGAAGAGGTTTGACAAATTAGTATGGTGACAACGTTCTAGCTCTTTGAAACCTCGAGTTCTGGTGAAGTCGTAGAAAGCTGTTTTGGTTGACATTTTGGGGAGAGATGATGGTGGAGATGAGAGGAGGAGGAGGGTTATAACTTGGAGGGGATACTGGCGTGCTTCAAGTTGAGCTTGGTGTGGAATTTGGTAGTGGCTGGTGGATGGAAGTGATCATTGTGTAGAACTTTTGTTAGATTCGGTTGGAATTCGAGAGTCGTCTCGAATCAGAATTGTGTCCCCCAAGCCGAGGGCTGGTGTAGGAGAAACGAGTCCGTATATAGCAATCATAGTGAATCACTCACTCCTGTTGACAATACCCCTGAGGCGGTGTACATTGGCGTTAAGAATTATCCTCGTGGTGGAAAAAGCGGTGTATCTGATGAAACTAACGGCCGTGTGGGCCGCTAAAGTGGAAAATTTCAGGACTATCTAATCATACTGGGACACTTGGCCCCCTCTGATCAATCCGCCGTGCTGTAACATCTGCAGAGATCATTACTCTTTTACTAGAGATTGACCGGCCTTCAGCTAGTCAGTATACTGCCCGTGACTGTAATCCTATGAAGAATTCATTATGCAGGAACGCTGGGTAGAAGGAGGGGAGTTCCCCCACCTAGCCGGCCATCCGGAGGGGGAGGGGACTTGAGTACTAGTTAGAGTGAATGCAGAATGATTAGAACAAAACGTGGGAACGCTTGTGCTGTTGACTGTTAATTGACAGATGCTAGAATTTCATAGTCTCCAGAATATCTGTCGATGCCGCACACTTAATCCGACATCGCCGATTGGTCCCGTTGTCGGCCGTGTGATTGACGATAACGTCAATTCACTCTACTCTGCGGATATTAATACATTGATAATGATTTGAAAGGAACAATTGTTTGATTGGATAGGGTTTGCACTGAAAACAAAATGTTGCTACTAATTGAGGAGTGACGGGTAGACTATTTATTAGAGGGCCTGTAAACCAGGAGTTTATCTAATTGACATGTGCAAGTGATGCCCCCCTAACACACTCTAACCTGAACTCTAAAATCTATAGAGTCGTGCGGTTCCCTTCATTATCGATGTCGTTTTCTGTTACCATTGTCTCGTGCCGTCGTAGATTCAGGGAACGCCTCGAGTAACTACCCTCCTTGTCCTCGGCCACCGTTTGCTGTTTCCGAGGAAAGTTCAGGAAATACCGCCGGTACTTTCCCTACCAGTTCTTCATTTCCCTTCCACCAGCCTTGTGCTTTCAACTCCTCACACAAAACTGCGAAACTCTACTTCCCCTCGTATCTGAATTTGTAGCTAGTGAAGAAGAGAGAATTGCTTTCGACGACACTATATCATTCACTATACCGTAAGCGTATCCACCTATAGGTGGGGCGAATTAGAACAGAGCTGAAAAGTAGCGTATGCCTTTTGTCTTGCTGTTAGTGGCTTCATGGAACGCCATTCGTCTCTTCTCCTGGCGATCTTGGGCTACCTTTTGCCTTTTGACGGGGCGGCTACGGTAGGCTTTGTCGAAGGTAGGACATTCCTCCTCCCATAATATCCAGATCTTCCTACCTGTCTAAGTACAGCGACCGCTAGAAATCCTCTATCGACGTGTACATCTTTAAAGGAACCAGTTGGAGTGACATTCCATTTGAATCCATGTCGACTGGCGTTTAAGCCAGTACGGAATATTCGCAAGCAAATGTTTTTCCTCAAGCAGAGAAATCCGTTTCTTCAGGAATGCAAGGAGTAGAAACTATCGATTGACCAAAAATTTTGTCGTTCTTTTTGAGGTGCTTCTTGAAAGTATTCAGGGATGGTTTTCCTCTACTCGACTGAAGGGAGGATGTCGAGAGTAGAGATTTAGAGGCAGAGGGTGAATCCATTATTCTTATTCTGTTATTTCTAGGGATACCATTACTGACTGAATTTCAACTAGACACAGTAAAGAATGTATGCAGCAGTGGTGCTCGGGGATGGAGAATTTGACGTATAGAATTCATGAATGGGGGTTGGACGGTTGGAACTATTTAGGTGGGAATAAGAGAAGGGCGGCCTGCGACTCGTCTGGTGGATGACAACCTTGGAACGGAGCGGGAATGCACGGCGGTGAAGGTAAATCAATTGAGTTTACGAAAAAGTCGTCTGTATCATTCGGTCAGTTAATGGCGCAAGTGGCACAATTGCGACGACTCCTGTGCACAGACTAATTCGTTATTAGGAATTTTACATGGTAGCTTAGATCGACGCGTGTCTTTCCGTAGCAGCCGACCACGTACTACTATCCACAGATTGATTTCTGTACTAGTTATCGTGAAGGTTCAAAATACCGTATATACAAGAACTGATCACTTGGCCTAACAGCCAGGATATGGTGCTGTAAACACCAAAAGGTCGCAGGCTCGAAACCTGTACTGATCGCGGTGCTCCCGCACTAAGGTAGCAAGCTCAAAACCTGCTCTAATCATATAGTGCTGTAAACGCTCACGATTGCAGGCAGGCTCGAAGCCTCAAGATTGAACCTTTTGTCCTGTCACGAATGGGGTACCACGGCCGCTGGACTGGTTTCTATACTAGCTACTTAATAGGTATGCAGTTTTCATAATTAATGTTAAAAACACTGTAGTTATAAGAACTGATCACCTAGCCTAGCCGGCGGGGTATGGTGCTATAAACGCCAGGTGACAGGCTCGAAACCTGCCCTGATCATCCAGTGTTGTAAACAATAGCATCACAGGCTCTAAACCTGTAGATCACTCACAGCGCTGTAAACACTTGGGTACTAGGCTCGAAACCTGCTCTAATTATACCGTAAAAACCAAAAATTGTAGGCTTTGAACCAAGGGAGTATCACTCTTTTGCGCTTCTTTTGACCTGCTGAAGAGCCTGCCATTTTGTAGACTACCATGGCCACGTAATGGGGTACCCGCGACCGCCGGTAGTACTATAGGCTATCCACGAATTATTATCCGCTCCCGCAAATATGATTGTTACAAGACCGTAGATACATATAAGAATCTCTTAGACTTATAGCTAGGAGTATGATAGGTGCTATAAACACTTAAAGTTCTGTAAATACTAAGATTACAGATTCAATACCTGTAGATATTACTCTGCTCAGCTAGAGTGGGATACTGACAGTCGCTGGGACCCATAGAAATATACATCTGTTATATATGAAACTTGACATGATTATGGTTTAGATTAATGCATATACAAGAACCGATTGCTTAGCTTAGCCGGCTGAGCATGGTGCTAAAAACATCAGGTGCCAAGTGTAGGTTCGAAACCTGCAGTACTATAAACACTACGGTAGCAAGCTCGAAACTTAGAGAGCTCACTCAAGGTACTGTAAACACTTAAGCTCGCAGGCTAGAAACCTGCACTAATTAATCACGGTGCTACAAACACTTAATATGGCAGACTATAAACCCGTTGATAACCTCAGGGCTGCAAACACTAAAGGTCGCAGGCCAGAAACCTGCAGAGATTCCTCTTTTGCCGCCCCCTTGTCTTGCCACGCGTACGAAGCCTGCCTTCTCATTGTGCTGCTACTCCAAGTGCTGCTGACCGTGCGTAATTCTGTGTTCACTGCTCGGTCGAAAGCTCGTCGATACTCGCGGAATTATTATTCTTTTGCTCTTCTATTGTCTCGCTATGCAGGCTGCCTTTCCATAGTGTGATACTCATAGCCGTCGGGCTTGCCACAGATCGACCCCGCCCTAGGTAAGTATGTATGCAACTTACAGAACATGACCATGGCTACAAACGTCGTAGATTTAAGAACTGATTGTTTAGCCTACCCGGCAGGTTATGGTGCTATAAACGCTAGATAGTAGGCTCGAAACCTGCACTCATTATACTATTCAAGGCGCTTTAAACGTTCAGGTAGCAGGCTCAAAACCTGCTCCGATCACTCTTCTTGCTGTAAACGCTGGGGTCGCGGGCTCAAACCCCGCAGAGGTATCACTCTTTTGCTCTTTTGTCCTGCTGCGGAGGCTCCCATAACGGTCTATCAACCAAATAGGTAGCATGCGCAGCAATCAATTCGTGGGCAGTCCGCAGCGCTACTCGCTGTCAGCGGTCATGGGTATTCCACTACGTGACCGGCTGCTGTGGAAAGCCTGGCGCAGCGGCGAGACAAAGAACAAAAGAGTAGGTTTAGAGCCTGTGAATCTAGTGTTTACAGCACCGTGAGTGAGTGATTGGAGCAGGATTCGAGCCTGCCGCCTAGCGTTTATAGCACCATATCCTGCCGTTAGACCAAGCAGTCGGTTGTTATGTCTGCAGTATTTTTAACCATAATCAATGATTATGTAAACTGCATCCTACTTGCAAGTACAGAAATCAAGCTGTAGACAATCTAGCGGCCATGCTGCTACAAAAAAGTAGAATCCACGGCAGGAAAAGGAATAAAAGAGTGGCCTCTACAGCTATCAAGCTTGCGGTTCTAGACACTGAAAGTTCCCCGCAGGTTTACAGCCCGCGATATTTTAGTGTTTACCGCACTCTGAATGATCATGATTAGAGCAGGTTTCGAGTCTGCTACCTAGCGTTTGCAGCACCACGTCCTGCCCCTTAGGCCAAGAGGTCAGTTCTTATATCTACGAAGTTAACTACCACCATAGCTAGTGTTGAGGTCGGCTGGCGGCCATGGGTATCACACTACGTGGCATTTCCACAAAAAGACAGTCTTCGCGGTGGAATAAAAGAGCAAAAGAATGGTCTCTACAGGTTTCAAGTCAGTACGCCAGTGTTTACAGCACTGCAGGTTTCGAACCCACACTCGGCGTTTATAGCACCTGGTGTTTCCAACACCATACTTACCAGCTAGGCTAGGCGGTCAGTTCTTGTATATGTTCCGACCGATACACGAACTTTGACCGTTCACAAACCGGACAGGCTAATTCGCAAACTGGGTCTGTGTGCGAACCGGTCAGGAAATACGCAAACCCACCCTAATGGCACACCAACTATCCCAAGACATGATATGAGTTGTCCTTCACCTTTGGCTGCGACTCTGTCACTTTATCTTAAGTCGTCAGGAAGGTGTTGATTTAGAGAAAATAATTCAGTGGTAAAAGCCATGCACTTTGCCGCAGGTAATCCATCATACAGCCTCTGTTAAATGTGAAGTTAAACTGGAGCAGACTGTTGGAAGTAGCAGATGTAGTGAGTAGTTTAGAAGAGATACACGGAGTCAAGACTAAATTAGCCGCTATCTCTCTATCGGATTCGGGTGTGAGGTTGAGCAGATTTCCAACAGACTATATAGTTCGTAAACTGGCTTCTCACGTTTGCGAACTAGACATAATAGTTTACAAGCTTTATTCCAGTTCGCAAACTGGATGGGAATATCGCGAACTCATTTCTCAAGTTTGCGACCGGACAGGCCAGTTCGTGAACCCAGATTAAGTTTGCGAACTGGACAGGAATATCGCGAACTGGTCTGTTCAGTTCGCGAACCGCTGAGTTCGCCAACCGGTCGGAACATACTCTATATGTGTTGATCAAAACTATGATTATGCAAAGTTTCTAGTACATAATGAGTAATATTTCTATGGATTCCTAGCAGCCGTCGGTATCCGACTCATATATGTTGAAGGCATGTTGAAGGCAGGTTCCGCGACGGAGCAAAAGATTGACTGCTTCAGGTTTTCAGCCTGCAACTTCAGTGTTTACAGCACCATAAGAGATCTAGACAGATTTTAAGCCTGCGACCTTGTAGTATTTACAGCATTTCTGCAGTTTTAAGCCTGTGATCTTAACACTGCAGGTTACGAACCCGCACTCAGCGTTTGCAGCACTTGGTGTTCTAGCACCTTATCCACCAGCTAAGCTAGACTGTTGGTTCTGGTATATATCTGTAGCATTTTTTATCATGATCGTGGCTAGTACAGGAATAAATTTGAGAACTGTATTGCAGGCTTCGCGGCAGTGCAAAAGAAAAGCAAGAGCGACCTCTGTAGGTTTTGAGCCTAAGTGTTTATAGCACCGGTTTGTTTGTTTTATTCATACTGTATTCACTCTAACTAGAGTATGACAAAAATCCAATTCCCCTCCGCCTCCGGGCGAGCCGGTCAAGGTGGCAGAGATTTATAGCACCGGTTAGGCTAGGTAGTCGGTTCTTATACCGTCGGTGTTTGCAACCATGATCATGTACTGTAAACCGGGCTTGGGTATCCTACCCTATTAAGAAAGGTCGAGCTTGAAGAGGACTCTCACCAGTATCAATTGAATAAATACCGAGTCCCCTATCTCGCGGAGAACCACCTTGTTATTCACCCTGTCGTTGATACTCTAGCGTGAATCTAATCCCCGCTTTCTTCTAAAGATGGGCTTGGGGTGGATTCCAATTCTCTACAAGTGATATTTCTTACTTTTAAGTTTACTAGACTCAGATACATGCCCCATGCTCTATATGGTTCGGCCGTGCACCAGACCTTCCAGGCACGTACGGCACCTTACGCCTCGCATAGGACACAGGAAGGTCCCTGGAATTGAGGATCTTCTATCTACCCCTTAGCACGTTAGAAGGCGAGAACTTAAATTTAAGCGGGAAACTCAAACATATAATTCAAGAGACCTGCTTAGCGTCTGGACTTGGGTTCTCCATCCGTGCCCTCGGGGTATCTTATGGTAGCAGTAGTCATGAAAGGTAGGAGTCTAAGATCTCCCCGCAGAAGGAACCCGGGGATGAGCTAAGTAGCCGGAGTCCGGGTGGCTCTACAGATAAGCCCGAACCCGCAGCCAAAGCTTAAGCTAGCGTCAAGCATTGGACTGAACGAGAAGCAAAAGCTCTCAAACAAGTTTTGCAAATGTCAGCCTTTCTCTTGACAGGCCCTGAAAAGCTGTAGATATAATTCTTAGTCGAATCGTGGTTCGTCTGACCGTCCTGCATTTCGTCTTCTGCCTCCCGATCAGGATTCATATTCATGTCTACTCACTCGTCTTAGGTTGTAGTTATGTTACAGATGTACATGATGTTACAGGTCTGATACACGGTCACGGCTGCAGGGGTTGATGCCTCCTGTATATATCTCGAGTCTTTCTCCTTCTCTCTTCTCTGTACCATAGAATACACGCACACGGTTCTCCCCAACATCCATATCGTAACATGATACTCCTCTTCGGTTGACCATTTACCATTGTTCGTACTCGCTGGCACCTAGACGGCGGAGCGGAAAAGACCAAAAGATAGCAGCATCAGAGCAGAAGAGAAAAGATAAGTCTCAAGGCTTTTCATATGTATCTTATACCAAAACGGGACACAGCTATACACAAAAACCACCCCCTATCGCACCTGCAGAACCGCCGACAGAAATCACACCAACAAAAACAAACATCGAGATAGCGGAGGATGAAAGAACAAGGCATTTCAAAGGAAGATATATGTGAATCACAAAATTGAAGGAAGAAACGAAAAAAAGGTCCGCAGATATAAGAAAGTAAAAAATCCCCCCTCTTTCCCATTATCGATCACCTCCCAATGGCTGAGAGGGTAAATGACTACTACGTGGGTGTCCGTTCCCGTTCATGCTCTTCGTTGCCGTTGCCGTTCTATTCGTCGTAACCACTTTTTTAGCCGCTGCACCTCCGTTGGACAGTTGTCTCGTCTTTTCTTCCATGATCTCATCCACCTCCTCGTCATCATCGGCCTCGTCCTCACTCCGGGTATCGTCCGCTCCGGCGCCTGTCACCACCCTAATTGCCACCTTAAGGATCATGTATAACCACACCAGCGTGATGATCTGGAGGCCCACGAGGAGTACCATAAAACATCTCTGTACTGGTTCCGAAAAGCATACGACATCCGTCTGAAACGTAAATGTGTTGCGTATTATCTCAAGAGTGAGTTCCTGGCCTTCGATAAACTCTCCAGACGGGACACGGTAGCAGCCGGGCTTGATGACTCGGAGAGAATCCTTGATCACAGAGTATGTTATCATATTGTACACTCCATGGCGTCCTGCAATCCATCCGATCAAGAAGAGCCCAAACGCATAATCACAGATGGTACTGTATCCAAGATATTTCAGGAGTTTTGCAATCTTCACACATGCAATAATCAGCAAAATAGCAAAAACAAAAGCGAATGGGAGTTGGGTAGCTGTACCGAAAGCATGATATCGATAACATCCATAACACATAGAATGGCATGACCAACCCTAGTCAGGTGATGGGTGTAACTCGCAGAAACCAAAGCGCATGTGATGATATGGTGCGCAAACATTTGCCAGTGGTCTTTCCGCCACTCCTCGATGTTAAGCACAAAAATCTGCTGTAGGCAAAATGCAAACTGAGCCAAATAGTACCACTTGAATAACCCGCTAACTTCATGCACCGGGTAGTCTGTCCAGAACTCCTCCATGTTGAACCAATATGGGCTGTTGTACAAAAGATACTGGTTAGAATTAGTCTGTGAATGCGTAAAAGACCCATGATGACCGCCTAGATTCGCCACTTACCATTCCCACACCCCAAAATGAGCCATAGTATACCACCAGCCATGCCTGTTCAGAAAACCTCACCACACCCTTCTTTGTGTTGATGCCCCCAAGCCGCGCGAGAGGTACGAATACGTAATCCAGAATAGTTGATCGCAGAAATGTGAATAATACGACCCAGAAAAACACCAGGTACAGGTCGTCAATCCCTTTCCCGTAAAGCCTGGTTACCGGGTTGAAGTAAGAAACCTCATAGAACTTGCGCAATATAGGTCTCAGATGGGGAAATAATGTGTGTGTTGCTACCAGCGCGAGGATGAGGCTGAGGGACATGCCTGGACACGTAGCTGTTAGTGATGCGCTTCCGCCAATTGGCGTCGAGATGTGAAACATACGGATTTGGTTTCGGACAAGAAACGCTGCTACTCCATCCGTGAAACCCGGTGTGGCTTTCACTAGGCGGGTTTTCCGCTTCTGCCGCGCAGGAGTTTCATCTGTTGCCGTCGGTTTCCGCCTTGATCCTTTCACGCTCCTCCGGGTCTCTGGGTTCCGATGGTTCTCGGCGCTAGATGACACTGCAACATCGCCATTTGTCCGCTCTCTATACAATCCGCCATTCTCGGGAATAGGGGTATGCATCTAATTGACTGGATATCGTGTCGTGAACTCAAAACCGTAAATCTTCAACGAACAGCGTTAGGAAATTTCAGCGAATACAAAGTCGCAGGCGGGCGGACGGACCTAATTGGATAGGCCCCGTAGGCAGAAGTAGGTATCGAGTTCACCTAGACAGTTGATTGTGAGTAGAGGACGATGATAGTCACTGCTGTTCTTTGTTGAGCTTCTGTGTCGGGGCCACTTGGTATTCAACACCCCTTTAACTCAAGCTTGCTGACCCCACAAGTAATTATTCCGGTTGGTATAGGTTTCTCCTTCAGAAGGCAGCCGTATAAAGAGCGTGAGATCTCGATCGAGAGCGAATGATAGTAGGATTGTTGGTGGAGGGAGGAGGCGGAGGAGAAGAAGGCAAAGAGAAATTGATGATGGGGATTGAAATTGTATAGTAGTCAAATGGACGCAGAAGGGTATCTCGGGAAAGTTTAGTCTGATGCCAAGCCAATTCAGTTGAGATTCAGGGACCCAATCACATGCGCCAAACTGAGAATGGCAAGAAAAGGGTCGAACCACCGCAATCACCCCCAGACTGGGAATTCTATGACTACACTAAGCCTCAAAGAGCCAAGTTTTTTCATTAATTTTCTTCCTTTTGGCCAGTGCGACCTCCGTCAATCTGAGTTTCGGTTATGCTTATATCCCAAACAGGAACTTGTTTTCTAGAGTTTAGGGGATCGGTAACAACCTGTCAACGCCTCTTACCCTTGCCTGCGCTCCTATCTTCAACTGCTCCTCGCAGTGATCCAGCTGCAAATGGGCACGACAACTCTCGCCACAGCACGGAACTTCAGCAACGGGCATCCGTCTGGTTCTCCTCACCTCAATCACCTTGACGTTGCAAATGAAAGTGCTAGTATTGGACCGAGCGGATCAGGGGGATTTGCCAGGTGCCTTAGTGTTTTGTGCATATGGTGGGTTTTTCTCTAACTGCATTTTCATCAGCCAAGAGGTCTCCTGGAAACCCCGATTTCCCATGCGCCTTCGGGATTACAGTTGACGAAGACATCCCCGGCATGTTTTATCACAGCATCAACATGGATCGACAAGCTAGCAGAAGCTGTATGATACCGATAGCCGGTCACTTGGTATTGTACCGCACTGGTATGTACTCCACTGCACCCCACGGATACCACAATTGAAGAGGCAGCATCCTACGGAAGGTCGTCGAAATGGATACCTGCGCCACTATAAATAGGCATGTCAAACGTTACCTGGTCGCGGCATCCATGAGGGCCAGCTCACGTCAAATATATTAGCGGGGATAGGTTTCCAGTTCTGGCCTGGTATGTTTGGGCGGAGGGGCTCGAGAAGGGACCATATACATATTGTCTGGATATGATCCCATTGACCGCGATTACGAACTTCCAAATATTCATGCATTATTCAACTGCTTGTTACTAGGACGGTGGAATTATACTAAAGTAAGAGACGCAATGTGTCACAGAGACCCCGTCCGGAGATATTCTATTAGCCTATCCTTGGGCAGGCCTTTAGTGTTGAGTTCGCCGTGCTTGCTAGAGTGCTGTCTTTGTGTAGCCTACATCTATCCCACTATGGCTCAAGTTTGACATATCCCTCAAACCATTTTATCCCAGTCGACTCCACTGTTAACACCTAGTTGAACGGTTGAATGGCTAGGATAGTTCTCCTCTTCTGTACTCACTATGCATAAGGAAGGGAATACATCCACTACGTGAAAAAGTTGGATTTTTGATTGCGAGTATCTCGTTGATATCATGGTCTTACTTTATGAATCAGTTCCCTGGCGCCTATCAAAACCAGTCCAACGGTTAGTAACTCGTAAACTGCTGCAATACGCTTTATATGCCTAATTTGCCAATAGAACAATTTGATGAACAATATCCCTATTCACCGGAGCGCGGTAAGGCATACAAATCTGCAGGGGGAAAAAGCCCCCCCATGACGTCGGATCACAACCCATCACCCCCCTGATCCCTGTACCACCATCACCACTTCTCCCGCCACTAAACTTCACTCCATCAGCACAACCACCATGTCCTCCCCGACCCCCGACGACACCACAGCCGACACCCTAACCACCCTCGCCACGCGCCTCCGTCGCCTCGAATTCCTCCTCGCCGGCACCTCCCCCTCCACATCCACTACGCTCGCTACCCCCCGGGACACAACCCTCCACGCCCAACTCTCCACCCTCCACCGCGACCTCCAAAAACTCCAACAAAAATCCCGAACCGTAACCGAGATCCTACAAATCCGTATTTCCTCCTTCCCCCCCCTGGGGCCTAGGGATAGCTAACAGTGTAGACGCATCCTTCCCTACTTTATTCACGCCCATCCGCACCGCCCCGTCCACCTCCCCCACCGAGAAGGCAGCAACAATCCTCACCAGCGCACCCGAGTACCACAGTACCGCATCACAGTTGGCAGCAATAAACGACACTCCTATTCCATCACCGGGGTTATCGGCAGGACTCGTAGAGCTACTGCCACGGATACAGCGCACGGAGGTACTACAAGCGGCACAAGAGCGGAAGATCGCGGAGTTGCGGGCTAGGAGTGCGAAGGTTCTTGAGGCATGGTTTTTGTGTGGGGTGCAGGGGGTGAATGAGTGTTTTGCGGAGTGGGATGAGAGGACGTTTGAGTGTGAGAAGGTGGTGAGTAGGCGGTTGGCGATGGAGAAGGAAGAGGAGTATTGATACCCTAAGTTTGTTTACGGATAAAGGAGGCAGTTTTAATGTCTAATGGTCGGTCGTAAGGACGCTTTTCGGTGCGCCGATTTTCAAGTAAAATCGCCCAAAAGGAGGAAAAATAAAGGAAAGACTATATACTAAGTTTGACTCCCAGAAAGCAAATTTCGCTATAAGATGAAAATCCCACAGGTATCCAAAAAATATGACCCAGGAAATTAATGCAAATACCCCAAAACCCGTCTATGTACTGCCGTGCATCCCTTGCCTCATATACTTTTACAACAACCATATGGAAAAAGTCCAAACTTCTACTTTCCACCTGCAGGAGCTGCAACCTTAACCTTTGCAGTATCCTTGACCTCTTTCGGTTCTATCACTCGTTCATTTTGTGGTTTCCATGAGCCTTCAAAGTAGTCAGTAACGAATACGAAAATATCCCTGTCGGAAGCACAAACCTTCAAAATCGTGCTTAACGTATGCAATTGGATCTTCAACGGGACCAGCACCACTGTGGCCAATACCCGGCGAGAAGCTTGTTATAGGAAGAACAACCACATCTCCAACCATCTTGGCTTCTTTTATACCCGTAAAGTTCTGGTACGTAATATTCCCTTGCGATGTCGACATATCAAAGAACGCCGGATCATTGAAGTACGTAAACACTGAGTCAGTCCAAATGGCGGGCCCTGTCCACTCCACGACCCCTTTATGGTCTGGCTTCAGCTTCCCATCCTTTTTCCGCTTCAGTGTCTCTGCCGTGATCTTGGAGATGATGTTCCGCAGTACCGGATGTCCCGGTTTCGATTGGATCGTCCATTGGCAGAACTGAATCCGGCGCGAGTACCAATCAGACCAGTCAGGACGATCTGGATCCGCCTCAATGCCAATTAAAAGCCCAATAGATTTCAGGTTAAAATTTTGAGGGATCCATTCCGGTGCGGGCTTAAGGGCGTAGGTATCGATATCGGCATAGATACCCCCCCGGGCAAGCAAGATGAGGTATCGGAAGAAATCAGCCTTCAAGATTGGTAGCGGCATCGACAGGTATGCGTCCAGCACGTCGGGTATAGCGGAGTAGAGATGCTTGATAAGATGCAGAGCTACTTGATCCGTGATGACCTGCACACCCTACATCAGCCCATATCCAAACTAGCAGCTACCGGTACTACAGATCACCTACCTCGTGAACAAAGGTCGGATGTTTCTCTGTCCAGCTTGCTTCCGTAACACGAAACTTGTCGGCAAATTGTCCGCTAGACGGCGTGTACTTCCAGGTCTGCCAAATGTACGCGGGGAACTTTGAAGTGACATCGTACGGGAAATGGTACTCGAGCTGTTTCAGCAGCGGCAGCTTTTGGACGTCTGCGATAGCTAGTTTCTGTTGTGCCTTTGCCGTTCCGGGCGCCGCTTTTGCAACGGGCGGCTTTGAAGGTTGATTACTGGTCTCGGTCGGCTTGTAGTCACCTGTCGAAGGTGATGTTCGTAAGGAAGATTGATGCACCGCGGCATGTCGGGGGTAGAGGTAGAAGATAGTGAATAGAAACGCCACCGCCATCACCACCGCTCTTCGAAAGGTAACCATTGTGATTGGTCTTTTCCCAACTGCACTCCCCAATACTGGTCGAAGAAGAAAGGTACGCTGCCTTGGACAAATAGTAGTTGACACTTGGTCTTAAAAAAAGCCAAAAAGTTAAAGTTCAAATGTAGAGGGGGGTAAGATGTTCGAAGGTTGCTCTGGAAGGTGTTGAGGGAACTATAAACAGCAACCGAAGGGAGGAGTCCAGCGGCCCTCGTTTCAAGCGAGTGCAACGTAGCGCATGCAGCCTCTCAGCCCCAAGTGGTGATCCGATTTGTTTGAGTTGGCGGTGGATGTGCACGGCTTGTGAGGCTGGCTGTCGTGCTAAGCTGACTCCGGGCGGCACGGCTTCTGCAGAAGAAACTGTGTTTCGGAAAATGTTTGGATTGGAAAGCAGATTGAAAGAAGAGAAGAGAAGAGGATGCTGCCAGCGTTCTAAGTTAGAGTGGTGGTCGCGGAGGAGTAGCTGCGAACGGAGTAATAGTGCAGTCGGTATTAAGCGAATGGAATGAATTTAGTGTGTCGTTGAGTCTGTAACCCGAAGTCCTGCCGACTGCTACCATTACGCGTCCGCAGAAGGCAACCCTGTCGTGATTGGATAAACATCCCGCGTTTCCGGTATGCAGCACCAAACCGAACTGCGAGGTGGATAAAAGCAAAAAAGCAAAAGCGGACTAAAATAGAGCATTGGAAGGTGCAGCGCCTTCCGCCGATCCTTCCTGGCCCGATATCACCGATATCAACGCGTTACGCAGCAGAACGACGTTGCCGTATCGTCCGTGAGAAGAAGCTGTCTACGTAAAACCCGTGCAGGGAACAACCATCATCACGTGATGCGCCAGCTGAAGGGTCTTCGCACAAACGTATAACATTCAACTCGACCTGATACACCCCGAAAGCCACAGCGCCAAAAGCGACGCCCTCGTGTCTGTGTTCTCCTTTGCCGTCTGACCGCTTGCGGTTGATACATGAAGTACCGGTATATACAACCTATGCGGTGATTTTCATCTACACGGGAGATCTGTTTCAGGAGTCCTGAAACCCTGATCGGCCCGATGCCTGTATACTTCTCGGCAGAATTCCGGGAATAATGAAGCGCACGTTGGAAATAAGGACCACGTTGATGAACGATAGGTTGAACCTGGAACTTCAAATTGTGTAATATCCGTACCGACCATCAATATGTACCTACCTAGGTACATATCGCTCCATGGTTATGCCTGCTCATAACCCCTTTGCGAGCAAGGCAAAGATATCTGGGCAAGATTTCCACAGCAGATTGTCCAAAAACACCCCACACCGTCCTCAAGAAATCGATCCAGCTGCAGACCGTGCTCCATAAACTAGAAAGCTACAAAGCAAGACTGGGGACTCACATCCCTTTCCAGGTCCAGGTGCTATGCAATGGTTTACGTGCCCATCTCCATCTCCATACCCTACCTTAGTTACCGGCGTACATCTAAGCTTCAAACCGGAGTCAACTCCTGAGGATGAATGCACATGTTCAGGCCATGAGGAGGGAAGATGCAATTGCCCTTGGAACCATTCTTCGTACCAGGAGTTAGGGAGATACTGGTGTGATAAATGACCTTGAAAACCAATCGCTTTTATTCCACCGGAGCTATCCCCCCCCCCGCTCGCCGGTTTACCGGCAGGGCAAGACCGCTGCAATCCTTAAGTCCGCTTCGAATAGGGGAACAACTAGCAGCAGTGGCGGCATGGGCACCTGTATGTACAGCAATTAATTGCACAGATATATATAGGCAATAAGGCGTTAAGATTATAAGCTTTGGCGCCATAGACCTACCGATTATAGAGTACTCCGAGGTCCAGTAAAACATTAACGCCCAGTAACTGGGCCATCGCCGGAAGTATACGGTAGGGCTATATACTGTCATTGATATCTTATTACCTTATAACCGTTTAACGGTAACTTCAGTCGACCAGCCGTCTTTCGAAACCTCCGGAGATCCCACCCAACGCTTGCCCACCATTCCGCTAATAATGGTTTTACCACCCGGGCGCTAAGGATATCGAGAGCGGGAAGTCAATTTAGTTCCCGAACGCTCCGTCAGATCCCCGGTGAAGCAATTCGTCCATCTCCCGCTTCCTACCCTACAGACTTCCGGCATGGCGAATATCAAAACCGGTGGGACCCCGGCAAGATTACAACTCCAGAATGTTGAGGTCACTTAAACCACAATCGGGGTCTTGACTCGCTAGTAACAAGAAAGCCAATTCTAGTTCCGTACTTTATTTGAACACCAAGGAAGATTTAAGCTTACTGAGTCAAGGTTCGGGTGACGGATATCAAAAAGTCTATTAAGTGAATGGAGAGGCGATGCATATCCAGACAGAATTGCGGTCTGGCGGCAACGACTAAGCAGTGTGGATAGAGACACGCGGAAGATGGTAGATGTATCTCTAGCCTCAAATATCTTCCGTTTGGATCCGTTTGGATCCACGTGCACTTCATGTCCATCATATTCGTTAGAAACAAACGTAAACACCTCGCTAACCTCGTGGCACCTAGATATTATGCTGCAGTTTATCTGCGACACTGATCAGATGATGTGTATGAACGAGAGGCTAGTTTAACCAACCCGATGACATCCATGCACCGCAATATATACAACGTCAATGGGTATCAACTACATCCTAAAAACGCCGAATCTCGTCTCCTTCTGGTCGGCAAACCCACCCAACGCAGCCCTCAGTCCCAATCCCAAGTAGCTCCTCGTCTCTTCTGGCGGAATAACCCCATCATCCCAGAGTCTAGCGCTAGAAAACGTAGCCACGCTCTCATCCTCAATCCGTTTCCGCAATCCAGGATCTGTCGTCTTCCCAACCATTTTCATAACTGAGTCCAGCTGCTCCGCCCCCATAACCCCGATCTTTGCATTGGGCCACATCCACAGGAACCGTGGGGAGTAGGCACGTCCGCACATACCGTAGTTTCCAGCGCCGTAGCTGGCGCCGATCACGACGGTGAACTTGGGGACGTCGGCGCAGGCTACGGCGTTGACAAGCTTTGCGCCGTTTTTGGCGATACCACCTGCTTCCGCGTCTTTGCCTACCATGAAGCCGCTGATGTTTTGGAGGAATATGAGGGGGATGTTGCGTTGTGCGCATAGCTGGATGAAGTGGGCGCCTTTGAGGGAGGCTTCAGAAAACAAGATGCCGTTATTTGCGATGATACCGACTTGGTAGCCGTAGATTCGTGCAAAGCCTTGAATTCAAGGTCAATGGAGGTTTATGGAGGGCCCGAAAGACAAGACGTACCAGTAACCAGTGTGGTTCCATAGTTTTCCTTAAATTCACTAAACTCACTGCCATCAACAATTCGTGCAATCACCTCTTTGATCTCAATCGGCTTTCGAAGATTAGCCCCCACGATGCCCAGTAGCTCCTTCGGATCGTAAAGCGGTTCTTTGACCTTGACTGCAGGCTCCTTTGTCTTGGGCCAGTTCAGATTTGCGACACATCTCCGCGCCAGAACAAGAGCGTGAGCGTCGTCGATTGCAAGATAGTCTGTCACACCGCTAACCTTCGAGTGCAGTGCTCCGCCTCCGAGTTCTTCCGCCGTGACTATCTCCCCCGTAGCAGCTTGTACTAGCGGAGGCCCCGCAAGGAAGATAGTGCCCGAGTTCTCAACTATTATCGACTCGTCTGACATGCTGGGAACGTATGCGCCGCCTGCTGTGCATGGTCCCATCACTACTGATATCTGAGGAATCCCTTTTGATGACACTGTGCAGATTTAGTACCCAGAAAAGTCGCAGGGGTGTAGGTGAGTGACCGACTTCGAGCCTGGTTGAAGAATATCCTACCAAAGTTCTCGCGATCGGGAAAGACCTCGGCTTGGTTGGGTAGATTCGCACCGCCAGAGTCGACCAAATATATACACGGTAGCTCTAATAAGTGTTAAACGGCGCTCAAAGTAAGGAAGCAAAGGCGTACTGTTCTCATTGGCGATTTCTTGAGCGCGAAGATGCTTCTTGACCGTTATAGGATAATAGGTTCCTCCCTTTACTCTGTACGGCCGTCAGTACGCTTTCTCAGCTAGAAACTAAGTTTAGGCAGTGCCCATACGTGCTGTCATTGGCAACAATCATACACTCTACTCCCGAAACCCTTCCAACACCTGTAATTATCCCACCCGCCGGTATCTCGTCTATATACACTTGATGTGCTGCCAACGACGATAGCTCCAGGAATGCAGTGCCAGGATCTAGCAACGCCGTTATGCGGCTGTTCAACTGTTAGAATACACACTTTTAAACAAAAATCTAGGCTGGGAGGAGCTACTCTCGAGGGAGCATCTTCTTCCTTTTAACATGTTTTGCTCGAGCCTGTTCATTTCCTCCCATTGCAATTTGGGCATGCAAGCTCCGTAGAGAATTTATGAGCTCTGACATCTGTGCCGCATTATCTTTGAAGTCTGCTGAGGAGGTGTCGACGTTGGAATTGATCTGCGAGAAAGCTGTTTCTGCAATTCGCGGCGTGTGGGTGGTAATTGGAGCATAGAGTAGCGGCTTTCGGTGGTACTGGAGGCGAAGCCCACGAATCCGTAGGCCTTTCACACGCAGGAACGACATTCTGGGAGAAGAGAGTTTCAATCTATAACGGCGACGAAGTCAAAGCGGATCTAGAGGGGCAGGGCAAGTGAAGTTGGCCGGTATAAGCAGTGGTAGCCAAGGCCGCTTGTAACCGGGGTAGCTTGTCCCACATGACATCGGTACCTCAAATATCATCCACCTGCTGTCGCTTTTGTTTTTGCGCTTTTGCTTTAGCTTAAAGATATCTCAATTGTACTTGCATTGTATCACTATGAATTGTCTATCAGCATTTCGCCCCTACCGGGTTCTCAACACTACCCGCCGGCTGCGAACTCCCGTATCCTACATCCAACCATCGAGCTTCCTAGCATATCGCTTCGCATCCACGAAGCAGACGCCCACCTTCAAAGCGCCCACATCAGAGGATCTCGCCGAGCTTCGAGAACGTGTTCAAGAGTTTACCAGTGCGTTCTCTTCCCTCTTCACAATTACATCTTCCCTCCTCACAATTACACCTCCCCCTCCCCCTTCTTCTCTCCCAATACTAACAATACCGGTCAACAGAGCGAGAAATCCCCGAAGAGTTGGCCGCCAGCGTCGACCGCAAAAATGAGTTCCCGGCTGAGATGTGGAAGAAGCTTGGTGGCGCAGGTTTCCTCGGTATAACCGCAGAAGAAGAGTACGGCGGCCTCGACCTCGGCTACCAAGCGCATTGCGTAGTGATGGAGGAGCTATCTCGAGCTTCCGCTAGCATTGGACTATCATACGCTGCACACTCGCAGCTGTGCATAAACCAACTCACGCTACATGGCACCCCTGAGCAGAAGGGTCGGTTTTTGCCTGGGCTCATATCTGGGGAACTGGTTGGAGCTCTGGCAATGAGCGAGCACTCTGCCGGCAGCGATGTTGTCAGTATGAAGAGCACATTGGCGGCTCGAAACGGTGGTGGGTGGGTTTTGAACGGCACCAAGATGTGGATCACGAATGTATGTCTATCTTGTCTTCCATCGCCTCGGGTATCTCGGGCTAATCTAGACAAACCAGGGACCCGACGCAGACGTTATCGTAGTTTATGCCAAGTCCAAGCCAGATGCTGACTCAAAAGGAATAACGGCAACGTTGATAGAGAGGAATATGAAAGGCTTCAGTGTTGCGCAGAAGCTAGACAAGCTAGGTATGCGGGGTTCGAACACGGGAGAGCTAGTATTTGAGGATGTGGAGATCCCAGCGCAGAACCAGTTGGGCGAGACAAACAAAGGAGTTCGTGTCTTAATGTCCGGATTGGATCTAGAACGCCTGGTGCTTTCCGCGGGTCCAATAGGGTCGGTCATAGCCTCACCTTATCTTCATCTTCACCTTTGCCACAAAGAAACTAACAGTTCTAGTATCATGCAAGCTTGCCTCGATGTTACGCTTCCATATGTCCACCAGCGGAAACAATTCGGCATTCCGATAGCGCACAACCAGCTGATCCAAGCTAAGCTCGCAGACATGCATGTGAAGCTCGCTGCAGCACGAGCTTACACATATGCCGCGGCAAAGGCCGTGGATGAAGGTGTCATTGATACGAGAGACTGTGCTGGAGCTATTATGTTTGCTTCAGACAGAGCAGTTGAGTGCGCACTGGACACTATCCAGTGTATGGGCGGAAATGGTTACATCAACGAAATCCCAGCTGGAAGACTGCTGAGAGATTCAAAGGCAAGCTCCGCCCTAACCCGCCGGCATTCCCGTCACTAACTTCTCTAGCTCTACACGATTGGCGCCGGTTCGACGGAGGTTAGGCAGATTGTCATTGGGAGATCGTTCAATAAAGAGTATGCATAGGCGAATTCTGGGGGATAGGGCAGAGATATGTAGAGAGATACCTTGAAGCCAAATCTGTAAAAATAGATGCTCGGAGATGGTCCTTTCCATCTTAATTCGGCTTCGTCATCGCATATTTCATCGGACTTCCCCACACTCCCCTAGCGCCTCCCATAGGGCAGGTGTTACTCTAGGTCCCCGTGATCACGCCGACGATAACCGCACAACAGAGCTTCAAGCTTCAAAAATGAACACAACCATCTTCCAACACCTACACATAGACACAGACGACGCCCTCCAAGATGTCCGTTCGCCCGTTCCTCACCGCCTGCAGCAGTCTCCGGCGGGTTCTATATTCCACTGACGCAAAGCCAATCCATTCAATCCTGATTGCCAACCGCGGAGAGATCGCGCTGTGTGTCCTCCTCTTCCTCCTACCTCACCTAGACCTAACACAAAACGAAGACGAGTTACACGTACCGCAGCATCTCACGGCATCCGCACAACAACCGTCTACACCGACCCCGATGCGCTCTCGGAACATGCACACGCTTCCCCATATTCAGTCAATCTGGGTCCAGCAAACGCATACCTTGATGGGGAAAAGATAATCCGAATTGCGAAGGGGGAGGGATGTGATGCTGTGCATCCGGGGTATGGGTTTGTGAGCTCTCCCGCCCCCTGGAATGTGTGAGGGAGAGAACTAAGGACGGCCGCTGTAGTTGAGTGAGAATTCAAAGTTTGCACAGCGGTGTGCAGAGGAGGGGATAATATTCATTGGCCCGCCTCCGTCAGCGATCGAAAGCATGGGAAACAAAAGGCATGAACTCCCCAGCAGCTCTCGATCGTCGTCCTCTCATCTAACACAGTTTACAGCGCATCGAAAGACATAATGATTGCCGCCGAGGTTCCCTGCGTTCCGGGTTACCACGGCCCGAACCAGGACCCGAAGTTTCTTGCGGCCCAGGCGGAGGAGATAGGGTTTCCGGTTCTCATCAAAGCCGTCAAGGGTGGCGGAGGGAAAGGAATGCGTATAGCAACTTCAGCTGCCGAGTTTCCTGCTATGCTTGAGTCTGCAAAATCTGAAAGCCGCTCCTCATTCGGCGATGACACAGTACTGGTGGAGCGATACATTACAACGCCGCGACATATAGAAGTCCAAGTGTTTGCCGACAAATTCGGGAATTGCGTTGCGCTCGGAGAGCGGGATTGTTCAGTCCAGCGGCGACACCAGAAGATCATCGAAGAGTCTCCAGCACCGTTGCTGGATCCGGAGATACGAAAAGATATTTGGAAGAAGGCTCAGGATGCGGCATTAGCAGTGGGATACCAAGGCGCTGGCACGGTGGAGTTTATCTTCGACAACGATTCTGGAGAATTTTTCTTTATGGAAATGAATACGCGGTTACAGGTGGAGCATCCAGTCACGGAGATGGTTACGGGTGTGGACCTGGTGTATTGGCAAGTGCTTGTAGCTTCAGGACAGCCTCTTCCTCTCACGCAAGAACAGGTAGAGGCGCAACTCAATGGCCATGCCTTTGAAGCACGAATCTACGCCGAAAACCCCGAGAAAGGGTTTATTCCCGACTCTGGCAAGCTGCTTCATCTACAAACTCCTACCGCTACACCAACGGTCCGTATCGACAGCGGCTTCCGGCAAGGAGACGAATTGACAACCTTTTACGACCCTATGATAGCAAAGCTCATCGTCAAAGGAGAGACCCGCGAAGCAGCATTGGCAAAACTCCGCCTCGCTCTCAACGACTATCAAATCGCAGGTCCATCGACGAATATCGAATTCCTCAAGACCCTTGCTGCACACCCCAACTTTATCGCTGGTAACGTTGAGACCGGCTTCATCACGAAGCACCACGATGAGCTCTTCACCGTCAAGGAAACACCTGCAGAAGTGTATTCCCAGGCTGCGCTTGCCATAATACTATCTGAAAACAGAATGGCATCACCATCAGACCCATTCAGTGCTCTTGGAGGTGGCATCGGCTTTACTGGGGGGTTGCAAAGACGCTCTATGTTACTGGATGACCCCAACAGCCCAAAACCCATCGCCATCGAGCTGGAGCAATGCGGAAGAGACCTCTACACCATTACGATAGGCAAGACAACGTTTCCTGCCGTCAAGGTAGTACAAGAGAAAGTAACTGGGAAACTTCTCGGCTACTATTCACATACACGAGTCGAAAGCACGGTTGTGCGTGATGGGGACAAGCTCTTTATTTTCCAGAACGGAAAGCAGTTCCGCCTGAGTATTGCGGAACCCGCCTGGCTGGAGAAGCTCCGGGGCCCGAAGGAGGGTACTAATAGTGTTGTGGCGCCAATGCCATGTAAGGTGCTACGTGTTGATGTGCAGGAGGGTGCAATGGTGAAGAAGGACCAGGCGCTTGTGGTGATCGAGAGTATGAAGATGGAAACAATGATTCGAAGCCCTTACGACGGTATCGTTAAGAAAGTAGTGCACGGAGAGGGGGTAAGTGGAGGCCATACTACTCTATGTGGAGCAATGCTGATAGTATATGAATGATAGGACGTTGTGAAGGCAGGCGTGACTTTGGTGCTATTTGAGGAAGCGGAAACAGAACCTGGCGCGTAGTGTGGCTCGTGGTCTGTGTCATGTGGCGCTGTGTTTGGAATTGTCCATAGGGCATGCGAATAATAGAAAGATATCCCCATCCCATCGTTCGATTGATCGATCGTGCGGGGGAAGATACTATATTCTCTTCATCGCGCATATTGAAACATCACTGCGACCACTAAACAAGGTGCCGGCCAATGACGAGCTCCCGCACAGCCGACCCTTGCTATTCGCTTAACATGTTAACGCCGGATTAAGCTAAGAGCCCGGAGTCCTGTTTGCTATTCGACGTCATGCTACCAGGCAAACAAGGTCATCCACAAAACAGTACATAAACAAAAAACCACCACCAACCTTCCTCTTCTTCCCTTACACCAACTTTTCACATCCACTTTGCTTCGATAAAGTTTTGCTCAACCACCAACCTAACACAACAATGGTCCAAAAATCCACCTCCCACCGCACCTCTCCTCCTGGCGGAATGGTCGCTGCGATATTCCGGCTCACATTGCGGGCCTCACAAATCCTTGTCTCCTTTATAATCGCGGGTCTGTACGGCCGCGATATCTCCGTCGGCAACACCTCGTCGGCATGGGTATTCGCTGAGGTCGTAGCTGCCCTCTCGATCGCCGCTGCTGTCATCTACCTCCTCCCGATGATTCGGAGCTTCAAGTTCTTTTACGTCGATGCCCTGCTGTTTATATTCTGGACAGGGTTGTTTGGAGCATTCGGACAGAAGTATATCCATACGGACTGTGAGAAGGATGCGAACTGCGGGAGGATGAAGACTGCTGTGTGGTTTGATCTTATTGGAATGTTGTTGTGGTTTATTAGTACTGTTGGTAAGTGATGATACCCGAGAGGTATGATGAGGGAGGCTAATGGATGATAGTCGGCGCGTTTGAATTTTGGAGAGAGAGACATAGCAGGAGTATGTACACGGGCCGAGCGGGGGTCGTGTAGAATCCGGCCAACACGCACCTACGACGATGATGGACGACGATATGGTATTTCTTTTGTTCTGTCGCTGTGCTGGCAGAAGGTAGTAAGGGTTAACCGTTATGATTGTATTATACTTAGGGAGGAGTTTACTTTTTCTTTTACGGGGTTTGGGAAGCGGATAAAATGCTCGGTCTTTTTTTTAGCTGGCGTACACTGTTACTGTATAATATGATTGTCGACGATGGATGTTGATTTGAATCTCATTATTAAGGGGAAAATTGTACAAACAATCATGAATCTCATCATTAGGGAGAAACTATGCAAACAATAGATGTGAGACTACCGCCCATTACCATAATCCTATCGTTTCATCGCAGCAAACAAAGAGTGAATAGCAACTTATCATAACACTACCGCCGCCGTCACATTACTACCCCTCCTCACTTACAAATGCCACGCAAACAAACGACGGAAAATATCATTCCCACCCGTCTCAATCACATCGCCATGGCAGGGTATTATGCGGTCGAAATCCCAAGCAGCAACCCTCTTCGCGCTCTCCGCCCACGAAGGCTTATCTTTGCACGAAACATACCTAACCCTCATGATTAGCCTCCCTCTCCTTCTATCCGTGGTGGTAGACTTACCAATTAAACCTCTGGTGCCCCTTAAGCCCCGGCGTAGTACTCATAAAATACAGAGCCAACTTCGTCCACGCACCCTTCGAGGGGTCCTCCCCAGTGTTTGAGTACTGTTCCCTCGCCGGGAGATTAAAGATCAAATCGGCCTCAATAAGCGTGCGCGACGGTTTGTGGAGCAGCGTGATCTCCTTGTTAGCATGGGAATCCCAATACTCGACATCAAAATCCCTCGAAAACTCCTCGGGTAGCTTTATCTCCTGCTTATTCGCCTTTGTAAACTCGGTATCGATGACAACATCTTGATCTCCCTGCTTCGCACGCTTCTCGCGCAGCCCTTCGGGTCCGATCACAACCGCCGACGGGAACGCGGTTTTGTAGGGACCCAGTTGCATGTGGTGCTCGATGTCTGGCGCGATGATGTAGCTAACAGTGCCGCCGAGGGAGGAGATGGTCGAGGAGACATCGGGGGATAGGGGGATTGGGGAGAAGATGGCGAGGTCGCCTGAGGAGAGTTTGACTACGGTTGATCGACCGCCGAATTTGAATTTTCCGAAGCGAAGGAAGGGGATGGAGAAGGTTGTTACTGAAGGCGCGACGTTGCGGATTACGAGTGCGGGGTTGGGGGCGGCCATGATGGTGGTTGGTGGTGTTTTGGAAGAGGAGGAGGGTTTTGATTGGAAGTGGTGAGAATGGTGGTGACGTAGTTTATGTCTCACAAACTTGATGGTAGTCGGTGATGAGGATAGGCAGCGCTTTATATACACAGGTTTAAACTTCTACCACATGCACACCACGTACGACCCACGCATAACCTTGAGACGCATTCGGATTTTAACTTCACATACGAGGTGGTGTCGCATGTTGTCGGGCCATACATTGTGGCGCAAGCGTTCGGTGTAGGCGTTTGGCGTCGGCGCAACTTGATTGAGTGCTGACAGGTAATTGAATAGGCTGAATAGGAGGATTCGCTTTGGCAGGGCTGGGTATAATTGTAGTCGACCCCCATAACGATCTCCGGTTATATGCGATTTTTACCCATGAGAGGAATTTGAATGACTAACTGGGTCTTTTTACAACCCTTAGATAGCTCTAAGAAACCCCATTGCATTAACAGCAGCAACATTAACTCGTAATTACGAATTCCATGAACAGTCCCTGCGCATGCCCACCAATCATACATTAATAGTGACAAATACCAGATACTAAGGAAAACTGGGCGCAATCAATTATCTGCCTTCAGAATGGTCTCTACCGTATCCGTGGGGGGCCAGGCTTAAGATGACAATGAGATACCTATCTGCAGCAGCTCAATTCAGTCCAAGACTCTGACCCTTGGCGAGCAAAGTCAATCCACCCTGTAAAAGTCGATGTATTCCTTCGTAATTGATTGAGCTTGCGATACTGTTTGTGTAGGTTGGCGGGCTCTTTGCTATCATTGATGGGTTGGCCCGGTTGCAGCTTTGAACACAAAAAAACCATCAATGCCATCGACACCAATCTTCAAACTTCCCAATTCCACAGGGAGGGATGCGCACAAGATAAGCTAGATAGACTCTTGATACCAGTACCATAGTTTACAAGGGTCTAATTGGCTGAAGAAATTTACCCACGAAGCCACTCGCCTCTAATCACAGGGTATCACTTGAATAGGACATTAGATCTCTAGCGCCTACCGGACGTGTCGATAAGCTCCCCGCCAAGCCCCATGACGTTACCGCATCCTCCCCTCATCCATCATGTCAACCACCACCACCACCACCTCAATATTCCCACCCCTCTACTCCTTCCCCCCTTCTTCACTCGTCAAGTACGCTTCCCTTCCTCTCTCTTTCTCCAATCTAACACGCCCCATTAGCCCAACGCCGCCACCTGGGCAGCCCAACGAGCCGCCTGGTCCTCATTCATCCTCGCCTACTGCCGCTCGCGCAAGTAATGGCGACTCCAGCTCTCAGACACGCTCGAAATCGAGCTCTTCTACAGCGCCGTGCTGAACCAGCGGTTGAAGCAGCAGGACGCAGTGGAAGTGCTTGAAGCTATGGTCACGGAAGGGTCCATGGAGTGGGCGGATAAGGAGCGCTTGTCGACGATTGTGTATTGGCACCGACCCGAGGAGTGGGCGGGGGTTATTGCAGATTGGGTGAGTGTTGGGAATCAGAAAGGGAGGGTAGATGGAGGCTGATGAGATGGGAGTAGATTGATGTGGCAGGGCAGAAGGGTGCAGTGCTCACGCTGTATGAGATCTCGTGGGGGGATCTAACGAGAGATCAAAGGTGTAGAAGGTCCGCGGTGTGGTGTACTGTAACTACTGGGCTAATGGCGGGAATAGAGTTCCATGGAATCGACCCTACTGTGCTTCGGAAGGCCCTGGATGTGCTTGTTGAGCGCGGTGCGGCGAAGGTGTTTGGGTCCGCTGAGGAAATGGGGGTCAAGTTCTTCTAGACTCTGTTGTGGGAACATATGTGCATTAGTTATGGGAGAAGCCAAATGAACAGCAAGCAAATGTCTCGGTCATACCGATGCGCGTATATGCACATTACATGGGATTACATTAGCATTATCCGGCCTGGCGCGCCAGCTGTCTAGCTGGCTCGCTATAAGAGATGTTCGGTGCAAAATGTGTAGCCTAAAGCGTAAGGTAGAAAAAGCAAGAAGCAAAGAACGAAGGAAGCAAGAAGCAAGCACGGAATCATAGATAAGCGGTAGCATAAACCTTCAATTGCCTGAAAACGAGATGCTTGTTGGTAGGGAGAGCTCCCAGTGGTGTTGGAGTTGGCTCCTCAGCAGCAACGACGATATTGTAATCATATATAGCATGCGGCCACTTGCAGCCATGGCTTAAGTATAATATCGAAAATTCCTTGTCTATTGATACGGATATCATTCAGGGTGTAGAAGAATGTGGGATTGAATCGAAATTCTAGATTGAATACTGGAGCAATACTGGAGCTCTTTAGTATTATCTTGTGGATACTGATTTGGTTCTGCATCCTGCGAAGCGTGGCGCGAATCCAGAATCAAAAAGCATACAATAACTACAGTACTCAACTCCTATTCCAAAGCCTATGGAGTACTTCCCGTAAGGCCTGAGGGCCCCCAAATCCAAGACCCGAGAAACCCCCAAACCCTGAGCAAGTCTTAGATCTTAAATATAGAAGAGGGGCCGCTACCTACCATATTTTTAGATTGGAGTATCTCGTGTAAGAATCCGGATCTAGGTCCCGATTGTGCAGCGGTTGAAGTTGTAGTTGACTGCCGCTGCACATCTGGAGCTGGCTAGGACTTTTACGGGAAGTCCCAAAATCTTTTCTCGCACTCAGACTCTACCGCGGGCATACCGCAAGTTCAAGCAGGTGACCGACTGGGCATGAGAAAACTCAAAACCCCAGATCCTATTACCGTCCCTTGCTTGTCTGCTTGCTTGCTAAGAAGGCTGCTGCTGGGGCTCATGGTCAGTCAGAGTATTCCTGCCACCCCGAGTTCTCAACTTTCTCGTCGTGCGTCTAGGATCTTGGGTGCAGTAGTGCTACAAATTGCATCAGTGAAATGGGTGAGGCTCTGTCGTGAGATACTCTATCTGCCAACCATAAGTTGCCAGGAGCTCACAAAGATTAGGTCCAGCTGCATCCTGCAGAACTACTATCGGCCAAGATCCAAGACGCACGGCGGAAAAGTTCAAATTCGCAGGTGGCAGGAATACTCTATTGACAAAGATATCATGAACGATATAAGTCTCTCTAGCAAGGATACATACCCTCCCAAGGTAAGGTCATTGCCTAGTACGAAAAACGTCGCTGATTATCGTGTGAAGGGAGCCTCCGCAGCCTCCGCAGCGTTCCAGTCTCTAGTGGAACGCAGTATTATCGCCTGGAATTCGCTCAATTACGTTGGGGTAGACCAGGCCGACGTCGTCCGCAAGCACATCGATATGTTGAGAAACCTTAGCTCCATGGAAACCCTCCTAGAAAACCGCCAATTCTGGTTCTTCCAACTCAAAGAGTCCTTCATCCGGCAAAAGCTTTTGATGAAGTGGGATCCGGTCCGCTTAGACGAATACATTCTCCTCCCTATTCACTATGGATTCGTCAACAACCAGGACTGCTTCTTCGTTAGCCACTACTGGCATGCTCGAGAACATCCCGACCCCGAAGGACACGATATGTGCCTCTTTCTAAAGGACCTTGCCCAGATGGAATGGTCTTACATTTGGGTGGACTGGACGTGCATGCCGCAGGCTCCGCGGAGCGAAGTGCAACGGACCTACTTCAAGAAAATGCTCCGGTACATTCCCATGCTTGTGCGGGACTGCGCTTTTACGTGGAGATTTCTCGCATTCGAACCTCGCGCATGGATTCTCTTCGAGGTGGCGGAATACGTACTCAACCATGCGCAGCCTACCTTCACCAACGACATGGTGCCTTTCGTTTCCCACGTGGTAGAAATGGTCAAAGATGGGGTGCGCCCCGTCGTTTCCAAGTACGGATACGTTTGCACGAACGGAGGCGACTTGCCGCTCGTTATTGGATGGTTGGAGGTACTTATTATCCTGTTCAAGGTTGTTCCAAACATCGGCACGAGGCAGGAAATCCTCGACTGTATCAACAGAAACTATGTGGGATCATATTCCATACCCGCCTTGGGGATTGAAATCGACAAGGCCAGGGGCGTTATATCATGCAATGGGACTACGTATGAGTTTACTCCTGTGTTCCTTCCTTAGAGTAGATGAAGTAGATAGTAGTAGTCTATATGTGACGTTCCGACAAATGGGTGGAAGACCGCCTAGGAAGACAAGGGCTTATGGCTTCTAGGAACTGGATAATCTGGACAAGATGACTGAGTGTGGACTAGATAGTAGTCATGAAGGATCTCATAGCACGTATTGGTGATACTAGGATCTGAAAGGGCGAAGGGCTACTCCGTGCATGCTGGAATCTGCAGAAAACATCGCTGATGCTATATGTAATTGTATGTACAATTGATGACAGAACAAAGTTCCGTATTTGAAACACGTGAAGGTCGTCTTCCCGGAGATTTCATGTCGCCACTTGAGAGTCGTAAGGAAATTCACACTATACTCAAGCTTCGCAGTATCTATACCACCTAATATGGCCCGGCGGTTGATCGAACGCATCGATATATATTCCGACGTGATCGCACAACAAATCGCTTCAGCATTTCGTTTCGTTGCAGTCAGTTCCACTATCATTCATACACAGTTTAGTTACAAAGGAAATCTTTCGTAGCTACTTTTCTCCGCTTATTTCGTCATCTTACAAAGTGTTCATTGAAAGAAAAACTCTTTAAACAGACTATCTCATCAACACTTTGGATGGAACTACTTCCATTTACGGTTAAATTTACCAATATAAACCTATCTTAGGATTTGACGAAGCTACGGCTCGATTAAAAAGGCAGCGTGATGCTCTGACTCTGCAGTAAAGCAATAAATACTCTTCTATCTAAATTTTTAATCATTCAATTCTTATTTATTAGAACAAATACGCCTAATAAAATCGAGAATGAATAATGCAAGATCTAATATCGTGCAGAGTAACATACTGTATTTATCCGCTGCCAGACTCACCAAAACGATATGTGGGCGGTAGCGCTTGCATTGGTAGATTCATTCTCTGTCGCGAACAACTTAGATACCTAGAGTTATCTCTCTTATCGACTAACATAAATCGTGAGTGCGCGCTGTAGTCGTATCCCTCTACTGGTAATAAGTATCCAACATTAAGAGGGGCCTAACCATCGTAACTTCCTTGATACTGTGAAGTGAAATCCGAGTGATATCAAAAGCAACCCGCCCATGATCAGTTTAGCTACTAGACACCCACCTATAGAGGACCGTGACCAGTAGATGGATATACGAAGTCATCATGAGGTGAAGTTGCACTAGCCAATGATATCTAAAGACTAAAATCTATCCCTTTGCCGGTAACCGGGTTTGGGCCCATAGATGGGCCCGCTTTTAAAATACACATCACACAACCACAATCCAGCCAAATGCCCCCAGAATAAATAAAAATACTCTACATATGGTGAAATTCATAAAAACAATTTTGTTTGGGTGTGCAACACAAAGCCTCATTGCAGTCCTCACACTTTATGCTGGTTTTCATGCCTTCTCCACTACCACCCTGACTTCTTCTCCACCTGCAAAGGAAACAATCTACTCTACTCTGAATCCAAAGTGGGGAAGGCATTCCTGGTACCTTTCAGCAGAGGGGAAGGGGGGTGTGCTTGGTAACTAGCCTGGTAGGCAGTGGGGGCAAGGCAGATTGTGTGTTGCATGTGAGTCTCAGCATCGTCTGAAGTCTCAGCATCATCTGAAGTCCCAGCATCGTCTGAAGTCTTGTATGAGAATGTAGACTTGTATGAGAATATGCATATGGACCAGGGTTATGCGTCTCATGTCAGGCAGAGCATACGCATACACATATGGTAGATTGTACATATATGTTCTTTGTGTCTCTTCTAGATAGATCAATCAGTACACTTTCAACATTGTATGGCGGGAGCCTACCGAGTGATTTTTTGTGAAGCCGGAATGCGGGGGGGGAACTTTTCATTGTTGATGGACTTCCAGCTTGCAGAAGGTCATGCACAGTGGAGGGACAGAAGTCAAAGTGCTCCACAGTGCACTCTTAGTTTACTGGAAGATCTCGATAGATTATAAGGCTATTGATGAGAACTGTCTCCAGAATCCAATGGAACAGTGAATACAAATTGCATCTGGATATAAGCTGTGTATCAAAATAGGTTTGATACCGGTCAGCCACATCCACACCCACCTTTGCTTGTTGTAGGCATCAACAATGACTGGTATATCAAGCTCTTTCTGGCATTCTCCAGGAAGAAATGTGGAATTTGCTCCACTTGCATTGGTACTCTTGTTGCCTAGATGCTTTCTCATTCTCAGCACCAGTGAATCCTCACCACTTAGAGGGTGGATTGTAGACATTAACATTGCTGCCAGGTACTCAGTACTGCTGCGAGAAAAGCCATAGCTGCTCCAGCAGAATATTCACCTTTGAATGCCAACAAGGCAAGTCTTCAGGAGTTTCAGTTAGGGAATTGTATGGAGAAACATGGAAGAAGCAGCAGATCTCCTGAAAGCAAGTCTTGCCAAGATAGGCTGCTGGTGGTAATCCATCCTTGGGAAGGTAAACTCCATCCTTCATCCAGTACCTCTCAGGAGGAACTTCTATAAAATCCATATAAATTTGAATTGCCAGCCAGAGATAAAGCTGCTGAGCAGTAACTGGCTGCCAGGAATGCTGCCACTCCTTCTCTAGCTCAAGAAGCTGCTACTGGGTATAGGAATTGGTGTTGGCTACATGTTGTCCCATAATGGAGTTGGTAAGAAAGAGATTAAAGATTTGAATTGGAGTAATGGCATCCAGTTCGGAGAACGAGATGGGCAATCGGTTCCACGCTTTGTGAGAATGGACAATAGGTTGTAAATGGTCGAATGTGGGAAGCTCAAAATGATCTGTCAAATTTTGAATTGATTTTTTGAGTATTTTCTTACGCAGCTTGGCCGAGTGATCAGTTGTGATTGGCCCAGCTGGCCCTATATATGCTTCATCTGAGGAGCTATAATTATCTACAAGGTTGAGCATTGCAGGTGGAGCTTCAGTAGTAGGTGAAGACACATCAGGTATAATGACAGGTCAGTGCTGTACCACTGTAGGTGGTGGTGGTGGTTGGGAGGAGGTGCACTTTGGACCAGAGTGATCGCCCATGATGCAACACTTGGCATTTTGTTTTTTAACATTTTTTGGTGAGGATGGTGGAGATGAGAGTATAAGTGGTGGGGGTAGGTAGTTGACATTAAGATTCCAAGGTCTGAGGGCTTCTCTGCTCATGGTTGTTGTGGTGTGGTAGATGGGAAGTGGGAATGTGGTTGCCACTGGGCGGGAGGATGGTACTCTCATAATCTCCAAAGTACTGCTATTTATATGCAACTCAGCACCACAAAACTTGTCACACTGCCACAAGAATTCATAAATAGAAGCTTCTACTAGTTATCTTTCAATTCATAATATTCTAGGGGGGGGTTTAAGTGGGTGGCTGTGTTGTTATAAGCGACAAGGTGCAACGCACGCGAAAGTGGGCCCTTTCGTGGGCCCGCTACCGGCAAAGGGATAGCCTTTCCTTAGTGTGTTGGATAAATACGTATTCGGCATTTATTACCAGTGGAGGGGAAACAATTCACTATTACTCACTGGCAATCTTTTCAAAGCAGCACCCTATTTACTTGGTGACTTGGAATCCAGATGGTTTAGATGAAATCTACATAAGCAGCATGTTCCAGTCTTTACCGTCGTCCGGGGCGTGGGTACCGAGTGGACACTGTAGGTTTCGAACGTTCTCCATGATAGTTTCTAACACCATACTCAGCTTGCTAATCTTATTAATTTGACGATTTACCATGCAAAATCCTTAGCTACTTATGTAGTTGTGAAAGCCCGGTTTTATGTTAACGCGCAAAGACGAGAGCAGTCTCCTGGCGTTCGAAGCTAAAAATTGTATCAGTAGATAGACCCATGAACAAATAACTGAATAGCGAATTCTTCAATTGCGTTTCTCCATTGCTGGGGGAAGATATGGCGGTCTCTGGACGGTGACTGCATACTGCACGGGAGCGGGTAAATGGATTTTCGTATACTGTTTCTAATCCCTCCAGATCATTCTTTTCTGCCATTTAGGTTATTCTAACATTCTACTATCATACAAGCCCTTCAACCATCCCAAAATTGCCCTACTGCTTCCCCTCTTCTGCCTCTTCGTCCTCTTTTTTCTTCCTCTCCTCTTCCCTCTCCTTCGCTTTCTCCAGCTTCCTCTTAAACCCCTTCGCGCCATTAAAAACACCATCCGTTCCCCTCCCACAAATCGCGCAGCTTGGGTTTTTCTTATACCGATCAATCGCGCACTTTTCGCAAAAGTAGTGCCCACACCTTGTCTGTATGGGGTTTTTGTAGTCCTCTTTACAGATGACGCATTTAAATGGCACTTCCTCCTCCTCCTTCTCCTCCTCTTTCTTCCATCCAGTTCCCATTCGCTTTCCCTGCAGCTCTGGCATCTTACCCCCTTTCTGTTTAATCTCCCACTCGCGATCCAACTTCCAACCCGCAGCATAGTCTTCTCGTGCGTGCAGAAATTTGCATGTATCTCCGAACCCACAGAATCCGGTGAGTTTGTAGTCTTTGCACACATCGGGCGCGTAGTCGGTTACGGTGATGGTGCGGATATTGGTGGGTGCTTTGACAGGGCCGACAGCTTTTTTGACGGTGTTTTCAGACTTCTTGATGAAGCTCTCGTAGGCGGTGGCGCCCTTGTAGGTGTCGTTCACAGCATCCTCTATCTCCACATCCTCTTTCTTGCGCCGCCGCCCTAGTAGTGCTGCCTCGGCGTCTTCGTCGTACCAGTTGCTCTGTTTTGTGGCTTCATTGGAGGTCGAGGTAACGATGTCGCGTGAGGAAGCGGCGTATTTTGCTGCGCCGATTTCAGGCTCGGAGGGGTTCGTTGTCTTGGAGGATGCGGTTACAACGCCTGTGTTGCGCTTCCGTTTTTTGATCGGCCGTGTGGTGCCAGTCTCGGAGGAGCTGCTGTAGTCACCGTCGGAGTCCGAGTCCGCCGCAGGGGGGGGTGTCGCCACGCGCTTGCGGAATGTGGATTTCCCTTTTGCGGTGCGCTTGAAGAAAACGACGGGTGCGGGGGTGTCGGAAGTCGCGGGAAGGTCGATAGTGTTGGACATAGTGTGTTTGGTGAGAGCTGAGCTTGAGGTTGAAAATGGCGGGATGTGGCGTTGAGCTTTGATGTTGCGGGTTAGGGATGAGGCTCTGCCGCTTTAGTTATTAGATATTTGAGCTCCCTACCAAGCTTCCTCGAAGCTGCCTCCAGGCTGCACCATCGAGCACTATGGAACCTTTTACGTTTGCTACATCAAGAGATCTGGAAACGCCAAGGCTTAGCGTACGAATGTCAGTGTCCGATTTCCCTTTCATCTGTCCCCACCAATCTGACAGCCTAGCAGAGACACTCTGGAAGGAACTAAAACGCCACTTCCTTTCACGACACTTCTCGCGAAGCCGGAGCTTAAGCATATCGGCTCAAATACAAGGCATGCGCTCTTGCCTGATGCCAAAGTTAACCTACCGCTCATATTCCCAATAGCCCACATTCCGACCTATATGTAACCGTTCAAGTCTGGGCCGACAACAAGCCGTTGGCCGTCCCGGTGCAGACCTCCTACAAGTCTTTCAAGTCGCAACGAACGTCGGTTGGTTCATGTCAGTGATCGCGCTGCAGCGCTGACCTCTGAACGAGTTGTAGGTGGATGGAATGGCTTACTCTACCCGTGCATTACTGCGATCTTCCGCTCTCTGCGCAACTGGCTATCACTATCTGGGATCTGGCTGGTCCTTTGAATACGGTACCGTTTGGCGGGACGACTATAACGTTGTTTGATAAGGACAAGTATGTTGTTCTTGATGGGTCAGTGGTGCAATGCTGATAGCCACAGTACGTTGAAGAAAGGGAGACAGAAGTGTAAGGTGTGGATGGGAGTCGAGGCGGATGGGCTAGTTGATACTAAAACCTCCAGCACTTGCGAGACTGGAGATGAGATGGACCGTTTAGAGAAGGCATGTATGTGATGATACTCAGTTGAGCGCACCTACTTACATGATCAATAGCTCGTTAAAAAACATGAGCTTGGAGAGATGCCTCACATCGACTGGCTTGATAATCTCATATTTCGAAAAATTGAACGTATTAACAAGCAGTCCCCAGCCAAGGCCAAGGATGAACATTATTTATTCATCGACTTCCCACGGTTTGACTTTCCAATAGTCTACTCTGAATATGAGTACAAAACTTCTGGTTCCAATCTATCCGCAAACAACATGTCGCCTACGAATTCATCGATGAACACAGGCAATACTCAACGGCAGACGAGGGGAATGTCAGATGGTGCGCCGGGTGGAGATGCAGGACCATCACGTCTGCCTTTTAGAGTGTTCGACCCCGAGGTTACTCGTGACAACCCCGCGGAATCAAAACACCGCCGATTGGTCCGGTCACAGCGCAATGGCATTGTGGATAGGGACCTCAAGCCAAACGCCAAAATTAGGGACGAACTCAATGAGATCTTGAATTACGGCCCTACTCATGAACTTACCTCAGATGAGAAAGATCTGATATGGAAGTTCCGCTTCTACCTCACTAGGGACAAACGTGCACTTACAAAGTTCGTCAAGAGTGTGGCGTGGGGTGATCCTTCGGAGAGCAAATCCGCTGTACAGTTGATACCAAAATGGACTGAAATCGACGTGGATGATGCACTAGAACTTCTAGGTCCCAACGTCCTCAATATGAATGTCAGAGCATATGCCGTGGATCGATTACGAACCGCCGATGACGAAGAATTGCAACTGTATCTGCTGCAGCTTGTTCAGGCGCTCAAATTCGAGGCTATACAACCGGATGCCGAGGTTGACGCTGTGAAGGAATCCAGCTTGGCTAAATTCCTAATCAGTAGAGCGTGCACTAATGAAACATTAGGAAGTTATTTGCACTGGTATTTGACTGTTGAGACTGAGGATCCCGATGGTGAACGAAAGAAGTTGTACAGCAAGATTGCTTGGGAGTTCCAAGTTGCACTACGTAAGATGCCGGATGGTGAAATGATACGGGCAGTCATGAAACGGCAGTCAGACTTTGTGTTTATGATAGGCGAAACGGCAAAGGAGATCCAGTCGGTCCGAGACCGCACGAAGAAGGAGGACAAACTGAAGGAGTTGTTGAAAGAGCCAAAGAATGAGATGCTGTCTTTTGATCCTATTCCTCTGCCGTTGGATCCTAGCGTCAACATCGTTGGATGTTTTCCTGGTATGAATCCCCTCTATGCTCCTTGACTTAAGGCTGATAGTTCCCTAGAGAAATCCATGGTGTTCAAATCATCCCTCTTCCCCATTCTCATCCACCTCAAAACAGACAAGGACGAGCACTATCCCATCATCTTCAAGTCGGGGGACGACCTACGACAAGACCAGCTTGTGATCCAAATCATCACACTCATGGATAAGCTACTCCGAAAAGAAAACCTTGATCTCAAGCTCACGCCATATCGTATTCTTGCGACCAGCGCCTTCACAGGAATAGTCCAATTTGTACCTTCCATGAGTCTTGCCGCTATCGAAGAGGGAAAAAAGACTCCAGCTGGTGTATTACCGTATCTACGGAGTACGTATCCAGACGAAACACAAGAGCTTGGCGTGAAAGCGGAGGTTATGGATACATACGTCAAAAGCTGTGCCGGCTACTGCGTGATCACCTATCTCCTCGGGGTAGGAGATCGTCATCTCGACAACCTTTTGCTCACACCCGACGGTTCGTCTCTTTACTCCTCTCTCTCTCGTCACCACTAATTACCCTATATAGGCCACTTCTTCCACGCCGACTTTGGCTACATTCTTGGGCGAGACCCGAAATGGTTCGCGCCGATGAAGCTGTGCAAAGAGATGGTTGATGGGATGGGCGGCACACACTCCGCAAACTACCAAACATTCCGATCGTACTGCTACACAGCGTATACCACGCTGCGGAAGAGCGCAAATCTTATACTCAACCTGTTCGCACTCATGGTGGACGCGAATATCCCCGATATTAGACTCGAACCTGATAAAGCCGTCCTCAAGGTCAAAGAGAGGTTTTATTTGGAACTCAGTGAGGAACAGGCAATCACGCATTTCAGAATGCTGATCGACGATAGTATGAATAGTGTCTTGCCAGTACTGATGGATAGAGTACATGTTATTGCGCAGAGATGGAGGAAGTAGTGGCTGTGGAGTGTGGACGGGGTGAGGCGGGGTTTGGGGGTTTGTGATTTGTACTGGCATGTTATGTTGGAGGGGGAAATATCATAAATATTTCCAACTGTAACTGTACTTAAATACTCCAATCGTATTCACGGCCGCTAGAATTGTCAGACAGCACTGTAAATACATTACTCTACTTTGTACCTTGAGCTCTGCGCAAATACTATTAACTTCCCGTATAAGGTGTTGCGTGCTGAAAGGTTGTTTGCAGTGTATAATTGCAACCTGGAAACCAGGCAGACCATACATGTACAGAATTGAGAATATTGGCTAGGAACTGAAGCGTTTTCACTTCTCACTAGTTCTTACTAGGAAAGGCATGAACTAAGTCTATGCGCACTCATAGGTATGTAATCATATGCAGGCGCAAGTCATGAGCCAGCATACTTCTTCCGTACAGCTGGATGGATACTTTCTATCCAGTTATGCTCAGCAGTGTGACATTTCATGGTCAGTTGTCGAACTAAACGAGTAGAAGACTAGGTATTGAACTAGAGATGCAATTCAGCTATCAATTCAGTTATAAATGGGCTTGGAGATCGATGTAGTAAAGATGTCTCATCAGCAGTACTTGTTTAGAGTTCCAGGCTCGTCCTGTCCCGCTTGGCTGGATTCGTCTTACCGCTAAACATGTTGGACTATAGGTGTCTTATCCATCTCGGGGATTACTGACTCTTGTGGAATGTCTGTTGAGTCCGGTGCACACTGCAAAGACCAAACTTGCGTATTATTCTTACGAACTTGCGTATTATTCTTACAAACTTGCGTATGATTCTTACGAACTTGCGGAATATACCTGCAAGGCAACTTGGAAGAAATCCCAAAGCTGGGAAACGTGCTGGACTGAAACGTATGTAAAATAGGTAATAGGCCGCCTGCTGGGAGAAACGATGTCTCAGCGTACGCGGGTGGATATTTATTTATAATCAACAGAAGAATTCCACCCTCAACCTTCCCTCCCGCCATCACTTTTTCTGCGAAATATTGGGAAAAACTTGCCAACGAAAATACACTCGCGTCCATCCCAGTCTTGAGACCTTCTTTTGAGCAACCCCGTCAGTAAAGATGTAAGACATAGCGATTAAAACTGTGGACGATTTGGTCCCCATGTCTTGTTCCTGGTTTGCCATATCCCCAATGATTGTTAAATTTCCACCTGGATCACTATGTTGCATCGCCTCCAGGGGCTTTGCTTGGGATGGTCAGTCAATACTAATCTTGAATTTATGGAACTTCGGTAAGCACCCGCAGGTCTTTGGGGGTCAACGTTTTCAAATAATCCGCAAATCTGACCGCCTCTAACCATAGAGTAATATCTCCTTTTTCAAATTTTTCAAATAGAGCTGAAGAGCCGTTTACTTGATCTTAGTGAATCGTCGGAACCGTTTTGGTTCGGCGGCGTCTTCATCATCAAGGGTAGGTGGGATGTTGTGAATGATTACCTTCTCTAGCTCATTGGTCATGTTGGGCGTAATCTCACGATGTGCAGATACGCGACTGCGCAGCAAACTGTGTGAATTGTAGAAGTACAAGAGAACAAAGAGAAGCTCGCCAGAAAGTGATGAAAGACTATTCCTGCTAACCCTAACAACTAGCCCTAAACACCGCACAACAGGTCGTAGATCATGTCCGTAATGGTGTCTAGTGGCGTCCACAATACGCTGTTAGAAGCCTGTATGTTGATAACGAGATAACTGACATATGCGACGATGCCCTTGCCCTTGCATCTGGGTGATCTTTTCGCTGGCGGCGGCGACGAGAGCGCATGAACGACAACGACTCGGTGTCTGCTATTCCGAATCCCGCTGGCGTCAGCACATCATGAAGCTTTCCGGACCTAATGTGCTGAAGCCTTTGTCGATATGCATATCTGAGAAGCTGTATTTTGCACTGATGATATGGCTACATGGCTATAGCGGTTTGAAAAGGATATTTGCCCAGTTGAAATCGAACAGGGCCTCCGAGGGTTTATGAGTAGTCTCGCAATGGAGTTATGAAAATGGTTCTCTGCAATTTCAGGGACTCCAAATAGAAGACATTGACCCCGCGAGACGAGATATCCCGGCATTGAGCTCCGCCATCTAGCCGGCCTGCCCGGAGGCGGAGGGGATTAGGGGTCTGTCATACTCTAAATAGAGTGAATACAGTATGATTAAAACAAAAAAAAATATCCCGGCATTCTTTGTGGCATGTCTCGAGACATTCTGGGACTCAGTGAGTGATATACCATGATGTGGAAGGAGATGCAGGGCACAGATCTCTGGACCTCTGCGGAGCTCTAAGTCTGACACTTGGGCTTTCTGATTTAGTTCTTCCTGGAGCTGAGTAGAGTTGTCTAAATACGCTATAAAGGTGGTCTGGAATTTCAATGAGTACAACTTCTGCTAGGAACATAGACACTTCGTGTCTCGACTCGCAGGTGTTGCATCGTTCGTTCCGGTGCAGGCTATGAGCCGTCTCTTCAAACATATCGGCTATAGCATGGGCGCTTACATCGTTGACTGCAAGTGCTGACCTGGAGACACCAAAGCGTCATAGGAGAGGGGCTGTTAGAAGCTCTCTGCATGGTTGGGATGGCTGGCCGCTTTAACCCCCGCGGATGAGGCTGTAGTATTGCGGAGAGTAACCATGTTATTGCTGCAGCAAGGATATTTCATCCGCAGGTTATGACAGCAGAGAGATCGATGACGGTGTGATGGTTGGAGAGGAAGTAGTGACTGGTGATTCTTTGTTCCACTTCTACAGCTATCAGGCCTATAGATATCTGTAGGCCGGCCAGATCAGACCATCGTATGGAAGACCACCCGGCCTGTCTGAAAACCGCCAGCGCTACAAACAGCCTGTAAGCCTGTAAATATCTGCGGCCTGTCACAGATCTGGCCGGCCTGACCGCTTAACATCACTGCTTCTCACCTCTCCTCTAGCTCCTCTGACCCCCCTCTCCGTATTCTGCACCGAACTTGACCAAAGCAACGTTCCATGCTAAGATCTTGTTGAAGTTGCTATCCTTTAATCTGGATGGTGGTTTAAGAGAGACAGTACGCAGTATTCCTAGTTATTTTCTTCGGTGTAGGTGTATAATGAATAGTTGCAGGCAACATTTCCCTCGGACGAAACCTCTAATCCTTTGAGCCCGTGTATGCAATTCGATAGAGGTAGTTGAGGTTTGTTTCCATTGATTGCCCGGTACTGGCGGTTAGGGTGGTCGTACTCTTGAATGCCTAAAACAAAACAATAACTACATCGTTTCTGGAAGGCATTCAGTTCAACACATCCCGAACCACGGATGAAGGTCTTTGTGCGAGTAGTTTTAGAGGGCACAACTTGTTTCTACCGGAGGAAGTTCCGGTAGCTGTAGATCATCGTAGCCAGTGGGCGTGTTCCAATGGCGCGGTGGCAATGGCGGAAACCAAGTCATTTATGGCAGTGGTGGTTGTTATATGGTACGTTGCTCTGATCCACCACCTTTATCTAGCTTGAGTCACCGAATATCACCCACCAGGCAGCCAAATATTCGACATTCTGTGGCGCCAACATCGTGCGTGGTATCACGCAAAGCCTGCACCTGACGTTTTAGAACCGCAGATTTCTCTTTCTTGAGCTTCAATCATTGCGTCTTTCCAGGATGATATCGTCATCGTGGCTGTAGATAGGTGGTATTGCAATCATTCATGTCCTTCGAATGAATCCTAAGCCCTCCCATAACCCTCCTCTCCCACTATCATCATCCTCCGGTGCAAAGAAGCGGAGGCAAGCCACGATTACGAAAGTAGCATAGAGATGAAGCTAGGCTTCCCTTGGTGATGATGACTGACACCAGGGAAGGAGAGAGGAAGCAACCTTATACTGGTAGCAGCAGAGTTTCCCTAGTAGTGCCGCCGTCTGATCCGCTCAGGTACATTTGACTTCCCGCAGCCTAGGACCGAAAGTAAGCCTGTTCACCAGGATGCTCCCCAATTGTTCGTGTTTACAAAGGTTGGCTTTCTGCACGTGCGGCGCCATGTTATCGTCGGCGAGTTGGGATACACCCCGATCCTAAAGATTGGGCCTCGGGGATTGTCTCGCGGAATACACACGCTGCCGGGAGGCTTGATTATTGTGTACGACTGTACCTGAAGAGCGGATTCAGCCGAAGACGGAATGTTGCCAACCTCTAACATGTCTGAAATGGTAGGTTTTGGGTGTAGAACTTCTATCTGCAATCAGGGCGTGTATTTTCGCAGTTACGCCGGCCTGGGCGTATGCTGAGGTCAGTTCTTGTTATGACTATCATTACCATTAGAGCTACCATGGAGTGTATCCGGAGGGGATATACTGGGCGGCGGGTGTACATACGGGTTGGTCTTTTGTGGACCGTAAGCATCTCATAATGTGAGGTGGATTCCATCTCGTGGATATGTATGTAGTTTGTTCGTGGAGCTGTGGGGTGCATTCCAACGAGTGGATTGAAGTGGGGGAGTGGAGGGTGGGTGGTGGGTGAATGGGGTTGTTATTTATAGTGGGGAGTTAGGGTCCAGGGTCGAATAGATTTTCAGGGCCGAATTGGTGACCATCTTTCCTTCCCTCTTCTGGGGCAGGATTGAAGAAAGCACCCAAGCGGCAACGTGCTTCATCTGGAGAAACCATGACCTTGCAGGGGTGGTGTACTTTCTCTGAAGGGTTTGGTGCACAAGCGAGCTGTCGCACCCCTGACTGTGATCTGGAGCTTTGAGATGACGAAACCAAAAAGTGTCAAGATCGGACCCTGCGCACCTCAAAACCCAATCCTCTACCCTCCCATCACCACGACACTCAATTCCTCCCAAAATGTCACTCCGCACCCCATTACGCCTCATCCGCACTCCCGCCCTCTCCCCAACCTTCTTCACCTCCCGGACCCTCGCCACCACCACCGATGCTCCCGGCACCGCCGTGGTCCTCCTAAACATGGGCGGCCCCTCGACCATCCCAGAAGTCCACTCCTTCCTCTCGCGCCTCTTCGCGGACGGGGACCTGATCCCTCTCGGACCACTCCAAAAATACCTCGGACCCCTGATCGCCCGCCGACGCACGCCCAAGATCGAGCACCAATACAGCGTGATCGGGGGGGGGTCCCCAATCCGTCGCTGGAGCGAACATCAAGCCTCCGAAGCCTGCAAGATCCTCGACAAAACGCACCCCTCCACGGCCCCGCACCGCCCGTACGTCGCGTTCCGCTACGCCGCGCCCCTAACCGAAGACACATTCCTACAGCTGCAGCGCGACGGGATCCGGCGCGCCGTCGCATTCACCCAGTACCCGCAGTACTCGTGTTCCACTACGGGGAGCTCCCTGAACGAGCTCTGGCGGCTGAGCAAGAAGTATGATCGCGATGGCCGGATCGAGTGGAGTGTGATTGACCGGTGGCCGACGCATCCGGGGCTTGTGGAGGTGTTCGCGCGGCATGTGGAGGAGAAGCTGGCGGAGTACCCCGAGGAGGTGCGGGAGAAGGTGGTGCTGCTGTTCTCCGCGCACTCGCTGCCAATGAGTGTAGTGAACCGCGGGGACCCGTATCCCGCCGAAGTAGCGGCCACGGTGCACGCGGTGATGACGCGGCTGGGGTTCAAGAACCCGTACCGACTGGTGTGGCAGAGCCAGGTTGGGCCGTCGCCGTGGTTGGGCGCGCAGACGAGTCGCACCGTGGAGGAGTATGTGAAGAAGGGACAGACAGATTTGTTGCTGATCCCGATTGCGTTCACTAGTGATCACATTGAGACGCTTCATGAGCTGGATTTGGAGATTATTAAGGAGACGGGTGAGGAGGGGATTAAGCGGGCTGAGAGCTTGAATGGGGATCCAGAGTTTATTAAGGCGTTGGCGGATATTGCGAAGACGCATTTGGAGGGTGGGTCAAGGAGCTCGAAGCAGATGGCGTTGAGATGTCCGATGTGTACCTCCGAGAGATGCACGGAACAGAAAGTATGTGCTTGTTCCCGTTGAATGAGGAGTGAGGTTTGCTAATGCGGAAGTAGAAATTCTTTGCTACTGGAAAACATCCGGAATAGTGTGGCGTATTGAGATTTTGTTTGTGCTATTTTCTCACGGATGGCGGAGTTATGGAATAAAAGTCGTACCCATAGAAGACAGGCAGGCTCGCAGAACATAACTTTGTTCGAGGGCTAATTTAGATCTGATATCATACATCTAACCGAGTGACCAATAATGAACATCTCTGAGATTGTTTCATAGCACAATTTTGTTTGAAGCACCTTTGAAAAAGAACATCTTGCACAAATATACCTTTCTTTCATGCTATTAGATCTTACTATAGCTTCGTTTATCTCTATAAAGAGCTTACAAGTTAACCTTATTCATCTAACGAGCAACACACGATTTGACTCTATGATCAAGGCATCAACCTTCCAGATGGGGATGTATTTATTCCCAGCAGCTTTGGTGGGCACATACCAGGCCGCTTTTCGATAGAGCGTCTCATATCCGGATATCTTCAAAAATGTAAACCAACGCTTTTGTACATAACCCTCCCTCATCCACTTAATTCTTCCCCCCCTTCCCCTTCCTCCTCCTCTTCTTTTTACTCTTCCCACCACCATTCGTTTTCGTCTCAACGGGTACAGTCTCCTCTTCCTCCTCATCATCGCCCTCATCACGCTTCCTCTTCCTCTTCCCTCCCTTCCCCTTCTTTGCCACCTCCACCTCCGCCTCTTCTACCTCTCCAAGCTTCCCCCTAACACTCCCCGCCCACCCCACAAAGTCCGAGAAAAAGCTATTATCGATTCCCAACTTGGGGTCTTTCACCCACCGCACCATCGTAGCCGCGTACATCTCCGCAATCCTTCCCAAACACTCTACATCCACTGCAACAAGCGTTTTTACCAGTAGTATGCTGGCAGACGAACACGCAGCTCTCCTAGCCTTTGTGCCCCCCCTCGTCGCCGCCTCTTCATGCACAAGCTCCAGCAACTCCCACACACGGCCCACATCCTCCACCCTCGGTAGTCCCTCCCTCTTAGCATTGTGCGCGAACGAACGTACAGTATTGAGTGCCTTTTCCTGGAGCTTATTATCGCGAGAGGACCTTGCGAGGGAGAGACAGGGGAGCAAGATCTCGAGGGCCAGTGGGGAGGAAGGCGAAGTTTTTACAAAGATTTCGAGGAGGTCGAGGATTTTGGATTTGAAGGTTACGATTAGTTCTTTTGCTTCTTTTTTTTGTGTCTTTTTGTTTGCAAGGGCTTTGCGCTTCGAGAAGATGTTTGAAAGCTGCGCGTCGAGGGCGAGCATGGCTTCGTCGTCCATCGGGAGGTCGGAGTCCGAGTCTGAACCTGTGGGCGCGGAGAGAACGGTTTGGAGCGCGGCTTCGAGCTTGCGGGCTTCTTCTTCGTTGTGGTCGAGGGCGTTGGCGTCGGAGTCCGAGTCGGAGGCGGAGAGGATTTCGATGTCAGAGTCGGAGGAGTCGGAGGAGGCGTCCGCTTCTCCGCCTTCGAGCATCTCTACATCGGAGTCAAGGCCGTTTTCGTCAATGTCTTCGTCTTCTTCGTCGTCTTCTTCGTCGTCGAATAACTGAGATTGTCCGTCCAGTCCTTCTTTAGTTTCGAGGACTTCGAAACAGCGTTCTAGGCCGGCTCTGGTGATGGAGTCGCAGAAGGAGGTGAATACAGTTTGAGCGAGGCGTTTCAGGAGCATGGAAGGCTTTGAGAGGAAAGAGAGTAAGATATCGACCAGGACTTCGGAGGGATCCATTTCCATTTCCTCATCTGTCACTGCCTTCTTTTTCGATTTTTTGTTAGTTTTGAGGATCCTTTTTTGGATGGACTGTAGGTCCTCGAGTACGCTGAGAGCATCGGATTCGCCATTGTACACCTGTAGGATGACAAGAGAGTAGAGAAGCTCGAAGGAGAGGAGTTGGATATTGGTACAATTTGAGGAACGCTTTTTCCGTAGCTTCTCGATAGTCTTGGTAGCCTTTTCTAGGGCCTCGGATATTTCCTCGTCGAATTCAATGGCAAATTTATAGCTGTTCTTTTTCTCTTCTAGCTCGGCGATAGTCTTGATAGCCATGTACGGCCAGGTTTCACTCTGGCCTTCGCTCTCTTTCACGTCCTTGAGAGATATGAGGTGTGTAAGACAGCTCATCAACCGTGCTCTAAACATTCCCTGGCTAGTTGTAGATACTGGAATAATTGGTTTCTTCTTATTATCAATGATATTAAAGTATCCAAAAGTTGTAAAAATCTCGATCACCTTCCGTAGCCAGCTTTCGGCTTTGATAGTCTTGCCATTTCGGATGACGGTAAGAATCTGATCTGCAGCCCACTGCCGTCTCACCTCTGCAACCTTGGTGGGGTCTTCAATGTCTGGGGAAGACGCTAGTGGGTTAGATATGATGCTTCCGAGCTCTTTCACAACCTCTACTAACCCTGACTCATCCGCGGAGCACAGGACCTTGTCAACTGTTTTTGTCTTGGTTAGCTGATCAAAGTTGGGAGTTCCATTATTTGTTGCTAGCTGTCTGAAGATAACAGGCACTGTCCATGCCGTCGACTCTGCCTTTGCGACCAAGGCGCGTGAGACCTTTGTAGCAGCCTTGTTGAGATATCGCTCAGCATCTGAAAGCTGGTTTACCATGCAGCGCATAAAGTTCTTTGAAAACATGGTGGAGAGATCTTGGGGTGTGCTGACGCGGTCCAGAGATTTGAAGAAAAAGAGGAAGCCCCAAAACTTACGCTCTTCACTTGAGGAGCTTGAGAAAAGACTTTCTGGGCGGGTCATGTTAGCCTTAGACCCAATATAAAACGAAGGTTGCTGGTATGCAAGTGTGCGCCATTCATTAGTCCCGAATCTCTCATGGAGAAAGGTCAGGGTGGAGATGGCACTGATCAATCTTCCACTGAGTCCAGTATACGGCCAAGCCATAGGCGACTGCAGGATAACCCTCCGAGGAAGATTCACAACAGCCGGCTTGAAAGTAGGCAAAGGACTGTGGTGCATAGAGAGGAGTGGGGAGATCGCGCAACTCACCATCGACAACCACCCTCCAAAACTCAGCCCATTCTGAGATAGCATGCTTTCCCTCGCGAATACTCTTCCACGCCTCGTCGTCAGAGAAGTAAACATTCAGCACCGACTCCCACACGAACCCCAGCTTTGGATTCCAGCTGCCCTTCGACTTTGCGCCCTCAACGTCTTTCGATCCACTCTCTTTCAACACCTTTGCCAGCGTCGCTAAGTTTGCGATGATCAACGGCGACCCCTTACTCCATACATCCCTCGGCGGCGTAACGTTCGGCTGATGAGTCTGTAGAGCCAACAAGATCCCCACTCCCTCCCCTGTTTTCGCCATCCCCGATTCCACTAGTCTCTGGTACGTAATCTCCGCCGCCTTCGACGCTGTAGCAGCCTGCCACCTTAGTACCGAAGAAGCAATAGTCCACGTCGAGCTCTCCATAAGCCATGGTTTCTTCTGGGCGACTTCAAACAACAGATCGAGGACCTCGGGATATTTCCCCAACACCTCACCGTCGGTAAAGAGGATATTTGACTGGACCAGCGACTGTAGTCCAAACAGTCTTCCCAACCAATAATCGCGCTCCTCTTGCCCACTCGTATGTCCTTGCGATGTCGTATTCTTAACTACCGCCGCAATCAGGTCCGAAAGCGAAATGTCCCATTTGGTAGCGTTGTCTCCCGACTGCAGCGTGGTGAGGAACTAATACTTCCACAAAATCCCATCAGCACTTTTCCTTCCCCCTCTCAGCACGGAATTCACCTCAGTCAACACCAACGCAAATCCAGGTCTTGCAAAATCCCGCCCGCTCGCCAATCCCCGTGTCAACCGCTTCAGCGCATACTCGACGTCCGCCTTTGATCTGTCGTTTCTTTCGCCGGCGAGGAGAGCTATAAGTTCCGAGGAGAGCTGTTTTGCAGCCGAAATCCGCGTTGCCTCGTCGTTGTCGCCCAGGGGCTTGTAGAGACTGAGCGACATGATTTCGTAGTTGCAGTGATTGCTTGAGAAAGAGGCGAATTGAACGCGAAATCGTAACTTTTTTTCTGTGCGGCAACTGCCGTGTTCCATGTGCATGAGGGGTACCCGGCTTTGGCGTATTATTTATTGTGAACCCTCCTCCCTTTCTTTAACACAATCACACCAGACGAGGTACGCCCCCCACAACTCCACATTCTCGTGAAGCAACACTAATAAATCCCCACAGACCCTCCATGACGATAAATAAGAGAGCACATGACCGTTGTTCCAATGCTCCCCTTCTTTCACCTGAGTCGGGAGGCCGGAGCAACACATGGGTGAAACACGAACAGAAATCGTAGAGGCCTTGCTTGTCTGTTTTCCTCCCTCGTTCTACCACCTTCACCCCACGCTGTGTGCCGTGTTCCTGCAGAAATGACGACCACCCGCATTCTTGAGACATTGTTCGCCGCGACTCTTCCTTCGGGAAGGGATCCTCGAGCAGTCAGTGATGGAGTAAAATAGTTTTCAATCGGATCTGCGGAACATAGTAGTGTGGTCGCGGGAGAATTGATTGGGCAAAGGGGGGAGTGTGTATGTGTGTGACCTACGATTTTGTCCAAATGATGACCATTCCAAAAGCCAAATACGATGTTTTCGTCAACCTAGTTCCTTTGCCGCACCGCCCCTTAACTGGGGGGATGTTGTGAGGAGACATTGGTTGATGATGAATAAAACCACCGGAGAGCTATAATGGCTGATGGACCTTTTGCATTTTTGCATATTAGATAGGATGAATGGATGAGGGTTTTTATTATTATTATGCTACACATTGTTGACGATTCCAGTGATATCAACTAAAAGCTTTCCTCGTGCCCAGACTAACAAATTAAAATTTGTGCACTTGCGAGCGGGAGGAGTCTGGGCACGAGAAAACTAAAACGCTGCATTTCATTCGTTCGTCATATACTCAACTCAATACAACGCTCTACTCAATCTTCGATCTGTCCCTTCTATACACTCATGCGATCTACGACACTCACCGCCTGCAGACGCGTACCCGCCCCCCGTTGACCATCTACCCACCTCGTAATCTCATCCCTTTCCCACCTCTCCGCAGCCGCCATAAGCGCATCCTTATACCACTCAACCGTCCAAACTCCATAAAAGCACGCCGCAACCCACAGCAGCCCGACCCAAGTGATCCCACTCGTTAACTCCCTCCCCATCTCCTTATCCCCTCCAAAAAACTTCCAATCTAACCACCCCTCCCTCAACTCCATCTCCGAGAACACATTTCCGACCACCACCCACAGCTCACAATACAGCACTGTCAGCACCCCAAGAACACAAATGTGTACCCACACTATCCCCGGTTTTGCGATCGAGTTCAACACCAGCACCTCAAGGAGTACAATGGCAACGTTCATAGTGTGAAGAATAGTGTAGCGATACGGTTGCAGAGAGTAAGAGGGGTTGACATACACCCAGTGCAGCGTGCTGCTCACGAGTGGCAGCACAGTGGTCATTATGTAGAAAGTACCGAAAGCCTCCACGGACTCGATGGGGAGAGTCCTTGCCCGGTCAGAGATAGCGGTCCAGTACTGCTCTTCCATCAGCATTCCTCTCATATCGGGGAGAGAGAGGTACAAATGCCATCCACATATAAACACACTGTCCGCACCATGTCAGGTTGCCTAGTAGGAATGGAAACAGGCGTGGGTTCCCTATCTGGAATTCGTTTACGAAGTGGAGGATCAAGAATGCAGTCATGCCGATGGAGATGAGGAGGCGGATGGTGAGGAGAACGGAGTGGGTGATGCAAGCCCAGGGACTGACGGTAGTTTTGACGAAGATGGAAGGTGGGGTTATTTCAACGTGAGGTGTCCCGAGGAGGGGAACATTGGCATTTTCCCAGTCAATTTCGATGCGTCCATGCCTAGGCATGGAGATGTTGTGGTGGTGTTGAGGTTTTAGAGGTTAAGGTTCGAGAACACATGCTATGGTAGCATAGGTAATCACTCGGGGTATAGATTCTTTAGAACTGCTACGATATGGAAGTTGGGGAGAACCGTGTGCGTGTATTCTATGGTACAGAGAAGAGAGAAGGAGAAAGACTCGAGATATATACAGGAGGCATCAGCCCCTGCAGCCGTGACCGTGTATCAGACCTGTAACATCATGTACATCTGTAACAAGAACGCATTGCTTCGAGAAGTTTCCTATTATTCTCATTATTCTTATAAACATCTATTAAGTTAAAGTACATGCACGTAAGAACAGCATTAGTATAGTGTAATCCATAACATCTTTACATCTATCGGATCCATTCCGGGAGAATGAGATAACACTCAGACATCGTGGTATCATGATATCAAAGAATACCAGTATACCTTCACCCTAAAAACTCGGCAAAGATATACGGAAAAATAACAACACACGCCTTGTGGAACACGGCAAGAGAATCAAACACTGCCTTCGGCCATCCGAAGAGAGGAGTCACTGATAGGAACATGATGTAGATGCTATACAGTGCCACCGCGAAGAAGTGATAAAACAACACAAACGGTCGTTGTATAACCCCTGCCAACAGTCCCACGGGCCCATTAACGCACTCCCCTCCCATCTGGAAGTATTTGAAACATCCTTGTTGAAGAACCCGAAGTCTTGGATCGTCGGCTGCAAATAATGTGTACAGTGCCTGTGCAAGGATGTTTACTACTCCAGCGAGTGGCTTGCGGTCCCAGTGAAAAGCCCGCATTTTTTTCAGAACTAGAGCCGTGTCCGCCAGATCAGGTACGGCGCTGGGAGAGAGAAGCTGGGAGAGGAGGACAACGTCGTTGAATGCTACGGTCATTCCTCCGCCGGTGAGTGGATGTCGCATATTCATTGCATCGCCGAGAAGGATCATTCCTGGGGTGCTATTTGTGGTTGCGGGGAGGAAAGAGTTGGGCATAGAAGGAAGGCGCTCTGCTTCGATTGCATTCTTGAAAGAAGGTTGGACCTCTTTGGGAAGGTCAGGTAGGACAATATCCTGTAGATATCCCCTGAGGGCGCCGGACGGTGGTAGTTTGGGCATGGCAACTAACGCGCGAGTTTCGTGTGTGCCGATTTGGTAGAGGAGGACTGGAGGGTTGTTGCCCATTACCACGTGGCCGTGATTGGGTGCAGGGAGGACAGCGTCTTTTAGTTCAAGACCGACAAAGGTGGATCGCACTTGAGGTTTCTTAGAGACGCAACGTTTGCGGAAATTGGAGGCATAGCCGTCGGCGGAGACAGTGAGGGAGGCGAAGTAGGTTTCTTCGGTGGAAGAGGACTTGGGTTTGGCGACTACTCCCAGGACTTGGTTGAGTCCCTCGTCCTTGATTACATCTTTTGCGGTGGCCTCGATGAAGGTGACACTGTGGTCGAGTTAGCTACATACTATTGGGGAGGAGTCAGCAGGAGTACTTTGGTGTCCGCCGGGCAGCTTCTCGGAGCTTTTGTACAAACTTCCCATGGTGGAAACTCCAGCCTTCGTGCTTAGCTCCATCGGGCTTCATAGGGTACGGAATGTTGACACGTTCACCGTGGTAAATACATTCGTAGCCATGCACACGTATCGCGTCGATTCCATTAAGACAGTCTGCCAGCGGGGGGTTAGTTACATGCTGTCACTGAAGTAGACCAACAAAGCGAAGAACCCACCCCTTAAACCAAGCTTCTCCAAAGCTGCCACGCCTCCCGGCTGTAACAGCTCCCCAACGATTCGATCTGGTTCTGAGAGATCGCGTTCGATGACTAGGACACTCCGGCCTTGCTTCCCGAAGGTGGCAGCAAGGGAACAACCAAGTATGCCTGCTCCGACGATGGCAACGTCCCACGTGTTTTCTCGCGACTTTTTCCTTCTGGGGGCTGCTGAGTCGGTCATGGCGTCAATTGAGCGTGCAAACGATGTATCGAGACAGACAGTGCTAGGGAAGATTGAATTGGAGAGGCTTTAGAGGGTCCGATCTCAAAAAAATAAGGTGTTGAACAGTAGCCGATTTCCAGGGGTTTTCAAGGCTCCAAGTCAGTGAGTGACATGTGCAAATGGTTGAACCCAACCACTATGGTTCGATATCGCTCCATCGGCTCATCTCGTAGGTAAATCACACCACCAATTGACACGCCGTCCACACGAAGCATCGAGGCATCGGAGCGGCCCTATTGATGCTCTCCAGGCACAGAGTTCTAGGAGCCGCCAATTACGCTTCGAGCTTCAATTCGGCATTCGGGAGAGGGGGATTGCCAGCATTCAGGGGTATTCTATCTTTCTCACGTGGGCTACGGATATGTACTATTCTCCACAGTGCCTTGCCTTAGCAAATGGCCTGTACTACCTAACTTGCTAGTTTCGGGTACTTTTTCCACCAACATCCGTTTTAGAGTCGCGAGTGATTCATTTTCTGCCTTGCTGCATAGCCAACGAGTCCCCGAAACCCACTGACGCCAGAAAAGTATAGTTCTACTGCTTACCATTTAGCCCTGAAGGAAGGAAGAGGTGGCGTTTGAAAATGATATGACGTCCGTGGATTGTGCAACTGTCTTCCGAACGCCGTATCACCATCGTTCAATCATACTACACATCCACCTACTGCTGTACCAGCTACTCTTGACTCCACTTCCACTAAACCACCAGTGCTCCACAAGTGCAGCTCGCTTTAGCAGCGGCACCTCACCATGACTAATTAACTTCCCTAGGTATGACGACAGTAGAGACGAAGGGGAGAGGCGTAAGACTGTTTAACTGAATCTAAAACCCACTGTTAGCATCCACCCACATCCTCTAGCAGTTCATAGATATGTCTTCATCTCTTGCCTCTTCCATCTTTTGTGCTCAATTGATCTATTGCGCTGATGTGTTCTCCTATTGGCGGAAACCCTAAACCACGTGCAGCCGGTGGGGGAGAGTTTCTTCACGAGTGTTACATGAAATATAAACTAATTGAAGAAAGTGAGTATATCATTTGGGCTATACTGGAATTGGGCATTCGGGCAAACCACTAGACAAGCCGGCCTTGGAGGTATAAAAGATAGGTATGTTTTACTGTTCACTGGGAGACTTAATGGTATTGACTCTTTGCATGTGGAAGTTGTTTATTTGCTACAACTAGGATACTGAAGAAGCAAGACAACATAACAGTGAATTGAAGAAGGCAAGGGTGCGGGTGGAGTTTGACGGAAGACGCAGCGCCAGGATGGCTGCCGACGAATTCGCGCAGTAGTCGGTGAACACACATAGATCTGTTGTTGTTGATCTTGCTGTGTTATTGTTGTTGTTTGTTGTCCTGCACGAACGAAAATCACCACCGCCAATCGTCATCATCTTCCCCTCCTCATCCGAACCATTTTGTTCCTTCTTCAGTCGACGGCTAGAATCTGTCTACCCAGATACCTCTCGTTGGGTATTTATGTCCGAATCGCGAACCCTCAGAACCTTGTCCTAGCCGGCAGTCAACCTCATCTAGTAACGTGTGGTGTTGTGGTAGTCATTCGTCACTCTGAAATTGGCTTAGGACTAATAGTGGGATCCATTCCTCTGGGGCCCTCGTCAAACACCCACTCTTATTCTTCCCTCCTCCTCCCTTCCTCACCTCGCAATCGCTCTCCGCCAACACCAGCAGCCTCTCCGACGTCTCGCTTGTGGGCACTGCGAGACGACTCATCGCTTCAACGGCATCCGTTTCATCCACTTACTAGCTTTTCCTTTTTGTAATAATCTCGATTTTTCGACATCCACTTGTCTCGGTTCTTTCTCGGGCGAACGAAAGAGTCGAGTAGAAGTATCGCGGTCCTCTATTAATTTGTGCGATCGCAACTTCCGGATTTCATTTACTCTCACGACACATACAATCATTTAATTGCCTTTTATTTCTTTTGCATTTCACTATTCACGCACGGAGTCTCGACTCTCAATTGATCAACCCAAAGTCGCTCGCTCCGTCATCCCGACCTTTTTACATTTATTTAACGAAACACTACATAGCTCCTACCTGACGATACTATGGATGATCCGTTTACAACGCCGAAGCACGCGCATGAGCCTGTGTTGAACTTGGATGCTCCGCCAATTCTTGCCCGACCATCGACATCACCAACACAGCTCAAGCGGACACTAGAGGCGCATCTAGCCGAGACACGTAAGCGCTTGGATGGAGCCGGACAACTTGGGAAGGATTTGGTGAAACAGGAGGAGGAAATCGAAGCACGACTGAGGGAGCTGGAGGAGAGCGGTGGCAAGATCAACCCGGAGCTTAAGAGGAAACTCGCGGAGCTCGAGAAGGAGTACAATGAGGTTGGGCGTGAAACGTCACGGGCCTTGTTGACAAACAAGATTATGAACACTGGAGGGGCTTCGCCACATGGTTCAAATGTGCGTTTTTGATCACGTCAATGCGACGAATTCGCGCGCCAGACGAGTGTCGGCGTGGCAGGGAGATTAATATGCTGATTTACTATAGGTTGCTACGACTTTTCAGAGTCAGGGAGCTGTGTCGCCAACTAAACAGGGAGTTTCTTCACGCCGCATGCGTAATCAGCCAAACCGACAACATGATCTTGAATTCGCAGCCGAACTGGGACAAGGCCTGATCGCCGAAGTACGTAAACTACAGAGTCTTCTCGCAGAACGGGAGGAAACGCTCAAAGTTGTGCAAGTCGAGAAATCAAGGCTTGAGCAACATGTAGCGAGCATTGAGGCTCGACTAAAGTCGTTGGATGACAGCGAACAGCGGTTTAAAGAAGAAAACTGGAATTTGGAACTCGTAATTCAAGACCTTCACGCCCAACAAACCGCGCAAAAGGAAAACGAAACGCGATTGCAAGCTAACCTCGCACACCTCGAACATGAAAAGACCATGGTTATCAAAGAGTTGGACGATATGAAGCATCAGTTTTCAAGAGTGAGCGAGGAGCTCGAAGCAAAGTGCAAGCATAATGAAACAGAAATTGGGTCGCTGCGTAGAGCTCTGGTAACAAATGATACTGAGAAGACGACGCTGCAGAATAAAGTGGAGGAGCTCAAGACGGAGTTGGAAGAGAGCCATAGCATCAGTATGCGCCTACGGGTCCAGCAGGAACGACAGGAGGCAGAGGAGCGAAGAGATCCTTTCGACTTGCCCCCACCAGATGAGGACACCCCCGAGAATTCGCCGCCTCCATCTCCGACAAAACACACACCTAGGCATGGTCAACTCGAAGCAGAAACTCTCAAGTCGAGTCTCCACCACGCTCATAGATTGATCCAAAATTTGAGATCCAACATGCACCGCGAAAAGACCGAAAAGAACGAGCTCAAGCGACTACTCCAGGACACCAGAGACGAACTGGAAACTGCACGGAACGGATTCTCCAGTCCCTCACAGAAGGAAAAGAGGCGCAGACCGGATGGTACTTTTAAAAAGGCATCACGGCCGAGCGTTGGTTTGTTGGGTGTCGCACGGCGAAGCAGGGACGAGGTTGTTTTCGATATACCGATTGACGACGAATGGGAAGAAGCTCAAGAAGACACGGATGCGCATATTCGACGGACCCCTGGAGCTTATATATCCAGCGTCCCGCCAACTGATATGGAAGGCGACTCAACGTTTGAAACGGCGAACGAGAGGAATACGACGGACGATTTCGATACTGCAAACGAAAACGATGCCACCGAGACAGAAGCGTATCGCACAGGAGCTGAGAGTCCTATCAATGATAATCCTACATCTGCAGATGATTTGACCGAGACCGAGGAGAAATCTCATCGGGCGTTGAGACCCAAAGGTTCCGCCTTGTCTTCAAGAAGCCTGCGTCCACTGCGATTGGCCAAGCTTCGACAACAGCGTAGTAGCATTGTGTCCACTGCATCAACAGAAGACGAAGACGACGACCAATATAACCTATATCGCTATGCCGGTGTGGATCCCGAGGATGATGTGTATACTCCTGATGAGGAATACGATGACGAAATGATGGGAGTGCCAGCTGCCACCACGAATCCTCGGATGAAACTACGGATCAACAAGGCCCGAAGTAAGGGCTCAAGAATCACTTCCGACAGCAGTATCTTCAATTCCGGCATCTTCTCTGGCGTTGATTCTAGTCCTGCTTCCGCCAATAGCCCCTCATCCTTCAACGAATCCCCTCGCGCCTTCCGGTCGGTCACCGCTCCAGATATCAGAAAGAGTCTGTTTGCAGAACTTGGCAGCAGCCCTGGCATGATGTCCTCGAATGGTGAAGATGTGGACACCCCCAGCAAAAAACTCTCGCCTTCTCTCATGCCCAGAGAAATGGTTGATTGTGGTGTCATGACAGAAGTGCCCTATCCAGACATTCCTATCTTGGATGATTCTCGTAGTGAAACTAGTGAACGTCCTTCAACTGCAGTTACCGTTGTCAACGATGCCGGAATGCTGGGTATAGGATCAATCTTCGACCGGAAGCCCGAGCTAGAACCGACGAAGATTGTACCCTTCATGACTGATGTGGGTGTCCAGAGCTTAGAGGAAATCAAGCCTACTCTCAGTGAAATTGGTGTTCAGTCTGATGAGATTCATGTGCCATCAACATCAGAGATGGGCACACAAGCTGATGAGGTTGTTCTACCTGTACCGACTTCTGAGATGGGCACGCAATCAGACTCAGTTCCACCACCGTCTACTTCTGAGATGGGGACACAGTCAGACGAGGTTCTACCACCTCCCACATCCGAGACTGGTACCCAGTTTGATCCTGAGCTTGAGATGCCCGAGGAAGAACCAGCTGTTATGGTAATACCGGTTGAACCTACTGTTCGCCTAGTCAAGGATATGAGCGACTCTGGAACACAATTCGATCCGGATCTCGAGAAAGTTGAGGAGATAGTGGTTGTGGAAGAAGAAAAGGAAGAAGTGGCCCCTCCAACGTTCATGATAGTTCGTGGAGAAGCCTTGGAGACAGCACCTGTGGGGGAGCCAGAGCCAGAACCCATCGTGGTGCCAGTTCCTCCTGTGGAGAAAGAGGTAGCTCCATCCTTTGTTTTTGTTAAAGGAAATACTCTGGAAACTGCACCTGTGGAAGAGCCCGTTCCCAAAACACCTACAAAGGAGCTCCTCGCTCTCGATTTCTCGACTATTGTGGCCGAATCCACTGCTCCTATCAGTCCGCAAACGCCACCTGCATCCATATTTTCGCCGCCCGTTTTTGTGACCGCAACGACAGACGCTGCGGAAGTTTCTGACGGAGATACACCAAAGAAAGTTTCGGAGACTACAGAAGAAGTTCTAGCGCGGTCGCCAACACCAACCCCCAGCATCGAAAGGAGAGGTTTTTTCAGTTCATTGTTTGGTTCGCGCAAGCAGGCGTCCCCCGAACATCCAACAGTGTCAAACAAGAAAAGCTTTTCTTCTTTGTCAAGCAAGAATAGCTTTTCTCTCTCGAGCAAGAAGAGCTTTTCTCTAGAATCCGAAGATGAAGAAAACGATGTCACCATCAGAAAAAAGAACACTCCTTGTTCTAGACCTGCATTGCCCGTATCAGTTCCTATGGCCGACCAGAGTATCCAGACCGACTTGTCATCGGAGTACATTGATAAGATTGTAAAGGACGCACAAACTCCCAAGAAATCAATTCTTTTCAGTGGTTTACCGGAGCCTTCTTCAGTTAGAGACAGACCAGTAACTCCTAATACTCAGTCGCAAACGTCTGCGGAGAGTATCGGTCGTGGACGAGGAAGAATAGGCGGCGAGGGTGTCCGAATTGTTTCAAATACGTCATCGATTTTGCGTCCGGGCAGCTCATCGAGTTTGCGCGAACAACGTATGCAGTATCCACCGCTGCCATCAAATTCACATGAACAAATTGTAGCGGCGCAACAAAAGATTGGCGGACAAGCCAACGCACCTGAGCAAAATATGATGGGACCTCCACCAATACCAACGCACAGGAGCAACGTGTCATTCCGACCACGCACGCCTGGACAACACAACGACCAATCACGTCGTCCCGAAACCCCGGCCTCGCATGCAGGGTCCACACCAAAACCACCAAAATTCTCCGCTACAAGAAGTGAGATTTCCTCGCCCGGATCCCGCCGCTCCTCGCTATCGTCATTCGCGACAGAGCTGGACGATAGATTCAATATGCAGAACGATGGATATCCCGCGAGAGGTGGCGCAGAAGGCGTGCAGTCGACCGATCCCCGGGTTATTCAGGCAATCACTCAAACTATGATTGGCGAGTACCTGTGGAAGTATACACGGAATACCGGACGAGGCTCCATTTCGCATACCAGGCATAAGAGGTTCTTTTGGATCCACCCTTACACTAGGACATTGTATTGGAGTAACCGAGATCCTCAATCTGCCGGCCGTGCTGAACTGCGAGCAAAGAGTGTGGCCATCGAAGCTGTACGAGTGGTAACGGACGACAATGTCATGCCTCCTGGATTGCACAGAAAGAGTTTGGTCATCATAACTCCGGGTCGCACTTTGAAATTCACAGCGCCGACAAGCCAACGACATGAGACTTGGTTTAACGCATTATCATATCTCTTACTGCGAGATGCACAAGAAGGCGCCCTCGACGAACCCGCGTCCCCAGGCGACGATGACCTGCGAGACTACAACCCTGCGGGGGGCTACAGCGCTGAGAGTTCATTGCGGCCGGTAATGCGCGGAGCATCCTCCCTCTCTTCATTCAGGTCACGCACAACCCGGGACTCGTCGCCAACACGGAATACATCCTCACTATCCAACCGCCGACCTGGCGAGCGTGAGCGACTGCAAGGGAGTCTTTCCCGCTTGAGCAATATCTTCCGTCCTTCATCAGGTTTCGGAACGTATAGCTCAAGAAATGATAATAGTGTGTATGGGATTAGTGAGGGCAGCAATTCGGCAGATGATCTACAGCGGCAGATTGAGAGACAGGAGATGGAGAATGATCGGATGGAGAATGTCAGGGCGTGTTGCGATGGTTCGTTACTACTCTTCCACCATCCTCCCCTCCTCATCATATTGACTTGTGTGGCAGGCAAACACGACGTTGGCACGCTATCGAGGAAGGGCGGAAAGCAGACGTTTCGAACACGAGGCGGCATGAACCATGGACACTCACATTCACATGGTTAAATAAATAACCTTCCAACTACTACTACTACCACACCACCGAATGAGTATAAAATGTCATAAGTTCGAAACCGCGCCTCTTTTTATTTTTCCTTTGTTTTGGTTTTTTTTTCCTCTCGGTTCGTGTGTTTATACCAACCTACTTCTCTCGCTTTTCTCTTTTGTCGACGGGGTTGTTTTTGCGTGTTTGCATGCCTACTGCGTGCTTTTTAGGTCTCTTTTTGGGTTGGTTGAATTGGGCAACAATGGAGACATACACCCGGAAAGCTGATAATATTGCTACAGCAGGAAGGGGAGTACTGAACCAGGTCGGGGGAATACGGTGTTTTAATCTCCATTCGTTATTTTTTTTTCTTCATCGGTTTGAAGGCATGGGTTGTGAATGGGGTTTTGGATACTGATACTACTACTACTACTACTACTACTGCGACTACTACTAACAACGTTTTTTTTTGGAAGAGAAGGGACCTGGAGGGAGGGAGGGAGGTGTATGTTATGTCCTGTTTATGACCCAGAGTATAGCAAACAATTCTATTGTTGTGAATATGATGTAATGTGTGTGTGAGTGTGTGTATGTAGTGAGGTGAGGTTAAGCGGCGGGGAGTTGGTGATAAATTTCAACTGGCATAAAGTATGGGCGTGTAGTCGAATATCCGCCTCCAGTGGTGATCTGTTGCAGTACGTTAACAATCAAAGGTCTGATTTCCAATTAGCAGATGTGGTGGTCAATCACCAATCACGGACCATCTTCAGAAGCCTTTAGCGTACTTCACACAAACAAATTTACCAAGATCACCACTGAGGGTGACAGTATTATGACATGGTGGTCAATACTTTACAAGACCCCAATCTCTTCTCAAGATCAGAACATCATAAGCTTTCTATTCCTACCATTCCTCACCATCCTACTATTGCAAATCTAGCCATGTACATTATTCCATAAATCATTCCAAAACCCGCAAACCCCCAACGCCCGTTTCTAAGCCCCCAACTTCAACTTCAACCCGCAGCGCGCCTCATACTCGGCGGCTTCCACTCAAAAAGGTCCGCCGCCTCAATACTCCACGCGCCGGATGTATCGTAGCTGCTGCGCGCCGCTTGTCGTTCCGCTAGGGACTTACCTGCTGCCTTAACATTTTGCTCCTGTTGGGGTGGTGCCGGGAATTCCTTCTCTTTCCCCTTCTTGTTTGCAGTATCCTCTTTCCCCCTGGTACCAGCAACCCACTTCTCCCTTCCCCTGGCCCCACTTGGGGGAAGACCTACCAGACCAGGCACTGCTGCCGTCCGCGTGGGTGGTGGTGGTGGTGGTTGGGGTTTGTGGGGGGGTAATGATTCAAATGGATCTGAGTCCGAGTCCGACTCTATAACCTCGGCCGCAGGTGGCGGGGCGGTTGTTCTTGCGCGTTTCCGCGGTGGAGGCGGATCCTCGGTGGTTGCTCGCCGGGGCGGACAGAAGAGTTTATTGCGTTTCTTGTAGGGGTCTGAGAGGCGGATTATGGTTAGCTCTGGAGGCGTGGGTGCGCGGGGCTCTTTGAGTGGGAGGGGGGTGGGGCGTTGATTTTGGGGAGGCTGGCGCGGTGGTGGTTCTTGTAGGGGTGGTTCTGAACGAGATGGTCGAGAGGGCTGGGGACGCGCAAGAGGGGAGGGTGGGCTGGGATGTTTCTGGGGAGACGGGACGACGGGTGGTGGTGGAAATGTTGTCGGCTCCTGCTGTGGCCGCGACATTGGTCTAGGGGGTGAAAAACGTGGGCGAGGAGGAGGGCGTGGTGGATTAGGCCGAATGGGGGACTTTGGCTCAGGACTCGCCCTCACCTGAATCACAGGAGGTGAAGGTTGCCTCGATTCTAGTTGAGGAGGCGGACGACAAGGCGGCGATATTTTTTGACGAGGAGGTGGTGGTGGATGGCGGGTAGGCGAGATAGGACCAAAACCACTGCGAGGAAGGTATTCTCTTGAAACCGGTTGGGGAGGTGGACGGGGAGCATTCCGGACCAGTGGTTGTTGTTGTAATGGAGGGTTCGGAAATGTAGGTGCAGAGGTCCTGTGCGCGGGTACTGGGGTTTGCACGGGTTGAGGAGGTAGACGGGGAGCATTCCGAACCGGGGGTGGTGGTGGTTGCTGCACCAGTAGGTTCCGAGCCGAAGGTTGTGGCTGTTGTAACGGAGGGTTCAGAGGTGGAGGTAGAGGTGCAGAGATCCTGTGCGCCGGTACTGGGGTCTGTACTGCTATCGGGCGTCTCTGAACTGGTTGAGCGGACAGAGAACTTGCAGTATGATTCACTGGCTGGTACGTTTGAGGAGTTCGTGGGGTCTGTTGTGGTGGTCGCATAGGAGTTTGTGGGGCAGGTCTCCGAGGCGTAGGAGCGCTCATTCTTGATGCGGGAGTAGCGGTGTTCATTCGTTGTGCGGGCATACGTGCAGGACTCATAGCATTCCGGACAGCTGTGGCAGCTCGGTGCTGCTGTCGCTGGATCGCCGGTGCGAATACTGGAGTAAGATCTTGAATGACAGTCTTGAGGAACTCCTCGATTGTCGCTAGGTGCTGCTCGAATTCGACCTCATCTCCTTCGTCGATGGTATGTCCGGGCTTCAGGTATTTATCGGTCTGCGGGCGCCATCAGTCGCGATGCCAGGATCAACGGCGAAAAGTCTACATACGATAAGTGTCCTCCCCTCGTCGTACAGAAGCATACGGTTGTTAAAGGTGTGGAATCGGAGTGTCCCTGGACGCCATAACGCCATTAGAACCTAGATGTGAAGTTAGAAGAGGCTGTATAAACCATCATGCCATTTCTTCAGCTTTTGCTTCTTTTGCTGTTCGACACAGTGGATCAGTGATGAACTCGAATTCGTGTTTTCGCGGGGTTTGGAGGTTGGGTACCTGAGTCCACATAACGCGGTATTCCTTTATAGGAGCGGTTTGCGAGGAATGGGCTATCTGGGAGTTCATGCTCATGGCTCATTTCGTCGTACGTGGGGAGGTGATGCGCTCTGAACGCGAGAGATCGGGAAGACGTGACCGCCAAGCATTTGGATGCACGTCACCACCAAGAAGCCCTCCTTCGGCGGGACATGCCGAACACCACACCACTCTGCCCCACTAGCATTCTTGCATTATGCATGAGACGAATCGACGTTTCTCCAGAGATGCTTCGATGGCTATTATGTGCTGACTAGGCTGCAGATGTCTAGATTTCTAGATCCGGGACGATGTATCGCCCTCGTCCGCCTATCCTTGTGCTCGTTGATGGCGAAAGAGCTGGGAGTGCTTTGCGTGCTTGCAGGTCACGACCCTCGCTAATGCACGTTGCTACACCCCGCTTACCATCGAAAAGAAAAAGAACCAGTGCAACGTTGTCCCAGTCATCACCAAATCTGTACATACCGTTCTCGCAAACTATTTTTAATTGCAGTCCAGCCAACTCATCACCAATTCGATCCCTCAGTATATATAGCTCTCTTATTTCCCAGGAATTGCATCCGCAAACACAATGACAATAACAATGACAGATGCTCCGCTCGCCCCACAGAAATATGGTACTACAAGTCAACGCCTCCCCAATCCAATCCTCACCTCACCTAGAACTAACAGGCCCAAGAAACTCGCACAGAACAACCCGAAAACCCCTTCTTCCCTCTGATCTTCGGTCAGCGTCTCGCCATTATCCCCGAATTCACTCTCGAATCCGGCGTCACCCTCACAAATGTCCCGGTCGCCTACAAAACCTGGGGAAGACTCAATAAAGCCGGCGACAATGCTATGATTGTATGCCATGCTCTCTCCGGGAGCGCAGACGTTGCAGATTGGTGGGGACCTCTCATCGGTAATGGAAAAGCATTCGACACGAGCCGGTTCTTTGTGGTGTGCTTCAATACCCTTGGAAGCCCCTACGGCAGTGCTTCTCCTGTCACGACTGATCCGGCTACTGGTGATTACTACGGGCCAGAATTCCCTCTGACCACAATCAGAGATGATGTAAAGTCGGTCGCCACTCTTCCCCCACCTTGTTGGATTGCAGACGCCTAACTACCGTTTGTTAAGCATAGCATTCACAAACTCGTTTTAGACGATCTCGGCGTTAAGAAAGTTGCGATCGCCATCGGTGGATCCATGGGCGGAATGCAAGTTCTTGAATGGGCCTACTTTGGCAAGAACTATGTTAGGGCCATTGTTCCTCTTGCCACAAGTGCACGCCATTCCGCGTGGTGCATTTCCTGGGGAGAAGCACAAAGACAGAGCATCTCGGTGGATCCAAAATATGGTTTGCCACTTGAGCTCTATATGCTGCAATAGTCTTTTTTCTAACCCCGCTTCAGATGACGGATACTATCCATTTAACGATCCACCCGTGACCGGCCTTGGAGCTGCTCGCATGAGTGCGTTGCTCACATATAGAAGGTTTGTTTCGACCTGTTTCATTTGAGGATATGTCCTAAACTCTACAGTCGCAACTCCTTTGAGTCACGGTTTGGACGAAACACACCAGATCCCAGCCGACACCCTTATAATAATACCCACTCCGAATGCCGGCGGTCTCCCTGCACTCCCAGCGAGGAGCACTGGTACATTCACAATGATGGCTTCAAAAATACCAAGAAGCTATCATCCCGCCGGCCATCAGTTATGGGATCCCCGATACAAAAGACCACACCTGAAATTCGGCAGGACGTCAAGAACGGGGAAACACCAGCACCGTCGCTGCCGCCAGCTAATGGAAACGGCAGTATCACTAATAGCCGTGCCCCTTCCTGCAACAGCCGCAACGACAACGGTAAAAAGGCTTCTACCTACTTCTCCGCCCAGACCTACCTCCGCTACCAAGGCGACAAGTTCGTCAATCGCTTCGACGCCAACTGCTACATCGCAATCACCCGGAAGCTTGACACACACGACGTGTCTCGTGGCCGCGTTCCCGATAACGACATCCGCGCAGCGTTGCAGCTGATTGAGCAGCCTACATTAGTTATTGGCATTGAAAGCGATGGATTGTTTACGTATGCCGAGCAGCAGCAGCTGGCAGAATGTATCCCAAATGCTAGGTTGGCGACTATTGACTCTCCCGAAGGACACGATGCGTTCTTGCTACAGTTTGAGGAAGTTAATAGTCACATATTAGGGTTTTTGAAGGAGGTGTTGCCGGATATTATGGAGAAGCCTGGGAGTGAGTTGATGAGTGTTGTGGGGGCTTCTGTGATGAATGGCGCGGGCAAGGCGAGTGTGGGTGAAGTGGATGATATCACGGCTTGGTAGTACTGAGTGCGTGTACATACCCTATACCGTATGTGCGATGGATAGACGCAGTTGGAGTTTGTTTGCTAGATAGACGGTGATGTCTCTAAGCACCTGTTTTATCAAAAAAAAACGGAATTCATCTCGATCCTTAGAGAGATGTAGACCGGAACGTGGCAGAAACTCCGCTGGCAGAAACTGGGGCATGGTTTCCCCGGTGATAGTCAGCTCGTGTACTAGTCTCGTACTCCAGTGATATAGGGCCGTGCTAGCAATCAGGGTAAAGAGAGAGCAATGTACATACTTCATATTCACCCAAAAGACTTCCACCTCCAGTCCCCCCTCCACTATATCTTCTCTTCCATTTTCCTTTCAGTTGTGTATCCCGCAGCAGGGTATCCATCGTACATAAGAGTCTCCCTTCCACACAAAGAATAACCAACATCCTATATTTGGAAGCTGACCGCATCTCCGCACAGGCCGACGCCAGCACACCAGCACCGGTTTCTGCTGCAGCAAGCTCCCATGCCTTGATTTCAAACCGGCACGGTCCTCTATGGATGAAACTAAGGGGCATCCACGATAAGCTGCTCTCCGAAGATGCTGATGGAGGAAGCGTCTTGAGCTCAGCTGTCGATTAGGGGGCTCGGGCTGAGACAAGTGCAAATGTGGCGGTAGAAGTTGGTTGTATCTACGCGACGAGGCTGCTGCATATAAGACGCTAGGAGAGTTCTTTGTTTTTCACAACTTCTAGCTATCGTGCACGAGGCTGGTATCGAACACTACAATTCAGACGGCTTTCTTCATATGTGCTAGGATGGGATATAGGATGAAAGTGCGAGGATGTACTCAATGGCATGGATCTGTCCAATCCCGTTATGTGTTTGGATGAATCCAAGGAGGGGCCGGTCGGTATCAAACACCATCATTGGAACGCATAGAACCCCATATTCAGACGACTTCCCGCTGCTGAGTACCCTTTTTTCTGTATATTATAGGACGAAAGCACAAGTCACAATGGCACAGACCTGTATTGGCCAGGAGGGATGAAAGGAAGGAGGAGGGGCTCAATGGTTAATTAGACGGATAGAGTGGTATCAAACACCACTATTGGAATATGTGCAAATCCCGTATTCATACGAGTTCCCGCTGCAGCCAAAAACCCAGTTTTTTGGTTTGGGATGAAGGCGTAATCCCACAGACCTGCCCCATCCCGTGCTGGTCGGTCAGGAAGTTGCAAACAGGCCCGATTGTCGGCTGCAGAAGATCGTGTGAGTCCAGGCTTCCGGTGCGTTAAGTGAGGCGGCCGGTGAGTGGTTTGCTTGTTGTGGCAGTTTCACAAAACCCGCAAGTCTGTGAATCTCTACGATATTGGGCAAGCATGATTAATACCGTTCATCTAAAGCCGCTTCTTCAGCAGCAGCATCCCGCCTTCTCCTTAAAGAAACCGGTTTCTATAGGATAGGAGGTTGAAGTAGGCCACGTATATCGAGAGAGCTAACTTGATATCTTTCATCCAGCCGCTTTTTCAATGGCCTGACACAGCAGCAACTTCCTGTCTTTTCGTAAGAAACCAGTTTCTGTGGGCTAGAGTGTTGAAGTTTGATGGCGGGTGGCATGTTAAGCAAGGGGTATCAGGAAAGAACTAGCTTGATACCTCCATCCGGCCGCTTCTTCAGCAGTCTACGGGCTGGTTTGTATGATTGGGTGCCTTGTTCAAGAGAACGAAAAACGCCGCCACTAGCACCGGCGGACGGGAATCTTGTTTGTCTTTGTCTTCTGCATATTCTGGGAGACTCAGCTCACGCGTTCTAGAGTGAAGTACGAGCTGGGCTTTCATCCCGGGCCCATGCCGGTGCAGAAAACTGGTCTTTTATCATGTGTCAGGGAATACCGGTGCTGTAATTTGCTTGCCATACAGTGAACCCTTCTAAACTGCGCGATGGTATGGTGGGATGGCGAGGTTGACTTTTAACAATAGCACTCCCCCCAAGCTGAGTTTGGCTGGTTATGGGTTAAATAGCCCCTCTGTCCCGCTCTTGGCTGGATTATTTCTCCTGTCATCGCAGATCCAGTTTCTTACTCCTTTCCACTGGTTTTTACACACGCTTCTCGATTCTGCCCTGGTCCGTTTGGGCTGGGGTGGACTTCTTCCTTCCTTCATTCTCTCTTCCTTCCTCCCCTTCTTTGCCCAACTTTATTGATACCCTCAAATATTATGCTTGTGAAGTGTTTACGGCTTTTTATTCACAGCTCCTTCGATCTCGCCGGCCTCTTTACAGTACCACTTCACCAATTCTTCACCCAAATCTCACCCAATTCTTCGCCCATATCTCCCCAATCTTCTCCGCCCTCGACCTCCTAGTAACTCGCTACACCATACCCCAAGTACATATCCGCGGCCCACCCCTCCCCCACAACTGAGGAACTAGAGTTAACGGAAGTCACCAGGGCCCCCCAGCTGCAGCCATCCATGCCACAACTACCTCCAGCTTCCAGTCTTGGTACCGCTCATCCACACACTTGCTGTTATCGGTATCGAGCTACTTCTTCGCTCGAAGGAACTACCACCCATGGGACATAGGTGGAAGTGGTTGGAACTGCAAATGATAAGGTAATGCTTGTGTTTATCCAAGTGAGCTTTGATGAGCTAACATGTTAACAGAAAGCAAAGCAAAGCAAGCTGGAGTTGTCCCACTCTGGACTGGCATCATCAAGTATAATCTCCCGTTGGTGTTAGATAGGGACTTCTAAGACTGACTGGAATATAGGCCGCCATAACTATCACCTCTGGGATTCAAGCCACTCACCGTCGTGTTTATCTTCATGCTGCTGCTACCCCCCGCACAGTAGACGATGCAGCTTTGATCCTAGCAACCGCAATCCGGGCTAGTTCGAACGAATTAGAGCTTCCGGCCGAGTGTAAGAGATGATTCACCAACACAACACCACGCAGAAAGAGAAGGTTGCTGAGAGGCTCAGTGAGAACTGGCATGATACTCTTGAGCCCTGGAAACCCTGGCCGACTCCGACAACAGTGAAAGTTGTTGCATGACGGCCAGGCCCCTCCACCATGGATCGCATGAAAACATCACTCTACCCGCAAGCATATATGATCGTGGTCTTCCCTGGACAAAGACAAGGTCAATATGGAGAGTTTGTATGAGGGCTTAGGAATTGATAAGAAGTACTTGTCCTTCCTGACAAGCAATCCTTCGCTGCTCTGGGGGATGTCGAAAATCCAAAAGTCTAATGGCCGTAAAGGCAAAACTAATATCAATACAAAGGCCATGCATGCTTCACCACTCCAAAATGCTAGAGGAACCAATCCATGAACCTCCATTTCCTGGCCGTCCGTACTCCCCCACCGCAAAGTGTCCATCGTGGAGTATGCCGGGTGAGATACATGTGCACTACCGAGATATTACTGCAATCCAGTGGGAAATGCAGGTTGCAACAACGGAATGGGTGCGAAGGCAACGGTGATTTCATCGCTTCAGCATCCTAGGACTCGGAGACTTCTGGATGGAGAGTTCGGACAAGCTGTTTGTGACGGATGAAGCTGCGTTCAGTTGGATGGGCACTAAGTGCAAAAATTTCAACAGGCCATATTCTAGGATAGATCCAGAGACAGCATTCATGAGGCGATTCGCAATGGTGCCTACCTACGTGAATTACTTTGTTCCTCATCCTCATCCACTTTGGCATATAGATGGCCATCACAAACTCATCAAGCCATAGGGATTCGTAATTTGTGGGGCCATCGATGGATATTCCCGGCGTATCATGTTTCTTACTGATGCAATTAATAAAATTCTTTGCATTTTGTACAAACGCAGTATCTGAGGATATGAGAATTCCGACCAAGCGAACCGGAAGAAGACATCAGTGACGAGATCGAAGATGTATTGGACGCCCGTCAACACCACCAAACCAACAAGTGCATCTCGATCAACGATTTCCGCAGGAAGTCCTATACGCTCAAATCCCCGCTGCGCTCATGACCGCTGCCGACTGAAAGTATGAGGTGAGTGAGAGGAAGAACCGTTCCCTGGGGCAGCGGCGGACGTATGCAGAAGCCCGGTTGCAGCCTTTCGCAGCATTCAACGAAATGTTCCCGCCAATTTGGTCCAATCCCTTCCCAACCATTGGGGTTCAACTAAGCTTTGATAAACATTTACGGCGAAGACGATCACATCTCTCTGGACGAAATTATAATCCATGCTTGAAATCTACGTACACCGCTAGGAAGGCTCCAAAGTTGTGTCAACAGGCTCTCCAATGAAGGAAGCATGCTGTACCGTAACTCCACCGGCACCACCTCCCGACCACTGAATACTCTCACCGCCGCGATCCCCCGAAAAGAGCAAGACGATCTCACCGCAAGCCTCGCCAACCAAAGGGAAAGAAAAGGACGAGGCTCGACCCTCCGTGCATTCAGCACGCATCACGCGCATTTTCGAGGGAGTTCCAATTCTGCAGGCAAATACAGGGAGACTGTGAAAATGTAACTGACAGAGTCTCCGAACAATTGGCGGCCCCCCCGTCCGAATCTTAGGCGGACAAGCCAGATGTTGGGTGATGGCAATGACGATGACGATGATCAACCAGTCCACCGCAGATGCAGACGAAGGAAGGTGGTTGTTATAACTTAATAAAGACGTCGGTTTGGAAGGTGATAATGAACCACTGCCGATTATTTGCAACAACGAAAGGGCACTCTTCTATATCACTAACAGAGATATCAAAACTTATACGAAGCACATTGACTAGTCGAGACCTGCACGAACGCAGAATAACCAATTATTCCTAGGTCTCTATAAACGATATTGTGGCCGACATGTTTCTCGCGGGTTGGTGGGAGTGGTCGAGGGGTTATCTCGACAACGATTACCAGCGAACTCCGCAGGAAATCGGCAATCTCAGGCACTGTGTTATTATGGCACACCGAGGACTGTGGGTTATGCAGCATGAACTACCAGCTCGATGGCGCAGCAAAGGTGTGGTATATCATGCCATCGGACTTTCTTAATTCCTTTGTGAATGTGATCCGCCAAGCCTGTCAACCCCGCTGCCCGTGATTGCCTACAGTTTGTCCTCAATTCCGGACACCATCTTCCTCTCGAACCTTCCTTCAGAGGCGGAGTATGATGTCAAGGTATTTTCGTTGGCTTTCACCGCTTGGCCCGGCATGTGAAAGACAGCGCCTCGTGCAGGGTGCATGGCCGAGTGGATGCATTTGGTTCTTCCGCAGGGTCTAAATATAGCTGACGTGCCGGACATCTACGATGCCCGGAAAACGTGGGTTCTATCTAAAGAAGAATAGGCAACAAGCCTAAAACCCTACATGACTCCGAAAGCTATTGGCACAGCTGAATGTCACCTGTCTTTTCAGACGCTGACAATTTTAATGTTTCTGATACCGGAGATGTAGAAGAAGCACCCGTTTGAGACAGTATGGCCGATAACTCCACTATCAGCTGCGAGTCTTGGCGGAGCATCGTCAATAGTTTAAGAGCTATCTTTAATCAAGTAGACACCCAATCACTTTGGCAGCATCGTCATGGATTGTTGAAAGTAGAAAGTTCGTAGGGAAGAAGCCCCGCCGTTTGCTCCTCAGATATTCGATTGACGGCTGCTGCCCCATAGCGCAGGAGCAGCCGGAGCTCAGGCTGTGGGTGGAGATGTCAGACTAGCACCCGCGACGGTTGGGCATGCAGTAGCTGACCTAATTCGCTTCTCACGGATGCCTGACCTCTGGTTCCACCGTCAGCTACCTGGTACTGGTGACTCTGGTTCAGATTGTTGACGCTCGACATGCTTCAGAACTTTCTACCAGCAGCTAGCGAAACCCAGAACCCTCTTCCATGGAACCGATCTAGCCTGGGTCTACCCCAGGTTCAGCTTTAAGCCAACGAGCCCAGTTGTGAACCGTCTATACGTGAAGCCTGTGAGCATCACCTAGGGCTCCATTCGCACGAACTGTCGACCGATGGGGGAATATTAGGAGAGCTAAGAAAGTGTGTGGGAACGTGTTTGTATCGATAGTTTTCTTCGTGGAGGCCCGCTCTTTAGCTCGATGATAAGAGAACCGGGTGGCACTGGGATCCATATGGGTGGTTTGACAGTGCAGGACGAAGAGGGGTACAAAAGAATACACCTTCCCAGCTCGAAGTCAATGCAATGATGTCGTCCAACACTTCCACCTCCAGCTTGGCCTCGGAGGAACTATGTTTCTTTCTTTGTACTCCTGTATCGTGTCAAACCAACCATATGGATCCCAGTACACCCGGTTCTCATGGTTCCATAAATTTGGACCCAATGTGTTCTGGCCTGTTACCGGTGCAGAAGTGGACGTTGACTGGCGGCGAAGAAGACGTCCGCGATCTAGCTATCGGCTATGTAGGGTAGGGGGTGGGGAAGAGGGAGGGAAAAAGGGGAACAATGGGAATCAGCAGGAAGAAGGAATAAGTGCGATGGGGAGGAGGTGGTTATGGAGAAGTTGGAGCGGTGTCGGACCCGGGGTTACTATGTACATACCGCATCCACTCGGATACAAGGCACAGAACTAGAACGGAGGATGCTATAAGTGTTGGGATGTACTTAACGTAGCGATTAAAAACTCGGGGGGAAGAGAAGGAGGATAAAGACAGGCAAAGATAGTATTGGTAATAACGAGGGATATAACTACAATCCATGATATGCACAGCGAAAGTTGAAATAAAGTTTCAAAGTTTACTTTACACTCTCCCCAGGCCTACAAACACCTCGCGCGCTATGGAAACTAATCACAATGTGGAATGCGCTGATCCCACTTAGCCAACGCGACTGTGGCAAACCATATTCCAACTTCATCACCTCACATCTCGCGCGCGCTCACAAACAAATTGTGTCTGTCAAATGGAAACAAAACAACTCCAAAAAATCCAGACCCCCGCTCAACTCCAGAACCCCAATAAGGAAAACGAAGACAAACGCAGATCCCGCGCAAATACAATCGAAACACAAATCATCAAATCATCAATATCATACATCCTCCACACACATGTCGCTTAATACTCCTGATATTCCCGCTGCTGCTGCAATAACCGCTCTCGCTGATAAATCTCTGGATTCTCGTACTCATACGGCGTTGGCGTGGGTGACGGACCCGACGCTCTCCGTACCCTTTCTCCAAAACTCCATTTACTCCCCTGCATCGGCGGTGACAGCGGGCTGATAAAATCCTCCACGTACCCCCCCCCATCCTTTTGTACGAGCGCGAAAGCTCCGCCCGCCCGGTCGTCCTGGGAGTATAGCGAGCCAGTAGGCGAGTGGCTCCCGGACCCCTCTTGGCGGAGTGTGGTAGCTTCCGAGATGTTTCTGTATTGCTGTAATGGTGGGGGCATGATATTTGCCGCCAGGGAGTCTGAGCGCCGGCGTTGTGTAGTTCTTGGGGCGAACTCGGAGGATGGAATGGGGGGTGACAAGTGTGTATATCGGCTGGCGGGGACGGGCGCTGTTACCGCTGCGATGGGGTCCGTGAGTTGTGTTGGACTGGTGTTTGTGTGGAGCGAGGTCGAGGAGCTCGGGGGGATGATATTGATGGGCAGAGGGAGAGGGAGTTGGGCGCTGCCGGAGTGCGGGGAGTCCGGGTTGCCGTATTGTCCCCCCATGGCGGGTGTCAGCGGCTGCAGCGGCGGCATGTTCATTAGGCCTTCGGCCTCGGCTGGTCGGTTCGTCTGACCGACTTCGTCGCCAGATCCATCCAAGACGGAACTGTAGTCGGTGTCCTGCGTGAGGTTGGTTTTCCGCCGGAATCCCTGGTTGGTTTTCCGTCGAAGGAAGAAACATACGCCGATTAGACCGGCGATTGCGACTAAGCCTGCGACTATACCGCCTGCTAGTGCGCGTTTGTTTAATGATGATCCACCGCCGCCGCCGCCGGTGGGTTCGGCGGTGGGTGGCGCCGTTATCGTTTCTGTCACAGTTACATACGTCACACGCGCCGGTATACCACTCAAGGGGGCGCTGGATGTTCTATTGGCGACGGGGGTGATAGTGGTGAATCTTGTAGTCGTCGTAATAAACCTCGTCACAGTACCCGTATACCTCGTCACAGAAGCGGTGGCATTATTCCTTGTGAGTTCCGTCGATGTGACAGTCCACCCGGTTGTAACCCCATTATCTTTCTCATTCAACTTCGGAAATGTATCGAACCCCGCCGCCTCCCTAATGCGATGATGCGGATACCGCTTCACCTTTTGCCCTCCCGTACTCGCAGTCGTAATTACTGTCACGGTCGTAGTCCGCGTGACCACCAGGTCGCCGGAAGCAGCTTCGGGCGTTATGGATGGTCCTGATGGCTTTGCCGTCTTTGTTTTCCAGGTCGTCTTCGTCCTCGTAACCGTCCTGTTCCTAAAGATCGTTCTCGTCGTGACTATCGATGAAAAAACGTATTTTTCCGTCACCGTCAACCCCGTCCAAATCGTTTGTCGCTTTCTCAGATCGCCCGCTCTTGGACTCTCGTGGTGGAGACCCAAGAAACTATCGACAAGGCTGCGCGATGAGGTCGTCGGCGAGGCTGCGGTAGGAACTGCGAGTGCCGACGTAGGTGTAACTACCATCAGCACGCACAACAGCAGCATGGCCAGCGAAAGCGGCGGTCGGGTCATAGTGGAGAACTGTAAGTCGATATCGCGGTAGCTTCGTGAAGGCATCGTTGACGTTGACGCTTGTCCGAGAGCAGCATGTGGGGAAACCGATGGAGGTTATTGTTTGCTCATAAAAGCAAATATATCGTAGTCGTGCGGAGTAGACCAAAGAAAATGAGTGGAGGCTGTGGAGGCCATGCATCATCATGTAGGCCGAACAGCCACATTGGCCATGGCGCTTAAGCAGCTATTCTTGGAGATGAAACCCTGTCTGGGCACCCGAGCCCAAGGATTGGGATCTGTCAAGAATACCTCTTTCTTCTGAGGGCTCTAAAACCGGCGAGAGATGCCGATGGAAACACACAAAGACTCGAACATAGAATCCGGGGGGCGGAAATGAGCCCCACACGGATTATGACCGCCTATATCGTCTCACCCATTATGCACTGGGTTTCTATTGTAATTCTTGGCTGCTCAGCGCTGCTTGGCCTGGTTTCGGCGACTGTTTCAGCCCTACGAACACACGCACCGCCGCACCGGCCGAGCCACACCAACCCCGCAGAAACAGCTCAATCGGGCGGAGCAACGTGATCTCGATCTCGCAAGCCAGGCCTTGGCGAAAGCCAGCGAAGCCTGTGAGTGTCAATGAGTCGCAAACACCTACCACCTCGGGCGAATTGATCACTCACCGCGCCGAACAGGCATCGTTGCACGTATCTCCTCGCTGTAGATTGCAATCCTTTCGTATTGTAATAGCGGGTAATACCCAATCTACGCTGGTGGAATCCACATATTTGCCTTCCTTCCTCCCGACTGACTATACTGAGTTGGCAATTGGGCGTATCAGAAAGCGAAAGTACGTACCTAATAACAGCCATGTACCACCCGAGCACTGTACCACAAGTACGTGTGCTACTCTCACTGGCACTTTCGTAGCGCTACACAGTCCCCGGGCCCCTTCAATCCTACTATTATTACGTTAAATTCCCGTCATCACCTACACGTTCCTACCCGTGCACCAACCAGCTCATCTACCTGCAAGATGCCATCTCAGCTCACGACGATCTTTCCTCCATGGCAGAAGTCAACACAGTAAACTCGGGGATGTCCAAGGTCCATCAATCCTCGAACATAGGATTAGAGAACCCAATTGGGAGGAAATTAGTGGGTCAGTGAGAGACTGTGGGTCCTCAGGCAAATCCAAACCCAAATTTACATTCTTGAATTATTACCGATTTAGAGTTAGGGAGCCAGATAATTATAACATCGTGATCGACAGTATGTAGATCTACCGGCGGCTGCGAGAATTACCTCACTCAGGGCCCACACCCTCTCATTTCCCCGCATCACCATGTCCGCTCACTCGGCAACAATTCCTCAGACGTCTTGCGCTCCCCACTTCAGCGCCATACCGTAGAATCTGAGAGCCAATGAATGCAGCCAGAGGACGAATGTAAGGGCCATGACACATACTCGCAGTCGAAGGACGAATGTAGGAACTACAACACAGATCACCCTACATACTCGCAGCCTGCCGCATTGCAGAGCACAACTTTTCGCTACGAGCAGCAAGTAAGCAGGTTGTGCAATGATAACAGTGCAGCTTTTGGAGCCTTTTCCGGATTCCCGTAACGGTTCACTGCAATATACCTCAAACACCCGCGTCCGCGTAGGCAACGGCAGGAGGCAGATACACAAGAAGCAACCTCTGCAAAGATACCGATCGCAAAAACCAAGAGTCACACACGCGAGCATGCCCATCCAAAGAACTAAGCAATACAAGCCCACCAACAAGATTTGGTATCTACAATGCGTATGTACCATTCACCACCGACAGTCCGACCGAGTAAGGAAACAAATCGCATGAAAAAAAGGCTAAGATGCAAAAATTTATACGTCTCACTCCCACCTTACACAAATAGATACAAAGAAGAGGAGGACATGAATATAATAGGCAAATATAAACCTCACCTCCACCCCATCTCAATCCCTTCTCACCTCCGCGGCCCACCTCTCTTTACCGCATCGCTTTTCAACCCAAATCCATACCACCCAATACCACTAGCCCCTCCAATAAAAGAATAACCGAAGGAAAACATCACCACAGAAGCCTCACACCTACCGGGAAGCCAGGAGGAAGCCATGAAGGAAGCCATGAGAACCAACAAGCAAGCAAGCAGGAGCCCTGAACGTAAATACCAATACATTCCAAGATCCGAAGCCAGTACGCTGTACACCTACACCGAAAGTCCTCTCTTGAACCTCACCCCACCACCTGGCGTGCCCTTGGGCGAAAGAAATAAAACCTTAAGTAAAAACATCAGCACTGAGTAGAAAAGAGAAGATGCTCGGACAGTGAAGATGCCCGTCCTGCGTTCTAGTACGCTAGCATAACCGGAAAGATGTCCAAAAGGCAGGTTCATCAGGGTCCATGGGCTTCCAATTGGTCCTGTCCATAGGGGAATCCAAAAGAGTAGATAATACGGGACTCCATCCAGTGATCCTCTAAGGCAATCCATCCAAAAGGGCTTAGCAGAAGGCAACTGAGTGTCCAGAAACGGCTCGCTCCATAGAATACAATAGACAATGCGCAGAGCCAGAAATGTAGCAGGGCCCCAATGTATAGAGTTCGAGTCCATATCCAAAACTGAGCCCAGGTGCAGATGAAGTAAGCGAGCTCTACAAGCTGTCCCAAATGGTGATGAGAAATAATGCAGGATTGAAGCTCCGATTGATCCAGTGGGCAACGTCCAAAGTTAGGTAAAAAAAATATGAAAAACTCCAAGGCAGAAAAGTAAACTCCCAGAGCTCCCTCCACACCACAGTCCAATATCCCAGTATTTAAATATATTAGAAAAAAGCCATTTCCCTTGTGTCTGGTATGTGCCATTATCTTTAGGAATCCCCTGGGTATCTCCGGAATTGATGCTGCTGAGTTGGATCAAGCGGGTAGTAACCTCTTCCTGGCGGGGGTGGTGCATCTTCTGGCGGACTGTATCGCCCCTGGGGGTCCCCAGACGTCTGTGGGTCAGTACCCGGCGGCACCGGGATATGCTCATCTCCAGAGCCAGTAAACCTAGGTTGGCTTTGCCGCACCGATGGGTCCGGTTGATATCCATCTCCACGAGGATCCGGCCGGTACTGTTCACTTGGAACAGCCCTGTAAAAGGTGTCCTCCCTTCCTCTACCACCACCACGATAGTCCGGCTCTGGATATCCAGAAGGACCATATGTAGGACCTGGCCGGTATCCTGGAGGGGGTGCGTGCGGATAGTTTTGACCAGAGGCATGTGGATATGCTTGGGAGGGGGGCGGATAGGGTTGCTGAGAATATGAAGCAGGTTGAGCGGGGGGTTCCACGCGTTGGCTCCCCGATAATTGCGCGGTATGCGTAGGCAGCTCCTGAGGTCGCACAATTGGTGGCAGTGGTGGCTGCGGACGCTGTTGACTTTGGTGGAAAGTCTGTGACTCATGGTACCCTAGCCATCCCACGATTGCGTTGAGCTTCCAAACACCTTTTCTGTTTCTACTTCGGATAAAGAAGCAGATGAATATGGAAGTGGAGAATTATTATACGTACCAAGGTCCCGATGGTTATAGTGCCGATTCTCTCTTCGCTCATAATTGTATCTCTCTGAATCATCCTTCAACGACTGTATCATGAACTGCAGTGATCGGACATAAATAAGTTAGAAATAGGTATTCACGAGTCTTTGTACAACACGCGACATGACATAACTCCGACGCAAGGATTATATTTGTGACTGGGGACGTACACCTGTCAAAGGCCTATAGGCACAATAAATATAGCCAGAACGATTCTAGATGAACGTAGCGAAATATTAGCAAGCCATTAAACAACGTGGATGCGTTGATATTAGACCTACATCTGGTCCATGGCCACGCCTGACCGTGGCATCGTTTCCTAGGTAGCGGGGTATATCGCTCTGCACAACACGATGTTCTATTCCTTCTCCGTCAAGAAACCACTGGGCATAGGTAGGAGGCGCAGGGGGACGGGAAGAAGCAGGAGCGGGCGGTCCAGGGTAGTTGTAAGGATCCATTATTCTATTAATCCAATATGGTATCCGTCCAGAGAACTATTGCTGGTAGCAAGTGTAGCTGGAAAACGACCTAACCGATGGCCGGACGAAGTACAACCAGACACAGTAAAAGATAAGAAATATCTCTCGTTTCCTTTTCCTTCCTTGCAGATGGTGGTTGTAGAAGTTTGGTAGACCAAAAGAGAAGCAAGCAGCGAGTAATAGAGATGGCAAGGCAGTCAAAACAGAATTTCCACGATGATAGCCGGTATGTGCGCAAAGTCCCGATAAGCCGGTGCAGATGAATCCGGCAGAAGAAACGTTTCCGTATTGTTTGACCGGTCAAGTGCCTTTCTATCGGAGCGGGTAAAAGAAGGCGTCGGACAAGAAACAGCAGCCTGTGGGAGATAAAGATGTATCCGATGGGAGGAGGCTGTGTAATGAAGTTATAGCAGAGAGAGGTGATATGACGGAAAAGCGGGGCTTAGAATCATCAAGAGCGTTAAATACTCGGGGTAACCCCCCCTGTTGTACGCGGTCTGCATCTGGAGGCGACCATGTCTGTCATACATGGTGGCCATCCACCCATGATCAGTCATTGCATCACCCCACATGGACAAATAAAGCATGTAAGTAGACAAAACGGGAGTTCTCGAGAGAAAAAAAAGAGGCTTCTTTCATAGAATAACTTCAGATGCAAGCTGTGAGTTCTCACTCCAGCTACTGCAAGAGAGAGCTGACCGCTTGAGCGTCATATCGCGCTGCTTCTTCACATGTGGATCAGCCCTCTGCATACAATCCGGCAACAACCGCCTTACCCAAGAATGGCGCTCTCTCTCTTTCTCCTTCTCTCCCCTCTCTCCGCTAGCTTCCATCTTCCGTATCGATAAAGCACAGCATACCAGTGTTTAAATCTACAATACAACCTTTGATATAACAGCTATGTCATATGTATTGCATAATCAACAATATAAGACTCCTGGCTGCAAAATATTCCTCCTGCGTCATGAATCAAAGACCGCGAAACAAACTTGAAAACGAAAGCCTAATCCAAACCCCTACAAAAAAAAATCCCTATGCCACGGTGGCCGCTCAATCAACAAGATCCTTGCTGGATACAGCCAACGAGAAGAGGAATATGTGTTGGACTGACAACTAATTCCCCCGCCAGTCACGAGGGTTCCCCATATCTCCGCAGTTCCAAGTCGGAAGAAGACGACGGGTTCAGTGGGTAGTTACATATACTAAATGGTTCGAGTTACTGAGCTGGGTGACAGACAGGAAAGACACAAAAAAGCAAATGACCACGACAAAAACATCAACGTCTTCTCGTCCTGTCGTCAAGCCCGGCGGCCGGTTTCCTCTTGGCTTTGTCGCAAGGCTCCGATACAACAGACTCTCTTCCGGCTCCGTTTCCAATCAACAAACGAATTCCTAAAGCAGCGGGGAGCTCCGAACGTTCGTTCTCATGCCGGCACTTAAGTTTACAGGTCGACAAACACAGCAGCTGTTTCAGGCGGGGTAACACGCACTTGAGTCGAGACGAACACCTCCCTTTCGATGATTGCCGAGCAATTCATGATCTCCGCGCCAACCCCAATATATTACAAAGTTTAAATAGCATAGCTTTTGTACCGCATATTAACCTCAAAAGACATCGATTCATCGCAAAGAATGGCTCTCCATATGCATGTTGTCGGATCCCCCCACGACACCCATCTATCGCGATATATTTAATCAAACCCACGGGCTGTCTATCTGCAGATTGACTTCACACCTTCATATTCCATTGGCCGTAGCAGTTCCACAAGTCCGATCCGATTGATGAATTCCTCCCGATTCCCTAATTAGCGGTACTAGAGATCGATCTGAATCCCATGTAGGTACTATGTACTTGCTTCCTACGATATGTACGCACTTAAATTCCGGGACAACATGGAAAGATATAACATTTAAAGTAGGACGCCAACCATATTGTTGGGGCCGCATCGCAGCGCTGTGATGCTCAATTATCTCTTGTCCGAAAATGGTTGGAAGTCATTGAGAAACTGAGCTTGTGATGGGATGTCAGGCGGGATGGGGAGGATGAAGTCTCCAAGACATGGGGAAAACTGGGGCAGCTCTAGCCAATAGGACTGCAAGTCATATTTTCCCCATACAAAGGTTGGTTTCTAAGATACTTTTTGTGACAGCGGGGTAGGTAAACGTAAAGGCTTGATTGCATGAAGGGGGGCGTAAGCCATGTTTGTTTGGAGGAAATATTACCTCTGAGCTACGATATTTCTTGACAGTGAGGAATATCTAGCGGCGATGACGATTTGTCGTGGTGTTGAGGTTTGGAGGTACCGAGACTTTGGGTGTAGTGATACGTACCGCGACCCGAGTTACCACCTCTGCACTGCTTCATCTCTGCGCGCAATTCCCCTCAATTGTATCCTGCAACCGCTCGACACGCAACGCCGCAGCAGCATATTGCTGCTGCCTAGACTATGACTATTCGGACCGGAGATTTCCGTAAGAAGCCTGTGGCATAATGCAAACGCCAGCGGATGCTGCAGCCTATGAGTCATGCGAAGCAGACGCAGACGGAATAGGAACACATGCGCACTTTATTACGCGGTGCGCATGGTTCGGCGTCATAGCGACTCACTCTAACTTCAGTTTAAATGGAATGCAGTTATTCGGCGAGGGATATGTCTTAGCTCGAATGGGGCCGGTGCATATATGCAGCCTGGTGCCATACGGTGTTAGAGTGCCGTGATGGCGCCGAGTTTATTAAGATTCGACTGGCTGTGAATGCTCAACTGGAACAACACGTCGTCAATTTCACACCGACTTCCACTTCAGGTCTCACCGCGTCTGTCGTCCAGTAGAACTCTGATAACCTCAGCGACGTCGTTTCACTTACTGCCAGACTTATACGGTACGCAGAATGTAAATAGTAAACGCCATATTACTTCCAATCATAAGCATTTTACAAAATCACAGCCCTTTCGAAGCCCATACACTACCCAAAACAACAAACAGTACCGTAAAAACCACTCCTGGAAGTCCCGCCATCCATAGCGCCCCTACCACTACCTCTCCCTGTCTTGCTATTCTCCTCCTACGACTCCACCCTTCACTAATTCCCCAAGGCGCCTTCCACTCCCTCTTACCATGCTCCCCTTCACCTCCATTACCAACCTTGATTTCCACAACTGCAAACACCGGTTTATGGTCACTCCCGTTATATGCCTGTATGCTATCATACCTCACCACATTCACTTCTGGCGACGGCAAAAACAAGATACGGTCAGTCCAGCTCGGCCATCGGCACTTCGCATACCCGCCATTATCCATCTCAAACTTGTAGGTAGGTGGGAACTCGATATCCACCTCTTGGAGATGATGCAGCGTCTTCCCCTCTCTTATTCTCTTCCCCAGCTGATCCATCTCCAACCGCTCACTCCACGCCTCAAGCCCCGCTTGCGGGGTAGGAAACTCGCTCCCAGCCGGCGGCCGCGTGTCTGCGGTGCGGTAGTTGAGGTCGCCCATCACAAATAAGCACCCGTTTTTGTCCTTTGGGTAGATCTGCCGGCCGTCGTCAAAGACTAGGTTCTGCACTAGATACTTCCAGTCCTGATCTCGCCGCTCAGCCTGAAATTCGCCCGGTGCCCAGTGTGCTCCCACCACCGTCACCTCCACCCCGCCGGCGCGCAGCCGCAGTCCAACAGCGCCTTTGTTCCCCATCCCGCCCACCCCAAGCCCTACCCCGGCCCATTGCAAGCCGTCTACGTCTTCTGCAGCAAGCGGGTGGAGAAACGCTACTACAGCTGTCTGGCCGACGTTGTAGAACCCCAGCAGCTCGTAGCTAAGGCCGTAGATGCTGTTGGTCGCTGCTGCGATGCCATCGGCGAAAGAAGCGATGTATGGGGTTATGTAAGTTCCTCCCAGGAAGGAGGGGGAGAGTGGTGCGAGCTCCTGGAGGGAGACCAGGAGGAGAGTGGGCGGTGTTGTGGGAAGGGTTGGTGCTAACGACCTGCTAAGAAGAGGCGGTTGTTGGAGGAGGCGCGCACAGTTGAGGGTTAGGAGATAAAGCGTTAGTTGTGATGAGGGGGAGGACATGTCGGTGACGGGTGGCAGCGGAAGCAGTGAGTGGTACGTGTTGCTATTATTTAGTATCTAGGAATTAGGGTAGAGATGCTCGACGTCATTGCGTAGAGTTAGCGTCGACGATGATATCAGACTTGGCACTAGGCTAGGATAACTTAATGCCAACTTCCAAAAGTTGGAAATGGACAGCGCAGCACTCGTGAATCACCTCATGTTTCAGAAACTTTCATTCTAGAACTCTACTCAAGCGACTGCGATTAAAATCGGAGTAATTACAGCAGCGCTCAAGCATCAAGAAAAGAACAAAGAAAAAGAACATGTCCCAAATAAAACCCAACAATACAATCTCTTTTAAGAAAAACGAATGCTTCCCTTTCACAAACGCCAACCTGAACGAATTGTGTATATCTGCGGATTTTCGAGAAATGGATAAATGAAATTCCCGAACAAAAAACACATTTTTAAGAAAGGAAAGGAAAATTCGTAATATCATCGTAAACTCGTGAGCAGACATCATGTATTTGAACCCCGAAAACCCAGCCAAATCCCGCTGTTAGAAATTGCTTCTTAGGCGTAGTAGCGTCGTCGGTGCATGTCTCGGTCTCGGTTGTGGCCGCCCTCGATGATAATTTCTGTACGGGTATCCTCTCGATCACGATCACGATCACGATCAATCATACCATACTGCGAACCACCAGAGATAGACTGGTACTCAATATCGCGAACACGTTCTGCAAAATAATATTATCAAACTATGCATGAAGAAGCAGTTGGGACTCATGGCTCACCATGGCGGATATCATATGTTAATTCCCGAAGTTCAGCGATTTGGTCTCTGTCCAAGTACTCGAAGATGTAGTAGAAGTATTCAGTTTCCTCAAACGGGTAGCCGCAGTCTTCGATGGCTTCACGTGTGACAAGGTCCTTGGTGATCTCGGTCCACAGCTCATTCCCTAGCCCCCGGGACCGCCTGACTCCTCGTTCCCTCCGCCAGTCAACGCTTGAGGTTGGCATATAATCTCTGTGACTCTTGTCGACGTTCACATACACCCGTCGAGTGCCGACAGGCACATCGATGACAGTTAGATCATCATCGACGTATCTGCTGTCACGGCTATAGTCTACACCCAAGTCAATTTCAGAGCGAGAATACCGAGAACGCTCGACGGATCCACGGCGGCTTCGGTGACGGTGACGGTGGCGGCGGGAGCGGGAGCGGGAGGGTCCATGATCGTGAGTGTGAGAGATAGTGGTAATGGCGGCTCCATTGGCATAGCGGCGTTCACGAAGGTCAAGATCATCGTAGGAATATTCACGGCCCAAACCAGGTCGAGAGCGGGGTCGCTCAACACGAGCCATTGTTAGGCGATTGTTGACATCTCCTATGATCCAACTGGTCAGTCTCATGCTTCTCAACGGTAAAATATTTAAATACCATGATCAATATGGTGGTGCAAATGATGGTGCTCGTGCTCAATAACAGACTCATCGACGACAGTGGCGGCGTTATGGTGGTGGCCATGGTGACTAGGGCGAACTATGCTCAAAGAATTTCGAGCTGTGTCTCTGTAGTCGGCGCCATAGGCAGGTGCAATGGTAGAAAGGCTGTTCTCAACGTGTGAGTCCATGTACCCAAAACCTGGAGGAGAGTGTCTGTCATGACGGTCTCTCTCCAGGTAATCGAAGGGAGGAATGCGGTGGTGGTCGTGGTACCTTGCCATTATGTCTTATCAGGCGTAGAGAAGTAAGAACTCTTGAAGAAGGCAGGAGCCTTTTAAAGTACTAGATTAAGGCGAAGCTGGATCTTGGTGTCACAAAAAGTGAGGCGGCAATGCAAGTGAAGTAGCTGATGCGCGAATAACACTAGTATTAGCTATCACTGATAATTGTGCATGTCGACGGCGGGTGCCTCATTCCAAGGGTTCTCCTCACCTTAATGCGTTACGTTCGGGAAGCACAAGGACGACAGAAGATGGTGGGATGGTTTGCTGGCGGAGCTAAACAATGGCGGGGAAATGAGGAACTCTCAACTTTCGAAGAGTAGAGCACAGGCGGTTGAGGCGAGATGTTGATGAATTTAGACGTTCCCGCAGCACTGCTGCTCGTTTTATATACAATCTAGGTCTCAAACAAGGCGGCGGTGACGATCGACGTAACAACTGATTTTCCTTGCTTTGACGTCGACACTCAAAAACTCACCTCGAGTTTCATCGGCTCCCGAGTCCAAACTAAGATCCTAACGACTGCTAGAGAGAGGAACTAGGAAAGCTGTGATGACATCCTGCGTTGAGGGCAGGGATTGTGGTATGACGGCATGTTTCTCATCTCTGCGAATCGTATTGTGAGAACAGTTCGCACTTCCAAGGCGCACATCGACAACTCAGCATTTCCTCCCAACCACCCAAAATTAAAAATTAACAATGAAACCAGCCTCTTTTCCGGGAATGATGATGTTTTCAGCGAAATAAAAACAATAGGGTAAAAATGGACGAAATCATGTTTTCAGTTTCAGAGGATTCGCAGTGTTTTCTAGAAACGTCTAGTCTGATTTCGCCCTACAAGCCACTCTTACTTCCCCGCTCTCGTTCTCACCTTCCGCCACCACGCCTTTGAGATGCCAACTCATCGTTTCAATCTTGCTTAATGATATATATAATCATGTTTACGACCAGGGACGGCCTCAACTTGCTTCGTTTGTACGTACGCTAACTCTGCACAAGTTTGCTGAAAATCAGTTAGGGTATCCAGAACAGCTGCCTGGAATCCGCGAACCAGGAGGGCGAAGTTTGCTGGCATTCTGGAGTCAGTGATATCAGCATATTTCATTGCTAGAGACGCCCCCCGTGCTCCCTCAATGTATCGTCATCATCAGAACATTGCGCGTAACGCTAGCAAGCCTGATACAATTGATAATTGCTCCTTGGGTATTGCATGCCTAAGGAATACAGTGATATAAGTCAGGTTGACCAATCACCTCCGCTGATCTCATAAGTCCGCTTCTTGTCAAGCGCAAGCATGTGCTCGGCAACCCTTGATCTGTGCAGAAGGAGTGACTCGTATTTGTATAGTAAGGCAAAAGGCTAAAAACCCGAAAAAGCTCCGATTATCCGGAGTGTACGGAGTGTGCGGATTAGAGTCTTAACCACTAGCTTACCGGGTCAAGAAGTGTCAGAAATCAATTGATTTACAATAACATGCACGCTCTAAAGTAAGGAAACTTCGACCCTAAACGAGTACCAAAAGTCGGGCGCTCTTTTGCCCTGTGTGACAACGCTCCATATACCCTTGTACTCGGGTACAAGGGTATGTCGAGCGCGGTGACACAGGGCAAAAGAGCACCCGACTTTTGAACCTCATACAACGAGAAATGCCAAGATCCACATCTTTTACTACACAATAAATATTTTTATGAGAAAACTTCATAGAAGCATCTCTGATGACCTATTATCACTCTTTTCTCTTCAAAATTTCTCTCTATTGTTGTGGTGGCAGTGTAGAATTTCTGCATTTTATGAGGCGCGCCCGACTTTTAGCACCCTCCGAGTACATCGGTCAAAATGTCAAGTGGAACAACTGAAATCGCTGTGGATGCCCGAAATCGATAGATCTTATCCTGAGCGTTTACCTACAGCTCGATTTCTATCTAACCCATACCCTTTAGATGCAACTCGAGTCTTTGCACTTGCACCGATCTATCCATATGTTTATACCCCGCAGGAATGAAGGCAACACGGGACCCCTCTATACCAGAGTACTTATATTTACGTTCAACCACTTCATTGACCTGCATGCAAGAGTGAACTTTCGTTTGTGCACGTTGTTTCGATCTGAGATTAGGCAGAGAGCCTATTTGCAGTTCGCCCCAGAGTGTTGGGAAGATAGTAACTCGTCAAGACCCCATAGTATTAACCCTTACTCGTCAATTTTTTTAGGTATCGAGCCACCTAACTTTGCTCTAAGTAATGCTAAGTGACATTATAAGCTCTCACACTAACTATTACTAGTCATCCGTCCTGGGGTTAGGGTTAGGGTGCTTTGATACTTTAATTAGCGAGTACCCACATGACGTAGTAGCCACGGACTTCAACCAAAACAGCCCCTGGTACTAAAACCAGAAGAACATGTCAAGTCGATCAAAGATCGGGAGATCAACCTGAAACTCATCCATCTAGTATCATGAGCTTTGATCCGGCACATTCTGATATATATATATATCACTCGAGAACTTTAGCCTTATTTTTTAAAAGCAAAATGCACTAGCCTTAAAGTCTGCTTAGAACAGAACTCGCTTACATAGGTACACGGAAAAAGCAAAGAAATGGGAATGGTAGGGAGCGTCAGTTGTTGGTTCGAATTCATCCGTGATAAGAGGGAGTCGCTGATCATGATGATAGTAATAAACTTGCTAGCGGACTATTTCAGTAAGCCGCCTGGGTATAATATCTAGTACCGGAACCCGTTTGGTAGGAGACCTATTACCAAGCAATCAGTCCTAATTCACACTAGATATTAAGGTGCTTATTGCATCGCATACCGATATTTACAAAGTAATGAGCTCCACAGTAAATGTGCCAGAGGCGTGAGGAATTTCAAGCGTTTATCAGTTCTATAGATAAAGTAGAGGCAAACGAAGTATGGGGAAGAGGGTCGGTAGCATGGGGTAGTGATTTCGACCTTGTGTGGTGGGGAAAGGATAGTCTCGGAGTGTGGTACACTGGGAAGGGAAATTATACCACACTCCGAAACTAGAAATGGGTAAGGAGGTTGAGACTGAAATGATTAGGCGGGCATTGAAGGGTCACACACTCAGACACATCGATATCGATTCCCCGAGTGATTTTGGTGTATTCACGTCTGACCAATCCCACCGCTCTAGATAAAGTACGCGCTCAAATCTCGATGATAATACTGTGAAATCATGTCACTAAGTATAGTGCTCCACAAACTATGTTATCCGAGCCTCGTCACTGGTTAATATTCTGAAAGGATTTGCATCAGCCCTTCGAAGTGTGGAAGAATTGACTGGTGTTATTCTGTTTTATGAGTTCAAATAGTTAGGACCTCCGAGACCTCAACTAAAAAGCAAACTTCGGGTTATCTCATGTTCCCCAGGTAGTGTTCGAGTCCTTCCGTAGTTTTTTTGGGTGCAGGGCCTGCGCAGGTGGTTGGGCAACTGAGTGATAGTTCGTGCATATAACTGGACAAGGCTCTAAAATTCTGTGACTGGCCAAAAGCTCAGATGACTGAGCAACCACAAGGCTATTGGAGATGGGAACCAGCCATCAGGGAGTCGACAGCAAAGCAGTGCCTATAGCCAAAATGTGGGACCCAGTGAGTCCCAAATATGTATTATCTGACTCCGTAGGATATGCTTTTCGGTTTGTGGAACAAATCTGGGGTTTATGTCTTGTTCTCTGTCCTGCACCTTTACCGATTTTGCCACGTCTTGCTGCGGGTTTGAGAAGCCCTGAGGTTAAGTGGAAGACAGACGTTGGCATCCAATATATCCAAGGAACATGCTGATTCATTGACTCCTCACCTGATAGTGCAGATCATGATTGACACATATATAAGGTCTAGGTATATAAAGCCACATACGTACTCAGCCAGATATACACCTATCGCTCGAGAAGACAACGCTAGAACGTGCCAATATCAAGTCCCATAGCCCCCATTTCTGGCTTTCACCCCGCAAGTTCAACACGCCAACCCAACTGTTAAAACTTCAGAAGAAACTCTCAAAGTTGAGTTATGGCCATGGGTAGTACTAATCTCCACGCCAGTGGTGTGATAAGTGGTGTGATAGGTAAGAGGTGCAACTTGATCTTTACGCTAAAGTTTAGAGTACTTACTTATAAGAAATAAATATATAGGCTACTTCTTTACTTCAACATTCGTCTAAGATTCTTGCAATTTAATACTTCAATTTACTTTCATGGAACATTCCATGGCTCATTCCATGGCTGGGGTTAGGTTTTAGGCTTTACCTCGACGTTATTGCATTGCATCTAGCGACCAATACCAAACGACAACGTCAACCACCGGAACTCAGCCTCCTTCATCAGCACAGTCGGCTCTTTCTGAGTGATGCCTTTCAGCATTCTAGATCTTCGGAGCCTCCTCATAAAAAACGAAATTTTGCTCGAGACTTTAATGTTGGCATGACACCTGCTGTGTGACGTGTTTCTGCATGGAAACGGTTGGTCTCAGTACTCATTCAACCAAACACCGATGCATGAATATATCACCCTCATACATATATGCAGTGAGATGAGATTCTCATTCTGGCAAGAGGTATACTGCTAACAGGGATGAAGTACCCAGATCTAAGATCTTGGGATCCAGAGTGAGCATGCACATCCAGGTTGTAGATACGCGAGATGGCTATGGCTAGCAAAACAGAACTTTATGAGTACATCAGAGGACTAAACTTCAGGTCACTGGTGTCTTGGATCTGGAGATTTAATACCCGTAAGTATGTAGTTCAAACGTCGTGCATATGAAAGTTAGCTAATTATAAGCTCAACTAACTAAACCTCCCACCAACTTTTAAAACTCACGAAGACAACCAAGAAGACAGACAGATTAATAAATGAAACAGACGCCACATTCCCATATCCTCTATCAACGCTTTTGAAGGGAAAACCCGATACATGCAAGATCTATGAGAAAGGACAGCAGGATACCATTAACTCCGAAGAAGACCAATCAAGACTTAGCAAACTTTTCGATGCCACGCGAAATCCCCTCAGCCCCAAGATCTCCTGCTGACCGTACCCTTAGATCTAGCTACATGTCCAACCACATCAAGGACCTGTGCCAGCGTGATAGATGGTACAGTGGTGGCAATAAGCATGGCCACAGTCATGACACACTTCTTGATGTGCGAGAAGATTCGGACCGCCTGGAGCTCCTTCGTTGAGACACCGATGGCAGAACCAGATTATTTCTGGTTCTTCAGAGATTTGTTGCGGTACTGCGGACTGCTTCTGAAACATTGGTTTATTTTATTGTTGAAGGTAAGACAGAGTTGAAGACGATGAGAATAATGAATCAACGGAAGGGAAGCTGGCGTGCTGTTGAAGGGTTAGGATTACGTTGACTTGGAAATATAGTGTAGGGAATTACCCAGTTGTTTGATCGTCAGTGACTACTGGTCTAGCTTTCCAATTCTGCGGGTCCGAATTGAGGTGTAGTTGGTGATAATAATGCTGCTGTTGAAGGGTTAGGATTGCATTGACTTGGAAATATAGTGTAAGGAATTACCTGGGTGTTTGATCGTCGTGACTACTGGTCTAGCTTTCCAATTCTGCGGGTCCGAATTGAGGTGTAGTTGGTGGTAATAATGCTGCCAAATAACCACTCTTTATACAGGGCCAGAGTACCAGTGCGCCTTGGTCAGTTACTCTGGCCCGCTGGAGGGCATACTATCATCCGGTACCTTAACGCCGCCATCCCTTCGCACATGATCGCAACACTAACTAGGCGCAGGGTTAACTCTACTCTAAACAGACGAAGGGCGGAATCTATGTTTCTACTGGAATATCTGCATACTACTCATATTAATCCCTAGATAGGGCATGCAATTATTACAAAGATGGAACGCATAACCGCAAGTATCAACTAAAAAAGACCAGTTTAATCCGGTGGGGATTGTGCTTCCGATATTTAAGCCTGAAAAAACTTCCTGGATTGGAAGGCTTTGTTATCATTCTACTTAACTAAGGGCAGGGCGCTTGGTGAGCGGTAATCTCGAGCACTTGAGCGCTGGGGTAATGAGGTACTCATCGTTACGACTACTGACGGTGATTTGACCGTTTCTGAACTTCGTGTGGTTCTGTTTGGCCGAAGTGCTCATACCCGTCGGGAAATCAACCGGAAAAACGAAAACCAGAAATGCCTAGATAACTTCTACAGGCTGTACCGGAACCCTGTATAAAAAGCACTTGCTTTTCACTCGAATATAGTATAATGCGGTATTTTTATGGGTGGAACGAAGCAGCATTGCTAGGAGAGACTTCTATAGGCCTGATGGTAAGCTATGGCAGCTTCTCAGCATCAAATTCTGATATGATGGACAGGAGCGGCTTCAGTTTCACCTTGAAGATATCATGGGATTACTCTAAATAGGTATTTTACCTGGCCTTCTTTGGTACCTATTTCAGATAACAGTCATGGGTACCCTCCGAATGGTAGCTAGCTCTCGGAAATTTGCTATCTATTCGAACAGGCGTAGTAGGCAGCATCGTCCACTACCTTTCTTCATGAATGTCAATTTGCGGTAGATGGTGCCGAGGTTATTTTCCAAGGGTCTCCATGTCCAAGGCGAGGGCTCAAATCTGAAAAGTAGGCATCCAGAAGCTGGGAGTCTGTAATAGGCAGGATAGGCGTACCACTGGCAGTCATACGCAGGACGGTGGTTAGAGGTTCGGGTTCAGCTTCATCGGACGCATCTCCTTGTTAAGAGTCAACCGTCTCCTTATAGCCTTCGCAATAAAAGAGTCACCTCTATTCTTGTTTACCCGCTTCTGCAACGTATCTCGGAGTACGCCTGTTCATCAGCCATTCAGGCTTTCTCGATACCCCAACCCTTCAAAAAGGCTATTGGTGGTCTAAAGAACAACGTTTTGCAAGAGGATTAGCGGTGTGCTGGAGAAACTTTCGGCTGCCGGCGTTCAGGTTTTTCAGGAGGCAGACAGGGTGGTTCGCCAGTCGGTGAAGTGAGAATCCATAACACATTTATGTGCAATCTTGATGCTTGGAACCAAGTTTCAATTGAGTTCTAGACGCAATGCGTTAAAGAGCGGGCCTCTTAATGGTTCTAGAAAAGCTTGATTCATGTGGACATATACAGGGACTTTCCAGGAAAAAGATTATATACTCCCAATGCTATCTTACACGTGGTCACCGTTTCGAGCATTAAAGACAGGCAGACTACGAATGAGGTGGTTTTTTGCGCACAGGATTGCGCAAAGGGCTACAAGCACATAGGGCCTCGAACTCCTAAGCGCCATGGTCCTACACTGCGATAAGAGGTTGTTTTATCCATGGGTTTGCAATTGGGAAATATTGTATTGGTTGTACACGTATTAGTTGGATGAGTTCAACACTAAATACTAAGTATGCGTCGTTTGTCGACGTATGGCGGCGTGGAAGAGAAGGCTGTATACAATGCAATGCGTGGCTGGGGCTGTGCAACGTTGCAACCAACAACCGAGGCATAGAGCTAGAAGAAGTGAACTGCTGTGATATTCCATTATGTCAGAAAACCGCTAAAGACTTTAGAAGAAAGGAAGTCGGTGGATGGTTTGCTGTCATTGCCGATATACAACGGCGGCGCTAATAACTTTTCGGTCTCAGTACTGCTATCATGAACGCAGAGGTTTTTGACACAACAAAGCGCGGATTCGAGATTCTTAATTGACTCTTAGATTACTGAAAGATTAATTGACCAAGAAAAAAATGACCTGAATAAACCATGACCGTGGTACCAAATCCGCGCTCCAATTTCAAACAGCAGTAAACAGACATTAGCCACATAGTGTAGTCGCAAATCAAACGCCCTCCCTCTTGCCTAACTTCGTCTTCTTCGGAGTGGATGACTAAATATGGGCTGGTCAGCAATGAAATACTCAACAAAGGAAACCAATAAGAGGAACGTCGGACTACTGCAACATACTTTAGTCTTTACTACTCATCTCTGCAATTTTCGCAATGTTGATGATTGCACTCTGGACATGATGGCTGTCGATCGAAAAACCACGGTCCGGCGACATGGGCCACCATTCCAGTAGGGTTGCAGCAAAACCACTTGCGAGGCCTGTGTTCGGTCGATGGGGGGGAACCCGCTGGAAGAGGAGCGGACGCCGGGCCGGAGAACGCACTCTCGTTGCTACACAAGTGCTGGAGTCCGCTAATGAGGACATTGACTGGTTAATTGCTATTGGAATGTATCTAACTCACCTTGTTCTGCTGTTCCATGGTGGCCGATGAGGGTGTGGTGGTATTGGTGAAGTCTCGTTATCTTCTAGGTAATGATGTGCGGGTATGAAAGTCAAAGGACTCAAGAAGCTGCTTGAGTAGGATGGCAATTTCTGTTGGGAAGTTCTGCCTGGTTTCGGAATCGAGCAGGAATGGTCCTGAAGCTGGAGTTGCTGGGGGGATCCAGAGGAGAAGCGAGGAGTGACTTATACCTGTGAAATCCCTGGATGGAGAGGCAGAAGCACATAGAGCTATCCGGTTAACGCCTGATATCAGTCTTTTTGCATATGACCCGGTATACCTCTTTTGGTTGGCCGATTAGTTTGGGGTTGATCATACAGTAACGTCCGGACTCACTGCACCTAGATGACTTTGGACGGTGGACGCTCAGATTTGTGATTATCGTATGGTGCTAGACTCTGGGGCAATTCCGGCATGCAGCAAAATAAGCAAAATGGTATACTGCCGCCCGAAATATCACTACCTATATTAAAGAAGGGAGTTATCTTCTTCTCTCCATAACGGTCAAGAATTTTGTGGTATAGCACTACCGCTTTGGCCTAATTTACGTAGGGCTTGCCTGTGGCAAACTCTATCTAGACCGCAAGTGCAAATATATTAATACCTGTGAGTACCGAACAAGTACATATATCTCGCCTAAGCCTACTCCGCTTGTTGGAAGGAAGCAGGGTCCGTGGGGTATTGACATCTCTCAACGTCATAACTTCTAACGGCGTGTGCGAGTGGGGGGTTATGCAATTTTTTCCAAACCCGCTCACCGTATACACGCAAAGTAAACTTGCTTGCATCAAGTCCATTAGGCCGCCCAGCAATGACCATTCTGTAGAAGCACAAACAAATCCGTTGGTTATCGGGTGAGGAACATGCTGAATACGGGAATCCAGACTTCCACCCACAAATCTCGGTCAAACCGGAAGGGAAATTAATTGGCCAACTACTTTGCATACATGCATGCGGAGAAACAATTTCAACATCCCTCCGACATTATTATTGCTTGGAAATTCTGTCCTCTGGATAGAAAGCCCTGGGGAGCTATCTTTGGGAACTTTCTTTTCGAAGTGGGGACTACAGCTATTTAACAGAGCGCCTTTAGGCACAGCAGCACCACACTTCACGCATCGTACGTCATGGGGGTATCCTAGGTCTGTGAGGCCCTGCGGTGTTGCGACGATTCAAGGTAATATCGCATAACCGAAGGCAACCATAGCTAGGATGAAAGAAAGTGTAGCTATCCTCGCACTGCTGGGGCAAGGCCTCCATTCATGAAGCGCCGGTGACTGGACAATGAGAGGGAGCAATGCTTCCATGTTTCAAATAAGGCCAATTAGACTTAGCAGCTAGATAATACTTTTCCTATTGGCAAAATTGTTATTAAAATTATTTGACCTTGTGCTTCTGGCTGGATGCCCATTGAAAGGAGTGAAAGTGCACAAAGGCCGAAACGCTTAACTGGGGATATCCCGGCCTATTATCTTATGGCTTGAAGCCACAATCGTGGCAGTTACTAGGCAGGATTACCTGAGGGGACAGTGAATTTTGTGGCTGATGGATAGGCTGAGCTCAAGGACAGACCCAAGGGTTGAGAGTTTCAAAATATACTTCAGAATGTTTAGAGTAGCAACTTCTAATACGTTCATTACAACCAAAAATTACTGAAACGGAAAGCCAAATCAATAGCACCGGCCGTTACAAAAAAAAGTACCAAACAAGTAACCCCCAGTAACATCCTCCTCGCTCCTCATGCTTCAGAAAAACCTAACCCCGTTCAAAACATCCCCCATAACACTCTACTCGACTGGGCACATGGCGCATCTAAGGTGTCCGCAGTCCTGACAATGGTCAGTGGTTGCGATCAACCAAGGTCCAGCGTAATGAATTTGAAGCCCTTCCGGATTGTGGCAGAACCAGAAGCCTCGATCGGCGTGCTGGCGAATACCACTAGTATATTCGAGCCCTCTATATATTTCGCTGGGAGCATCGGTGATAGCATCGGTGGTGGTATTGGAGATGGTATTAGTGGTGGTGGTTGGAGGAAGTGTAAGCACAGTAATGCAATCCAATCCTGAAGACTGAAGACTATTAGATTAAGGTATTTCCGGGATTCTCGTAGTCTATTCACTTACCATAATTAGTACTATGAAAGCAGTTAAGATATATCTAACGGCAGGTAATATAACTGGCGTTCCAGAGATGAGATCGATCTTCGGTAATATGATGAATCTATTACTTGCTCAAGATACCCGGAGAGTTGACTGGAGGCATATTTACAGCGAATATTCCCAGGGCTTTATATATCATATCCCATTTCTTCTTGGACAGTATAATACTTGGAGGCCCCAGGAGGGCTATCTAGCAGCACATTGAGAACAAATTTCCCGGGCGGGGGGATTCTCCATACAGTGCGCTATAAGCACAAGATATGGTTGGATAGTCGGAAAATCTCCCGCCTGTCACTCGCGCTATGGTGGGTACTGCACGCCCCAGAGCGCCTAGTCGGAGGGTTGCCGAACAGCTGAGAAGCACAACGCGGTTCGTGGATAGATGCCCTCCCCGCCCGACATATTTCAAATATACACAGTACAAAACAATCTGCTTAAGGCACGGGGACTGGCGTTGACTATTATGATTGGCAACGAAGCTTCACATATCTGATATAATACCACGTTCCGGCGCACATCTCAGTCATAGGATTCAAGAATAGGTTGCCCAATGCTACTCAATATCTATGGTCCCAGATACCGACAATAGGGTGATGAAACCTGATTTGGATTATCTCTGCGCGAAATATACGCGGTCACTAGAGTTTTTCGTGCATCAAGTGTGAGCACATGAATCTTTCGATATCAAAGCATCCCACTGGTGATCGCTAATTTTCCCCCTAGAATGGAAGTGCAGCTTTACCCGTGCAGGAGCATCAGTCGGGGATGGTAGGCACCCCTCTTAAAAAAAATCTCGGTTAAAATGCGCTTCTAGATCTCAAAGCCGTTGATTTATTTGCTTAAACTGGTACAACTTCATATCAAGCACACGATGATGCCACCATGCCTTGCTAGGTGGGCGGTCAAATGCACACCTCGGCAACCGGCATAAGCCCTAGTTAACGCTTGACAACACTTGCATTGTGCTTTTGACCTTACATCTCCGAAGTTTTGCATTGAAAGGTAGAAGCTGGTTTGGCAGCTCTGGTTCTGTGATAATTGTTGGGAAATACGGTGCACAATTATATATGGTAACACAAGTAGGGCACTGCAGCCTTCTCCGTAGTGCATGTGCACATGTGCCCCTTCTCCTACAGCTCCTACATACATATGGCCATGTCTATCAATTGTAATCAGTAGAGCCGGTAGATAGAACCAGGAAGATATGAACAGTCATAGTGCGCCTGAATAGTACTGCCCCAGCCATGGACCGTCTATTGTATGACTAGCTCTCGTTTCTGAACTTTCGCCATATCTAGTCAATCTTCCCATTTCGTTCTAAATGAGTCTATATTGTGCCTGCCAGAAACTGGCTCATCGGATTCTCAGGTTACAATGACCGCATCTAGCTGTGATGCCGTACGTAGTTTTGCAATTCGTGCAGCTTGCATATGTACATGTACACGGCTGTCAGTAGTGGCTTCTATTCATTCTAAAGATCGAACTTCGAAACACCGCCTTGAATTCACGAAGATAGGCATCCAGATGAACTTGAACTCACCCCGCATATCAAAAAATCACGCGTTCACTGTGACTCTACGGCTCGAGCTTCTTTCGGAAGCAGCCAAAATGCGATTGGAAAGTTTTTTGTGCTTCAACACTTGAACCCAAAAACGGTCCCACGTGGAGAGCCTTTCTTCCCTGAAACAAAATGTATTCTCCGACTTGTGGGCCTGGACATCCCTTCATTCGGTACCGCGTAATATAATACTTTTTTTAGTTTTTTTTAGTTCGGGTCTGCATGCCTGCATCTTCGCAATAGCTAGTCTCTTATCTGATCAGTGCAGTCCACCCACTATCATCTGCGTCTTGATTGGATTGGAAGCCGTGGAAGATTAAATTGTTCTCATGACTGCTGCAAAAAGCGCAAGTGCACAGCCGTTGTGCTTTTTGCCAACCCTAACCACAGCTTCGACACTCATTCCACCTCCTCTGCCCCGTCCCTCCTTTCCTTCGCTCTTCCATACTCCTATACTCTTCGCCCATTCTGCCCTGCTCGCGCCTTGAATGGAGACCTTTCTCTAGCTGATCATCATTATACAACTCCACCATTCGTCACGCCGGCGCCCTTCTGCCTAGAGACAATCAACAGTACGCCCAAGTCTGCCCAACGCCCGTCGTCTAAATATTGTGCGCAAGAAGCGACAAATATCCAACTAGCGAATGAATTTATCCAACCAGCGAATGAATTCCAGCCACGAACAACATTCTGGGCCCTGGACAACAGACATTGGGTTGTGGTTGAGGCAATGTGGCGCATGCGCGCAGGCCCGTCAGCATGCATAACACGTCGCGTTCGGCCTTGTCTGGAGCTGCGCAATGAGCTGTGTGCGAAAATTATCTCCTCTACAAAGGCTGAATGGTATGTGGTATGTGAATTGAGGAAGGGACTTTAAGCATAAACAGAAGGGAGCGAGGTGGAAAAAGTTGCCAAGGCTGTTGTGGCTGGATGCCAACAGCACTCAGTAAAGAGCGGTGAGATTCTCTCTTATTCTTTGGAAAAATGAGCCCTGGGTGAGATTTCTTGATCAGAGCCTAACGTGTTTGCTGTAGTCATGTTATTGACGTCGTGGAAATTTGTTATCCCCTACACGCTCGGATTTGGGAATTGATTACAATACTCGGGTGGAGAATAAGTGTCGCTGATTGGCCAACTCGAACTTCACACGATGATCTATTGCAAACCAGAGCTTGTTTCATTGGTTACTTCAACTAATTGACAAGGTTAATTGCCAGAATAGTAATCAATTTCCCAAAACCGAGCGTGTAGAGTACTTGAGTAGGAGATAGTTACCCAACCAGTCCATTTGTCTTAACGGCGACCATCCACTCATTCAAAGTCACTTATACGTGTATTGTGAGATTTCTAGCAGTGCGCGATATATTGATGGACTGCAAATTGTTCTCCAAAATTTCTCGGAAGAAGCATGAGATATGGAAGCCGCCTCCCACGATTCCGGTACCATATACCTATTTAATATAATTTTCTCGCCGTCGGCATTTAGAACCCACCTGTATCTTAGGTTTATTTTGGTACTAGACGCTTTGCCGCGAGTAACAGTAATCTTTGTGGAGCAAATCCCAGAGCATTCTATAGGAAAATTCAACTTCCAAAAAGGTCTTTAACGGAGTCGGAAATGTGCTTTTGTGCCTTTATCTCATACAAATGGAGTCGAAAAAGCACCGCTGTGAAGTAATAAAGGTACCAAAAGATGCCAAAACACTCTTTCATGCCTTTTTGAGACTAGGATCCCATAGGAGTCTTAAATCGGTAACTTTTTACAGACGTGCTTTTTGACAGGTGTGTTTCTAATTCGGTCCGTGCGCTTATCAGAAGTGCTTTTAATAAATGACTAGCCTAAATTCCGGTCACACTTTTGCTACCACTGCGATCCCCGCCAACGATGCTATTGATATGTTCGTCCTCTATAAAGTTCTTATATATCTGCGCCTTTTCTGAGCAATATCCTGTACTTTGGTGGTATGAACGAAGCGGTTCATTTCAAAGATAGGTTCTTTTGACCACTCGCTTTCCTTTCCACTACAACTCCAATTGCTACCATCGACTTGCACCCCGCCTACGCCGCTTCAGCAATTGCGTTGATATTGATGACTTCAAAAGGGAGTACTAGAGAAATGTAGAAGCTACGGAGGAAGGGGGGGCGTAGCAGAAACCAACGAGACTCAGGAGATGGGTAGTGAGTCTAGTATAGTATGTGCGGGCATGGGCTGATAGTGGGGCGGGGAGCGATTGAGAATATTTTAATAATCATTGTGATTAGGACGTTAGTAGTTAGGAAGGAGTGTCCTAAAAAGTTTTTATTACAGATTTGGTCAAATTTTGACGATTTGGAGATTCAAAAAACTTTCAGCAGAAAAATTATACGTAAGTCTACTCGTCCGATTTTTAAGTCTCCGGACACCCTATTGTAAGCGCCCTTGGCAACTCATCAAAAGGTGGATGACGATGCATCAATGTTCGATAACAACTTAATAAGATCTAATCTTATCAGTGTCATCTAATCAATACAGGGTGTCCGGAGACTTGAAAATTGGACGAGTATGACAAGTACGTGCTTCTAGTGGTGCTTCCACTCTGTGCTTTTCAAGGCGACGAAGTTCTTTAAAGATTTTAACACACCAGCATCGTAACAAGTGCTTTTGCACTACATTACATGTTGGAGATGCCTTTTTGAGGATTCTTTTTGCAAAAGACTATGCAGAAATTGACTCGGAGGAATGACACGGGGGGATATAATTCTAGTCAAATACATAACTGTCTGAGGAAAAAAGGCACAGAGAAAAGTAACACAGAAAATCCACGGAGAAAAGACATAAGAGAAAAGACCCGAGGAGTTCACGGGGAAAAGACGCACACACCTCCGATAACACACCACACCACCTTTTAGTTTTGCCAAGACCGATTTTATCCAATCAAGTTTGACATCGTGAGAAAATTTTTGCTTCGGTTTTCAACTGAACGACTGTCAGTCACCCAGAAGCTAAGCACGATGAGCCTCTTCGGAGCAAAATCTACCTTTCAGAAGGCCAAGGACCGTCTGGACAAGAAAATGAAAGAAGACGCGGATTTGGCTACGATCTTTTCTATCTCAACCAAGAGGAGCGAGAGAGTCAGCGACAGCGCTTCTAGCAGAATAGGAGCCCAAATGATCATTGTGAGGGACCTTCAGGACCCAGATGGAACAGCTACAACTTCTGAGATCGCTCGGGAGGAGTTGGATGAAAGTTTGGGAGAAGTTCAACAGGCGGCAGTTACTTTGACCAGACAGCAATTCAATCAAGGAGTAAGGATTCACAATGCTGAAATGAGGGCAGCAGGAAAGCCGAGCCAGCAAATGGAACCGGTCTTTGGAACGGCTCCGTGCGATAAGTACGGTAATAGGAAGTCACAGCAACATGACGTCCATACCATTGCGAGTGATGATTCTTCTGAATTGTCATCGCCACCAGTTATGAATTACTGGGGGAGCGAAATTTCGTTCCCATTGCAAACGCCACGGGAGGTTTTACCATCGACCGAAACGACTTGTTATGGAGGCAGCATTGTTGCTGTACCTCCCAGTGCGCTCCCCATGGATCCCTTTTCGACTCCCAGGGCGAGCACTGGAATTATCGCGCAGAGGTATATTCAGTCAGAGGAAAATACCCGCCAGCATGCCGAAAAAGAGGGGGGAATGGAGGAGACTCAGAAAGTCCACACACCCATTCCGAGAAAATTCGAAATCAGCGACGACAGCGAGATTAGCGATGAGGTGATGACAGAGATGGAGTGGAGGGACGAGGAACCCTAAATGACGCCAACGAAGAAGGGAAAAAAGCACAATAAGGGGAAGGGAGTTAGGAGGCCGACAACGCCTGAACGACCAATCCCGAATATGCCGCAGACGCCAAGCAGGAGAACGTTGGAGGCTGATTGGGCCAAGCCTGCGGAGGAGTTGATGAATTAGAATGAACCAGTTAATCTGGAGACTTTTATTGGTGAGTATCTTCGGAACACTAATGGGTTGAGGGATTTTATAGTTGGAAGGGAAGAATACGATGTGAAATATGCGGAGTGGTGTGGGGAACAGACGAACCATATCACAGCAAGACAGAACCATACTGATGCGGCGGTGACGAGTGTGAGAAAAATCAGCATGGAAATTAAAGAACAGGTGGAGCTGAGTCGGGAGTATGATGAGGCTAGAGCAGAAAAGCTTGATGAGAAATTAAGCAAGATTGAGAAGAAATTGGCTAAGATTGCACCGGTGAATATGGCCAGGACGATTGAAAATGCAATGAGTGATTGCATGGGAAAAATGGTGGATCAATTAACCGAGAGGGTGGTTAAGAGATTTGAGGATATGGCTGAGGAAAGCCGAAAGAAGGACGAAATCTGAAGGGGGAAACAGGCAGAAGTTACCCCTGAGGATGAAGATATGAGCGATATTGAATTTGAGCCGGGAGCGGTTTTTTCTGAGGAAGAAAACAGGAAGGTGGAAAGAGCAATCTGGGCTGAAATGGAGGTGGATGAGCCAGCGTTGGAGCAATCCAAGTATACGCCGGTGATTGCACCTGGAGGAGTTAGTCAGGAGTTTCCGCGTCTGGAGGTGGGACAGGTTACGATTCTGAGGAAGAAGCCGGTGGTGCCAGCGGTGCCACAACAAAAGAAGAAGGAGGTGAAAAAACCGGCGGTAAAAGAGGTACCAAAGGGACCAAAGGCTGGGACTAAGAGGCCGGAGGTTAAGAAGCCGAACGAAAAGAAGCCGGAGGGGAAAAATCTGGAAGAAAAAAAGAAGGAGACGTGGACGCAGCGAGCGGCAGCACCAGCGCCACCAAAGAAGCAACCCAAACAACGACAGCAGCAGCAACATCAAGGGGAAAATAAGAAGAAGGGGGATGGCTTCACTGAGGTGAAGAGGCAGCAGCAGAAGAAAGAGGAGTTGAGGCCGGTCCCCCCAGGACAAAATTCGATGGAGAAAAGGATAGTCACGTTTAAGAGAGATAACGGACTCCCGCTTTCTCAGAAGAAAGATTTGGACATTTCGTCAGAAGTGAATAGAGCACTTTTCGAGGCAAAGGTCCCACATTTTGTGCACATCCAAGGAGTTACGAAAAACACCAGAGGATGCCTGTCAACAATCACGACCCCTGGAGCGACTGCTGAGATGCTGATTAGGTACAGGGAAATTGTGATTAGGGCGGCGAGAAAGGTGGACGCTGGAATTGTGGACATCGAGACGAATGAACTCTGGGAAAGAGTGAAAATGCATGGTATCAACTTCGACAGGTATTTGGGGAAGAAGACGGGAGGAGGGCTGGAGAAGTTGAGACAGGAGTTACAGGCTGAGAACGAGGGGGTGGTGTTGCCCCTCGCTATCAGTTGGATTGGAGGACCAAAGGATGTGCAGAAGAAGAAGACAGAGGGGAAGAAAGCATCGTCGGTTGTGTTTGCGGTCAAGGGAAGTAAAATGGCTGAGAAAGTTTTGAAAGGAGGGTTGAGAGCAGCGGGGGTAAAGTATGATGTGGAGAGGTTTATGACCGCTGGACCCGATTCTTTTTGTGGAGTCTGCAGCAGATGGGGACATGTTGAGGCGAAATGTGGGTCTTTGAAGATGCCGGCTTGTATGTTGTGTGCGGGAAGGCATTTGACAAAGGACCATAAGTGCAACGTGGTAGGTTGCAAGGCAAATGCAGGACAGAACTGCACCCATAATGTTGACAAGTGCGTTAACTGCAAGGGAAATCATATCGCAAAGGCCAATGTTTGTGCTAAGAAACAGGAAGCCATTAAGATTGCGAGGGAAGAAAGGCGAACTTGGAAGGAGAGAGAGGGGGAACGCCGAAATGTAACAACAGCTCAGCAGAAGAAACCGGATCAAGTTGAGGATGGGGGATCTTCCACAGCACAAGCCGAAAAGAAAGCTCTGTCAGATGAGCAGCCAGAAAGGGAGCAGGAAGTTCAAGTTGTTTCGACACAAGCGACATCCGAGCCAAGCTCCAGCGCAGGGATCCCAGAAACCCCCATGATGCAATGGTGAAGTGCATAATGCACAATTGTGGGAGGGGGTATGATGCGACAATGATTGCGCTGGAAAAGGGAATTGTTTGGGGGGCTGATGTTGTGATGATGCAAGAACCGGTAGTAGAGAAGGAGGGATACAACATCAGTCACCCAGGATATAGATTGGTTAGAGGAGGAAGAACGATGACCGTAATACGAAGAGATACGCACCTGGAGTTTTTGGAAGTGGATATGGGGGGAGATGGAGATGTACAGGTGTTTGATATCAAATATCCCTCGGGGAGAGAAATGAGATTGGTGAATGTGTACAATCAGCTGAGGCAGGTGGAGGGGGTGAGAAGCCAAGGCAGACCGGCGCAGACAGCAAGATGGAAGGAGATTATGGGGCGGAACAAGATCCTGTTAGGAGGAGATTGGAATGCTCACAGTGATAGATGGGACCCGGAGTGTCCACCAAAAAGAGATGAAGTCTTTTTAACGAATCTTATGGATGAGTATGAATTGACTGATGTCACCGATGCAGAGGCACCTCATACGAATACGAGAAACGGCGAAATGTCGAGATCGCTAATAGATTTCTTCATGACGAAAGCCGGGATGGCCGACAATTTGGAGATAGCTACAGATTTGGCAACTACTTCGGATCACGCAATGGTGTGTGCCCACTTAAGATGGGACAAAGGGGAAGGAGTCAAAGTATCGAGAAAGGTTACAGGATGGAATATCGATGGGCTCAAGTCAGAGGAAGAAAAAGAAAATTATGAAAAAGCTAAAAAATATTGGAAGGACAAGAGCTCAGAGAGACCTATTTTGACCGAAGAAAGCAGCCGAGACGAATTACAGAAGGAAGCTGAGTGGATACAGCGGAATTTTGTTAATCATCTCAATAGGTGCTGCAAGAAAGTTAAAGTTTGCGCAAGATTCAAAAGGTGGTGGAATGAGGAGATTGCGGAAAATAGAAGAATTTTGGGCTCGTTAAAGAGGGCCAGACGAAGGGGGGAAGCGACGCAGCAACACGTTAAAAGGCAGCGAAGCAACGTCCGAAGAATAATCCGACAGTCGAAAACGATGATGTGGCAAGACTTTTTGTCTTCGGCCACGAAGGATCAGGTATGGCAGGCCTTGAGGTATACAAAACCGGGAGGTCAGTAAACGACGAAAGCTTTGAAATCCAGGGAGGGAGTAGTGGCGGAATCCTGGGAGAACAAGGCAGAGTTGATTAAAGAAGAAGCGTTCCCGAAACCTTTGAAGGGTGTGGAGAGAAAGGCCCAAGAAGAGGGAGGAGGAATGTGGAAAACAATTACCGATGAGGACATCCGATTGGCTCTGTTCGATCAGTCGGTTAAGAAGGCACCTGGTCCGGATAGACTGGGGTTTAAGGCGATCAGGTTATTGTGGGAGTGGGATGCTCTGAGAATAATTGCGATTGTTAAAATGAAATTTAGGTTAGGGATACACCCACGAGTTTGGAAGGAGTCGAGGGGGGTGGTTATACCGAAGCCGAATAAGCCAGATTACGGAGTTGCCAAAGCATATAGGGTGATTACGTCGTTAAATTGTCTGGGGAAGGTGGTCGAGAAGGTAGCAGCGAATGCGATAGCAGAGCAGTGTGAGCGAAGGCAGCTACTTCACGACGGACAGTTTGGATGCAGAAAGAGAAGGTCAGCAATAGATGCGGTTGGAAGGTTGATGAAGAGAGTTGAAGAAGCGTGGGGGAGGGGGAATACCACGGCGGTGCTGTTGATGGATGTTAAGGGAGCCTTTCCACATGCGGCAAAGGGGAACTTGATAAAAAGAATGGAAGAAATGGGGTTTGAAGCCGACCTGGTGAGGTGGGTGGAAAGCTTTATGGAAGAAAGAAAAGTGATTATGTCAATGGATGGAAAGGAGGGAGACAGTATGGATGTGGAAACGGGAGTTCCGCAGGGGTCGCCAGTGTCACCAGTACTTTTCGTTATATATCTCTCGGGATTGTTCGGCAGAGTTGAAGAGAAAGAAGAAGAGTACGGAAGTGAGGGTATATCTTTTGTCGATGATGTGGCATGGGTGATAGAAGGTGAAGACGTGGGGGAATGCACACAACGACTGGAGGGATGCGCCAAGGAAGCACAGATTTGGGTGAAGGAAAACGCCTGTCAGTTTGACATCGAAAAAACCGAACCAATTTTGTTTACTCGAAAGAGAAACAATAAGGAACCGAAGATGAAGGCCAAGATAAGGGTCGGGAATCATGAGGTTCAATATAATAAAGAGGCGACAAGGTGGCTGGGGGTATGGCTGGATAGTATGCTTACCCTGAATGATCACACGAAAAAGATTTTTGCGAAAGCAAGAAGAGCGCAGAATAGGGTGCGATCCTTGATGACGAAGAAAGGATTAAGCCCGGAAGGATGTCAACGAATTCAGATTGCCGCAGTACAGCCTGTAGCTTTGTATGGAGCTGAGCTGTGGTGGAATGGACAGAAAAATAGAGCACAGGAGGTTCAACAAATTTTGAACGAACAGGGCAAAAGGGTAACCGGATGCTTTAGAATGACACCTCAAGGAGCTCTAATGAATGACGCCAGACTTAGACCGGCGAATGCAATTCTTAATAACTGGGTTAGGCGGTATAAGATGAGGCAAATGATGATGCCCAATGCTTCAGGCGGAGGGAGAATGATAGAAATGGAAGGAAACGTGGTTAGGAGGGTGGAGGGGATTGATGAGTTGATCCCGGAGGATTACCCCTTTGAGAAGAGGAGATATGAGGGGACCACGTTACCGGAAATAAAGAAAAGGCTGAGAGGCCAAGTGATAATTCAGGAAGAAGAACAAGCGTTGGAAGAGGTGAGGAAAGAAAGAGATGGCTTAGTTCTTTCGACTGATGGATCGAGAAAAGAAGATGAGTGGGTAGGGTGTGCAGTGGTATGGAAAGAAGAAAGATGGAATAAGAGGAGGGTACACCTAGGCTGACAGAAGGAAGCATTTGACGCAGAAATGTATGTGATGTCGGAGGCAGTGAAAATTGCGGATGAGATTTGCGAAAAGAAAGAAGTGAGGAGAGTGATGATTTTTACGGACTCCGAAGTGACTTTACGAAGAATACAGTCAGACGAACCGGGACCAGAACAAGTACTGGCCTTACGAACGATGAATTGGGAAAGCGAGTTGACCGATGTAATGGCACGGCTGCATGTGACATGTCCAGGGCCGGGTAATACCCGCTTTATATAGTCGGCTCGCCACGAGCCTTTGATCTCTAGCGATAATCTTACCTATCAACTACTCTACAATATTGACATCCACGTTTGCAACCGTATCTACTGATATACCTTCCTACGAGGCCATACACAGGCGTATGCCTTTACACTATTATCGCTCTACAATTTCAGATACGTTTCGCATACGGGATTTCATGAATTACACCTTTCCGACGCGTCACGACATGTAGTCTACGCGTGATACATCATACAGATTTGAGAGCACTGATTGCATCAGCGAAGTGTCTTGAAATGTTTATTGAATTGAGGTTAACGGTAACAGAGACGATCTCATGCAGATTCCAGAGCCCAATCGGCCAGAGACGTGTCGCGACCCCTACGAATGAGAAATCATACGGACTTGAGATCTCCGAATCCCAGACACAAAAGCGGCATACATTGTCCACCAACTTGAGGTTAATAGTCGCAGAGCAAATTCCAATTTAATTCCAGTGGCCAATCGGCCAGAGATGCGTCGCGACACCTAAGAAGGAGAAATCGTCCGGAATTGACAGCGCCAGATTGCAGATGCAACTAGGCTTGGGAAGTTCACCCAATTGAGGTTAACAGTAGCAGAGACAATTCCGAGTTGATTCCGGAGGCCAACCGGCCTGGAGACGCGTTAGCGACCAAGCCAGTCGAAGTCAATTGCAACCAATTCATACACGAACTCGAACGCTATCAATCGCGGCATCAATGAGATTCGATAAGTTACCTTCCAATTGAGTCAATTGACGATTACAGGGACGATTCCATAGCCCATACGCCACAGAGAGTCGCGTCACCGGCAATGCCAAAGCCAGTCCTACTTCAATTTACCTTTGATGATAGTCAATTGACGATAAACGGGCACATAACTCGAACAAAGTGCACCTATGGAGGATCTGGGCGGGTTTACGACATACGCGTGAGTCATGTCGATCTACATCGCCGACGGCAGTTTAAATCGCGATTACCTTCTACACGACTCGATGGAGTCCGCTACGTTACGGACGATGTTAGGAGTTTACTGCACCGTCTACGGAAGTCTTACAAGGCTACATACGGTCAGCGAGTTAATTAATCAACTATGATTACGGATATGATTACGGATATGATTACCGATATGATTACCGATATGATTACCGGTATCATGGTCTACTGACGGACAGAGTTCAAGATAGTGGAGCAGCGATCGCAGATCGTGTGGCAACTCCGTAAGGGAAGTATAATAACCCCCGAATGTTCTAAAGTGGCTAGCAGGCATGTTTCGCGATTACCATTGTCAATTATCACAATCGGCACCTGATTGGACGACCGAATCGGATCGTTGTGAGGAGAGAGAGCCATCTGCGCCAACTCTATTCTATTTCGTCAAACAAAGTCAACGAAAGCGGATCAATCGCCAACGAGCGAATACGGATATGTGCCCATACAATGGCATACGAAGAGTGTTTTTAGGATTGCAGTGGAGATGATGTTTATTTGTAGCCGGGATTCTCAGGATCCACGGGGCTAACGGATGGACCGTCTGGGCACTCTCAGGAGACCAGCGGATTCCACATGTATTTGAAGCGCGCGGAGGTTCAATTGATGTGTCGTATCCCCACGTGGGAATGGACGTTGCTGGTTGTCAGACAGTCCCAATTGGGTGTGACAAGTATGTGATTCGCTGAGCAAGCTTATTCGTACAAATTGGTGGCAGCCGTGGTGGACGCACTGTGTGAGCTGGAGAATTAGTGTCGACTTGCAAAGCATTCGACTTTTGGCTCTGCAACCCCAGGGTGAGCGGAAGAGGTGGTAGTGGACCGGGCAGGCCATCAGGTATGCCCCGGGAATGTACCTGGATCATGGCTAGGGAGGAGGCGTGTTCCGAAGGAGGTGGCCGTGTTCCGGATATTTAAATACTTGGAGCCAATGCCTTTGACGATCTACTAGCCAGTGAGCAGGTCGTTTGGACGTTCTTCCTAAGAGTGGGAGTTCGTATAGGGCTGCTGGGAGTGACCGTGGAAAGCATCTCTAGTGGTGAGATAGGCACCAGGCACTGGACGGGCGAGCAGGGAGCAGCGGCGGCAACGGTCAGAAAAATGTTCCCAAGGGTATACTCGTATAAATGTTGCCGGCTCGCCGAGACACGAAGGGAGTACTGGACGGTGGGGCTTGGCCCTATTGTGGCGAACTGTTTTAAATCCGGGCTCCTGGATATTCCTTCATACCGCTCCATATCTAGTACGAATTGAGAACTAACGGTTGCAGATGGAGCCGGCACAACTACAAAAACAGTGCCTACAGACGATGGAGGACATATCCTTATTCCAGCAATACACGGAGATTTCGTGGAGGTTTTCAGCAAAGCCAAGGCGGAAACACTCTCGCCACATCGGTCAATTGACCATGCAATCGACTTGGAGCCCGGCTATAATTTGCCGTATGGGCGGATTTACAACTTCTCAGAGTTGGGTGGAGTGATATTCACGCAATTGCGTGGATTAAGATCACGTGCTCACGAGGATTTGGACTTAAAGATCCCATGCCATATGGATGGATCGATGAGTGGGTATTTTCTTATGATGGACGATATGTCACCAGATTATGAGACTGCAATGAAGAGCCAATGGAAGACAGACATTATGGAGGTCAGTAACAATGACCATTATTGAACTTACAGAGTTACAGGAGAAGTTACGCAATGCGGCCCATACGAGCGCTATTATGCACACTGTGGAAACGAATGGCTGGAATGAACTGGATCACAGCCAGAAATCGATTGCGGCTGGAGATAGATTGCGGCCGAAGATGGATCGCGGCCGGAGATGGATAGCGACTGGAAATAGATTGCGGCCGGAGATGGTTAACAAGAGATGGATCCCGTCCAGAGGTGGATCGCGGCAGTATATAGATCATGACCAGTTATGGATGGATGACCGGAGGTGGATGACAGGAGATGGATCTCAGGAGATGGATCATGGGAGACGGATGACAATCAATCTCCTTCCCTATACGAAGATATTGAGATTATGCGAAGTTATACCCTTCTCGAGATCACTTCGATTTCCAGCTACGAAGTTACAATCGAGCGCAGATTCGCAGACATATGGTGTTCCGGCGGCATGGCTCCACCGAGTACGATGCCGAGCACTACTCAGAGCACTATTCAGAGATACCGAATCATGCACCTACATGCCTGAATTCCAATGCCGAATATGATCCTGAATCAGATCCCGAGTCAATCAGCTACAATGCCGATACGACACATCATGAAGCCGTATGAGATAAGTCGTCAGCGGTGCAACGATCTTTAAAGAGGGGGATCACAGTGCCGGATTCGCAACAACCCTTACCGCGAATTACCGCACCGGAAGTGCAAGAACGAAGCACCGGGAAACGCATTCACCAATAGAGGAGACTAGCAGCGGCAAGTGCACTTGGAGAAGAATCAACAATTATACTCTGAGAACGGCGAAAAGTGCACGCAGGGAAGTGATGGAAAACGCACCTACAGATGAATCAAGAAGCCGCATGCCCAAGTTACAATCCCAAATGTGATCCCGACTCAGTCTCGACAATCCCGAGATACACAGCTGCTACTTGAAATCAACTTCAGACTCAAGCCTAATCAACTGATATAGCACCCGAAGAAGCCGTAATGGATTAATCGTCGGCAGAGCTACGACATACAAAAAGGGATGACCGTACCGGAATCAAAATCAACCCCTACTTCAAGCAATCACTCTATCGGAAGTGCTGGGAGGAAGCACCTTGGAGCGCACTTACCCACAGACAATCGCAGCTGGAGATTAGTTGATGAGCGTACCATGGAAGAGATCACTAGCAGAGTCAACAAACATGTGGAGAAGAGTTAACCAGATGAAACGACAAGTGAACTCAGAGATCGACGATGTGGATACCCAGAAAAGTGACAACAAGCACACCTGGAGAAGGAGCGGAAAGCATACCCGGAGGAAAGCCGGCGAACAATTGGAGATGATAAGTGCACCGAGCACAGGGCGGATGTCAAGCGTACCTACAAGTGCACCGACTTGGAGGATGATCAGTGCGACTGCAAGAGCACCTGAGATGATGAGAAGATCAAGTGAGTTTGATCTATGCCGAACGAGTGCAATTATGTCTACCGAAGCAGTTCCGAACGAGACCGAAAATGATCTCCGAACGTACCAAATCGTCTACCGAACGGCATCGCAAGAGACAGTCACCGAATGGCATCGTGAGACAGACGAGGCAACTACCACAAGATGATTACCGGGTTGCCTTGAATGGAGGGCGCAGGAACTTAGGATTATCGGGAGCCCTCTACCGAAGGCACCGACTGGGATGATTACCAAACAGCTTACCGAACTGGATGTTGAACGACCATACTGGAGGGCTATAAGCCTGCTTGGCCGATGCTGAAGGAGGATGAATATAACTACTAACGGGCACCGTGTGAGAGCCACCGGCTGAAAGGGATGATCTCAGATACATCAAGACTGGCCGACCAAGCTATGCACGAGGGCTCGGGAGAGCGCAAACATGCTGAAATATATATGGTATGAATGACCATTTTAGGAGAAGCTTACAAGATAGATACGAGGTCGTATATAATTGACCATCACCGACGGCTATGATACCAAGAGCAGAAGCTACAATCAATGCCGAGAAGTCAAGCCCACTTCATCCGTGCTGACTGAGCGCGAATATGACTTCCTCAGCAGCAACAATGATCACTAATGGGCTAGGCCTGCAAAGTTGTTCACGAGGAATTGGGAAAGCTCGAGTGCTAGCGCACTTGAACGTATGGTGAGTATGACCGGTTACTGGAATCCTTACAAGTTAGATATACCGATGCAATTGCCGATGGCGATGATGATGAGCTGCGAGCGGAGGCCACCATCGATGCCGTCGAGTCAAGACAAGGCTCATACTATGATTGGAGATTTCACCGAGATTACTGTGTCTAATTCCGACAATGACCTACACTTGGTACAAGCTACGAGTGCGAGATTTGATAGTCGGATTCCGGAAGTGGAGATATGGAGGATGGTGTTACTTTGGATGTTCCTTCTTTCTCTTTCTCTTCTCTTCTCTTTACTTGATTACTTCTTTGGATCTCGGCCCAGTACAAATGGCGTCGGCACGGGTTTTTACCACCTCCGGAGATAAGTCAAGTGGAGGTGGAGTTTCCCTGTGGGCCGGATCTGCCGAACGGCTACCATACGGTACTGATCGGTTGTGGGACTTATGGGTTCGTACGATTGCGTACGTTGAAAGGTTGTTTGATTGTTTCCTTTCCTTTCCTTTTCTACTCTTGTACGGGATTATGCAGCCCAGGGGGTCTGCACCTAAAGAGGGGGATAATGTAATGGCACGGCTGCACGTGACGTGTCCAGGGCCGGGTAATACCCGCTTTATATAGTCGGCTCGCCACGAGCCTTTGATCTCTAGCGATAATCTTACCTTTCAACTACTCTACAATATTGACATCCACGTTTGCAACCGTATCTACTGATATACCTTCCTACGAGGCCATACACGGGCGTATGCCTTTACAACTGATAAAAATATCCAGGTGGAGTACCGGTGGATACCTGCGCATAAGGGTGTGGAAGGCAACAAAGAAGCGGACCTGCAAGCAACGAAAGCGGCATATAAGCATTGCGGAAGTTATACCGAAACGCGAAATCCGCCACCTTTTTTCAATTATATATCTTTCGCGCACATTGGTCGACGGTTAACGGAGACGAAATGGGACGAAAGTAAGAAAGAAATAAAAGAGATGGGGAAGAAATCGAAGCACAGTTACAGGTATGATTTGGTGAAGAGGGGGGGTAACAGTGTGGTGATGAAATCCCAAAAATCGATTGCGGCGAGGTTTTATCAACTTAAGACAGGACATGCTCTTTTGGGGAAATACTTAATGCGCATCGGAAAAAGAAGAGATATGAAATGCTGGTGGTGTGGGCATGAATATCAGACAAGAGACCACCTTTTTAAGTGGTGTAAAAGATGGAAGCGAGAACAGAAGCGGCTTTGGGTTGACGGGCAAGAGGGGGAAGATGGGTATGAAGGGGTTGAAAAGGTGTTGAAGAAGCCAAAGATTAGTTTGCCAATGTCTCTTGTTTTTGCAGAAGAAAAGTGTTCGCAGGCTCTGTTGGATTTTTTGGTTTATACAGATGTCGGTAGAATTAGTGGAGTGGTGGAGGAGGCGGAGAACTCAGATCACGAGGAGTCGAGTGATGGGGGGGGGTAAAAGTTGATGTTGTTTTTGGCGGTTTCTTTTGTTTTTGGAGAAGAGGACTCGCGACTTTGCTTTTGTTTCTTTATGTTATGACAGAAGCGGGGAGGAAATGTGTACGGGATATGCCATGGCTGCTAGCGGCCGAATGCAATATGATTACAAACAAACAAACGGGGAAAAGACGCAGAGAAAAAAGATGCAGAAATTCACAAAGAAAAGGCTTAGCAAATGGTACGACAATAACAGCAACTAAAAACTGCAAGTGGAAAAATGTATGGGATAAATGGTATGGGACAATCTTCGTGGCGTTGAATGGTACTTGTATAAAGGCACTGCATAGTTCTATTTCCAGCGTATTTCTACTTTGCAATACTATCTTAGTCTCTCAAAGAGCACATTTATAACCCAGAATTCCCGAACAACGATGTCTGGTTCGTTTGCACATTTTTCTACTTTATATAACCGGGAAGAATCATTAAAAAAATGCGCGAAATGTTTATTTGTCTAGACGTCTGCGGTAAACTTTTGGTAGATTTTGTCTCGGGCGCAAACAGGTAAATTAAACTACCTATTTGGTAGAGACTTAACCCAAGATAGTTAGCCACTGTCAGCTTTCAAAATATATTTACGGTACTGCATCAGACTTTACCTCAATTCTCTGCTCTCGTATACTTACTTGTAAACAAAATTTTGCCTCACTCGCAATTTCACAGCGCTAGCGAAAAAGTGAAAGTCTGGGCACGAGAGCACCTCAATTCAGCATTTCCTAACTGTAATCGACTAGCCACTAAACGACAAGAGGGGGTTAAAAGTTAATAAGTACGAATCATGAGAAAAGTGACTGATAAGGCTAGAATAACAAATATAAAATGCAATGCCGCCTGCTGCCTTTTAATTTTTTCCATGCCAGCATAAAAGGGCGTATATTAAATACACACTAGATAAGCCCGGGCGTATGATGAGCAAGTTTTTACATCAGAGGCGGTATTAAATAACTCATTCAAACCGAAATCAGAACTAGCAATAGATCAATGAAGTGTGTGTTGTTTAACAGACATCTCCTGTGATTATACATCCTTCAACAGCTTTGGTAAGCACGATGACAATTATAAGTTAGCTCACCGGCTTCAGGGTTGCGTCTGCCTTATTGTAGTCACTCTTTTGCACCAATTGATCAATAAACAGCCCATGAATGAAAATCGTCATAATTCTAATCATAAAAGCTACTCTATCTAAAGGGCAATAAAACATCTAAAACTCTCTATCCGGCTGTCTCGCCTTTTTCTAGTCCCCATTTTCTTCAGAAACTCAAGCAGAACTCGAACCAAAAGCAAAACAATAAAAAGAATAGTGCGAAGGAAATTCCAACAAGCAAGCAAAAACAGGGTCCTCAATCTAACCTTGGGTGAGCTCCGAACACCGTAACCATCCAAATCTATGCACAGTCATGTAGAGATAAGGGGAGGAAATCAAAGAACAAAGGAAGATCTATAAGCAAGCAAGGGACTTCTAAACAAAGCAGAAAGCAGAAAGCAAAGGGAGGTACCAATAAATAAGGAGAGCAAATCAAAGGGAAATAGAAGACATTGGGCTGTAATAACCATTTCATGCGCATTATCGCTATGTAATGAGAATGCACCATCAATCACCAATCACGCAGGCCAGGCGCACGAAGACGTCGTACAAACCCAAACCTAAACCCAACTACCATCTAAAAAAACCCGAGCGAGAGCAGATTGTATGAGCCAGAGCCGAATCACACAACATCATCGGGTACCCATTCTTGTCTCACTTCGCAACGGCCGCACCGGATGTGGTCACACTCCGTGCATGCGGGTGTGGTTTCCACGAGAAATGGGCCCGGGTGGTGGTAAACGGTGGTACCTTGCCGACCTTGGCAGCAGAGCCAGATCCACACGTACGAGCCGCCGCGAGCAGTAGGTCGAGCCATTGCCAAAACACTAGTAGTTGTTTGCTCCCCACAGCGCCAAGTGCCCTGGGACTGTTCCGTGGAATCGGATACAGAGCCGTGCAGCCCACCTAAGCTGCCTGAGGCTTGGTAGTTGGAAGCCATTGACTACAAAACAAGATGCATTAGCATTTTTATCACATATTGACTAGGGACCCGAGCATACCATTCCCTTAATACTCAGACCACACTCAGCACCGTGGGACCCTTGAACGCACATGTTGGACTGGGGGTTTCCGATGTTTGAAGGATGCTTTGATTATTGCTGGTTTGCGTGTATGTGGATGCGTCTGCGTATTCGAGTGTGTAGAAGCTGTTGGATGGTGAGAGCAAAGACGCAGAACGTTGGCTTTATATCCAAAATGTCCCGGCCTCGTTCATATCCATACCCTTCATAGAACACTTGAGTGAGACCAGAGCAAGTTACAGCCTTCAGTGAAACGGCGCGCATCTCCAACGGCATAAGCAGAAAACCCGGCGGCGCGATGCCCGCATTGTGTTAAGAGACCGCAAGTGCCTCGCGCCCCAGCAGCCGATGTTCCAAGAATCAAAATCAACCGGAAGTTGATACAGGGCAATCACACACTTGCCCATTGCCTGGGTGTACCTTATCAAAACCTTCCCGCGGCCGCCCTGTTGGTGATCAAAATTCGACGCATTTTTACCTAAGCTAGAAGCATATTTGAACGCGCCTCAAGTACCTCATACACTAAGATAGTGAGCTTCAACGAGCGGGGCTTAAGGTGTACGAGGACATGGCGCGATCAGTACCGCCGCCGACGCAAATTGTACCCTGTGGACACTAGGCCAAGGCAATAACGGGTCCTCGCAGAGATGATACCTCTCCGTTCGTACGGTGCACGGCACGTTTCAGCCCTACACTAAAGGTACCCAGCCTCCTAGGTGCTCACTGCTGAACGTACAGGGCGTATATCCGGATTTTCTGCTCCGAGAACTTAACCACAAAGTACTTAGGACCTAGCGGTGCTCAGTACACGGTCGACCTAACATAGAAGTGTTTGGTATTCTGTTTTGCATCGGTTCGGCGTATGGGAGCTGCTCCGACGCACCAAGTTGCAGAATTCGAGTGTGCGGCGATGGAGATCAGCTAGGGAATTATCCGCATCAACACGGTGGAAATGGTGAATGTCTGGATGCAAAGCACGGATCCACCCGCCGGCATTGTATTGCACCAAAACGCAGTCCTATGTTGTCGAAGATTTTGGGCTAACGGTCAGCATAACTCGAAGAGAGGGGGCGAGAGCACGCATGTAGACAGTCGGAGTTACACCACCATTATTGAGCCTTGCTCTAATGCTGTAAGCGGGTACAAGACCTATATTCGAACCGCTCCAAGGGCTAATATCGGCTATGTAACTGGCGTTAGGGACCTATGCGTCCATTGCGGTACATTGTTGGAATTTTAGTATCTCCTGCACGGGTTGTGTTCGTTGTTTTCTAGTGTCGGAAGCGAGAGAGCGCGGATAGGAGCACTTTGGACGAACAAGAGGTTTTGGGGTGATCAGCCCCAGCGACAAAAATAGGTAGTATTGTAAGGACTGGCGTAAGTGACAAACTTTGTCCGGGTTCTATTATTCATGCGCACGCCCAGCCGTAAAGCCTTGCTGTCAGCCCGTCACCCGTCACTGGTTCCCTTGAGTGAGTGACCTTTCCCCTAAGACACAGTTAGTTAACATTGGTTTGGGCTAGGCAGCGCAACCAACAACCAACAACCGTCCAGGCGCCCGCCGCCGCCTTTACTTGGTAATTGGAAAGATTTAGCGCCTAAGGAAGAATACTGAGGGTCCACCACAAACATTAGTTTCTATGCGACAGAAAAACATTCCTACCTAGACATTCAACACCAGAGCCGGTCCAGTCGGGCGGCCAAAATATCACCAACTGCTAGTAAATATTGTACGACTCCTCAAATGATAAGCTTGACAACAGCCGGAACGTTGAGATCCATCAATGAGTTGAGTATAAATGAAATCACGCTCTGAGAGATGAATTCATCTCGTTCTGGTCACCTTCAGCCCATATTTCCGGCGCTCTTAGAACAAAACAGGGCGTACGGGCAAGAGCAGCAGGCTCGTAAAGTGCTTACGTGAGTGACTTCCGGTGCTACGTCAAACTTCTGGCACTTAGTGTCTTTAGCAGTGAGTTGGTCGTGATTGCCATATTAGTACGAATGGATCCGAACGGAATACATACTTCATGTCCTGTCGCACGTAATCATATCTGCCTTGCTACTAGTATGTAAGCTCAATATATTCCGATATCCGTGTGTACAGGGCTCTCTAGAACCGGGTTACTCTTACATCACGTTCCACATGGAAGAGTATGTATGATCTGCAATGAGGGCTTATGGGGTTGTCGTTGTCGTTGTCGCTTGATTCTCCTACCTAACAGATTGACCAAAAGGCATTTTGGTCAGATCTCGTGGCATCAAGCGTCCCTTCAGAGCTCTGACTATATTTTGCTGCCCGTTTTTGAAACATTACAGCCCCATACAATATGACCTGCTCGATTAAATCTCTAGCAGAGAGATGGCAGAGCACCCTATAGCTTTCGGGCTTGCAGGGAGTGGAGGTAGACGACCTGGTTCTTGGGTATGGCGTCGGTCCTGTTCTGAAAACGTGGGCGTAGGGATAGAGGCTGTCGAAGATGTCATGTGTTTGGTTCGCCTCTATCGGGCCTGCAGGGCTCAATGACGGCGATCTCTTCTAGGTATGACAATTAACGTGCTTGAAGCCTGTAGCTATCTGACGATGATCATTCTTAATCCAGCGATTGGCTTTCTTTCTCCTAGCAACATTCTAGACCGACGAGAGAGTCCGGGACTACCACCATCGTAAGCTACTTAGTATCTTTGGCAACTTAAGAGTATGCCTTGAGTCGTCTCGTGCTTTCTTACTTGGGTTAGGACGTAGAGGTGGCGTCCAAGTTCTGGGGCTGAAGTTTCGCAGATTTATTTTTGTAGCATGATAAGCATTGTCGTTAAGTTGCATTGAGGTTGAACATGGGCGAGAATAAGAGAAGAGTTGAAATCTCAAGTTGGGATGAAGTTGAGTGAGACCAATGAAAATTAAGTCCGTGATAATAGATCTTGCGATAGGTTCAGATGTCGTGAGCCTGCATCCATGCGAGTGCAGTGCATACGGAAGAGAAAACGACTACTCGCCGAAGTTTTGAGGGTGAGGGGAGGAGGGGAGGTAATCTTTGATTGGCTCTGCCACAGCAGTGCTGACGAGTACCCTAGCCTATACAGAGACACCAAGCCAAAATTAGAAATTGATTTGGCATTACCATTCCTCACCATCTTCATCCCTCTTGTTCCTCTTCCTCTTCCTGTTCTTGTTCTCTTCCTTTTTCCTTCTTCCTCTTCCTCTTCCTCTTCCTCTTCGTTGTCTTTTTATCCAGTTATCTACCCACAGATTTGTCGCCATTATTTTCAACAACCGAAAGATAAACTATATATGACTGAGCATGATTGTCCAAGGATGGTTAACGGAATTGATTTGTAGGAATGAGAGCGATTGGCTTATAGAATATGCTAGTGCGATTGGGGAATGTGGGGTGAATCCTCTCTATTGCTTTCTTTGAATTACGAAGAGATAATATTGTCCACGGTTGCCGTATGACAGATGCCTGGGACTGTAATTGGTGAGGATAAAACAATATGCATCCGCGAAGTCACCCTTATTGAAGTTTATCAGTAAACCGCATTACTCACTGGGCCGCCTGGAGTCAGTTAGAGAGGATCGAGATCGGTATACAAGCTAGTTTTGAAGATTTATGCTGCAGGTAGGTCCTTTCGCAATCGGAACCTCTAAAAATCCTCTCTCCGTTCCATCAGTCATACCCTACAAACTGCCACCATGATTAAAACTTAAAGAGTAACAACCAAGAAGCTGCAATTCAGTTCATTCGAGTAGCGTTCATCACAACAAGACTCTGTCGCGGCTGAGCTCCCAATCTCCGGCCCCTTACATCCATAGCCCGAAAACATGATCGCAACAGATTCAACAATCTTGGAGCCGACGGAGTATCTCCTGCCTCAAAGATCTACTGACTATCATGCCTTCATCCTTCATCTCAGATCTGTGGTATCAGGTTAAGGGCTAGCAAAATATTAACCTTAAATACCTTGCCGGATGTTTCCGGATTAGTCACATGCATTGGCTCGGCCGTTGCTGCTGGTCCCAAGCAAGCTTCCACTCCGAGGGTGAATGCTTCGGGCTTCGACTCCACTTCCAATTCCTCCACACGTAGACAGCTTGGACATCCAGCCGTCATGGGCCAGCACCGTCGAACCCTCAACTTATGGGTCGCATACTTTATGCCTTTGGCTATGGTTGGCATGGTGGGCTACGCGACTTGGGTATTTCTGTCACTCGTCTGCGGTACGTTCGTTGTTCTTATTTGACAGCCTTCCTCAACTAACTGTAGCTAATACTACCTATTAGTACGCTATCTTCTCATCGAACAGAAACGAACGGCAACAGCTGGTGTGCTCCTTGGGATATACATTACCATACTTCTATTACTGTTGGCGTCTTATCTCCGAATAGTAGCGACGCTCACTGTAAACCCCGGTTACGTGCGAAAGGGACCTGGAGCTAGAAAATCGAAGGCGACCGGAGAAAAGCCGCAATTGGATGGCACTGTCAGTGAGGACGAGGATTTGGAAACTGGCTTTACGTCAGCAGCTGGTGGATCTATCGTCGTTGCTGGTTCTGAAGCACCTCCGAGCGCCGGCCCGCCTTTACCTCAACCCCCACCCCCGGCAAAGGATCCAGGTCCATCTGCTCCAGCAGCGTCGCGAACGTCGATGTCAAATACACAAACTCAACCTCATTCGTCTCGACAAACAACAAATGTTGAGAGCCAAACCCAAGGCCGCCCATACAATGCTTGGATCCCCGCTCGACCGAAACTTAGCACGAGTCTTACAAACTTAAGGGAATTCCTCGACAAAGAGATATTTGTGTGCGAAAATGATGGACTTCCCCGGTATTGTACAACCTGTGACTGTTGGAAACCCGACAGATCGCATCACTGCTCAGAGGTGGGACGTTGTGTGATGAGAATGGATCATTTTTGTCCCTGGTATGTTACTCAATATCGTGGGACAAGGTCATTGCTAAGTGAATTAAAGGGTCGGGGGTGTAGTGGCAGAAACTAGTTTCCGGTATTTCTATCAAGTTGTCATTTATGGCGCGTTTTACTGTACATTCTTACTTGTGGTCATGGCGGTTTTAATACATGAACGAAGCAACAAAGGCCTAGGAGTGGATGGGAAGTGGATATCAATTATTGTATTGTACGTCCCCTACTACCGAACTATTCTGCCAGCTCTATCTGCTAGCTCTATCTCCTAACGCTGATGCTGCCCCCTTTCTCAGCGGTCTGCTGCTAATTTGACATTGTAGAGCTGCAATCTTTGGTATCTTCACCGCTGGCATGACCTTTTCAACGACACAGTTAATCGTCGGCAACGTCAGCACAATCGACTCCCTTTCAGTCAAAACAAAAGTTTACCAGCTCGCAATCCACGACCCCTACCCACCATCCACTTCCCCTCTCGATCCGAATGGCTACAGGCCCAATGTTATTCGTGTATGGCTACCGCCCAATCCAACAGGGGGAGAGCAGCAGAAATGTTTCGCCATTGTGAAAACGGAACGTGGAGAAAACCCATGGAAGCTGGAGAGCACATACGAAAACTTCAAAGAATCCTTAGGGGGAGGGTTCTGGCAATGGTTTCTGCTATGGGGTGTGCCAAAGCCTGGTAGCTGCGGAGGTGGAAGTGGTTGGTATCGCTGGAATAGCGCGCTTATAGCAAGGTTAAAGAAAGAGGCAGGAATACGGAGTGAGTATCATAATGAAAAGGTGCGAGGATAACGTGACCATGGCTCAAAGGGACAGCACCTGAATATTGCTATTGGGGGTTTGGTTGGTCTTTGGTATTGGTATTATCATCGGATGTGGGTTTTTGGCGTCAATGGGAGCATTGCCCGTCTGTAGATGTTTATGGAGTTCTTTTTCTGTTTGTTTTATACAGGTGTGTTGGTATACATCATTGTATTGGGTCTTTTGTCTATCATTTGTGGAGTGAGTTTGGTGTTTATCAGTGGAAGCAAAGTGGCCCTTGGAAAGCTTACCTAGTAATCTCACAGTAAGGTTAAATGGGGCGGAAGAGATGGAACAAACGATTCGCGCGCTGGGACTGTGCCTCTATTTCTTCAAATGCCAGCGCATCGCATGTGCACTCCGACTGGATGTCGACGGTTTGTACTTGCCCTTATATCCAAATTCAAAGTGTAGAAAAAAAGCCACGAGTGACAATGTATGATGGTTTGCCATGGGTCGCAAAAAGCTAGGATTAAGCAACCGCAACTAACAGACCAGATTGCGAACCCACAATCTCTTCGGATTCTTCTTTTCTCGCGGCTTTATACATTCCCCTCCAAGCGCCACTGACATTCGGGCGCCTATCGCCTGCGTCTGCGAGAAAAAAAAAGCGCCACATTGCGGTGGGTGTGTGAGTGGGTTGCGATCGCAAAGATCAGATGCTGCCAGCTGCTTTCGACACCGGAGGGTTCGTCTCGTCTCAACAACCGCCCAACCGCCCACGCACCCTCGTCTCGTTTCTCACTTCACCTCACCCCGCCCCCGAGATATCGTTCGCCCGCCCGCCTTCCGTCGTCGTGGTCGTCATTTCAAGATCACTACCGAGCTAACTAGCTGCTACGTAGCTGGCAAGCGATGCCGTCCTACCCACCCCAACCTGTTTCGTCCCCCCACGGTTCCGGTGCTTCGCCCAACGGCCTATTCCTCCCCACTCTCACCTCCTCCGGCGAGAGCCAGCCCTCTATAGCCAGCACCCGCCCCCCGAAGAGACAGCGGACCCAGAGCTCGAATTCTTCGGTCGGAGCAGTCGGAGGAGGGGGGCAAGAGTTTCGAGCTGCGGCACAGCACCAGGCATACCTTCAACAGCAACAGGCACAGCAACAACAACAACAGCAGCAGCAGCAGCAGCAACAGCAGCAACAACAGGCCCAGGCCCAGGCACAGGCACAGGCACAGGCACAGGCGCAGCAAAATGCACAGCAGGTGGGGATGGGTGTGACGGGGATGAAACAACCCAATGGAGTCGGGGGAGGACTAGGAGGTGGAGGAAACGGCGGGGTTGTGTCGAAGTATGCAACGACAAACGGTGCGTATATAGGAGCGGGGGGGCAGAAAGCCGCTGCGAAGCCTGGGCAGAAGCAGCCGCAACAGCAGAGCTACCGCAGTCCCCCGGTGGCGCATGCGAATGTCCATATCACTAGCGGGATTGTTGGGCTGGGAGGTGGCGGTGGAGGTGGTGGGATGTCATCGGCATCTTCTACAACATTGGTAGACACACCTCGAGAAGAGGAGGTGCTTCCCTCGTTGCGAGTAAGGGAAGAAGGCGGAACGGAGACATTTGCGGTTCCCCTATGCAACAGCTGGGAGGTACGGATTTTCCCCCGTGTCGTCTATCCTCTCACCCTACTGACTGATGTAGACCTTCATCTCCGCCCTCCAAACTACGTTCCAGAAAAATGGCGATCCAAAAGTGATGAATTTACGCGGCGACACTATTGCGCGGGCAATGCTACCCCACTTCCTCAAAGACGGCATGCTATTCTTAGTCTCCTTTCCCCATCACAACCCACACGCTGGTACACTAGGAAACACCAGATCTATGCAGCAACCTCCTGCAGCAACCTCAAATCCCGATCCGCTCTCCGTTGGCCTCACCAACAGTAACAATCCCCCAACACCCTACTCTCCCCCTCTCCCTATCTCCACCCCACCACTATACCCAAACCCCAACCCCGTCAACAACCCAGGCCGATCAACAGCACGCAACAACACCTCTCCAACCTCCTCCTCCGCCTCACCGGGTCGAGAAGAAACTCCCTTCTACAGACTATCGCGCTCCATCAAGAGCGTCGCCGATCTGTGGCAAGAGTGGGAAAAGGGCCTAACGGGTAGCCCGTCCGTAGTCTCCCTCGAGTCCCAATACGGCCCGAAATGGCGTTCGTCAACAGCAGAGCGCAAATTCTATTCCAGGCGAAAAGTCATCATCGAAGAAGTCAAGAAACAGATTAATAAAGGACGGCAGGAATGGGAAGCAGTGCAGGCTATTGAGGACTGGAGGCAGGGCAAGAGTCTGGATTCGTTGTCGAAGGAGATCGTGAAGAGGAAGAAGATGGACGAAAAAGAGAACAACGAAAGACAGGGGGCTAGCCAGCAGCGGCAAAGACAGCAACAGCAGCAACAGCAGCAGCCGGGGCTGGTCGGGGTTGGGTGGACCAGTTGAGTGGTTTATGTGGAATGTGCTGGGTTAGTGTGTGGTGTGGCGTGTGCTCTTTGTGTTTTGCGTGTGGGATACCTTTGGCTTTTTGGTTTATATTGTTTCGGTGCTTATGGGTATATCGACTTACAGCGTGCGTTGCGTTGCGTGGGGATTTCTTGGGATTTCTGGATTGCTATCTACCTATGTGGAACCTTTGCGAGCAGTGCGGTTCCACGGAGTTCTTTTTGTAGCGTGGCATTTCTTTGGCTGGAGTTAGTATCTGGACTGGAACTTTTTTGTCCTCTTTTGTTTTTATGGGGTTTACGATAACTATATGATGTATATCTCCACGATTTTCTGCTTTCGGGGGTATTATAGGGACTTGCTTTTGGCTTCTTTGCATATTCTGCATGGACTTTTTTTTCGGGTTCTGCGTCTTTCTTATAGGTGCGACTATGTTAACGTTTGTGCTTTTTGCCTGTGTGTTTGTCGTGTTTTGTCGATCTGCTTTGTTTTGATGATGGGTTCGGGATACCATTGGAATACATATGGGTAAGTTGCATAACTGTTATGGGGTGGGTTGTGGGGGATGTTGATGTTGAACGGAGATTGTTCTGTTAGTACTGCAGCTGTGGAAGGTATATTTGCCCTACTGTAGCATACCCGCTGTCACCGGTGAAGTAAATTCGTCTCCTACAGGGGGGAGCACCCACCACGTTCGAGACTACTACCAGCAAGCAGCTCCTTCTACTACTAGTGTAGGTATCATAAATAAAGTACAGTCGCATCGCAAGATATTGGGCTCCGTACTTTATTCATTAGATATATGTGCAAGGTGATGAATTCGGTGCATCGGTAAGGATCCATCGCTGAAGAAATTTTTTTTTGCTTATAACGAAGTTTGTTATAGCCCGCGCCCGACATGACGGTCCAGTCCGCTACATATCATTGGGTGTGTTGCAGGGACCGCGTTTTAGCCTTTATTTATGCACAGAATGTTTAAGGCTTGTAATATAATAAAGTCGATTGCAGGCAAAGATGAAGTTTAATTTAATATCGAAGTTCAAGCCAAACGATGGCACACACTGTCGGTTCTGTTGTATGCTTTGCTATGGGGAGAGCCTGACAGAAGATAGATCTTACCCCAGGTGTGTATCGTGTAGTGGGGATGTACTTGCAGTACTCATGGGGTGGAATACAGTACAGTATGTCCGACGACGGTTCGACGACACCATCTTGGTTCTTGGTAGGCTTCACTTCAGCTCTCCTCTTCCGAGTGTAGCTTGCACCGGGGAACAGGTTGTCGGAATAGGGTGAGTGACTGACCATGAGTTGGGATTAGAAAGTATGCTGCTGAGAGGGTTGAAGTTGTGAAGGGAGATCATGGTATTGAAGGATGCTTTGTTCACGCGGTAGGAAAGTACGGTACCGGCACAGCGGTGCATCCGTATGATGCAGCAACAGATGTTGCTTGGCAGGATCATTTAGGCTTTATTGATGCTCGGCTTGTTTTAAGGCTGAACGCCGTATAGAGTCGATACTTGTACTCTATATATGTACGAGTATGGCGTATTGCTATCCGCCTTCACCGGAAGCAAGCTAAAGCAGGAACCAGCTGGCGCATGCACTGTAGGCATGCAGAGCGCGGTCTAGCTACTTAAATACGTAGAGATGGATTAATCAACAGACAGCCACTTTAAGGCAGCCCACTTTAATTACCCACGGTATCACCTCACCTGATGGAACGTATAGCAAGAGTCTGGGTCCAAAATGCTCGCTGGAATACCTACCCGACGATTGAGCCCATGCCAGCTACAGGGTGAATATTTATACGCCGCCCTCCCCATCAGATTCCGCCTGGCCATCCCCAACCGCAGCAGCTATGTGCCCTCGTTCACTCATTATTCTTATTACCGCCGCACTGCTGCTCCCTTTCACCAATGCGGCCCCTTTCCTTGGAACTGTCGTTGAGCACCAAGAAGACCTGCGGCCTTTTTACGACTATGTTGTGGTCGGCGGGGGTACCTCTGGGCTGGTGGTTGCGAATCGGCTGTCTGAGGATCCGAAGAGTAGCTACCCGACCATTCTATAGCAATTGGACATGTATTGACGCTCCTTAGAATCTGTACTTGTCATCGAAGCTGGTATCCTGTAATTGCGCCCCATTCAACAGTTATTCGGTGGGGGTTATAAACTCCTGACGTCTGAGTCTCTAGCATACCTGATGATCAAGAAGAGGAAGTCCTGATACCCGGTTTATTCGGAACCACCGGATTGAAATATGATTGGGCAATCAAAACTCAGAAAATTCCTGGGCTAAACAACAATACGTTTTATGTTCCGTCGGCCAAGGTGGTGGGCGGCGGTACGGCAATCAATGGAATGTTTTTCGACAGAGGGTCCAAGAGGGATTATGACAATTGGGAGAAGCTGGGAAATAAGGGATGGAATTGGGAGGGTTTGGAGCCGTACTTCAGAAAGGTGGAATGTGTTCTGTGCTTCGTCTGGGTATGTGCTAATGAATACAGAGCGAAACTTACCGCCCGCCAGACCCGGAACTTGGTATTGAATATGATCCCAAAACACACGGAAGCAGTGGCCCGGTGCAAGTTTCATATCCCCCCTTCATGTACCCGCAGTTGAGTATGTTAAACCCCTCCTCCACTACAGTTTGTCTTCTCTTCTAATTACTGCTATTTGATTTGTAGAAACGATCATGCGTGCTATGAAGAGTTTTGGTATCAATATTCCACGAGATGGTAGCAATGGACGTGCCATCGGTGCGTTCTGGGTACCCAATTCCCTAGACCCCAGAGACGAGACGCGCTCCTATGCAAAGACTGCATATTATGAGCCCTCTGCGCCGAGACAGAACTACCACCTTGTTACACAGAAGCAGGTCACCAAGATTCTTATAGACAAGAAAAAGGCAACTGGTGTAATTGTACGTATCTTCCCCCTCCGCCGAGTTTGGACACCGCCGAGTTTGGACAACGCTGAGTTATATAGTTCTCTGCCGGCGCCAACACCACACCTCAGAAAGTATTATCCAAAGCGGAAGTAATCATTGCCGCCGGGGCTCTACACACCCCCAAGCTCCTCCAGCTCTCCGGCATCGGCCCCAAACCACTGCTGCAAACCCACAACATCCCCGTTATCCAAGACCTCCCCGGTGTAGGCTCCAACTTCCAAGATCACTCCGTGATCACCCTAGGCTACAACATAACTCTCCCCGCCGACATCAATCCATCCAAACTGTCCCTCAACGCCACCTACAGGGCCGAGATGCTCGCCCTCTACCATTTAAAACACGCCGGACCATTCACCAACAGTGCCGGGAACACAGCATCCTTCCTCCCGCTCCCACTCATCGCACCAGATACTTTCAAATCCCTTCTCTCCTCCGCCTGGAAATCCCCCTCACACCTCCGTGCCTCCACCCCACCCGCGGTTCTCGCAGGCTTCAACGCTCAGAAACGGATCCTCCTCTCCGCCCTCGCCACCCACGACATCGCCGTAGACGAATTCTTAGTCGGCGCGGGACTCGTGCCAACAATCGCACTGCAGAAACCGCTGTCACGGGGGTATGTAGAAATCGCATCAAGCAGTCCGTGGGACGCACCCATCGTGCAGCACAGCACACTTTCGCATCCCCTCGATCTGGGAATCATAATCGAAAGTATTAGATACGCGCGGAGGTTTATGGCGAGCGAGGGGATGCGCGGGTTTCACCCCGTCGAGACTAGTCCCGGCGCTGAGGCCGACCTCGAGGCGTTTGTGAGACGTGCTTTGGGGCCGAGTTTTGCGCATCCGAGTTGTAGCTGTCCCATGATGAGGCGGGAGATGGGGGGAGTTGTGGATGGTGAGTTGAGGGTGTATGGGGTTAAGGGATTGAGGATTGTTGATGCCAGTGTTATCCCGCTTATTCCGGGCACGCACCTGTCGAGTACGGTTTATGCGGTGGCGGAGAAGGCGGCGGATGTTATCAAGGGGGTGTACCGCAGGGAGAGTGGTGTATATGGACTGGATAGGTATTATAATGGTGAATGTAATCAAGTTCTTGCACGTTGCGGGGTGAGTGCTGCAGTTCTCGACATATAGACAATGTGGCAGGTTCATGGATAAGCACTCGGCGGGGTTTTCGTACGTGACTTTCCTATGACGTTGGGGTTGCACATGGGGACAGGACAGAATTGCTGAAGTAGAGGTGCCTCGAAAGCTTAAGTGGAATGCTATATTTCCATACAACGAACTAAGAGCTTTTTTTACTGCAAATAAAAGCCGAGTGATATCAAAAGAACATAGTCTATGAGATGTCTAGATCTACCTGGAATTGGCTTTCTCGGATGGGGTAAGTAGCTCTATAACTTTTTGATCCAATACCATGCGGCCAGGCTTAAGGTCAAGGCGCATGTACCGCCTGCTTCTGCATCTGATGATAAGGATGGCAGTGTGCCTCTAAAGAAGTCGGAAATTGCTTTTTAAGGCACCAGGAAAGGTACTTTTCAGTGCCTTTTCGTGCACCAAAAATAAAGGCGTTTAAGTGCAAGAATTGGGTTAGGGGTTCTTTATATGCGAACAAAAGGCACCGATAAGTGGAACTACGCGGTGCCTTTATAATGGAGCCATTTCCCATGCCTTTTCTCCCCATGCCATGTTATATCCACTTTGGGTGAAGCTCTTCCCACAGTGACTGTCAGTCCGTGCGCTCAACGTACAACACAGCGAGATTCGTCCCACATCTTCTGAATCCCTTTACTTCGCCCACTGCCGCTCACGTCCTTATGGCTGAGGCTGTTACCATCTGCTGTGCTGTTTGGTACTCGACATTGCAAGGTTGTCTGGGGAGCATGCGTTTCGACTTCCGGCGATGGTGGCGGTAGGAGTGGTGGTGGGAATGGAGTAGACGGAAGGAACTGCCTTTCCGCCCACAAACGGTGCCTTGGCATTTTGGTTCAAATGTTTGAAGGTACTAGTTAAAGGCATCCTTGATGCGGATCCGGAATTGAAAAGGCAACTGTAGAAAGACACGCTGCGCTGGCAGTTGTAGGATGTAACCGATTTGAGGTACGTTTTGTGGGAGTACAGCCCTCAAAAAGTTACAAACCGAAAAAGCACAGGAGAAAGCATTCTAGCTACTGAGAGGTGTTTTGACATGCTCTGGTGTCTTTATTACCGTAATATGTGCCTTTTTATTTTGATTTACATGGGGAAACGGCTTGAAAGATACATTTCCGACTCCCTTAGTGTTGGGCACAGGACTTGTGGGTGACAATTAATGACGGGGGTGGCAGTAATTCTTGTCAGTGCTGGGCTCCGAGTTCATTCTAAAGACAATCTCTCTACGCAGTTATTAGTCTTTAATTACCTTATAACCCACCGTTTCTTGCTATTCGTGTCCTCCTACCCATTTCTGCTACTACTGGGATTATCAGTACCCGGACCCAGCAGATTGACGGGAAACAGTCACATGGATTTATATCGCCCTCGAGTGCAGTAAATAAATCCCACATCGGGATCCACGTATGGCAACGCAAATTTTCCTATACAAACGCCCTCATTATCGGTTCAAGACTCGATGCAAAGTAAATCATGATATCTTCAGAAACTTTTTTTAAATCATGAAGGGCATGAAATCTCCATATCTTTGGCCGTTGATATTACTCCCACCACGAGACGTAACTACCACACCCGGGGTACCGCCGGGACTCCACTTCAGAGCCCCGGGACGACGTTCCGAACTGGAGACGAGACGGGGACGAGATTTCGATTGAGCCCGGGCATCTTCCGTCATTGTTTTGGTCTTGTCGAATCGGTTGATCGAGGATGGCATGGGGTTGATTATCAATCTGTTTGGGGAGGAAGAAAGATGCTGTGTCCGGTTCGGCAATGATGACAATTGAAAGTTCGTATTTACTCATGGGGGCTGGCAGGCTATGACACGAGAAAGTTACTGATCATGAAGTGCTGATGTTAGGATAGATTCGTCGGATCAACAACACGGAGTTCAAAGGGCTCAGCCGAAGAAAGTCACGGAGGATCACAGGAGCAATGCACATAAGAAATTCAGCCTCGTCGTCGTGACCTACAATCCAGACGGCCATATCCATCTCGACCGTTAGTAATCCCTCATTGTACGTACGTGGCTTGACGCGAATAAGAGATGCATATGTAGCTTCTGGAAGAAAACGGTCGGCTGCATGCATAAAAATATATATAGATTACATACATGGCGGGGTATGAACGGGTATGTAGTTGTGGTGGAGCCCTCTCTTCCCGCAGAAGCCACTTACTGGGATTGGAAGGATGCAAAATGGTGGATACTTTTTCTATTATGAGATATGTGACATTGCCACGGATGCAAGCTGTTGTGCTACCGACGACATCAGATGAACTGAAGAACCCCTCAAAATACCAAAATAGTTTTATTATGCCTTGGAACTTGATATCAAGTTTCTCGGACCCCATCTCACCTCGATACCGAGCAGAGGTCCAAGTCTCCACACTTAATTTAGACGGCTGTTTGAACCACATCTGGGCACCAAGTCCGAGCCAAGTGATAGTAGTCTACTGCTAATGTCTCTGATGTATATCAAATACTATGAATTTGTACAGTATAGCTTCCAATGGCGGGTAAACGATACCCGTTCCTATACATGGAGTGATGGCTCATGACGACGGACGGATATTCATTATCATCGCGCTACTCCCCGCACCGCCACGGCCACCGCCACACAATGCGCAAATCCCTGCCAAAAAATATCTCCACCATCTCCAACTTCACATCCCATGGCACCCAAACGCAAAAACCCCTTTCCCTCGCCCACCTCCCAAAAGCGCACCAAACCCCACACCTCCTCCCCCGACCATGCTTTCCCCCCCCGCGCAATCCAAACCGTCCACGTCGCAGTCATCTCCTGCGTCAGCCAGCGGACCAAAACCGTCTTCCGCGCGCTAAAACATGCGAAAACCTTCGAAACGCGCAAACTAATCAAGCGACTCAAGAGCGCGCGGTCCTCTCCCTAGGTGGCAGCAACGGTTTCAAAGTTGGAGGTGGAGCTGACGGCGGTGAAGGCGCTATCCGCTGAAGAGATCAATGCGCTCGCACAGGAACATGTGCTTCGCTCGATCGCGAAACGGAAACACGTTGTTGCCATCTCATTGTGGCCACCGGAGTTGGTGATCCCTGCTGTGGAGGAGGGCGGCGAGAGGGCGCGTATGAATGTAGTTTCGAGGCTGTATGGCGCGGCAGTTGTGAGAGATGCGGTTGCGGGGTTGGTGGAATGTGTGCATGCGGCTATGGGGTTGGACGATGAGGGGCGGGAGGAGAAGGCGGCGGTCGAGGAAAGTGGGGAAGGGAAGAGAATGCTACGCTCATGAAATTGAAGGAGAGATGGGAGAAGGCTAAGGCTGGCGAAAGTGTGCAAGCGCCGGCGGCAGAAAGTGAGGATTCGGTGGAACTCAGCGACGGTAACCGCGTTGTGGAGGAGAGCGAAGAGTTTATGGGGGTTTCTGACACACCTGAGGATGCTACGAGCGACAGCGAGGTGGCGATGAGAGAAGACGAGGTGTGGGAGCGGATTATGAATCCGGAATCTACCGACTTCACCGACTTTGATAATCGCATAGGCGCATCTGATTCGGAAGATGATGATGAAGACGCCCACAATGAGCTCGAAAGGACTGACGATGAGTGGTCTGGCTCCGACGCTGATGCCGACGATGAAAGAGACGAAGCAATTACTTCAAGGACGACATCACCCCCACTCCCACCACCACCACTTCCTCAGAAGCAAAAGACTTCTGCCGTTGTACCTCCAAAGGAGAAGAAATCTAAGGTCCCCGTAGTGACATCACAGTTCCCGCCTTCTCTCATGTCCGGCTACGTTTCCGGCGGGGACTCGGATCCGGGTGTGGACTGGTACAAGAAGCAGGGCAAGAAGGGGCCGCCGGAGAAGAAGGAGCGGAAAAACAGGATGGGACAGCAGGCGCGGAGAGCGCTGTGGGCGAAGAAGTTTGGGAAGCGGGCTTACCATGTGCAGAAGGAAGAACAGGATGCACAAGAGAAGAGAGAAAGAAAGGAGGCGAGAGTTGCGAAGAAGGAATCTGCTGGGGAAGACGCAGGAGGGACCGTTGCATCCAAGTTGGGAGGCGGCGAGGAAGGCAAAGGAGAAACAGGCTCAAGTTGCGGCCGCGATGATGAAACCCCAAGGAAAGAAGATTACTTTTGATTGAATGGGTGAACATACCCAGAACGATAACATCGGCCACCGATTCGTTATGTTCATTGCTATTTTGAGTACTGCGCCACCAAAAGATTAAGTAAGTAGTCTATAGCCGCTTCGCCCATTCATTCCCCACTGTAGAGTACTCTACTCTATTCAATGCCATCTACAGACTAAAGATTAAGTACTTGATTGGTGGCGCTTGCATTACCACTCCAAACCCCAGCCGCGAGTAGATGCGCAGCACAAACGGTGACGACAAGGCTGCCATTATGAGAAACAACCTGTGTATCTCCATGCTTCCTGGCCCCGCCTCAAAGCCTTTGGTGCCTAACTTTCCTAGAAGTTGTGGACAACATGTTTCTTTTCGGGGCCTCGGTAACTACGGCAAGAACTCCCTTCCGGCCGGCCCGTGATTGTTACTTTGGATGCTTCTTTGACTTGCTGATTGTCTTGATTGATCGTCTTTATCTCGAGGGCCAAAGGCCCGTATATGTACAATCTTCCATATGCGTACGCGTATGCTCTGACATGAGACGCATCACCCTGGTCCTGATGCATATCCTCATACAGCCACCATCTTCATACAAGTCTTCATTTTCATACAAGACATCAGACGGTGCTGAGACTCAGGATCCAAGTACACATGCAACAGTGATAGCTCAGGAATCTGTGAGTGATGTTTCATGACCAGCTCTGAAGTAGACCTACATATGGACCGTCACTACAAGCCAAAACCGAGACAGCTGGTGACCAGCTCTGAAGTAGACCTATATATGGGCTGTCACTACAAGCCAAAACCGAGATAGCTGGTGATACTCTAGCTAGAACCCCAAAATTTCATGTTTTGCAGAAAACCTGAACCCCAACACGTCTGAATCACTATTTATGTACGTTAGCAATATCAGTGATTGAAGTCGTCACAAAGTCGAAAGCCCTAACCCGCTTCATCGCAGTAAATGTAATAATTGTAAGCTATTGGGGGGGGGGTTGTGGCTCTGGGAGAAGTATCAGGTGAATAACCCATTCCGAATTCCACCACTTCGTAGTGCATTCCGCATTCCGTGGATTTCCGCTTGATCTCATCACCACTTTCTCCTGCATCGTTGTGATTGTGTTGGCCTGGGCGAATGCAAACTCGCGAGAGTGACAGTTGCGGTAGCACAGAATCACAGGATACTCTGCAACAGTGGTGCTAATGAAGAAACTGGTTGGTATCTTTAGCGAGATAAAATGCGCCGCGGCAGACCACCGCTCCACAACAACCAGGCATCTCAGAACATCAATTTGCTCTGACCTTTTTCCGCCTTGGTATCTTTTTTACTCTTTCTCCTCCCACTTGGACCTCCCCCCCTTCCTCCAATCTTCCCTCTACTTGACGGAGCAGGCGCGGACAACCGCTGTTTCTCCCTCTCTCTGTTAGCCACAGCTTTATCTTCGAGAGCAAGTGCTTTCGCAAAGTGCCAATCCTTGTGCTCTTCTTCTTGACCTATTGGTATTTCCGAATTACAATCTGGACAACTAAACGTCGGCAAGTCGTGTTCGGGAGGCTCTATGTCCATATCTAAATCTTCTTCCAGCTCCAGGTAATCTTGTACCACCTCTTCAATCGGCGGAGTGTCTCCAGTCTTTGCGGCGAAAAACCGTCCAATACTATCATCAGTCTTCCGCTTCTTCTCGTTGCCATGGTGGTGGTGATTCCCGCTTTCTTCAGCTGCTAGTCTCTTTCTGGCTTCCTTCGCCTGGTCGCCCTTCAGTAGAAATGCCCCAATGCCCATATTACCTTCTTCCCTATCTTCGAATCCACCCACCTGCAAACTCATCCGTATGCAGGGCCATACTCCGCCGCCCTCACCTGCCACTTGTCTTAATAGCCCTTCAGCAACCTTCAATAACAAATCCGGTTCGATCTTGCCGGCGGGTGGTATCCTGGTCTGTCGATTCCTTGACATAGCCTTATTGGTGAAAGATATAGTCATGGTTTTCGGTCTTCGCCGTCCTTCCATTACACCTTCGTCTTCCAGACGGGACCAGATATCAGATACGAAAACCTTCAACCACAATTGCGCGTCCGAAATTGAAGATGGCAAACGATCACGGAACGATTTGGCAGAAAGCATGGACTTAATTGTCATTTGGGCCGTGACTGGTGATTTCTCAATACCCCTTATAACATTATATATGTATGTTGCGGTGTCATCGGAGAGAATGGACTGGAACCGTCCTAAAGAAACATCGAGAAGTTCAACCAATGATTCTGTCTTGAAATGCTCGGCGATCTGCGTTCCAAGTTTGCCCCCCAGGTTGCGTACTGAATAGTGTTAGTTGCTAGAAGCTCATGCGAGACGAAAGGAAATACTCTTCGTAAACTTGAAAGTGCTGAGGAACGGTTGTACTGCAGAGGCGCGAACGACGGTCTTTCCAAAAGCATGGTTACTTACGGTTCTATCAATCTTTCCCCCGCAATTCGACATACCTGTTGGTTTGGCTTTTTGAAACCACTTCCGAGCTTAGCCATCATTTTATTGTTTGCTATTCCTGCAGAACATGTATATCCGAGTCTGTTGAAAACCTCATTTCTGACCCCCTTCACAATACCTGCGCCAATCACCATTGCGATATCGTCCCAGTCCAAACCGGCAATTTCCATCTCCGCCTTTTCGCTCTCCTCATCTGGATTTGCGACAAGATGGCTCCCACTCCAGTCCAGAGTTTCAAAGTTCGGTAGGGGTAAACGTTCGGTAGAATCATCGTTAGGCGGAGACCGTAGTACTTCATATTGCTGCAGTAGCCGGTCATAGATATCCTTGGAAAGGTCTATCATCTGATTAGATATCGTGACTCCAGTTTGCGACGCATGTCAAAACCCGATCTCACCAAGAAACGACTCGTCGATAGAAGCTTTCTCGGTCCGCGCATTGGGACACACCTCATGAAATACCGATAAAATCTTCTTCGATTCCGTACGGTAGGGATCGAGACAGGCTTTGCTGTCTGCGATGCTAGGTGTAGATTCACTGTAGGACCAGTGCGATTCGCCGGCCTTCCAAGTTGCAACCTATCACTGCCATTAAAAGACTGCCGCCATAGATAGCAGGCGTTGAAATTGCGGTTACCCACGTGAACCAAGTGTACATCCGGGCAGAGTTTTTTGGCCTCGACGCCTGTAATCTGATGCCAGATCATATCAGTTATGATCTTGGAATAAAATTGGCAAGTAGGTCAGCATCATACATGTCGAGAAACGCCCTTGTCGCGAGCAGGATAGTTTACGGCGATTAAATCTGTCCAGAATTAGAGCCACAAAACTTCAAGTTTAGAATGGAATCGAAGACTACGCACTCTGCCACTGCTGAACAGCTAATGGCTGCTCGGCCGGGACTCCCAACCTTTTCATCTCACATTGGGCCTAGATAAACGCCGTCAATACTGGAAAGGTTGCGTTCGACGTCAATGTCGTGAACTAACATAAAATGCATCAAGGTCCCTATTAAACGTAAGCGGCTGAAACCCAAGATGGACGGTATAACTCACACAAGTGCAATCACACGTAGGGGTGAATCGACAGAGTACTTCGAGAGTTGTTGAAGGTGACGATAGGTGAACTTTGACTTCTTTGCGGGTGCTGATTCCATCATAAGCGTAGTGAGACGCGTCGATCGAAAAGCGGGGAGACGTTTTAGCCTTCCAAGGACAGAATTTTTCAAATACATGAACATGCCATCAAATACGTGTTTATTACTCTTAAATTAAAAATAACTCTATAAATTGATATTTTACCCAAAAAAAGCGCCAAAGTTTCGTATATTTTAACAAGATGGCTTGCAGTTATTTCCATTAAACATGATGTATCACTCAACAGGTGACAGGTCAACTCGGCTCAACGTCAATCCTCCATTCGACAGGTAATCGCATCACACGAACATCCACAACAATTTTGTCAACAAACTATGCCAGAGTTACTCTATCTGTCCTCCCCTCTGTCAAACGCATTGTTTTATTATCTCCTTGAATATCCCGATCAAGGACATACAGCATATTGCGGGATCCACACAGGCGCCCCACACAGGTGCCCCTATTCAGCAGCCCTGTTCTCGCTTTCAAACCTTCATCTGACCGCTTGGATGTCCTTGTTTCCTCAGACCTAGTTTGGAGACTTTGCTCAAGTTTGTGCATAGAATGGAGCATTGCGGTCCAAGGCGTACTGTCTGGGGCTGTCGAGGTTATCACAGTGAAACCGGGCGGTTGTGGTACTCCGGATTCTGCAAGACAAGACAATCCGGGTACTTTTTCTCCAACTCTGGAAGGTTGCCTGTTGGACGTGAGAAATCCAACTTAATCTGTTTTATATTTACCAGGGTATGTTTTGAGAGAGCTGCACAAGCCATCACGGTGCTCTGATTGCCTTGCTTTTTCTTGCTCCCGTCCGGATTACTCAATTCGACCATTGGAAGGGGGATGATGGCCTTCAATCCCGATGGTTGTAGGTCACCGCTCGCCCTGGATCTTTGGAGCAGGGCTGCAGTAGGATATCTGATGCGGTCGAGCCGCCAACAATGTCACCTGTCACTATCGGACACCAACTCCTTCTAGGGCTAATTCCGTAGTTTTTGACAGCTTCCCATCCAGATACCATATTTCCCTTCCTGTTTGGTGCGCATACATCCTTGATGACTCTAAGACGCACGCACAGCCAAAGCAGGATACTCGCCAAGATCCTAGTTCGCAAGTTAGCTAGTAATGTATGCCTCCGTTAGGTACATGCCACACCTTGTAAGTGACCCGTAGGAGTGGGTGGAATAGGCGCACCGCGTGAAGGAATATCAGAAGATGCGGTTAACCGCCAGTCACCAGTGCAAAAACAGTGCCTGCTGCGCAGTATTAATGGGGGGATGGCGGCGAATACGCGGTAGCACTGTCACCACCAGTCGTAAAGATATTCACAGTTAACCTGATGACCCCACTAGATGCACTGCGCTAGAGCATAAGATCTTCAGGCGACCTGCGTCTGTTGTCCTTCCTCGCCCATTTCTGCATTTTACTTGGGGTCCTTCGATCATTATTCTCTATTATAGGGCTGCAATGCTTCCGCACAAGCGTGATGGAAGCTAAAATCACAATAGCTTATTTTGTGTCTCGCCGGAAATTACAGCCTACAGTATTGATACAGGTATGTCGTGTACATCAACATTCCCAGTTTAACAGTTGCATGATATGGTTCTGATGCATGTATCCATCTAGCCAGACTTGAAGGGAAAATTATCGCATCGACAAGTTCTGCCGGTTATCATAAATAGCTATTCGACGGAGAATGAGCGTTTGTTCATCGGTCTAACTAGCTATCTTCTAACGTGGACGAATAGTACTGGAGAGGTACAATAAATTTCCTAACGAATGTGGTTCTTCCTACATATGCAAAAGCATTGTTGTTGCTCACTTCCATGGCACAACCGAGCACTCTTGCACTAGTGCATGATAAAACTCAAAGAATTCAATGCTATCTTTGCCCCTTACTGCTTGTGATTTACCGTCTCTCGTGGGGCTCTTTATAATTACTTGTTGCCAAGGATCAGAAATCGATGCTGGAGGTTCCCGAGGCCCACTGTCAAAGTAACCACCGCCCGTTACAACTCTTGACAACATAAATTTTTAAGGCCTCATTCAATCTATAGCTTCCTTGGCTACTTACAATCCTATGGTCTCCCAGAGGCCTTGCTTGTGAAGGGCACCATAGATAATCCGGCGGTAATAGGAGCAGAGGAGCAGAGCCGAAAAGGTGTGTTTAGTGAGCTGCCAAAGCTTCCCACTTAATGGTTCTTCCAAAGGTGCTTCTAACTACTTTAACCGCCCGTACAAATGCGTTCACGTAATGTCACTCGGTAACTGTTTCATCGAGTTATCGGAAAGATGCAGATGGGAAATTTCGAAACTGGGAACGAGCCAATGGGTTATTTTTCCGGCGATTACTAAAGCCACAATAGAGCCCACGGCATGCTCTTCTCGTGGAGTTTCCGAATTTCGACAAGCCCGCCCAGAAAATGCAAGGGGAACTTCATCTGGCGGATCCTGGTGAGAGTCCCATAGTTATATTCACATATAGCACAACAAAGGCCCCAGTGACTCTCGTTGATAAGTGCAAGGCAGTCGATCGAAGCATGCGCCCGACACAAGCACAGCTCAACCAAGTTACATACTGATGGTATGGATCAGTACTACATATCCAAAGAACCCTACGCACATTAGACTTGACCCACAGGAGTGTAACGAATGAATCTCGTGGCTGGCGTACAAGGTAGCTACTTACCTCTTGAGGTCACCATCTCTCTCGACATATCCAACTTTGGTGTTCTGCCAGTGCATTGTGCGCCTGTACCGCGTTAGTACCTTCAGTCCACTCTTGCTAGGAGATTCACATTCACCATTCAAGATCCTACTGGCGCGTATCTGTTCCAGCGAGTGTTTCAAGATTTGGACGTTGGGGCGATGTGGAAATCTCCGTAGCTAGGCTCATCGTCAGCCCGGGTATGCAGCCTCAGGGTAGTGATGATCTACGGGCCTAAGCTTAGTCCCTGGTACACCAACATCGGTTCCTACGTCTCGAGATCGTGGATCAGGTTGCACATCGGCATATCGACGTCAAAGACGTCAACCTTAAGTAACATTGGTCTGCTCTAATGGGAACGTCAGGATGAGCTGTGAAGTGCTCATATACCGCGCCGGCTCGCAACCGGGGTTAACATACCATGTCCTGTATTTAATACCACGCGAACCGTGATGAGGTGGAACTAGAAATGAGGGGTCGGATGAGTGTCTTCTGCTGCTACTGCGTTTATCTTCCACAAGTGCTACTCCAACATAATTGTGTGACACTCGCAGGAGAACAAGAATGGATACCGGGTGGTAATAGCGGCGCGAGGACAACTAAGTTTACTATGGGGGGAGTTATCTGCCATAAATTTCACTTATACCGAATCCCCACATCACGGGAGTCAATAAAAATTCGCAGGGCTGCGGATGTACCTGCGGCATACTTATTATACTCTACCAATGCTATGGTATCAAATTCTGAGCGTTAGATGCTTTCTCTCCCGGATCGCAATCGGCGTGATATGTTATCCCTGTACCGCGATCAGAAGCTTAGCACGGCAATCTCTCAGGCAAACTCAGAATCACAACTTTTCATGGCAATCAGATGTCCTTGTCTATGGAATTCACAACTCTTCACCGTCAATGAAGTTCACCCACACAAGTCACAATTTGCATCCGTGACATGCATATTCGTGGACTATTTGTTTCCAGAAACCAACAGCAAACCAAGAAGCTGACGACGACCCACATGCCTCCTATGATGAAAGGGCTAGAGTATGATGAAACACACGGTCTGCACTTAGATCTAGCGACGAATAACAAATCTGTCCCAGCCCCAACATTCCGTGCTCATCCTTCGCCACCATCGTCTTCTTCGGGGAATAACAAACCTCCAAACGTTCTGCTGTATCTAGACATACCCATCTGACAGCCATCTTCCACCGGATACTGCCGGGACAATCATCATGCCCAACGTAACAGTGCAGAAACTACCAGCGAATAGACAGCCATCACAACGTCAAGGACGTGCGGCTTCCAAGGCAGCTGCACCACAGCGTAGGCTGAGGTAGCGCAAAGATCCTATGTATGCTCTGCTGTGTTTCCCCACCAAAAAACAAGTTCTGACACAGAATAACCCGGTCGATCAATTCCCATAAATCGAAACTTGCATGCCAGTTTGACTCTTGATAGCCGAGAAAAAGAAAAAAAAAGCGCTAGGTATCCAAATTATTTTATAGCAACTTAGCATGTGCTGCAAAGAGACCGTGCCCGCCCTTTGTCACCTGCGAGTTTCTGGTAAGATCTACAGTACAACAGATGCATGGTTCAAGATTCTTGTTCTTGACCAAGGCTTCTTCGCTAGTAATTTTGAAGAAGGGCGGTCTCTAATAGCATCTCAATTCACGGTTATCTGCATGCTTCGTGAAACATGACTGAATGAGCGTGTTGGCAATAATTCAGTTGCCCTTATTGACGCTAACATCACTATTACTTATGGAGGCATGTGGTCATTGATATTCACCTGTTATCGCGTCTGCCGCAGTGCAGTACAAACCTAGAACTCAATGTTGCGCTACCACATTTGGCATCGGAATCTACAACCATCAACAACAAAAACGGAGCTTCCCGGTGAAACAAAACCTCTTCGCCGGTACTGGCATTCAGGAGCCTCAGGTTATTCCCGGCAGGTTTGATGGAAAGCATCAAAGATCGTTATCAACATCGCATATCGAAAAGTGCAAGGCACACGCAATTTCAACAAGGGTCGATTTAGGGTCGGTTTTGATAGAATCGAGTGGAAGGACCAACAAGCCGAACCAATCATTTTGTCGCCTTGACCGTTGCTTGCGAGCTACCAACACTAGCGCAAGTGAAATCGAGTCTAACATTATTACACCAAAAACCTCGTGGTGAGATCGCGGTATTGTCAAACCACCACCCGCCCAGCTCTCCGCGGATACGCCCTCCGAGATTACAAGGTGATCTTGAAGGGAAGGGGGATGCTTTCGTCTTGTTGGTGTGGAGATCCCTCTGTATCCACCAGGGCGACCCTCCCAAATGCGGAGCCCATAAAAAAACGCTCCCTAAACCTCGGGCACAATTGCCGATTTGCGGAGGGTGGATGGTACCGACGACTCCCTACGAGATCACCGTGCTTTCTTCTTCTTGAGCGGAAGAATTCATGGACGGCAGTGGAAGAAGTTGTGGGTCACAAAACAAAAGGAAGCAACAAGCGTTACGTACTCTTGTAGGGAAATAATCCATGCGCGCGCGGTGGCGGCCATACCCTCCCAGTTGAAACCAAAGATTGAGGCGTTGCTGATCTGGCATGAGTTGGCAATGTCTCAGGCTTTGGACGATAGATATTTTGTGGCTTGGACTTCCGTGCTGTGTTGTTTTGTTTGGCGTGCATCCTCCCATTCACGAATGGGAATACGTCTTGTGAACTTTTATGCGCTCAAAGTTTCACTGTACTGTCTGTAAAGTTTATAGGTTTCTTTTTGAGTCCTTTTTGTTATTCTTTATTTACAAAAATCCAAGACAGGTTTAGTTGGCGCCACGCCCGCTGGCGGTTCAGTTTAGCCACTACCGGACCAGCCAGTTTTTAAAGGCCGCCGCTCTAAGCAAAGCCTACGAACCAAACACGACCTTCATGTATGATTGACTTCAGGGCTTCTTACTGCTTGCAGCAGCACTCACCGGGGCGCACGTGGATGAGACCGCCTCTGAGACGGCTTGTCTTGTATGTAAGAGTATATGTCTCGCGCCATCCGACTCCCTCATCCTATCAAATTTTTTTTTGAGTTTAAACTTTCTCTCAACAAAAGAAAACAAACCCGCATTCACGCCCGTCACTCGTTCCCCGCCAGTTCATGATGGGCAAACGTTAAACGATAGACCACCACCACAACACACCCCGTACCACAACGAAACAACGCATTGCATCATGTATCTGATGTACATATGCACCCCGCGTTCACACTAGCATTACGGGTATTATGTTGGGTATAGGTAGCCAGACCAGCCAGTATCGATAGTCCAGATGGAAATCCCCACCGCACCTGCTTCCCCATTGGGCGGGAAGAGGGTATCGCGCTGACCGCCGCCCTACATTTGACGATGGTTTACTGTCATTGGCATTGTAGCCGGTAGTTATGTAGAGTAAGTACATACGCAGGATAGTAATGATGATGATGGTGGTAGTTAGTATGCGCTGCTATAAGAGGCAGCTCCGCCGGTCAAATGATGCTGCCGCGTGCATAGATGGCGTTATATACATTCTACAAACCGAGGTTCAGTGGGCACAAAAGTAAGTTAAGTTGCTCTGTCCGTTTGAATGCGGGATACCTGATATAATCCCCGTCTTTTGTTGTAGTTGTCGCCGTCGTTGTTGTGGGGGGTGAACCTTGCATATATATGTTTAAGCATACAATTAATTAATCAATCGCAGGCAGCAACAGGCAGAAATGAAGGGGCGGGTTCACTATCGTAGATACCGCGGTTGGGAATGAAATTATTGAAACACACATTATTGATTATCTGTATTACTGAGTGCTTCTTCCCCACGCTGTACAATCCAACACCACCTTCCTCGTACTCTAGAAGATCTTGTTTAATAATATATAAGGTTAGTAAAAGTGCATTTACACCTGGAACCTTGTGGAACGAGGTGAACGACCGGCAGGCTATTCTTTGGTTCCATTGCACCTGTCGTTTGATCGGAAGGGATACGTGGGTCTTCGGTAATCATATATACCCTGTGTAGACATTGAAAACCACATTATCTGGGTATGCTAGATGCGCGTACGTTGATAATCACTAGGGTTTAGTCCGGAATGACCATGGTCCGCTGTCTACTAGGTATTGCGGACCTCTTTTACCCAAGACGATCTTGTGGTTAGCCGGTGAGTTGGGGGGTCAGCAAACGTTCGTGTCCTAAACTATACGAGGATGGGCATACACAAACCCACATGGCATTGTGAGTTTGGATCTTGTGAGCTTGGATAGGCGATGGTGCAGCTAAAACATTCCTTTCCTTTGAAGTTTCAAGGCAAGAAAATGTTGCTCATTCCACCACCCCCGCGCTCCGGGCGCCGGCTTTGGCGAACAATGTTTGACTCAAGGACAAGACATGCTGTGCCTCGGTCACGGCGATAATAACTGCCCTATAGCCTTCCTGCCGTGAACTTCTTGTACAAAATTTCATTCATTGCTGCACTTTCTGATGCGCATGGCATAGTTGTCGCGACGTCTCATGTACAGTATCTGTAGGAGCGCACGTGTGACATTTTTGCACAAGTTCGCCAGCTGACCTCCTTCCTGGGAACTCTCCCGGCTGGCTGCATGTTGATACGCGAGCTTTCATATGGTACGATGCGTGTGGTGTTGTCGTTGCTTGTCCGCGGAAAGAAAAGATGGAAAATACACCCATATTGCGAATAAGTTATTACTTTGGGAGCCTACTGCCAACAGTTACTTATCGTGCGTTATTATAAATCTATAACTCACAGAATCACAGGGTGGGAGGTCCTATTTAAGTATGTGGAATATGTCGAACGCTATTCAGAAATAGAACTTTGAAATCGCGCTTGGTATTAATATCTGCAGCCGCGACGTGACGCTAGTATTAGGACTCAGCCCTCAGCCTTGTATGTCAGTGCCTGGTGCAAGGATACGTGGCCGGAAAGTACAACAGTCAGTCTGTAGGCTTTGATGTCTGTCGATTCAATTGGAAGACCGATGGAAGCGGAAGGAATTAGAGTCGTAAGCTAGGCTTCCAACTCGTACTTTGGTCGACCACAGCCACCCGGTGTACGTACATACAGAAGGGTATCGAGAGTACGTACAAACTTTGAAAGGTATCAACAATTGTCCAATGGTTCCTCAGACGGGGAGAAATCGGATCAGCCCATCCCTCCATCGGCTGTATGCTTACCATTCCCAAGGCTCACATCTTGCCGACACGTTGGGATAAGGCTACCGGAATAAAGCGAGCTGAGAACTCGGTCACAAAAGCTGCACGGCTCTGAAAAGCAAAACGTCGTGAGCAACAACCACGCGGGTACCCGTACGCGTCGTCCTACAAAAGCGAGGATTAGTCGAGGGCTCCAAATAAACCTCGCTGAGAGCAAAGACGGGGAATCGCAGCTAGATTTAAAACTCGTATGTTAGTTAAACTTTTGCGGAACGGCGGTTAGTCCCTGCATATGACTTGCGCTTGCTGAAAATATAATCGGAGCTGGGGTTCGGATTCGGAGAAACAACAAAAGACCCACCGATCATATATCTGTCGGAGCTAATGCGGTAACGAGACACTTCAAGTGCACTTTGTATCGTATTTCTCCAACCTCAGTACCAAGGATAGCTATTGCACCGGTTAGTGATAAGTCATAGGGGTTCATATTCCGAACCTGATTAAAAGTGCGCGGAAACTGCGGCTTTGGCCAAGCAGTCTGACGAGAGACATACAGGCAACGACTCATCGAAGACGGACCGAACGGCACAGTGCAAGGAAGATGTTCCTCCCTGATAACGGTTGCGGAAAAATATGTGACAGAAGGAGAGGCGTTGTACATACCCAAGCAATCAGGTAGCTGCAGGCAGAAGGGTGTCTCGATCTCAACACTTAACGTGGATCGATGGAAACCATGGAACAACAAAAGTAAATAATCGTTCCGCAGCATCGTCACTATCATGCCACGTTGTTTGTCGCAATGGCGAGATAACTTATCAGCGTCCTTGCAGCTTTCCACAAAAGACCACAATCCAATTTAGATGTCCGAGAGGCGGGGCAGTGTATTGTATGTGCTGTTGTGGAATGCTTGTGGGGCTATTTTATCGAATGTTTGACATTGCTCTGCCACAATTAGACGTATGGCCATGGATGTTTCGGGGGCCAGCGTTTGCCTAGCTAGGTTTAATGAATCCACTTTCTCGTCTCGTTTCGCTTCATCCCATCAGACATCATTCCTTTAGTGAGGTACCGCCGCCGCCAACATGATTCGAATAACAAATCAGGCCCGAAACCTCGGAAATCGGCCAACCAATGATTACACACAACTGCACCTCCCTACTCGCACCCACCCTAACAGTGTCGAATCTTCGCTGAATGTTCCATCGGATGACTGCCAGATCCCAGAGGTTTTCCCGTACCTAATTTCACATTCTTTCTCGGTAAACAGGGGGTCGTTTGGGAAACTTCCAACAGTTATGATTCCTATCTAGCGACATATACTCTACGCGCACTCAGCCATTGTGACTCGTTGGGGTACTGATGCATTGGGTAAGTCCATACGAAACCACAGGTAGCCTCCGCGAGTCCAGAACCCACGATGCAGAGAAAAAATCAAGTTATTAGGGTGGCGATTGTTGTGCTGTGTTGTAGGGTTGATAGAATAGTCGGAACTCAAACACGAGTTGTTATTGCGCAGTACAATACTTATCAAACAAACTCACGATATAGAATTGTGCACAGCAAACTGAGTTTGCCACAATCGCGTGATGTCTTACATCGGGAATTGACAATGTGTCGAAGTTTCTAGATTTCCCATCCCTAGGGTTCCTGTGCGACACCATTATACTCAGAATCCCATAAGGGTGCTGTGCCATGTAAGGAGTTGACTGGACCGCCAAAAAAATCTCGACGAAATAAGGCCAGGCTAATAGCAGCCACTCGTTAGCAACGGCCTTTCGTTCCCGATCAACTACATAAAAGGTGCTCCACCACTTTCCGCCGAAGTCTAATAGCCAGGTCCAGACTTCTTCCGCTTGCAACACCCCTCCCCACAGTTATCGACCTGTCCTTGCTACCAAATCATCGAACTTTCGATAAGCCCCGAAGAGGTGACCGGGTTTTCAGGATAATTTACCTACTAATCATTGCAAATCTTCTGGTGATTACAGTTAGTGGGATGTTTTTTTTGACAATCTCTGAGCTCGCGGGCGTAGATCTGCGCACAAACCTACAATTGGCATTTGGACTCCGGTAATCCACTTACAAGGCTGTAACATCGGTATGGGTGAGAGGCGAGGCGAGGCGAGACAAGGCGAGGACGGGTAATCCCAAAATGATTGTAGATCCGTCGAGGCGAGAAGGCGAAAGGATGAGCGGGATCGCCATATATACCCACCGTAGCCGCCCATAGACGAGTGGTTGAGGCCATGCAAACGCTCGACGATGATAGATTTCCAGTGTATGTGCGTTTATGCACGGTGCGTCATTCCCGCCTTGCCTACATGTCGAACCCTTGGATGTCTGCTCTGTCTGCTGTATGATGTTTCTTACCAGCAGATGCCTACATGTGTTCCTAAAGATATCATGCAGTAGTTAGTAAGTACATAGTACTGTAGTTGCAAGGCTGCGTCATTCTACATGCAACTTGCCCTGCGTTGCGTTGCCTTGTCAAAAAAAAAGAAAATGACCTAAGTTCCTCTAAAATAGATTGCATGGGATAAGTGCATCAAAAGACACTGCCAAATGTGGCAAATTACCGGAATCACCAACCTGATCGAGTATTAACTCGCAATTGCTAGAGATCTCGTTGTGTTTCTAACGCGGGGCCGGAATTGCAATAATGTTTCCGACACGAGGAAGCAGAAGTCTGATTTTGAAACAGCCCGCAGGAATCACACGGTATTAAGTTCAAGTCCAATTGGGCTCCTAGGATGATAGTAGCAACTACTACCCCGTCAACTATCAAACATCGTCACCTTTGCATGGACATTTATTGCACGGTGCATTTGTGATGTTGAAGCTTCATTCTTGACGCTGACGAGAACCACTTGGCCTACAGAGAGAGGCAACTGGCGTAACGCAAGAGGAATTTTGGAGGGAAAGCCAAATGGGGCCAGCACCATGGTAGTCGTTCAAAGACTCTGGGAAAGCCACCACGAATAAATAGGTACCGAAGATGAAACGAGCTGCCGATCGACCAGTGCCGGATGGTGCCGCTTTCAACTTGGGTCGTCAACTAGTCCCCAAGAAAAGAAAACCCATCTAGCAACGAACAAATCAATTGACACAACCGCGCTACCAGCGGAGGAAAGAAGGACAATTCGATCGATAGCGTCGTTACCTACGGTAGAATTACAGCTAGTGAAAGCCAGCCCTGAGAAAGTCGAGACACATCCACCCCAGGATTGCGGAACAGAGTGGAAATAGGGCGGGGCAGGTACAAAAGGCGAGACGGAAAAAGTAGGGCGAAAGCAGTTGTTTCCTTCCTCTTCGCCAACAAAAACCAACACAGCAATTGTGTGAGGAGAGCGCGCGCAATTGACAGCGCGAGGGTACATAGATACTGCAAAGGAATGGAGGAATGTACATATTCTTTTGCAGCGCAGTGTGCAGTGTGCAGTTCAGTTCAGTTCAGTTGGAGCCGGGAAGGGTGAAGGTTTGCTTGCTGCTTAGTGGGTCTGAGTGTAGAGACGTAGGGACGTCTGCTCTACGTAGTAGCACCAAGCAAATGGTAGCAACAGTAACAATTGTGACCTTAGTGCTGGTCACAGCAATCCAGGATGTGTGACTACGCTAGCGCCTGATCCTGGCGCTTGTGAGCCAGAGCCCGGCGCTGAGCACATCCCCAACTCCTCCGGGCTGGCTTTCTCCCATATAATACGAACTCCCCTCCTCAAAACATAAATACCGTTCATTGATCCCCACTACCGTTCCGCCTCTTCACCAAATCTGAAACTCTCGTGCCACTCTAACCTTTCGACATCTCTCAGACAGACCACCCATTAATCAACTTGAACCATCCATCCGTCCACAAAGCGAAGGAACTCAAATACATTGCTTTCACTGCTCCAAAGCGCATATTTAAACACTAGTATCGGCTTGAAAGCTCACCCAAACCATCATCAACTCGCTTCTACTCAGCTATAAACATGTACTCTTGTGTAAACCAGCCTCGAGGATGCCGCGGGAGAGTCAACATCCCCGGAGGACGATGCGACAGTTGTCGGGTATGGCTACCTTCTGTTTCTCGATGAGCCTTTCCCCAGGCCCAAAGGGGTTCCCTTCTGACGTTTTCTCGCACCTTTTAGCAACTGAATCTGCGAAAACCTTCTGCCTTTGCGCCTGGTCCCGGTGCAGCCTACCGACGGCCGTCAATAGACTTATCAACTCTCTCCGTCTCTCCACGAGATCTCCGATAGATTCGAGGCCCCCCCGCCATCAGCAACTGGAATAGATCATGCGATTCCTCCTGACTGTTTCCGACGGTTAGCTTGCGGTAATGCGCAATCACTGTTTCACTGTTGCTAGCTCTCTCGATCTACTCTCCTCTCCCCCGCTCAACCGATTACTTCCAAAATCATCGACCTACTCTCATTCGAACATCCACCTACTCCAACGCCTTACGAATAATTATCTCCTCCTCTCCCCTATTAGGTCTTTCGTTTCTCTACGCCTCAATTCTCATGTGTTTTTATCACTATTTCCTTTATTCTCTAGCATGGTTATGGGATCACGGTTATTACGGGTTCTTCCTTTTTTCCTTTGGGTATTTGGGTCAGATCGGTGTCATGCATTTGTGGGCACTCTGTGAGTGAGTACAAGTGGGTACTCGCTTATGCCATTCGGTGTTAAGTTCATTTGCGGCGTTACGTCATTGTTTCTTCCCCCTTGTCCTCCCATGCCTCACCATCATCACCTTCCCGGCTCTCTGGTTCAGCGACTGCATCGACAAGCCTCGACCCCAACACCCGACTAGCGCGCACGATGGTGCCTATTCAATCTGCGACGAGCGAGCGAGGTGAACGAGAGTTGCTAGGACTGGTGCGGGCGGCAAGATTCCGGCTGACGAGGGGAGGGGTAAATGAAAAGGCCCACCGCCAACCAATCAACTCACGAACGAACAAATTGGCACAGAACCTCACGATCGCAACGAAAGCGGCAGTTCGAGCACACATTACCACGTGCATGTTGCTCGCTGCCATTCGTCCACCGCCACCTGCCGACCTGTCGCTCTTCCGAGAAAGCATCGTCAGTTTGCGTTCTTGTCTCGCGTCACCCCCCAGCTGAGAAGGTTTGGTGTGATCATGCATCTTCAGGGGTGCGCAGGAGGGATTGTGTATCTATTACTGCGGCGCTGTCGTTCGTCGGATGTGTTGTATGTATCAGATGATGGTCTCATGATTTATGAAGTGGTTTTCTTTCAACCACTTTTATTTCGTGTATGTACTTTTTTTTCTTTCGGGGCGGACATCTTTCTTTCCCCCACTTTTTCATTTCCAAACCTTCTGCTGTTTCCTCCCCCCCTTATATATATACTTTACTCGCCGTTTCTTGTCTTTACTTTATTTATTCTTATGTATCGTTCCATCGTATAGAACCGGTCGGCGGGGCGTATATGGGGTTTATTTTTTGTTTTTTGCTTTGGGTATTTTTTGCTTTGCTGGTGGGGTTGCGGGGAAACTTTTGGGACATTAGCATAGGCATTTAGCGAAGGAGGGAGGGGGACAATGGGGAATGCGAAACTTTATCTGATTCAAGAAACTTTTTGGCAATTCTGTGATATTATTGCTTCATAGACTATACCACCACCACCCACCCAGCGCACATCGTGAAACTCTCTTTTTAGCTGTGTCGAGCGACGCGGCGCACTTGTGTTCTGTTTGTTCCAATTCCGGCTCCCCCGCCTTCCCCGGACGAGACCCAATGGGACGTGCAGCCCACCTACCTCCCTTTCGCTTTTTTTTTCCTTTTTCCTTTCCTTTTTTTTAAACCTTGCCGCGGTCATGCCCGAAAACATGCTGGGGCGAAGATGTTGCACACACACACACACCTCAACGCTGGGAAAACAGGTGGAGACGGAACGGGGTCGGCGGGCAGGGCGGTGGGTGCGTGGGTTAGGGGATGTGTGGCGGACACGACGGAGGACGTTCGTCGGCATAAAGAAGGTTTTTTGCGAAAGCGACGGAAGCAGCGGAGTAGACACGGCCGGCACCCACTACCCGAGGACAGTTCCGGGGAGGAAAAAAGAAGTGAGGCTCACACGCCCGTTTCGCCGCATGTGGCAGCTTGTTCCCGCGGACACCCCTCGCAGCAGCGCAGATTGCTCCAGGCATCCCACTTATGCCAGGCCATGGCGTTTATTGTCTGCGGCCGCAAATTGTTTAGTCACCCTGGGGGCTGTTTTTTTTTTCGTTTGTTGGCGGCGCAAACCCCCGGAGCCGGGTGCGAGGGTTGCTTGTGTCAGAGGATGGGATGATGTGCGTGTGTGTTGTTCGGATACGCACAAGGCTGGGCCAGATGGGATTTCAGCAGTCATCAACGCACGCACGCACGCACGCACGCCCGGGGGGCTGCGCACAGACACCAGACGCGAGGGAAACGGCGACGGCGAACATCGACCCAAGCACGGACCAGGTTCTGCGCACGTGGCTATCGAACTCTATCTTCCATTCCCGCCTCGCTCCGGGGGTGGTGTTGGGAGAAGCTCCAAAAAGGAAAAATGCCGGGGGGTTCGTATTTCCTCTCTGCCCTACCGTCTTCCCGCTGCAGGAACCAAAAAGTATCCTCCTCTCCCCTACCTTGCTTTTTAGGTGTAACCTCCCATTCTCGGAAAAATAATTATGTGGATGAGGCGAACACTGGGTCCGTTTTCTCGCAAATGTTTTCTTCCGGGCTGCGGTGAGGACAGTCGGGTTTGTAATATCTACTGGGGGGGGACGGCGGGCGGAACCCTATGCAGACAGCAACCCGCCCGGGAGGAAAAGTATCACGTCAGATGCGAGGTACCACCGGAAGTGAACCCTTCGAGGCGGCGGACTGGAAAACCTACCACGAATTCCCCCTTTCGTTCTTGGAAACTTCAGACGGGGAGGGGTGAGGTGTCTGTGGAACATGACACGGCGGCGAGGTTGACTCGACCGAGCTGCAACTTGCATGAGACAGACAGAAAACTGGGAGACAACATGGAAGCTGCATAGACTTTTCGATCCCGCTTCTGTCACCCTTAAGAAGCTGTCTGTCATGCGTGGAAGCCAAGGTGCACATTCTGCACAGAACCCCCCCCCCTGTGGGCCCAACAGAAAAATCTTTAGGCTTTTCCCGTTCACCGAGGTTTTTTCTCGAGCTCCGTCTGTGAATCATGAACTACCACCTCCTCCTCCTGGCCTCGGGGAGTACTGAATGTCCCCCGGACTCGCCGAATGTGCAGAAAGAAAGACGGAATAGGAAACCCATCGAGCGGTCCGACAGCCCCCTATGTACGTGCGGGCCTATTCCTCGCCGGCACACCGGCTGGTGAACCGTATATAAGGTAGTTAGCATGTTTGATCTTCCATGCAAAACACGCCCGCGCCGATCAGAGACAGTAAACGTTCGAAAAAAACGCCAGCCCGATTCCGCCGGTCCACCGCAGACAACCCTAACCTACCCCCGAGAACCACTTTCGACAAAGTACCCACCAATGCCATACACCTGCGCGTAGGTTCCAGCCCCACCTTCCATCTCCAATCCATCCCAATTTGATGACTAAACAGATATAGGAACTATCAGCGCTACGGCTGTTCGAATCTAGTGCTGCTCCCTGGCGACCTCTGTGCTGGTTGTCAGAGGCGGTGCTCCTTCGCAGCTGAGTCGGCCCCTGACCCTGCTACTGCTGTTGCTGTTGCTGTTGCTGTTGCTGGTGCTGCTGCTGTTGCTGCTTCTGGTGGCAGTGGTGGTGATGGGTGCAAACGCAATGTTTCCAGCGCTGTTTGGGGCGACGAATACCTGTGGGGGCCCTTTTGATAGTAGTGTAGCGGGAGCGGGAAGCCTAGTGGCTGGAAACTGCCGTTGGAATCATATATGTACAAGCTGGTCGGTCGCCATAGTGGGTAGTGGTCCTTTAAACACACCCGTTGGATCGAGATTTGGCAGAGAGATCTTGGGAAAAATAAATATTTCCCCGGTTTTTATATATCAACCATGTTGTCGGCCAGTTCGAGCTAGCCAGCCAGCTTGTGAAAATATAGTGTCCTCTTTAAAGTAGGTCACTTTGTATTTCACATTTCTGAGGGTCCTGTTGATATTGTAGATATACTGTCCCACACACCTCCCCCCCAAATGCTGCATGATGTACCTGTCAAATGTAATCTATGGATGGTGTTTAGAGTAAGTCAGTATTAGTGAGCGACGCATGAATGCAGAGATTGGTGAATGTTGTTTACCATTATCACTCGTATCAAACATCGGAAAAACGTTTCTCAATCGTCCGAGATATATCAAAAGCACACCCAACTCTACATCCCCGAATGACGTGTCCATCGATATTTGCAAAGTCGACCCGGATATGGGAGGCGAGGATCTGCCAGATCTCCTGCAGAACCGCCCTCACATCTCTTCCCACATGGCCGCGCAGCAGCGCAGCATTCATATAGTACCCTCCCCCTGGTCATTTCGGTTGTTTCGAGGGGTGAAGCCCGCCATCTTTCCGATCCCAAGGCGAATAATCCGATTCAGATGAAACCGATAAGTAGATTCAACTGCAGGCTCCGCAGATAGTATCATGATCACTTTCCCCCATGCTCTGTCTGTTGTTCGACCTACCGCGGCGCGGGGATGAGCGGAAGGCTAGGCGATAGAGTGGAAATTTCCACGACCCCCCCCAAAAAAGAGGTGCGTTTATACCGTCGAGAAGGAACGACCGTAGCATGTGGTCTAATATTTGGGGGCCTCCGATGCGGTATGCCGAAGGAATTGAGCTGACGAAGGCAGGCAGGCCCACAATTAATATTGGACATACGGGCACGTCGCACACAACCCCCCCCCAATCCTCCCATCCCCCACCTCATTGAGGTTCAGCCCTTTACCACGCATCACCATCTAGCCGAGAGTAATGGCAGATGTAGAGCACTATCTAGCATGTTCGTTGCATGAATAAGGTGTCAATGCACTGGGTATTGTACACTCGGTGTATTGCTCGGATTCCCCACCCGGCCAATCGGACTAGGAAAGCAGAGTGATCCGTACAAGTAGAACATAGTACAGTGGACGAAACGGGGGATTAAACAGCGTCGTGAAGCTGACAGCAATATGTTAACATATCCTCACGTATGGTATGTCTCCTTCCTAACCGAGGATGTGCTGCATTGTTTTAAAACTCAATATCACCCCAAAACCCGCGGCCGCCCTTTTCAAAGGGCGTTGTACCAAATACTCAGCTGAATATCAACTTCCAAAAGAAGCAAATCCCCATGAAGTTGGTGAGGATGGGCTGTGGCCATCTTCATTGTTGAGAGATTTGTAACCAATGGGTAAGAGCGGCGTCGCGTTCAGTGCGCCACCACTATTGAAACTATCGATCGAAATGTAAGGTTTCAGAATAACCGCACATACCGCACATCGTTGTACGCACGGATCTAAGCTGAAGAGCGATTGGTGCCTTTATTATTATCATTTGGCATTGGGGGGGCGCTACTGTGACAGGCTCAATGCAGTCAACGGTGCATATTGCGCAGTGCGTTTCCTAATTCATTCCGGGGACCCTCATCGTGAAGTGTACGCATAGGACTGACTCCCTTGTGAGACAACACCACCATCGGCAGCACAAGGCAGTTTCGCTGCTGTTGTTCCCTTCCAAAAGATCCCGATACTTTTGCGATGTGATACTAGCCCTATCATCCGCATGTCGCCACCCATCTTATGTACAGTACACGAAACATATCCTTTCATATCGTATTCGTTGAGACCTTCTGCGGCAAAATCTTCGGAACAATCTCCCTCAATTCCAGCAAGAAAACAGCGAAGCACCACCCATGGCTTCAGCTGCCGAGGAAAGCTTTACCCCCATCGCTCATAATATTTTTTTTTTACGGATCTCTGTTCCTTTCAGCCACCCGTAGGGATCTTCGCAGAGGAGGATGCCAATTGGCATTGGGGCATGATTATGCATTGTTGATCTTGCCTGAGCTGCTTGCGCAAATTTGTGTTAGCGAACAGTTGTCCACATAAACCCCTAAGTGCGCAAAAATATCGCAATTTGCCGTAGGGATCGAGATAGCGATGCCATTGAGTTTATGGATAGGCCTATGGACGTGAGCTGGTGTATGTAGACGTGAAGTTGCGGCGGCGGCGAAAAGAAAGATAACTAACGCGCGCCTTAGGATAGAGATATTGCCAAGGCAACACGAATGCACGTGCTGTAAACACATACATGCATTAAACGGAATGTGTGAAAGCAAAACGGGCTTGAACTATTTTCCTTCGGGGAAGACACTATGACAAGGTCCCAACAGCATTGATTCACCATTTTCTGATGGGCGAGAAGGCTTGACCGATCCGTGATGGACCAGCTTTCAATGGCAGTTCCAGCTGCCGAACGGGAACTTCCCCTTCTATCTATGGTGTATAGAAGTACAGCTGGCTCTCTTATCTCTTTGTTTTCGCATCTCTATCGGATACAGCTATATCTATCTGGTGTATGTCCTGTTGGGGATCGATCGGAGAACGTACTGGCACTTCTATTATGACCAATTCCTTCCGAACAAAAACCCAGCCAGGAAAAGGTTCTAACATGGATAAGCTATGAAACGCCGATGAGAAAGGTGTTTTCATGATGGACCTAATTACTATACGGCAATTGATATACTCTACAACTCGACGGACGTCCGGACCTGACACGCTGTTTTTTCGTCGACACCCAGGTAGTCACCACACACCAAATATGAAACAAACGCGCACCGTATTGAGCTGACAGCTGGCGTGTATACGCGTATTATCCTCGATTGTCAGCTACAGTGCTCCTTGCGGGAGGGACTGCAGAAACGAAACAGATGTAATGAAACCCATATCCCCCCAATGATATTTCAAGGGTGGGTACCTAGTGGGCTTAATTTTAGGGTCACCGGAGGTGGGACTTATACCGCAGCCAGGTCCGATCATGAAGCCATCAAACAAACTGACACTGGCAATCGACGATGGGTACACTCGAGGGACCGACCTGACCTGACACACTCACTTCCTTCGACATCCGAATGGTCAACAATGCCCACCGCCAAATATGGAACGAAAACGCATTGGATTGACAACTGGCCTGGCGTATCATCCGCAATTTCCCGTCAGTGACGTTCGGGTCAGACACAATGCGTATTGAATAAGCAGCCTATCCCTATCTCTGCCGAGTGACCGACTATGAATAAACGAGACCGGCATGGGGAAAATTAGGTGGAAAGCAGACAAGAGATATAATTAGGGCCTGGGGAGGATAGTGACAGAAAGAGCTGAGGGAAGTATGTGTGGGGGTGTTCAGATGCAGATATAGCGGGGACATAAGGCGGAATATCAACCTGTATATCCAAATGGAGGTTTCAAATGTTAAGGGTAGTTTGTAGTTTGGTGGCCGTGACGGGGAATGTCACATAAACCCACGAGAAAACGGTAGTGTAGGTATGCTGAACGAGACTTGTATTTACGTCACCAGTGCCAATCTGTGTTGTGAAGCCCATCGTTGTTCTCATCGTTGAAATATTTATTGAATTATACATATGGGTTTTAGAGTCAAAGGAATTTATTATAGCTGCGCCACTTCAGTTAGAGAAGGAAAATGATGAGTGAATGAGATCAGGGTTGGGGAAAGGAAAGGAGTGTTGATTCACGAATTAATAGGGCTATGAGCGGGGGTTTTGAGGCTGGTGAGGTATGTGAAGAAGAATGATTTCATTGTCACCAATAATCACTCGATATGATATGGGACCAACTGAGGGCGGTGTACATCTGCACTTGAACTTCAGTGAACCTATCTAGAATGGAAATGATAGTACCACCGGTATGGAAATTGGTTCATGGGTCATCACGTTGGTCTTTATGTAAGGAGATGAACATGGGCGGGGTTCGTAAAGGATCTTTTCATTCCGCTTGTACTGGTACAATCCTCCACGTAGGTGCCTCAAAGTAAAAACGACGACCCAATCCAAACCATTTTGCTTTTCTTTTTCCCCCTGTTACACACCATCAGTTCAGTTCCACCTCTTTCTAGTTATCTCTCATCTGATTCCCACCAATGACCACCACTACAACCACCACGATTACCACTATCCGTCGTGCGTTCGCTTGGTGTTGTATGGTTCTTCGGCAGCTGTTGATTGTAATCATTTGGCAAGGGCAAAAGGAAAAGGAAATGCACCGACACAAACTCCGTAACACCCATCCAACCAACCAGAAACTGGCGCCTAAGTGTATCAAATATAAAGGAAAGGGAACAAACAAGGAGAAAACAAAGGAGACCAATTACTGAGTTGAATGGGAACAAATGTCGTAGTAGGTAGTTCAGTGTTTGGCAACGGGAAAATCATGGGTTGGGGATATTCATGGAACCTGTGTGGGGTTAGAATGTAGAGGAGGAGGTTGCAACTTGACCACCCTCGTCTCATCTCCAAAGAATTTCCGGCGGTACGCTGCAATTCCCTGGGCAACAGTCGCAAAATCCTTTATCCCCTTCTCTTTGAGTTCCATAATTGTTTTGCGTAAGCCGATGCAGTACTCTTCCTTTTCTTCTTCGGTTGTGCCTTCGTTTTCAGCCAACTCGACCAAGATCTCATCGTCTTTTTCACCAAAATCAGCAAATCTAACGGTACGTTCTACAAACACTCTTCCAGCGAGTCTTATAATTGTAATGAAAACTCACCTCCCATTGACAGTTCTCGAAAGTGCTGCCAGTGGCATGTATCATCATTACACACGCCACCATTAACCTCGTATTTGCACATCGCCTTATTAGGGTCAATACGGTTGGAATAAAGTAGGCTTCTGAGACCGCTAGAATTAAATTCATGGAATTTAGGATGGTGGCGGAAAGACTTGAAGATAGCAAGGGGTGAACGATATGGTACAAAAACATTCGGGACAGGTTTAGCCTGCTGGTACAAATGATGAGAGGATAATAGTTAGCCACCAAAAATTCTCTCGACCAAACAAGGAATGGCAAACGGCAAAATCAAACCTTGTCTATCGTTTTGGCAGTTATGGCGATGTACTTCTCCGGTTCAGTAGGCGCTGTTTTAAGATTATTAGTCTCTTCGGGCCGAGGTTCAAGCACTGCAGGGGTAGTTTTCGTGCGCGGCATGCCCAGGATCGTTGGGCTTTGGATCGTATCACCGGCGGAGTTCTCTGGTTTATTATCAGGGGTATCCGGCATACCCTCATCCTCGTCCTCGTCCTCCTCATCCGAAGAGCTCTCTTCGTAGTCTGTCAATTCTTTTTCATCTTCGTCCAACTCTTCCGACGAGCTGTCTTGGTCGACCTCGCTGGCATTGCCCGAGCCCATCTCAACATCTTCTCTGGCTACCACAGCCGCCGGTATAGATGGCTCAGGCTGAACATCAATGTCCATGCCATCAAGTTCAGGCGCAGAAGATGGTGACCAAGGGGCAGCCTTAGCTGATGGAGGTCTATCGGAGGCAGTCTCTTTTTTCCCATCGCTGGTTTGGATAGGCTCTGCCAAGTGGTGGCCATTGATAATGCGAGTTGAGGGTGATGTAACAGGCGCTGAAGCTAGTGGAGTCGTAATAGCGGCAGTCGGTGGTAGTTTCTCACCTGGTTCTTCAGTGACTGTAACAGTGCCTACTAACAAATAAGCAATTTTCTTGCTGTAGTCGAGCATTTATCGTTCAAGTGAGTATATCCCAACCAACACCAGAAGATACAGACATATAAACTTCTACCAACCTTCAGGCAATTTCTCTTGTGCTCTAATCTCAGTTCGCAGTTTTTCGACACCATTCTGGGCGGCGATCTGGACAGAAGTAATGACCTGTTTAGGGCTACCGATTACCTCCAGCTCTTTCGTCAGAGAGCTTTGCAGTTCGTCCATGTCCAGTTCCTCTCGCAACATCTCCTCCTCTTGCCGTCGTATCTCTTCCTCTTGACGCCTAATCCTCTCCCGCTCAGCTTTTAACTTTTCTCTTGCGATCCGTTTCTTCTCCCGGGCGCTCTCAATCTCCTCTAATTGCTTCTTTTTCCGTTCGCGCTCTTCTTGCAACTGTTTAGCAGCCTTCTCTTCCTGTTTTTGCTTTTCTTCGGCTTCCTTTGCAGCGATTCGTTGTTTTTCATCGTGTAAAACCTGAAGTTGTTTGGCTTTGATTTTCTCCACCTCTTTTAACCGCTGTTCATTGCAAACCTGTTCAGCTACTTTGTTTGCAACCTCTTCACGCTCGTTTCCCGGATGGGTGACAGACAGCGTTTGTTTGGCCTTTGTTAATTTTGCTGGGGAAGAAGTCCCATCTGCAACTGTTTTACTTGCCCTGTTTTGCATTGGAGGAACAGTGGGACCAGCTCCAACAGAAGGTGTTGCAACCGGCGTCGGCATGCCTGATTGTGCAGCTTTTGTGGTTTTCTTTTTCTGCTGCGCAGCCATAATCTGCTCCTTCAGGTGTTGGATTTCAGCCTCTTTCTTGCGAAGCGCGTCGGCGCCGTTTGGTGCAAGTCCACCTGAGGAGGCCGTCTGGACACGTCTAAGAGCATGATTCAACCCACCAGCACTGACGCCTGGGGTTCCTAAAGGAGATCCTTCGGCAGATTTACGGTCTTCCTGTACTTCCTGTGGTTGCTGTCCGGAATCACTATCTTCATCCTCATCCTCAGAAACCTCAATGATCAGACAATTCGAACGTTGAGCGCCGAACTTCCGTCTGATGGGGTTGGATTCCGAATAAAGATCTGCCGCCATTGGTCGTTTGCGACGTACTACGTTAGACCGATCCGGATGAGATACTCCGTTAGAATCGCTGGGGTTGGTAGGCGTGGCACCAGTAGACATAGGCCGGGTAGGCACAATAACAGCCGGAGCATCTTTCATTACAGTATCGGCATCCCCAGACCCTATAGTATGTGGGGTCTCCTCAGCATGACCAAGCAAAAGTCCCGGAATTTTTGTTGCTGCTTGTGGGACAGGTGGTGCTGACACAATAGGTTGGGGGTGAGCCTTGACGACAGCCGCATTCACAGGCGTACTCGAGATGGGCGTCGGAGGTATGCCAGGTGAAGCCGCCTTCTTAAGGTTCAAAGATTCTATCTTTTTCTGGAAGGCTTCCCTTGCTGCTTGCACTTCCACGGATCTCCGCTGGCGTTCCTCCTCTTCTTTTGCAGCTTCTCGTTGACGTACCATTTCAGCCGCCTTAGCCTCTGCTTCCCTCCTTTCTTTGTCTCGTTGTTCTCTCTCCAACTGTCTTCGAATCATTTGAGCTTGTTTGTCAATATCACTTTTATCCGATGGGAGAGTGGGCTTGATAACTTCCTTGGGCGGCACGCTATGGCCTGGTCCCTTGGAAAGTGTTGGAGATGGAGTGTTGCTGCTCGGGATGGGTATGTCAATTGCAGCAAATAGTTTCCTGAGATGATTTGGGTCAACTCCCGTTTCTTGAATCACGTCATTAAACTGCACGTTGCATTGACGCATGTCCAAGATGGCCTTCTGAGCCTCTCGGCGGAGCGGCGACGGTACTGCACGAGTCACCCCAGAGTCGTATCCATTGGCAGGCTTGGTAGAGCCCACAGTGTGATATAACTGGGATGGACCGTGCTTAGGAACTGGTGCAGAAGAGCGTGAAAATCCTGAGAATCGTATTGTTAGAAAACATACTATTTGAACAATGGCATGGGATAGGCTCGCAAGAACTGCCTTCCCGAGAAATCAAATCACTGACCTCTGCTTTTATCAGCACCCATACCTTTGGGCTGGCTTGGGGGGTCGAAATTCTTGTCTGTAACACCGATTCTGTCATTTCTCGCCGAGTGTATACTAGGCGGACCGCTTCTATTCGGTTGCGGCGGGCCTTGAGAACGTGGCGGCCCAGGGGGTTTTCCACGATGTCGTTGGTGCCTGTAAGTCCCATACCGTTTCGTATTAGTAGGTGGACTCATTACATGTGTACGGCGAAGGGCTAGATGGGAACCTAAGGATCCCAGGTTGTCCCGAGCAGTGCGAGGAATACCAATTGTTAGGAGGTTCGAGTGTAGGCGGACGATCGACTGTGGCGCGGAGCTCTACCGTATCGCAAAATAATGAGCAACCTGTGATAGAGAAACCAGCGATGCGACGTCAAAGGGGTTCGTAAGGGGGCTACCTGCCTTCATCACCAGACAAGATTGGACTGCTGCTAGAGACACTGTCACGGTTTGCACTTTGAGGCTCTGATAGTTCGCCTTCCTCAAGGCTGTCGGACGCTGCATCAATATGCTGAACGTCCATTTTGGCCGATGGTTTGTGGAGAGTTGTAGGGCCGGTGGGCGATTGTTGAGACGGAATGGTCGAACGCCTAGCCGTAGTGTCGGATGAGGGTGTTGGCACGTCGGTCGCTGTACTCGTACTTCCCTGCACGGTAGCAGGAGGAGCTTTCGGTGGCACGAAGTTATAGACTCCAAATGCCGGTGTCGGTGGGTAGCTGCTCATTGTAAGGTGACAGTGATAATGATAGTGACAAGTGACAACTTGATTAAACTAAAGGGAGATCAAGAAAGTAATAGACGCAGATATGTACTAGTTCGCGGAAAAAGAAATGCGCACTCCGCTCTGTTTTTAGCACAGTTAGTATGGAGGATGATGGTTGGATATCCTCGTCTCGCTCTTTTAGATTCCTCTTGCTCTTGAATGTTTTCTCTGTTTGTTTTTCTGTAGATACTGCACTGCACTGTACCGTACAGACAGCAGGTAGTAAAGTAGAGATCCGATGAATGGCGACGAGGGTCAGTTAACTGCTGAGCAAGAGGGAGAGCAAAGAACGACTTTCGGCTATAGGAATGCGGCTTAATATGACTGCATTGGGCAACTGGCCGCAAGAGGAAAGTTTAACAGCCGCTAAAAACATTGAGGCGACAAAATGATACGTCACGTAGAGCTTGAGCAACGGTTGCCAGTGGATCCATGCTTTGTTTGTTTACATGTGAGCATTTATCCTATCGGAACCTCTGAATCGAAAAGCGGCTCCCCAGATCAATCACTCTTGCACCTGCCTCGCTCAACCTCTACTCTACCTCATCCTCCTTTTCTACCATCGCAATCAGGTCACTCGTCCTTTTCTTCTTTTGCTGTTATACGATCCCTCATTCACTTCTTGTGACTGCTTCATTACTTCTTGCGCTCGCTTGCTCGCTTTGTGTGTTGGACTTGTGTGTATGCTTCGATCCTCGTCTTCGTGCGCTTTTGATTGCTCAAGTTTAGCTTCAAATATCAATATCCATCGTCACCGCCCACTAACATCACGCCTGCCTGGACTGCCATGTCCGGACAGTCGCCTTCAACTCCCCCAAGGAGGAATCTGCCATGGCAGCAACGAAGGCCGGTTTCCTCAACGTTTAGGAAATCGTCATCTTCACCGTCTGGACTCACCCAGTCTCAACCTCCTTCAGGCCTCGCTCAATCTCCCCCGCCTCCACCCACCACCCAGAACCATGAGCGATCTTCTTCTCCAATAGCACCTCCCAGAGGTCAGCGATTATCCGTATCTTCACTCACTCAGAACTTTTCCACACCACTTGCAGTTCCACTGCCATTGCCGGTGGTACGACACAACCGTAGCAGCTCTAATACGAAGGGAACATTTGCACCCCAGTTCATCAAGGAACAGCAGGAGAGGCGGAATAGTGTCTCGTCGTTAGGGAAAGGGATTGCGGGAGAAAGCAGCGACTTTTCTGGAAGAAGATGGGTGTGGGTGAAAGACCAAGAAAAGGCTTTCGTGAAAGGTGAAGTTCTGGAAGACCAAGATGGAATGTTAACAATTCGATGCGAAGATGGTTCGGTATGTTGAGCAAACTTGAAGGGAAGGAATGGTAACAACTAAACAAATTTCCTATAGGAGCACATATATCACCAGGACAATGTAGACAAAGTCAATCCCGCGAAGTTTGACAAAGCGGATGATATGGCGGAGTTGACGCATCTAAACGAAGCTTCGGTTGTGCACAATCTTCACTTGCGTTACGAGGCAGACTTGATATATGTTCGTAATCCTCTACTGCTATATTTAGTATCCGACTAATTTACGACATAGACCTATTCGGGATTATTCTTGGTTGCAGTGAATCCATATTGCTTGTTACCGATATACAGCAATGAGTACATCGCTCTGTACAAGAACCGGTTACGGGAGGATACAAAACCGCACATATTTGCTGTGACGGACCTGGCATTCCGGAACATGTTGGATGAGAAAGAAAACCAAAGTATTTTGGTAACGTTAGTTTTTCCATTTGAAAGATTTGGTCACAGCGATATTAATGCATGAGTAGGGGAGAGTCGGGTGCTGGTAAAACTGAGAATACCAAAAAGGTCATACAATACCTTGCTGCGGTAGCAATTGACAACAGCTCTTCAAAGCAACTTGGAACGCTGGAAAATCAAATCCTCCAAGCAAATCCTATACTCGAAGCATTTGGCAATGCCCAGACCTTACGCAACAATAACTCTTCCCGATTCGGAAAGTTTATCCGCATCGAATTCACTAGGTCGGGTCAGATAGCAGGTGCCTTTATCGACTGGTATCTTCTCGAAAAAAGTAGAGTTGTTAGACAGAACAGGGATGAGAGGAATTATCATGTCTTCTACCAACTTTTACGAGGTGCGAGTCGTCAGATGCGGGAGATGTTTTTGCTCGGAGAAGGCGGCACCGAAAGCTGGGACTATACAAAGGATAGTAACAATTCCATCGCGGGAGTGAACGATCTGGACGAATTCAGGGCTCTTATGGAAGCTTTCCACGTTATGGGGTTCACTCAGGATGAACAAGTCGCTATTCTCAGCATAATTGCTGCTGTACTGCATATTGGAAATCTCGAGGTAGTTCCAGAGCGACGTGGAAGCGAGGATGCTCGTCTACCCAATATGGCACAAGCCGAGCGCATTTGCCATGTCCTAGGAATACCGGTTGATGCTTTTGCAAAAGGTCTTTTGAAACCAAGAGTAAAAGCCGGAAGAGAATGGATCAATCAATCCCGAACCGCAGAACAAGTAAAGCACAGTCTGGATTCCCTGGCGAAAAGCCTGTACGAACGAGGCTTTGGTAGACTTGTGGAGATGGTCAACGGGAAACTTGACACTAAAGGCGAGGGTGAAGGCTTCATTGGCGTCTTGGATATCGCGGGGTTCGAAATTTTTGAGGTATTCATTTACCGTCTTTTATCAAGGTGCAGATTTGCTGATAGTCCCCATCATTATAGTCAAATAGCTTTGAACAGCTCTGCATCAATTACACAAACGAAAAGTTGCAACAATTTTTCAACCACCATATGTTTGTTCTGGAGCAAGAAGAGTATGCCCGCGAGAGAATTGAGTGGAAGTTCATCGATTTTGGCCATGATTTGCAACCCACCATTGACTTAATTGAGTTACCAAATGTACGTCTCCGCATTGGCATGTTTTAGTCTTCATGGCATTTACTGACAACTTTCTTCTAGCCTATTGGTATATTCTCTTGTCTCGATGAAGACTGTGTTATGCCAAAAGCAACCGATAAATCCTTCACTGAAAAGCTCCATTCATTATGGGATAACAGAACTACTAAATACAAACGTTCTCTTCTCAATCAAGGTTTTATGCTCACTCATTATGCGGCAGAGGTTGAGTACAGCACCGAAGGTTGGCTCGAAAAGAACAAAGACCCCCTTAATGACAATATTACTCGGCTACTTGCTGCATCCCACGACAATTATATTGCTTCACTTTTTGCCGATTACTCGGAGGACGCGGGTGAGCTTTCCGGTGCTCCCAAAAGCAGGGTGAAAAAGGGTCTCTTCCGAACTGTTGCACAACGACATAAGGAACAGCTGTCGAGTTTAATGACACAGTTGAACTCGACACATCCTCACTTCGTGCGATGTATCATTCCAAATCATCAGAAGCGTCCTAAGAGGCTGCATCCACCTTTGGTTTTAGATCAGCTTCGATGCAATGGTGTTCTAGAGGGTATTCGTATTGCCAGAACTGGGTTCCCCAACAGATTACCATTTGCGGAATTCAGACAGCGGTACGAGGTTTTATCCAACAAAATGCCTAAGGGGTATCTAGAGGGACAAAAAGCGTGTCAGATTCTGCTTCATCATATCGACCTTGATCCTTCTCTTTATCGAGTTGGGTTGACTAAAGTGTTCTTCCGAGCCGGTGTTTTGGCAGAACTGGAAGAGCAGAGAGATGCCCTTGTTCGGGAAATTGTGACTCGTTTCCAGAGCCATATCAGAGGCTACTTACAAAGAAGGGTGGTGAAGAAACTTCTATATAGATCTGAGGCGAACTTGATTCTCCAACGGAATCTTCGTGTCTACCTTGAACTCTGTGAAAACCCGTGGTGGAAGTTGTTCATGCGAATGAAGCCGCTATTAGGAACCACTCAGTCCTCTGGAGAGGTCAAGAAGAGGGACGAGATGATCCAAAAGCTGGAGGCTCAGATGCAAACAGAGGCTGAGAGTCGGCAGAAATTGGAAGAGGAGCGTCGAAAGGCTGATTCGGATTTGCAAAAGGTCCGGAAGACTCTTGAAAGTGAAAGAGCCCTGGCTCTCGACAAAGAAGAAATCTTCCTTAGGCTGCAGCAACGTGAAGCTGATCTGACCGAGAAGCTGGCTGGAGCGCTGGATGATCAAGATGCCCTCGAAGACCAAATCGATGAACTTATGATTGCAAAGCGAAAAACCGAAGAACAAGCCGAACTTTGGAGGAAAGAGTTAGAACAGGCAGGAGACCTCATCGCAAAGTTGGAGGAAGAAAAGCAGGATTTAAGTGTTCGCCTTGAGTCTATTGAGCGCCAGCTGGCCGCTGCCGAGACTGCACGGACACAAAGAACCGATGCCGAAGACAAGTTGGAGCAAGAAATTGAGCTCCTAAGGAGCCACATGTCACTGAAGGAGAAGAAATTGAATGAGCTAGAAGAAGCTCTCATGGAATCAGACCAGAAACTTGACGAACATCTTTCCCAGGCGGTAGGTTGTCTTGGTAGAATCATTGCTGGAACAGCGCACTAATTTTTCTTAGGATCGAGACCTTAGAGAAGGCCGGCAACAGATTAAGGATCTTGTCGAAGAGAATAGACAGCTTCGCGACCAGCTCTCTGATCTATCAGCGACATCTACAAGCTACGAAGATCTTGTCCGTAGGAAAGAGAGTGAACTATCTTTGCTACACACGGATCTCAAAAAAATGGACCTAGACCGCAAAGTTCTAGAGGATGAGCGCAAGAAATTGACCACAAAGCATGACGAAGTCTTTGGTCGTCTTCGGGGTCTTCAGTCTGAGATCGAGACTTTGAGGACGGAAAAGGCTCGGCTGGAAAAAGAGGCCGCTGATGCCTATCGACTTCTGGAGAGCAAGATTTCTGAAGAGATGGAATCTGGTAAAGGTCGACGACTTCTAGACGAGCAAATCAAGGAACTAAAATCGGAACTTGCGTCGGTACAAGCGGAGCTCACCAAAGAACGCAAATCTCGAGATGACACCGCCATGACCAATGAAAACAAATACAATAGCCTGAAGCGAGAGAACGAGTCGCTCATTATGACCAAAGAGACCATCGAAAAGGAACTTTACAGTCAGCAAGATACTCTCCGCCGTGCCTTGGAAGCACGTTCTCAGTCTGAAAAGGAGAAACGCAATCTTCAAATAGAAACAAAGTCCCTTCGTGATCGAATTTCTGAGGTGGAAGTTGCTAGAGCCAAGGCCCAGGCAGAAATCGAACGGAGTATGTCTCGACAAGCGAAAGAAAAGGAAGCAAGGATGGATAAAGATCTTCGAGCCAAGGAAGGTGCACTAGCTCAATCGGAGTCAGAACGCCTGAGACTTGTTGCAGAGAATGCTCGGCTTGCAAGAGTCGTGGACGAACACGAAGCAGCCCGTCAACATTACGAAAATACTCGTCGAAGAACAGAACAGGAGATTACCGGGGTCAAGAACCGGCTTTTGGCATCAGAGAATGATAATCGCGCGCTCCAGAACAAGATACAGCAAAAGAATCTTGAGATCAGCAAGGCCAATGCTAAAGCAAGCGAGCAATACCGTGATAAGATTGTCGCTTTGACCGCAGAAAAGACAAAGGCCGACAACGAAAACAACCGACTCCGAAAACAGCTTGAAGATGCCCAAATTGAGATAAGAGGCCTCGAGAAGCAGAAGGAGAAGCTTACTTTGAACCTTGAAGACCTGAATCACGAAGTTTCTCGTGAGCACAAGACAACCCGCAATGCAGAGAAAACGACCTCCCAACTTCAGCTACAGTTAGCAGAGGCCAACAGAAATCTTGAGATGGAACGACAGTTGAAGTCACAGGTCCAGGCGAACGCCAAGCAGATCCAAAGCACTCTTGCATCCACCAATGCCGAGCTTGAAGAATGTCACCATCAGTTGTTGGTTTTGCAGAAAGTGTTCGACCCTGAAGGCCAACAACCGCCCTCCTGGGAATCTGGACGCCGTAGTGTAACTCATTCAGTGGATTTGGCAATGAAACTCGAAGAAACTAATCAAGCCTTACGTGTCTCGAATGAAAGGCGGACGCGCGCTGAAAAGGAGCTCACGGAGTTGAGGAAACGCCATCAGGATGAGTTACAGGAGATGGATACTATGCATTCGTCTTCCAAGAGGGCTCTCCTTGAAGAGCTGAATCAGAATGGTGTGCCCACCTCCGATTCTCCGAAACCATACCGCACGCCTCTCAGGCAGAGCAATTTCTCAAACCACTCGACACCTACACGACGTAACTTCACATCTGCTACTGACGATACCCTGGATTCCGCCCAATCTGACAGAACCTTGGACACAATGGCCTTCCGGAAACGCGTGGATCTTGCCAGCGAACTTGAGGAGGTTCAGAACCAGCTTCAACTTTCTGAAATGCGGAATAAGCACCTGCAAGCACAGATCGACAGAGCCACCGAAAAGGTCGTACGCTTTGACGAGAACCCTGCCGCACGACGAGCCGTGAAGCTGGAAAAGGAAAACAATCGCCTGCACGATCTTCTCGACGATTCCGATCAAAGAAATTCGGCATTGGAGGCATCAATGCAATCAATAGAACTGTCATTGAAAGATATCCAAGCCAAGACACATGAGGAGTTGTATGACTACATTAGCCAACAAGATCAAGCACGCAAGAACATTGTTACTGTCCATCACGAGGCTTTGAATGATCTGTCTTGGGCTAAGGAGCAATTCGACAAACTAAAAGCTGCTAAGATGAGCCTTGAGAACGACCTGCGCGAAACGCAGATTGAACTGGACGAAGCACTCTCGATGCAGCAACAGGACAAAGTCAGCCGTTCTCAATTACTGAATGAATTCGCTGATCTCCAAATCCGTCTTGATGCGGAGAGCTCCAAGGTAGCAGATCTTACCGCTAGTATGAATCTCTACAAGGCCCGAAGCGAAGAATACTTTAGCAAACTAGAGCAAGCCGAAATTTCGGTGCTTAAGTCCTCGAGATCAGAAGCATTTACTAGGAGCCAGGCCCGTGAGGCCGAGGAAACGACTGCGGCGGTGATGGCCGAAAGAAAGAAGATGGAGTCGCTTGTGGAGGATTTGCAGAGACAGAACCAGCATTATGAGGAGAAGGTATCTTTTTTTTTACGCTGACGCCAGATGTTTGTCCTGTCTAACGTTTGATAGATTGAGGATCTTTCCGCAGACTTGTCATCAGCCTTGCAAGCGAAGAAGAGGCTTCATAATGAACTTGAAGACTACCGCAATAGGCGAGCAGCAGATCTTGAGGATAAGGAATCTTCAATGGAACAAACTCGCAAGAAGTACCAGACGGAGCTGTCGACGCTCACAGGAGAGCTGGAGATCGAAAGAGAAAACTTGGTGCAGTCGCGGGCTGAGAACAGACGTCTCCGGGAAGAAGTCGAAGACCTCCGTGCCAAGTGGGATGACGAAGTTCTCAACAGCTCTACTTGGGCAAAGGAGAAATCTCGTCTCGAGATCAAACTTCAAGATCTCACCCAGTCTCATGATGATGCCGTGGCTGCGCACAACGAAGTTCAAAGTCGCGTCGTTTCCTTGCTTGCTCAAGTCCGCAGCCTGCGGGCGAACGTCGATGATGTTGTCGCCGATCGTGATCTTTTACAGAAGGAGAAGCGGAGTCTCGAACAGCGTCTCGCGGAGGCATCTCAACGACTGGAGGATCTTGCTAACGGCGAGAGCCCTGCCATGAGGAACGCAGCCGGCATGGATAGGGAGTTGCTCGATCTCAAGGGTTCATTAGCTCAACAGGAGGACCTTGCGTCTGCGGCTATGGAGAAGATGCGCAGAGCAGAGGCACTGGCCTCAGAAACCCAACGAGATATTGCAGCGGAGAGAGAGTCGAATGTTGCTCTTCACAAGGAAAAGGCACAGTTAGAAAAGCAGGTTAAGGATTTGCAATTGAAGTTGGTTGACCTGGAGACGAAGAGCTATTCGAGCACTTCGCATGATATCCGATTCTTGCACGGACGTGTCCAAGAGGTTAGTCCATAACATTCAATATACGAAGATTGCAATTGCTAACCTCGGCTCCAATAGCTGGAAAATCAACTCGAAGAGCACGAAAAAGTCAAATCTCAATCTGAACGCTCTGTTCGCAATGTTGACCGCACAGTTCGTGACCTTCAAACCCAGATTGAACGCCGAGACAAAGTCAATTCGCAACTCGAGGAAGAAATAACTAAAGGCAAGGACAAGCTTGAGCGGATGCTAAAAGCAATTGAGGAATTGCAGGCATCGGACTCTGAGCATCAGTTGACTGCTAGAAGAGCGGAGCGGGAAGCAAGAGAGGAACGAGAGAAGAGTTTGAGACTGGAGCGTGAGTTGGAGGGATGGAAGGGCCTGAGGTTAGACAGGAACCATGGGAGTCGTGCTGGTACGCTGGCAGCCCTAAGTGAGATTGGTGAAGAGCCGGAGAGGGTTAGGGGAAACAAGAGGCACTCGGTCAACTTCTTATGAGCAATGATACCCAGCATGGAGGTTTTAGCATTGTTTTCTGATTCTGCTGTTATGAATTATGGATTACGGGAGGGGTTGGATAATGGTTTTTGGAAAAGCCCAGCCCCTTCAGAGGTGTAGATATTTCGATGAGGTTGTTATGGTTCTTCTTGGGTGGGGTTTATCAAGTAGGGAGTAGGATAGCGGAGTTAGAGCGTTGCATTTGTTTTATTTTGTTATTTCAAGTAACCGTAATATGCTATGTAGACATGAGTGAACGCTCATCATGATTTTGCTCTCGTCACTGTCCCAGTAGATTACAGCTCCTAGGATGCGTGAATATATCCGTGTACAGTAGCGTACAGTCCGATTTCTGTATTCCGTACCTTTCGCTCCTATCCGATGGTCTCACCATTGGAGCGCATAGCACGTCTAAACACAGCTACGCACTCGGTGGGGTTCAGAGTACCAGAGAAAATACTTGCTACCAATTAGTTTTTCAGTTCGGGCTACTGCTTATATGATATAAGGTATGCCTCTGCGGAGTTAAGTCGTTCTCTTGATTTGTGAATTAAAGAGACGAATGCGCAGACCACAACTCATGATTTATTGATAGATACGGTGTGGTATGCTGCAGCCCCCAATGCGCAGCCTGAGGCTTGCGGCTGAACTCTTGTAGGTGTGATACTTCTTCTAAATCGATCCATTTGTGTCTCTGGGTTGTGTCCATTGGGTCGTTAGGAACTTCTTGATCTTTCGATGAAGACATTGCAGCAGCAGTTTCAAGTAGACAGTGGCAAAGTATCGTCGGTATGTCAACAACATGCAAGATATCCTCCCAAAGTTTCATGCTACTTCATCTAACACTCTGTTGCACCCAGATATCTGCTATTTAGTACCAAGGTATCTTTCTACGGTGCGATCGAAGTTGGATCGCCCTCTCTAATTAGAGTACCGGGCGCTGCTGTCAATTATCTTCAATAACCAATCACACTCAATAATCCAAGGCACTTACTCGTTCTCTGCGTCCTACTAGCACTTTCGTCACCCCACCTCCACCACCTCCTCCCCTCTCCCATCGTCGCCTCATCCTACACGTTACACCCAGTCGCCCAAGGCTGGGACTTTATATAGCATATCTTACGCTTTCTCGGCCGCCATTATCGTCGATCGACATCCACCTTTGTCAGTAAGCTACTAAGTAGTTGTGCTGCTTTAGTGTGATGACAGACCCCTACCAGCAGAGGGCTCGTGCTTATTCCGGGAATACCCACTCAGCTTCTGGGTCTTACTCTCGCAACCACCAACCTCAACTCGGTTCTCTTCTGACCCGAACCCTTAGTTTCGATAACGGTGACGATGCTGAATATTTCGACGGCGGAACTGGTGTAGCAAGAAGACAGAGCGTGCAAGCCTCCGACGAGCAGTACTACGACCCCTACGGCTCTCAGCAGCAACTACCACCACAACCCCCATCAGTGGACCGACGAGGCTCTCTTCCACCAATTTCCACGATGGATGACAGAACACCAAGTCCGGCGGGCGGTTTTTTCGCAGTTACCCCAGGCGGGAACGGGAACCCCGCTTACAACCCGCCCTATTCCCCTGTCTATGCTCCTCCCCATGATGCGTCTGGACCCCCATACCCATCAACCTCAAGCTATAATGGCGCATCAACTCCTGGCGGACACCAGCCCTACAACCCGGCCGCGTACCATCCTCAGCGACACGCAACGACCGGTGCGAACTCAGTCTATACCGCGCCCGAGTACAGGCCACAAAGACATGCGTCTACCGCTGCGGCAGGATCCTATGATCCAAGTGTCTATGGTAACACCGCGCCATATCCAACATCGTCGTATAGGACGCCCGTTCCAGCGCGACCGCCGCTGCAGATGCCAGGTGGATCGCGATTTGTCGGGTATCCGCAGTATCCAAATCGTCAGCAGTTGACGGGCGTAAATTCATATATGATGAGCCCATCGCAACCATATTCCCCCGGCCTTCCCCCGGTCTTGTCACAATCTGCGCCGCCGCAAAATGGCTATCAGCCGCCCCCACCGCCTCCACCTCCTCACCCTCCAGGGTCCCCAGCATTCGCGTCAACGCCATTTTCGTCCAACCACTCTTCTACATTGTCTTACAGCTCCTCACAGAGAACATATCATAGTGGTCGCCCAGAGACGCATTACAATTCGGGGTCGGAAAGTGATATCTCTCCGCCAGCTGAACCTGACGCACCGCACTATCCACTTCCTAGTCCTCCGAAACAATTCCAGGATGCTCGATATGGCGACTACTCGTCACAACCACTGCCTTCACCACCGTTAGCCGCCCAACCTTCGCGACAGCTTAGCCAGTCTCGGCCTCTACCCCAGGTCCCTAATGGGAGTCAGGATCAAGAAATGGACCTCTACGAGGATATTGAGTCGTCGTTGAATGTTATGGGTTCCGGTGGCCTCCACGATGATAGCGATTCGTTGGACCGTTTTGATGAGCGGAATGGCGCAAATGGGAATCACCTTGATCCTCGAATTGGCAGTGTGTATGATTGCTATTCGAACGATAGCGATGCTGAAGCTGCGGCGGGATTGGAGATGATGCGGCATGATGAGCAACTGGCGGTCGAGAAGGATAAACGGGACAGCATGAATTCATTATCTCATCCTCCACCAAAGGACCAAGATGATGATTTGGACTATGATTTACATGGCGTGGATATTGGTATGATTGGCGGCGGAGGATATTTTGGAGCATTTGGTGGTCAAGAGGATAATTCTCTACCACCTCTACCTTCAACAACGGATACTGGTTTTAGAAGGGCGGACAGTGGTGGGAGCTTGGCCCAGAGGATACAACAACAGCAGCAACAGGGAGGGTATGGTCTTCCCGATGAGGTTGATGTACATCCATTCCCGGAGTTTGAGAGCACGGCAAGAGTAGATACGTGGGGTACTGGTGGGTTTGTGGAATCATCACAAACCAAAGCCAAGCGCATGTCATTCGATGAAGACGACGAGCACCTCGAGCATTCCGAGAGCCCTGCCAAACGATCGGACTCGGACTCGGATGATTTCCCAGAGCTTTTCTATCATCCTGAACCTTCTCCTCTGAACTCTAGACCCCTTCCAAGTCCGCCCGCTTATAGCGACTATATTCCCGAATTACGCCCCGCGGGCAGCGCTCCACCGCCAATATATGAGAGTCAGCAGGTATATGGCTCGCAACCACAGTCTGCTGGGACTTATTCCACGCCATCAACTCCGGCAATGTACAACCAAGCAGGAATGAGCAGTCAAACGTCATATATTCCTCGAACAGCAAGCTTGGCCAGTTATCCTAGTGCACCGTCAACCATACCACCGGTCAGATCAAAGACGGATGGAAGGGCACATCCGAAACCGAATAGGACTTCGATGATCGTCATTCCTGGGGGCGTTCCCGAATCGGAATTGCCGCCCGGAATAACTCCGAATGATTTACCGGCAATACCATTGACGAGGAAGTTTGATCCAAAGAAGCTGAGCACTCGCGATTTCAGGCGATGCTCGGCGCCATGGGCACTCAGTGGAATATCAGCTTGGTTGAAGGAAATCACAGAGGGAGAGCAAGATCTCAAGGAAGCTTTAGTGGCAGATGCTGTTGCGGCACTATTTACACATTACGTGCCGACAATGAATGTAGCTGATGCAGAAACTCTTGCGGCAAGGATTGTATCTGGGATGTTAAAGGAGAAGAACCTCATCAAGGAGGAGGAGTGGGTGAAGTTTGGTCCGGGAGAGGTTTGTGGTGTCATCTATCAGATCACCGGTAACGGATGTTATGCGCCCCGACTTCATGAACTCGACTCGCCGGGACGATGCTACGCTTATCACTGCCTCAGGACGCTCCGGAAATTTTCTTTGCCTCAAGGCGGCATCGAACCGAAACAGGCAAAAGAGGACTGGGCCACGTTTTGGAAGATTAAGAAAGAGGATATCTCAGACGTCAAAAAGAAGGAGATCGAGCGCCAGAACAATTTGCACGAGATTGTACAGACGGAAGAAGAGTTTATGGACCATATGAACGTGCTGAAGGTTGTCTATCGGGACCAAATTGTCCATTCCAACAACCCCCCGATTATAAAGCCCAACCGCCTTGATAATTTTGTGAGAGACGTCTTTGGGAAGGCAGAGGCGGTGAGAAAAGTTTCGGAGGAACATCTGCTGCCGCAGTTGAAATTCAGACAGAGAGAACAAGGACCGTGGATTGTTGGCTTCAGCGACATCTTTAGAGAGTGGATACGGAAGGCGAAGGTAGCTTATCTCGACTATGCTGCTGCGTTCCCCAGGGCAGATATGCTCGTGAGAAGAGAGGCGGATCGGAATATACTCTTCAGACAATTTTTGGAGAGTTGTCGCCAGGATCCCCGAGCAAGACGTCTGGATTGGGTCACTTTTCTGAAAGGGCCAATCACTCGACTTCAGCGTTACTCTTTACTTCTTACGACTGTTCTGAAGCATACAACTACAGAAACGGAGGAGAAGCATAACCTTGAGCGCGCCATTGAGGAGATCAAAGCTGTTACCTTGGACTGCGATTCACGAGTCGATGAAATGTCGAAACGGGTACAACTTTATGAGCTGGGGCAAAAGCTGATGATGAGACAATGGCCAGTTGATTTACGGCTCGAGGAGAAGGGCAGAGAGTTGATTTTCAAAGGAGATCTCCAAAGAACTGGAAGTAACCGCTTTACGTGGTTGGAGACTCATTGCATCTTGTTCGATCACTACCTTGTCCTAGCAAAGACCATGATGCAGAAAGAAGTTGCTGGAGGTGCAAAACACGAACGCTATGATGTCTCTAGGATGCCAATTCCTATGGATCTGTTGGTACTGGAAAGCACAAACGATGATCCTGTAATTCGGGGTGCTGCAAACAGACTTGGTATTGCTGGCCCTGCAGCGGCTGCAAACAACAAAACGGGGCGTAATTACTCGTCAGGTGCCACTCCAACTTTGCAACATCCCAATACCGGCCTCAGTACGAGTAGCACTGCTACTGCTCCCGGGCGACTTGTCACTGCTCTTCCGGATCAAAACTCAAAAGACGACAAGATCCTGTACCCCTTCAGAATCAAGCATCTCGGTAACCCAGCGAGAGTACAAAAGACGGAAGACAACACTTACATACTTTATGCACCCTCTGCTGCCAACCGCAAAGACTGGTGCGACAAGATCATCTTAGCTAAGGAGAGACATGCGGCAAGCCTATACGCCCAGAACGCGGAGCCGTTCCGAATCAATGTTATGGCAGATGCAGCATTTGGATACGAAAGTACCGCCGCGGCGGCTGCAAACCCAATCCGAATTAGAGACACACCGTTGGACCGCGCCATTACTGAGGTCGAGAAGCAATTCGACAGCGCCCCCAAACCTCCTGTGATCTGTAGAGCCAACGTCAACTGTGCAATTGCTTTCACAGCACAATATGGTCGGGAGATGGTAGCAATTGGAACTGACTTTGGCGTTTTCACAGCGGAGGCTAACAACCCTCGAGGATGGCAGCGCGCTGTCAATGCTATGAAGGTGACGCAAATTGCGGTGCTGGAGGAGTTCAGTCTCTTCCTTGTGCTAGCCGATAAAGCACTCGTAGCATACCATCTCGACGTCATCGTGCCTCCTCCCGGAATTGCGGCAAACACTGCAACTAAACAGAAGGCACCACAGAAGTTGAGCGGTGCAAAAGATGTAGGCTTCTTTGCAACAGGGAGGATGAAGGATCGCACTTTGGTTTTCTATAAGAAACGCGAGGGACTAAGCTCCACCTTCAAGGTATGTGATGCCCCACTCTACTTCCTCCTCCCCTCTTAATTAGCATTAACACAATCCAGGTCCTCGAACCCGTCTTCCAAAAAGCCACCGAAAAGAAAACCCGCTTCGGGCGCAAGGGCACAACCGAATTCTTCCGCGAATTTGACGAGTTCTACATCCCGACCGACTGCTACGGGATCAACCTCTTCCACTCCTCGCTAGCCGTACACACTTCCAAGGGATTCGAAGTGATGACGCTAGATAAGAAACAAGCGTGGTCCGTCCCCGAGCTCCGTGCCGGAACCCATGTCGAAGACATCGCGTCCCGTCTCTCGGGCGAGAAACCACTCGGCATGTTTCGCCTCAGCGACATCGAGTTCCTGCTCTGCTACGAGGAGTGTGCCGTGTACGTCAACAAGCACGGCGACGTCTCGAGAAGCGTCGTCATGGAGTTTGTAGGCAAGGCTAATACCGTCGCCATGTACGGTCCCTACGTACTCGTATTCGATCAGGACTTTGTCGAGATCAGAAACGCCCAGAATGGTAGGCTGCGACAGGTTATCAGTGGGAGAGATGTGAGGTGTCTTGATGAAGGTACTGGAGGCCAGAAAGGGAGGACTGTGAAGGTTGCTATGGCACATCCAGAGGCAGAGGGGAGGCAGTTGGTCTTCGAGCTGGTGTTGAATGAGGGACAGAGGGATTAGGAGTTTATCTTTCATTTTTGTTGATGGCGAGTACTTGCAGACTTGTAAATAGTGGGGTTTCCAAGGGAAAGGTTGGGGGTTTTGTTGCGTTTATTTTTGTTTTTAGGTTTTTGTTTGGGGCATTTTGTTGTGATATCTTTCGTGCGTTAGGTTGTAGGTATCATGTTTGTGCGTTTCTACTACCTTTTGGACTTTATCTTGATCTCTTTCTTTTTATATCTATTTGTAACTTCTTATTTTTCCTCTCATCCAATATCTTCATTCATATGCAACGAGTTTCTGGATAATCTGCATGTTTCTTCTCTTGTGCCTCTGGTTGTTTTCATGATCCATGTGTTTCTATGATGGCCATTCTTTTTCGAATTTGCTACTCATATTTATGTAGGAATAGTAATTTATGATTGAATTGGCATGTGGCTACAAATGCATGTGGAAGTATGAGCATGTACGGCTGGACTTGGGGAAGTGAATAGGAGACGAACATCACGGATTCTAAAGAGCATGCATGGGTTGAAAATAATTGTTATTAAAGAAAAAAAAACTGTTTCCTCCTCTCCCTTTACAACATAATAATGTATGCTTCCAATATCAACTCAAGAAAAAGACGCCAAAAATGAACGTATGCAAATATGCTCTACACCTCGAAACCCAAGCAAATCCGAACACCAAAGAAAGAAAGAAAAAATGTACGTCACGCCTCCACACACGCCTCCACCTCTTCCATCCACAACCTACCATCCATAACCACCCCCCGAATTGTTACTAATACTATCCGAATACAAACTCCCCTCTTCACCCAACGTCATCCTGATCTCTCCATTACCTCTATAGGAACCTGGGCTTCCTAACGGTGCTCCTCCAATTTCGGCCAGAGGGGGATTGGGTCTTCCCCTACCCCTCCACCCGCGTCTATTCTTATTCCTACCCCTCAGGCTATTCGGACTATGCTCCACATTCTCAAGTGATCTGTTGGTCTCGGGCGAATTAGGGCTTCCGCTATAACGATGCTGTTGATGACGACTTAGGTTCCTCGGACCTGTGGGCGGTGTGCGATCTGCTGACGGGCCTGTGGGAGGAGAAAAGGGTATAGAAGGCGAGGGTGTGGAAGGATAAAGCGCTGCATCAGGTACCAAACCTGCATGATTCTGTTCCGAGATTGCACCCGCACTTGTGACCACTGGAATTGTCCTTCCACTGCCAAGTGAGATACCACTACTAACTCCTACCCATCCTCCACCGTTAATTGAGCCTGAGCTGCGGTTACTGCCGAATGATTCACGTCTCTTGTGATTGTGAGCTATTGGCGTAATAGGCCTACTGCCATAGGTTAGTGCAACGCCTGTTTGTGCCGCTGGGCCTCGAGGTGGAGGGTAAGATAATCCGGATGGGGTTGGTGGGGTCGACCGATATTCCATTTGACCGGGAGTGGTGGAGCGTGCCAGGGGTGATCCCACACGTGCCCCCCCGTTGGACATAGAACTCGAGGGAGAAGAAAAGAGACTCCTTCCTAGTGACGGTCCTCGGGGTGGTGATCTTGACGCCGGACGTGTGGGAGGACTGATTGGAAACACCGCATATATCGAGTTGGAGAGAGAGGGAGTTATGGGAAGCTCGACAGGCGCCTCCTCTTTCGATTGGACAACAGGAGGACTCGGTAACAGTGTAGGAAAGGGTGCTAGCGGAGCGATTTTAGGTGGGGTGACAGCTTTGAACTCGGATCCGGGAATTACTTCTTCGGAAACGACTTCAGGAAGAACCACCGAAATGTCTTCGGAAGCGGCTTCAGGAATTCCCGCAGGGATGGACTCGGGAATTACTTCTTCAGAAACGACTTTAGGAAAACCCACCGGAATGTCTTTGGGAACTTCAGGAATTTCCTCTGGAATGGCTTTGGGAATTTCAAGAATACCCTCAGTAATGACTTTAGAAATGATCTCAGGAATAGCTTCGGCAATTTCAGGAACCTCCTTGGGAATGGTTTCGGGGATGTCTTCGGGAATTTCAAGAACTCCCTCGAGAATGATTTTAGAAATGACTTCAGGAGTAACTTCGGGGGTTTTAGGGATTTCCTCGAGGACTTCGGGAATGTCTTCAAGAACTTCCTCGGGAATGTCTTCAGATATAACTCCGGGAATAACTTCGGGAATTTCAGGAATTTCCTCGAGAAGGACTTCGGGAATGTCTTCAAGAACTTCCTCGGGAATGTCTTCAGATATGACTCCGGGAATAACTTCGGGAATTTCAGGAATTTCCTCGGGAATGTCTTCGGGAATGTCTTCGGGAATGTCTTCAAGAACTTCCTCGGGAATGTTTTCAGAAATGACTCCGGGAGTAACTTCGGGAATTTCAAGAACTTCCTCGGGAATTTCCTCAGTAATGACTTCGGGGGTGACCTCGGGAATGACTTCTTCGGGAGTGGCCTCGAACTCGGGCTCAGACTCAAACTCCGGATTTGGCGTATGGATCTCAACAGCTGCTGTGGCCGCTTCCGCTTCATCTTCAGAGTAAGTAGGCAATGAATCAACTGCGTGTTGAGCGGCTTGTTCAAGCGTTGATTCAACTTGCAATGGTTCTTCCGTTAATGTTTCCATAATCTTCTCCTGGTTGGTTTCCGTACAATCTTCTGCGGATGCATCCAATTCCTCCTCCAGATCAGACGAATATTTTGCCAACTCATCAAGCACATGCGGGAATATAATCTTCTCGACATCCTGGCCCCACAAAAAGTCAAGATGTTCGAAATGCTTGACCTCTTTTGCGACAGTGTGAGGCGGGAGTTCCTTCAACATGATATTGATATCCACAAGAGAGTCACATCCGCCATAAACCAAGAAAATGGGTGCTGTGATGTTTCTGGTCGGGAATTTCGCAACCTTGTAGAAACTTCTATTGGAAAATGAGGCAGTTAAACCGATTTGGATGTCGTCGTCGTACATTTGAAAACTCTGATTGCGGATGATTTGAAACCAATGAACAACACCTAAACGTGATTAGTCCTTGCATCATGTTCCATAGCTTCGTATACTCACTCTTGACGGAGGTGTACGAGTAAAGATGTGTGTATGCCGCGAGTTTTTGATTGAGTGGAATGTTGCTGCATTTCCACTTGAAAAGGAAATCCATAGCAAGGTCAATCACTCTGACAAAGATCGGAGGGTCTGATACCATGAACACTCGTTGTTAGTGCAGTACTGGCAGTGATACAGGACGCGACCTACACAAGATGCTCTGCCAAAAAGTTGTTGAGCTTAGAATACTCTTCCGCCCGAAGAACAAATACATCAAGTTGGGGCTCGATTTCATCAGAGCATCCACTATAGTATTACTCAATCCAGCGGGACTCATGGCGGGCGCAAGGGCAATAAAGACGTCAATCTTATCATTGAGCTTTGGGTGAATACTCAGTGTAGCGAAAGCCTGAGCTGTGCCTTGCGAAAAACCAATGTACGACAAGGATGGCTGGTCAGTGGTCTCGAGGATGTAGTTGATCGAATCAGGGATATCGTGAAACGCAAAATCGTCAATCGAGAAATCCCAAAATTTGGCCGAATTGGATGGATGGTGGATAGACTTTTTGGAATATTTATTGCCTCTGTTGTTACCAAGCTACGCAATACCGTTAGCCAACAATCCTATGAAAGGCGGGGAAATGATGAAATACCCAAACATCATAGCCCTTCTCCGCCAGAACAAATGGTAGACATTGTTCCTTGTCCAAAAGGCAGACCCAAACCTCGCTGTTCATCAAAAGTCCTGAAAGTTGCCCATCAGTTTCTCTGCGCCATAATAGAATACCCCAAGTTTGACTAACCATGATGCAAGTAAACAACTTTCTTCCCACCATTACCTCTCACGGAACCCTCTCCACCTCTTCCGGTTCGGGCTCTAATGTGGACTCTATTCACTTCCTCCTCAGTCTTCTTCACAATCCTGTGCAAGCCTAGTAGATATCCATCGCCTGTCTGGACAACATGCTCCTCAATTCTATAGTTGCCGTCGTTCCATAATTCACACAAATCCACAAAGCCGTCGGCGTCCCGCACTTTAGCAACAATACTCTTCTCCTTGCTCGAACTTCCCACTGTAGTATATTGCTTTGCCGAGCACGAATTGAACAACGATCGCGATTTCTTGTAGAAGAAGTTTATTATCGGCGCAGCTATAAACAACGAAGTGGTTAGCATTCCAATTTATCAAGTGGTCAGCGAAGCTTATGGTTTCACAAAAGAACTTTCATCCGATGTCACCTTAACGTCCAAGCTCGTATCCCCGGGTTCCCGTCTTTTCACGCGCGACCATAATGCCAGGAATAATGAAAAGGGGCTAAACTCACGTAAAGCGATGGTGATAACCCTGAGAATGCCCTCAAACACCAAGAACAAGAACGAAAATGCGAGAGCTAGGTACTCCTGACTGTTTTTCTCCATAAAAGGTCTGATGTTAGCTACCGAATCCTCTTCAGTGTATGCATCGCTACTCTTCCGCTTCCAAAGACTAGAAGAGCATGCGCTGATGTCCTCCAATATTTCTTCCTCTAATATTTCTTCCTCTTCATATTCTCGAGGCTCGATTTCTTGGAGTTCTTTTCCAGGCTCGGAAGCGGCGGGAGTCAAGGGAGGGGTAGGCACATCGTCACTCGAAGCTGTAGCTTCTGGGGACTTAGAAGTAAGAGAGGAATAGTGAAAGTAAGAAAAAGATTTGCTGGGAAAGTGGGGGAGGTACGGATGGAGACGCCCTACAAAAGGCACTCGAGCCATATCCTCGGCTGACGAGTCGCACTCTTTCTGTGTAGGCTCTGAAGAATCCATCGCTGTTAGCACTCTGAGAAGCGAAGAAAAATTGGAAATATTCGGAGTCTAGAAAATAAATAATAACTCTCACCAGTATTTCAACAGAACAGCGCACGAAAAGACAGTTATATCACGCTGGACTGTCTGTCTGCCCGCCTTTCCGTCCTGCGGATTCCTTTGGTCAATCCGTCGTGGCACAATGTCCACGTACCGATCCTCCTATGGCCTTGCGTTGCGTCACACCCTGCGGTACACCAGTAGATTGTCTCGACGTTTCCCTGTTGGACTCGGATGCACCCTATGAAATACCCTATGAAATCGACGGATTATTTGTTTTGCGTTCTCGAAAAGGATGTAATTACTGCAAAGAAAAAATAGTTCGCGCCAGACGTGTCTGCTGCAGGAACAAGTCGAACTTTTTTTCGAATGCTGTAATAATGCCATTGGTCAGTAGAGCTCGGCCTCAATTGTAGTGTCCGGGGGAGAAGCTGCAGGAAGTGAATGTACCAGTGCCACGATTGAAGACAGACCCGTAAGCTGCAGCTGCCTGGTACTAGGTTGTGCGGGAAGTCCAAGGATAGTGAGAGGTATCGAGGGATGTGCTTTTAAGGACAGAAAAAGCGACTCGGTATTTCTCCATGACAGTTAGTTGTAGTGACTATCTCCCCTTCCAAGATTGCATGTGCCGGTAGCCCATTCCATTTCGCTTCTGCATGTGTGGTGGTGGACGACGTTTGACGACCCCTGCAATATTGCCTTAGGAAGCGATCGGTTCACCTAAGCCAAAAACCAAAAGAGACATCGTCGGCCCCAGTTTCTGTAGATATTACCTACCGCAAATCTATCAAACAGGCCACTCGGGGTTTCCCCAGCAGTAAGGTTCAGGTGTGGGCTCGGGCTGATTATCGATATGAAAACAAATGAAGTAGAGTTATAGTGTACCACCGCATACCTAGGTATTTAGCTGGCCTAGCCTAAGAGAAACACTGCATTTATTAATGCGTTGTGGTGTGTGCTTTGACGTGGACTGGGCTACTCTACATAAGCGTCCGCCCTCTATGTATGAGGCACGAATCATTCAAATACTTTAATCTAGAATGCCAATATATGAAGCTCTGCTTTGTCACTCAACACTGTGCTCCGAAGTTCGAAGAGTTTATCTACTGATTACGTGACAGATATACGTTTGACCAGAAGCAGGAAAACCCGAGTGGCGTGAAGTGAGGGAACGAGAGACAATACGGCAAAGATAGATCAGTTCCCAGTCTAATACAAAATTCAGAGCAGGGGATATAGGTATGAAGAAGGGCATGGGAAAGAGGTAACGTGATTGCTTCTCTAGTGAAGATGAAAAATGACGATAAACTAGAAGCTGTATGCTGAACTAACGATAACAGGGCGGGAAGGCATGAGGAAACGATGTGACACGCAGGTTACTAGAGTGCTCGTGTTCCAAAGGAGTTCCCGTCGGCAGGCCTAATCTCAACCATCCATCTCTGAAGACAATCTCTTATTAACTCGTAAAGCCGTTAGTTTCATACCATACTGCGGAACAAAAGCGAGAGTAAACAAATCAGAAACACAACCGCCCAAAGAATAAGAACACGAATCGCTCCATCTTTTCTATGAAGCTGCCTAATAGTATTCAATCATCAATGGAAAAGCAACCATCGTCAAGCCCAGGCTGTAGGAGTTCTGATCCCATTAAATTTACATTCCTGGAAGGTTAGGGGGACATTTATTAGCTACAACACGGCGGAAATTAGGTTCGAAATGACATACACTACACAGGTAAGCTTTATTTGAGGTCAGTAACGAGCTTGAACTTACTCTATGACATACTGATATGAAATTCGAACATAATATAACCAACCAGCATCTATCTACTTCTTGTATCTCCTCAAACCAAAAATCAGTTTGAATGAATGAGGTTATTTCTCCATTAAAGTGGCATTCAATGCACCCAAGTAGAAGTAAGGTTAGTCCATCCAAACTCGAAAACACGTGACCTTCCACGCTATATATGCGTGGTGCGGAGGCACTCTTGCCTATACAGGGTTCTGGTTGTCCTAGTTCGGATGGAAAAGCGGAGCTTACTGGGACGTATCAGAATTTCGAGAGCGAGATCTATGGGTATAGTGATGGGTATAACCGTGATCGACTGGAGGTCAAACTTTGGTCGTATGACATGACAAAGTCGCGATCTTAGGATTCCACAGATCGGAATCTTTTCAAGCAGCCGAACATACCAGAAATTTAGTTGGTGAAATCACAATATGCATTTACTACGGAAACTCACCGAATTAAACCACAACTCCTTTTTTTCTGGCTTAAATGTGAAGGGAAGGCCATCTCCTATATCGAGAGGGATTTAGGACGGCATCAAATGAATAAAGGCGGTGTTGAGCAAGCTGTGCTTGAAGGCGAAGCAACCAGAAATGGTGATAGTGTACTAGCTCCGAACAGGAATGGCGTATCCGCTGTCCGAGCCCGGCATTACGTTAAGCTCAAAGCGAGAGCTTCCTCCGACGTCTTCCTCTTCAACATTCAACACTCAATAATAACCAACCATGTTCTAAAGAAAGCACAAACCATGCCTCCTGGTCTCTAGACGCCAATGGAGCGTGCATCACACGTTCCGAGAATAGACAGATATGCAGATGAGATGCTCAGGATTATTCTGTACTTCAGTACTTCACCCTCAAGACGTTCCCAGGCTGCAACGAATCACTACTGCAACACTTATCTCGGAACAATTCGATGTTGCATCCCGTTTTACCCCACGTGTCCTCAAGCGCTCTAGGATCTAGCTTAATGATACGGGATGCGGGGTCAAGGTGAAGGGCGTAACTTAGTTGTGCACAATGGAAACAGTGACGAAAAACTGAAACGAATGCAGCAGCCCCGCCCGTCAAACGCCATCAAAACATAGCCAATCCATACCCTGCTCAATGCTGGATCCATGACGCGGATGTTCACACCCTTCAGACCTTACTACCAAGTTATGGTACAGATCGCCATATGTAATCGACAACTTTCGAGGAGTTCGCAGCATTTGAGTCACTCTTCTTCCCGGGTCTAACCCTGCTCGGTACTTCTATTCGTCGACGACTTCGATGAAGGACACAAGGTAGCAGCTGTCGATGCTTTCATTAATCGACGCATGCCGCATGGAGTGCCAAGTGTCGTTTATCCCATGAAACACCACATCGTCAGCCTCAGCTTCTCCCACTGTGGCAGCCTACCTATAGGTGTCAGGTGACTGAGGATTAGGAGCTGAAGGCTACAAGATTTATCTTCCGACCGGAGACAGCTCTCGCCGCCTCCCCTTTTCTCATATTCCAGCATTGCTACCCTAGAGAGAGAATAGCTACCAGACGACTCGTTTTCTTGTGAGTTGGTCACAATGACTCCAGGTCACCGCCTATCACTCTGCCATTTCGACCCCGTCCAGCACTTCCTAGAGCAAACTTCAGGCGCCCAACAACGCGCCGAAGTGTTCATACTTTGCTAGTGAGGTCTAACTAAAGAGGTTCTTATGTTCTATATACGGTGTTTTTATACGGTATAAGTCGATGTTATTCTAGCATTAGAGGAGGGACGAAGCGCTATGGTTTAAGCACAGTAAGTGAGAATAGTTGTAGGGGATATATACATGGTTGGACTGATAGGAAGCGATGAGCTTCTTTAAGTTATAGAGACTTGTCTCTCAATCGTTCGTTAGACTCGACCCAAGCACCAAAACGTGCATCCAAGCTATGCGGTTGGATTGGGCGTAACACTTATTGAACTTCATTATCCCCGACTGCGTAGAACTTTCTCATACTTCTCCACCTTCTCCTCCGCTATCTCTTTCCTTCTTCAACACTTCGATCATCTCGTCATCCAACAAATGCACTCGCCCCAACGAGTGCCCTTTCAATCCGCCTCCCAACGGCCCTGGATCCCCATAATATTGGACTACCCTCGTATTCTTCGCTCCAACCTCCAAAATCGTTCCACCAGGCAGTTTTGGATCCTGAACTAGTCTCATCATTGCCTCAGCAACCTCCTCTGGTTCGACCCATTCATCCTTCCCTTCCTCAAACATCTTCAACTTCTCCGGGTGATCCTCCCACAGCGGCGTCCTAATTACCCCTGGCGCAACCGCACTCACTCGGATTCCAAAGATAGGATCAATCCTAGCCAGCGATCGGACAAACCCATTAATTCCGAATTTTGTGGCGCTGTAGATTGGAGTGCCGAGCCTTCCAATTTGCCCTGCGATCGACGAGATATGAATTACCGCCGCCTTCTCTTTCCGTGCCGTAAGGAACTGTGAGAGTGCGAGGCGAGTGAGTTTTATGGGATGGACGAGGTTGATGTCGATTGTGCGGTAACGAGAGGCGTCTTCCACCGCTGGGTCGCCGAAGAAGAAGCTGCTCCACTCGGGCTCAAAGATGCCGGCGCCTGGGACAACGATGTCAGGGACTCCGAGACCCGCCAAGGCGGCAAAGGGGAAGAGATCTGCAAGCTGCTTCCAGTCCGTCACGTCGGTATGCTTGAAGAAGACTTTTGCGCCGTCTGGGTGTGATTGAGCGAGAAGAGCTTTGGCAACTGCAGTCAGGGCTATATCGGCAATGATAACGGAGCAGGATTTGGAGAGGAGGAGCTGGGCGAAGGCAAGGTTGATGCCGGAGCCTGCACCGGTGATCTAGAGACTTAGCGGTGTAGTTGGGACATAATTGAAATAGGGGGCTCACGATTGCGGACTTTCCCTTCACGTCCATGGCTGGAGTTGCTTGAATACTGTTGGTTACTTTTAGAATGACTCTCTGAAGCTGACTGGGGGACTTGTATAACGGGTTGGGGTGATTATTTATTTGCACCTCTCAGCTCTCTTGCTTGCTCATTGCTATCGACATTTCACAACTGCATCTGAGATACGTCTCATTCGGCCCCAGAATGGCACTCGTTTATGCTCGTCTATGGTGGGGTGGTGCAGGGATATTGCGGGGCAACTACACTCCTGGCATTTGCTTGCTTTTATGATCCACTGCAACATGGGTAACCACCTACACGTCTATATTGAACTATCGATACAGGTCTAAGAGTCAGCAAACCGTAGTCTCAACGTAATAATACAAAAAACCGGTATTAGAAGGAATTGAATCAGTAAACTCTGGCATCCAAGTTATGGCCATCTGCAACAGTCAAATAACATCGAAATCAACGTCGACTATGTGTCGTGGAGAGATTGCCAAATAAGTCGAATTTATTTTGTATATTGCTGTATATTATCAATACTAACAGCTACCTAAGTTTCTGGGATATTCTGGAGTTGCTGTTCCAGATGGGTATTCACAAATACCGATAGATTTCGAGAAAGGGCGAAAGAGAAATGAATAGTGGAATGAAGTAGCAGTCGCTCAGGAAAATCTGAAAGCCGAGGTGATGTTCCTAGAATCCTACAAGTTTCCTCTATGTCTACTGTCACTAGCTTTTCACTTTGACTGTCACTGGGGACCCCAATTGCATATTGACGGCCATAATCACGTAAGACATGCTGTTAATATCCTGAGGAGCGGGGGGGTTTACTTTGGATGAGTGCTTTCAAAAAGTTACAAGCTGCCAGCAACCTCGGCGTACCTTCGGATGTCGTATCTGTATGTGGGGTCTTTGTTGGGATGTGAAAAGCATTCATTAAATCCCGGAGGAATTGCTGAAACTTGAATTGGTGTGCAAGATGGGTTTGCAGCTTTGAGGATCGTGTTATTGCTTGAATTCCGATCGAGTCCCCTCCAGGAAGCATTGGTATGGCTGGAGATTGATGAGGAACGGAAGGGGGCGGGCATCGTCACCTGTGGTCTGGTTGTTTAGCCAAACAGAATCTTTACTGTGTATTGATTAAGTCCTCACGGTAGCCTTCTGGGTATTTTCAGATGCTTTAGAATCTGGCCAGAGCCATAGGCGACGGACAGTTTGAGTTTACTTGTATGCACACACAGTGCGTTCTTTTTATTGCTATTTTCTTGCTACGGTTTTCTATTGGGACACTGTTTAGTTGTCTTTTGCAGTTTAATTGTATTCAAAAGTCTGCCTGTCATCACTATGGACAATGAAACCTCGAGTTAGAGCCAAACCATGTATTGTGATTCCGTATGGAGGAGAGCACTAAGTACTTTATTGCTATGGATGGTACCCTTCATAAAACAAAAGAAATAAATATTGAATACTCTTCGATTATTTCTCTGAAGTGGATTATGCCCTGCTCGTTTCCTCCCACCCACGTAAAGCAGCGCTCAGGACGAGCGGGTGCGGTTGGGAATTTGCTGGTATAGTCATCAACTATCACTCATCTAGACAAACTAGACTCGAGACATCTGGTCTCGTGGCTACCTCTGGTCTTGCTAGTCTCGAGACCCAGTCTCGTGCGTAACACTATCCATTCACGAGTTTCGTTTCTACCGCCTTTGAGGTCGTTTTTCACTCATTCGATGCAGACATCATAGCGAATCGTGGAGTCTGTTACAAACAAAGGTCTGCCACAAACACAATGGCTGTCGAGCCAGCAAAATTGCGGGCGAGTCCTAGACGAGAACTCTTGTTAGTCAAACAAATATCATAGTAGAAGGTGTAACGCATTAAATCACACACTGGAAGACGATATGGTTTGCAAACGGGTGGAAAACGTTTGTACTTCGGTGAATGAGCGTTGCCTTTCGAACACAATGGGGATAGAGAAGTTCCATGTACTTTACATACTAAGTACTATCGCAGACTACGACGCCTACCCCGCCTACGTCACTTCCTCATAACTCTAGCTTCCGCCTTCAACCCCACAAAAATCTCCAGCGCAACTCTCCTCCCATACAACCAACTCAACCATGCCAGAAACCTCCTCGATTCCTTGGGACCTGGGAGTCTACGACTCCCATTGCCATCCCACCGACACAATGTCCCAAATATCCTCATTAACATCTATGAAAGCGCGGACACTAACAATAATGTCAACCCGGCGCTCCGACCAGAACCTCGTCGCCTCCGTCGCGCGCTCGCACCCGAAAAGCAAGATCGTCCCCAGCTTCGGATACCATCCCTGGTTCTCACACCTTATCTACGACGACGACACCTACCCGGACAATGCAGAGCTAAAGCAAAAGCACTACTCGGCAGTCCTTGTGCCGCCGCCCGACGACGAGTTCATCTCGCAGCTCCCAGCACCGACGTCACTGTCGACAGTACTCCAGGAGATGCGCGACCATCTAGAAGAGTTTCCGTACGCGCTCGTCGGCGAGATCGGGCTGGACCGGGGGTTCCGTCTCCCATTCCCTGACCACAACGATGATAGCGGGGGACGTAGACTCTCACCGCATCGCGTATCGATCGAACACCAAAAGCACGTCTTCACGGTGCAGCTGCGGCTGGCGGGATTGCTGAGCCGCGCCGTATCCGTCCATGGTGTGCAATGCCACGGCGTGCTATTCGAGACCTTCCGCGATCTCTGGCGCGGCCACGAGCTCCCACGGGAGCGCCGCAAAGACCAGAAGCGCCGTCGCCGTCGCCAGCGGAACGGCGGCCACGAGTACCTTCCCGATCTCTGCGATTCCGACTCCGATGGGGATCAAGAACTCCCCAAAGAGCCCATGCCGTTCCCGCCGCGAATATGTTTGCACTCTTTTTCAGCCCCGCCGGAAACGCTAAAGCAGTATCTTTCACCGCCGAGCCCGACAACACTGTGTCCCTCGCAGCTCTTCTTTTCCTTCTCGACGACGATAAATGCGAGGCCGGAGAAGGGACATCTAGGGAAGATTGGGGACACGATTGTTGCCATTCCGGATGAATGTCTACTTGTTGAGAGCGATCTGCATACCGCCGGTGAAGAGGCAGATCGGGCGTTGGGTGAGGCGCTGTTGTTTATAAGTAATGTCAAGGGCTGGGTAGTGGAGAAAGGTGTGAAGCAGCTGGGCGAAAATTGGAAGAGGTTCGTTTTCGGAGATGAGTCAGGGGAAGACGTAGAAGCCTAAGGGAATACTCTCTTTCACCTTATTTATCTCCAGGGGAACTTATGAAACTCGTAATTATCATGCGTCGAATGCGGGGTTGACTTGACCTCGAAATAGTGACTTCAGATGACAACTTTTTATCTGTATTAAAGCTAGTCTTTGGAACGAGCTGTGAATGATCGTCATCGGTTGTGTAAGAAGATAAATCGATTTGCGATTCATGTCACTGTCAAAACCATGCCGAGTAATCTCACACTTGTAAACGATGTAAATGACGTCCAAGGACCCCATCACATGAAGGCAGTAAGTTTGAATAAACAACAGATATTTGATTTCAATTTTCCAGTGTTGCTGTAAGACTCCAATGAAATAAAATCAACTCCATAAGCTTTATCCGCCGCTCACTCTCACGCACCTCCAACCATTCATACGAGTACAAAGGAAAACAAAAACAAACTCGAAATAGAATAATGGCCGAGAAAACAGCAATGAACGAATCAATTCACCGGCAACTAATCGCACAACTACCGACCCATCCCCTTATTGCACCTACCCCTTACTCCTTCTCGACAATCTCCACAGCCTCATCGGCATACGCCGGTGGGGACTCAACCGGTGCATCTTGCTGTGTCTGCTCCTGACCCTCGAGCAGACCTTTCTCGACCTCTCCGTCTGCCTCAAGAGCCGCCAATCTCTCGCGCTCACGTCTCTCGCGCCTACGGCGTCCGAAGAATCCACGACGACCCCCAGAACCACAGCGGCGTTCACATGCGGCTCCCTTGAAGCGTCTGTAGAGCATAACAAATGCGTGACCAATGACCAAACCGATCAAAGACACAGTCATACCCGCGACAATACCGACAAAGATAGGAAGCAACACTTGGCCCACAATACGCTGGAAGATATTGCGGTGAGGGCGGTCATGATGGCCATGGCGGTGGTGGTCGTGGTGACCATGGTGCTTGTAGTTAGGACGGTCGTGGGCTTGGTGAGGGGGTGGCATATCAATGCCCTTAAGACCCTCAACAACTGGGTTACTGTTCTTGTCGCCGTGCTTGTTGCCGTGCTTGCTGCCGTGCTTGCTACCGTGCTTGCTGCCGTACTTGTTGCCCTTTCGTCCCTTACAACCCTTCTTCGGCCAGGATGGAAGCTTCGTGTTGCGGAACTTGGCGAGCATCTTCTCGAACATACACATAATATTCATGCCACATTCCTTAAGAGCTTCCTTGGCGAGTGGGTTGACATGTCCAAAAGACAATACTCCGTTAGAAGCCTCTTTAATGACCATCTGGACGCCTTGAACTGAGACAGGTTTGCTGTTGACAGCGATAATGTTGAGTTCGAAAGTGTACTGCTTAGAACCGTCGGCATTAATGGCATCTGTAGTGATGAGGCGTGCATTGTCGAGCTCAACAACAGGGAACTGCGCTTTGTCGACAAAGTAGACGATGGTATCGACATCATGAGGCATCTGTGTGGCCTTGAGGGGAACGATGGCCATATCCTCAAGCGGGAGAACAGTGGCTCCGTTGAGCTTTAAGGTAGTGTGGTCATTCTCGGGGAGGTTGAAGTCGAGGACCTGTATCGTCAGCGTTGTTTACTTTATCGCAAGCTGGCCACATCTGCCGTTAGCTATCTCTTAAGTCTCCAAAACTTACCAAGTCAGTGGCAACGCCTACTTCCTTGTAGGTACATTCTTCACATGGGATCCTGACGATTCTGCTCATAGATACCTTCGACAACGCCAGGCCATTTCCGATATCGATGGGCAGCTTGAGGTCCTTCAGCTGATCGTCGGTTAACTCTGGCGGCACCAGGAAAGCAGTGCTCAGCGCTGCCGCTTGGGCGAGGAGCAGGAGCGGGGAAAAGCGCATCCTGTGTTATCTATGCTGTTGTACTTGTTTCTGGATGTGTTGATATTGATGCTATTGATAAGTTTATGGATGATGTCGGAGCGTGAAGAGTGTTGTGTGGGAATAAAGGAGAAGTGCCCTCAGAGAAGAGGAGAGGCAGGCTTGCTGGCAGTTGTAGTGGTGGGTGGCACGACAAGGAGGCTGTGATTATGTGGTGTGTGGGAGGGGAGCTGACGAACACGCTTAGCCCCATACGAACAGGTGTCGTCAGATAAGAATAGACGGCGTCACAACGAATCACCACTTCAAAACCACGCGCACATCGTCATCATGTAACTTTTAGTATCTCCAATTGAATTATTGCTTTAAATGGTGAATTCCAGTGCTCCTAGAGCCTCAGTCCGAAAGCTACATTCGTGAAGCCAGACCAGAAAGCACTCTGCAACCGTCCAAATTTTGAGGCGGTAGGGCTGTGAAGCGGCTGAAACCCCAACACAAGATCACCAGAGCTATCATTCCACTCTCAAACTCGCACCACATCTTCACATTAAACTACAAGCTCCACCGGAGAATCGTTGATAGCGGCTTGAGGATGGAGGAGAACTGTCATTGTATGCGCGAAAAATCCTTAACAATAGGCCCAATCTTGTGGGGAAAACTCGATATCAGACCGGGTTTCGTCCGAGAATACAGAACGTCAACAGTTTAGATTTCTCCGAAACGCAACTGGCATCTCGCCAAATTTCTGAGTCGTCATCATGGAGACATCGTTCCGTCTTATCGCGAAACCCTCCCTTCTCAGCTGAAGCCTGTAAGTTTATGGGTAAGCTAGGATGTGTCACAAAATTGACGCCCTCTAGCCTAGAAACCCGGATATTTTCTTCGCTTTTCGGATACATTCTTACCGTTGTCACCATACCCCGTGCTCATCATACCCCTGTACTCGCCCCACATATATGTCCTGTGGCGAGTAGAGTACGAATCCCAGTGCCCAAACCTTTCTTTGTTAGGTGGAGTTGCTCCGTCTTCAGATACCCATCTTCCGGATGGATCCGCTAATGTTGAGTGTGTAAGTGTGGACGTTTACTGCCTATATCAAGAGCGCCTGGTTCATCTTTGCTATAAAATTCGAGTCGTATCAAACATTACCGTTGGAAATACTAAGCCATTATTTGGGAGTTTAGAACATGATGGAACACGCACAGGCTTGTCCTCGCAGGTTGAACTTTGCTACCCCATACATTTTAAGGTTTATATAGCCCGTACTTTCAAGGTATCTTGACACATTCAACGCCATATTGATTCCATCATCTCCCCTTCGGATTATCTCTTGCCTCACCTCGAGCTCCATCCACTAGACTTGTGTCTAAGCACGTGTATCCCAAACACGAAGCTGACAGCTGGAGTTTTAATTTGGAGCTTCCTGAAACTACGCACATGGGTCTAAACCGCACCCCCTCCAACTCTACCCATAACACCTCCCGCCCGCACCCTGGACAGACTCGTAAAGCATCAAGGTCCAGACCGAACGCCGCCTCCACCACCAACACGCCGGGGCGCCTTGAAGAACCTTGCACTTGTTCCACCCGCGGACGCTTCATGGCATGATTGTGATTTGTGTGGGAGGAGCAACAGTTACCGACGATTTAGTTGCATTTTCATGCCACTCAATATTTCGGCCCGTAACTAGCGGTAGCGGCTTACGGATCTTGACATTCGGCCCGCCAGGCGGCAATTTTGGGCCTTGATATGAGCGGTATCTTGCCTGTAACTGAGGCTGGAGTAGTTACCAGCGGGGGTGCCTGGATGATTTCGGACCAACACGTTGTCAGATATCGGAGACAATGCTCCTATCCATCATTATTCAACCAAAATTGACGGATATCCATGGGCCGAAATCGGGGTGGGTTTATTTTGTGAAGATGAGGGCTCAGGGCTACTGGCATCCCTGTTAAGGCCAAAGGTAGCAGACGCATTGGAGCGAGAGGCCAGTTCTCTTCAAATTTCCAACAGTAAATCCTCTTGTAATGGCTTGTGGATCCCAATTAATGGCCTTGTCAGGGTAAGTCACTACTTTAGCGGGGTCCTCCGTTTCAAGTGAGGCTCATGTGAGGCCGGTAGACGTCTATTAGCCTCACATGAGGGTGACTGAAATATCATGTTGATGTGAGGATATTTGTTGGCTCATGGTAACCTCTCAAACTTATGACTATCCTGCCACTGTCACTCACACAAATCATTCAGGCAGATTTGACACTATTACAGCAGACTGCAATCCTCAATTGAAATTCTCATGCCACAGTAACTAGTCAGGTAGGAGGTTTTAAGTATTCTCACAATCAGCATTTTGGAGATTCTTGTGCAATACTGCGAAAACTAAAAACCCTTTACCTTCACAGCCAAATAAAACATTATATAACAGTTATTCTGTGATGGGGTTGTCACTTCTGGGAGTTACTTTTAGCTCTACAACTATTTCCTGCTGCACCCATAATTTCGAACATGCAGATGTGTGTAGGGTGGCAGTGGCAGCAAAATGCTGGTGATGATGGTGGTGATAGTGCATGTGGTGATGGTGATAGTGATGATGGTTGTCATGCACCTATGGACCATGGTAAAGGTGTGCTGCTGTGTACTTAATCTACTCATTCCCAGCCAGGTGCTTGAAGCACGGCTACCAAAATCCTGTCAGAATTCTAATATGAGCCTGGCAGGCATGACAGACCTCCAGGAGTGCCATGGTTGCAGCTGGCTGCAACCACTGCAAATCTATCTGGTATCAACTGTGCTAGTACTGTTATGAGTATGCAAAGTCAAATCAAGGTGATTGCAATATCAACCTCATATGCGCCTCATATGAGCCTCACCTGAAACGGAGGACCCCCGCTAAAGTATGTATGTTTAAGGCGAGACATTTATTCATTTTCCCCACACCATTTTAGTAACAGTCAGTTCAATGCTCCGAGGTAGTTAGTCCAACGAAGAAGGTCCCGATATTATTTTCTGCGGTATGAAACAATAAAGTGGATACCCATTCACGCCATGTTGATGCTGTACCCCCCCTATTTGACCGAAGAGAAAAAAAGACGTAAGAACCAGAAGCAACACGCTCTGTACATGAATCCCGAAAGCAACCCTCCAATCTTCTCATGATCTTTTTTTCCATCATACAATCATATGGTATCCAATCTGTTTCATTCACAATGACATAAGGAGAGAGAAATCCACAAAGTATATACAAGTGATGTCAGGGTCTAATCCTCGTCGGGGGTAGAATCTCCGTATTTCCACATGGCCAGTCTATCGTCTTTGGCCTCTTGCATTGTCTTCTCGAGTGCCGCGATCTTATCCGGATAAGCCTGACGGAAGCCGTCCAGTTTCGTGGGAACGTATGCAAGTCCTGCAGCGACAAGATCGCGATTGAGAGATGCATCGGCAGCCCTACTATTGGGTTCATAGATTGTCACCTGCAAAGTTCCATCCGGCTTGATATGGTCAACATTGGCGACCAATTGCCTGTTTGCAGTGAGAGTGAAGATATGATCATAGGCGTCGTCAGCCCACATACTGTCCTCACTAGGAAACTTGATGAAGGACCAAACCGCATCGACGGTTTGGGGCTTCAGTTTCTCGAGGGAAAACTGCTGGGCGAGAGGACGAATACGAGACCATGGAATTTTCTCTGAGTTACCATAGTCAATGTACAAGACCTCCGCTTCTTTCGCCGCACGATCGACATGGCGAATTCTAGCACGGTAGAAGGTATCGTCCTCAGTGAACTTGGCCGCAACGTATTGACCAGCCTTGAGGGGTCCCTCGATAGGCTTGTTGTTTGTAGGTTGGACGTGGAATTGGCGGAAGGCGTCCATCATTTGTTCAAGTGCCACAGTTCCAGGACCAACAATCTGAAGCTTCAGGTTTCCAGACTTATCAAGATGGGAGACAACGATGTCGCGGTAGTCACTCTTTCTCTCAATGGTCTCTGACTGTTTGGTGTATGCCCCCGCAGAATCATCCTCCTGCTGGGCGGCTTCCTTCTCGGGACTCCAGTCATGCCACAAGCCCTTGTGTGCAGACTTAGCTCTGTTCTCAGCTGCGAAGAGTTCATTGGCGTGCCCAGTCTTTTCCGCGGAATACTCGTGAACACTAGCCAATCCCTCCTCTACAAGACCCCTCGCGACGTTTTCGCGGTTGATGTACATCGTTCCAATGAAGCCGCCGACACGATCAATATCTTCAACATCAATCTCTACATCGCGCTGCATGCACTTCTTCGTGGACCAGTCGAGGGCCTCTTGACCAAAGGGCTCAGACTGTTCAGTAGGGTTGCGTGCAGTTCTGGGAGCACGAATACCGCTCAAAATAAATGTGAGTCGAGCGTTCTCCTTTGGAATGATGACCTTGAACCGTGACCCAGAAGCAACGAAGTCGACAACGGCAGGCACTCTCTTTTGGCGTTGAAGGAAGGAAAGATAAGTCTTGGCTTTCTGTAAAGTCTCGGAAGCTTCCACCATCTTGCTTGATTGGGGTGCTTTTGATGTGTACATTCCCCTTTGCTCCTTCCTAGCAACTTCTTCCGCTGCAGCGAGGGAGTCCCAAATGGGAGAGCGATCCTCATCAGTCTGGCGATGGCGAATAACTGATGCATATCCACTCTCGACAAGCAGAAGGGCGATATTCTTTTCACCGATGGTGACAGTAGCCATTTCTCTCTCTTCATATCCATCCTGTGCAGGTCGCTTTCCGTCAATCTGCACACGAACGTGCTTACCAATAAGCTTCTTTCTAAGGAACTCCTTCGCATCAGCTTGGAATAGGGATTGCGCAGGGTCGGAAGGCCTAGTCCACAATTAGCACTGATGCGAGTGAGAGTTAGTGTTGCCACGTACTTGGGTTGTCTAATACTTGAGAGATTAAGCTTCCGTTCAGCGCCAGCTTTGTTTCTCACAATAATAGTGTCGCCGTTTACAATCCTAGACACAACTGCATCGCTTCCAGTTTCTCTCTTCTTTACAACATGGGCCTTGTAAAGTCTAAGGTTGTTGTCCTTAGCGTACTTTTCTGCTTCTCTTAACCTCGCCATACCCGGACCAATGAAGTTGCTGTGAGAGTCCACACATCGGCCAAATCCTTGAGCAAGGAGAAGCTCCACAATTTTGCCATCGGGGTGAATAATAGAACCCACCAGCTGTCCTTGAGGACTGACTCCGAGGAGACTGATCTTAACCGTGCGCTGAAGTAGACGAGCCTCAACAAAATCTTTTGCCTCGTCGCCGTGCTCTTCACCGGGTTGCACGAGTTTATTTGCATCCATGCGTGTAGAGGGAGGTGTGCGGACACCAGCAAGGAGAATGAGGAGTTGCTGATGGTAAGTGGGACCAAGGATAAGCCGAACTGAAAATTTGTCGGCAGAGATAACACGCTCAATGATAGCTGTAGAACCCCAGGTAAGTTAGTCCTCGCCGGCACTTCGGGTGGTATGTGTAACTTACCATCAATTTCATGTTCCTTGTGCTCTTCTAAGAACGCCTGAGGGTTTTCGGGGGGCTCGTATTTGACATCAATTTGGCCGTCATCGGAGGTGTTCCATACCCCCTTCTGAGCACTCCTGGCCTGATCCTCGAAAATTCGGAGCTTCTCGACCAAAGTGTCATTTTCTGTCTGGTCGTCACGCTTACCAGCGTCATCACGAAGTTTAACGATACCTTCGCTAACGAGGGTTTCAACGAGAGAGCGTCCGTCGGGAAGAGTGATAAGACCGTATTCGCGGGTTATAGCAGCTACGGTGTACAAGACATTGAATTGGACCTCTTTTCCCACCACCAGCTTACGGAGAAAGTCGCGAGATTGGAAGGCGTGGGGCTGTTAAAAGGTAACTATTCGTCAGCATGACTGATTCACCATATTTAAAGCTTCGATTCAGTTAAGGAGAAGCTCAGGACTAGCATGCTACAGCAAAGAGGAGGGTTCCATACCTCATATCTCTCGCGGTGAAGCCTGGGTGCAGAAACATATGCAAGGGACAACGTCTTTTCAGCGCCGGACTTGGTTGACTTGAGGACAAGAGTGTCTCCGGAGACGACAGATTTAACCTTGGCGACAGCTTGAATAACCATTTTGTGCGTTGGAGCCGGCGGATAGAGGGCGGTACAGGATGAAGCAATTGAGCGAACTAACTAAGCTCGTGTAGCTGTGTTGCTGGAGAGAATGGGCATGTTAGTAGAAATAGCAGAGTGCCTGGAAGAGGACACGGGGCCAATAAAGTTTTGGGATTGGGAAGCTCCTCCGGCTGGTAGAATAGCATACCTCTCAACAATTGGCGGATTAAACGGATGAAAGAACTGGGGGCAATTGTTCTTGTCGTGTCTGAAAAGAACGGAAAATGTGTCAATAGTCTTGCAGAGAGAGATGAATAGTGGTGGGATGTAGTGGTAATGTGCGGATGTGCTCAGAGGTACATAAATTCGACAAGGATGTTCTGGCAGAGGTCCGGTTGGGTGTTTGTACGCAGGGGTGGCAATGGAGTTATGATTGGTACTAGAGGTTGGGTTTTGCCGCTGAGCAGTACTCTGCAAGCAGTATTATACTGTACACAGTATGTCAAAGCGTGCTTCAGCGTTATTATAGCTATTTTTTGAGTAACCTTTGGTATTAACTTCTTTACATTTGGCTGCCAGATTACATTTTGGTATTTTGTACATTTTGTGTTCGTTACCAGGAAAATAACCCAGAGCGACCACCATGCATCAAATGACTGTCCCGGAAAAGTGCTGCATTGATGCAGTGAGAAAACAGTCTATTTGCTATTGCTGCTACCTAGGTCCATCGGAGTTGTGGCAGGTTTTTACAAATCTAATAGGTTTCGAATACGAAAAGTACAATTGCCCTTTCCGATACCTGATGCAGCCAGTACCTTCTGCATGCAAGAACCTCCTATAGCTTACTGCTGAACATCGGAAATTCGCTATTGCTCGAGTTTGGCGTAGTAGCTATGCCTCAATTCAGTATCTATCGCCATTGACGGATGAGAGGAGGGGATCCTACGCGACGTAGATGCGCCAGTGGCTCCAATTTTGTTGCAGAACCCCGAAGTCTGATAACAGCAAATATCTCCCCCACCCTGGAACTATAGCCACCAAGGTATCTCGATGCATCCCTTGTGGTTCTCCCGTAGCGAAGAGAAGGGGTTGCGCCGAGCTCTCCTAGCGGAAAAGACAACGTCCTCGAACGATGCTCCTTTCCCCCATTGACCCCCGTAAACAACCTTCCCTCAGAGGGTCATCGAGCTAGCTAGCTTCTTCACTCAGGCCTTTGAATGGTTCCTATAATACGTACTTTGCCTCTCGTAGTGTTGATTCCACGCCCATATCCTAAATTGCATCGCTGTACCTGGAATGCGAAAACTTGTACTCTTTGGATAAGTGGCAACGGAGAAAAGACAACCGATGGCGTGATGAGGATGTGGAGGCTGGCGGGCTCTATCGTCGAGAAGGTACAAAGAGAGTAGTCGTTAGAAGAAGTGAGAAGGTCGAGTCTGCCACAAATCACCTACCAAGAATTACCCGGCCTTCTCTATTGATGAATGAGTTCAAGTCTCGCTTTGTTCCAATATTTCTAGCACTACAGAGTCTCTGTAACTATTCTTCAGTCTCAAATTTATGTTGGACGCTGTTATTATGTTAGAAACTACGACTGAAGAGAGATGCGGATATTATGGCTTCAACTAATCCATTCATCTCATGCATGTATCACAATATGCAATCAAATACGATTTCAATGTTCTGGCACTTTTGGTTCATGCAGAAGGCGTTTGAAACAGATCGTTTTTTCCTTTTTTTAATTATTCATCTATACATCTCACGGAACCACATCACCGGTTCAACCCCGCTGGTAGCAGCCTCACAGAGATGTTAATCAGTAGGATTCAATTTAGTTGTTGGTGATCCCAATAACACCTAACGCACCAAATCAGCACCAATCCACATCTCAAGTATAGAAGCAATGGCATCTACTCACCACAAGCAGGACGGAGACCGGCGTTACCAGTGGTGGCGGACAAGTCGTGCCCACCCTTGCCCAAATCATCGGTACCAGAGTGGACAACAACAGTTCTCTACAAGCCAACACGTTAAGTTCCATTTCGTATCGCCGGAAACTCTTCCGAGCTCTGTTACTCACTCCCAAAACGCTATGGGGACCGATCAACTTGACAACGCTATCCTCGATCTTTCCCTTCGCGAGTCCGCTTGCATTGGTGGTGATGTTGCCCAAATCACCTACATGTCTAACCTCGTCACTGGGAGCGCCGTGGGTCTTGCCATGGGGGTTGAAGTGTGGGCCAGCAGAAGTGCAACCGTTGGTGTTGTCACCGAACTCGTGAATGTGCATTCCGCGCTGAGCGTTGGCGTCGGTGTGCTGGATTTCGTACTCGATGATTGTGGGGGCATTCTCATTCGCCTGAGAGAACTTGACGGTACCGGAGACACCGGCATCACCACGAAGGACAGCAACTGTATAACATTATTGATCAACGAACTGTTTTCAGGCTGTCGGGTAGCACGGGAATGCAAGCAATCTGAAGAACAGGAAGGAGAAGTACCCCCAAGGTGTTTGCAGCTGCGGGCTCGGCAGCCAGCGGGGGATAGACCCGAGTGGGCGCAACTGCAAACGACCCTGAGCGGGAACATATAAAGGGAAGTTATTCCTCCTATCATCCACATCACCATATCCACCTCGCCCATACATCTTTGTCATCCGATTCCTCCAAAGACTACCCGGACCACAGCCGACAACTTTAAAACGCCGATGCCGCAAGTGAACACGAAGCAAAACGGACTCACCAGCTTTGGCCATTTTTTCGGGGGAGAGAAAGCTAGTTTAGTGAATTGGATGTGTTTGGCGATGGTGGTGAGGTGGTTTGAGAGAATTACTGTCGAGAGGTCGAGAGAGCGGAAAGGATGATAAGTGAGGGGGCGAAGTGGAGACGAGGGTCCTCTTGATGACGAAGAACTCCGGCTGGTGCACTACTCTGCTCTACGTTTACGGCGGAAGCTCGGGGTGGGAACAAGTTTGCTCGGCTCTGAGTTACGAGAGTGTCTAATTCCGGATTTACATGTTTGATTACTCGATTCTTGTGGTCTAGATGGCGGTATTTGGCGGATTAATCACCCCACTTCCTCCCTCCCCCATTTCTTTCGAGTAGGGCTCCACTTCTTCGACGTCAACCCTCCGCCGAAGTCACAGGAATCACCTCAGCTTCCTACAATGCTCGTATCTACATAGACGCAATTGCATTACCGACTTCAGGATGATGTCGTTGGTGATTTTTCATTGCACGGGTCAACCAAGCGGGGGTGGAGTACATTCTTGGCGATAAGATTTATCGATAAGCCCACAAGCACTCACCATTGAACAGCTCTTTGGCTCAACTCGACATCCACCTATCGGTTCTGAAACTACCAAGCTTATATAGCTTCTATATGCTGCATCGGCGAATTTTCAAAACTTTCTTGCACGCGCCGGAGTCCCTGATGTCTTACCTATAAGATGGTCGGCTTTCCGAACTAGGGACCGATTGCCCTAGCATCACCAGACTGCGTATTGTCATGATGTATCACCTTTTTTTTGCTGGGATGATCTTGAACACAGAAAGGAAATATAACCGGGACGGATCTACAACATACGAACCTCGAAGAAAAGCCTTGCTTTCGAAATAACAAATTAGTAAGAATTAGTCTACCACCAAAGTTAATCTTACTCGCATCATCGATTTTCACCTTCCATCAAAGAGAAATCTAAAGGCCTTGATTACGACTAAGACCTCTGATGACTTTATGTGCATGCTTTTCATGTCACTCGCCAGTTCTAGCTTCCCAGCAAAACAATAGCTACATCGTCGGTTGGCATATAAGGATCCCAAACCGACACCAGCTAGTCTTTCTCTTTCACAGACGGGACCCCTTAGGTCACAACAGGGATCTACTCAATCCAACACGTACTCGGTGCACGTACCGGCGCATTGTGCATTAGGCGTCTACAATTTCTTATCCTGCATATGCTTTATCCATAACTCCATAACACCTGTTCATATATTTGTGTATATATCCACCGTTAATTAAAGTCCTTCCGTGGTCTCTATCAATATTCACTGCATTTCCAGTTCCACGAGCCCGGTTACTGGTACCATATAGACAAATATTCCCTAGACGTCATCGACAAAAGTTTCACCATGTCTGAATGCAGTAGCATAATTGAGGTTGATTCAACTGTGGCGTTGCTGCTCTGCTGCTCTGTTGTTTTTGATGTGATTGAGCTAACAAAATCCTCTCAGCCTGACAATAGCGATTACCAAATTTCCAGGTACGACTACATAGCTTAGGATCCGGGGAAATACTCAGTTTTGGTAGCTACGGAAGCTATGAGTCAAGCGTTGCGAGTGTCGCATTCTCCATCAATGAATACCGGACTGAGCATGGAAGGCGGTATCACACTTACTTCGGCGAAAATAAGAATCCTCTTCCCACGGACGAGGTATGGCCCATCGACGCACCAGCTTCTACCGCAGTGATTTGGATGACTTGTTGACGGAAGTGAAACAACAGGTGGAGCAACAGCGGTTAAACATTCACCACGAGGTCTTCCTCAAGCTCCTACACGACCAGCTATATATTGCACCGCTCAAAGACCCCCGCCGCATCCTCGATATCGGTACCGGCTCGGGGATCTGGGCTGTTGAAATGGCAGATAAATTTCCAGAGGCTGAGGTAATAGGAACGGATCTTAGGTACGTGTCAGCGTGCTTGTGTACTTATTAGCTGCTTGGGTATTTATTATATCTATGTAGCCCGATCCAACCAGCGTGGTAAGCCCATCCATCCACTCCATATAAATATTCAGTGTGTTGGGGGATTTGCTAATTTCCGAGGACACAGGACCCCTCCAAACTGGTATGCTCCCCATTCCCCCCAAATGAAGCGGATTATTCTGAGCCACCAACAGCCATTTCGAGGTAGACGATGCGGAAGTCGACTTAGCTTATCAATCTGTACGCTCAAATCCAACAGCCTGCATTCAAGGACTTACAAAGAACCGCAGGATTGGTTCGATTTCATACACATAAGAAACTTAGCACAGGCCATTACCAACTGGCCGGCGTTGCTATCTGAAGTCTATCGGTACGATCTACCTCTCTCCACATCTCCCCTCCCTCCCTCCTTCTCCATCTACTCCTCTTTGCAACCTTCACTGATTAGTTATTTGTAACTCAGCTGTACCAAACCCGGCGGCTTCGTCGAGCTTGCAGAATTAGGCAGTGTAGTCCACAGTGATGACGACACGCTTGGTCCCAACAACGGCGTCAAAATCCTTTGCGAGAAGATTTGCGAGGCTATGAAAAAATCCGGCCGCAGATCTCACGTGCTAAGCTCAGACATGAAGGCGGATCTGGAGAAAGCAGGCTTTGTTGATATCCGTAAAACCGACAAGAAGCAGCCTCTCGGACCATGGCCGAAGGACCCGAGACTCAAGCAGGTGGGCTCACTGGCCCTGGTAAGCAGCGAATCTGCCTTTCATGCCTACGGAATGGGTAAGTGTTCCCGAGAATGACTCCCCAAGCATTACGCTGATAGGTTTTTGCACAGATATACTCACTCGCATCCTTGAAATGCCATCGGAAGAAGCAGAGAAGTGTTGTAATCAGGCGGTAAAGCATGCCAGGGATAAGCATCGCCATACTTACAGCTATTTGTAAGACCCACTCTGGGCCATACGCACCGGAAAACTAGACGCTGATTGTGCTTTAGTTATGTTGTCTATGGGCGAAAACCGGAGAAGGGTGAAGTTACAAAGAAATAAACATTAGGGAGAGGTGGAGAGGAGAGTGGACGTTACCACGATTTATGGTAGAGCTCGAGCAAAACTTAGATATAGGATTAATACAGGGAATGGTATAAAGACCTGCTATACCTGGTTACTGAATCATGAAATCGTGGAGTTTGTCGTGCTATAGCGCGAGCCAGTCCAACAACACGGCTCTTTCTTAGGACAACAAGCTAAACCCCCCGCGCGCCAGCTATCCCAGTTTGGTATAAAAACCTCCTTTCTTTAGATTACTCGTCGTCAGCATTTAGAACCAGAATACGCAAGCAATGGAACTTACCTAAAGAGGCAAGGAAATCTTCAGTCATTACCCTCTCCATATCTCCATGTCCGTTCCCGCGTGCTCGGCCTTCTAGATGCAAGTAAGCCCGTTTCTTTCATATGGCGTCACACCCCCAGATGATCTGAAGCTTACAGTCCCTGACTATTCAAGCCTTCGCCTTAACCAATCCATTCCGTTGAGGAGACCGCAAGGTCAAACATACCGAATATCTCTCAATCCGTGACTCTGGCCCTTCCAGAATACTCAGATGGTTCGAATTTTGAATCTGAGACTTGCGATTACACGGCAATCACTTTACCTCAATGGGAGATCAATAACAACTTCTAATCCATTCGCTAACGACGATGCTGATAACCACCAATAATTTACTCTACCCCATCGCGTCTAGACACAAGTACCCTCCAACACACACGCACACGCACACACACACACACACTCTCTCTCTCGTTTAGCATAAGTTGATCGTTGATCCTACCTTTACTCTTTACGAGAATGAAATGGATACTTTAGGTTGCACTGAACTGAGTAGCTTAGGGTCATCGATGATGGTCACATTACAGTCGTCACTATATGCTTGAAACATGATATGGTAGAACCCAGAAGCCAACTTATCCATTGCGAAAAAGGATTAAAACGCTAAGAACCTAACAAGAACTCCCCCAATGCTATGTGAAGTAGCATGCTACTCTCTCAGTACAAGTCAACTAGAGAAAAGATATCCGGAAATCGTAAAACCATCATCGTAAAAGTCCTGCATAAAAGTCCTGGAGATCATGAGGATCATGAAGCAAAAGATATCCATCGACAAACCAACAAAAGAAAAAAAAGATAAAGGAGAAATTTAGAACGTTTCCCTTGGTTCAGTCTTGATCTTAGGTTCGATCTCGACTTGGGGGTCAACCTGGACTTCAGATTCAATCTCAACCTTGGTCTTGGTCTTTGATTCGATCCCAACTTCAGGGTTAACCTGGACCTCAGGTTCAATCTCAACCTCAGCCTTGGTCTTTGGTTCGATCTCGACTTTGGGGTCAGTCTGGACCTCAGGTTCAGTCTCAGCCTCAGTCTTGACCTTGACTTCAGTTTTGACCTTGGCCTTAGTGAGATGATTCTCTTCTCCGATCCATCTTGCGGTAGCGGCAATTCTGAAGAGACCAAGAGGTTGGGCCGCATGCTAGCACACCCACCATTAGTATGTTGCTGGCGCCGAAGGACAGTCTCAACTCACCTCCCACACAGACTGGATGGCACCCCCATGCATGATCATAATGTCTCCATGGTGAAGCCTCAAGGTAAGACGAACAGCCGGCTCTTTCAGTTTTGGAGACATATTCTCTTCATCTTCTCCATCAGCTTCGATATGACGCACTGTGTTTCTACCTGAGCCTTTAATGCGAAATTTCATGACAGCTGGACACCCAAGAGAGATTGAAGCAACAGTTGGCCCAAGACCTCTCTCTCCGTCTTGATGATACTGTTTTACCTTCATTAGCAGGCTCTAAGCAGACCTAGTATAATTAGAGCAGAGTACTTACATTCATCCTCTGAGACTCAAAGTAACCAACATTGAGGACCTCGTTAAAGACGACATCTTTATAAATCATTCCAACCCGTTGCTTGATCAGTTCCAACGCCCTCCTGACGACTGAAGAGGCTTCTTCAAATGTGACTGTCGGTTGATCAGCTACATAGTTGTATTGAGCACCCTAAATTGCCGTTGTTAGCATACTTGAATAACAAAGGCGATATCAGGAAACTTACAACGTTATAAGTGAAGTGTGAAGTCCTGGTAACACCCTGTTGCGTTTGGAGCCTATATCTCCTAAATGGGAGGTTTGCTTCTTGGTATTTTTCTAGGAGCCAATCGGCGTCAAGGGCCCTCGTGTTGGTAATTCGGTTTGCCAACATGTGGGTGACGGTTCCACAGTTTTCAAGCTCGTACTGTAAGACAGTAAATCCATCGATGATCGACCTAGTACACTTTATCTCATCTCCAAAGACGTCTTGGGAGATGGCAGGACCAGTATACACAGGCCTGTGTGGATCAGCGAGTTGAGAGGCCGTGAACACTGTTCGCTTCTTGGGATATAGCTTTAACCTGCAGCTTTCGTTGGCGCATTCCCAATGGTCCCAATGCTCTCGACAGCTCAAACGGCCACAGTTCGAGCAACAGAAGCCTTTCCACGCTTTTCGCGTAACGTCTTGTGCGTCGAAAATGTCGTCCCACTCGACGTTTGTTTGGGGCCTCAGAGGAGATGGTGGAACCTCAAGTGCGGGCCCCCAAGGAGTGTTGGCACTCAAAAACTCAGAAGTATATGTGAGCTCGGTCGGGTTCTGAGTGCCATCGATCTGCAATAGGCAGGTTAGATTGTGACTGCGATTATTATTAAACGACAATGAAATGATACTTACTTTCCAGAAATCCGAACAAGCTGGGTGAAGACACATCCAACCTTGCTGATAAATATGTGGTGACTCTGTACGACAAGCCTTACAAGTGGCAATGATAATTTCAGCGTCACCAGCAGTATTGGTCTTTTCAACTGCCCACCAACCGTCACTGGTAAAGTCCAGCTTCTCAAAGCGGAATTTCCACCGGACGAAATCGCTCAAAGGGTCTTTTTCAGCCCAGGCATGTGTAACTTTGAACCAATCCATGACGCAGTATCGGTATGGGATCCTGCTAGGAGACTTCGTACTACGATTACCTATGCATTTAACGTTAGTTACCAATATCATTATTAGAATTGAGAGGTGGAGACAGCATACCAATGATCATAGCAATGGGAAATTTGAGTTTTAAGTTGTTCAAAAGACACTTGATTGTGGTATCCTTGGTCGTCTGGTTCATGATCAGACTTCGAAGACCAGTTCCTTCGTCTTCTTTGGATTTTCCACCACTGGAACAGTATTAATGGTAATTTTTAAACCCGATTTGAGATGAAAACCACTAACCTGTGGGAAATGACAACCTTGCCTCCCACATAGTCTCTGATGGAGTCACAAGCGTCTAGTAGGTAGCCATGCACCAAACCATCGTGAGTATAACAACCGCTCTGGAAAGCTCTGTAATAAGGCACACCCTCGCAGAGTTCTTGTCTAGTCTGTAGCTTTTCGTTAGGCGACTAAAATACTAATGATTTTTTTATTCTAGGAATAGATATACCTCACACCAAACCATGGGACGACCAATTCCAGCGGGCTTGCCACTCTGATAGTCTACCAAGTCTATGACCTTAACTCTAGCCTTGACCGTTTCAGTAGTTTCAAGCTTGAGCGCCTTGGGACGGCCCTTCTTTCTTGGGGCTTTCTCATCATCCTTAGTTTCGTTAGGTCTCTTTTTAGGTACTTGTTGATGAGGTCGAGATTCTTTTTCGACAGTGGATCTTTTCCTTTTCTGCTGTGGAATAGCGCGCTGCAAGCCTTCGGAACGGATGCACTGCCTTCCAGAATTTGCACAGCGACTACAAGGCAAGCCGCGGTCACAGAATTGTCTCAAGCTGAGGCACCTGCAAGATATTGTTAGATTTGAACTCAATAATGACGACTAAAGGATGAACTTACCGATGGCATCCTCGAGGTATCATCCAGACACCACCATCGAACACGAGTGCCTCAGGTCGAATCCTCTCGTCAAGGCCGATAGGAACTTGAGACCCACCAAGATTATCGGAAACTTGAGATTCACCAAGATCGTCGGGGGCTTGGGACCCAACAAGATCGTCGGGAACTTGGGATTCATTAAGATCGTCAAGGACTTGAGATTCCTGAATTCCAGCAGACCAACTAGATCCTGAGGGCGACTGGATTCCAGCAGACCAACTAAATTCTGAGGACGAGCAGATTCCAGCAGACCAGCTAGATTCTGGGGACGATTGGATAGCTGTACCCAGATTCTGGATTTCAGGGCCTCCAGTGACTAAACAAAAGTCTGGACCCGGTGACCCACTCAGAGGCATGGTCATAGCAGGTGCAGTTGCAAAACGTCCTGAAACAGGTCCATTGACTGCATGATTTCCAGATCTTGCGAGACGCATGGATGACTCGTGGTTGTCATCAACACTGGAGGCTAGTCTTGGGTAGAGTCGATCAAAGTCATTGAATTGATATCCATTGACTTGCTGAACTTCGCGGACTCTCCCATGGGGACCAACTATGGCTTGAGTTAATATCCCCAGCTTATCAATATCGGGACATTGAAGTGTACTTACCACGCGCTTCGGACCAATCCATCATATCCCGTTGGTCAAGCATGCCATTGAAACCATGGATACCATGATCCATTGCTTTGAAGTCGTACTCATACTCTGGTGTATAAATCACCGATGGCGGGTCTGACAGAGAGGATCCTGACGAGTATCCCTCGAAGTCAAAGAAATATGGAATTTCTGAATCTGGGCCACTGTTGCCTATGTCGAGTAACGATTAGCTTCAAGTTTTCACCAAAATTAATGCGGAAACGGCAGGAAAGCAGCGGAAAGTAACAGATAGAAATGGTATCAATATCGGACGCTACACTCATCACGTCGAACCATGGATGACGATGAATAACCATGGTTGAGGAATCAATCACACGGGGGAACAGGTGAAGAGCACTCACTATCATTACGATCAATGACCGCTCTATCAACAGCAGCGGGATCAGCGGGATCAATATCCATGCTTGTTTGTTGTTATCCGTCGTAATGTGTCGAGGTAAATGGCAATAGATGGTAATGGTAATGGTAATGGTGCTAGACTGATGTGAACCAGCCGGAAGAAGATAGGAGCAGATGGAGGTGAAGGTGAAGAATGATAAGAGGGACGAAGGTTGGAGGAGAATGAATAGTTGAGAGGGTGGGAGGACAGAGCGAGGGAAGGCCGAAATCTCGACTTTTTATGTACAGAAGAGACAGGGAACCAGTTCAAAAACAAATGCCCTTGAAGTTGCAAGGGGAAATGGACATAGAATATCTGGGTTCGCAGGTAGGTATGTTTACTGCTGTGAGTGGAGCTGCAATTTGAGAACGAGCCCTCTATGGGATCCCACCCAATTTGAACACCCAACAAGTATTTGACAAGTGTTTGGGATATAGAATATGGAGTAACTGATATCTGTTGTTGTAAAGCAATTGAAGCTGCCTGATGCTCAGAATCGCACTCAGAACCAGCACTGGATGGCGAGAGCTTGTCGAACGAGAAACACAATCTACCATAGCTCTTCGCCGGTGATACAGCACATACCTTCAACAGAGCTCTCCAACTATACGGGCCCGTCGAGGCCGATACTCCTCGCTTTCCTCGAGCTCACAGCCTTGCGTGATTCCGCAACACAAGCGGAGTACTTGGACAGTTCTTCGATTCCTCTCCTCGACTCTCCAACCAGCCAATTTACCCAAAGCCTTTCGGAAAAGCCCCGCAGCGAAATAAAGCAAATTGCTTTTGCTGTTGTCAAGAGGTCTTTGATTTCTGGCGGGTTTGTATGTCGCTCACCCTATCCGACTCGAAATTGTGTTAAGCGAGGTTGACGGACTCGATGGCAACGCAAAGTTCTCTTTCTCGTGGACAACGGATACGCGCATATTAATTCTTTCTGGGTAGAAGTGGCCAGGCACGCTCATAAACACCAGATGCCGTCGGTGCTCATCCCTGTCGTATCTAATTATGCCACGAAGCCATATGTTATCTACCGTTGTTCGCGGTCCGATCCGGACCTGCATGGGATCCCCGCCGGTTTGGAATGCGGGGAAGGCAGATTACTCTTATCTACTCCGCTTACTCCTTAGTAGTAGGTAAATGCTTCTCCCGTCGAATGTCTTCCATGCTCTCACATACCTGTCGTTTTGCAGTGCCCCCAGGATCCAACGAAGATGAATCTCTCGTCCAATATCTGCTTAGAGAGCTATCCTATACCCCAATCTGTTGCGTCTATTGCGCCGGCTACAACCGCATTGGCTAATCTCCTTTCGGCCGTATATAGTTTATATCTAATGCAACAGACCCATTCTGAGAGACGGAAGGATTCCAGTACGACACGGTCAATCACACACAGGGCTCTGCCAAGTTGGGCCGGAAGTTGACCTTTCTCTCTCTTCCCACAAAAAACCCGAACAGCGGCTCAGCAAAAGATGGTTACTGTCACATCTTTGACCTCATAGAAGCACTGATGGCAGAAACGATGTCGCTCGTGGAGAAGTCCATGGTGATCATTGGGGTGTGCAGCTATTGAGCACCACAGGTTGTCGGTGCGGATTACGCTTCTCACAACCAGGAAGAGCTTTCGTTAATGGCTAATTGTCGAGAACTGGGGCTTATTAATCGCCCTTGGTCTTGAGTCCTCTGGAGTTGTTGGGGTAACTGAGTACTCTCTACTTCGTGGGTTGCAGTATTCTGTAGTCTTTTCTTTGCCCAGATCGTCCTCCTCGTACGGCGCATTGCATCCGTATCCTCCGTCCGATTAGTTTCGATGTACTAATGTTACTACATTGAGTGCGGTCGATTGTGCGGTCTTGCGAGGTGATTGGGATATTGTACATTGGTTCTATAGTACAGTGTATCGACTTTAAGAACCCATAGTGAGCTCTAAATCCTACAACATCTACTTTCAAATAGACACCCGTCAATTCTTGTCTCAGGACCCCCCATCTTTTCCGCCTGTCTCCGTGGGTATTGGATCCGAATATGCTGGCTTTCCTGCATACAATTGACCACCACTCCGGGAAGCCTTGTCTTCTTTCCCCTCGATAACAGTAACTGACTGGTTTCCTCGGAACCGTTTCCGCATATCTACCATCCCGCGTCTGCACCCCATCAGCATTGAGTCCCCATCGCCGCCACCGCAAAGTATGGTTCAACCTACTTGCACTCGCCGTAGCCTTTCTTGAGTTGTAGACATCTCGTCGGTAGGGTCTGTGATAGAGGTTCTCGGAGGCAATCGGCGGGTTTATTCCGTTCGACCATTACACAATCGGAGTTCTGGAGGCACGCAGCCAAAGCTGCACCTGGAGTTTAAGCTGACTGTCAATAGTTGCCGGTAGAACGGAATTGTGGGGGAAACGTACGGATATCTTTACATGAAGACGGCATTGTTGTGGTACTGTCGCAAATACGGGATGGACACTGAGGTTCGAAGAATCAGACTTCGGAGCTTAACCCCTGCTAGTTCAAAGCGCACGGACTATGGTCACGTGGAAATATTTAATTCTCCGGCTACTTTACTCTAACGTGCATTCCTCCTAGCAGTCAACGGTAGACTCGAAATCAAAGAGCTCACAATACACCCTTCATGGCACCAAATAATTCTGACAGCACTCCTATTTTGTCACACCTTGATCCCGAAACATCAAATTGAGCTCTGCGGCTTCCATCAGACTCTCACGGCAGGAGCATAGAGGGGGATGGAGCATGGGTGGCCCAAGCCCATTGCATGAAGTTTATTGTTGCCAATACTGGGTATGGGAATCTCAATGCTCGGGAGCTTCCAAACTTTAAAGGCAAAGCTTTGGAGAGGCACATAACCCAGCCCTACAGCTCTGGCTCTGGAGCAATGGCATAGCTGTGATCAGGTGCTGGAAGTCTTCCCAACAAACCGCAAACTGGCTCTGGCCTTATATATACCACTGGGTGAGAAAATTTGTACAACTACCGAAAACTCCATGCAGAGAGCATTGGAACGAATTCCTACGACTAGAGCATGCTAGATATCCAAAACAGCAATGCTCTTTTAAAAAGAAATCTAATGTCGATAGGTGAGAGATGACCGGCTATGGTTAGGGGTCTCCACCTGTATTCTACCCTAACCCGGTTCAACGCCCTCAAACCCCTTCGCTGAGTGATGCATAGTGCCTGCAAACCGTGATTTTCACTCTGCACGTTCCTACAGTGTATACCGGGACCCAGGAAAGAACTTCGAAAGCAGAATATGATAATTTACTCGGACGGAAGGTTCTTTTCTTCGATGGCATGTTCCCAGTGTTGTAACTTGTCAGGACGAATTCCCCATTCGTGAAGCTACTTATTGATTACACCGCATACCATTAAATAAGGCCTTGGAAACTTATGACAAATCAAGTGCAAAAGAACGTACCGGCCACAGGATGAGACGAGACGGGACTTGAGAAAGACCGGGATATCTCGTTCCGTAGCCACTCTGGTCCCGCCGTCTTAGGGCTACAAGATGGCCTCGCCCGGGACCCAGGACTTGCATGTACTTGGAGTCGTGGCTTGGAAGATTACCAAAAAAGTCACTGTGACCCCCGGGCTTGAGAAATTGTCAAGGTCTAGGGGGGGTATTTTCAAAACAAGTCACGGTGTGGCCTGAGAGATTATACTGTCAACAGTTTCACGACCAACCCGTTCCATAACCCCACCACCACTATAATGCTCAGCCCACAACTCCATTTTTACCCATTCAAGATCCTCTGCTTCACGTTCAAGTTCCTTTACCTCCCACTCCTCAACCTCCGACTATCTCATCCAGCAGAATGGCTCTAGCAGAACAGTCGACAAATTGGTTTCGCTGGTGTGATGATATGTTCTAGAATTGGTGCTAGTAAATTAAAAACCATGAGCTTGAAAGAAGGTAAGGTCCGGAGAGCGCATCCAGCACGATGTTATTACTTTAGGGCAAGCCAATAAAACTGTCAAATCAAACAACTGCATTTCAATCGAGCTGTAGACTTCTAACAGCTAGGGTTCTAAGATGTCGATTCATACTGCACAATATGCTGCTCTGGAAAAGAAGGATCCAAAGCTACAACAGATTAAGAACTGGGCTTTGAAGGACGGAGATGACAGATGGGGGTTTTTTTTGTGGGTGGACATGGTATGCAGCGTCGTACGAGGCCCATAAGTCTCCTCGTGTAGTGTACTTAAGTCCAGTAGGTCCTGGTTCAAGTTTGACCGAAGCACCGATCCTACATTGAAAATCACTCGACATCAATCGTGAAAATCCACTTTCATTATCTGCCCGCACCTTACCACGCACTTCCCACCGAAGAGTCGCCACTGCCTAGCTCTATAAACCCCACCATCGTCAGGGAACAGTAGTTGCGCCGGATGGTTTCTCCGCGGAGAAGATAGTGCTTACCTATCCACTGGATGGACTCAAGAAGAGACTAGCGGAAGTGGGTAGTATCTAGCTTTGAACGCAGGTAAGTTCTAGAAGAATTGTGTTCCGGCGCTGTGATTAAGATAGACTACACGGCTGCGTTTGAATATGGTAGACGCCGACTAGACCTTGCGACGGGTGCTTCTCATCTATTTAGTTAGTTCACTCCGACTTTTCAACTCTATCTCATTGTGTACCGGGAAGCACTTCAAATATCAGATCATAAGAATCCATTTTTTATTGGTTATTGTGCAGTATGGAGTGGTCACAGATTCTACTCTCCCCCAAAGAGTAGTCTCGTAGTGTGGTACACCCTAAAGAGAAAGATACAAAATCCCTAATTTGATATTTGTTTGCAATAACAACGAATGAACAAACCAAAAACCAAACCGAAAAGGTTTCTATAATCCCAACAGAGAAGACAATAAAACAAAACACCGAATCCTGTCCTCGCCCTTCCCGAGCGTTTTCTGTTTCCGAAAAACAAAACACAAAAAGCAAAAAAGCGCTTCGTATACGGGTCATCCCATCATCCTCGGTCGTCATCACATTCCTTCCCCCCCACTCCTCTTCTCCACTTCTCCTTCTCTCCCCATGGCCTAAAGTAAAGATACATTAAGCAAGGATCTTCTCCTTGATGATCTGTTTCAAGGTGTTGGCGTCGGCTAGATGTGATGTTAGCAATGAGAGGATTAATTGAGTGGATGTATGGTACTAACCAGCGAATCCACGGATACCCTGGCTCAACTTCTCAGTAGCCATCTGGTCCTCATTCAATGCAAATCGGAATGCAGGCTCGTTGTCAATGTATGACTTCTTCTCAATGTCAAGGCTGTGTGCATTCTCCGAAGACAATTTCTTAGGGACGGGCTCCTGGCTGTTGTACAGCTCCTCAAGCAAGTTAGGGGAGATGGTAAGGTAGTCGCAACCGCTCAGTTCTGTAATCTCGCCGACGTTTCTGAACGAAGCGCCCATGACAATAGTCTTGTATCCGAACTTCTTATAATAGTTGAAGATGTTCTGAACGCTCTCGACACCAGGGTCTTCGTGGCTGACATATGTCTTTCCGGTGCTGGCCTTGTACCAATCCAAGATGCGGCCCACAAACGGCGAAATCAGGAATGCGCCGGCTTCGGCGGCGGCGATGGCCTGGACCTGCGAGAACATCAAGGTGAGGTTACAGTTGACGCCATGGTCCTTCTGGAGCTCGCGCGCGGCCTGGATTCCCTCCCAGGTAGACGCGACCTTGATGAGGATGCGCTCCTTCTCGATACCGACGCTCTTGTACAGGTCGATGATGTGCAGGGCCTTTGCGACCGACGCCTTCTTGTCGAACGATAGCGCGGCGTCAACTTCTGTGGACACCTTTCCGGGGATGATCTTCAGGATCTCCTTGCCAAACTCGACTAGCAGACGGTCCATAGCAGCCTCAATCTTGGACTCGGTACCCTTTCCATGGGCTTTGCCGTACTCAACAGCGGAGTCAACAAGTTTTGCGTACTGGGGCTTCTTGGAGGCGGCGAGGATTAGGGAGGGGTTGGTGGTGGCCTATGACGTATCATGGTTGTCAGCTTGAATTCTACCAATAATAGAGTTTTGCGAGGTAGGGTTAAAAAAGGCAGGTCGATGAAATTACGGGATTCGGTCGGACACATACATCTTGGGGCTTGTATTTGTCAATGGTAGCAAAGTCGCCGGAGTCACAGACGACAGTCTGTTTTCACAGAGGTTAGCGCTATAAAGCTGTTTGTTGGGAGAGGGGCAAGAGAAGCATACGGTGCCAGAGGCCTTCAGCTGTTCAAGAGAAGAGGGCATTATGAATAACAGCACTGAGTATAGGTTACAATTAAACAATTAGGTGAAGGAAGGCGGTATATGTAAGAGGAAGGATCAACGGGCGGTGGTGATTTTTGTAGAAAGAAAAAGTGAAGCTGGAGGGGATCAGGAAGTAGTTAACTGCGTCACGAAGAGGGGGGTAGGCTCGGCGGCTCGGCGCGGGATAAGGAGGGGTTTGCATCACCGCTTCCCGAATCTTCCGCCGACCAGAAGAAAGAGGCAAATCCACAAACTCCGCGGCGAACCCCTCAGGACGAAACGACTCAATTGTAGAGCGAGATGACAGCACGTTTTACATTTATCCAGCCAGGGGCATTTCAGCCGTGTACCCTGGAGCAACTTGAGCCCCTCAATGTATGCCGTTGAATCGCAGATGCTGTTCGGCGTTCACTTCTCCGATCGGTGCTACCGCTAACCGGCCGAAGTGTTGAGGATAGAGTAAGCAGGGCGCTTCTCGGCCATGAGCTAGGATGCTTCCGTCGGCCTTGGGCTCTCACCCGTTTGATCTTCTGTGCTCTCAGCCCAGGAATTGCCCTTTCAAATACGGACACAACGCAATACTTTTCGATTCCAACAATGGCCATTTGCAGGCGCCAATTCGAAACCGGAGCTTGCATCGTTCCGCCCGATCACAAATCATGGAGGTCATGCAGAATATACCAACTGCATTGGTATGAATAACGCCATCACATGTGGACAGTGTGCACTGATCCATTAATTCACTGCTGTCGCCCGTTATCAAGAGTGTCCGGAGACTTTTGATATCGACAAGTACGCGCGTCTTTGTTATCCATGCCGCAAAGAGGTTCAACATGTGCGTGATAGATGGCATCTGTGAGATTGAAGCATAAAACGGGATTCAAGGGGAATAAATGAAGAGAGGTCAATACTGGAAAGAAGGACGTGCAAAAATGGAGCCTTTATATCTAGTGGAGAAAGTATCCGCTTAACATCCTATGCTAAAGTTATGGTTCAATACTTATGTGAAGGGTGGCGATAGCTAGGTATGTACTTGCATTCACAGTAGTTATGATAGCTTACAGCTCCTTTGGTTAATTGTTCTTTTCTGCTGGGCGTAAAGCAAAGAGTAATAGAAAATAAGCAATCCCTGTGAAAAGCCAGGGCAGGATTGTATAGGTTTGTGTATCAACATCAAATAGTGTCGGTAGGTTCACGTACGGAAAATTAGCGTATGAATGATTTGGGCTTTCTTGATGGTACTAATTATCTTCGGCATACATGTATGTAAACTGGCATACGTCTGCATAAACCAAATGGATATCATGCCTACAATTGAATATCACAGAGTAGAGTAGTACGTCCATGGCCAGCGGTCAGCATGTTTAGACGTTTGTCCTTCTGGAATACCACAAATCCCAGACGTACGGCTTTTAGGAATAATATAGTAGCGCAGCTCGAACACACCTTTGTGGCTGCGTGCTGTTTCCCTCCTAGCTCGGAAAACTGAGGAGTTAGAACACTGAGGTTAGGAATGAATATAAGCAGTTGCTTTAATCAATTAGATAGATATCATCTATGTATCCCTTTTTAACCGGCCGAGCGCGATAAAGGTAAGAAAACAATATCGAGAGGTTCATGACACGTAGAGTAGTAGGCAAATCAAAAGCAAACGCCGAATCCACATAAGCACGCCATAGACACAAACAGCAGTAAAAAAACACCCCTCTCTACCTCGTAAGAACTGGGCTTCTTCCTCTCTGTACCAACTGGCAATCCCATTCATACTACCCATAGTCAGCACCTTCTCATCACAATCAAGAAGCAACAAACTTACCACTCTCCCCTGATCATCCCCCGTGTACACCGCTTGTGGCATAGGCAACACCACCGTGATTGCCGCCTGGACAACAATCTCGCTCTGAAACTGGTTGACGTGGTGCAAAGCTTTAATCTTTCTCAGCTCAAATCCGTGATCTCCAATTCTCTTCTCCCAAACATTGACGATGCCTCTCCTATGTCCGGTAAACACCAACTCTCTTTCTAGCCACTCGTTTCCAATTCCCTCGTAGAACGCACAACTCATTACAGTATCATCCTGATTCTCACAGACATTTTGTTGCAAGAGCACTTGGCCATTGATGGTAAACATAATGACGTTCTGTCCTGCGCAGAGGAGGATGTCGCCGCTGACGTCGCTGACGGCCATACACTGCACTAGTACATCTGTTTTAAGATTCCTCACAAAGCGCAGTCGGTTCAAGTCCCAGATGATGACAGCTTTATCGTTGGATGCTGTGACCAGGGTGCTAAAACTCCTCGAGATGGCCATGACCATTACTGGCATAACATGACCGAATAAAGTCATCCTATGCACCATTTCGACTGTTTTCGGCGTCGACTTGACCTGCCACACTGACACTGTTCCGTCCGTGCCTGCAGTAACTAGCGTTTTTGAATCTGCGAACTTAGCGCATGAAATTTGTCCTTGGTGAAGGTGCTCATGGTGACCCATAACTCTCCTGCTTTCGGCATGATAGAAACGAGCACTGGCATCTGCAAAGCCCCATTCCATGTATCTGTCGTAGGTTGGTGGAATATTGAGTCTAAACCCACCAGAACAGAAGACTTTTTCGAATTTTGGTGCATAAACTAACGATTCGACCCTTTCATGGCTGTCTGTAGGGAGTCAGTAACGTGGACTTCAAGTTTTGGGAACAGAATACAGACCTAGCAAAGGAAATGGTAACCGGATCAGGCTTTCCGCACCCACATCCAACCTAACAGCCTGCTGCAAATCGGTCTCCTTCCGAGCGTGACCTCTTGTAAAGACTTGGTGCGGTGTCTGGCCAAAATTGTGAATGATCCCAATGGTTGCCAATCTTTCCACCTGATCCTCAATATTATCCAGATCGATTGCGCCAGCATAACTAAGATGATGAAATACGTTTGTTGCCTCAATCGCTGCTTCTCCGCGTTGCTTGAATCCAAAAACAAGGTCAATCCATTCATGAAGGTGCTGACTGACATAAGGACTTTCGAGAGCTTCCCTATGCTTAGAAATGAATATCTTCGGGTCCCCTTTGGCCCATGGAGGTAAAATAACGTTGTTGATGGGCTCCTCTGTCCCTTGTTTCATACCAAAGTTGTAATTGTTCGAATTAATTAAGAACTCTGGTAAGAAAAAGAACTCTGGGATCAATTCGCGTACATCGGTCATATTATCTCTCGACGCTGATGCCCACGCTTTCTCAATGGAATAAAACAGTCTATCCGCATGGTCGAACTGGCCACCTTGTAACAACAGATAAGATTGCACAAATGGTTGAAGGCGTATCAAGTATGAGCATACAATCATTGCAGACGAGAAATGTGTTCCGTAATGAAACGGCGGAGACAATTGATCATTAATCTCCTCAAACGACCGGTATCTTTCTCGAAACTCGTTTTGTCGCTCCGGTGTTTGGGCTCCCATTGGTTTTGAAAAATCCCTAAAACTCCGCGGGTTGGAAAGGTCGAGTTCTTCGCTAGTGTAATCTGCCAATACCCACGGAAAGACCGGATACTGCGTAAGATCATTGAAAGTCCTTCCAGCCATTGTGTTAACCAACATGAGATAATGAAAGTTCGAGATCTCGCCCTTAATCCATTTCTTAGTTGCTGGATTCTGAGTAGCAGAGCCAAAAACATTTGCCAGCTTTGATCCGAAATTCGACGGGCTATTCTGGATTCTCGATGATTCCGTTCTCCATACATCGCCGGTCCATGGTGAGGAAGGGCTGCTGTTAAAATTTGTTGCCTTTGACAGGAGCTTTGTATAGAGAAAGTCTCTGTCTTTGACGGACATCGTTGTCAAAAGGTAACTTCTCCCATCAGAAAAGAACAACTCTAGCGCCACATCCCGGAACAGAAATCGCCGCTTGCTGATACTTGTGAGCTCCTCAAATGGCCAGTGCCGTGCATCATGATCGCTCAAAGCCGGTTTTTTGTCCTCCGATTCTCTACCTGAGATCATCTGCAGGTACTGGTCTCTCTCATCCTTCGGTGCTTGCCATACATTCATGATCTCGCCGTCGGAACGCTGGAAGAAGTTGTCGATTAGATAGAGACAATTTTTTCCGAGAATCAAGAGCCCTTCAACAGCATCCAAACCGACAAGTCTAGAAACGTTATGCACAAACTCTACAGCATCGCCGTGTTGGATGCTTCTCATGACTTTCCGGTTTTTATCTTCCCATCCGTCGTCATCTTCTCTTGGGTCATCAACCAGCTCATAATCGTCGTCCATCTCATCATCGCAACCGTCTCTTCCAGTTTGTGGTTGATCTTCGTGGCTGAATGACTCAGCATCTCCCTTGGTCATAATACTAATTTCATCGCCGTCAACTGAAAGCGCATGGGATCGGCTGGCCATAATGTTCGGGCCTACACCTCCAACACTAGTAAGTCTTCTCTTTGGTTGGTAGTTGTGGAGATGTCCACTTCGATCTGGAAGCATGCGCTTTCTCATTCGGTTCCTTCCCTCCGTCAAGTCCAGTCTCCATTTGAACTCCTGCCCATCGTCAAGTAGACCACATGGCCTCGAAAGGTCAGCCTCTATTCTCGCATATTGAGATATGGTGAAGTTAAGACTGTCCTGCTGATCCTGGGCAGCTCGTTGAAACTTCAGGTGCTCGGAGGCAAAGATGTTCGCCGACCAGTTAGATGATATGGATTCATGCCGCCCATACACATCTTCATTGTTAATATCGTCCATTATCCATTGCTTGAGCTTCTCCTTCCGTGTCGCAATGCGGTTTTTGGCCGTCTCCTCGGTCCTTTTGTTCTCTTCGGTCACGAATGCTTCCCACGATTTCGAAAGGGCACCATAAAAAAAAGCGTCTAGTTCGGTTCTATGGTCGTCTATCCAATAAAGCCAAGTTTCGTTATCCTGGTTCCGTCAGTCTTGCATTGCGATCAACACAGATCCCCTACCAGTTCCATGAGTTTCTTAAATCCTGATGATAGCTGCTTGTGATCGACGCTCTTGGCCTGGTTCAACAAAACGGACGTCTCGACGGGCTTTTGCACCAATACTATTCGAAGCATCTACAAATCGGATCAATTAGCATGGGTTTATGGTTTGAAGTTTTTATAATTACATTAGCTGCTGCAATTTTGAGATCTTCCCTCTGGTCGATCAATCTCGTGTAAAGCAGATAACAGATCAACCGCGTAAACTCCCCGTCGGTGTTATCCGGTGACAATATGACTGCTTGCCAATACATCATTTTCTGTAGGAACTCCACAATCTGTTTCGGATCTGCCCTCGAATCGTCGAGTTCGGACAGGCGGAATAGAACTACCCGGGAGACGACAGTTCGGAGATTTGTAACGCTCTGAGCACAAAGTCGTACGCTCTTGCGCTTTGACACATCTGGACGTTGCAGATATTCCAACACAGTTCCTACAAAGTCAAGTAGAATCCCTGCTCCATTCAAAAACCACCCTATCACTAGGATAAGCAAAAAGTTCACATAAAAAACGAACGAGCAATTGTCTCACCTTCATAGATGCAATCTGTCACATAAAGGGCAAAGCGGGCGATGTTTGTCAATACCCGTGGTTCACACAATTGCCTCATGTCAAAACTAACGAAATTTTTTATGTGAATGATTGCATGCTTGAGTAAGTATGTTTCGAAATATATTTGATGTTCCTGGAATCCTGGAGGAATCTACCCTTCGATTAGTTTACAGGACAGTTCCGGCATAGATATGCAAACGTACCTTGGTATTCAACTCAAAACCGTTAAACTCTCGTCTTTCAAAGACCATATCCACGAACACAGACATTACTAGCTCAGTCAAGCTTTCAACAAGGCTATTCGAACCACTTAACCCTGTTCCTTTCAAGTTCAACCCGGATCCGATCCCAGGGGTAAGTCGGGCAGATGAAGGGCCATATTCCGTTTGTTCCTGAGTAACAAGAACAAATGTTGAACCTCGTCTAAGTCGGTCAGAGCGTCCTCCAGCCGGCGTAGGTGGTCGATCTTCAACCGTGATAGTTCTAAGAATCGGTGGCGCTGCATTAGAAGCGAGTGGCCGAATAACCACATCTCCTCCGTCAAAAGTCAACGCCGAATCTCGTGAATTGAGTTCAGTTTCAGCGCTGACATGGTCCGAGCTACACACTACTGGAAATAATATCCCAAACACCTCCTGCATAAATGTCGAGGTGACGCAGAAATCACGGAATGCAAGACATGTTGATTGCAGGTGAGCAACAAACTGTATTAATGCTTGCAACATTTTTGTCAGTTCGGCCATTCTTTTTCCAGAAGTTTGGTTTCCTGCATGATGGGCCATTAGGGAACTGCCTAGAATGCCTTGAGATGATTTCCAACTCACCCGGTTGGCCGTTGAGTGACAGTGACCTCCTTCTCACATGTTTATGGACATCCAAGGTCGCTTCTTTGCCCTTTCCCTTTCCATCCTTAGAGTCATCCCCAGAAATATCAGCAACAACGGTTCCAACTCCTGCCTTCAGCATTGCAGCGATGACTGGCAGTACATCCGGATACACCACTTTTGTCTTGTCGTCTCGTGAGAAAGCCTCCAACAATGCAAAAAGCTCCAAAGGTCCTTCAAATTGAACCTTAGCCACATCTTTCCCAAAAAGAATGCAGAAACATATTGGCCAAAGTGGCCCAACGTTCCACCATCTCTTTAGTCTGTTCCGCATAATGACAAATCCTCCTGTTTTACTAGTAAATTTGGACATGTAACTACTGCCGTGAACAACGAGCAGCCTAGCTAGGATCTTTGTACCTAATAACACCACCTGCGGGTCACTCTCTGCCAGGAGGTACAGCAGCCACTATCGAATGCAGTCAGCAACACCGTCATGCATCCGATATGTTGCATGCACTCTAATATAAAATAGCAGTGTGGACCTACTTTGTTCGTGACTGTCTTTGCAAATTTCTTCAGATTGGCCGTGCTGTGTCCATCTTCACACAATAGATCATGGTACATTTCCAGGACCATCACCCCAATCTGCTGCCTGGTGAATGCGCCGTCTTCATTCAGTTCTCCAGTTAATCCGAGATAGCCAGTCTTGGGCCCTACTCCCGAATTTAGGGGGCCTGGTCTTCGCATCTGTATGTTGCTTTTCTTAACTCTCAGAGGCCGCGTGGGGTTGTGTTTATGTAGTGAATACGTTATAAAAAGCGATAATGACCGAAGAACGTCGGCGGACATATTGGTCTTGACGAGAGCTTTGAAAGCAGCAAGGAAATCAGGTAAAATTTCTCGACTAAAGATCTCTCCTTTCAGGGCGTAAAGGAGCTTTTTCACAATGCCTGACTAAGTCAGTACACGGGTAGAGCGGTGCAATGAGGAAGAAACTTACGCATCCGTACTAATCTCTTCGAATTGAAATGGTGATACTTGCTACCACTCGTAAACTTCAAAAACTGGGCAAAATATTCTCTTTGAGTTTCAATATCGGCTGTCCTCCAGACGTCGAAGTCGACCAAGAGTATCCTGTACGCAAGTGGATTGATAATGAAGCTCTCTTCCGGCGCGTCACGCCGGTAGCCAACGAAATCCAGAACCAGTCTCAACAGCTCTTTCCCCACCACCCCCCTCGCATCTTTTTGTCTGATAAGGTGTCCTAAAATGGCAAAGCCGTTTTCCCGCTCCATGGCCTCACTGTTCCTCCAAGAACCCTTTATCATTTCAAACAATATCTCAACAGCCCTGCACACTTGCTTTGGTGTTTTTGCAGCTTCAACCATCTTCAATCCAACAGCAGCAGCGCCTCCAATTTTCCAGGCTGCGTCATCAAGAGATTGTGGAACGACAACAATAGGCTCGCCGGTCATAATTGCCACTCCGTGAGACGATATAAGCGCTTCATTTATCGATGGAACCGCGCCGTTGATGGCAACTGCTCCAGCGCGAGTCAATCCCTGAAGGTTCTTGGCGGCGTGTCTTGAGAGCGATTGAACAAGCATGGATTCATCAATATTGTTGTCGTTTCGATCGTCAAGTACTTGCGTAGCCGAAAGACTCAATAACACTTTAGGTTCCGAGATAATGCTTGACGCTTTCTGTCTTATTGCAGCAACGATATCGCTCTTCTCCTCTCGACCTGGATGCATCAACTCGTTTCGCATATTCAAGGCCGCAGATGCCTCGTAGGTTTGAAAGGACCCTAGGCAGTCTTGGAAGTTTCCATGATAACGCGGACCAAGTCGATAGAAAACTGCAATCAAGTCGTCTGAAAGTACGTCTTCGAACAGATGAGTAGTGCCTAAGCTCCACCGCGAGGAGACAACACCTCTACCGAGCCTTGGAGAAAGATCAGACGGCGTCCCGAAGAACACCTGAACGGGCATATTTGCAGTAGGTGGAGGTTGGGGATAATTCGTCTTCTGTTGCTCTACGAATTCTCCGCCTATATAGAGTGCTGCCTTTGCGGCCGCAGTGGGCCGATTTCTCCTATGTACAATGGCTATATGATACCATCGTCCCGGTTCAAAGACAGCCGTCTTGAACCGCACTGATGCTCGAGGCGATGATACAGATGTTTGTAGAATGAATTTCCGAGTGTCCTGCTCAATATAAGCAAGAACAAAACAGCGCTGAGTGGAATCAAAGACGCCGAAAAGTGTAGTGTGCATCGATAGATCAAACGACTCTATATAGATCCATGCAGAAAAGGTGTAACCAGGGGTATTTGTTGGAGGAAAAGTATGACCCAAAGAAGATATCTCCATCGAAGCAAAACCGTGAAGGGAAAGGTCGAACTGGATGTGTGAAGGTTCTCTAGATGACTTAATGGCTTCCAATAGAAACGACGCTATTTCTTCGTTTCTCATAGCTTTTCTGTATATTTCCTTCGCGTCATTCAAATGGTTGACACCCATTTGCATTAGATGCCCCGCGAGATCTTTCAGAACTGTTCTTTCAGCGGTAGGTACAGATACATCCCAGAGTCGTGGTAGTAGGGTACTCATGACGCCAGTTGAATGCATGGCCACTAAGTTATATTTGCTGGCAGAAGCGACGGATAGCAACGACTGTAGAACAACCAGGGTTGTTATTTCTGAATCTCCAGTTTGCGGCATCGCAATTTGGAAGCTAATAACCAACGGCACAATTTCAGCGTTTAACAGGACATTCTTAGGACCAAAGTGAACATTAATCTTTTCTCGAAGGTACTTAAGTCGAGCCTCCTCACCCCTCAGCTTCTTGTCTGCCACCTCTTTAGAAAACCCTCGTTTAGTAGACATTATAAGACTTGACAATGTGGCGTCATCCATTGCAAAGGCCAAAAGTAGGCCCAAAAGCTGGTCTGGAGCTTCCGTAGGTAAGCCGGTTGCAGCGAGGCCCTGTTCCAGACTGCCCCATCCAATTCTCCGGCTGAAGAAGCGCCTGTTCCCTACGTGATTCGACAAAGCTTCCGAGATTACACCGAATAGACATTTTATCAATTCGATAAAGTGGTGATTTTCCTCGTCGGTGCGGATGGAGGAACTATAGAAGCTCGAGAGGGAATTAAGGGTCGACAATAAGCATTGGAATCCCTTCAGTGTTCGAAATGTATCTACGGAAGTAAGCACAGAACACAATGACGGCCACTCGATAATCCATACCTTTCGCTCCTGGTAAATCTACGAGGACTCGCTTGAGCAGAGAAAGCCATTGTAGCCGCACCAAGATATCCGTGTCGGGAGTCGACGATTCTAGCGAGTCAAGGAGTGGTTTAATTTCCACCAGAAGTGGTGAATCTCTCGAGGCAGCAGCGGATGAGACGCCGCGGCGTGTGGTAGTGGTAGAAGACGGGGACGGGGAAGATGCCATGACTAGAGAATTCTGGGTACAATAACGAGCTCAGGTCATACTTCGATGGCAGTCGAGACGACAGTGGTGGGAACGCAGACGAGTCGCTATGACCCAGTACGTATGATAGATTGATTAGGTAGACGGATGTGCTCTACCCCACGATGAGAGGAAAGCTTAGGCTGGCCGACTGTTGTGGGGATCGACGATAGTGTCGTCGCGTATGACGACGAGAGGTACGGAGTATAGCTGCTAGCACGTCTCCGCCTGAAGACAATTATGCTCAACTTCAGACACGAGAGATCGATGATTGCGTCTAGAGACAGCTCTACCTATTTGACTAATGAGGATACTTAATCTAATATCTGCTTCCTAGCATCAGCGATGCACTTCGTATTCGTCTTAGATGCTAAATCGGGTGTAACACGGGCTTTCAAGGGTGGTCCAGAGAAGAGAGCTCTTATCTAGTTTTGCCAAGACAGCCTGCCAGCCCCGTGAGTAAGTCGCCGGAGCTCTTAAGCTCGCCATTGCCTCTCCGACTTCCCCCATCTCTCCATCCTCACCACATCACCACCTCACCACAACATCACCACAACATCAGCATCCTTTTTTTGCCTCAACATAACCCTTTCATACTCTCTCATTATCACAGTTACCACCACCCATCATGAAGATTGCCTTATCCGCCCCGTTCCTTGCCCTCTTATCTACGATCACTGTCACGATCGCTTCTCCCATCTTTGATACCACTGTCGTTGATAAGAACGCTGCTCCTCTTCTGTCCTCAACAAGTTCTGCAGAGCACGAGATCCCCAATAACTACATCGTTGTCTTCAAGAAGCACGTCGATAGTAAGAAGGCGAGCGAGCACCACAGCTGGGTGGCGGACATTCACAAGTCCTCGTCACGAGAGCTCAAGAAGCGCAGCCAAGCTCCGCTTGTGGAGGAGACTCACGGGAACAGCTGGTTCGATAATGTTGAGGCTTTGGTCGGTTTGAAGCATACCTACGACATCCCCGGAGGATTGCAGGGTTATTCTGGAGCTTTTGATGATGTTGTTCTAAATGAGATCCGAAGAAATCCCGATGTGAGTACTTCTCTGGAGCTACCTGCGGTTGGCGTGCCGCGTGCATGAACACCAATAAAGAACATGTGACACAAGTACTCCTTCTCCCACCCCTGAGATAGCTAACAAATTGTGTCACCAGGTCGCGTTTGTTGAGAAAGACTCTAAAGTCTACGCGCTTGAGGATCCCGTTACTGAGCACTCTGCCCCATGGGGTCTTGCTCGTATCTCGCACCAGAAACGCCTCAACTTTGGCAACTTTAACAAGTACATCCACCAGGCCAACGGTGGTGAGGGTGTCGACGTTTACGTGATTGACACTGGTACCAACATCGACCACGTGGACTTTGAGGGTCGCGCTCATTGGGGAAAGACTGTCCCTGCGGGTGATGCTGATGAGGATGGAAATGGACATGGAACCCATTGCTCTGGTACAGTCGGCGGTAAGAAGTATGGTGTTGCAAAGAAGGCTCACATTTACGCCGTCAAGGTGCTCCGATCCAATGGTTCGGGTACCATGTCGGATGTTGTAAAGGGTGTTGAGTTCGCGGCCGAGGCGCACATGAAGAAAGCGTCCAAGAAAGATCCCAACTTTAAGGGTTCTGCTGCTAACATGTCTTTGGGTGGTGGCAAGGTATGTTCAGACATGCTCCAAACGTGGCTGCGAATAGCTCGCTAACTTTATCCGCTAGTCTCCATCTCTTGACATGGCTGTCAACGCTGCCGTTGAGGCGGGTATCAACTTTGCAGTTGCCGCAGGTAACGACAATGCAGACGCTTGCAACTACTCTCCGGCTGCCGCTGAGAAGGCTGTCACTGTTGGTGCCTCCACCCTCGGTGACCAACGTGCCTACTTCTCCAACTATGGCAAGTGTACTGGTATGTGTTGTCCAGCGAACCTGTGGATTGTCACAAGCTTATAAGTCTAGATATCTTCGCCCCTGGCTTGAACATCGAGTCAACTTGGATTGGTAGCAAGTATGCCATCAACACCATCTCGGGTACCTCTATGGCGTCGCCCCATGTCGCTGGTCTCCTTGCATACTTCCTCTCTATGCAACCCAAGTCTGATTCGGGATACTTTTCTGCCTTGAAGCCCGCTCAGCTTAAGAAGAACATGATTCGTATTGGTTCCCAGGGTGTCCTCTCTGATATTCCATCAGACACTCCTAACTTGCTCATCTACAATGGTGGTGGATCTGGTAACCTCTCTGAGATCTTTGATGGTGAACCATATGTTCACAAGGAGACCCCTGTTTCTGGGGAAGTCACCATCCTTGCTGGCAAGGTCGTTAGCGAAACAGAGGCATTTTTGGAAAAGGCAGAGAAGGATGCCATGGCCGAGATCAAGGCTGCTTTCGAGAAGGCCAAGGCTGCCCTCGGACACAACGCGGCATAAATCAACATGCATGGGGCGGCGTTTCTTTTCCCTGGATACATTGTAGCTTGTTCGTGCACGTTTTGTCTGCTTTGTTTAATTGGGTAACGTGGGATGGCTTAGGGACTGGATGGATGAACTGGGCTGGTGGTGTTATCTTTCGTGTGCATTTAAAGTGTTTGTGTTCATCACCTTGCTCGTAACGGGTGACGTATTTTTCCTTATGTTTTTGTATTGTATTTTTGTAGTGTGCATCATTGGATTCGGTTTCTCTATGTACCTACCTATGTTCCGTATACGAATGTGGCATTTTGAATCATCTCATCGTCCTCGTATTTATTCGTATCTGGTGATTTGAAGGGTGATGGAGTACCTGCATAAGCGGGAGGTCGGAACAGCCAACCACATTCTAGCATGAATAGACATCTGGGACTGTGTTACTTGATTGGTGACTGCTCGTCGAAGAGATCAAGTTGTTCAGCCCTGTGATGCTACTCTGCAAATACCGGCGGCCACTGGATAACGTTGACATCAGAAGAGACTGGAGAAGCAACGGAGCAAATACCTCCTTGAAGGTCATAGCAACCTTGGGATGTACTATACTCTATCTACGAGCAAGGAATAAGTAGCTGTCGGATGCGCTGTTTTTCTACATTAAGCATGGGTTTTTCCCAACCTCTCGCTTCAATCATGGAATCTCATCTACCCGGGACTGGTATACCGACCCGACGAACAAGCCAGGATGTAACTATCTAAATAAAAAAGACCAACACCAAACCGATGAAGTGCAAAGATAGAAGCAGGAGTTTACTTCTTCTTGGCCATCTCCTGCAGTAGAGTTTCTATCCTCTTCTGACCCCAAGGTCTTCAAGCATCGATTCTTGGTGTTAAAGTATATGACCGTGCTGTTCAAGCGTGAGACTGCGCTGCTCAAGCATATGTGCTTAATAGGACTGCTTCTCCTTAATAGATTCGAGCTTCAGAGACAAGCTGGAGGCGACATTAGACCGCAGCAGTGAGAGTAAGCGGAATGAGTGCATCCTGGTGGGACGAGTCCTACTTGAGACCGGAGACCTATGATCCATTAGTTTTATGAAGAGAATGAAGATCAAAATGAGGATGGGAGTGGCATATGGTGAAGCTTGGTGATTTGTGATGTGTAGAGTATCGGTATGTTGTAACAAAATCTGTGAGTGGAAGGTCAAAGCGAGGGCAGGGCGTCATACTTAGAGTAGCTGTTCCAAAGCCAACTGGGAACCAGAAGACGCCATCATCCCAACAGAAATTTACCCTCCCATGTCGCCTCTCCATCACCGCACCTCACTCTGCAGAAGCCAAGGCCTGCCGAATGATGCCGGAGCAGGGATTGCTGCATCGAACCGAGTGATGGATAACGGGTACCCAATCAACGATTGTTATCGCTTCGCATCATGCAGGACATCAGAGGTTAAACTATTCAGGTAACTTTTTTGTCGAAAACTTGCGTCACACCTTTTCGGCTGTTGCGGTGACTGAATGGACCCATGGCCCATGGGGCTGGAATCTTGGAGAAGAGCTGAATATCTTTTTGGCAACGCAGCTAATAAGATATCTCCACGAGTGTGCAAGATGTGTAGGACGGTCATCAGCTGGAATAATCTCATAAGGCATTTGTAAGGTAGGGCAAACGTTGGGCCGAAGATCTAGAGCATGCGGCTGGTTTGGGTATATATCTGAAGGTTTTGTCCCGATGTACAGGCAGAATTAGACTCATCCTTCATCCTCACCTCCAGTTCAACGCCTCTACGAGCACCCACTACCACAATGGCAGCGCAGACAGATATTCCACTCTCTGCTACCATCCTCGGCCTCATCGGAACAATCTTCTGGTGTATCCAGTTGGTCCCTCAGATCTGGGCAAACTTCCGTTCAAAGAATACGGAAGGCCTTCCAGCGACCATGATGATGTTGTGGGCAGTTTGTACGCACATTCTCCCGCGGAGCCCTCTTTGTACATATATAGCTAACCGGAAACAGCAGGAATCCCCTTCGGTGTCTACGCTATCATACAGAACCTCAACGTACCGATCCAAGTGCAGCCGCAGATCTTCATGGCACTATCGTTGATCTCATGGGGTCAGTGTCTACACTACAACTCGTCGTGGCGACGGCTTACGTCCTCTCTCCTCTCCATCATCCTCCTGATCATATTTGGGGGGATCGAGGCAGCACTGATCCTCACCTTGCACCCACTCTACAAGGATGGGAAGGAGTACCCTATCACCATCATTGGGGTTATCGCCGCCGTGTTGCTGGGAGCCGGGCTGGTACCACCGTACTTTGAGATCCTGAAACGTCAGGGAAGGGTTGTGGGCATCAACTTCCTGTTTCTCACCGTCGACTGGGCCGGTGCGTTCTTCTCGCTCATGAGTCTGGTTGCGCAGCACACGTTCGATTATTTGGGGGGCGTGATGTTCATCGTTTGCCTCTTTCTGGAGACTGGGATCTTTGTGAGCCACTGGGTTTGGATGTTTAGGTTTAGGGAGGAAAGGCGGGTGGAGAGGGAGAGGAAACAAGTGGAGGAGGGGGTGGTGGAGGTGAAGGAGGATGTAGCGAGGGAAGACGCGGAGAGTAGTGCTGCTATATCTGCCGCGGAGGAAAAAACTGGTGGCACCGGCTGATGCCCTGATGCTTCGACGGAGGGTAGAGGTATGTATGAAGTAACGACTTTTTGGAGTTAGTGTGGACAGGTTTTTACTTGAATTTCTGTGTTATATAGACTGGTAGATGATGCGGAGTTGGGATGTGTTTTTTTGGTCTTTGTATGTGTTGATGTTGATACGATTCATGTCTTTCATTTTCGTTTGTAACAGTATAGACGGCGTCGTTCGTTGTCAATAGTGGTGACTTCTTCACTAAAAGGTGAATATTCAGTCAGCTAAGATATTCGAATCCCAAAGCGAAGCCGAAATATGGAAGTGCCAGACGTTAAATAAGAAAAGACTGCCATTCAATTCGCCATCCGTCCAGTATAAACTCCCACGAAATCCATCAACAACGTGAGCATCAAAACATGCACTTCACCATTCCTCACCATGTACTGTCCATCACTAAGTACTCATTCTAATATGCAAATGCAAGTATAAGCAATAAACACAAGCACCAGATATCATACATCAAAACGCTAAAACACCATTAATCATACAGAAAGATTACCAAAACAAAAACACCTACAACACCGTTTATACACATGTGTACAACCTGGATACCACCACTCCCCCACTCACCTCACCTCGCCTCCCTATCCACCCATCATCAAAGCATGGTAATAGTATCATTGAAATGTAGTATATAGGTATATATGTTCTGTTTTTTTGTTGTTTTTTTGCATCTTCCCATTTCATGATACCATTAGTATATGCTCGATCTTACAAAACAAACGAAAAAGTATAACACACAAAGCTAAAAAGAAGCTTAAAGGCAAAGGAGTATACTAGAATAGAAGCAAAGCCCCCAGAGACACAAAGAAGATAGAACAGAAGTAAAAAGCGTTCCAGGGACCAAACCAGAGAATAAATGAAACCCGCAAGATATATAAATGCTGCCATGAACAAATGAAAACGGAAACCCAATTAACAACCATGATCGCTTTCGTTTCCGTTTGGCAAATACAAAAAGAACACCCCGGTGATGATGATGATGACGATGATGCTGATGATAAACCACAAGAGACAGCGAAGTGAACCCTTTACATATAAGCAGCAGCAAGGCAATAAGCAGGCCAGTCATAAATAAAAAAACGAACCACAAAACTTATCCGATAGCAATGAACAAGTACCAACAGCCCACTCTGATAAAAACCCGCCACCCGATAAACCCAATGTAAAGAGCAAAAAGGAGGACACAAAACGCACAACCAAAACCGAACATGGCTATAAAACAAGAAAAACCCAATCAACCCCATAAAGCTGCGCCTTTTGTCCTGTTGTGTATCCACAAGGTTCTCATCTTACAAATCAACCGCTCCTCCCCTCCTTCCACGGGCGACTATCCCGTTTGTACTGGCTCTGCTAATAGGCCGGAAAATAAACGCGAATCTATCCTTCCTGATATCATCTATACTTAACCACCCTTCCTCTCCGATTCTTTTACTGATGTTGCTTTCTTAATATTCGGTTGGTGATTCTTCTTCTTTGACTTAGGTTTCTTCCAGTTCTTATTATCTCCAGGCTTCTGATCCGTTTTTGATTCCGCACCATCCTTTTTGTTATTCTTCGGCTGATTCGCAGACGCGGGTTTACCTCCATTAACCTTCGATCTCCCATGGCTACCTCTCTGGCCGTTCTTCTCTGCAGGAATAGACACGGGTGTTGGAGGTGCAGGATCGTCTTTGGGGGTATTCTTTTTCATCCCATTGGCTGTCGGTGGCTTTTCCGCTCGCTTCAGTACCTCCGGTGATGGCTTCAGTTCGGATCCCTTGCGCACTGACGTCGAGGATGGTATTGGAACCTCAAGAACAGGTGTCAATGGCGCAAGCGCAAGATCTTCTTGAGAGCCATGTCCCCTACCCTTAAGGGAATCCAAAGGAGTCCTTGAATTGGTCCACAACAGTTGTTGAGAGGCAGCTCGCTGCCGTAAATTAGGGGATGACCTAGCAGAACCTGTACTCTCCGATTCACATTCTGAACTCGACCCAACAGAGCGTGGCACCGTGGTGGGTGGTGATGGGACAATCACGGGCAACAGGCTTGACTGACTTCCATTTTGAACCAGTACCGGTGTATGAGAATGCGCTTCATCAGAGCGTGCCACTTGGCTATTATGCACCTCACATAACTTCTGGGCATTCTGTGCGACGGGTTGCCGCGGCTGCTCTGGGATATCATTGACATCATCTGTTACGGTTGAATCAGATGTGCCATCAATACCATTCGAAGATCCATTTTCAAATGGAAAAATCCCATCCCCTGGATACGGAGAATGAAGAGTATTGCCGTTGACGACCAAGGACTGTCGATCTAGTGGAAGAGCCTTATTTGGGACAGGGGAAGTAACCCTCGATTGACCCAGCATTGGAGGGGGTAACTTTTCCTGCGAAAACCGTTTTTGGCGGTCCACAACAGTCTTCTGCTCCAAGAATGGCACCTCTTCATCATCAACATGAGGATCCACAATTGCTAGGTCGGGTTGGAGGGAGCCTCCTATAGAGTAATACCCAACATACTCATCTGGCTCTTCTGGAGGGGTTTCCGGCGGGTTACCATTCGAAGAATGGTCGCCAAACTCATCGTCTTCGGAACTAGCTACTCCAACTGTCGGTATATTTCGACTATACCCATTTGCCGAATATAATGGTGGGGGTTGTGACTGTGACCGTGAACCGTTGCTGTATGCGCGACCGCCACGACCGAGTCCAAGACGGCTGCCATCATTCCCTCGAGTTGACCTGCCATCGACCATGCCCGGCGTATGAGGTGGCGATGTCGGACCAGTCGATGTATCGCTATTAGAGGTGCTTTGGCTCATGTTAAACCCTGAATTGAACATGTTGATACCATAGAGCGCAAAGTACGGCCAGGTTATATATGGACTGATCCCCTCATGGGAGTTCGCTGACCCATTGGTGAGCATTGACGGTGCCGACTGAGACCCACTTTGATGCTGGTTTTGAAGTTGGTTTTGTGCATATACCTGAGCAGCATGTGCTAATTGCGCCTGAGCTTGAGCATTCATCTGAATTTGAGCCTGGATCGCAATCAGGTCATGGGTTGTCGGTATATAGCCAAACATTTCCGGAGTATGAGAATAGTACTGATTTTGCAAGATGTTCTGGTTGAAGGCTGCAGTTCCACTAGAACCTCTTCTGTTTTGATTGTTTCGGTTGTACTGGTAGAACGAGCGCCCACCTCCCCGTTGATTCCCTGACGAATAGTTGTTTCTGTTTCTTCCAAGATTTGAATTGCTCCTCGACAAGGTGACTGGTCGTGATGGTGCCTGGGGTGGTGGGATGTGATGAACTTCTTCTGGAGGGAATTCATAAAGCTCGCAGCATTCTGCCAAATCCACTTTCTCCACTAGTATCCTATGTGCTCTCCTGAATTCCAGGTGTATCCCACGCATCGAGCAATCATCCGCAGTGTTCCCAAGATTCCGCCCAGTATTGAAAGGCTCCTCCACACATAACCGATTATTTTGGAGAAACTGCCAGCCTTTTTCCTCCTTCGATAGGAGCTTCCCCGCTCTAACAGATAATACCATTGTTTCATAATCCATGTCGTGGCCATACTTTTTGAAAAAACCGAATAATAATTCTCCTAACGTCTCGTGATTATCTTTTCCCCAGCCTCGTAATGTTTCTATGTTGTCGGCAAAGGACACGTCCACGCCGTGATTTGGCGGTTTTGTCTCGTGCGGAAGCATATGTAATGATGGAAGTACAGGTGGTTCGCGTGTCTGAAGGAAATTTAGAATCATGCAGATCCATGTGTATGAGCTCAATGTCCCTCCAATAGCTATAACATTGGTTAGCATTAGGTTTAATCTAATTCTCTAGTTATTGAAACGAACCAGCATTGTTTAATATTCGTTGCTTCGTCCAGTGCTTTATTATAAGCGCCAATGGTCGAACACGATCATCAATCTCCACGTAGGTCTTGATCATTCTTGTATTATCGAGTGCCAAGGTGCTGTTGACGTTCATATCACACGCTACCTTGTATTCAGGGTCCCATATCTTTACGATAGGAACCTTGGCACCAGGTACACAGACAATCCTCTCCATTCCGCCTAAAGTGAAAGTTAAACGACGGATTTTGACAAATTAACTGCCTCGATGACCCACGTTTTGCTAATGCTGCTGCGAGCTTGCATGTCGACTCAACCTCCTTGCATTTTGTGGTGATACAAACATCCACTACATCCTGGTAAGCCAAGTCACCCGAAGCGATAGGGGGGGAACAACTGCGGGGAATCTCCTTACCATCTGAATCATCCATACAGAGATGGTTTTCTGTCGAACCAAATGCATGCACCTTTGTGTCGTGGCCAGGCCATTCCTCGTTTAATATTCGCGAGAGCTTACCCAAGAATTTTCGTCGTCGGATCTCGCTTTCGCTGCTAGGTTTTAGCCTCTCAAATTCCTTCTCCATATCTTTCGTTAGTGCTTCTTCTTGGGTTTGTGGCAAAAATTCCAGTTTTGGCTTTTCCGGTTTGAGTTTGTCAATCCCCAATGAATATGGCATCCGCCTCCTTGCATCCACCAACAACGTTTCATACAAACATCCAGTAGCCGGTGCTTTGGAGTATGGTGCTGTAGAGGCAGGTTCCGAAGCGGCAGATCGTGGGGAATCGAGCATACACGCAGGTGGCGAGGGGCTTCGTGACACACCGTTGAGATGTCGGGGGTGGTGGTTTGGTGTTGAGGGCAATGACATTGATTGTGGAGAACGCCTGAACGAAGGTCTCTGTACTGTTATCGGTTGTTGAACATCATTCCTTCTCCCCTGCATGTTGAGTAGACCACTTTTGGGGTTAAGGTGGTATTGCTTTTCGCTTCTCCGTCCATTAAACCAACCCCCACTACTCGTGCCGTGTACCTGCTCAATTCCCCTTTCCGGCGACCTTGAATTCTGCCGCCTTGTGTGTGGCAAGACTGCTTTATGATGGGACGGTGATTTGCTTCTGTGCCGAATGTTTGGCCCCGGAAGTTTGCCGAGATGTAAAGGGGGCTGGTGCCCAGGTGAAGGCAATGGCAGCAGTGAATGCTGAATTACCGTGGGAGCCTGTGGGTGCGCAATGCCGGGCTTGAATTCAGCCGATGTTGGCGAGCCAACCGTATTCCTCCGCCGTGTAGATGCTGCCTCCAAGTTGAGTGGCGAAATGTGCAAAACGGAGGGTGAATTGGCGGTATTCAGCGTCATAAACCGCGGGTTGTAGCCTTGAACACGTGGATTGTTCGTGGCGGCCGGGACTGCGAAAGGATAGATCGAAACGGTTACTTGTCGAGTCCAAAATGCAGCGCGATGACAATTGTTGTTATCCTAGTAGAACTTGCTGAACGAATTCGGATTTCCACCCAAACTAACACGGACGACCACCGACAGTAGCAGGGATCGTTCAAACGACAAAACAAGTGAACGAAAAATAAATGGAAGGTCCCAGGCCTCCTTTTTGTATGAAAAATTATTCAAGATGAAGGGTCGAAAGCGAATGTGAAGTAATGGACTGGGGTGACCGAATGTCACACTGGTACTCGTTGCCGAAAGAGGGAGTGGGTGCTAAGTATAACTGTTTGTATTCCAGGAACAACGGTAAATGGGTGCAGAAGCAGACGGCGGACGGCAGAGTTAAACAGAGGTGAAGAGTGGAGGCGGAAGTGGTGAAGGAGAAGAAGCTGGCAGCAGAAGAGGGCGAGAACTGAACAGAGGAGATGGATGTGAAATGGGTGTGGGGCCTCTGGACTAAGTGGTAAGGTTAGCAGCGGTACCTGAGCACTTAGTAGAGATGTGTGGCGACGTCGGCGATTGTTGTGCAGCAAGTCGCGAGGGAAGGAAATGGAAAGAGAAAGGTGGTGGTGGCGGTGGTGGTGGTGGTGGTGAGCAGTAGAAGAGGAGGAGTAAGTACTTGTTGGGTTGGTAGTAGTGGGCGGTCCAGCAGACAGACTGAGCGAGATTGAATAGCAGGCACAGGCACAGAACGGGCACTTCAGTCTGCAAGAGGGAGACGGCTGAGTTTCCAAGCTGTGACACCCAATAACTTCTAAGTTACTACTACTACCTCTGCCCACCACAAGCTCCTCTGCATACCATATGTGCATACCAACCAGAGGTGCAATTCGTGCAGGCGCCTTCAACCCACCTGGTTATTTTGTGTGACGTTCGTGCGATGCTGGTGCCGATTCCGATGGAGAATTGAATATAGTCTACACGTTGAATGCCAAAAGAGCGTTTGTTGCTGAAGCTTGGACGCAGCCCTCTTTCATTCCAAAAGAAGTGAAGAGAGATTGCGGTCGCTTGTGGCCAATGAACGACGCCATCCCTCTTTCTGCACCCCCTGCTCTCATCTTCTGATCTCCTTCTGCATTTTCTGGCTCCAGGTATATATTCCTGTCTATAGAATCCCACCGGGTAGGCTTTGATCTCAACGTTCGTTTTCAACGTAGACACCCTCCATCGTTATAGTCGGGGGCAATAAAATCATAGATTTCCGGAACAATACCAAAGGCACCGTCGATTAATTCATTTAAAACTTTCACTCTGTCTCAAATGAGAATTAGGGTGTTCTCCGCATTTCCACAGTTCCATCTCCTCCGCCGTCATTATCCATCCCACATCCCTTGCATGCACAGCGGTTCCGGCGCCGCTTCGGACAGCAGAATTTCATCACAGGACCTGGCTAGCACCAGTACTACAAAAGGATTACTTTAGGTAAGTATGAGTGAGAAAGACTGGTGAGAATGAGAGCAGCTCATCGGCGTGTAACTTCGCCGAAACTCAGTTGATCCATCACCGAGCGCGTAGAGATATATGAATTCCAGCCTATCTAAAATTGCCGACGAGCCGAAACCTTTCTGTAAAATATATGCATTAACAGCTCAATCGCATCGGTTTTTCAAAAATGAGCGCTGTTATTGCTGCGGCTCTGACTTCCTTTCTCACAGGGCCGGGGAGCCCACGTTCTGCATCACTGAAGAGATTTTACTGTGTGAGTACCATGCTGTGGCACGTACAAATAAGTAGAATACGGACTCTCGCAGTCGAAACAGTGCCGACTATTCCCCCGCACTATTCAGGAAACTCAGCTCAGCCCTGTAAACTACACATTTTTGGGGGCACTGCTTACGGTCCCGTACTCGGTACTGGGTTTGGAGTAGCAACAGAGCAAACTTTTGAGATACACACCAAAAGATACTTGATTGGAGGCGCCTGAGTTGCTGCTTCCTTATGCACACACCCTTGATGGATAAGTAGACCGCTTGGTTGTGGAGACATCCCTTCTGCGGATGGCCTAAGTTTCGAACGAGATCTCGCTTTCAAATTGACCAGTTGCAACCGACCTAAATTTAGCGTCTTGTTCCTGAGCGTAAGCTTTCGGATGGAGTGCATCCCAGTTCTATTGTAGCAGTACGCTTCTGCCAACAATCACGGTGAACTTCAAACTCAGCGAATTATAGTACAGGTGCGGCTGACAAACCCACGTCGGGCTCTGGAAGCAGCCAGTAAGTTTGAGCTGCCCATATATATAGGTAGAGGAGGACAGACGTCAGGTTTTGCTTGTGATGCGGTGGATGATCAACAAGTGATCATGAATGCATATAGGGATCAGCCCACCCACGATGAATTGAACTTGACCAACCAAATCAACATGGGAATTTAAGCTTGCGAGTTCAAAATGCGAGGAAAGAAGTGGCCTATTAAGACTTATCTTCAAAGAGTAACATGACGAAGTTGATCCAATCGTCACGTTTCGTCATGTTGTCTGCCACACAGTCCACGCCGAGTGAGAGGGAGCGACTTTGACTAGCGACACGTCCCCAGGTATATTTATGTATAGTACATAGTCGAGAGTATACTACATGCCACTTCTAACCGTTCTGCATGATACTTATCCTAGATTCCCCGTCAGGTACCAGTATTCAGTAGTTGAAATTTGGGTAGCCTCACCAGTACCAGTACGCACGGCGGCGGGAGCGTTTGTTGAGTGCCTATGCCACCTGCCATAATAGACACTACTTGCTAGTTGTTTCCAGAAATTTATGTCTTTCGTTCGTGAAAGGCTAGAGCTCTAAAGCGCACACCCTTTAGAGTCTTCCCTCTTTTTTCGCTAACGCGCGGAAATCCACTGTTGCCGCCTGCCCGCCTTCTGAATTTTTATCTTGACTGACGGGGCTGGGAGAACCGCCCAAACATCATCGAGTTCAAGACCATAAGTACTTTCTATCACTATCAACCCACACAGTTTTGTTTTTCACCCGAGCCTTCCACATCTCTCCCTTTCTTTCGGCCAATCCCCCACCGACCTCACCATTTCCACCACGTAACCTGCGTTGCTGTCCCCGACCGCCACCTTTGCTCCTTTCGAATTTGAGCATCGTCGCGCAGTAATAATCCCTACTCAGAACCATCAGCATACGAGAAGAAAAAGATATAGAGCAAAGGAAGACAAAGTTTGAATCGAACTACACACCCCAAGTCGCGTCGCCGGGTTCATCGCATCAGCAAACTCCGAGGCCATATTAACAATGTCAAAATCCAACATTTCCGTTTTCCTCCCCATATTTTTCTCCGCACTTGTCATCTGCGGCATCGTCCTTTGCACTTGCGCCTACTGCCATCGACCCAATTTCCTTTTCTTCGGTGGCAGCCGCTATGAAACCGACAGTGATAGCCTAGATTCTTCAGAGAAGGGGACTAGTTCCTTTAGTAGGCCCCTTGGTAGGCCCCCTGGTAGGCCCCTTGGTATTCCCCCTGGTGGTCAAGTTCTCGGTGTTGAACAGGTGAGTTACTTCCTTAGCTTCAGATATTAGGTCTTGGACCCCGCTTGTCTCGTGTGTTGTTGACTCACGACGTCATCCGGCGACAACTCTTTCCGAATACCGTTGACCAATACCCTCTTACAAATACTATAGGAGAGTGCTACATATCCAGCACCAGGAGCTTTTTCAGGCCAACCATCCGCGGAACCCGTAGATATTGTTGAAGCAGATCCCGAAGTAGAGGTAATTGACATAGTCGACGCAGACCCCAATCGACACCCCGATCTCGATTGACAATTACAGTCTGGGGGTGCAGCAGGACGGGGTGGAAATACGGGAAACGCAGGGGGAGGAAGGTTCTTGGGACTCTTTTAGAGAGGTTAGAGTGCTGGGCGGCATGGGAATGGAGGAGACTCGGTTTGTTAACCCCCGAATATGTGAGTTGCAAGCTCTAACGAGAAAAAGTATTTATATCATTACTTTCGCCCTCGCGGTGCTGGTCTACAGTGGCGTCTGTTCCTACGTCGTCCATTCCCATCTCCACGACTTTGCTGGTATCGCAATCTACGCCTCCATTGCGGTCCTTCTCAGCATTATTGGCGTTTATGGCTCTCTTGCAAATAGCATCATCGCCCTTCGAGCGTACGCGCACTTTCTATTGTTCGACTCATGCATTACTGCTCTTCCGCGGTTCGTTCTGCTCTACTTCTTCTCGACTATGCGCGAGTTGCTATGTCACCTCCCGCGACACTCACCGCATGTATATGTGAGCGAGATAGCAGCGGCAGAGGTGGGCAATTGTACATTAAGGTTTTACGCGGCGTTTGGGGTGGTGACAGTGTTTGTGGTGGGAGCTATGGTGATTCAGGTGTGCATCGCGGTGGTGGTGAGGAGGTTTATTGATACGCTTGAGCGTGTGAGTGTGGAGTGCGAAGAAGAGGGTGGACTTGAAGGGGAAGTGGGGCATGGGCGTGGGGAGAAGGTGGAAGAGATATGCTGATGTTGATCTTTACATATTGGTATGACCGAGGGCAGTATCTACCTTCTACTTTTGGGGGTTAGTGATGGCGGCGCAACTGACGATCACTTGGTTTGGGGTTAACCTGGAGTTTTTGGAGTTTCTTGCCTTTTACCCTTCTCATGAGTTAGGACTGTATGACCTTACGATTATTATGGATTTACGATGCCGGTTTGTATACATGTATAGGGAGGATCAATCGGGTTCAATGGGAAGTTGCATATCGACTAGTGGGATGTATAATATAGAGAAACCGCTTTCGATGCCGATGGGATTCTTTTGAGTTCCGGGTATCACTGTCCCGCTTATCCAGTCGGTCAACGGTTCTTAGGCCTTGTACATGTGTGCGATGTTCTCTTCCGTGGTGCGAAACGCAGTGCAGTTCCCCGCCGGTGCCGCCGTGAACATAACAAGGCCCGTTCTGTACAATGCATGCGGATGACACGCGAGATCACTATCCGCGGTTCACTACCTATTCTCCGCGGGGGAAGAGTAACATATAGAGTACACATCATATCCTCTCGGAACTCGAAGGAAGTCAGCCTTAAAACACATGGAATTAAATGCTTGTTACGTTTATTGAAATTCACCACCCATTTTTTGTATACGAGAGCATACCCAACCATGCCTTTTATCCCTTCCAGCTATTCTATGAACTTTGCGATTTGGCTCAATATACAACAATGAGATTAATCCTGGTGAACATACCACCCTGCGTTCCTGAAAAAATAATCAAGTTTTAATACAAACTGCATGGTCCGCAATATACCCTCGGGAAATGGTATGGTGGGCAGCTGTCACTACCCATGAGCCGATCTGCAGTGTCGGGATGGTGGGAGGAAAATAGCTAGTCAGCCAAGCTCCGGGTGATGGTTCATGGACTTCATGGACTAATACTTTGTTTAAACTGAACTATGCAAGATATTGAGCGGGGGCGGGCTTTAATCACTTCAATAGTAATTGTCTCTTCCTCCAAATAACCTATAAATGTCAATGACTTCGATAAAGTACCATTAAGACCTGGCCAGCGAGGCAGAAAGCCCTTCGATTCAATGGAGGGTTGGTTAAATGGGTAGAATCATCCAATAACATCAGATAAATGACAACAGTCCCAAACGGCGCCATATTGCCCAGGGAAGCCCCAGAGCATTACACCCCCCAAGAGCTATCGAGTGATGGTTATGTCTGGTTCTCATTGGATATACTTCGTTCGAAAGCCTGAAAATTCTAGAATTCTAGACCTTGTTAATGGACCTCATTGAATTCTTCTGGTCTGCATGATTTTAGTCACAGGTACATTCACTAATCTTCTTGGGCTTCTCTGCTAGAGAATGTACAAGGACAGATATTGCAGAGAAAACACCTTGCACCTAATAGTAATCGCCTAGCTCGCTTTTCTCTAGCTACCAAGTAATCGATAATCATATCCCATATATGGGATTAGTAGTATAATATTCACCCAGGTTACAGGCCTATCTATTTCTAAGGCAGTAATTCCTTTCTATGGTAGATTGTTTTTAAGCCTAGACGACCAACAACCACCGAAAGCTCGGACATAACTGCAAAATTGGAAGGCATCACGTCATGTGAAGTGCGTTGCTAAATGCAATGGAGCTGGCGGAGATATGAAAGGCCGAGAGCTACCGCCTATCCCCTCGTGCGTAGGAACCGGGTGCGGGACGTTTCCAGCACGGATCGACAGCAACCAACACAATATCATACAGTTGCAGATAATACTGAACTGTGAAATAATGACAACGTAGTCTTTGTATTTTTTTCTGCGGCCAAAAAAAGTTGCTCCGTCACGGGCCGACAGCCCTACAAGGGGAAAAGATTGTTGCTATAGTACTTAGGGAGAACCGTGTGTATATTCTATGATATAGTGAAAAGAAGGAGAGGGGAAAGACTCGATTTATATACAGAGAATTATGAGAGAAAACTTTAATGCTTCGCCACTCTTGAGTCACTCGCCATTCTGAGTCACTTGCCACTGGATATGTAACAAAGATCAAATTCAATACACCGAGTGACCGGTGATGAAGGACTGTTCTGAAGAAATGCAACACATTCAAGCCTGCTATCGTATCTCCCTTAAGCCAAAGCAGAGCACGCAATTCTTCCACCTCGATTACGCCCTTGCTAACCTTCCTCACGACACGAGTTCCATTTTATAGACTTCGCTCAGAACCCAGAGCACTTCTCTTGCCTTTCTTGTATTTTCAGACTACCGTTTCCTGTGGGGCGTCATCGCTTCTACAAAGACCTTTGGTAATCTCACTTCTCACCTCTTTCCCCCATTTTCACTCGAGCTGTTCGACATGGGGAGCCATGGGATGCGTTAAGTTAACGTGTTGGTGACTGTTACCGGTAAAGGGAACGTTATGTTCACGGTTTTTGCAGATTTGGGCTGATGGAACGGAGGCAGAAGTCCGGCAGTTTGGAATTGGCGGGGCTGGAATAGCATGGCACTCTCCGCCGGAATTTGCTCAAGACCGTCCGAGATTAACGGCAATCTTGTGACTGATACTAGAACCTGTCAGCATTCCGTACAGACTCCACTGTTGAATAAGATCATGGGGTTATTGGTACGGACAACGTTCTCTGTGATGGCAAGCGCGGATCCGCTGGGCTTCGTTGTTGATATGGGCAATTAATACTCGCTTCGCACCAGAAGGTTTGGATGCTCAAAGCTTTCTTGTTGGGGTATCTTGTACCCGTCTATCATCCAAATTCCTTGTATCTATTCGCGTGACTTTTTAAACTCCTTGGGCTCCTGTCTGTTTGAAACTGTTAACTCAATAGTAGATACTTCTCCCAGAGCCATTTAACCGCACCCATAACAAACGGAAGGTGTTCCCATATTTATAGAACTGACCTGTGGACATCATTACCTTGGTAAGTATGCGCGATAATACCTTTTTTGGGAGCATCTGTAATATCCTCGAGTTGAAACGAAACTTCCCTTGCAAAGATTATCCAGAATTCATGCGGCGCTGTTGAAGGGTATCCGGAGTGGAGTAGAAAGGTGTTGGTGAGTTCAGCGAGGCTTCGTATCAGTTACTACCCGGAGCATGCGTTGGGAGTACATGAGGGATCCTTTAGAGGTAGTGACAGCAATTAACACCACGTGGCCGGCAAAATTAACTAAAGACAGGTGATGGCTGTTGTGAAAAATGCTCGTTGAAGTTACTCTATGGCTTTTCTATGCATAGACATGTACCCCAAGTGCCCCACGGATTTCCAGAAGCTCCGGCCGTTTGTATGTCAATCACTGGCGATATACTGGGACTTATCACCTACAACGAGGTTGGTTTTCGAAAGCCGTGTCCACAGCGGTTCCACTGGCAAGGGTTATTGGTTGCTCTAAACGTAATTTCACCAGGGTCCAGGTCGACGGGTGATTTGTTAGCAGGGACAACTCACAATCAGACTGGTCTGTGCACGGTATCCCCTTTCTCTCAGAGTCCACGCTATGTGAATGCAGTGTGACTGAAGTAGTAACGAACGCATACCGCGTAAACCCCCAAGAATTCGTCCGGAGTCGGCGGCTAGTTGATGGCTATCGGCAGTCCTCGAGTCTCAGCGTGCCGAGTCGCTACGTAGAGTTACTTAAGGAATATACACTTCAGGAGGGGGCCGACATTATAACACCATTTCTTTTCTCCGATGCAGTTTGAATTCTTCTAAATCTTGTGCGACCCATCACGATGGCGTCACCAGCCGATCTTGCAGGCTTCCTTAGCTTCCATTTGTTCTTTTGGCGTTTCTTTGGCGCCCTGCCGCCGTGATCGAACCAGAAACTCGATAGTGGTGCTGTCCGTCATATCCCACGCCGAGACACACAAAAAAGGAAAAGCTCGGAATGTGTCCAAAAAGAGGGGAAAGTGACAACAGAATTCCCACATCTGTAAATAGATGGCTGGACAAAAGACCATCCCCAAAGCCAATACCTAGTCAGACAAGTTGCCGAGTCGGACGCGATGAATTGTCTAGTCGGAATAGGTACCGACTATTCCATTCTCTGTGGCGCTCGAAAGGTGACGAATCTCCCGAGAAGCGGACAATAACAACAAGGCGCAAAGAATCGAGCGTGCTTAAAATTCAATGGCTTCGTCGTACAGCAGCGAAGAAGGCTACCTGCCTCGAAGGGAATGCTGGTACGTGCGTATCCAGGAACCTCAGTCCATTCCAGCGTTTGTAACTTCCCGAATAGAAAAGGGAGACAGAGTTCTGAACATGTTTAGCGAGTGTCGTTGTGTACTTGAGACTTCCGAGTGTGGTGGAAATGACGGTATGTACATCTGATGAACTGAATTGTCTGTCACGTACCAAAAGTACAAATGTCGTTGAGCGCGGGATTTATTTTTCCGTGAAGTATGAATGTCATACATAAATCAGATTCTGATATGTAGCTGGCTGGTTTGGTCCGATGGGATTCCCAGCCAAAACCAACCTAAATCTTAACACCGTCCCACGGAGTAGTCATCGATCAAGGTGGAGCTCGTTCTGCTGTTTGTAAACTGTTCAAATTGCGATGGGACCGGCTCCGCTGATGTTAGGTAGGATGCAATGGGTAGCGGTCGCTTATTAGCCAGAGCTCGAGGGTGAGCGGATCAGAGTCTTGGTCAAGATATTCATTCCAGCATGGCACCTGGGGGGATGAGAGGCGACGAACTCGAAAATTTACCTTGCGTGCATCCCGTTCGGACTCGAGCTCAGCATATCAATGCCCGTTTGTATTATTATTTATTCCTTATTATTACTATCACTATGATCCTCCATCGATTTGATCCCCCTACTCGAGGTACTCTAATTTCTACGTCGGCCCAACCCATGCATCCCAGTCCGCTAAAGTAAGTACCTAGGTACCGCCATCTCTCTCTCACAAGTCGGGTTGTGTTGCTGCTGCCATCACTTTTTTCACCCTCCAGTCTGCTTGTCTCTCCTGAGTATTTGACCGAGACCGCAAGATCCACCTCCACGCCCTCACATCTGCCTCCCTATTGACCTGTCTTTTGCTTACTCTCTCAATCGACCACCTTTCTCTTTCTCTCTTCTCTTCCCCACATCCTCCCCTTCGAAGACGGATTCTTTCTCTGGTAGTTCTGTTAACTCTGCGCCTGCCGATATTTCCCGCGTTTCTCTCTTGTTGCGCTTTCTTCGTTACTCCCCACCAGCATCACCGAACTTGCCAAAGCAAAGCATATCAATCCATATTCTTCTCCCCCCCGTTGCCAGTGGACTGTGTCTCTGCGTACAGTAGTTGGTAAGTGAACTCCACCCACCACCCAGCCCAATTCAGATTATATCCATCCATTCACCCGTCCCGTTCCATTCGTCTTCCTTACCTGCTGCCTGCGCCTGCCGCCGCCGCCAAATACCTGCCTACATCCTACATACAAGTACCTACCACATACATATACCCACATACCACAAGTAGGTACGGTACATACAGCACCACAGGTAACCACCACAGAAAATCTCAGCCTCTCTGCAAAGCAGCTGGGACACAGTAGCAGCAGACGGATGTGGATGGTGGATTACTGCCCTATCTTATCCGCCCCGCATACTGCCATACCCACACCTCACATCCGTTCTCTCTTGCTCCCATCCCTCTTTCGCAGGGATTTTTTTTGGAGTTGGTGGTTGTCTCTGGCTACCCTCGGTTCTGCCCATTCAAGAGTCAAGATTTCTATGCAGAGCGCAGGAACACCTCTCTCTATCACAAATTACCACCTCATCCCACACCAGGAACTGTAAAGAAGGTTACCGGTTGCTGACGCTGTTCTTGTTTCGCCACTTGCAGCAACACAACCAACGGATCTCGCTTTCTCTATTCACGCTACTCTGCACTTCTGTTCGACGCTACTGGGCCAGGGCTCACTTGTCCTTAATAATATCAACCTCTGCAATCCCCCACTCTACTCCACTTCTACGACTCCGTATTTCGCTCTCCACAACAGCACCTCACCATTATGTCCTACTACGAACCCCAGTCACCCGCGTCCTGGCAGCAGAACCCACGTACTAGCTGGGATCCCCGTTCTACTGCTACCACTCCCGGAGGGCATACTTCGTACTCGAAGCAAGATCTCCCTGGGCAGTCCGCTGATCTGACCACTCGGTTTACTGCTCAGATGAAGCCTGAAGACCCATCTGCTTTCGGGTCCCAACTTGACGGTATGGAATTCCGCTCCCTCGAAAGCATGGGAATAAAGGTTCTTGATGGAAAAAGCTCGTACTAATTTGTTTCTTTACAGAGGTTGACCGTGCAGTTGATAACCTTGTCAAAAGTGGTAAGATGTTCAATGCTCCTCGTCGGGACTCGATGTCGATGATGGGCGGTGCCGGCCCCCGTGGATTTCCTGTTGAACCTCATGGTATGTTGCCACAACCCGGGAAAGATACTTTTTGGTACTTATTAGATACTACAGATAACCGAATGGCCAATGCGATGCCGGTCCGTCATTATTCTGTTCCGGACTTTGAGGCCATTAGATCACCCTCTGCTGCTAATCTGCAGAACTTTTACGCCACTCAACGGTTCCAAGCCCGTCAGCAACCACCCCAGCAGCAGCAGCAGCCTCAAGCGGCCGAGCCCGAGACTGTCATGCAGGCAAAGAGGAGGGCTGCGGCTCAGCGTGAGCGAGAGTTGCGCAACTACCACCAAGAGCAGCAGTATAACAGGAGTTTGTCTTCCAACGTCCCACCCATTGGTAGAGATCCAGCTTATAGGGGTACTCTAGCTGTCTTGGCCGAGGTCAACACTTTCGGTAAGGACCGCGTCGTGAGCCCTGGAGCAATGAGCGAGGAAGATCGTCGCGATCTCATTGCTCGTCAACATCGTGCTCTTTACAGTGCTCATTCTGAGGGAGCCCATTCAGAGGACGGCAACCACCACGATGAATCTTCTCGCAACCTGAACGTCAACTCGAACGGCGCTTCTGCGCCTGCTTCCAATGCTGGTGGAACTCGTGGTCCGTCTCCAATGTCCGCTTTTGACCCATTCGGTCTTCAGCAACAGAATGGCCAGAACAGCAACATTGATGCTACACCAGTTCATACGCCTGCTACGGAGTATCCTAATGGAGCTCAAAGTGCTGGTGCCGTCTCTCCCAACCACGCTCGTGCAAGCAGTGGTTCGCCCTCTATGTCGGCCAGTTTCAGCTTATCCGGCAATGCAAATACAGGTGTTCAGGGCTTCTCCAATCGTACGAGCGCCTCCTCCCCGGGAGGTTCGCCTCCGCGATCCCAGCGTGGTTCCATTGCTCCTGGAGCATCATCAGTCGCGCCAATCGGCACTCGTCCCACTTCCCAGGCCCAGAACCAGGCCCTCAATAACGCAAAACGGTCCACCACTCCCCTTGCGTCTCCTCTCAGCTACGGCTTCAGTTCTTCCGACTCCGATCCATTCAACAACCTCCCGAAAGAGAGGTCTGCATCTGCTGCCTCCACCGAGCAGCACTCTTCTAACGCTCAGAGCTCCGACGGCCTCGGCTGGAGCAAAGTGTGGGGACCTGGTAGCAAGGGTCTCAACAACGTCGCTAGCGTTTGGGGTTAAACTAATTTCTTGTGTTATTATAGTTTAGGGATTTCTTTTGTCCGGGGTGTTTTCTTTATTCTGTCGGGGCGCAGTGTCTTGGGAGGGCCTGTTTAAACTTGCTTTTCTGTCTTCACGACTTGTAATTGTTGTTCCTTTTATCCTTTCTTTTCATGGGTTGGGGTAACGGATACCTACAGGCGGTAAGAGTTTTATCTGTTTCTTCATATGGCGAAGGCATTTTAAAACGGGGGGTCGTTAACGGTGTTTTTTTTTCCTCCTTTTTTATCTTATGTTTCTGGGTAGGCGAACAGTCAAAGATGGGACGGGACAACGCGGTGGAGTTTGTCGATGCGTCTGCACTACTTGGGGTTTGGATGCGTTTTGGCGAAAGATAAAGGGGTGGATTGGGTTACGGAATGAGCTGTACGAGGACCGAGATGGTTTAAAAGCAACAGTACAAAATATTTGGCATTGGTTGTGGGGTTTGGGGTTGTCATTCTGTTTGGAATTGTTTTCCTTTGGTGTTTTGATTTTTGATTTTATTTGCTTCACGATGTACTTATGATGGACGGGGTTTCTTTCGGATTAGGACACCTCTGGGATTCTCTCTGCGATTCCTTCTGTGATTCTACTCCAGTCAGTGATATCGGTGTAACATTGACTCCATCTTAACTCACTCGTTCGCCAATATCTTTCTTCAGCTGTAACGCTATCTCATGCGTCAACACACTCGTAACATTGTCAACTCTCATACTCCCTCCGGCGAGTGTTATTCATCAAGCGAAACGAGATCTCAGAAGGCTCAGGATATCGTCTATTACCAGTCTGGTCTCGCAGTCTCGACTTGAGGACAATCTCGCCGGAAGTCCTGGACAAATCTGCGCCTGAAGATAGATATTGCAGGACATAGTCGCCTGGGTCCTTGCGAGCCTTCTGATAATCGAGTAAAGTACATCCCGGCTAACAATTTACGAGATTCTAGATACCCTCGAGTCAAGTACAACACAGCTACCAATCACGAAAATTCCGAGCAAAACCTACAAAACCATATCGAACCGCTTCGATGCACGGGCATTTGATGTTCCTGGGGAGCATAAGCTCTACTTCAGTAAGTTCGTAGACGTAATCCATTGTCTATCTATGCAATTCCCTATATTCCCTAGTCATTAGTCTTCAAGTTGCTGATCGATCCTTTTCGCAACAGAATCAACGCAGATTCGTTTTCATGATTCCCGTTCTACCAGGGTGCGAACCAACCGGGACATCTTTCACCATCTCTGCGCAACTTCTATCTCGGGCGTGTATTTTAACCGGGCCGGCGAATAGCTATGACGCATTCCCGCTGTCGAGTCGACGATTTTTCCAGATACGAAGTGAGAGTTTCCGAATCAACGTGCAACGCACGCCACGTTCATCATCCAAGCGCTGTGAGCCTGTGGAATACTCTATATAACTGGAGGCTGGTATGACCAACTAGCACCCCCAGTTCGAGAGTGGATGTAGCCTGAATCTCGTCCCGTCCCATCACCTACACACTATGGGAGGAGTAGAACACACCACCAAAACCTCGGAGTCCATATCAATATCGGGGTGCACTTCGTCCGTCCGGGGGGGGGGGTTTGCGTAACACTTTCGCGCTCCTCCTGCAGTTTTATACCCCTAATCATAATCCCTCACTCACACAGCAACGCACCACTCATGACGTCACCAGGCACAGGGTTACCTCTAGCTGCGCGCACACCGTTCCTTTTTTGGATCCCGACAAAAAAACACTCGCAGAAGCAAAAGCGGGGAACAAAAAAAAAAGGTAATCAATCAATCTTCACCGTAGGACAGCTGCACAAAAAAAGTTTCAAACACACGTCGGCAAAAAAACAAACTCCGCCCGCCAGCTCACTAAAGAAGATGAGCTCTATCTTTTTTTCTAAGCTCTACCTCTTTTGGGCCCCACATTTTTTCGTTTCAAATCAAGAAAATGCATGCTTAAAAGCATTGAGAGTAACCTTACAGTTTACCTCGGAGGTATACCTTCCCATCTGTCACTTTCCGAAAACCTAACCGACACCTATCATGCATGAGCGACTGGTCGGTTGGGTCATCCGACAAGCTCCAATCCTCCTGCCTAAACACAGCAAGAAACAACCAGCAGCATCAGAAATAATGCGTTATCTACCCTCAATATAAACGAGATGGGGAGACAGCACGATTAAAGAGGAGGATATGTTCAATTGACTAAAGACTCAAAAAAAACCCTACCCAGAAACGAAGAATTCGAAAAGCAGACAGGAACGCCGAGAGCACCGAGATTTTGATTTGCCTCCAAACTGAAAACGCATGAGGCGACATATCCCAGAAATGAATAGGAGAAAAAGAGAACGCCGAAGGCCAGTATCGCAACACATCACAAAGATCCCAAGGAAACCCCAAATCCAAAGTGAAACGACCGATCATACATACACGAAGGATGCTCGTTAATCATGTTGGCATCCGAAAAAAATTTATACGCCGCGGGAAGAAAAATCCCAGCAAAATCGACACAGTACTCCATAACGATGGCCACCAAAATACAAGACTCCCCAAGGGCACAGAAAACCCTTTTGCACAAATAGACACATGCCAGCGCCATTGAGTAGAACCCACAATACAAAAACAAAAGGAGGACGGAAAGAATGATAGAGTAGGTGCACTCAAATTACTTCGCCGTAGTGTTGTTGCCAACGGTTGATTTTGGTTGACAGCATCTCCATGATTTCTAGAGCACCGGTAGTGTTGAGATTTCCCGATAGAGCTTCGGAAGCCTTTTCAAGCACCTTTCCTGTGCCGTTACTATTGCCACCATTAATCTGAATCCTGGGGATGCTTGAATCGCTGCTACTTGTACTGGGGTGCGCCGAAGGAGGGGACCCAGCGTTCGATGGAGTCTTCGGTGTGGCTGTTGAGCTCTTGCTGACTGGTGTACCTTTCTCCTCCATCCACGCTAGGTACGCGTATATATCACTCTGTCGAGTATTCGCCATCTCGATCTGCGTTCGGGTGATATATTCCGATATGCTATTGACACGTTTTTTCATCTCATTTACACTTATACGCGACGGTGGTAGCCTTGGTTTCGTTGGCTTTTCTAGAACACTGGTAGGGTTTTCGTGCTTTCCATGGCCTGTTAAGGATTCGACTCGCGACATCGGCGTCCCGACATCATTTGGATCTTCGGATTGACGTACATTTCGACCGTTTCGACGCCGACCACCATTGTTACTGTTGCGGGCTGATCGCTTGGTAGTTTGTTGCGGCGTGTCTGCAACGGGTTCGGGAACCGTGGGAGGAGAAATCGACTGCTCCTCAACAGTGCTTCGATGAGCGGATCGGTTGTTCTTCCGTGGAGCGTAATCGTCTGAATGTTCGGAATCTGTAAGAAAAAAGCTGCCTTAGTTACAATTCCTCTCGACAGGATCAAGTAAACAAAATCTCATTTTACCATCTTTTCTCGGTTCAATCTTCTCAATACCTCTATTCCTAGCTGATGTTCTTTTGGTCGATGTATTTTGCGAGCTTGTATTCCGAGTTGTCGTGCCCCGAGCTTTTCTTGAAGACGGTGCAGTAGCTGTCGGTTTTTCTTCGCCGGAATCGACAGCCACATTCGATGGAGAGTCTGGGGAATCCGATGTTCGGGATCGTTTCGATTCTTTCGGACTAGAAGATAAAAATGTGTTAGTTCGTTATCGCAGTCACCGAAATAATGTAAAGTCGGAAGGCATACTCGTCGGATCCCTCGCTTGTACCACGTTTCCGTCCTCTGGAATTTCGAACACTCGAATCAGGATTTACTTTGGTCTCTTGTTTGCTCACTTCGAGCATCCTTCTAAAGACCTCATCATCGTACTCAGCGTCTCGGGAGTTCATTGTAGTCCTTCGCTTATGGTTCATGTCTTTCGCGGATGGCTTAGGTAGCTCATCTTGGGCGGGCAGGTAGATGGATGTTTTTAATCTAAACCCAGCAAGTCAGGTTGGATTCAACTGTGTTCATTGATGGTTTGGATGGTGATCGATGAGTGGAGTCTCGAGTCGGCGACGAAAGGAGGCAATGATAAGGAAAATGGACTCACCCAGCTTTATTGTGGCCTTCTCTGTGCAATTCTGGTTTGCATTGTTCGCAGTAGTAGTTGTCTGGAGTAGAATCGTTGTCGGTTATTCCCACACAAAAGCCGTGCTGCCAGACTTTGCACTGATCGCACTGAATGAAGAGGCCATCGCTATCGGACTGGTCATCGTCACCGCTCTGGTATTCTTGATAGCCACAAACACAGCGCGTAATCTCATCTTCTTGATCACCGGTATCATCCATAACCTCATCGGCGTTGCTGTTTGAATCATTTGCTTCGTCGAGATCGGCGTCGAGACCCCGCTGAGAGTTGGCGTCAAGGTCAGCGTGTGTATCCTCAGTGCGATGTCTAGTATGACGGTTGCGAGAAGACGAGGCAGATGAAGATGAAGAAGCTGTCACTGGATGTGCAGTGGACCGCGCTCGTGAAGAGCGGCGGGGAGAGACCATTGTAGCAGAAGAGACGCCAGCAGATTATGATGAGCAGGAGGTGTTGGTGTAAGCGGGTGCGAAAGGCAGGACGCAAAGTGCGGAGCGCGGAATATAGTTACAAAGTACTGAAAGGGATTGAAGGAAGGGGAAACAATTTGATTAAAGTCAGGGCCAAAGAGCAAGAGTAGGCTGAAAGCAAGATGAACGACGACAGTCAAAAGTCGGCCAGGAACAGGGAGGAGGAGGCGGAGGAGGAGGAGGGCGAACAGAGCAAAGCAAAGCCAGAGCAGACAGACACCCACCACAACCACCACCAACCCACTGCCACTGGCGAAATGCCGGGCCATGCTAGCGCATCGTCTCAATTCGGTAAGTGTGAGTATGTCCCACAAACACCGCTCAACTCGCGACAGAAATTAAGAAAAATTGTCGGAAAAGGACCGATCAAATTATACGTACTCATAATGCCGATGCCTCCTGTGGCCCTCAGCGCAGCTTTTGATCATTTGTCAAATTGCAGAGTTGGTGGGCGATGGAACAGCTGGAGACCAAAGATGAGGGGATACGACGTCGAACTCGAACGAAAACCGGCGGAGAATAGCCATGGCCGGAGTCGGAGCATTGAACGGAGCTGATTCTTTAAGAAGTGACCGAAAATATGGGTCGCAAGAGGGGATGCAGTTAAGGGTATTGCTCGTGAATTCTGGTCAAGAAAGCCGTGCTTGCTGTCGCGGAATGATCAGTTGAGGCTGATGCTTGGCGAGGTACGCTAACTAACCCCAACCGCAATGATAAACCCAGCACTTGTGGTTTGAATCAACAATATCTTGCCTTCATGCTGTTTTCTTTCTCGCACACTGCGAAGAGAAAGGTCCACAAAATTCCGGTTTTATTGTGAAAGGTTGTTCTTACGATGTAGTTCACCGCTTTATGAGATCCAGATGAGCCACCTGGGGTAAATATATTCCGCTCATGTCTTCACAAAGTATTCGCTTATTGCCGAATGGAAATTCTGCGGCTGTCGATTTTGTGGAGTTTTAGATGGTCCTTATGGTGAGAGTGTCCAGCGTTGAAGCGGATGAGTGGTGTTGCAAATAGTTGTAATTTATGCATTACCAGGCGATTAAGAATCCTGCTTTTCCCAAATCATTCAAGTAGGCATTTTATAATTGTCTGCCGTGGATAGAAGACCCAATTATCTGGTCATCCATAAAAATTCGTAAGTGATGATTTGGATATTGAGGAAGGTGGCACATTTGAACGACAACACTGGCAGATCTAGAGGAAAAACATGATCAAGATGTGTTTAATCCTCTTTCAGATACGGAAGAACCATAAACACAGCGCTCTATCTGGGAAGACACGGAGGAGTTGATGTGTTGGTATCTTTGACTGTAGATAGAGACAGATGGATGAACTGTCTGACAGTGTCTGTTGTGTGCACCTTGTAGGTTGATCCGTAACCATTGGATGGTCATCCTAAGGATCGAAGTGTCAAGAAATTGGCAAAGTGTTACATACACAAAACTTGTTGAGGTTCCAAACAGACAGACATTTCTGCAGCAAGAATTGGGTGAAGCCTGATATTTCGACTGTCTGATGGTGCGGGTAGATAGTATCAGTAGTCGTGAGATTTTGCTGCTGAGAGAATGTGCGAGAAGAACCCACGCTGTCACATCAGGACTAGCTGAAGGATAGGGAATGCACTGCAGAGCAGAGTAGGTAGGAGTGTATTGAGTGGATCACAATTCGAGCTCGAGGGTCTGTCTACCGTGCCCTAGGTACTTTCCTTACTATGATCAAGCCAGTTGATTGATGTTTGAGAGCTTGCCGAGCCAAAGGGCCTCTCTCCGACATCTTCCTCTCACGCCTGTTTCCAATCAAATTGCTGTATCATACACTTCTAAGTCTCGGAGCTCTTCAACCTTATATTACGTTTGCTCTGCTCTGCACAGCACAACCACTTGCTGCAACCCGTCAATATCATTCCGTCGCTGCCTTTTGTGACAGGAATACCCCCATCATCTTCATCTTATATCACTTCTATTCACTGCTTGGTTACCTCAAGGCAAGTCCCCGTTCCTGGCACTTTTCAAAAGGAGACAAGTTGCAGTGGGGTGGTTTGGCCGCCTTCGCATTTGAGCCGCCTCGTTTCTCTCAACCCAGCTAAACTCCCACCATCCTAGGTCTTGACACAACCCCGCCTCACATTCAATTATTCGACTTCGACTTTCTTTCGTCAATTCCAAGAAGCTTGTAGACCTCTTGCATTTTTTGCCACCGCTGCATCATTATGTCTGCTGCTGTGGGTACGCAACTACTCCCCTCACCGCCCCCCTCTGCAATCCCAAACCTTCCCAGACACCTACAATATTATCCTCCCCTTACACCTCGAGATGGGCATGATGGCCGAGAAGGAATTGCACTCAGACGATGTTTTGCAAGGAAACACAGATGCCAACTACACATCAGTTAGTTCACGGCCAATTCGGCCTCTCCCAAAACGTCGCCTTCGATCTAGATTGTCCGAAGATGCCGATGCTGCACTCTTTGCAGCTCCGCCAGCTCCAGCAGCCCCGCTGTTTTATTTCCCCTACAATAACTATGCGGGAGACGCAACTCTGGGAGGAACCGGCTCCGCCGGGTTTGGCTCGGGACATGGAATGGCCGATGGCCTTCAGGACTCTTCAGATGATGACGATAATTCGAATGCGTCTGTGTCACGAGAGGTAGGAAACAGCAGTACATCAGGTAATTTCGAAGGAGCCAGTAGCGGAGGAACCGCAGATCCGTACGAGTGGACTGAGAATACAAATAATAAGAAAAAGCGGAAGATACCCACTCATACAAATCCCGGTGGAAGCACCGGCGCTGGTGGGATGGGTGGAGGCTGTGGGGGAACCCATTCGTCACCGGGATTCTCACCAACTTCCACCCCTCGAAGTCGATGGAAATCCAACGGCCCATCACAACGATCGCCACTTGCCTCAGTGAGTTCGGCCAATCATGCGTCGTTACGAAGAACCACTCGGCGTTATCCATCTTCGCCTTCGGTAGAAACTTTCAATCGGCTAGCAGATGGAAAGGCCAGAGAAGAACCAGTCACGCCCACCAAAGGGAAACGCAAAACTGCCGGAGGGGACTCGGGCTTACCCAAACAAACTCAATTCACCTTTGTGTGCGATTCTCCTGTATCTGCAAACCTAGCATACACTTCGACCCCGACTTCTAACGGAAATACTGGGGGTGATGGCTCCTCGCAACCGAGGCTGATGCAAACGGTTGGCACTCAAACATCACCCGGCATATCAAACAGCAGTTACCAACAACCGCCTCAATCGACGAAGAAGAAGGTACCCAAGCCTTCGAGACGGGAAATATTCCAGCGGAGAAGGCGGCAGGAGGCCCAAGTACATGGGAATAACAACGGAGAGATTTGGATCTGCGAATTCTGTGAATATGAATCGATATTTGGAGAACCACCAGAAGCGCTGATGCGACAGTACGAAATTAAAGATCGAAAGGAGCGTCGACGGTTGGCAGAGAAGAGGAGGTTGTTGGAGAAGGCAAAACAGAAAGGCAAGAAGAACTCGGGGAAAAACACGGGCAAGAAAGGTGGGAATCACCAAACTACAGCACCACCACCGCCGCCACCGCCGAGTACGACGGATTCACAAGGCACACAGAGTGACAACACCCCACTAGCTAGTGCAACGCAAACACCGGCGCTGAAACCTACGAGACAGAGCCAGCAGGTACAGACAGAGGCGTACCTTGAAGGCACGAGCCATCATGTCAGCAACGGCCGCGGATCATCAGGTGCTAGCGGCGGGGGCAAAGCGGGGGTTAGCGACAGCGGAACACCGCCGATGCCAACATAGTTCTCTGGGCTGGTGGCCGGTATGTCTGATTTTTGTTGTCATTTTAGCATTTTCCTTGTATTCTTCTGGTCGTTTTGTGTTTTTAGTGTATTTGAATGGGGGAAACCATTCTTTTGACTGGTCGATGAACGGTTGGGCTTTCGGTTTCTTTTGGAATTTTGTTTTTGTTGGTCTTCACTCCCTTGTATTCTTCTCCTTGCTCAGGTTGGGTTATTTTTCGACTTCGAGTATCGCTCTTTATGTATTTCTTTTTTCTTTTCTTTATATATTTCTTTTCCCTAGGTTAGCTTCAATTTCATCCATCCATCTTGTTTCTTCAAGTCCATAGATGGGCGGCTTTTGTTCTAAGCCTACTCTCTTCTCGTCACTCCTTCCCCGCCCGATTTCCTTTGGTTTCTTTGGTAGGGGTTGGTGCTTTGTGAGTGGTCTTCCGTTTTGTTTGTGAGATGGGGATAATGGGCCACTGCAAGATAATGGGATAGGGAATTGGAACTTCTCGACTTTGTCCCGTGCATGGAGTATTGCTCGCAAAGAACGTTAACATGTCTCTTTTGGCACCCAAAAAGGAGGTAGGTATAATCTACAAACGATGAATGAAATTTCCCCTCCAAAAACGCCTAGATCCCGTCATACGCAGTAAAACAAAGGAAACTGGTAGAGGCATAGGTATGCAAACAAATCATTCTCCCTCCCACGAAACGTGGAATTACCACATAATCTCATACCCCAACAACACCTCTGTATTCGCGCCCTCCCACCCTCTATTCCCCGCTGTGCTGACAAGGTATTGGCATGTGCGGTCGACATCTATACTCATTAGCGTCACAATTCTATCCGTATTCGGAAAGGGGAGAGAGAGGCTTACACAAATGACTAACCACGCCTCCATGATGTCCCGGAATAATCAAAAACGGCACTGTCGGCCCTCCTCTGCGGTCCTGATGTTTCAAATCATATAATCTCAGATTATCAAAGCTGGCACATATCAGATGCCTCCCATTCGGCATTGGCGTCATGGCTGTGACGCTTCCGGATCCTAGCGGGAACTTTAGAGTCCGCGTTGGCTCCGCGAGGCCCTTGTGGAGGCTGTACTCCTCGACTGTCCCATTCCTTCGCCCCGCATACAGGAAATTACCATCGACGCTCCAGCATGCGGACATGCACCATGGCGGCACGCCCTTGGCGGGGTGGGATACGGCGATCGGCGGGGCGCAACGACGGTCCCAGAGGCGGAGCGTGCCATCCATACTTGAGGCGAGAAAGGTGTTTTGGTCTGTTGTAGGCCCTGGAGGGAGGGGTGGGGGGCCAATTCCATTTATGGTTGCTGCTGCTGGAGGAGAGGGTGCGGAGGCTGGATGGCCGTTTGTGGTGGGAACGTCCGGCATGGGGACGTCTGCGGTTTCTTGGGATGCGGGAGGGGGGGGCACGTCAAGGCCGTTGACAATTGCTTGGTTCATTTCGTCACCGTCACCGCCGAGGACGATATCTTCGTCTTCGCCGAAGAGGGAGCCGAAGCTGCGAGTGCTTTCTGCGGGGGAGCCTGGAGCGTCAAGTTCGCCATTGGTGTCGACGGCTGCTGGAGCAATTCCGTTCGTGGTTGTAGTCGTAGAGGCGACACCGTTGGTAAGGTCTCCTGCGCCAAATGTTGAGCGCGACCCTGCAGAGACACCATTCATGAGAGGCTCCGGCCGAATCTCATCCCAGATTGTGTTGGCGGTGTGCGAGCGGAAATCTAAGGAAGAGATTTGACCGGCGGATCCGGTGAACTCTCGTATTACCTGGCCCGTGTTAAGGTCCCAGTCGTAAACATTTTTGTCCCAGGAACCCGAGAGTGCGGAGCACTCATCGTGGGCGAGGGTGAGTACTGAAACCGCTGAGGTGTGTTTTCGTAGGGTTTTGATAATTTTACCTTCATCATGCCGAACGGATTGAAGGTTTATACCACCGCTCTACATAAGTCAGATCGAGTTTGGTCAGTTTGAAGGAGGTCAATGGATATACCTCCAGTCCACTAAGTAGCCATAGGCTCTGGTTTTGGACTGCCAGAGAGTATACCGGACTGAGTTTGAGGTCGTCGGTAGTCTCTGGAACATGCAGGAACGAGCTCTTGACTGCCGGCTCTTCGTTCTCCCAATATGAAAGTAAAATACCCGCGCGGGTTACGCTGTCAACGAAGGGGTGCTTCTGCGCTACTGTCAATGGTACTCTCCCATTCATGCTCCCAAACCAATCGAAGCGTCGAATATAGCCATCACTGCCGCCAGTGAAGATCCATCGCATGCAAGGAGTCGAACAAAAGGCGTTGATACTAGTTGACTGCGGGGCGGCGACGTAAGGGACAATGTCATAGGTGGGAGCTGTGTCTGCGCCTGGTCGCAGTAATGGAGGTGCCCGGCTCGGAGCTTGTGTTGCCGACCGTGACCGTGGAGCTTGTTGGGAATCTGTTGAAGTCAATAACTCAATCCGGGGGTGCTGCACGCGGTGGTAGAGGGTAGAGAGGGTGCAGACCTTCCTCTTGATCACCCTCGCCCTCGTCAGGCTCGTCGTTCTGTTCTTCATCGTCATTTTCGTTGTCGTCGTCGTCTTCTTCTTTGTCTGGTTCATCCTCCTCTTCTTCGTCCTGGTCTGGATCTGCATCTTCCATAATCTCATCTTCGTCGTTGTCGGAACCCCCGCCTGTGAGAAGCATCCAAATATCGTCAGCGAGTGCTGATATGTGGCGGACAGAAAAGTGGGTGGGGAATGAAGGCTAAGTTGGTCGAGGAGCAGATGAATGTACCGTTCTCCATGTTGTGCCCTGGATCTCGTTCGTCGTCTGAGCCGAAAGCATCCATTGGTTCAGGCGGAGGAGAGCACGCGGTGGAGCCGGAGAAGGAGTGATCTAACTTAAGGACAGTGGAGGTGTCGCGCAGATGTTTATTCGTTGGTAGGCGGTAATTGCGTCGCTGTGGCTCTATTCGAAGTTGGTCTGTCGAGTATTAAGGTTGGGGGTTTTGCGGCTGCGGTTGCGGTTGCTGAAGTGGTGAAGTTACTAAGTACCTAGGTATCACTACGTATCAACCTATCAACATCGGCGATCCGCGACAAGAGAATAACGTCCTTCAGCTCTTCCTTCTAGCAGATAGCAGCTTTGTCCGTTCAAGAGCTTATTATGATTCGGATAACGATGGCAGGGAGAAGGAAATAAATGGTTTGGACAAAGATTTGTGCCGCCACTTGATGCGAGGATATGTTGAATGACAAGGATGGTGTTGGCTTCAAGGCACTGGTAAACTGAAAGTATGGGTTACACGGTAAAAGCTTTAGTTGGAGATGGGTACAAAACGCATTTGATTCTTGTGCATGGGATCTCCAACTTATCTACGATCGAATTTGGCGCACAGCTCTCTATAGGCGATGACGGGTCCACCAGCCTGACTCGGGTTTTGCCGTTCCCAGCTACCAACGGCGGAAGCGTTTACCAGCATGTCAATGTCAGACCTCGAACATACAACGAGATTTAGGTTACATTCAAAGTACACCGCCGAGACAACATCGTCCTCGATCACATCACGGTTTCTTTAAAATTCATGGCGTATGACCAAGAACGCCCAGAGGTTTTGGAGTGTCATTGTTCCCTGAAATCCCCCATATAAGCGCATTCTTCCACGGCTCCCAAGCACACAATCAAGAGAGAGCAACGAGAGCCTCTTGACCAAGGGGATTGCCTCCATGGAGAAGAACCCACAAATAAAATTAAAGTATGTTGCTATCATCGGTGGGATGCTGATAGCATGTAGAAAAACCCTAACCCACACAGCTTATGTCTTTGTTAACACAAAGGCTCTAAACGTTTCTTTGCATACAGTGTATGTATCTTGGAATGACTGTCATATTATAAAAGTAGCTGACAGTAAGGTGGCTACGTGGAAATACAAGTAGATGAGATTCCGCCGTTTCCCCAAGCAATGAGGATGTCTCGTCACGGGAAACTAGCCTTGCGGGCCATAAGAAACAGCCTCCGCCGAAGAAAGCAGGAATGACAAGATCTATAGTCACACATCGCGCAGTGCTTGGGTGAAGGCACTAATGATGACACCCACTTTTGGCTCCACATCTCTGTGCATTTTTCTCTTAATAAAGCCAGCCATGGCAGCCGGCGGTATATGCATGAAGCACCCATCCAGAATTTCTGGCAGATTTAACGTTTCTGTAGCAAGCGTGATGGTTTGGATGGGTTTTTATTGTGACATATTTCCAATACAGAATGCCCGAGGCGAGCGGAAAAGACGGAAATTTCAATACAATATCTTCGGACGGGGCGTGACGTCCGAAGCATTGTGATTGGTACAGTACTTCGAAAACCAATATGTATGCGTTGCACTGGACAACCCTCAAGGATATTTGATATAGCTCGCTTGGCTATTCCTTTCTAGATTATATATTACCGTGCGAATTTGTGAAGTACTCAGGACTGCGTAGAGAAGTCGGGGGAAGTGATTATGAACGACACCACGGGTGAGGCGAGGAGTTGATAATACTTCGAGGATGCGATGGTGAGGAAGTAGGAAATGATATGGCGTCTTTCATTGGCATGCCCCTAGCGACGCTGGTAGACACGACGCGTATAGTTGCAAACAGACTAATATGAAGTACTCTACCTGGAAGGGCTGGCAGAAGTGGTGCTTGAGGTCTACCCGTGGCCAGAGTAGGTAAGTACTTTAAGTATGCGTATCTGTAGCTAAAATAGCTGCGCTTGCGCTTACCCCAAGCTGGAGTGATTCCGATTGGTCACCCTTGCTTGAGCACATCTCGAGTAGTAACATAGCAAAGTGAAATGAAATTCATTTATTGAAGGAGAGAAAGTCCCATATTGTTCGAAGAACAGATAATTCATCTTTATGCATCCTCATCTCTTCACCGAGAGTGAGAGTAGATGATGCTCTCGATCTAGTTTTTCAGACCGTTAGTTGTAGTTAAAGTACCTAGGTAGGTAGGTAGGTTACTACCAAGTATGCGGTCCATACCGAAAGCTTCCCCGGCCAATGTGCACTGTGCGCTGTGCATTATTCTCCCACCAACAGTCGCTCTGTTCCTTTGCCCCATATGAACTCTTACCTTGCCCCTCACTTTGCCCCCTCACGATCGCTGCAACCCATTCCTTCCGGCCAGCCAACACTTAGTTCTCACTACCCTCGACCCACCACCTACCGATACCTCCCTCATACCTTTGTCCTCATTCCATCCCTCAACCCTCTCTAACTTCCTTCCTTCTCAGCCCTTGCCAAACTCCACTACCTGCAGCACGAAATCCTCAACAATGAATCCCCCAGCAAGAGGGATGTCTTACCGATATGGTGAATACAACAAGGCAAAAAACCACCAAACCGACCAGACAGCAGACAGCTCTCCCAGTACTCCCAGCAGCCCCAACGATAACTGGCAGGTGGCACATCCCAAGCGCATCAAGCGAAGCGATAATCTACAACAAAAGAAAACTATATCAAAACCTGCTCCAACACTAGCTCCAATCGACATTGCAGATTCATACCAGCAGCCCATGCGTGAGAAGTTCTCACAGCGTTCGCGTGGAAAAGGAAAGCACGATACATGGATATCGGAACAGGACCAGGTTGCGGAGTTGGGGCAACGGCTACAGAAGCTCGGTGGTCGGAAGGGCCATGGCGGTGATAGCAACCAAGAACGGGTGTGGAGAAACCCTCTTGTTTCCAAGTGAGTTACCTCACTTGCTACTTTGGCCATACCTGGCTTGTAGCAGCAGGCATGCCTCTCGTCGTGACGCAGGAAGAGACTGACTTTATTTGATAGATATGAATATGAGACAACTGATCGTTTCACTGAAGAGTGGCGCAGGTTGTCTGATGTACCTAGGCCGGAGGAGTTGTTGCGTAATGATGTGGAGATACCGACAAATGTCGTAAAGGGTGCATATGAGAGTGTCGATGAATATCTTGGTACGCATTACGAACTTGTGAGGGAGGATACTCTTGCTGGACTTCGAGCTGCAATTGCCCACGTCAGGAAGTATCCCGAGTGTGATGATACTTCCGAAATCGCCTTATACGAAAATGTCAGTACACGATAGCCCCCGATTGCTGGAGTTACTATATTCCAGAATAGCTATAAACAGCCTACTTACAGTGAATTAGGTTCAAGTCCTTGGATTAACATTCTCACACATCCATGGTGTTTGTACCAAGGTATCGTTTTCAATGAACCGTGCACGCGGAAAGCGCGTTCTCTGGCAGCAATCAAAACGACTCGTTCCAGGTACCTTGGTTTGCCTCTCGCAAGACAACTTTGAAACTTTTAAGGTTGCCACGGTGGCCGCAAGGCCTCTAGCAGGGCTTGAGTTGAATCCGCCTGAAGTTGATCTTCTGTTCGACGTTGATGAGCTCGAAGTCGATGTTACCAAGACATTCCTCATGGTTGAATCAAGAGAGGGATACTTTGAGGCATTCAAATGGGTGCTTCGTTCCATACAAAGAATGACAGAGGAAAACATGGCTCTTCAGGAGTATATCGTCAAGTTAGATAAAGACGTTAAACCACCGGATTACTTGATAGAAAACCCCCTCTACAACATGACGTCTATCTTCCCAGATATTCCAAACAAGGAATTAGTTGAAGAGGTCAACATCCTCGAAGAGTGGCCGGAAGTCAAGAATAGCATGGACAAATCGCAAACAGTCGCACTCAAGACCATTTTAACTAAAAGTATTGCCGTGATACAGGGACCGCCTGGCACCGGAAAGACATTTACTTCGGTCATGGCTCTGCATGCGATCCTACGGAATATGACCGAAAATGATCCTCCGGTGATTGTTGCCTGTCAGACCAACCACGCCTTGGACCAACTTCTCAAACATGTGTACCAATTTGAACACGAAATAATCCGTCTAGGAGGCCGCACTCAGGACCGCGAAGATATCAAGAAGCGAACTATGTACAATGTTCGCCAAGGGTCAAACGTGAAGGTTCAAGGTAGCTCGGCTCATACTATCTCCAAAGAAATGGATACGATTCGGAACAAGATGTGTGAAATTTTGGCGCCGCTTGCCGCGGATCTAATTTCGCCGGATGCCCTTTTCGAACTTAAGCTCATCAACGAAAAGCAACACGAGAGTTTTGCAGATGGGATGAATGATTGGGTACAAGCTCAAGGGGAAAGTAAGCCGAACTCGCCAATAGCAACTTGGCTCAACGACAGTGTGGTTCCTATAAGAGAAGCTGAGGACGTCTATGGTGAGTTCGAAGATCCTGAGATCGACTACGAGCTGCTTCGAGAAATGGAGGCGGAGTTTCTGGGCGGCAATACCGATGATGGCGAAGTCAATGATGCCCTCAGAGGCTTCTGGTATCAGATGAAGCACGACTACCACGTCCACTGCCCCGATGGCATCACCGATAAACAACTCCAACGTGCTTTGAGGGTCAAGAATGTATGGGATATGGCTAACAATATGCGTGCTGCTGTTTACCAGCACTGGGAGAATGAGACAACCAGGATGGTTCATAAGCAGTTAAAGGATCTGAACAGGGACTTCCAACGACGTGTTCGGGAGCACAAGATCGCCAGGATGGAGAAGGATGCATACCTCATGTCGCAATCCAAACTTGTCGGAATGACCACTACAGGTCTGAGCAAGTACCGCTCCTTGATTGCCGCTTGCAAGCCTAAAGTTATTCTTATTGAAGAAGCTGCGGAATGCATAGAAGCACCTGTTCTTGTAGGTTGCATGCCGACCATCCAGCATATGATTCTCGTAGGAGATCACAAGCAGTTGAAAGGAAAGTGTAATCAGATGGATCTCGCGGGTGCGCCTTATAACTTGGAGGTTTCTATGTTTGAACGATTGGTGGAAAATGGGATACCTCATGTGACCCTGAGAACACAACGTCGTAGGTGTCCCCTGTTCCCCCTTCACTTTCTGTTCTATAACCCCAGGACGATATTCTTCGATTTTCGATCGATTTCCGATTACTAATGTATTCTTTCAGGTATGAGGCCTGAGATCCGTGAGATACTAGAACCGATTTATCACGACAAATTGAGAGATCACGAATCAGTTCTAGGTCGTGCACATGTCCAGGGGATGGGTGGTGTGAACATGTTCTGGTTCTGCCATCAAAGCCCCGAAGCCGACCACGAGAACACCCCTTCCAAAGAAAATCGTTATGAAGCAGCAATGATCGCCAAGTTTATCGAATACCTCATCCTCAATGGAATAGATGCTGAAAAAATTACAATCCTCACTTTCTATACTGGACAGAGACAATGTATCTGGATGTATTTGAGAAAGAATCCCAATCTCAAATCCCAGGTCTTCAAGATACAAACCGTCGATTCCTTCCAAGGCGAACAAAACGACATCATCATTCTCTCCCTAGTCCGTTCTAACAGTAACGGGAAGATCGGTTTCCTGGAGAATGAGAACCGTGTCTGCGTTGCCCTTTCTCGTGCCCAGCGCGGCTTTTACATCTTTGGGAATGCGGCTATGGTTACTTCGCGCAGTAACCTCTGGTGGGATATCGGTGCAGTCCTCAACAAGCCGCCACCAAAAATAGGATATGCGCTACCGATTACCTGCCACAAGCACAAGGAACGCACGTTGATTGAGAATCTCGGCAGCTGGGAGGGTATTACAGCGGGATGTAAGAAGGACTGTAAGGAGAAGATGAGCTGTGGACATATATGTCCATTGAGTTGCCATCCATTTGGTCACGACCAGTATCGATGTGCCGAGCCTTGCAGGATGATCGTTCCCAATTGTGGGCATGTTTGTTCGAAGCAGTGCTGGGATGCCTGTAGTTGCATAGATTGCGGCGTTCCGGCTGACAAGATTCTCACTAAACCACTGTCAGAAAATGAGGAAGGTAGCGGAGTGGGGAAGGTGAAGGTGGAGGAGGCGATCCCACCCCAAAATTTTGGATTTGACGGCATCTCCAAGCCCGAGCCTCGGAGGAGGGGCCATGGGAAGTTCAAGTACGATGGCGAAGCCTAATACCACATGAAATTTATCTATTTAGCTTTACATTCAGAGTTATTTCTAGTACTCACAGCATTTCTTCAGGATTCCTAGGATTCCTGCTCGGCTAGAGTGGTGTATTCAAGCATGTTTGTTCTGAGGTTTCTTAGTATCTACGTAGATTACTGCAGCGTATTGAATGCGATAGGTTCTAAAATGTGTCATGATTTCTGGTCTGCGTCTTGTATGTCTTGGTTTAATTTGCTCGGGTATTCTGATTTTATCTGGATCCTTTGCTGGAGTCTGGTGGAACTAGATTACGAGCTCAGAATACTTATTCTTAGTCCCGATTTATTGTTTACTTATATGCTGGGAATTTTTGGTGGAGCATACTCTCATTCCCAGAGACTGCGAAGGAGACAGACGGCTGACTCACGAGTGCCAGTAGACCAAGTATCAATAGTCTCCAGGTGCTCCCCAATATTGACTTGGTGAGATGGTGACTAGTCCGAGATCCCGAGATATGCGCGATCTATCCGAATAATCTACCTTAACATTTGACCATCTCAGCATCTCGACTATGGTTAGTGTCCATAAGGTGACCTCCAAAATATATCACGGCCTGTCATTCGTTTCTTAATTTCGCTCAGAAACTAATCCATCGTGTACCTGCCCGCTCTTTCGTTGAAGAATAATCACGCCTAACGCCCGCTCAAACGCCCACCAACTGATAGAACAGACTGTATCAGGCACACTCATTCTCCATCCCCTCACCCGTCTCTCCTAGCTCCCACTCCTCGCGCTCCCTCCCCTCCCCATAAAGCACCTCACAGACACCACCAATAGGCACATCCATCACAGCATCGGTACCCCTACTCCACAACCCCCTCCAATCCACCTCCCCCCCATCCTCCCGCCTAGTCCGTAGCATATCCCCCCACTTCTCACTCCGTCCCGTATCCCCCACCCCGTCCTCCAACGGTGTAATCGGCGAAATCCCACCCGTCTCCTCAACCGCAGCGATATTTCCCGCCATATCGACCACCGTTTCCAGCGCGCCCAACGGATACGTCAGCACACTGGTGTTGTACCCAGCCAGGGCGACGAAGATGTAGCACACGACGACGACGAGATACGATGGCAGCGCGAGACTCCACCATCGACTCGGGTAGTAGCTCAGCCCCACAGCCTCTAGCACCGCCGCAGGCGCGAACGACCAGAATATGTACATCACGAATGCCGCGGATGAGATCACGTATAATGTGAACCCGTAGTACTCGTACGTGGGGACCTTGGGCGCGTACCGTGGTGACCGGGAGGAGAGCTGTGAGGAGTGTGTAATTCCCTCCGAGTCCGAGGAATCTGGGGTTGTGGGCCGCGAGGGGGTAAACGGGGGCCGCAGGAGCGAGGTGAGGCTAGGTGAGGGCGGGAGTGGTGTCGGTGGCCGGTTGTAGAAGGGTGGTGCGAATGTGTGAAGAGGAGTTGGGGTTGGTGCGCGAGAGGGAAGACCGGAGCGGTTGTGAGGTGGCCGTGGGGATGGAGGTCGGAGGTCATTGGAGGTGCTGTGGGCGGTTGCTGTGAAGGATGGTGGGGCGAGGGAGGAGGTAGAGGTGGAGCGCGACATTAATTTTCGGTGGTTGTAGTTATGAGATGATGAAGAGAGTTCGCGACTTTCTGTGCCAAGACGGAAAGTGACGGTATGTTCTGGCATCACAGATATCACTCGACATGAGTCCGAGAGTAGGGTCGTCTTTTTCCGCTGCAGAAATGTTCAAAACGCCCAAACAAGCCCAACCAGTACTTCAACTCCGGTTTTGCATCCTCTTAATCCTTTCCTCCGCCGCCCTCGCCCTTCTCTCCCTTTCCAACCTCATCTTCGCTTCCGCACTTAGTCCTCTTGTCTCCTCCTCCATACGACTAAGCCCGGTCTGTACTCCCCCACTTCCGAGCGACACCCCCGGTTTTGCCTTGCCTTGCTTCCTCTCTTTCTCGGCCTCCTTCAGCCTCGCCATCTCTTTCTCCCTTCTCTCCTTCTCCCCCTTCTCTGCCTCTTCTCGTTCCCTTCGTTCCCTTGCTTCCGCTTGATTCTTTTTCAGCGCCGGCGGAACACGCGCCGCTTCCCAATCCCACTTTTTTTCTCCCAGCTCCGAGCGTGCAACTCGAAAAGCATCGCGTGTAGCACGGTCACCTGCGAGCTCGAACGGGGTCTTGCTGTCTTCATTGAGTTGTGTTGGGTCCGCGAACGCCTTCACCAAGAGTGCGAATACTACAGCGGGACTGTTTAGTGACGCGGCGAGGTGTAGAGGTGTAGGGGAGTGGTGGTACTGCGAAGGTGGGTGGAAACAGTAGTTAGCTGGAAGCTTATTGGAGGTGAGGTAGGATAGAACAGCTGGTGCTTTTGACCGTCGGATTAGAGCATTGAGTTGTGAGGTATGAAGGAGCGCTTCTTCTTCTTCTTTTGAAAGCTTTGGTGGTGCCGGTGAGGGCTCTTTTGGCTTCACTGGCGTGGGAGCTTTGTGAGTATCTGCGGCGAGGGCAGCGAGTGCAGTTTCGTCAACACGTGAGACTTTAATACGAGTTAGCTCAACGAAGCTGCGCATTAGCTCGCTCTGGGTTGCGCGGCGGGTTGAGAATGGAAAGCCACGGATACGGGGGTCGTTGGCCTTGAGGATGGCGTCTTCGTAGCTAAAGAGAGTACGTCTGTTTGCTGTGCCGCTGGCGCGGATGAAGAGCAGCTTGGCGGTGTCCAGTAGTCCCTTCCAGCTTGCCAGTAGTTCTCGCACTTCATTTATCAACATGGCTTCGTTGTGACGTCGTATTGATGCTCCTGCCGAGTGCGCGTTGCCTTTGGAATTGTCGTTTGCGGACTGTGATCCTCCCTGCTTTCGTCGGGTGGTGTAGCGGTGAAAGGTTTTGTGTTCGAGGATTACAGCTTGTCGATCTCCGGCGCCTTGTTGCTTTCCTGCTTTGGGGGCAAGAGAAATTATCATTGCAGCGAAATGGCCTCCACCAATCATGCAGAGGAAGATGTGCGGATCCTTGGGTTGAGCGGTAAGCTGCTTGTTGCGAATATATTTGAGGTAGTTGCCCTCCGCCTGTTCAGTGTTGCTAAAGAGTGCACGGTATACACCAAGGGAAACCTCCTTCGGCAACTGTGGTGATGTAAACCAGATCAGTGGTGCTTTCCCGGCGCCTTGTTTTCTGAGTGATGTAGGAGTGTCGTTTAGGTTTGAGGAGGATATTGCTGCCTTCCGCCGCATGAGGGTAGATAGGCGATCTGCGTCATCGTCTGATCCCGATTCAGAATCGCTTTCGGAGCCAGATATACTCTCGTTCAAGTCTAGTAAAGTCAGTCACCGCAGGCAGGGGAGGTCCTGAATGTTGCGTCTGCTACCTTCCACAATCTGCTCAAACTGCGATTCCTGAACTGCTGGTTGGCCACGCACTTTCAGCTTGAGGTTAAAGCGATGGAAGTCGGACTTGTAGTGAGCTCGCTGGTCGGCCACCGTCTTGCTTGTGATGCCGCATAGTGCGCAGGATGTCGCATGAGAGATTTCGTCATCGCCTGTTGCGGGCGTGGGTGCTTCTTTGGTGGGAGGGATCTCGGTGTTTATAGTAGCCGTTGCATGCTGATCGCCTTTCACGGAGAGCGAGGACAGTAGTGTTTCAGGGAAATCGTAAACTGATGAATTCATACGCATCGGTTAGCTGCCCCTCCTGGAGAGCGAGGTGGATGTCCTCACCATAGAGTGGACGTCTGAGAAGTTCTTCTGCGGGCGCAGGTTTCGTCGTCATTGTGGTGGAGGGCGTAGTGGTCGAGGTTGCACTTTTGCGGGTGTTCAACAGCTTCCGGTGGTAGATAGTGGTTGGTGGGGTGAGGAAAGTGTGGCGGGGTTATAGCTTCTAGAAGCTAGGGCTGCCGTGACACCCGTTTCAGTGACTTCCGTCATTACGTCCAATCATCATGACTGTTGCTAATGTCGGCGGCGGGACATCCACATAGCGTCACTCGTATGCTGTCTAATTCGATTCGTGCATGAAACAATTGTCTGGAAGCAATAAGACGTACGTACGCACGTACGGCCTAACGGCATAGCTATTTCTGTGACGCCCAACGCCCAAGCAAAAGCAAATCCAAGCAAATCAAGCAATACCCACGCAAGCAAGGAAGCAAGCAAGGGCTGAGCAGCATACCTACACACAACTGGGGTCAAACTAAATTTGCAACACCCTACCCAGCCTACTGCTGTCTGCCGAACATAGATTATACCCCTCTGCCCCACGGGATCTTCTCTGCGAGAGTGACTTCGTGCGAGGCTCGCCGTAATGTCGAAGACTATTCACCGCCAGATTGGAAAGTTTGGGCAGCGTTCCGCTGATGAGGTACGTATGCACGACCCCACCACCACCGGCCCAGCAGTAGAACGACCTACCCAACTCTACCACTCCCGAGCCGCGAATCAGTCACTGACAGCCATGCGATCAACAGGCCAGCGTCGCCATGATCATAAAGGAGGTGGACGACATGGATATTTTCCTGGGGAAGGTGCGTTCTGCTGATGTAACCCTACCCTACCCGACAGAACGCTGATTGGAATTCCTCATGGTATAGTTCACCGAACACACCAAGGTCTGGCGCGATAGCTGGACGGATATCTTGGTCAACGAGACGAGGCTAGCAGATTCATTCCACGATGTTTACCAGACCATACCACGAACCGGCGATTCGGCTAATCCTCCCGAAGCGACACCACAAGAGATCATGCATCGAGTCGCCGTACTACATACCTCGCACAATGAGTTGAAGGACGACATGTTGGAAGAGGTAGCCAAGGTAGAGAAGCTATTAATCGGGCCACTGAGCGATTGCAAGGTATGCGGGGCTTTCGAGGCCGTGGTCGAATTGCATGTTGACGTAAACACTCAGGCAGTGTTGAAACCAGTGAAGAAAGCGATTGAGAAGCGGGAACACAAGAAATTGGACTATGAGCGATTTCAAAAGGCAGTGGAAAGTTCAAAGGTGAAGAAGGTCAAGACAGACAGGTACCACTCTTATGTATCGCGGCTGGTTATCGAGCAGACTGACGATCGAATTAGGGACTACAGCGCTCAGTCCAAGAACGAAGCTGAGCTTGAGAAAGCCACGTTTGTAATGTCACCGCTGCTACTTCATGGCGCCCTTAGTCTGACGAACTATGATTTCAGGCCTACGGGATTGCAGATGGCTATATCAGAGACAACGTCCCTCCTTTACTCACTAAGATCGTTGAGTTCCTTCCATTGGTTGTCGAAATCGCGGTACAGGTCCAGTTCACCTTGCTACAGCACTCTTATTCGGCCATGTACCATTATGCAAATGAATACGGCTTTACTGACCCGGACGGCGATGTCGTTGTGTCTGAATGGGAGGAGCTCTTCCTACCTATTAAACAACAAGTTGAAACGGAACTTAAATTCATTGCCAAAGGAAAGGCCGTCACGATGCCAATGAATGTTATCCAAGACAAATCAATACTGCCAAAGCTACCTAGTATGCCCAGCAATCCTCTTGCGAGAGGAAAGAAGCCACCTCCACCCCCGCCTCCAGCGACCGCAAATAACGCACTCCCTTCCCCACCTCGAGGCCGCGAGAATACCAGACCCAGTATTGGTCATCATAAGTCCAGCGCGAGTATATCCAGCGCGAGTGTGTCTAGTCGATTCTCTCGGAACGAAGACACATCACCCGTATCACCTATTCCGAGTGCTCGACCTTCAATCGGCCGTATCAGAGCTAGTAACCAGTCTATGGAAAGAGATGAATCTCCTCCGCCGCCTTTGCCAGGTCCAAGACCAAGTAACGGTGTATCAAAGGACGATAGACCTCGCATAGGCCCGTACGGCAGTTCCTACGGTGGTGGTGGCGGTAGTGCGGTAACTCCAACCCCACTAGCAGGATTAAGGCCAAGTGCATTAAAGGGCAGTAATTCTTCAAACGATGTGTCCTCAGTACAATCGACTCTAGCGGGAATTACGAACTCATCGGCTGGTAGGATCAGTAACACATTGACTGCGCCCGCGCAGCCAAGCGCAGGTAGATCACCCTCACCAAATTCTCTCGCATCAATTGCAGTGGGGAAGAAGAAGCCGCCTCCGCCTCCACCAAAGAAGAAGTTTAGTGCGAACAACAATGAGGTCTGGGTAAAGGCAATATTCGCGTTTGAGGGTCAGGATCATGGCGATCTCAGCTTCAATGAGGGCGATAGAATTAGAGTAATTAAGAAGACGGATCACGTAGATGGTAATCTAATATCATTTGTGACTCGAAAGTTGCTGACAGGTCTAGATTGGTGGACGGGTGAAGTAAACGGACGCAAAGGACAGTTCCCGGCGAATTACTGCGAATCGACAACTTAAGACAAGGAAATGGGGTCGGCTTATAATGGATTTCGTGGGATCTCGTATTGATCCATAATGTATGCGTGACTTTGAGTGGAAATTCTGAATACCTGCGTGGGAGGAATTGAATACGGGAAAAGTCCATTGAATGATTGCGTGTGAAATGGTTTATATAGGCGTTTTGCTGCCTTTTTTTCCGGCAGTGTTTTCTGCTAGCATCATTTCCATTTACAAGTCTTTGAACTCGATCAGAAATGGTGCTCATCTCTAAGGTCATCGTGCGTTTCCGTAGACTCGATATCGAGACTCGGGTTGAGTGATGAGTTATGCTAGCGCTTGCCAAGCATATTTAGGCTTCACTCTAGCGTTTGTCGTCCAAGCTGCGGCTTTCACATTGTTCTCCGACCACCTTTACCTTACTTCACCTCCTGTTCTACACTATCATCGATACACCCCATTTAAATTGCCACCCGCCATATAAAGCGCAATGGACAGGGCTCTGGACGACGTTGTCCGTGAACGAGTAAGTCATTTGTATTCCCTTCACGCTTCTCCCAAATTACAGGAGCTAAACTCAAACCAACAGCAGAACAATAGAAACAAAAACCCGCGTCGCAGCACACCCAGAGGCGGCGTCAGAAAGGTATCTCACCCTTTCATTTCTTATGCGACGCGATGGCTTATGTGAATAGGCGTGTCCTCCTCCTTCCTCCACAAGCGTGTCTTTCTCTTTCGGATCGACGTTTTTTCTTTACTTCGATTCAGAACATGGCCGGGACACGGGAAAAAATTGACAGAACAGAGAGCTAACATTCGGCAATTTCGTCCCTCGCGGTATTATAGCCCGGTAGAAACACTAATGGTGCTTATGACGAGTCTCGGTGAGATACTCCCTTGTGCTACCTACTGGCGGCTGAAGCTGACGAATTGTCTTAGATTATGGGTTCATGACAAATTTGACGGCGATTGTATGCATTCGCGGTTGCTATTGGGAAGAAACCGAAGCTGATTGAATTCTGCAGCGAATGATGGACCCCGAAAGACCGCTGTTCGTGATAACCCGACAGCTGGAAGGCTGTAAGTTTACCCCGACCCGACGAAAGAGATGATGTGTTAATATAATGAATAGCCCAACAGCTGGAGCCAAAGTCAAGGTCGAGAACATACACTACGAACTAGGAGAAGAGGAGCTTATGGTGCGCGGCTGCCATTACGCCTATGAAGAATACGAAACCAGCTGACAACTGTACAGGATCTGTTTCGACGTCAAGGACCGGTGGTAAAGCTGGATCTTCTTTATGACCGTGCTGGCCGTTCTGAAGGAACTGCTTTCGTCACGTATGCGCGCGAGGAAGATGCTATCTCAGCGATCAAAGAGTATGATGGTGCAAATGCCAATGGACAGCCAATCACCCTCACGCTAGTTAGTCGCAATACAACAGGAGCGCCTATTCATCCTATTCAGAGCCGGCCTCGGTCTCTCTTCGACCGCATCGCCTCTCCCGATGTCGACGGACCAAAACGCGAACGGCGCCGCAGTGCTGACGACCGGAGAGATCCCACGAGAAAACCTACACCCCCAGGAATCGATAGATATGTACCTCCAGAAAGACGGAGGGAACGTGATAATAGGGAAAGGGCACAGCCAGGACCTAGATCTGCTGTGGGCCGAGAAAATGGAGGGCGGGGAAGACGTGGTGGCAGAGGTGAAAGGGGTGACGGCGGAGGGAGAGCAGCGGGCAGTGGAAGCGTTCGCCCGAAAAAGACGGTCGAAGAATTGGATGCGGAGATGAATGATTACTTCGGAAACGCCGAGCAGACAGAGCAAATTAATAATGCGCCGCAGACGGCCACTACTGTCGTTGCTGCTCCTACTGCAGATGAGGATGAGGACATGATCCTCTAGCCGGGAATTTGATTGGTTGGTGGAAAGTTAGTGTGGCCCAACAATCTATTTTATAGGTCCGAAAGATTATGGGGCTAGACGCGGCCTTCACATTGTTTTTCTTTTTCTTTTTGCTTCTGTATGAGAGCATCCCAACTAACTGGTACAACGGATAACCATTTGAAGCATAATAGAGCATTTGTTTCCGTTTTGTTGAAACTTCTTTTTTGTGCTCCTGTGCTGCTGCTTTTATTGGAGAGGTATAGTCGGATGAATTTGATTTACATAGATTGTCACTCGATAACATGGAGGGAAGTGTTCAGCCTTGCCACCAAAACTTCCTTAAAGTACGGCATGTACCCCGTCGAAGGCAGTTTTAAAGCATGGTGCGATTCCCTTCTTCCATCCCATGACAGCCTGGTCTCTGTTCAATGTTGATTACCACCGCAATCGCAGAAGGCTACCACATTGCTACCGGTGTTATGTTTTGAATGTTCTACTCAACTATGTAGATCCTGACTTCGGTGATATCAGTAGATGATCTGGAGTCGAAGTCAACTTGACTAATTCCAATAGATGTGAGGATATCTGCCAGCGTTTCTCCTAATACTTATTGTAGGGTGCGTTGAAGGGAAGAGGGATTCAGTGTTTCCGAGCAACTGGATTTTATCTGTTACTTTAATGATAAATAGGTAGTAAGGTAGAGAGGTAGGTAGTGCTCGTTAGCGAATATACAGCAATTAGGACTCGTTGCTATGATCTAGTTCTTTTTGCAGTCGAAATCGAGTTAAGAACTGGATCGGCCGAATGGGCGTGTCCTGGGCGCTACTGTTGGAGAATGGCATCCACAATTCACGGTGTCATAGTTCGTTATTATCTGATAATGTCTACCCAGTGCTATCGATGACACCCTGGGTTTTGCGGGTGTTTGGTGGGCTTGGAACCATCACCTCTCGCGATTGAGAATGGACACCCGTCCTCACTCGTCTCATTGACAACACCCTCTGGTATCGGAGGCCGTGTGAGTTGATGGGGTTGGTTAATCTTTTAGCTGTATTTTATTTGAAAAACGGTGTTTATAACAATTTTAAGCAAGTAGCACCTAATACGAGAATGCAGTGGAGCAGTAGAATAGAGATGCTGAGTATAGAGAATCGCAAGCGGCCGCAAGGTGGAACTGGTTGCAATGACTACATTATGCGACTTAGAAACCCCTTATCCGGTCAAAGATGTATTTAATTTACTCGGTAATAAGGGAGTATACTAAAATTATAGCGAAGTAACTGGGTCAGCAATTTGTTTGCGGAGCTCCAGAATTGCTTTTGTCCTCAGAAAAGATTACCAGAGTGCCGTACTACCGAGTAGATACGGTACTGGTCTCTGGCAGAGATAAAGTTAAGTCGGGACGGTGAGTTGCTTTACTTCCTATTGCTGATTGTTGGTGTATGGTCTAACACGAATGGCATTCCCGACTGTCGTAGTTAATTCGCCGGTTCGAGCTGATCTTTTGGTTTTCGCGAATCATACCCAGCTAGACGAAGTTTCGTGGGAGGGTGTCTAATCTTCACCTCCTGAAACCAGTCCAAGGGATTAGTCTGCTCTCAGAAAGTATAGAGAGCTTAATAGGAATTGACTACCACCTGTCTTTAGTAGATGATGTATATCATTCGATCAAGAAGATTATTCGTGCGAGATTGTATCGCAGGCATTAGTCGTGAAGAATTTGATGGGCAACCCGCAGTGCAAAGGGAGCGTCATGTGTTTCTATCATTGGCTTTCCGACAGTCTCATTGCTTATTAGTCTTCAGCAACCGTAGTACTTTAAACCATAGTGAAATGGACAGTCAACAACACATTGGGACAGGAGGTATTGGGCACGAGGTCAAGAACACACATGTGCTTCGACATTTTGACCATGATCGCCCGAGAATTCTCGAAGCTAATAAGTTAGGCTTCGCAATCATAGGAAAAATTGATGGAGCTAATAATTGTCCTTTCCAAATGGCTGATCTGTGAATGCCGAGTTCAAACCGATCGTTCACGCTTCCCAATCCTCCTCTTATAGCTTTGTTACAATTTGATGTAATCATCGTCCTGTTAAACCACTTCTTTAAATTGAAAGTGCGGATCGGGATGTATGATTGAGGCTTACGGCCCTTGAGAATCTCGGGAATCAATTGCGATTGCAGGTAGATAAGTGATAAACTCGGTACTGGGGTTTGGAGTGATCTCGTGCCCAGATTTTGATGCTCACTCCGCTTGCTTACAAAGGCTGGTTTACGAGATCGGGTTTGGAGTAATAACAGTATATGTACTTTTGAAGGACACATGGCGGTAGCTTATGCTGTTGTTTCTCAGTACTAAGTAAACTTTGCCCTTGCCCTGAAGTGAACGTCAGGGTTTCGTACCCGGACGGCTTGGCAGATTGACTTTCCTTTCCAAGTTCATTGCAGACCTTCCTACGGCTCTCTATCCAAACCGCACTGCCTTCAGGCAACCAGCAATAAAGCTAACGACTACAGCTACGGCCATTGCACCATTCCTATCTGTTATGGCCAGTCAGCTAGACGGTCGGTTTTCCAAGGACTTCCATACTATCGTAGGCTTTCCTCTAGAGGCAGGGCGTGTACTACTGTTGATATCGTACAGCTCTTCATCTATCACTTGTTGGATCACCAGGTAGCCTCACAACAGTCAGTGATACGAGGAACCCTGATTTCAACCTCTCTAAACCAGCCACTACTTGAAGAATAGATACTTGCCAATTTCGTCTATTCCGCAAGCTCACCCTGGCCAACAGATATGGTTGTCCGAAATTGATATCAGTTATCACTACGGGCTGGAAATCTTCTGCATGGGACCAACGAATTAGAAATTGACTGATCAGTCGTCCCCGCCCGGATTCAGAGCATTTTCTGCCAACGGCAGCGTACCACCCGGATCTACTGCAGTTCTGGTGGGGGTTGAATAGCGCTTTCAACGGCTCCTATTATCACATGTACATACGGCAAACCCATCTCACATAGTGGGGGCCCGGTTACCAGGTTACTCTCTGCTGCATGTAGAGTACTATGTATAAATAATTGAGTAGAACGGTGGTCTCTTCTGTTTTGTCGTACCCGAAGAGGCTCCTGGACGGACTTCGGAGAAGAATAGCCTTGTCAGATCACAGTAGGGAAATTCGGGTTTACGCCATTACCAGGCGGACGACATAATCAATAACCGGTCTATGAAATTTTCATGAAATTTTAAGAACCAACTTACTCTCCAAAAGATGTGCAGAGGCAGCACGTACTTATTGCGATACCATCGGCTTCAGACCAGGGCATGGACTTCCCGCCACTTCCTCCAAATTCTTAGCCAACAATCCAACCTTCATACCTCATTCAAATTAACCAGCAGACACATAACAATAGCCTCCCAACTTCGAAAGAGAGGGACGTGCGGCTGGAAATTCTGCCCTTTGGAAGACGAGGAGATGTTGTTTGGAAGGATGCATCTCTGCAGAGAACTGCGGAGCCGGAGGCACCCAAAGCAGCCGCTCCGACGATGAGTGCCTGCAGGTTCTTTACTTTCAAGCATAAGTCTGGCGAAGGACTATGGCAAGAATGTTCTGTATATATTACCCGCATTCAGAAAATGACGGTCTTTTTGGACCATCCTACGACCTAGGGGAAGGGTTTGGCGTCGAGCAAACGAACTTTGCAAATCAATAAGACGCACTCAAGGCCGATCGCCGACCGGGATATGGTCAAAAGACATGGGTTGCTCGCTGCTGAGCACCTCCCGGCATTCACATCCCCGCTTCTGTCTAGGGGCAATGAGGTTTACGACATGAGTGCTGATACGGGGGCACCCGCTAAACTAAGCTGATCCACAAGCACCTCGCATCTAAGCATCCAAGCCCAATACTCCCAGCTTGTCATCAATCCTCATGGTTTATGTCTCAGGGATAATGCAATTATCGTGGAGCTCTCCTCGTTGCTGTGAGCCCCAAACTAGTAGGCTGTTGATGATGCATTACCAGGTCGACTCGACATTCACTACCTGTCTCACTTGTTAGAATATAAAGAATAAGTTCTTACTTTACCCTTACAATGGGCGTTCTCCGCCCGATGTTGAGCACGTCCAAGGCTTCGAATACTGGAAGCAAGCTCTATACGTAGTGGACTAGTGCATACAGGAGAACTTTACGTAGATTGCAGGATGCCGTTGGGAAAGAGAGGAATGAGACCAGAATCAAGAAGCACTGGGAAAAGAGGACATGGCATGATTAGGCATATTGAGGTAGTATAATTATAGTCGGTTGAATAATCTACTTTCGAACTCTATTGTGTTCGAGTCGAGCGATAGGCTGTGCCCTCTAATGTAGAAACTAAAAAGCGATATCAAAGTCTTACTTGTTACTTGAATCTACGCTATTTCCCGAGAGCCGCTGTATGAGAGGATTTATTTCCTATACTTAACGAAAAACCGCCCAACCTGTGCACTCGGAGACCCCACGAGGCGTGGTTTTTGTCCCTCACTATGGTGGTAACCGATGCAGTGGTGAGCCTTCTCCACCACACCCCCAACCTCCATCATATAAGGTCTTTCTAGCTTCCTGGTGATGAGTATATTCCATTTGTCGCACCCGGAGTAATTCACATAGTTAGTGGGAGAAAGACCATATTATAGTGATTTCAGTCGTTCAAGCCGACATTCGGTTGTTCAAAATGTGTTCCTGATGAGCAGGTACCTCAGAGGAGCATTGATCAATGCGGTTACGGGCTATTCTGTTCAATATTTTGAAATTTCAATTTTCCGTTCCCGTCAAAACGTTACAAAAGTTAACATGGAACAAGGGAGATGAAGTAGAACTATGTCGAAATTCGGTATTTGCCAGTTTAACCAATCGCAATACCTACAACACTACGGTGAGTTTCGAGACTGCTACCGATAACGGTGTCGAGTGGTTTCAGTGACATCCACCTACATTTCTTGCTCTCCAAATTATACTCCCAATCCAAAACTGTCTTTTGAAGTTGAAGTATACATACCACATGAAACTATGGGAGTCCACATATTCTATGTGTATGGTAATTCCTTAGTAGATCTACTCGAAATTACGCCACAATGTTCTTACTGTCTGATTCTAGTATGAAAGGGGCGAGAGGAATGACAATGGGATAGCTGAAGTGATTGGAATGTGGACTGTTGTGGGGCTGACTGCATGTGTCGCTGGATATATTGCAGAATTTCCCTCTCTCCGAAACCCGCCACCCGCACCTTCTGAATAACGACCGGCAACAGGTTATGATCTAGTCCGCCACTTATCACTCGTGACTGCCCCCCCCACACACTCCACATGTGTGGGATAGCACTGCAAATGGGCAAACTCAAAAATCGCAATTATCGATTCCAGGATTTTCTGTGGACGTTTATGAATTTGGGCCTGAACCCCCATTCTAAACAGAAAAATCCAGCAAGAATATCTGGAAGTATTTCTTCCATTCGCCAGAGCCGCTGCATCATGCACTCAATCATTGACTTCTGCGATTTGAAAGAAAACGGGAAGGAGATTGCTTGTAAATTCAAATAATTCGCTTCCTACTTCTTCCAGATTCCCACGCGTACGGGATGTAGGCAAGTCGTCCATTTATATATATATGCCGAAATAAAGACGAGGTAAGAGGCAACTTGTTCCTTTTAAGACGGTTAAACTTTATTCCAGACCCAAGAATGACAAATGTGCCAGGTACGTAGGTTCATTTCCAAACGGTCATTTGTTTTTGCGATGTTATGCATGGATGGGTGACGCACGCTGCACGCGGTTGAAATGAAGCGAGAGGATATGATTGGTGGGGGGCGAATGTGAAACCATGAGATTAGGAGCATCCCACCACCCACTCCACAGAAAGGTGCGGATACAGTTACAGCCGAGGGAAGGCAATTCAACGAGAAGAGACAAGACGTCTGACAGTGCTAAGATCGATTCTAGTTTGGATTAGGCTAACATCTGTAGAGTAAGAGTCAGTGCAGACCAAGACGTATTTACATTGGTACAGCGCTAAAGCAGTGGGAAACAGTAAGACACAGAATTCGATCGTTTTGAAGTCTGACTGCAATGCGTAGTTGAAGTTGAAAATCTGTGGTATGATATGTGTGTACTCTAGAATGCTGCGAGCTGGTGCGTACTTCCTAGAAGGTTAGTCTTTAAGCCTGTCGCAGCCTCCGCCCCCCGCTTGAACTCTTTCTTGTACATTAGGTTCATATTGGAGTGAAGCGCCGAGTAAACGCAAAACGCCTTACGTCTTGAAGGCATGTCGAACTGGTCGTCTGTGCTTTCCAGCAATATTAGCGGTGTCCGATGCCGATACATACGCACCCCTGTGCAGACTGAGTCGTCGCGTAGGTTTTTGTGCCAATCATAAATGGCTGGTCGACCCACAAAATTCCCGTGACTGTTGACGTCCATAGCAGATCGATGGCTCTGACTTATCATCATCGTGTGTGCGTCCATCTCGTCGTGCAGAATAGAGTAGAGGCTGTACTTTATCGAGGCAGGCACGTTCTTCAACCTTCTTCACCCCAGAACTTTGGATCAAACATGCGGCAATCGAAGCGACACTCTATTTTTCGGGGTTTACTGGCTGTGGAAATTATACACTGTTCCACAGCCTTCCACTCGCTCTCGACAGCCGTTATCGGGCGACGACACCGAGGGTAGGAGTCTGAGGCGCGAAGACCAGCTGCAGAAGAAAGTAAGAGTCTCATCACTCGTCCGTCATGTTGAAAGTATCTCCGTCTGCTCCACTTATTATTGTGGATGGCTAAACCGTGGAACCCCCCATGTCTCGTATCCCATCTGATTCTCTTCCTTCTCCTTCATTTCTGCCCTCATCCCATAATTTCGCCGCTTGCATCTGCTATCGTTCACTCATTCAACTTTTTGCCAGTGCCTAGACTAGACCTTCCACACCACCACCCACCACACCCCTCCTTCCTCTACGGCACCAACCCCATTCACTCACTCAGTGCAACAGATCCAGGGCCTCACTTATCTCTGCTGCCCCCTAGTAGGTAATCTGGTCTTGTCTCGTCTTCTCACAGCCACCTCTCTCTTCACTCAACTCGTACACTGCCGGCATCGTGGTTACATTTCGACCGTTTTTTGCGCACTCTCTACAGTATCAACCACCGACCTCCTCTATTCGTCGCGAGTCACAATATACCATCATAAACTAGCACTAATCTTCGCGACATTGGCCGCAAGTTGTATCGCATTAATCAATCGCCCATCTAAGTCGCATCACCCACACATCACTCCTCTACTCTCCGCGTCGCGTCTCCTCTTGCCTGGTGAATTTCTGTTCGCAGGAATCGCCTTTTTTCATTATCGCATTCAGCTTTGGACTGTCGCGCTCGTCTTGCCGTTGCGATCACGACCGCTGGGCGCGTTCAACTGCGGGTGAATAAACACCAAACCTCGCGAATCGCGACAAGAGACTATTTCTGCCGGTGACATCTTTTTTGCGCTGTATTCCGTCATAAGTATCTTTCCTGTAAGTTCTTTGTTTTGTGGTCTGCGTGGAGTGTTTATCTCACAAACTGCAGCTACCACCCTCTCGGTTACTCGTTATCTGTACCAGGCAACAACGACTCCTTTTTCCCAATCTATCCGCGAAAACTTCCGTTTGAGTCGCAAACTACGGCGCAGAAACTCGGAAGAAACGTGGGGATTAGCAACTTAGGGCGCTGATAATAAACGACATAAGCTTTGATCAACACCGAATTTCCTACTCGCGCAAAGATCTACTCGAAACTACAGGGTTTTCAAGTCCATCGGCTTTTTCAACCACACTCCGGCGTTACCCAAGTCCAAGCGCCACTACCATGCAAACCCCACCTGGGCCGTCTGGCTTAGGCCATACAACACCTCGCCATTATCTTTCTCAGTTAGGTGGTATGCCAGAGCCACTTGGATATTCACGCTTCATGCCCGACAATCAAACTATGCCAGTTGCAATCAGCAACGCTGCTACGCCCCGTCGATACACGCCTCCTTCACCGGGGGCGAGCGATTTGAACGAGTTCTTTGGATCTCCGAAGGAATGGTATGGCGTCAGGATTGAACGATTAACCTCCAACGTTACGGTGAATGAAGTGAAAACGATGTTTCTCTTTAGCGTTGGATTTGAGGATCTTAGAATTATCAGAAATGACCAGGCGTTAAAGGGTCCCTACTCAGCGGAAGCATACGTCAAGCTTCAGAACAAGGAGTGTGCTGAGGAGGCCGAACGCCTTTTAAACAACAAGGATTTCAACGGTACCAATATCGCAGTTAATGTGGTTTCTCGCCCCACCTTGCCTGAGATTGTCAAGATGGCCAACTCTATGGAGATATCTGCATCGGACTTCAGTTCCCAGTCTCCGTCCAGCTCAGATGGCCTGATCACTCCTGCTACAATCGGTTCGCAGCCATTAGGTGAATACACAACTGCAGGGTCCCGTCATATCGCATCACCTGTCAATAACGGTCACACTGCGGTAAACGGTGCAATTGGCACCAGTCTTGGCAACGATTTTTTGCCTGTGAACGGGATCACTGGGAATAGGCCTGCAACCTCTGGTGTCGAATTGTACACCCAGATGACTGCTGGTATCGAACGACTCAATGTTAACGACAAGGCGAATGGCATAAATGGTCTGGGGGGTTCCAGCGGTTATGGGGACGCCTATCTGACTGAGAATTATTTGGATAACCTGGTTCAACAGAATCGCCAACTTGGAGCGTTTCACCTGGATGAGCATGACTCTGCAGTTGGCGACGGTTATTCTGATTCCTTGTTAACTTTTCCGAGGCCTCGTCGGCAGACTAACCCGGCTCAATCCACCACTAGCAGATTCGGAGGATTACCACCACTCTCGACTGTGGGTGTGAATGGATATTCTAAAACAGGGATGACTTCACCTCTCACCGCACCCCCTGTAGCTGCGCCTGGCTTGACATCACCAATGTCACCAAATGGTTGGCCTTCCTCTGCAGTCAATAGGTACCCAGCCTTCCCCATCTCGCATCCACCTGCCAATCCAGCCGATCAGAACCCGCCATGTAATACACTTTATGTTGGAAATCTTCCGGCGCAGACGTCTGAAGACGAGCTGAAGACTATGTTTGTTCGACAACGTGGTTACAAAAGGATGTGCTTCCGCACAAAACCACAGGGACCCATGTGTTTTGTTGAATTTGAAGACACGCACTATGCGACAAAGGCTCTCACCGAGCTTTATGGGCGTGCGTTGTCGAATAGTACAAAGGGTGGTGTGCGGCTCAGTTTCTCGAAGAATCCGTTGGGTGTTCGCTCGCAGCCCTCGAATGTGGCAAATTCACCAAGTGCGCCTCGAGGGAACGGCGCGATTCCTGGTCCTGCTGGTGTGCCTGCGCACGGCTTATCTACCACCGCGTTACGTACACCACCAGGGCTTTCGAATCCGGCCCGGCAGATGTCATCATTAACCACCTCAACCTCGACTGAGCAATCGACGCCTCCCCCTCCAGGGCTGTTCAACTCCGGAAGTTCTTCCCAGCAGCTAAGGGAACAGTCGACTACTGGTGGTCAGTCAACTGGCGTTCCCCCCGGATTGTTCAACTCTGGTAGCTCCTCTCAACCGCTAAGGGATCAATCCAGTACCGGCGGTCAGCCATCCGGTCCTCCACCCGGACTATTTAATTCTGGTAGTTCTTCCCAATCACTGAGGGAGCAGTCAAATACTAGCCACAGTGCTTTCATGGGACAAATCACATCGCGGATACCTCCTGGTATTTCAACAACTGGCAACACGGCTTTCTATGCTGGAACAACACCAGATATCCGATCACCCATGGACAACCTTCGTTCTCCTGTTAGTGACTTATATTCTTCGGGGCCGGGCGCCATCGGCACTAGATAGGGGAGGACGGCTTGCATCTACACCGGATTGGATAGGCTCATTGCATCGGTCATTTTTGCATCGGTCGGTTACGAGAAAACGATTTACTGGCGCAAACGGAAACGGGTATTCTTCTGATTCTTTTCATTTTGTTGGTTGGTTGGTTGGCTATGTGTTTGTGTTTTTAAGGGCAGCATCTTCGCTTGTGTGGCATTGCGGACATTTCTTTGTTGGCTCTATTATTATATTGGTTGTTTTTGGGCACTTTTGCGAGAGGGGTGTGTTTCTCGCCGCTGTGAATGCTGTAGTACCAGCAGAGGGTGCGAAGTGTCTTGCTTTCTTTCCTACCGCTGTTTGGGTTACATCTTCTGGGGACCGGCGGCTCAAGTCGAAGACCGATATTGCACGATTGTTTCAACATCTATCAACAAACAAGGGCATTACTTAGTTACTAGGCTGCATTATGGGCATGTATGGGAGTGCGTGTGTATTTACAAGATTCATTATGGCTTTGGGTGGATGGGCTTTGGAGGGGAGGATGGGACAAAACGGTAGGGTGTGGCTTTCGGCATATAGCAGGGGTGTTGTGTTTCGTTGAACCTCTTTTTGTTTTTGGGTATTCTTGATGATGTTATGCTCTCATTTTCTTCATTCTAATACGCTGAGCTTGGGCTTGCGTCTGGACTAGTTTAGTTCTTTCTTCTCTTCTTGAATTGTCGTTATACTCTACTTTTGCATCATACTCCCTGTACCTCTATCTACTTTTTATCTACCTACCCTTGTTTTATTTACCTCCCTTAATGAATTCCGATGACGATGACCCAGGAAGATATGATAGCACCTTTGTTTCTTCTTACTTCCCTTATGTGTGCGTTTCTATGGAACGTGGAACGGAGTACCCCCCGCTGGATATTTATTTTATTGGACGCGGTACTGCTAGGGATTGCCGGATTACGGTAAACTAATGAGAGAAGCATATAATGACAGATACTATTACTAGGGCTTCGCTATAAAGTTCATTTATTGATTTGTCACAGTATCACCTGCATCGTATGTATATACAAGTGACTGGCCTCTCCAGTTTCTTCATCCCCTTCACCCAATTCATTCATGAGAGTATGAATATATTATCACCAGAGTACTACTGAGCAACTGATCCCAAACTCTCTCCAAACCAATCACATGACAATTTGGTTAACCTAGTTCCCTAATCGGGCCTAATTAACAATGAGAAAACTTCGACCTTATCGTAGAGTAAACTTTATAGCAATATGTAGGAGGCGGTTCTACCTCCATGGCTGCTGTTAAGATGTTCTGAGCCCATGGAAAACTGTGAACCAAGTTTGCCATCAATACATCAGTGCCCATCTTGTTATTGTCACGTCAAGCTCCATTACCGTTTAAAATTCGCTACGTTGCTTGCAATTGCCGTCACATTGAGGCCAACGCCCCTATCCTAAAAGAGCTGGAATTCAATTGAAAAAGCCATTCCAGTACTGGCCTCGAATCAGGTTCTCAAATCTATATTTGGGTGGCTTGCACTAAGATGAAAGTGGAAGTGATAAAAAGGGAATAGTATGGCAGGGGTAAGGAAGGTGTGAAAGAGCCTAAAGGCTTCGCTCTACACAAAAGTTCACAGGTCAACCAGGTCAAAATCTCGTCAACCCAGTGGAAATCTCAATACCACGGGTTTTACTGGATTTGGACAGAAAGAAGATTTTAGAGTGGGGGAAAAAGAGTTTGTATGGGGCTCTAAGTCAGACAAAACTACATGTGCAAAGTTGAAGAGAGGGACTAGGTTAAGCTGGCTATGATCCGGGTTCAGGTGGCTATAATCTAGATCAAGCCCAGATCAGCTTTAGGTTAAGGCTGCAGTGAATGCAAATGTGGTGGGATTTTTAAAAAAACTTGGCATTGACTCAGGTATATATAAACTAATCCCCCCAAAAGCTCAGCTCTCTGGAGGTAATTTGAATTTTTGGTGGAGTGATGTCTCCAGGCCCTTTCACCTCACTTTTTTTCATGATCTCAATTTGGATCAGACTCACCATTTCGGTTAGTATAAAATCACATGAGATCAAGGGCCGGGGTACGAGACCATTCCAGCACCCCGAGCTACCCTCCTCACTCCGAGCTACCCTCCTCACTCCGAGCACCCTCCTTACCCCGAGTACCCTCCTCACCCCGATTAGATTTCCCTTCTAGATTTGCCCAGGCACCTTAGTGGCCAGCGGCGGTACGGTACACCTTATAGGAGCTAGAGTAGTAAATGAAGTCGGCCCCAACACCAACTCGGCCAGGAAAACTCAGGACGTTCAATGACTTAATGGCTAAGTCTAAAAGCCACGCAGAAAAATGTTAAGGTTTGTCCGGAGGAGAGCGGGTAAGCCGACAACTATGCGAATTGGGGGCGAAGCCGGTGAGCAAGTGGCAGTTGCAGAGTAAGCCACCCTCCCGAAGAAACAACCGCCGTTTTCTGCTGTTTATTTTGCCGAAACTCACCGGTAGAGTGAGCACTCTATTTTGCTGATGGCAGAGGGGCTGTGGCTTGGATACTGGCTTCGCCCCTCCTCTCACCCACTCCGAATCCCTCTGAGTGATCTCCCATGTCTCGCTTCCATCAACTCACGACTATGATCATCAGTAATGATCCTAGCTTCCTTACCATCCACATATCCCATCACTATCACTCCCATATTTTGGCGAATTATCTCAAACCTTGTTCCTTTTGATCCGTACGCCATTGAATAAACTACTCCGCGCTCGTTTGTCCCCCTCATAATTGCCGTCGACCTTAAAGATTCTTGTATGTTTGATACCATCCACCCTTAGTTAAATCCGTATCATACAAAACCGTTCTCTAGAGAATATTGGAGAATATAAATCCTTTGAGATGGTTCTTCACCTGCCCTTTCTTTATCAACTATAATCCATCTACCGCAACAATTGACCTTATAACTTGTTCTCCTTTTTGTAGTATATAGTCATTACTTAGGATACAGCATTGCGTAGTGATAATTGGGTAGAGTAGTGAAACAGCAAAAGGACCCAGGTTATACGTAACGCTACAACTTACAGTCCAAAACTCGATAGTTAAGATAGGACCTTTGAGCCTATGGTTGAGCTGGTCCGGGGCTGGCTAGACTAAAGAGGTGAGCGTGAAGCAGTATCTTCACCGCCGTTTTTTGCGTGATGGACTTGTTCATAGGACTTAGAATCATCCTTCAAGATGTCAGCCAGAATTCCTGGGAACCACGAGACATATCTGGTGCCGCGTGGTATAAGGAACTCAAGCCATACATCGCAACTCATACAGGCACATATATATGCATATGAATACATATGCTTCCATATTTATGTGCGCCTTGTTTTGTATGTATGACGGACGCCCCATTCCTACAATAAAATACAGTTCATATGCACACAGCCCTAAGTTCGTCCCCTTGTCTGGCGTATCTAGAATACGAACTTCCCAACATTTTTAGGCCCTATAGTTTTCCATGCTTTTCTTTTGATACAAGCACACAGTTCCTCCCATATAAGAAACGCAACCAAGGCCACCCGGGACTTCCGTACCCACAGAACAGCTCGCGGTATTTAGGCCCGGTACGAGTGATACTGTACCACCCATCCACTTCCGGACATCTAACTTCTGTGGCACTGGACAAAGCGGTGATGACAATGGGATTTTGCTGGACAGTACACGAGGAGACTGCAGAAGTAGATGGAAGTAACTAACCCAGATCGCGAGGCATAGATGTAATCCAACCACCAAAATGCTATGCTGCTGTTCCTTGACCCATAGGATTCAATACAGACTTGGTCCCCGCTGGCAGCTTTGCATACTTGGACGCAGGGTCGCTGACACTGGTGGATGACAACTAGGCACCCTGCTACTTGCTGGCGTCCGGAAGTGGATGAGCGGTACAGTCAAGCACGACGGCGGCGAATGTCCGGCAACCAACACCTTGAAGAGCAATCACAATGATTTAAAAGCGCTACGAACGCAAGAGTTCCTTACTAATGTTGGCCACTCGGACACCTGGTTCAACGCTACCCCTCCCACCCCGAACAAGCCAGAGAACAAGCCACCCTTCACGACATAATATGATGGGGAAACGAGGATACAGACACAGTAAGGAGGCGCCAATTTGGTTCAATAGAAGCAACAACAGCGGATAACGCCATTACAATGGTGGGTGGTGTAGGAGAAGAAAAATCAGGACATGGTTGGAGTGTGGTGATATGAAGGGGATGGCGGTGGGTGTGCTGCGGAAGTGGATGAAGAGGAGAGGCTCCTGATTCCTAGAAGGCAGCGGCGATGATAGCCATTTGTTGGATGGATATCTCAGGATAATGAGAGGTCATGTTTGACCAACGGAGAAACTACCGACGCCCTGGCTGCATATATCAACGTGGCCACTGACAGGAGAACATGTGCATGCTTCTCAGACTATCAATTGAGACATGTGTGATACCAAGCCCTATGTCTTGTGGCAGTCGCAGGTTTGGTACGGTTTGTCTCGGGGCGGTCAACTTTGACAATCAATCGCGGCGAGTCAAACTTTTTAGACTACTAAAATTGTTGCTTATTTTGCTGGTAGCGGTCGCTCTGCCCCTTCCAAAGCCAGCGCCCACCGCCGGACTTCATAGATTCAGAGTGAGAAGAGAGTCTTAGAGGGGAATTTGGACCTAGATGAAGTCGACAATCACAAGTCCATCTATGAGTGTAGTTATGAGCATTGAGACTGCCACGGATGAGTTGAGCAGCGATGGACCTTAGGAATTAGTACAGCTATGAACATAGCGATTGTAACCAGCAAATGGGTGGATTGAGTAATTTTATTGTGGCCGGAAAGTTGATCCCCGCGGCGATTTGACTGGCAAAGTTGAGTGCTCCGAGACAGGCCGGGTTTAGGATCAGGTGTCAAACGAGTGAGCGGCTATGTACATTATCTGCAGGAACAAGTGTACATAGGTACATTATACTACAATAATCATAGGCTTGTAACGCCATACTAGATACCTTCGGTTTCAACACATAAGTAGGCCTTCCTCCGAATGGGATCCGATGACATGTCATCACCGAAAGAAAAAGAATGTGTTCGGCCGAGTCGTGGACTGTGAACCAACGGATTTGGATTCGTAGCCCGATCCCGAGGATTGCACATACCGGCTTATACAGCTACATACTGTATGCCCAGACGGGTTTGAAATTAAGAGAAGAGCATGAACGCGTGTGTAGTCCGAACTACCTATTGAATTCCTCGTACCTACGTACTCCTCGCATAATCAGGCATCTTGGCCGTGCGCTCATTGGCTTCAGGATTCTGTTTATGCAGTCGCGGGTGATGACACAGGCATCATCCAAGACGTAAGAACTTTCCGAATTGTTCTGCCTTGGAAAGCCGAGAACGAGCCATTATATCAAATCCCATCAACCCGCCGAGTGACCAATCATGTACTCACCCGAATGCAAGCGCAGATCTTTCCCATCTCGAGATCTTTCCAACCACTCAAAAATATTCTTATAACCTCTGCATCTAGGTCTAGGCCTATTAACTTGTAGATGGGTAATCTTGACCGGGGTTGGTACCAAGGACGGGAAGATTTGAGTTACTAGTATAATCCGGGTCTGTCAAACCCCTCGACGATATCTTGGCATCAAATACCGTCATCAATATCAAAATCCAATAGGGTTTTTGAAGGTTTGAAGTGAGGGGTTTGATCGTCACTACATGTTTCCCAGCATATACCTAGCTTCTGTAAAGTAGATGACAAGTTTCTTGGCTCTATTTTGAAAGTTGGACATGGAAATACCTGGTATTCATTCGGGGAAGCACAAAACATAGGAAACATGTTTGCATTCTTGTAAATGGGCTCCACTCGGGTCTCAACTCACTGCGGTTCTCATGCAGGCATATCGATACCTAGGCGGTCCAAAAATACTGGCGCCCGATTTTGTGAGGCTGCACACAACATCCACCAGTATCGTGACCACCTAACTGATCGTGAATGACTGCGACAGGAGGCCGCAAACAAACCGCATCTCTGCACCGCCCGCAACCACATTTATAGGTCACAAACCGTTACAATGCAGGGGTCCTGGATTCTGTGCCTGAAGCGGGCAGAGACTTGTCCCTGGTTTGCCCTCGTGCCGATTGTTTGCTTGGCGGAGGTTGAGATGAGGTTGAAGGCGGAGGACCCTCCGTCGTTGCCAAGAATATCAATCCTAACATAGGATGCCCGCATTGTTTCCCTCACACTGTATAAATAGTGTTTTGTGTTTCCTCAAAAGTGAATCTTTGATTGGAAAGGCTTGGCGGCGCTCCTGGATATTGTGATAACCGTTCAATCGCCGTTCACGGTGATCTGATCTCACTGCGCAGTAGCATTGAAGAGCCGTACCCGGCCTTAAATGCATATGCAAGCAATTCCCATGTGGCATATAGGCATATATATATCAACCTTAATGTTTTTCTGCCTGTAGATTTCCCCACGGATCTGTACATGATGCACTGCAAGCAGTCGTTCCGCATATCTCTCCTGTAGCTTCCAAGGCTGCTGGTGGGTGGGTGCATCATACTATGTCGTAGCATAGATTGGCCAGACTCATGCCTCGCAAATCGTTGTCATGTCCATAACTGAATTTCCTATAACTATTGTGATTCGTGAAACGGCAAACACTTGGCGTAGGAAGGATTATGCTGGTTGGTCCTGCAACATATCGCTGTGCTCGTAGTGGGCTTTTCTGGGCGCCCGTCCAACATGCGACGTAGTGAAGATATCCGCGCGTCAGCTGACGAAGTCCCAAGCAAACGTTGAAGTGTTCGAGCGTCGTAATATTCGAGATGTAAGTTGCCAGCCAACAAGCCTGAGTGCTTCAAGGTCGTTCTCCGACGAGTTTGAGGAATCCAAAACATTCCAAGAGTTCTTCCTCCGAAGCCCAGCCCTTGGCGCAGTATCAAAGTGCGTGCGAAGAGACGCCTTTTAAACTTTGCAGATGGCTGTGCAATGCGTACGTTTCGGGCAATTGTCTTAGATTCGTACTCAATGTCCGATGGTGCGTTGGGTCGGTAACATGATTGGCGCCGCCGGGTCAGGGACAGTATCGGGCATATTCTTGTGCGTTGTGATCGTCCCGAAGACATTTGCATCCAGACTGATCCTTTGCTTTGCGCGCTGTATGGAACACTTCGTGACAGCAACCTATTCATGCAAGAGATAAAAATCGGGGAAAGTCTCATCTGTCACCCCGTAGAGAAGATAGTTTGTATGGATCGACGCTAAAAGTTTTTCCGAACTCTACCAGCCTGTCCGAGTCATAGCGTAAGGAGAGCTGTGTGAAATCCACACGGTATTGTCGGGTTCGGATTTTCAGTAGATCCGGAATTGACAAATATTAGACGAACTAGAGGGTACCGTGGTTTCCGGTATGTATCCGCAACTACTGCTTAGAATTACTGTGAGGAGAGTGCAGTAGATAATGATAACTAAAAGTTACGAAACGCCGAGCGTTCTCGAATTCCTAGTCGGAGAGCTTGCCGATAAACAGAAATGTCCCTGATTTTGCGCTGGTTTTAACTGGCGTAGTGAGACCCGGAGCCCGCGCGCGGCCTAACATTCGTAATGAGGAATAATGCTTTCGGACCAAGAGGCTCGAACTTTCTTCAGGAGCCGCCCCGTCCTATTCTGAGACTTTCAACAAAATGCTTTGCATCGGCAAATTGCATCTAACAATTGGCATTTAGTATGCACCTACTCAAACAGATTTCATGGAATGCCTCAGTCGGACACGGCGGAAGTCTTCTTTGCAGCCTTGTTTGTTCGTATTGACGGATGATGAGACAGTATCTGGCATGTACTCTACCTTGCCTTGTGGTGGGCCTGAATAGTCTTCGGCACGACTATCTTGCTTTCATGTTCCTAGAAGGTTTCTTGTAAGGCGTTCGCATCGACTTGTGCTTATGATCGTACTGCACTAATCAACCATAGATGACAATGGTTGGGTACAATCCTAATTTTCCCCCAGCGTACCGTGTAGGTATTTGCTTGATACTGAAGGCTATGTAGATTATACCCATAAGAAAATGAAGCCGAATATACGCACCACCTCGGTAGTATGGTATGTGGGTTAGGGGTTTCCCTGTATAGTGAGCTCCAACTCATCATTGAAATTTGTTCCACTTATGAGAGCATTGATAGGCGTTGATCGAATATTAGAGTGTGTATCGGGTGAGAATGAGTTCTGATGAGCGCCACTCAACTAACTCTCCTGGTAGGTTTTTACTAACAAGATTCGCAACGGAATTCAAACTACTGGACAGAGATACCAACAAATGTCCTGGAAACTCGTAGTCCCGGCAGGACAGGAATCCGTGGGGCCATGCTAGATCCGGACCTGTGAGTGCTGACGAACCCCCCCCCGCGCCGCAAATTCAAGCGCCCATTGAAGTCTAGAAACCCCATATCACGGCTAAAGAGCCATGCGAAATAAAGATACTTTTCGCATCGCCGAAGCATCAAGAAGCAATAGCACACAAAAATTGTGCTAAAGGGGGCAAACAGGTGGGCATGGAGAACATTGTATGTGTTGGCGATGGCTGAGAAAGGGAACTTCGACCCACCACGTAAGTAGAAGTAGAGCTACATTGCGCATCATGTATGAGGGATTTGCAAACACCCTTGAGATCTCAGCAAAGCCCGAAAACGAACGGCGAACTTGAAAATAGATATATGCAGGAGATCTCGGTAAGACACCTCTCAATTCAACCAAGCCTTTTTACTCAAGCCTTCGGGGCTGGCGGCAAGGCTTTCGTGCCAAAACGTCATACCTGATTGGGTAGGAGGTTTAAAAGATGGGACGAAATTCAATGCGCTCCAGCCGCGTTTCTTCAAGTCGCGTCGCTCGTCAATAAGTGTAACTAATGAGTTCATCTCCCAATTACTCATTGTAGCATCATAGAAAAGCATACATGAAGCTGCTTCGACCGCCCGCTGCTCGGTTACTCGTGCATTACTCGTGCATTACCATCATGCAGCCAAACATCTCGAAACGGGTAAACAAGCACACGACTTCTCGCTCAGAAAAACTTCCATAGAAGGGACGGAGTAAATTTCCTCGCAGAGAATAGGTGATGGGGGTATTGTAGTGGAGCTCAAGCCGGTCAATATGTAGTCTAGTGCTGTTCATCAGCTCGATAACACGATAGGAACCCCTCCTTCTTACCCCAGACTTGCTTCGGAATTTATTTATCGACAATGTGCGGGGGGCAACAGACCTCATGCTTACCGTCTCTATCTCTTGAAATTCGTCAGAGATAGACTACCGTGCCGGGGGGATCCATTTGAACTTCAACGACACCAGGACATCATAGAGTATGTTTACTGGCTGTGAGGGACGCCCTGATCGGCCCAGATGTACTAACAATGGTGAGCAAGACGGAGCTGAGTGTTTTGGAAGGGAATCAGATTTTGCTCTAATCGTTACAATGGACGGTTCTTGGGTTTATATTCCGCTTGTGTCTAGATGAGTAACCACGGATCCGGATTTACATGGGGTTCGTCATTTTGAGGAGCCGGTGAAACTTAGGATTTGCTTTGGAATCCAAGATTCAACCTCACGAAGATGAGGGTTTTCCGTTTAACCGCTTTTCGCTCCCCTTTTTTTGGTGTCCGGGACCCGCGCCCTAATGAGTTCCGCGAATGGGGTTGCTTTGCGGTTTCACGATGGCAAAAACAGCGGCAAAAACGCAAAATAATGTTTTTAATTCGGAAAAAAAGGCATGCATTACCAGAAAGGGTGGTTTACTGTATTATTACTTCTTCAAGGAGGGTACAAGCGCGCTCATCATCATCGTCGTCATTCTTCAAACTCTCCCAGAGAACCTTCCCTAGCGCTCCCCCACCCTCTCGATGGCCATGCTTGATTTCGCAACCACCATGCACGTACCCAACGGGTCTTGGCCATTATCGTCTTTTTCGGGGCTGCACTCATTTGGAGCGCCCTGCTTTTTCTGACCTGTTGCTGACCTTGTGTCACTCGCTAAATCCGAGAACGACTGCACGAGGTTGGTGACTTGTGGCTACTTCGCAACTTGATACTAAGCAGCGACGGCTCACCAGCGCTAGCTGTTCCAGATCGCATCGCATCCCACTCTCTTCTCCAGAGCCCCACAGGCTCCCAACCAGACCGACCAACCCAACTGGCCAATCAGACCCTCCGCGCCAAAGCAGCGAAGTGAGTACTGTTATAGCTCCCCCGTCCAAACCCGTCCAAGCCCTGACTTCAAGATTGCGCTGCTGCTCCCCACCGTACTGCATCACATCACATCCCAGTTTCTCCTCGCGCCCTTCTCATAGTATTGACCGCCGCCGCTGTATGCTAACGTTTCTCACCATCACCCCCCCCCCCCCCATAAACCTCACTCATCTCTCACACCCTCTTCCCTTTTCTTCTCCGGGCTCCCTCGCTCTTCCCGCTTCCCTCTCTTCCCTTATTTCCTTCCACTACTGCTGCAGTCGCTGGTGGTATATTCGACGATCCAGAACTCCATCCCCGGATTTCCAACACCCGACCAGTGCAACCCTATAAATTTTCTACAACTTTTTCGCCACGCTTGCACTTCCGACTCTCCTCCATTTCTAGTATATTAGCTCTTCATCGCCCGGCTTTTCTGGAATACGTTTATGGCATATCGAGGTACACCAGATAACGGGCCTATACTCCTCTTCCTTCACGTACCTATACACCTGTTTCTCGCCCGGCGCTCAGCAATCTCTTAGCCTTACAGCAGAAAAACATCTCTGTATCGCATTCGGTTTTCTTTGGAGTAAATTAGACACAACTAGCACTCAAACAGTCCAACATATTCTTGATGAATACCCCACCGCAGTACGATTCTTCCTCATCCTACTCCAGTTCGATCTCCTCGGTGTCGATGCCCATGACACCCGAGTCCCTACCAGAACTTAATACAACAATTGTCCCGTCTCTCAATCCGCCACTTGCAGCATCTTACTTCAGCGTCATGGAACATCTGGCCGGAGAGCACTTCCCCAAGGCCAACTTCATCATTGGACCCCCGGAAGTGGATATCGACTGCCACGAATGTCCTACAGTCCTAGAGGAGGACGAGGAGACTTCCAGCGAGTTGCAGGAGCCCGTTACTCCTACCAGTGAAACCCACGGCGTGGTACATGTCAGTTCCAGCTGCGAAGTACTTCACTCAGACCGTATACCTCCACTCATCATGACACCTGCTACACCCAAACGGAGACAGACACCAGAAACACCCATATCATCGACACCTACGACAACTGGTACAAGCACTCCGACCGGAATTGGAAGTGGTATGGTGAGAAGAGAGTCTCCATCTGGGATTGGACGTGGTAAATTGAGGAGACAAGCATCAGAACGGATACAGACAATTATTCGCAGAGTCAACTCCTCTTCCAACAAGAATGGGGATGGATTGATGGAACCTTCGAGCTCTCCGCCGAAGAGCCGTGGATTCTTCTCGCGCAGGCACACATCAGCCATCCAGGTACACTCACCTCCATTACCAGTATCGCCCACATCATCATTGGAGCTGGGGCCGCCTGCTTTAATATCACGACCATCTAGTCTAGAAGACAAGCCAAAACGTCCAAAGATTTTCTCCAGGAAAAACCGGTCAAGTAGCGTAAACGGTATCAAGGATCTTACTGGAACTGGCATCACACATCCCGCGGTAGCAGGTGCTGGTTCAAAGTCACGTCGGATGAGCATCGACGTTCCACACATGGATGTTCCGGTTGTTCCTCTGTCGTTAAAATACGCCAGCCACAGTCACATTCCGGGCAAGAGTAAGAAGTGTGGTGAGGGAGTATCTGCCATTGTTAAGGTTATGCACAAACTCAATGGACCTCGCAATGAGTTGTTTGCAGTGAAAGAGTTCCGGAAGAGAGCACGATCAGAAACCCCGGAAGAATATATCGAGAAGGTCAATTCGGAATATTGCGTCTCTAAGAGTCTGGATCATCCAAACATCGTTGTGACTGAGGATCTATGTATCAGCACCAATAAACGCTGGTGCCATGTCATGGAGTATTGCTCTGGGGGCGATCTTTTCGGATTGATTCAGAAGGATTTCATGCGCGAACCGGAAAAGAATTGTTGCTTCAAACAACTTCTTCGAGGTGCTGCGTACTTGCATGACCATGGGATTGCTCATCGAGATCTAAAGCCAGAGAATTTGCTTATCACGGCGGATGGCCATTTGAAGATTACGGATTTCGGTGTGTCAGAAGTGTTTGCTGGGAAGCATCCTGGCTCCGCGGGGATCAAGTGTGGGATGGATATGACCGAGATTAGACTGAGCAACCCGGGTATCGTTGGCAGTGCACCTTACATCGCCCCGGAAGTACAGGGCAAGACAGGTTAGCAGTTACACTTGACCCGTGTGGTACTCTCAAATCTAACCTTCACCAGGTCCTTACGACGCCAGAAAGCTTGATGTTTGGTCTTGCGCAATGATATATATGGTCATAGTCTTCGGTGGGCCATTGTGGTACTCGACTGAGCTTTCGCAAAGCAATCCACACTTTGCAAAGTACGTCGAGTGCTTTAAGCGGTGGGAGGAGAGGAACCCAGATGCCAACATGAAGAAGGACAACTCGTACCCACGACACCCTGTCTTCTCCAACTTAAAACCCAGTGCGATGAAGCTTATCTACCGCATGTTGCATTTGGATCCATCGAAACGTATTACTATGCAAGAGGCACTATCGGATAAGTGGGTTCAATCAATAGAAGTTTGCAACGTTGATGGAGGGAGGGGGTGTGAGGGGAGAGAAATCGACGCGGGCTGCAAAGCTGCCGCTAAGCAAGTTGTCAAGGCCGGAGTTCACCGCCTGCACCACCATCTTCCGGGTACCGATGCAAAACCATTTGGCAAGGGATACGACTGAGCACACCCCACCGGTTTGCATGTTGAAGATATACTTTGCGGTTAGGGCATGTTTTACATTGTATAGCACTTTTTTTTTGTCTCTTCCCTTACGGGTCTGGGTTTTACTGGCGCCGGTTGATTCCAATTTCTTTTGTATACATGGTGGCAGGTGGATAGTTATTCGATTGCAAATAAGTTTATATCCTTGGGTTGTTTGTCAGGCGGTACCATGACATGGACTATTTTTTGGTGTTTTGAAGGGGTTATCGGATCACTCAGTTGAATACATATTTTAGTTATTTATTCTTTAATTGCATACACCTGTAATCGTTACAGCGTCGTTTCGCCCACCTTTTAAGTTGTACTTTCAGGCTCCACTTTTGTGGCCTTGGTCACATCTACCATAAGTAGAGCTTGAAAGTAATTACATAGACTTCTCAAGTCAGCGAAGCGATTTTTGTTATCGACATTTTTGAGTCTTCAGGCGTTTTTCATTTATCGTGTCATGTTGAGTAGTATGTGGCTTTCGTACATAGACGTCTTGTTTGGTCAGTGGAATACAACTAATATGATGAGCTTTCTTCTAATCGATTCCGTTCATGCGGCTCGCTGTACACCATTCACTACTTTGGCGCATCGTACTGACGCCTGAAATCCGCCTTATACAGATGTCAATCGTTATTTAGTGAGTTATTTCAAGTCTTGAAGTTCGTGTTGGTCGATTTGATGATATGATAAACAGCAGGGTATCTGGAGCTAGACAGCACATAACGGCCTAGTTAGGGAGACTGCAATAAGTACTTTTACCAGTATCGAATCGTTATTCCGATCATCTTCAAACTCGCAGGCAGCAGCAACCAGCCTTGTTGATCAGAAGCACAGAACAGCACAAAAAGCAATAGGACTTACTCATGCCTTGAAATGCACAACGGGTAGTGCGTTATAGGTAGGATGCCGTTTAGCCGTATGGCTAACAGTTACCATGCATATAACTATTGGGACGCCTTTTTTTGGTCAGACTAGAGCGTCAGCTATTTAGGGGGCGCGATTGGGTTCATCGGGTTCTATTTGTTGCCTACCAGCTGAATTGAAGGCCCCCCGCCGGCTGGAGCCTGATAGGCAGGTAGGATGTTGTATATCACAGTGGTGGTTGAATTAACTAAGCCCGCATATATGATGAGCAGACTGAAAGAGGGAAACGAGGTATTTCTTTCTTGATATTACTGTCGACGTGCTAGGCGTGTCGCCGGCATCGACCGCCACCGCCTGTGTGCCCGCCCTCGACCTTTTTAGCGAAAAGCCTCCTTTGGGGTCCGGGGAGCGCCTAAGGAGGGTTGAGCTTTTGTTTTTTTACTCTTGTTTTTTTCGTTTTTCGTTTGTTTCTTTCGGACGTAGATGGATCTACGTGTGGGGAAATAAGCCTCGCAGCGATTCCAGCGATGATAAACAACTCTTCTCTACGATCCGAACTGAACGCTGCTGAAACGCTCCACAGATTCGGGTGCGGCTTTTGCTTGCGGCTTATTTCCCAGATTGCTATGGACTTTGTTTCGTTGGGACTGGCATTCCTCTACATATTGTATCCGTCTTCTGTTTACCATCCTGCCACAGCATAGATTGAATATGAGGGGCTTGGGGTGGTGACGATGATGAAATTTCGACTGGGGCGGCAGCGGGTGCGGGGAGAAGATGGGGACTGAAGCAGATGACCTCGAGGGAGTTGTTTTTTTGGGGATTCTTTCTTTTCTCCTCCGTCCTCAACACACACGTCTGGGTATCAGCCCACCCTGTCCATACGATCGCATCCCGCGTCTTTGGGATATGTTAAATTTAATGCGGAAAGTGCAGCTTGACATGGTTAATGGCTGCATATTCAATGCGGTGTGCTTGTTATCTGTGTTGTGTTGTGCCTGTGTGCTCCTTTCCCTTCCCCCCTCGCAGCTCGATCGAACTTGTTGCCTTCTGGAAGGGATAAATAAACGTAGACAACGAACGAACAAGGCATCCGCTTGCGATTGAGCAGGTCGGAGTGCAGAAAACTGAGGCCCGCCGGCCTACACATCTATCTTTCTATTTTATCTCGAAACACAATAGGCGGCGGCTGGGGAGATGAACATTACACAACCCACCGCCGCCGGCTCACATCTACCACTACGGCAAGAAGTGAGATTGATGACTTTTCGTAATAATCATATCTATTAAGTGGGTGGGTAGTAAGGTGTGGACGAACGCGCAGAGAATGGGACAGAGTTTTCTTCTTGATCTTGCTGGACTCTTGTGTGGATGGATGCCAGTGCTTCTTTTCTGCTTCCTTTGCATGAACGAAGATCGCGAACGAAGCCTGATTCACCTTTGCTGCCTGACACACCGCAACATTCAGGAAGTCGGCGATTCAGTTCCAGCGCAGGGACGGCTCAAAACCCAGATGCATCCCTTCATTGGATAGGAATGTGTGATGATGATGATGTGTGTGTGGTGGGGTGTGGATCTCTATCTTGTATTTTTCTGCTTCATCAACTCGCACACTGCATTCAGCCTAGGCTCCCCTCGCTCGTCTTCCACCTTCCTCGGCGTGAGCGTGAAGCACGGTATTCCTGTACTCCCCCACATCATCATTCATTGGCAAGCGCTACCTATTTACGTGAACTTTTTGTTACTCAGAACGGGAGGAAATTTTCGCTGGGCTGACTGCGATTCTCGTCTTCTCTCTCGCTACTGAACACCCCGCTTCACCGAAGAGTGGGTGTGTAAGACAATTCATCATCGCCCCTCGCTCATTCTTTCTGCCTTTCCCGGCGACGAGAACAAGACGAGGTGTGGTATACGTACACATCACTCGCTCGCGCCGGCGCCGACGCCGGGGGGAAGCGGAACCCTTCCTTATGTTTTCTAGATTTCCGCGTGCCGGTAACGTTTATCGCCTGTGAAGGATCAAAAAGCGAAAAACACCAGGTGATATGGGTAAGTGTAATCCCCCACACTTGTCTGGCTGAATTTATGCACCGCATCTCCCACCCTCCACACACGGAAGAAATCAAATCGGAACGCCTCCCCACCTTCCCAAAAAGCAGGGAAATATGGTATGGCGAAATCTCTCCGCGGAATGTTCTTTGGCTTGACTTTGACTGGATCAGGGTCTTTCGCCCAGAAACTTGTGAGGATGAGGGGAAGGGGAGGGGGATGTGTATATATCGGTGGGACGTTTGGCTTTGCAGATAGAGTGCAGTAGTAAATTTGGCTGTAGGCACTTTAGGTATGTATATAACAGTAGAGCGCGCAGTAATATATTTGATATACCATAGCGTAGCGTTTGTGAAATGAACAACTCAGATTCCAAACGACACCATCCAGTAAATATGAAGAACCGGGCGAACGAAGTAAGTATGTGCAAGAGAGATCGTGAATGGGTGTTCAATGGACGGGTGGATGGTGTGTGCAACGTTCGTTCGTTACCTACACAGCAGAAACAGCTGTTACGCTCTTATCTATGTGCCTCACTGATTGGTGATGTCGACACGAACCGGACACAGAAAAAAGAAAAGAAAAAGGCAAAAAAAAAGACCACTTGAAAACCCGTGTGGGGAGAACAAGCATTACCTGCATGTCTTGGTGGAACCGTTTCCCGCTCGTCAAAAGCCTTGTTGTTGTGGTTGTTGTGGTTGTTCCCATAAATAATTACTAAAATGTCGCATAGGAATGATGACGCTGCTGCTACTGCTGGCCGGCGGCGATCACACTTACTCGTGTGCCGGCTGTGGCGGTATGGTTAGCGGGCGGGGAAAAGAAAAAGGGGAGGAAAAGAAAACCAGCAATGCATATGCATGTCCTCCTCGTAGATGGTGGAGAGCGGTAAGAGTTATTCCGGATACTGTGGTGACTGACCAGTGCCAGGAGCCTATCATACTAAGACCTAGTGGAGAGAGGAGGAACTCATGATCATAGTCACGTTAAACTACCGGCTGGGCTCATATGGAAACGCAGGGCAAGCAGTAACAAAACTAAAGTATTGGGTATAAGTACATAGTAGTACATACGTCATGCACATCCAAAACACTCCCAAAAATCCCCCATGCCTTAAACCCGTAATCCAGTCTAATAATTCTCCCAAACAGCAGCTGGAACCACAGTCCGAATGACGCTCCAGTGACCAACCGCTGACAATTTCTGCCACGCAACTAGCTCTCCAATGTTACTCTTCTCGATCACCATGAACCCCTGATCCGAGTCCTGTGCCCAATATTGTTCCAAGTTGATCTCATATTTTGGGAACATGAACCTCTGGCGCGCATGCGAACCCAGATAATCCGAGTCCACGGGGGCACGGAACGTGTAGGGGTCGGTCGACTTGGTGCAAAAGATCACCTGGCACCCACGAGAAGGAATGTCAGTCATTTCATCCTATCCAATCCAATCCAATCCACTCCAGTTCATTATTTCGGGTTAGGGTTGGATGTATGTGTCGGTTGAAGTAAGAAAAAAAGCAAAGTGCAGCCGAAGAGGAGAACATAAGCTTTCCGCCTAATCAGGCGTTGGCAAATCGAGTGGGAGAGTTATGTCTTAGGGAGAAACTCATTCGCAGAAACTATCACAAAAATTGCAAAAAGAGGAGAGAGACAAAAAAGGGTCGTAAATGAACACACTAGCATTTTGGTGCAACTTGTCTGGGCTGCAGAAAGCTTAATGCATCATGTAACACAACAGTATGCAAGTTGGTAGGGGCTATCAACCAGTAGAAAATCTCGAACCCGTCCCACCATCACGGCTATCACGGCTTTGCTTCATCTTTGTCCAGATTTTTCATGGTCGCGTCTCACCAAGTCTATCGTTGACCATACGCGGTGCCCTAATAATCCCAGGGCTGGGGAACTCGGGAAGGAGGAGATAGTGCATCATCTTCGGCATCCGACAGCTCGGTAGAATTGTCCCGAAACCCAAAGGGGCAGCACTTTTGGAAACGGAGATTATATTCCTGGTGTGTGCCCGGGTAGCGGAGATAGATACTTCCGGACCATTGGGAGATGCCGAACCAATAATGATGACATTGATAGCGGGTGATGATTGGTGCATCGGGGGTAGGATAGGTACGTATATGGCGGCGGAGAACAAACACCTCACGACGTGGCAAACGTCATAGGGATAACAAAATACAATCCAAAATAATGAAACAGCTGAGATCAAAACTTACCATATTGGTGAAATCCATAGGTTTGTCCTTGTCCACTTCGCTTGGCATTTCCTCACGAAACACGCGGCAGTTGTTGAACACTTTCCGGACCGTTTGGATAATGGATCTCGCGGCTTTGAGCTTTAGATCGCCGGCCCAGTTCTGTAAGATGACGCGATCAGCGCTTGCGGCGGACAGATTTCTATCCATGGGGGTTGATAATCGGGACGGGGATATATATTAGGTCGAATAACCTAGAAGCCGTGACTAGGATGCAAAGACATCTCAATCCAATAACTTCTTTCGGCAATTCCGCACCATTAAAAGCAAGACCTAGACGTGACCTTGACCTCTCGAGCTCGGCGATTTGAAGAGAAGTACCGTACGATACATCTTCATTTGTATCTGAATGAAAAATGACGAATGGTTGTGAAGTGTCTTCAACTGAGCTCATTTGAGGATTACCCCCTCACTCGTTGAAGCACAGGAACAGTGTTACTACACGGGAGTTGAAAATGAAAGGTAGATCAATTCCAGAAGCAGAAGGAATAGGAGAGGGTGCTCACAACCGCAATAACCCCATCACCGCTCATAATTTTCTTCAAACCTTCAAACACCTCCAATGTGAATAGGCTGGCAGGCACAGCACCGCCCGTAAACACGTCGTGCAAGATGTAATCGTACTTCTTCCTCTCCACACTGTTTGCAGCCTCTCTCTCGACAAATCCAACGGCGTCTTCGATATATGCAGTGTGATTCGGCGCCAGTCCAAAGTATTCTTTAGCATACCGGTATACTACCGGGTCCAATTCAACTATATCAGTCTCAACACCATGTTTAATCAAAGCATCTGCAGATGTGCCGATTCCCAAACCGCTAATTACAAAGTAAGCACCGAGTGATATATTGTGATCTAGAAATCTTACATTGCCAAAGCTCTCGGCTTAGGATTCTTTGGTGCCGGATCAACCAATCGTACCGCTTCCATGATGACGAAAATGGCATATATCGGCTCCTTGAACCCGGCATAGTTCATGTGCTCAAACCCGGCCGGCGGATGCTGCCACTCGCCGCCAAGGAGAGAGTGATCACATCGCAGCACTCGGTATCCTGAGTTGAAGTTCTCTAGAACCGAGATGTATCCGGTATTACTCTCATGACGGGCAATAATAGTGTGGTTGTTCGCTGACAGCGTTTCGTTCAAAGCCGGCGTCCAGACACACATGAGGTTGTCATTGGCCGAATGGAAAATTGCGGCAATGGTAGTGGCCAATAGCAAACTCGGAGAAAGAACTGCGTATACACCCCCAAGGATATGATGAAGCCCGCAACGCGTCAGGGCCCACGATGATCCAATATGGTTCTGCAAGAAATTGGGGATCGTGCTCCTTGCGATGCTGAAAACAGCATAAGAGATGCCTGCCGGCACAGCATCAAAGAGGACATGGTTGAATTCCGTCAATGTCGCTGCTGCATAGACACTCAGAAACAATACCGGATAGTACGTAAATCCTTCCGTGATAATGGGCCCCTTGATCGGACCCCATTCGGTAGAATACCGAAATATGTAGCCCAATAGTCCAGGTGTGTGTAGCACCAATACCGGTATGAATGCTGAAAGCCTCCAGGGAAGCTTCTTGACCAAGCCTTTTAAAATCCAGACCGAGAAAAAGATGCCTGTGACTATACGGTCATGGTAAAGTGCTGATGGGATCTCACCATATACAGGTGATAACGAGAGCTGCGAGACGTAGGATGCGGCTGCCGCAGCTATCAGGAAGAGACCAGCACGCAGTAGAGGCACCATCTGTAAAACTGGCGAGAAATCGATGTTTGGTAGGGAGCTACGAGGTTTCTGGGCGCGCCTTGCCATTTCTCGAAGCTCTTTATCGGACGGCCGCGGTAGTGGAGGTTGAGATGACATGATGATAGTTACGATTGTAAGGACGCGACCAGCGACAAAGGATTATCGGATGAAGGGACTAAAAGATGCAAAAGTATGTGGATAAAGGTATTAAGACAAGTCCAGCGTGTCGTCAAATACCCATTCAAAGGGCTAGTAGAGGTGGAGTGGAGGTGCAATCTGGTTTGTCACGGAATGTGGCCAGCTCTACCAGGGTGAGTAACTTCAAACGGCACCATTAATGGTGACACAAGCCAAACCTCAACTCCACTCCTCTCGCGGTCTAGTTACATTCAGCTCTCAACTTGCATAATCGGCCTTTATAAATGCCCGGACGTTTAAAACCATCCCCTCCAGCTTCCGCTGAAGCAACACCTTCATCCACGCCGCCGCCGCCCTCCACCGCCTCCCCAACACTCAGCGCCACAACACCTCCCTCCTCAGCGCCACCACTTTCACCATCACCTCCACCACCCGCCGCAACAATCCAACGTCCTAACCCCTCCACGCCCGAGCGTGCCCGCCAAACTCTGATCCGCAACCGGCGCCTCCACTGGCTCTCCACCAACTCCTCCTACTTCACCTCCCCTGACCTCGAGCTTGCCGATCCACTTCTCTACGACCGTCTAATCCGCCAATACCTCACCCCGGCAGAACGCGAAGCCCAAGGGCGCGCACGGGGTTGGTCGGGTATTCTCGAAGCAGACCTAACGCGTGCAGAGGCCAAAGTTGCGGCGCTTGCCGAAGCGGATACTGGTGTCTCTGTGGAAGCGCGGGCAGAAACAGCGTGGGGAGAGGTTGTGTCGACGAAGGAGGAAGGCGAAGAGCTGTGGCGCGAAACAATGACGTTGAGGTTTCTGCGTGGGGGAGACGTGGATGCTGATTATGGAGCTATTGATGAGAGCGAGGAGTGGGATGACCGGGAAACGGAAAGGAGGGAAGCAGAGGAGAGGTGGTTTGATGCTGAGACTCCATCAGAGGTTACGGGAGATACGGGAGTACAGGATTACTGATTGAAATATATTGTCAGTTTCTGCCCGAGGGAACGGATTAGGTGTAGAGGGAGGGCCTAGGGTGGTCGGGCACAATGGGGGGTTTGATACGGGCGTTATGGTTCATTTTCGGTTTATGTGTACTTATGGTACAGATTGTTGGACTACTTACATTCATAGGAATGGCTATTGTAAGTGATCATATATCATGCTTAGACTCGTTATCATGGGCGTCGAATCAAGGTTTGGGTCCACACTTGCCCGTCAACAGTCTTGCCGAAATGGAAGCTTTTGGTAGGTAATGAGCCAACAGAAAGCGAAGACAGATATACTGGCGCGACTGGAAGGATTATGAAAGACCCCAAATGCCACAACGGTAATGGGTCCTCACGAGCGAAGTCAACGTCCACTAGTCTGATCCATAACACAATAACTCGGTTCGTCGGAAAGGCTTGAGCTCATGCCCTAGATGGTTTGAACTGGCTCAGGCTCATGGGAACTCCCCTCGTGTAGGCATGAGCTCAAGCTGGCTGAACTGGCCAATTCATTGACATCAGCATCATCGTCAAAGGTTGGTCTATATTACAGATCTGAAGCCGCAAAACCATATTTCGGAGCCAGAAAGAAGCCGGACGCGGGCAGAATATCCAGTTCGGATTTGGGGGATGAGGATGAGGATGAGGATGGGGATGAGGATGATGAGGATGAGGTTATGGTTAGGTATAGGGTCTTTCACTCGACTATGGTCCCTAGTGAGTTTACCATCACTCAATCCGGGCTTCACACGCACTTGCACACTGCAGTGCAACTATATGACCCCCCCATGAGATTAGAAAAAACTTTGTACAGAAGATCCACGCTCCCTTCTTCAAAATTGACCACCTGTTACTCCCAAGGTACAAAGAAAGCACAGAAAAAATGGGATATGTAATGGGTAAAACAAAAGAACAATTCACGTTGAGAGTAGTGATATATCGCCTCTAAATCTCTTGTTTTCGGCGGAAATATACACCCAACTGCCAGCTTCCAGCACCAGCAGGTACAACCACAACCCAACACCCAGTTCGCCACTATAAATGCATACTAGATATGATATGTTGAACCCTCAACTCGGAAGACAAATAGACAGAGCAGCTACGCAAACTGCCAGCTACGTTGGCTTTCCAGCCCCTTTCTTCTTCATAAGTGAGCTGAAGAACGCCGACAGTACTTCGTTTTGGCTTTTTCCATCTGCCGGGGGCGACGGCGTGATTCCAGGTGTTGTATCGCTGGCCGCCCTGCTTGCTTCTCGTTGCTATGCCAGACGCCATCAGCGACTTTCTGGAAGATTTGACCCAGTTTTGTGACTTACCTTCAAGCTCACTATCATATTTTCCGCATCAACTTGGATACCCCCTACATTAAACTGCACTGGACCCACTTGTTCCGCTAGCACCTTGTCGGCGTTTTCATCCACATTGTCTCTCTTCTTCTTGTCGTCTTTCCCTTTATTGCTAGATTTGTCCTCAGCCGCCTTCGCCTCAAGGATCTCAAGTTGAGCGGCAAGAAATTCTTGCGTATCGACTGGTGGTACTTCCAGCGCCCTTCCTTTCAGAAGGGTTAGCTGCGCATCACCGTTGCGGCCTGTGTCTTTGATAACATCTTCATAGACTTCGACCGCACCACCTTCTGTCTCACTATCGTCTTTCGTGTTAGGGGAGATGTCTGCACTCCAGCCCAAGTTGATGCCCTCCACGTCAAATCCTTCGCGGAGGACACGGATCTTGCCCCAGCTGTCCCAGTGCGGGGGTACCAATACTTTATCTCGTTCGATGACGTTGTGTTTTAATGTTTGCTGGCGGAGAGGCGATTGTATGGATAGCATGTAGTAGATCAGCGGCTGTAGCGATGATGGTGCTGAGGGTGTTGTGTATATTAAAGATGCGCCATCTATGTTGCTGTTAGCTTGTTTCCCTAACGGTTCATTCATGGCCGTCTGTACGTTTTAGTAAAATAGTCCGCAGAAACTGAAGGACAAAATCAAACTCCTCCTCCCTCCATCCCCGTTCCCGCTCCAGTAGCTCAATCTTGTCGGCCTAGTAGTGGGAGGTGTTACGTCAGTGTACGGATATTGCCTATCGCCTAGAGACACGTACATTTTGACAAACAACACAGAGCGGCAGCCCAATCGGTTCATCGAACTCCCCCTGACCCAATGGGATAACCACATCTTCAAGACCTGCGGTGGTCCCCGCACCACTTCCTCCACCGCTATCCGTGCTCCTCCGACTTTCCCACGCCTGTGTAACATCATCGAGTGTCCTCCGGCAATTGTCATTCAAGCTGGTGAAGATGCCTCGTAGCAACCGCACCCACGTCTTCATTTGCCGCACCCATTCCCATGGACGCGACCAGTCGAGTAGTATCACAATTAAAGTCTCCGGGAGAGATGCGGGGGTGAAAAGGGGTCGGAGGAGTGGAATAAAGGCGGCGCTCGGTTCTTTGATCAGGTACACGCCTAAGCGGGCAATCACATCTGTAGAACCAACCATCAGACGGAGCTGGCGTTATTGGGAAGAATGGGTGGGGATTCACCTTCGTGGTCTGCATCCAGGACATCTAGATAGGTATATCCTAGGGCAAAGGCATTTGCAACTGGAGCCGCCTTCGTACCCTTCTTGAAACTCCCTAACCCTAATGACTCAACAAATTCCTTTTGACTCTCTGATGTTCCGCCTGTGTGATAAATGGCACAACCAGTTTGTTAGTCCATATCCTATCCATGGTCTTCCGGCGAACGCGGTGTACCTAGAGCCAAGATGGTTTTATGCGGCAGTCGTCGAGACAACGTCACGGAGGAGAGCATGGACAGCCACATATTCTCCTTCTCAGTCGCAGTCGACGACGCGTTGGACATCGCGGAGCCAGGCCGGTGGTGGTCGAAGCCGGCCATTTTGGACGGTTGACGATGTTGCGAACTGTGGGCGTATGTAGTGAAAGGCTGCACGAATGATGGAGGCGAGGATTGGGATGAAAGTCCGACTGATCGATGTATACTGATGGACTAGCGAAAAAAGAAGGGTGTTGATGGTGATAGGTAATTGAACGAGTGAGCGGAGCTCAAACACTTTGGATAACCCCAGCCCAATAGCTGCAGGTCAAGACGCACACCACTCAATTCTTTGTGCTCCGGGATGCAGGTGATGAATTAACATTACTGTAGCACTTTGCTATAACAAATGACTGGAAGAAAATGAGATGGTATTTTTATGGTCTTTGACACTTTCTCATGCATATTGGCTTGCTTCCTTCCCTAGCCAGTGTGCTGTGCTCCAGTGTTCAGCTATCGTGCTTGGATGTTCGACTCTCCTTCGTTTAGGTGCTAGCGTCATTTGTTGAGCACCGGGCAGCCCTACAGCCCATAACCCCTCAGCGCCTGCTCGACATCATCAGAACACAGTAACCCCCCAACCACCCACCTAAGTCTGCCATATCACCACGAGTACAACTAGTTGCCAAATTTTCAGCCTTCCACTACAGCTCACCCACCTCCGTCCCGTTCCTTGCTGAGTCGGTTTGCAAGGCCCTCTGGGCCCATTCTACCACCATGAATACACGCCCACAACTTGCCACCGCCGACCGCCGGATAGCTCTGTGCGCCAGCTTCAACCAAGATAGCTCTTGCTTTTCAGTTGGGGTAGACAACGGCTTTCACAGTGGGTTTCCGCTATGTAGCTTTATCAGGGATAAGCTCATATAAGCTTACCCCCGCCTTGTAGTCTATAGCTCTGATCCGTGCGAGCTCCAAGTTACGCGAGGTGAGTTCAGGCGATCTTTCTCCAACCCCATATACTATTGGCTTCGAGACATATTCTAACTCTCCGTAGAACTGGGTGGTGGAATAGCTGTCGCCGCGATGCTCGGCCGTGCCAACTTTCTTGCTCTCGTCGGTGGTGGCCGCAGCCCCAAGTACGCCCAAAACAAGGTCATCATCTGGGACGACGCTAAACGGAAAGCTGTTATCTCGATGGAATTTCATTCTGCAGTTCGTGCAGTGCGATTGACGCGTACCCGCATCGTTGTAGTACTCATAGGGCATGTGCATGTGTACGCATTCTCCTCACCACCGACCCGACTGCATGTGTTTGAGACACATGAGAATCCATTAGGACTTGTTGCAATATCTGCACGGACACTTGTATTCCCAGGAAGAACACCGGGGCACGTACAGATGTGTGACCTCACGAGTGGGAACATCAGCATCATACCCGCTCACACTTCTGCACTAGCAGCCCTCACCATTTCGCCACAAGGTGATCTCATTGCTACTGCTTCAGAAAAAGGAACCATAGTTCGACTCTATTCTGCGCAGAATTGCAGTCTTATTGCAGAGTTCCGACGAGGGATGGACAAGGCTGTCATATACTCTCTGGCCATATCACCAACTTCGCACCGCCTCGCAGTCACCTCTGATAAGCACACCCTACACATCTTCGAGCTTCCTTCGCACGCTAGACATGCTTCTCAGTCTTCTGGCTCTAGGCCGTCGTCAGCTATGTCAGACAAGCACCACTTGAATGGTGAAAACAAACGATGGTCGCTGTTAGGGAGATTACCGCTGCTCCCAAAATATTTCTCAAGTGAATGGAGTGCTTGCCATGCAGAGTTTGAGGGCGGTGGGTCTGCTGATATAGGATGGGTGGCAGAAGATACGGTCGTCGTGGTGAGCGTGGGCGGCGGAAAGGACGGCCTGGGAGAAGCCCGCTGGGAGAAATTTGTACTTGTGGAGTCCATGAATGGAGGTGGTGAGGAATGTGTGCGGGAGGGCTGGAGGAGATACCTGGACAACGACTGAGTTAGGTGTCGGATCGGCGGAGAAATGTGGTTACATCAAATGACTGGATGGCTTTATGTGGGACATGAACGGAATGAGATTTTGGTTGGTTTTAGTTATTCTTCGGATCTGGTACGTTTTTGCAACGGGGAACTTGACTAACAAATTCAATATTTTCACTGTTGGCCTTATGAGGTCTTATGTGGATACTTTGTTGTGCTACTTCTGTACTCTTTCTTCGATACCTTTGGTGTAGCGGCGCATGTTGTTCTTTTTCCGTCTTTCATTACAGGCATTCACTGTCAGGATAGGAGTTTCTCTCTTTGCTTTCTTATCTGGGGAATGTAGAATTTAAACCTGGTGGCTTTTGGTTTTAAATTAGTGGGAATTCAGGATGCAAGGATTGTTGATGTTTAGGGCATATGTCATTTGTGTACTGTGTCTTCTATGTATTGCGATCTTTAGTTTTATCATCACCTGCTGAACTTTTGTTCCCAGTGATATAGATCCACTCTACAGCTGATATGTGCACTGACAGTTACTCATAGCTTGTCGTTTCTGCATCCTCCTTACCCTACACCGTCCAAAGCCGACTAAAGACCTCTCCAGCCAGTCTATCAGCTCCACCAGACCATCTGCAATGCCCATTTTGAGCGTTATGATAGTGCGACATAGCCATCTATAACTCGCAGCCATCCCTTATAGGAACTAAGGCATCTTCTCGTGAAGTCTGTGTACTATTGCAATGGTCACATTAACAGGTGCACATACTCGACCCGAAATTTCCTGAATTTGAAAGATTTAGGACGTGTAGTTCGCCTAGACAGCGACGGTGGAAATTAGTGGGTGAACTTAAGTATATTGTTTGGCATACATGGGAGTTTTAGTACACCGCGGAGTCTGATGCTGTTATTCAATGAATTTCATGAGCTATGACACGGTATGGTCACTGTTCCTCACTCGGTCGAATAATTTTCAAACATGTTAAAATACTAATTGCTTGAAGCTTATATATATCTAGCTACAGGAGAGTTCATGTGATCTTATATACGGCATTCAGAGTATACCTTGTACACATGCACACACACTCAGCTGGCATCTTTAGTTGAGTCTGGAACAACCATCATCATCGTGAGATCATGGTCCCCATTAGCCCAGCCGAAGTCCATAAGCCGTACGTACGGGAGGCGGTCCATATATGCAACAAAACACCCACACGAGTGAAGCCTCATCCCACATGTCGGGCACGCAGGTAAATTAAAAGTGGAAGAGAGAGAAAGAAACAGGGCAAGGACCAGACTCGGTTCCCGATAAAGCTTGTGGGCAGTCGAGGAATTGTAAAGATGGTAAACAAGAAAGTTTGGACGGTAAGCTAGCTATGTATGTATTGCATCCACAACGCCCACTAGCTTAGCATAAAACCCCCGAGTGACCCTACTCAAAGCGATCTCCTTCGCCCGAGCAGACTTTCCAGTGTAAAATCGCCGCGGTTTAATAGTACGCTTCTTACATCTCACCAGATTACCAGAGAAGCTTGCTTAATGGTTCAAAGCGTTCAGTACGAGCCACCCGCGTTCATCGGAGGCCAATTTAGTGCCCCCACCCAATTAATCAATTTGCCATCGGAATGGAGACAGCGCCCCAAATTTTGTTGCCACCCCAACGGAGCTGGGGCGTTCGTAGTCGCTGCCCATCATCAAGGGCACCCCGGTTTGTGCATACTTCTTCATCTGGGAGGGTATAATGCTTCGCATATTCTGGGGACTCCTTGAGATGGGATACAGCATTAATATCAATCACAGATGGTCACTTCCCAGTCGGCATTCATGGGCGGACCTTTACCAAACCCCATCTATCCTAACAACTGATACTGTGTGATTGCTATCTCCAAGTCGAAAGCCGATATCATCCGAGGGGCGGGAAGAGGAAGAAGGGAGAAGGCACCCTCCGCCAACGTATCGGGTAGACAAGCGATGAAATACGCAAGCTGTGTGGTGGGGGCAGTCGTTCTCTACGACGAGAAGAGCGCGGTGGGACGCATTGCCACAAAAGTGATATCGAGAGAAAGGGAACGGATTGGGAGAAGAAATCATCCCTGAGCAGTACTGGGATGAGATCGAGAATGTCGAGATGAGCGACTGCGTATCGAGAGATATTGTCCCGCCTCTATCCTTCAGAGAGTTTCAGACGTATGCAAGTGTGGTGAATGGTGGTGGTGGTGAGGGAAGCAGACGACTAATATTTGTTGAGGAGACTTAGTGCTGTTACTAGCTACCGAGGGATTTGGAGGCTTGTCACCGAACAGGAGAAGTATATTCAACGACAGGATAGTGTTTGGCGGATATGAAAGGCCTTTCCATAGGTTCTGGATTTATATACAGGATGGTAGGTCCAGAGTGAGACTTTCTGCATATCCTCGACATAACACGTAGTGGAATCGAAGCCCCACCAACCCCCAAACCATCTGAGGACAGATCTATAGCTAGAGCTTGCTTGTGTGGTGAAGCTATACTGGAACATTTGCGTGCCAGCTAGTTTCTAGTACATTCGGTATGTGGTTGATGCTTGTTGAACAAACCCGGGACTCCTATGACGAAAAGGCTGACTTTCCACTATTTGTGGTGAAGGTGAAGCCTGTAACTGTCGAAATTGATATCTGCAATAGTGAAAGATACGCCGTATTCGGTATTGATAACATCTTGTTGATTCGTGTTCGGCCAGGGTGAAGTGCGGAACGATGGGTGAAACAGGCTCCATGGATGGGCTCCAGGTGGGGGACCTAGATGACATTCTAGGGCTGAAGTCGTTTATTGGTAGGGCAGAGGACTCTGGTATACCGGAATTGCCTTGAGTTGATGTTTTGTAATCCCTTTAATATTGACTAAATAGTATCCTGTATACAACGAATAGATAGAGTAAGTGAAGAGAAGAAGAGGCTGGTGGGGAGATATTTTGCTGGCTTGTTGGATGGTACTCCTGGTTGGAATTCTATCTTTGGGCTGCATCATTCTCTGTATAATGTAAGCTGATATTTCTTGTGTATATACTGCCTTTGGTAACACAAAGGCTTGAAATATTTGCCTCAGATATCGTATGTACACAACTTTGAGCCTTCGCAATTCGTTGTGCACGGGCCATGCAATAATATACCCCACAATGGTAAGTACATATATGTGATCTGTAGCTTTTTCTCGTGGCCTCTCGTTTAGTGACCAACATTGACTGTACTTATGTGGAACATTTTTTATAGTGAGAGTACCTATTCGGATGGTGGAAGAACGATCCGTACTGACGGTTCGCCCCGCCGCCCTACGTGTTCACCGGTTGCCGCATAAACTACTACTTGCTGTCAGTCTGAGATGGAATGGAATATAGATGGGTGTTGACAGTGGCAACGTACATATGCCAGCGGAGACTAACCCCGTCGTCGAGTGGCGGCGGCGTTTGGAGTTGACAACCACATACATGTACAGGACCTTTCCGTGTTCCCCTACACATCGGTATGCGCCTGAATGGATACAGTCGGCATTGCAATCTGAGTATGCACGATCTTATTGTTAGTGGTGCTGGGGTGTGGTGTTGTTGCTGTTGCTGTTGCTGTTGTTGCAAACTTGTCTTAGCTCCTGGCTCGTCGTGGACTGCGGTTTACCTACTAGAGTTTCGACATGTGGATTGCCGGCGCTGAGGGAAAACCCACGATTTCCTGTAGCGAGTGCTGGGATATGACTGGCACATAGATATAGCTACTTTAGCGCACGTTGCACGCCAAATCGAAGATGGGGGAAGATCAATTTATCTATATAGCTATCGCCACTGGAAAAGGCAGAGGACAGGGGGAGGTGGGGCGGCTGCCAATGGGTGTGTGCTGCTCGGGAGCAATGGGTATCGATGGAGTCTCACGTAGAGTGCAGGAAGAGCCAGTGCAACAAGGGAAGAAAAAGCAAGGGTGGATATTGGATTGTCGATTACCAGCATGGAGAAGTCAGAAAACACCAATGGAGTTTTGGTTGTAGGATCTTGCAGGTGGTTAGCCTAAGTACTTTAGCCATTCACGTGGAGTCGGTTGTTCGTCCGGTAGTTGGACAGTTGTGAAAGTTGCTCTCGCCTTGCATTAGGCCGGAGGATGTATCTGGGAATCATCAACTGTGCCCGAGGTGATAGGCAGCTTTTTTAATCCCGCTGCTTCTGCTGCTGTGAGGAGTGAGGAGATAGGCTGAGCGAGACATGGGGGATACGGGTTGTAGGTATTGGGTTGTTTTCGTTCCACGTCCTCCACCCACAAACGAGTCAAAATCAACATATTCCATTCCTCGCCTTGACCAGAGAGGGCTCTATTGAACGATACCGCACAATCACCACCGCCCATTGAAAGACTCAGACTCCCGGCAATGAATTAAAGCACATCAAGCGAGACATACATACTAAAAGTTATATTCCAACTTACTGCACGCCTAAGCGAAAGAGCAAGCTGATCATCCATCATATTTCGGAAGATGCCCTTTCTGTCCTTCTCCTCGACCTCCACTGTCACTTCCTTCAGCTTCCCCTTCGCAGTTCTGTCCTCGTAGCGCTTGTTCGGCCAAAGCATCCGTTCTTTTTTTCTTCATTTTCTTTTTGATCGAGACTGTTTTGGTGGTTTTCATATTGTCTAATTTCTAGTGAGAGCTCGCGCGGCGGCGGCACGGCACGGAAGAGATGCAAGGCTTCAGATTCAAACAGAAAGCGCTGGATGTGAGGGCAAAGGTATTCAAACGTCGCAGTACGATCGAACAGGTTCCGCAAGTCGACAAACCAACGAAGACACCGCAACAGCTGGTGGAAACTTCATCGCTCAAGCTTAAGAAGAGACCGTCAATTGCGAGTCTAGCGTCTTCTACTCGCTCTAAGGTGAGTCGGTTGGGGTTCGGCCGCCGGCAGCAGGGAGACGAGGATGGGGTAGGAGACGGCTGGAGAGATGTAGTCGCGGTTACTGGTACTCCTAAGGAAACGGTCGTCGTCAAAGCTGAAGGGAAAGGCGAGCAACAACAATTGAATGGGAAGCCGCCGGAAGTTGGAGATCCAAAGATCAAAGAATCGGAGAAAGAGGAAGAGGAAGAAAAGCCGTTGTCATCTTCGCCGGGAGATGTTGGGGGTTCCGGTACAATAGCTACATCACGGCAGATCATCGACACCATCGGGGCAGACAAGAATCACGAAGGTCATCAACTCGACCAAAACCAGACGGGGAGTTGTCCTTTTCCATCTCCATCCCCATCGCCCCAACCTTATTCCCCACAGCTACCTATTACCAACTCTATCTCTATCTCTCCTCCTCCTCCGCCTCCCCCGCCGCCTCTTCCTCCGCCGCCTTCGGTTAAGTATCAACCAACAACCCTAAGTTCGCCTAATCCTGCTCCTGCTCCTGCTCTATCTCCTGCGGCACTTCCTCCCCCCCTCGCATCACTACCAGAATCAGAACACCCGACTGCTACTTCGTGTTCGGCACCTCCATCCTTCACACCTATACGCTTCAATTCACTTCGAGAAAACCGTGCCGGCCGATCATCCTCCGCTTCGAACCCCGCCCCGCATCAGTTGGCTACCGATTCCACCTTCGATCGCCGCCCATCGCAGATAGTCCGCAGGCAGTCTGTATTTCCTGCCAACCAATCAACCTTTATCCACGACCTTTACTTCGACCAGGCTCCTGTATCCGAAGAAGGGCGTCCTTGCTCCGGCTCTCGCGAGTCACCGCCACAGCCGATCATGTCTACCCGGAAGATATGGGTGAAGCGGGCCAATTGCTCACCGACCGCTGTATTAGTTGGTGAGGATGATATGGTCGACGATGTCCGAGATATGATTTTGGCAAAGTACCAAAACACTTTAGGGAGACACTATGACGCACCAGACGTGCAACTCCGCATATTACCGCGAACCGGGAGATCGAGAATGGAACGAGGACATGGGTCGGAGAGGATGTTGAATCCAGAGGAACAACTCCTACGGGTAATTGATGATTACTATCCTGGAGGACAGTGTGCAGAAGATGCATTGATCATCGAAACATCCCAACGACGGACACCTCGGCCGTCACCGAATCACGCACACACCTATGCGTACGGGGCCGATCCCCATATGCCCGGTGAGATGCCCGATTACTTTGCACAAACAGGATCTGGGACATCTCAAGGGACACCAGTCGGGGGCACACAAACCGGGTCGGCCATGTCAGCAGTTATCGGCCAAATCCCCCAGATTCCTGGATCTCCAGGACGCAGACCACGGCCCGGAATTGGACGCCGAATAAACACTACATCGCCAATATTGATTAGTACGTCTGGGTCAAGCTCACAGGGAAATGGGCCGGTAGTGTTAGTACCCCGGGGCGTGAGGCCTCGGGGAGGATCTGATGCATCAGTCGGAGGTCAGCCGCCTCCACCCCCAGTTCTCAAAGCACCAACATCTGAAGAAACAACCAAGAAGGACGTAGTACCTTCGCCTGTCAGGGTCGGATCACCACCGACATCCGCAAAGCCATTTAAGAAAGAGAAGAAACAGGCGCCTTCTTCGCCAGCGCCCCCATTGCATACCGACGGCACAGTACCGCCAATCAAGGTTCTGATTGTCGAGGACAACTCTATCAATCTACGGCTGCTTGAGGCTTTTATGAAGCGGCTCAAGGTTCGGTGGGAGGCGGCGATGAACGGAAAAATTGCAGTAGATAAATGGAGGGCGGGAGGGTTTCATTTGGTGTTGATGGATATCCAGCTGCCTGTTATGAATGGATTGGAGGCGACCAAGGAGATTCGAAGACTCGAGAAGGTTAATAGAATAAGAGGGGCTTTCCCCCATACGAAGCCAGACGAAGAAGATGAGGAACCTATTCCAGAGGAAGTACCAGAAGCGGACAGGCTACCGGATTCGATATTATTTCGGTCACCAGTTATTATTGTCGCTTTAACAGCCTCCTCACTTCAGAGTGATCGCCACGAAGCTTATGCAGCCGGTTGTAACGATTTTCTGACAAAGGTTTATCTCTCTCCTTCCAACGCTACTTCTCGATTTGCAAATAAAGCTGACTCTGATACAGCCAGTAAACTTCATTTGGTTAGAGAGGAAAGTCACTGAATGGGGCTGTATGCAAGCATTGATCGACTTCGATGGATGGAAGACATGGAAGAAGAGCGCAGAAGAGATGTCTGCAGCTGACGCAACCAACGCAAAGAACAAACGGCTAGCTTCAGGTACAAAAGCTGGTGGAAAGAAGACTAAGGGTAACGAAGAAAGTGCAAAGAAGTAGCCATCCGCCAACAGTGGAATAGGAACGTAAGTTTCTATCTCTTGCTCCATACACTTGTGCATGATACACCTCTTTGGTAATCCAAATATTCCGGATGGATCGCCTCTTCTTGATACCCCAGCAAGCTACTTCCGGAGATCGCGTCTCATACAGATAAAGATGTGTATACTTACTCCTTTCATTGGGGGCTTCCTCACACCGCTGCCCTGTCTTCTGTCTGGTTCAGTGTCCAGTTGTCTATTTCAATACATTTCTACTTTCTTTTACATTAAGCGTTGTTGCTGTCATGAATGTTTTGGTTTCTGCTCTCTCAATTTCGCAGTTACATGGATGATGGATGTATACGTTTCGATATCTGGGGTTGGATCTGGGGGGGGATGGTCAAGGTGGTTCTCTGGTTAAAGATGGGGGATATTGATGACTGGGGGGATATTTGAGTGAGGGGTGGTTGGGTTAGGGACTTTGCAAGCAATGTATGGGAGGAAACTGGAAAGGTGTTGTAGTTTGTGGTTTGAATTGGTTTCGTGTTTCCTCGGGCACTGCTACTTAATGGGCTGGGTATTGTTGACTTTGAACTTACCCGAGGGATAATTTTACTTTCTGTTCGGTGTCATTGGCGTTCTTTTTGTTCTTGTTTGTATCCTGATAAAAACTCGTTCGGGTTGGATGGAAGTGAAGGGTATATACATATGCGGATCGATGCTATTGCTGCTATTGGGAATTGTAGAAATATACATGCAGTTTCTGTGATTGAAATTGCACTGGTGATTATAGCCTGGTGGGAAATGGAGCACCTCGAGTGGCAGTCTATGCTACTACTTATTGCTCCAAGCTAGTTCTTCACGCTTTCCGTTCCTCGGAGACACCTACTGCCGCCATGCTTTGGGTAGATGGTAAATGTAAGAAGTGAAAATGGATATCAGTATTTTGATGAAGATTCATGTTTCAACATCTTCATTGTAGATATTTATTGTGTTTTGTGTCTAGAATAATGGACTCCTGAGCACCACCCACCCTCCAAGAATCAAGATTGCATGGTGGTGCTGTCTGGCTCATAGAATACGGCCCTATCCAATATTACTACAGACAAAGATCCCACAACAGTAACAACACTTCCGGGAAGAGAGAGAGTAACACTGACATGCCTCCAGATAGTTGATTCGCACAAACAACCAGCCCCAGCCAACTTTTGACTGCTTGAAGTTCTGCAGAAGTAAAAGCGCAAAAATACAGCCTGAAAATTTCCGATGCTTGGGTACAAATAGAAGTATATTTAGGCTTGCTGCTGCCTTGTAAATGACTTTCACGTACCTCCAAGAACAGAATTAGGCAGAATGAACTGCACCATTCGAATCAGGGCAGGTAGTAGGCCTCCATCTTCTAGCTGAGAGGGATCAACGCTTCGAAGGTCTTTAGTAGGTGCACACCATCACCCTCCCTCAATCTAATACCCGTTCTTATCCACTGTCCACCCAACCCAGAGAGGGATATACCGGCAGCAACTACATGATGCGAGACATGCTTTGATAGAGAACATTTTGCAGCTCACATCTCATAAATACCTCGCGGGAATCGAAAGACATCACTGTCTTAGGTTCGACCGGGATAGCCCCCACCATGCTGCCGTCGTCCCATGGGGCACTGTATTCTTTACCACCAGTTGTCAATTAGGCTCTCGGGATGTGAGAGAGCAAACGGAGGCCAGTAGAGAGTGAATATGAAGGGGATACATATAGTTGAATGTACTTCTAGATGAAAGATAGGGTATGTATATAGATCGAGATGATATAGAAAGCCGGACAAGATCTCCGGTAGTTGATAATCGTAAGGGGATGCGATTCAAGGTGAAACAGAAGTTGTAGTGACCATAAAGAAGGCCTTCTGCATCAAAGATTATGGAGACAGTCAGAGTTAATTGATCATCTGGAGACGAAGCGCGAGGCTTGACTTCAACGATCGAGTGACGGACTGTGATTTCGGTATATTCACTCGGAGAACTTTTTGTAAGAGAAAATTGCAAAACTCCCTTTTCGAAGCCCTGAAACCCACCTGTCCATCTAAAAACAAATACCCAGCAGACTCGAAATGAGCTCTCGGTCTCTGTCTTGGCATATGGCGACTTTATTCCATGAGCTTATCAATCCACCCCACTGCGAACCCCGCCACCAGCTCTCCTCCATGGATTTCTAACTTCAACAACCATCTTAAGAGCACCTCTCGAAATCCACCTCAATCCCATTGTCTCGTACAAAAATGGTCGTCTTTCAACCGCCGGCGCAGCCGGACCTCTCCCTACCCCCGAAAGCTGCACCACAGCTTGCAGCGCCGGAACCAGGTACCTCTTCCCCCTCCACTGCCGCTCTAGCTAACAAACCGCCGCAGAAAACTGCCCGGGTCCTGACAGCCAGCAGGCAGGGAAAATGGATGCCTGCGCGGGATGTCCTAACCAGAGCATCTGCGCGACGGCGCCAAAAGGACCAGACCCCGACCTGCCGCTCATCCGTGCGCGCATGGCCTCCGTCGCCCACAAGCTCTTGGTCCTCTCTGGCAAGGGCGGCGTCGGAAAATCTACCTTCACGTCGATGCTCGCATACGCGTTCGCGCAATCTCCCGCCGTCCAGGTCGGCGTCTGCGACGTTGATATATGTGGCCCGTCGATTCCGCGGATGATGGGCGCGAATAACGAAAGCATCCACACCAGCGCCTCCGGGTGGTCGCCTGTCTATGTCGCCGACAACCTCGGGGTTATGAGTATACAGTTTATGCTGCCGAACCAGGATGATGCGATTATTTGGCGAGGGCCGAAGAAGAATGGGTTGATTAAACAGTTCTTGAAGGATGTGGAGTGGGGCGAGCTGGATTTTTTGCTGGTGGATACGCCCCCCGGAACGACGGACGAGCATTTGAGTGTGAACAGCTTTTTGAAAGAGAGTGGGGTTGATGGCGCGGTTATTGTCACGACGCCGCAGGAGGTCAGTTTATTGGATGTGAGGAAGGAAATAAACTTCTGCAGGAAGGCGGGCATCAGAGTGTTGGGGATTGTCGAGAATATGAGTGGGTTTGTGTGCCCCAATTGTGAAGTACGTTACAGCGCTTAATAGCAGACATTACGGGAAGGGACTGATGGGCGTGCAGGGCGAATCGCAAATATTTCATGCTACTACGGGAGGTGGTAGAGCTTTGGCGAAGGAGATGGATGTCCCGTTTTTGGGCGCTGTTCCGTTGGATCCAAGGATTGGTGTTGCTTGTGATTATGGGGAGAGCTTTTTTGATGCGTATCCTGAAAGTCCGGCGTGCGATGGCCTGATGGGGATCATCAGAGGATTGCGGGAACAGATGGGGCTGGAGCAACTACCGGAATATGAGGAGTAGGTGCTGTATGTTTTGACGTGGTCATTATCTGCCTTCATGTGGTTTGGGGGGCATATGGTGCTGTAAATATAGAGCTGCTGGGTTTTGCGCATTGGGTGGCGTTTATGAATCAGGCGTTGATGCATTTATGGGATTCATCCATCCACGGGCTGCAGGCACACCACACGAATCATGTATTTATGAATTAAGAGAGTCGACAGTTTAGGTGTATCTTTGACCTTGGAAGACATTTGCTACGAAGAAAGGAAAACAAATAATCCTCCTGGTTGTTACGGTGTTGTAACAGTGCGTGATTATCCATGAATTTGTCCACTTGGTAAGTGTGAATTAGCTATAAAACATTGGGCTATTAATACAATTCGGCAGGTAAAATATTGCCCCAATTATCTCCTTCGCCTTTCGGATCTTTCTGCACTATCCCTTCGGCGATAATCTCTGTCTCGCCGCTCCCTACTGTCGTCTCTTTGACGACGGCCCCGATTGAAATCTCGTTCTCTATCTCGCTCTCCACCGTCATCTCTTCGGTAACGGTCACGATCCAAATCGCGGTCCCTGTTTCGCGGTTGCCCTTCGTAGCGCTCCCGTTCTTTGTCACCACCTCTTCTATCCCTATCTCTCTCTCGTTCATGGTCTCTACCGTGTACCTCTCTATCTTTATTAACCTTATCAGAGCGATGAGTTCGTTCTCGGCGATCCCTTGACCGCGATTGATGCTTCCTCTCTCTGGACTTGCTGCGATGCCTATGAGACCTATGTTTCGACTTGCTTTTTTCTTTGTCATCCCGACTTCGGTGTTTGGAGACTGCCATATCTCTCTTCTTCCGGGCCTCTTCCACTCCCTTCTTCTTTTCCCGCACAAGCCAATCCTTCATGGGGTCATCATCGTCATGATCCCGAATCAACTTTTGCAACTCGATTTCTTCAGGTAGGAGCTCGGGCGTTAGTAACCGCTCGACGCTCTCGCTCTTCCGCCTCCTCTTATTTTCCCGTTCATCGTCCTCGCCCTCAGCGGCCGCATCGTTTCCGATACCGCCCTCCTCAGTACCGTCTCCATCCTTCGGTTTGTATCGAGTGTGATCAACACGGATAGTTCTCCCTAGAATAACTGCACCCCCCAGGTTATCGACGGCGAGAGTAGTGCTTCGCTGGTCTTCGTATTTCAGGAATGCGAACCCCTTCGATTTGCCCGTGTCTTTGTCGCGTATTAGGTTTACGTGCGTTGGCTCACCAAACTGGGAAAATATGGTGACAATATCGCCTTCGCTTAACTCGTACGGGAGACCGCCGATGTAAATGTAGGCCGTGTCGTTCCAGTCATTGTGCCAGGATGCTGAGGTTGGCTGTAGTTCAACGCGTCAGTTCCATGGATATGGGTGACTGCGAGGGTAATTTTGACTTACGATAGCAGCATCTAGCTCTCGTTGGTTCAGACGTTCAATTTCGCGGATGTTGTTCATGCTGTATTGCGTTTGGCGTTTGGCGATTAGGGTTCGGAGGCTATCAAACAGCTTGTCTGCATAGCTTGAGATATAGTTTGGGTATTATTACCCGGCATCCATTCTGGTCTATATAAATGGAATTTACCAACAGACTGGTGTCTACTGATTGCGCCGTGCTTTTTGGCGCAACTAGTCCATTGAAACCGTCGTTTGGAGTGCACTTTATGGTTCGTAGACAGCACTGGCGGCCTCCAAATTAAAGCTCGTTACGCCAAGACTTGGAGGAAATAGGGGTTTCTGCTACACACCGTGTAGTCGGACTGACCAGAAACAGCAAGACACAAGTCAAAGCAAAAAGAGCTTTCTTTGGATTCAATCGAATTCAAGTATTTTGCAGTTCTCAGTGTGCCTGAATTCAATTGCTGTCGTCACGTCCCTTCCTCCTGTCCCTTTGCAGTCAAACAACAACATCCACAACTTTCCGACCCTACCGTCGTGGGACCCTGTTCACTTAACCTATCACACGCAACGGTTTCTCGCGTCGCTCTCAATCTTCCTTCCCCCTTTCTCTCGTCATCCATCGCTTCTGCAACCCCATCAATTCCGATACCTACCATCCTCGGCCTTCGTCGCTCGATACGCATCATTTTTCACGGACTACCCAACTAAACAAAAGCCATCATGTCCGGAATGCATCCAGTACGTGCGACCGGTTTATCCACAGTTCGTTGGCAACTCGGGTTCCCCACAAACAGCGAAAGCTGTAAAGGTGGAATTGAATGTGATTATGCTGACTCTTTTCTCACTTGAAGGTTCGCCGCAAGAAGCAGATGAAGAAGGGCATCCAGTTTTGCCTAATGGTCTGTGGTGCTTCTGGAACTGGTATGCTCAATCCCAACCAACCAACCAACTATTGATCTCATCTCTTGATGGGCTTCGTCCCGACTTCAGTTGTTTGATTTACTGACCCCGTCTCTTCGTTAGGTCGTACCACTTTCGTGAACACGCTCTGCGGCAAGCAGGTTCTGCATAGCAAGGATGACGACGATGCAGTGAACGCACACGTCGAGGAAGGCGTACGAATTAAGCCTATCACAGTCGGTTCGTTTATCAAGTCGATCTAAAGTTACAATTCGTTACGTGTCCTGACGATCTCGCGTTGTGCAGAACTTGATGAGGAGGGGACTCGCATTTCTTTGACCATTGTTGACACCCCTGGTTTCGGTGACCAGATCGACAATGAAGCGAGGTAATGTTATTGGATCCAAGGTTTGGAAGTGTTGACTAATTATTTATTCAGTTTCGGCGAGATCTCTGGCTACCTCGAGCGTCAGTACGATGATATTCTCGCTATGGAGTCCCGTATCAAGCGTAACCCACGGTTCCGTGACAATCGTGTTCACGCCCTCCTCTACTTCATCACCCCTACTGGACATGGGTATGTTTCAAGTTCATAGATCCCGCGGTGCACTTATTAATGAGAGTGATTGCAGCCTCCGTGAGCTTGATATTGAATTGATGAAGCGTCTGTCACCTCGCGTCAATGTTATCCCAGTCATTGGAAAGGCCGATTCGCTCACCCCTGCCGAACTTGCCGAGTCAAAGAAGTTGGTTATGGAGGATATCGAACATTACCGTATCCCTGTTTACAACTTCCCATACGACATTGAGGAGGATGATGAGGATACTGTGGAAGAGAACGCCGAGCTCCGCGGGCTTATGCCATTTGCTATTGTTGGAAGCGAAGAGACTGTCGAGATTGGTGGCCGGAAAGTTCGTGCTAGACAGTATCCATGGGGTATTGTTGAAGGTAATTGTTGATTACTTGACGTACGTTTAGGGTATTTTGCTAATTATGGCGCAGTCGAGAACCCAAGACACTCGGACTTCCTTGCAATCCGATCGGCATTATTGCATTCTCATCTTGCCGATCTTAAGGAAATCACACACGACTTCTTGTACGAGAACTACCGAACAGAGAAGCTTTCCAAGTCTGTGGAGGGTGGCAATGCTGCGTATGTTTCCCGTTGATCGATTTAGGGTGTCAGGTGGTGCTAATATACTTGTGCAGTGGTAGCTCTATGAACCCCGAGGACCTTGCCTCCCAGTCTGTCAGACTGAAGGAAGAGCAGCTCAGACGTGAGGAAGAAAAGCTTCGAGAGATTGAAGTAAAGGTGCAGCGTGAGATCAATGAGAAACGACAAGAACTTCTCGCCCGCGAATCCCAACTCAAAGAAATGTATGTGATATCTGCACCCCCCCTTCCCCCAAAATGGTGTTGTGCTGACTACTGCTCTGCAGTGAGGCAAGGATGGCACGCGAAGCGAGCGTCAACCATTCCGAGCTCGGACAGAATGGAGGAGATCATGCATAGTCCGCAAGCAGCTATGCGGGGAAAGTTTGAAAAATGCATTGGACTATTGGAGAAAGCCTGCCGGTGTCTTGTAATTTTTGTTTGATATCCACTCGAAGGCGCGAAGGGAAATTATACCAACGTGTTTGGATGAATGCTTGGGGAGGGAAGGAGGCAGTATCACTCGCATTTCTTCAGCGTGCGCAGCGAGGCTTCCCGTTTTTTTCTCTTTCTGCTGTCTCATTTTTTCTCTTTCCTTCTTGGACATCGCTTTTCCTGCTAACTTATACCTCCCTTATTTCCTTGCCTTTTCTTTTTCTTTTGATGTGCTACCTTACTGCTTTATCTAATGCTGCCTTCCAAAAAGCATACGTACACCACCTTCTCTCCCGCCTTTCTTTTGTGCCGTGAGCTACATGTACTTTGTCTGTTACTACTACATATGTTTCTCATTCTTGTGTTTGGTTTCTAGCGTATCCATTGGTTATGTGTAGGAGGGAGGGGGTGTTGGGTGTTGGGTGGGGGAGGCGAATATAAAGCGTTGTTGTCACCATCGGATCATCTCTGTTCATATGTGGTCACTCGATGTGGTTCCCGTTTGTACTTTTGCGCTAGCAGGGCCTCAGATAATTTTTAGCAGAGCCTCAACACTACACTTCAACGACGAGTGAAAGCAGCTTGCCATTCCCAGACGGTAAGCAATTATCCAGACATGACATTTTCAATACTCCGATCAACACCTCTAGCCACCACGCGGACACTTTCACCAACATCACTACTACTCTCACACATTGTCAATGCACGAACCTTCACTGTAGCGACATACGCGCTGAAAGCCACTGGTAACTACATTCCTCCGCACCTCCGAGCAAAAAAGGACTAATTTCTCTCTATATACAGGTCCTCTACCCACCTTCAATCCCACATCCAACCCCGAACTTGACACCCTCCTTTCCACCATCCGCAATGAACTCTTCATCCCCTCCCACCTCCTCAAACGGCACAAAAAGCTCATGCACCGAAAAAAGAACCAATACATCCTGTCGGAGGAACCAGTAATCGTCGACGTAGCCGGAGAGGAAATCCAGCTCGAACCCAAATCCCGCGTGGTCCCCATCCCAGTCAAGACCTTCACTACCTGTCTCGACCTGATGAAAACCCCCGCGGACCTCGACGCAATCCCCGATCTCATCCAGGGCTTCCACAAAGCAAACCGGCGCATCCGTGAATGCCAGTTCGAGAAAATGGCCAGACTCATCAATATGAACGGGCGCATTGACCTGTTGATGCAGCTCGCCCGCAACGCAGGCGACGACTCCGGCTTTAAGTTTACGTTGAACGTCGCGAGGGAGTTCATGCGCGGGATCAAAGTCCAGAATCTCCTCCCCGCGAAAGAGGAGGCGGTCAAAGCGCTGCGCAACGCGGAGACGCTGCTGAATATCCTCGGCGAGCCGCACATGAAGGTGGATCCTGATGCGAGGCTGAAGCGCGATCCGGTCGTTGTCGGTACCGCGCTGAGTATGTTTGCGAACATGTCCGTGCGGTTCAACGACGGAAAGGACTACGGGGACTATACGTTCCACTACTCGCAGCGTTTGCAGCGATGCTGGGACGCGGTCGAGTGGGAGCAGGAGCTGGAGAAGGGGGATAGGAAGAGTGTGTGGCGCGCTAACCATGCTGTGCTCAACTATATCCCGGTGCTCGAGGGTCTGGTGAAGGCGAGAGATATCCTTGCCGGCACTAAGGTTACGGCGTGGATCGAGGCTGAGAGCGCAAAGCTGAATAATACTGTCGGAGAGTGGAGACAGTTTTTGGATGAGAATGCACCGGGGAAGAAGCAATATGGTTCTCACTCATATAAGGAAGTGGCGGAGAGGTTAGCGAGTGAATTGAATGTAGAAGAGGAGGCGGCAGATAAGCTGGCTGGAGAATCGAACGCAGAGAAGACCCCGGTAAAGGAGGCGAATGTAGTATAAATAAGTTTCATTCTTTTCTTCTGTTGTTTTGTATGGTAGATTCTTTAGGCGGTAGATGGTTTGTATATTAGGGAAATTTGTTGGCTGGGACTTCGGAGCCAGATTCAGCTCTGGCAAATGTGGACAGTTCAATGAAATGGATGTCTACATTTCCCACAACTGAGCGCAGAGATGAATTTTGATGGATCGAATAGGTATTGGGTGGCGATTATGTCCAGCAGGAAACTGGTTATATATCGCAGGAATGTCTCCCTCCATTTCTATATATCACTCGAGTGTATTCACTACCCTCAAACAATCAACAAAACGTCGAAATTAAAGAAGTATTACCATCGACACATAAAATCCCTCACTCGTGTCCCATTCAAAAACACCAGCTTCCTCAAAAACTACATACATAAACGCCAGCAAAAAATCTCAGCCAAGCATTACATCCCCCCATCGCCCCATACACACGAACAGACATACAATAACACGCAAAAAAAGGAACCCACGCTAACTACACCAAGTTTACAAAGACAAATTCCCCAATTCTTCTGCTCGTCGTATCCTAAAACGTACACAAAGCCGATGGATGATGAGATATAACACGCCATTCCAACTCATGGTGAATCCCAACCAGTATCAGTATAGACTTCCACGATGTAGTAGAGAAAAGAAAAAAAGAACAGTCCTAAAGATATTGAAAAAGTGACGGTAAGAAAAAACGGAAGGAAGGCTTTAGGTATTCCTGTTCTGAGACCAGAAATCCAAAGAGGCAACTACATCATCACTAGTGACTTCATCTTCGTATGCATAGAGAATCTAATGGTAAAAGGAATCAGCATCATCACATCAATGGCAGCTAATATGGAGTAAGCTATACCTCTCGCGTAGATTCGTGAAGCATCCGAATGTTTCTCCCTGTAATGATGGTAATCAAATTGCCCGTGTCTATATGTCGAATCTCGATAAAGCTTGGCTCAAACGCCAGAATATACGGATATGAAAGCGCAAACGACATCGGTTGACCCTCCCATGCAATCTGCCAGTCTGGTCGTGCGCGCCAGCCGTTGCGGTTGACAAAGAACGAGAAGTCCGAGTAGTTGAGCAAAAATTCACCGTTCAATCTGTAGATGGCAATCGGTTTCATCGGTTTCACATTTTCACGCCGCTGAATGAAGTCCAGTGAAGTATCCGCCGGATCCAGGAGCGATTGTGTTTCTAGGGTCTCCAAGCTCACCACCTCAAATCCTTTTGCACATCCGACGCAGAGCTTGGATTTTAGGAAATGGATGGACGTCGATTCAGTGGGAATATAGAATTCCTAAGCGATTAGGTTAGAACTAGGGAGAGATGAGTAAGTCAAATGTTGGGAGGAAGCTAACCTTGAACGGCTTCAAAGCCTCCTGCCCACCCTGAGGAAGTAGTTTTCTATACGCCGATTGCTTTTTTCCCCTGGACATTGTATCCTGGGGTTCCAATACCTTGACTGTAGAAGAGAGTGTAGAGGTCTTAACACTGCAAACCAAAACCCGACCAAGACACACACCAGCCTTGAAGAACGAAGTATGCCCCATGATTTTTTTTGGTCTCTTGTTTGCCAGAGTTGTCTCTTCAGGGTCCAATCCGGCCAGGGGCACCTGCATGAGATTCCTTTCTGTGAGTAGCAGGAGCATCTGATATTCCTCTAGAACATCAATTTGATCCACTTTACTGATTTCAATAACCTTCTTCGGTTGTGCCAGAGAGGTGTCTTTCGGCTTTCGGTCGGATACATAGATACCTGTGTCCGTACCATACACCAACTTTCGACCACCGTCTATTTCTCATCAGCATATCGGACGAACCGCCCGAAAGAATGTGAGCATACCAATCGGCACCAAACAGTTGACTTTGTTACTAGGAGCAAAGAAATTGTCGCACAGAATGGTCTGAGTAAATATGCTACTCCGCTCCCGGAGGACATTTTGTTGGGCTTCAATATGCTCTATCCATTTCCGACGGCTGACGATCGAACCTGCGAACAATGGCACAGTATATCCCCTCTTGCCCAGATGCTGGAAAGTAATGGGATATCCCTTTTCTTTGTTGTTGAAATCTGTCGGGTTATTCCCCTTGAGGGGATTTGGTTTTGAACCAGGAATCAAACTTGAGGATGGTCTTTTGGCAATCCCTTTACTGGGTGCGAATTCCTCCATCTGTGTGATTACCAAGAGTTCTAGAGGTATAGGCTGCAAGCAAATTAGCCCATAACAATGACAATACCTTCTGCGGAGAAGTTACCTTGCGGTAGACTTTATATTGCTCCCGTTTATTCACAATTTTTATTCGAACCAAAAGCAAGGCGTGGTCAAACAGGAAACATTGTATGTCGCCACCGCCATCACTTTTCTTTAAGCTTCCCTTGAATATCAACTGCCGACCCTCCTCTGTGAGCTTCAGGTCCACAACCTCTCCCGGTCTAAAGATGAGTTGCTGGTTGAGTTGCATCAAATTGAAATGATTTTCTGCTTTTCCAGACTCCACATTAACTTTACTCAAGAATTCTCGCACTAGTGCCACAGCTTTTGGCAAGTCCTTTTTATCAGGATTATCATCGGCGGTCGGCTTCAGGATTGCCTCCAAGAGCAATGGATATCGAGCCAGACGAGTGGTTGGTTTCGTCAAGTATCCGTTCAACTCTAACTTTCGGGATTCCTTCATCCGCTCTGTCTCCTCCACAAACTTAGCAAATGCAGGGTTGGACGACTTTTCCTTCTCAAACTCAAATTTTCCGTACAGCTGGTTTGATCCGTACTTGATAAAAGGTTCAAAAAGCGGAACGTATTCCAGAAAAATATCGCCAATATTGTGGACAACATGAGACTGCTGCTGTCGTCGAGTCAAGGCTTCCGCAAGCTTAACGTTGACACTGTGAACCTCTAAAACATTGCCAAACACTGTCCTTATAAACTTCTCCCTGCGATGCTCCGGTATAGGTGATGGGTTCTGAGGGTTGGTCGATTTCAATGGCTTCATCCAAAAATCCCTCAGATATTCTAAATCTTTCACAAAGTCCCGTTCCGTATAAATGGCTTCCATAATGACCTCCTGCCGCTTTTTTTCCTTATCTGTGACTCCTTCTGCTATCTCCTTTGGCACAGAGTGAATCCACAACTTTTGTTCCTTGTCATCATCACCATGCAAACTTGATCTAGAGTCTTGACGCTTTAACCCAGGCTGAGGCTTCATATTGAGACGCGCCTGCTGCTCCAACCGACGAGGGCAAGCAATTGAGTAGCACAGTTGGTTGGGTGTGCATGTGGGCGAGTAACACTCCGTTAATAAAGTAAAAACACCGTTGACCTCATGCGCTTCATCAACTAAACCATCCTTGAACTGATAAACTTCACACGACGAGTCTCTGAGTCTGTGTTCATATGTCACATCATGGAAGAACTTTTGCGCGTCCAGAGCTCTACCCAGGAGCAGCGCCAGATTCCGATCGCTGGTCTTAATAATGTATGAAATCATATCGACACCTTCTGCGCCAGTAAACCCGGATTTGTATGTAAGTTCATTTTTCAACCGGTCCCCGACTTGAATCCGGTCCTTGAAAACATCCGCCACCCGCGATAATAGTGCTGGGTAGACTAGCGGCGCTCTTTTGCCTGGTGCTGGTGGCACTGCTGCTGCTGCGGGTGGGGCTCCGCCATGAGCGGAGCTTGGAGACTTCGGAAGTGAATTTCGGTTGATCAACGTAGTCTCAGAGTTTATCGACGATATCGATGGAGCAACCCCTGTCGTCATGGAGGAGGATGTACTTGCGTAGCTTGGAGTTCTTTGCTTTTGAACATAATTGTGACCTCCCCCTCCCTCTCCGCCTCCTGTCATGCTGTTGAATCTTTGCTGATTGGGCTGTTGGGATGGGTATTCGCTTCCCCCGGAATCCTTACGTCGATGGGGAATAACCCTTCCACTCATGGTCTGTGTATGATCACGTTCATGCGCATAGTTCGTCAACGACATTGTCCTTTCGTCGTGCCGTTCGGGCACAATTCGACCATGCGCAGTAGTTCTTGACATCTGGCCTTGCGAAGGCGGCCCACCTTGTCGAAACGAGGGCCCATACTGGTTCGCATACTGGGAAGTGGGACCTGCCAAAGATCTTGACCGATAGGGGTCGTTGTTCATGGCTAGTGGTGGTGGAGGAAAATAGCGGTTAGGGTGCGGTGGTCCTGACGGTGGAATGCGCACCGGCTGAGGGTACGGTCTTCTTTCAGGCTGAGTCGGCGAAGGTAGATACTGGGGTTGCGAATGCATCCGAGAAGACTGCTGTGATGGCGGATATCCATTCGTTGCACCCTGCGGAGGATAAACGGTTGGCCGTTGCTGATATTGTTGCGGCGGTGGCTGTTGACGCTGCTGTTGACGAGAGCCCATTGGTGGTCCTTGCGAATATGCAGGATGTTGGGACATTGAAGTCATGGTCTGTGAGCGACCACCCTGAGGTGCATAGCTTGACTGCGAAGTCATTGTCTGGGATCGACCTGACGGGGCGGCCCCGAAGATATCGGAGAATACGGCATCTCGCTGAGACGCGGGGGTACGCGAGTTATGATACAGATCATGATGCTCCGCCATGGGAAAGATCTGCGAGCGGATGAGTAGTTTTGGTTAGCTGACTGGTAGGGAGAGATAATAAAGGTGAAGGAGAGGTAAGCAAGCAGACATGAAGGAGAATGAAAAGAGGTTGTGTCCAGGAGTAAAGAGGAAGAAGAATGGGTAAGGGGAAGGAGCAGGAGATCACGAACGTTCAGTACTCGGAGTGGATCAACTTGTCTATCTCTCGAGAGACATCAAGATGCGGATGGTGTGTTTTGCAGTCAGTACGGTGGAACATGCGAACAAATGCAGGAGAAGCGTTGGAACTTGGAGTGGGCGATTAAATCGACAGGGGTACAGGCGGACGACAACTAGTGATAATAATACTACTACGGGCACCTAGACGATGATGTAGATCATGCCAGACGATTACGGTGATAATGGGAGATGATGGATGATTTTTCTCTCTGGTTCTCTTCCTCGTTCTCTTGCTCTCAATCCCGATAAATTTCTGTTTCTCGGAAGGCGTTGAGGGTCGCTCCGTTGGTGCCGAAAGCTGCTGTACAACATCAACTTGTGAAGGTAAGACGGTACGGAGCGGAGTGGAGGTGGTGAAAGTCTTCAAAAAGCAGTTGCAGTCTGCTGGTGCCTATCTACCCGCATCCACCTACAAAAAGATAAAAGGTTTAGGTGGTGTATGGGTGATAATAACGTTAAGTTGAATCTATAAGAGCATGGGAAATGACGGCGGTGAGTTTGACAGGATTGAATGGCTGCAGATGCTCTACAGGCACCACCACAATTTCACGCCGATGGATCACAATAAACTCGGCATCATATTTTTGTCTCCTGTAGCCGGGTTTATACGGAATTGCCCCCTGCTCTCATGTCGCCGAAAATTCCCAGAACACGCGATTTCCGGGGTTAGGTGTCCACTTGCTTCTTTTAACAAAAACCGAATATTTATCAACCACCCACCACAAGAGACATTGAACGGATAGTGCTGGCATACGCATTTGGCTCGCCCACAAATTATTCCTGAGGACGTTCATACGAAATCGCAGCATGCGCACGCGTCAGTACTGCACACCTAACCCTGACAACCACGTTTCTGAGAACTTTTCGACGACATGGTTGTATCAGGGGCAAGACTTGCCAACCACCCACATGCGCGAAAATAACGTGCTCCGAGGTCAGCAATCAATAATCCTCAAGGTATGATACTACCGCTTACTATGGCTTTCTCGTATCCGTTAGATATTTACGTCCTCTGACTGTGACTACTACCTCCTAATCTAGAGAGGAGTACAGAAAAGACTAGGTGCGTCAAAACCTCGTAAACAAGCATAAGCTCTTGAGATTCAGCTGCAGTCCACTCCAGGCCACGACGTCAACGAAGGTTTGGGTAAAATGTAAAGTACACATTCTAGACCCCTGGTTGACAGCACTTTAACCTTATGCAAAAGTAACTCTCTGAGTTCATAGACCGTCATTCGGCTTGCACACGAGTGACATCGGAAGATTCGCGCGGCTTGTCCGTCCTCCGATTGCGACTGGCCGTCCCAAGTGCTGTGCTGTGCTTGCTGAAAAAAAGGTCAAACCTTAACTGGTAATGATTCGGTCTCCGTGAGCCTAGCTGGACTAGTCCACCATTGTACAAACGCTAGTGAGGGCGGGTGCTGGAATGGCTGGACCTACCCTAATACCCACTTTCCCGTTGTTTTTGCGGTGTTCATGCAAGCTACCATTGGCTGAAATCGTGTCCAGATCATTAAAATACGTTGGCCGGAAAGGTACAGAATATCTCGGGGTACATAGTTCATTTGTGTATAAGGCTGGTGTAAACAGTGGTCTCAACTACCCGGTTAACCGCCATGGTAGGTTAAGAAACTTCATCGATGCAGCTACCAAGACGATCTCCGTTCTATGCAATGGTGTAAATCACCCAGACACCATGGAAAGGTACATCAAGAGTACAGCCGTTGCTTTTTGTTGAACATGGCTTGAGACAGAGTTTCATAAGTCCTCAGCCGGATCTCCCTTGCTAACAGAATCTTTTTTGTTCAGAGGTTTGTTCCTGGTACTCCTGTGAATAAGGCGCGCGCCTTTTTTGCAATCGGGAATAACCCTGGCATTTTAAGATCGGTCAATTGAGTCCATTAAGTGTAAGATCCATGGCTCAACATACTAGTTAAATGTCAGTTCAGCCAGTTCAATGACATTAGCTCTTGTAGAATGACACCTCCAAAAATCCTGTTGAGCCAAAAATCTATAGAGCTTTATTGAACCACATTACGGGTTTTTTCCTCATCCCGAACTTCAAAACCCGAGAGAATAAGAAACCTGCAAGAAAATTACAGAGTAATGTTGGAAATTTCGCTGGTATCCCTAAACCGCGATGAGTGCTTGTAGGTGATCGGGCCTGCCCGTGCAATCTAGATCTCAGTTCTGTACTGAAAGTTTGATTGTTGGCCACAGCTCGGACTCCTTAATCATTCTTTCAGCTGAGGCTGGAATAAAGGCGGCCAGTTAAACGTCTTAGATACGATATTGAAGAAGCACGATCTACCCCTTGCTTTTTTCGTTGTGTGGGGGCTTGTTCGATAGCTGTGAGTGAGATTTTGTGATATAATTATCTGTGGAAAGCATCCTGGCGGTCTTCTACCCGCCGGCCTGTCAGTCCACACACCGCATGCCACGGTCCGGTGAGGCGATCCAGTCTCCGCCTTTCCACAGCTGCCTAGAACGCTTGAGAGGTTGTTGATATATTTGGGGCTGAATATTGAGTGATCGTGAGCGAATCTGCAGTTGCCTACTAAGTAGGTACGCCCGATCTGCGCCGTCACACTGCAGCAGCGACAGAAGTACAATATAATATCCTTTATCTCGTTCCCAAATTTTCGCCTCGCTCTCGGCGAAAGCGATAAAGCCGCCCTACCTTACTTCAAACAGCACCACATACTAACTCGTCCTGGGCCCACTTTCCATGGTGATAGATGACGTATGGTAGCCATCTGCAGATAAACACGACCCCCAAACTTCGCTGTTACGTTTATATCCCACCCTCGATGAGATGAGAAACAAACTTCTGGGGTTGCACATGCCCACTCTCAAAGCAAGAAAAATTTCAACGTGCACCCACAAATGCGACCTGTTGTCAGATGGCTAACCTGGAGATGTTCAATTCCTTGTTTCGCGCCAGCCCATCCGACCCCAAATCTAAAGCGCAGGGCTTCCCGCTGACACCGCCGTGTGATTTATTCAAGGCACCCCCTCGGCTCTTTTTTGCGATTTAACAGGAGAAGCTGTGTCGCTGACAGCTGCTACCATTATTTGCGACGCCGCGCCCGTCCAGCCTTGTGAGAAGTGCTCGACGCTCACTCACTTCACTCGTACCTGCAAGCTTTCACGTGGGGCCAGTCGAAGGGGGCCCTCTGAGTAGCTTAAACCCGAGACCACCGCACCACTTCCGTCTGGGGGATAAAAGACAAGAGAGAATCCCGGAAGTGAAAAAGTTACCGTTGAAAACAATGAGTTTCTGAGAAACAGGTTGCAACACAAACCTTTCAACTGCGATTTCTTTCTCCCTCGCGCCGTCGGCGTCGCCATGGATATCGAGCGACTGATACATTCGACACCCACAGGCCTCGGCCAACTTCCCACGCCGCCGCCAGATCCCCAGCTAGATGAAGAGGGTGCGAAAGTAGAGGAACTGAACTGGACAGAGATGCGCCTACATTCTGCGCCCATGTCCCGTCGACAAAGCATTTCTCCAGCCGTCGACGAGCTGCCGGCCGATACAAAACCGAGAGTTGAGGATTTTCAATTGCTCAGGATTCTTGGGTATGCCCCGCCTTTTTTTGGCCCAGCCGTAATGTTAGTTGGACTCTGACGAAAAGCTGTGGTTTGTTTGTGGCGGTGGTAGAACTGGGACTTTCAGTAAAGTTTGGTGGGTGCTTCCAGGTTTCTTATGCACGGGGTGGTACTGATATTTGTGGGCGTGTCAGGCTAGTGGAGCCCAGAGGCGCCGAAGATGCGAAGGAACCTAGACTTTATGCGCTGAAGCAACTGCGGAAGGCTGATGGTGAGTGGGCTTGAATCTGACTTAACTGTTGGTTTCTTGAATTTGTTATTGTCGTTACCGCCACCGCGCCGGCACGGATCAATATACTCTCGCCACCAACTTCATCTCATCTGATTCTTCCAGCCAATCGTTTTTGCAGAATACTAATGTTACATATCCCTCACCAGTCATCCGGTTGAAGCAGATTGAGCACGTGCGTAATGAGAAGAGTATCCTCGAGTTATGCCGGAACCACCCATTTATCACTTCCTTCTTGAACGCATGGCAGGATCGCAGCTCACTATACCTTCTTGTAAGCCCCTCCACTACTTCCGTCACCAGCCCAGTGTTGATTCCCAAATAGCTAGAATATTCTCCTGGTATGTCTGGTAACGGAACGAACCCCGCATGTCACAAGAACTTATGTGAGGTTAGGTGGAGAAATGTTTGGGTACCTCCGGCGAGCACGAAGATTCGATTATCCAGTTGTACAATTCTATGCCGCCGAGATCACACTCATTCTTTTGTTTCTGCATAACCACGGCGTGGTGTATCGGGATCTAAAGCCGGAGAATATCCTTTTTGATGCAAGAGGTCATATCAAGGTATGCCGTCTGACCATCGGGAACTGGGGTGTGGACCCAAGCTCATTGGAGAGAAGTTGGTAGATTTTGGGTTCGCAAAAGTAGTCGGAGACCGTGAGTATCCCCATTCCACCTCCGTTCGGTGGGGGCTTTATTGACATGCCTCCAGGTGAAACATACACACTCTGCGGTAATCCTGTCCCACCTCCCCAGCGGGCTCTATCAAATTGACATTTGGCTTCGCGCGCAGGAACTCCCGAGTATCTAAGTCCGGAGGTGATCCAAAGCAAAGGCCACACGAAAGCGGTGGACTGGTGGGCCCTAGGTGTTCTCATCTACGAGATGACGCTAGGATACCCGCCGTTCTACGACAACTCTCCGATCCAGATCTACGAGAAAATCGTGCAGGGGCGGATATCATTCCCGGCATGGTTACCGCCGGATACGAGGGACATTGTGCAGCGGTTGTGCACGAGAGACTTGTCTTCAAGGCTGGGGAATATGAGACGTGGTGGGTATGAGGTGATGGAGCATCCTTTTTTTAATGGGATTAACTGGCGGGAGTTGGAGAATCAGGTTCATGAGGTTTGTTTATCCCCGCTTTGAGACTCCGGTACTGAGTTGTGGTAGGGACCTGTGGTGCCAGATCTGCGTTACCCTGGCGATACGCGGTATTTTGAGAATTATGATCCGTCAGGACCAAGTCCGGATGATGATTACAAGGAGAGCATGTTTAGGGAGTTTGACCATGTTTTTCATGACTTTTGAGCTTGCAATGGAGTTTTTTGGATTTTCTCTTTGGCTTTTGTTTTGAGTGGTTCTTTATAGTATTTATCGCCTTTCTTGTTTGTTGGTAGCGCTGGCTGTAGCCACTGTACTTACTTTATAGGGGCATTGATTATACTTGTTAGACTCACATGAGGCTGCTGGCCTCTGTGCTATGAGGGTAATTATTTGCAATGCTCATGCAAAAGACTGACTGGTCATGTCAGTCTGGCCGTTTTATGCATCACATCATTTGACAGAATACTTGTATTCGGCGGAGTCACATTTAATTGGTTTTTGCAAATACAGTGTTAGACGGAGGGCCATTATCCTACCTGTCTATGTTAAACCTGTCTATGTAAATAACGTGTGTAACACAGTTACACTCGGTTCAAGAAAACCTATCATGTGAAGCCTAGAGCATGAATAAAAGTACATAAGAATAAAAGACACGCCACAGCTAGCCCATGCAGACCAGAAAGTAACGAACTTCCCGATAAACCAAACGCAAAATCATCAGACCACCTTAGCTAAAGACAGCTCTCAACACTTCACTGGTGCTCTTCAATCGTTTTCCCGTATATAAAAGGTAAGAGGGGTGTTCATGTATGACAGATTGTAGTATCTAGGAAGGGCAGCGAGAGAAGTAGCACGGCGAAATCTTTCTCACTTTCGTGTGCAGTTACACTACGAGCGGAGATGATCTATGTGTCGTTAGAATGGAGTCTTAGCTTTTTATCATTGTGTGGCTTACCTCTTCTGCTCTTCTGAGGAGCTTGCGGTACGTTCTGACATCTAGCTTCTACTGCCTGAGGTTGTTGTAGGTGGTATTTGAAGCTTCTCAGCGGAGCTGTTCAGAGCTAGCAAAGCCTGATGACTCCCACTTCCCCGCACTGGAGACTTTAGCTTTGATTGGCTTTTGGTTGAGTTGGCCTCAATATGGAGTCAGCTAATGTATTGGCCGCCATTAACTTGTACCGTCGTATTTTATTCCCCTCTGCACCTGTTCTAGAACCATCAAACGACATCTCATATCTGCCCAGACGTGTGGTATATGGACGGATAGCTTTTGGGGGTTTCATCCGACATCGTAGCGTAGGTACTGTCCCGTTCGGCCACAGATGCCCGTCTGAATACATCTTATTGCAGTTTTGAAAATAGGTGTCACTGGGATAAGTATGTATCAGGTAAAAATGTCACCACTGCTTCGAATTTGCAAGCTTAGTACTAAGTTAGCAAAAGATCTCAGTGCCTGCAGGGGAATCTCGCAGTAGAGTTGTTTTCACACACCTTAATTCGTTTACTATGTACTGCATATGTATCTATCCTACCCTATTATAGCATTTCTCCTAGTACCTTCCCCAGTGTATCTATATCTACATCTGTTACGGCTTATATGTATTACTCTAAAAATATGTCACTCGTGTAGTGTATCTGCAAAAAGATATTCACGTCCATGGACTGTATCATCCTCACCGCCCACTACAGTCGGTGACTTATATTGTCAAAGGCCTAGCTTCAGTCATTGTGAGCAAGTATGAATCTGGGGAGTGACTTGAAGGGTTTTAATCGAGAATCAGCAAGAATAATGCTCAGTGGAGAATTTGCAGCGTGCTATACAGGACCCGCTGCTCGCCGTGCGACTGCCAATAGCAACAACACCTGGCCCAATGTTCGATTCAACGTAGCAAGAATGGAACACTGTGGGGGATTTTGTCCTTTGTAGTCTTTTGGTGATATATGCAAACTATTTGGTTGTTTGGGGCCAATCTTTCCTGCTGCTTAATGTCCGCTTATTCGATATTTTTAGCCATCCGCTGTACAATAGGTTGAGAGGTGCAGAAAGCCCATTTCGATGACAATGGGATAATCCATGGATTCTTTCCTCTTAAAGGCACGAATGGCGTGTCCGCGGAGAAAAATCAGTATGTGGTCAGCGGGTAATGTCGAAACTCCAAGTCTTCGCTAGCCTCCCCGAACTGAAGATCAGGTACCACTCTCGGATCACGTGCCAAATTCCAACAATAGCAATGTAGGGGTGGCTCGCTTGCTTCCCCGCAAAGCGGTAACGGTTACCTTCGAGCTTCCATGAAACTCGGGCATGAGGGGAGCTTTATCAAGAGCTCGGCATATATATCCTACACCCGCTTTGTCTATTACTCTCCCATAGTTGTATAATGATAGCAATGTTCCTGAAACGCACATCCCTCCGTTCTTTTCGAAAGCTGCCATTTCCCGTCTGGAACCGCTCCCTGTTGACGCTGAGTGCCTGCTCTGGTCCCACAGAGGTGTGTAGAGTAGATTTACACAGCTCACTGAGTGTCTGGACTCACATGTACCCACAGCCCCCACTGCTACACCAGACTGTAGGAAGCCATCTTGCCGATACGGTGCGGAAACATGGGGATAGGACTGCGTCTGCTCCCCTTCATACGCTGGCTGGTTGAGAGCGCTGAGGATGGACAGTGTTATCTCCCGCCACCAGAACCAGCGCCTCACATACGATGCCTTAGATACCTTGTCGACGGTGCTCGCCCATGGCCTGTGGAAGCAGGGAGTGAGGAAGGGTGATCGAGTTGCTGTGTCGCTCGGAAACGGCATCGAGTTTACGCTCGCAACTTATGCGCTGTTTAAGTTGGGTGCAATTCTTGTATCCTTCCCCCCCGGCTACTCTGTGTTTGGTCTGTGGCTTACGGTGGCAGGTGCCGTTGAACCCGTCGTTTAATATCACGCAAGTAATCTCTGCACTGACACATCTGGACGCCTCTCACTTTGTTGTCTCCCTGGAGACAAACCTTCCACGACAACCGCCGAGGAGTAATATTGCACTGATACAGGAGCTAATGCGAACAGATGCTGCGCCCTCGCTCAAAAGGGTTATTACGGTTGACAACTCGAGCGGACGGGTTGACGGCGCGGCATTGGAGCGGGAGGTTGTGAAGTATGAGGATGTGTTTGAAGATGGGCAGGGTAGACAGGGTGCTTTGCTGGAGGAAGGGGAGGTGCTGAATCCTGAAGATATTGTGAATATCCAGTTTACCAGCGGGTTAGTAAGGGGTTCTCTGCTGTGCAGGTGGATACTGATGGGGTGCTGCGCACAGAACCACAAGTGCGCCAAAAGCTGCGTGTTTAACGCATAAAGGGATTCTTAATAATGGAATGGCAATTGGGGATAGGATGTTACTCACGCACAAGGATTCTGTGTGTTGTCCTCCGCCTCTGTTCCAGTATGTGCCTTTCCGTTCTTTCCACGAGGAACACCGTACTGATGTCTTGGATAGCTGTTTTGGAGCTGTCCTGGGGTTGCTGGCTTGCACTACTCATGGTTCGTCTCCATTGGCTCCTCCCCAAATCTGATACTGACACTGCACATAGCCGCCTCAATTGTCTTCCCTGCTGAATGTTTCGACCCTGTGGCTACGCTCAAGTCGGTTCGGGAAGAAGGGTGTACAGCTCTCCATGGCGTGCCAACAATGTTTATAGCAGAGCTGGAACTGCTGAAATCTGGCCAGATACCATACAACGGCTTCGAGAAGCTACGAACAGGGATTGCAGCTGGGAGCAGTGTTCCGCTCGTACTCATGAAGAAGCTCCATGAGACACTGAACCTGACAGAGTTGAGTAAGGGACCTCAATATTGAAATGGGAGGATGGAGACTGATAGAATAGCTATTTGCTATGGGTGTGCATTCCAGACGATATCCGCGGTTAAAGGAAGATATTAATGAATCCGATAGTATGACAGAAACCAGTCCCGTAAAAACCCCCCGCTTCTCTGTCCTCCTGCTGGTGTTTGACTCTAGACACAGGTATCGTTCATGACGACCACCGACGACCCTATGGAAAAGCGGCTTGATAGTGTCGGCCGTCTCATTCCACATGTCTCGTAGACACCCCATACCCTTCCCCTACCTCCTTCCCATACTAACATCTCGCACTCACAGCGCAAAGATCGTCTCTCTCGACGACCCCTTCAAAGTCCTACCGATTGGACAAAGGGGCGAACTGGCCGTCTCCGGCTACAACGTGCAAAAGGGATACTGGGGTGATCCTGAGCGAACCACCGAAGTAATGATACCAGATTCGACGGGGAAGGTGTGGATGCATGTGAGTACCGCACCTACTCTCTCCCATACAGTAGCTCATGTGTGAAGACCGGAGACGAAGCAGAGATGGATGAGAATGGTTATGTTCGAGTATATCCCCTCCTCACTGTATTAGAAACCTTTCATGCTAACTGCAACCACCGATCACCGGACGTCTCCGTGACATCATAATCCGTGGCGGTGAAAATATTGTCAGTCTTCCATTTCTTCCCTACCTCCTGTCTCCGCGTGCTCACATGTCCCTCCTTCCATAGCACCCCCTCGAAATCGAGAATTGTCTTCTCGCACATGAAGCAGTCCAGGAAGTATCTGTCGTCGGGTTAAAGGATGAGCGGTACGGCGAAGTTGTTGCCGCATTCATCAGGACTGCGGAGGGGGTTGGGAATGTAGATCTCGACGAGTTGAAGGGGTGGGTTAGGGAACGGCTATCGAACCATCTTGTGCCCAAACACATCATCCTCGCCGAAGGCCACTTCCCAAAGACGGCTAGCGGGAAGATCCAGAAGTTTAAGCTACAAGCGATGGGGGATGAATATGTTAGAAAGTTAGTTAGCGGAGAGACACCCACCCCGTAGATAGAAGCGTGTTGATATAGAACCACAATAGATACCATAAGAAACACCATATTTATATTTACAAACACCTTCTCCCCAGAGCAACCTACTTCCTCCCCGCCGCCTTCTTCCCCCCCTGCCCCCCACCATCCCGCTTCCCATCTCCCCGCAGCATCGCCCGCTGCCGCATATACTGTGCCACAATATTCTGGACATTCCCCACATCGTGCTGCGGCTGTCTGTCCCCTCATCAGCCCCCCTCTCCGCCAGGAGTACATATACATACCGCAGGTAATAAAGCTTTGCCCTCTTCGCGCGCTTCTCCCGCCTCTGGATGAGATCGATCCCCTCGATTGTGGGCGAGTACAACTTAAACCACACCTCCACGCCGACCCTCATAATCTGCCCGCGCAGGAGGAACGCGCTGTCCACGCCGCGGCGGCGGATATTGATCAGCACGCCCGCGAACGGCGGCTCGCCGCCGCCACGCCGCACTTGCAGGATGTCGCCCACACGGATTGCGTCGCGGTTGTGGCGCGAGAAGAGGTTCTGCCGGCTGCCCGTGGGGTCGAGTGTAGCCAGCTGCTGCGTTGTGAAGTCGCCCATGGGGTCGCGGGTTTTGGGTCCGCCGATCGGTGGGTGGATGCGGATTCGGCGGCGGGGGGTGTCGGATTCTACTCGTGTTAGCTGGGGGGGATGGAGAAGGGGGGGGGAGTACGTGGGCTGTGGAAGATCTTAGGTTGGCCGAACATTCCGACTTTGCGGGGGAGGGAGGATTGCAGGGTTGCGTAGTTTGTTGCGGCCCGGAAGGGTGGGGGGCGGAGGGTGAGGTTTTTGAGGGATTGGGCCAGCGGCCGCAGGGAGGCGGCAGTGGTGGACATGGCTGCGGCGACGGTAAGGTGAGGTTCGGAAGAGAAGTGAGGATCAAATTGTCAGTACTCGAAATGGCTAGTGGTGGGTTCGGTGTCTTGGCGTGCCGAGTCACGTTTTATGAAGATGAAGTTTGAACTCGAGGACGGTATCTATCAGTCTCGGGTGCATGCCAGCGTTCGAGACTATAACATATACATTTGAATTCAATCAAAGTATGGGTTTAAGTACAGCTTTAGGGACCTCTACCAAACGATAACTACATCTCAATGCTTGCTCCCTAACCAAAGTCTGCAAGATGCTACTATCCAAATGCGGTTTCTATACAACGCGGCTCCCAAACTCCAATACAGTGTGGCTTCTACTTCCAAAGACCATAAGGCTGATCTGTGTATTTCCACTGCGCACACAAGTGTCAGCTGCCGTCTATGGAGTTCTGGGTGATCGCAAACTTACTAGCTTGATCGTTCCATCTTCGGAGCCTGTAGCATAAAGCTTTCCATCCGGTGAAAATGAAACGCTCCATATACTTCCGTGATGTCCCTTATACACCTCCAACTCCTGCTCTGTATCATAATCATATACTCGCACCCACGTATCCGAGCTTCCTCCAGTGATAAATTTTCTAGTCGCCTGATGAAGGGCAACTGAAGACACCTCATAAGCTGTGGTCATGCTCTTAATCAACCGCCGGCTTGCCACCTCGAAGAAATACACCGATTTTCCTGCCGTTGCGCTGATCAAGTTGCCTTCAGGGCTTAGCTCACACGAGCTAATTAACTCATTCATACTAGACTCGCAAACTAACTCCCTTGATCTCACATCCCACCACCGAAGCTTTTTGTCGTCCGACGCTGAAACTAATGTGTTGGGATCCGACCAGACAATAGATTTGATAGTGCCAGCGTGCACCTGAGGTCCAACCTCAAGAGGCGTCTCTGAGCGGCTTAGATCAAAAATACGCAGCTTCTTTTCAGCACCGCCAGTCGCTACGTGGGTCGGATTTGGAGAAAACGTAACCGAACGAACAATGTGATTATGCTGAAGTGTTTGGAGACACTCTCCGCTGAATGTGTCCCAAATCTTACTGCAGAGACTTGTCAGCCCGAATCGATGTCTGGGGTGGTGGAGACTCTACGCCGAGAAGTCTGCCGAAGCGGTAACAGCCAATGCGGCATCGGTAGACAACCTTGCTTGCCAGACGGCTCCCTTGTGTCCCAGAAACGTACCGATCCTAAGATGTAGTTAGAGTTTCATGCACCTCAATCCCTGCCAAAACAAGACTAGGTCTCACCAATCACCAGTGATTCCATCACGAAGCATGGGATTATTATCTGCCGAGCCCTGGTATCAGAATTGAATGGAAAAAGGGGGTACCTCAACTCAGAGTTCACCTTTGCATGCCGAGATTAGGTAGTACTCGTCGTCTCCAAGCATGGGCGAGAAGTGCAGATGGACGACGGGCCGGGAGTGTCCGTGGCAGGTAAGCGGAACGACGCGTGGGGCCTCTGTGATGCATTCATTCAGCAAGTGCTGCGTATCACGAAAAATGGGTAAAAGACGAACGGATGGCACCCGCACCTCCATTAGAGGCAGACTGAGGATTAAGAGACATGGTGATGTCGAGCGTAATATTCCAAGAACTGAGGTGAAGCTCAAAGGAGAGTGTAACTTGTTGAAGGAAAAAGGAAGGTGTGTCGATATTTGTTGAGAGTCGTTAGAGGATCGTAGACGTCGTTAATTGGGAAGAGGAGTGGAGAAGAACCCGTCTCACGCAGACGCGGCTCTTGGGAGGAAGCGGGGGTGTCAATTGTATGGTAGAGAGTGGTGAGGGAGATTGATTTGTGGATGCGACTTTCGAAGACCAACGAATGAGAGTCGGTAATTGGCGATGGGAAGATGGTGAAGAGGAATTAGCTGCACCCCAGCTCGAGTTGGAGAAAATGTATGGTGTGGGCGCGAGAGTCGTAAAGTCGTTAAGCTGACGTTAAGAAGACCGGATAGTGTACTCTAGAGAGAGAGAGTAAAAAAAGGATCCCAGGCAAGAGACCAACACGACAGCGGGAAGCTGGAAGGGGAGATGGTTGATGGGTGAAGGACCGTCACTCTACAAGGAGACGAGACCTAGGGACAAGCCACGAGCTAAAGCTTCTTTTTTCTTGTCAGGTAGACTCTCAACCTCAGCCCATAAGATAAAGTAAAAGCATGGAGATGCGCATATACACAGGCATTCTGTTTGTTTAGAGTCCAAAGTATGATTAATACGGAAGGCGATAGTCTCATTTTCTGCGATGTATCTTCGTGTTATTGCGTGTGTGACCGACCTGCTTTGCCGAGCACCACATTATCTTGAGGCTCTCCGTCATAGCTCTTGTCCCGCATAACCCCACTCACCTCCAATACAGCGCCCTGTCACGAACAATCATCATTATGGATTCTGGCATCTACAAGCTTTCCGCATCTTTGAAGGGACATGAAGATGATGTATATTTCATGGCTTTGTTTCCCAGCTCTTCAAACTTTTGTAGACGAAGTTTCCGAAGGTCATTGGCTAACATCTCTAGGTCCGAGATGTTACCTTTATCTCGCCAGATTCCATCGTCTCGGTATCTCGCGATTCCACAGTTCGTTTATGGAAGCGCGGTCCGTCGTTGGAGCTTTTCACTGATCACATTAACTCCACCGGTGTTGCGTTCGTAAATTCGGTAGCCTACCTTCAACCTACCCCGGAGCATCCGAAAGGTATCCATCGGTCAGTCATCGTCAATTACAAACTGTCGCTAACTGGACAACATTAAGGCCTCATCATCAGCGGCGGCCAGGATACGACTATCGAGGTTCGAGAGCCAGAAACGCTGAGCGCTGACCCGAGCTACATTTTGCTCGGTCATAGTCACAACGTCTGTACCCTGGATACATTCGGACAAATCATCGTATCTGGTTCCTGGGATGGGTAATCGCAGCTTCCCAGCTCCTAAAGAACCCTATAGCTAACGTAAGCTGCAGTACTGCCCGTGTTTGGAAGGATTGGCAGACACAATATGTACTGGAAGGTCACGAAGGAGCCGTCTGGGCAGTGCTGGCTGTCTCGAAAACCAATATAATTACCGCCGGTGCGGACAAGACCGTTCGGTTATGGGAAAACGGAAAGCAGGTCGCGGTATTGAAGGGTCACACGGATTGTGTGAGGGGGCTTTGCAGGTTACCAAACGGACTCTTCGCAAGCTGTGCTAATGATGCGTGAGTAACGAAGCGGATCTTTCACGGAAGAAACTAACCAGAACTACGTATAGAATTATAAGGGTATGGTCTCCAGACGGACAAGAACTCCAGCAGTTGCATGGTCATACGAATTATGTCTACTCCATCTCTGCATTGCCGTCCGGCGAAATATTCTCCTGTGGCGAGGATAGGACGCTAAGAGTATGGAAGGGTATGATTTCTTAGTCATTATGATATGATGTGATCCACTGACGACAAATGTTTGTAGATGGCAATTGTGTGCAGACAATTACGCATCCGGCCATTAGTGTTTGGTCTGTTGCTGTAAACGCTGAAAACGGGGACATTGCAACTGGTGCCAGTGACAACGTCGTAAGAGTATTCTCACGCGACCAGAGTAAATGGGCAACAAAGGAGCTATTGGCTGTGGGTTTCGATGTTAGACCCAGTGTGGCTATTACTAACCAAAATGAATAGGCATTTGAGGAGAGCGTGGCTAAATCTAGCATCCCAGCGTAAGTCGTGGATTCTCAGGGTTATAGATCATCCTAACACTCTGTAGTAATCAGATTGGTGATATCCAAAAGGACAAGCTTCCTGGACCAGAAGCACTGGAAAACCCGGGAAAGAAGGATGGACAGGTAGGCCCAACCATGGCGTACTGTCTTGTACTTATCCGCTTACATCCTCAGGTCATTATGGTCCGCAACGGTCACACTGTAGAGGCACACATGTGGTCGGTCAGCGCTAGGTCGTGGACAAACGTGGGTCAGGTCGTAGATGCTGTGGGCCCAGGACAAAAACGACTCTATGAAGGAAAGGAGTATGATTTTGTCTTTGATGTGGATATTCAGGAGGGCTCTCCCGCGCTGAAGCTTCCCTATAATGTTTCAGAAAACCCCTTTGAGGCGGCGAGGAAGTTTTTGGAGAATAACGAACTCCCAATTAGCTATCTGGACACGGTTGGAAACTTTATTGTTCAGAACTCACAAGGAGTTTCTTTGGGACAACAAGCAGAGCCCGCAGATAGTGCACCAGATCCTTGGGGAACCGAGAGTCGATATAGGCCTGGAGAAACCAATTCTCCGCAGCCTCCTCCACCGAGGCACGCCAAAGTCATCCCGCAGACGGAATATCTCTCGATCACGACAGCGAATCTAGCACTCGTAGAGAAGAAAACACGCCAAATTAACGAACAATTGATTCAAGGAGGGCAAAACGGGATCTCAATGAACCCCGACGAGTTGAAAGCTCTTGCTGAGCTTTGTCGGTATCTGGGAGAGAAGAAACCCTCCACGTCACTCGCAACTCCGTGCCTCGAGCTTCTCAACAAATTTGTTAGGACATGGCCACCACAACATTGCCTTCCTATCTTGGATCTGCTTAGGTTGGCTGCCGGAGTTAGTCCTTTGGTAGCTCAGATGAACCTCCTCGAGCTTTTCACAAGCTCAGATACAGTGTCAAAGGAGCATCCAAACAATGTCATGTTGGCAGTGAGAGCATTCGTAAATTCTTTCCAAACAGAAGACGGCCGCAAATATGTGAACAATGCACATGAAGAGGTTGGTACGCCGCTCCCTGAATATCCAAGGATTGTCTAATGCAAACGACAGATACTTATCACCGTAAGAGGTGCTGCATCTGGCACGGCCAACCGCAACCTAAAGGTTGCGGAAGCCACATTGTTCCTCAAGTAAGTCAAACAAATCCCCCAGACGCTTCCATACTAACGCTATCTCAGCTACTCTGTTCTTTTCAAGACCGATAACTCTGCTGACAAAGCGATAACTCTGCTGAACAATGTTACCAAGATCGCAGGTGCGGAGGTGGACTCGGAGACCACCTATCGAAGTCTTGTGGCACTTGGTACTCTCTTGACGATTGGCAGTGAGGTGAAGGAGGCCGCGACTGCGGTGTATGATGTTAGAAGTGTACTCAAAAGTGCCGTTGACAGGGTTAAGGAGCCCCGGATGCAGCGACTGGTTGCGGAGATTCAAGAGTTGCTTTAGATGAAAGTTGTTTGGATTCTTTGCACTGCAGCATAGTCGTCGGAGTTTTTACTTGAAGAACTGAGATACTCCTAGGCAAGCCAATTAAAGTTGAATATAGAGAGTCATAAGTTGTGACTAGAATTGAGATACTCTCAGACAAGCCAATCATAAAGTTGAACATACTCGAGTAGAGAACCAGAAGTTGCGACCATGTAGTAATTCCCTCGGTTACACTAATGTTATTCGCGCAATTGGGATTGGATAGTCTCGGACACTAGCACTTGAAGAGTGGCTAAAAAAGTGGGGAGTATCACAACTCGCGAGTCACAACTACCTTAGCTACCATCACTTACTACCACTCACCTTTATAACCTCCTATCTGCCTCACAACCACACCCGTAAACCGCGATAACACAGTCTACAAACTCGTGCCATGTCTAGAGAGGGACGAGGAGGAGGTTTCGGGGGTCGTGATAGGTGCAGCGGCGGAGGAATGGGTGGTTGACCTTTCGGCGGCAACGATATCAAGCCCAACTACAGCGTCACTGGGTTGTTTCCGGTTGCGCTCTCTCCTATTCCCCCATACTACCCTCACTGACTGACAATGCGGGTAAACAGCCATAACAACCACTCGTGCAATCCGCGTTGTTGAAAGAAGAGCGCGCGATGAGTGATTGAGTTTTTCTCCGAAGAGTTGTATGCGATGCTTGGGGTCAACGCGAATGTAGACGGAAAGGAGAAGAAGATGTTGGGGTGTTTTTGGCGCTGGATTTGCTGCTGGAAGATGGTGTGGGACTGGATGAGGAGCGGATGCCGATAGCGAGAAGAAAAAGGACGAGGAAGAGAATGGGGAGGATGTAAGAGAGGATGAGGAGGTCGATTTCGGGGATGACGATGAGGGCGATTATAATGCTGAGTAGTACTTCTCGGGTGGAAGCGATATCAGCAATCTGGGTAATGACGATGATGGAGGTGGAGGGTATTATTAGGAGGGAGACGGGCGTTTTGGGCGTGTATCATGGTGCAAATATTTCATGGGTGTTTCTGCACGCTATGTCTGAGTATCGGATATTTCAAGCGCATTTTTTAAGCTGAACACCATCGTCATCGAACGTGTTAACATCGTTTCTTGGAGATCTAAATACCTAATCCACCGGGAGTCACTGGCTAACATACAGTAACGTCAACCCTAACCTCATATAACCTGTCGCATCATTCCACGATCCGTCACTCGACATATGTTCTAGAAGTTTCTAGCTGCTCCATCCTCCACCAGGCCACCCAATGGGTGTGCTGGGACCCGGAGGTGAAAGCAACTGTTGACTTCGTAAAGGCTCCCCAGTCCAGCCGTTCGATAATTGACTCTTGCTCTGACAAAGCGATGAAACAAGTCCGGTAGCTAAAATTTGAGTGTCGATGGTTGAAAGAAGGAAGTGTGGAAGGTTCGTAGAGATTCGACCAATATCGGCTTCTATGGGAAGCCATCCCAATTCACCTAATATCACATGGTAGTATTGTCGATGTCATCGGTCCTATTGCTTTTTTCCTTGGCTAGGTAAGTGTGTAGTGAGATACAACAGCAGGTATCCATACCTTGAGCCCAATAGTGACTGTTTTACACACAGCGCCGGATATTTGACTCTCCGCAGTGCTTGGAGATCAGTAAATCGAAAGCTCATCGTTCGGAAGAGCTCGGCCCGATGCTCTGCCACGACAGCCAAGGGTAAATCTAGGTAAGCCACGAAGTGACGGGCACTCATTCCCAGGAACCGATGAGAGGCTCGGCGGAAACTACCGGTCGATCAGACTGCGAGTTGCATCTTAAACAAGGCGTTTCTAGACGAACCATGGCGCGGGAATCGGGGTGAGACGGTAAAATGTGGGTTGGGGAGTTCTCCAAATACCGGGTCGCATTGAGGTGTTGGCCGGTCCATGCGATTGGTATAGTGAGAAAACGCTCAAGAGTCATGCTTGAGTTCATGCAGAGGAAGGTGGGGAAGGCAACTGGAAGTGTCACGGTACCTGACAGTGTAACTATGGTGAACGATATCTGATCCACTTATTGGATGATCGATCATCGCAAATCAAACCGGCATACCCAAACGGCTGGTGAAGGGATGTCTGCCTCATGAGCTCATCAGAGGGCTGCATATGAGATGCAGTTGTCATTGGATTGGAACAGACGGAAAGGGGCGTTTTTTTTTTGAAGCGTTGCTATGCTGAGATCTGGCTTTTTTGCTGAACCATGCGACCAGAGCCCCAAATTGGAACCTCCAGACAGCTGTGAGCTTCAAGGTCGGCATTCACTCGATCGAGCAAACATAGCAGTCCTTCTCCAAGAAGAATAGAATACGAAGAATAAGTTCATGTCTCGGCTCGGCCTCTGGCATGGTACTTGAAAGACATCTCCCGAAGAATGGTCGCCAGTAACAAAAGTAAAAGAATCAGACACGATAGTTTCTCTGGTTGGCCGGTGTGCTGCCGTCTGCGGCTTGGCTGAGGCGTCCCCTAACTTTATCATATCGCCGCCTCCCTGCTCAACTCTCTTCCCTTCTTCCTTCTGCCGTTAACTCCAACTAGAACTTCTCGTCCATTTCAGACAATCCAATCTCTGCCTCGCAGAAGTGCGTCTTCTACCTCGTCAATTACAAGAAAAGCCCTTGTTCTCGTATTTCAGCAGCAAAAACCCCGGCAACCCGCACTAGAAACGCTCATTCAACGTCATAAAAAGCACCAGCGTTTTCCGACAACTTTCCATCACCTTTCTATCGAAACCCTCCGTCCGGTAACCGAAAGAAAGCAGAGACCCTCAGGCAGAACTCCACTATCAGGACCCTTTCCCGTCATCAAGTAAGTCATCCTTTGTCGTTGCCCCCTTTGTTAATGCTTCAAGTTTGTAAGCTTGCCAACTCTTCTAATCGTATTAAGGAAAATCACTCATCATGTCCGCCAACGCCGAAACTGTTGCTACTGCTATTGAAAACACAGCCGAGAAAGCTCAGATTGCTGCTTCGAACACCGTCGAAGCTATCACTGAAGCTGTCAAGAATACCTCGATCACCCCCAAGACCGAAGCCAAGCAGGACACCAGCGAGGCCGATGCTGCTCATGCGGTATCTGCTGCTGAGGGTCGTAGGCTGTACATTGGAAACCTCGCTTATTCTACTACGGATGAGCAGTTGAAGGAATTTTTTACTGGCTTTTCTATGTAAGTTTTTACATCTATGCCACTTACTTGAGCTTCTCTATTAGGGTATAGAGTGATAAATGGTCTAACATCATGATTTATAGTGAATCCACCTCCATTCCAACTAACCCACGCACTGGACGTGCTGTCGGTTATGCCTTTGTTGATCTCACCACCAAGGAAGAGGCTGACCGTGCTATTGCCGAACTGAGTGGGAAGGAGGTTCAGGAGAGGAAGGTCAGCGTTCAGCTCGCCAGGAAGCCCGGTTCCACTGGAAATGGTGTCAAGAAGGAGGCCGAGGAGGCCCTTGCTCAGGAGGGTGAACAGACTCAGTCTAAGAGGGGCAGGGGTGGATTCAGGGGCCGTGCTCGGGGAAGGGGTGGACGTGGCGGTGCCAAGGTAAGTTATTCGATTCTATCATTATTTTAATCTGAAATTAACATTCTTTCTAGCGTGGTACTCGTAGTGACCATAGCTCTGGTGATGATGAAAAGGCAATTCCTCCTTCAAATCAAGTTCTTCCCCTTATCGAGTCTACCAACAAGTTCGACACTGGATCTGCTGGAGCTGGCGAGGGTGATGGACCTGCCGCTGGTGGATTCAAGATCAAGAAGAAGAGAGGCCCTCCTGAGAACGGCATTCCCAGCTCTACTAAGATCATGGTTGCCAATCTGCCCTACGAGCTGAGCGAAGAGAAGGTAAGATCTTCCAAATTAGAAAGTCGTTTACATAAAATATTTTCTAACTTTCACCTAGCTCAAGGAACTCTTTGCCGAGTACCAACCTGAGTCTGCAAAGATTGCTCTGCGTCCTATTCCTCGTTACATGGTTCGCAAGCTTCAGGCTCGTGGTGAGCCTCGCAAGGGACGTGGATTTGGTTTTGTTAATCTTGCCTCGGAGGAGATGCAAAAGAAGGCTGTTGAAGAGATGAACGGCAACATCGTTGATGGCCGTGAGATTGCTGTCAAGGTTGCTATCGATGTGAGTACCCATGGTACCTTCCCTTGCTTGATGACTGATACTGACCTCCACAAACAGTCTCAGATCAATGACACCGAAGACAAGGAGAACGTTGGTGATGAGGGAAAGAACAAGGTTGAAGAAGAAGAGGGACAGAACGGTGTGAAGGCTGAACCTGCAGCTGCTTAGTCGATTTCTTCAGCAGAATATGAACGAATTGGATTGATCCAAATGATATGACTGTTAACGACGGTGAAAATAGATGGGACCTTGGTGATTGTGCTTTGCTGGGTATTATTTCGAGCTTGGCATATCATTCAACGGGTTGATATTATGGGAAATGAAACCATTAAATGTCCAATATTTGTTGTTTCTTCCCCTTTCTGTGAAGCCTTTTTGCTTGATTGCCTCGTATTTTTCTCGGTTTCCATTCTTGTAATTGCGCTGGGTGCTCTAGGGGAATAGCTACAAAGATGTAATTGCATGGAATGTGATTGAAGGATAATATCATTTCTTATAGTGCAGTACCACCGCTATACCACCGCAAGTAACTTCCATAGTAAACACAACACAATGCATAGTTTACAACTTGCTTTTCGTGCCCTTTACACCCTCGATGACTTTACTACTGAGAACATTTTCTGGATAATTACCACCCAAGACGCCCTGTCTGTGCCAACTACCTCCATCAACTACAATGATATCTCCAGTAATGAAGTTACCAGCATCTGAGAATAGGAAGATGGTAGCGTCCGCAATCTCGTAAGGTTCACCAAATCGCTGAAGAGGCGTTTGCTTCATCGCTTGCCTGGTATATCCATCATTAGAAAGCCGGGCCATTCCCTCCGTTCCTCGAATGGGTCCTGGTGCAATAACCTACTCCCACTCGGTAATTAGCTATCTAATCCCAACCTCATACAGTGTACCACGTACATTGCTAGTTATTCCAAACGGCCCCATCTCAACCGCCAACACCTGTGAAAGCGCATCTATCGCAGCCTTTGCCGCGGAAACGTGTACCTGGTAGATAGAGCCTGTGTAGTGCAACGTGGCAGATACGAAAATCACCCTCCCCTTTGACGCTTTCAGGTGTGAAATCGCGGCTTTGACGGTGTTGTACGAGCCCAGGACATCGATGTCCATCACAGCTTTGAAGCCATTGGCGCTCAGCTGGTCGATTGTGGCGAGAAAGTTCCCGGCGGCACCGCAGCTATTCCCACATCATATCAGCTCCACGTTCATAGATTCTCACAGACGCGGGTATGAGACTGACATAACGTAATCCAGACGACCTAGCTCCTTCACGGTACGCTCAACGGCAGCCTCCATCGCTTTGAAGTCGCGCACATCTGCGGCGATCCCGATCACCTTGGACCCCGGGCGCAAAGCCTGAAGTTCCGCCGCTTTCGCTTCCGTCACTTCCTTCCGCCGTCCGAGGATTGCTGCATTGGCGCCCAGCTCCACCATCGCCGCGACTTGCACGGAGCAGATCGTCCCTGCCCCGCCGGTGCAGAAGACTACTTTGCCGGCTGGGAGGGTTTAGTTGGGGACAGAGGCATGTACGAAGGCGACGGGAACGAACCAAAGATGTTGGGTGCCCAGACGTTGGATTTGTTTTGAACCATAGTTGCGGTGATGATATGTGGAGCGGAAGAGAACTTGGAGCTTTGGATATGAGGTGGGAGTTCGAGATGTTTCACGTGTTGAACCGAGGTACAATATGGTAACTAAGCGCTTGGGAAATGAGGGAGTGAGAGCTGAGGCAGCAGAAGAATGATATTTGTACTCCTGCACAAGACACAAGACGTTGTTTCACATTGGCCTCACATGATGCACGGAGAGTGAGTCAAGAGATCTCCGTTCATCGGTAACTCGACGAGCAGTGATGCTTCGGTTACGGGGACAGGCATTTGTGTTGTCAGTGATGGCACAGCTCCTCGGCTCAAGACGAAGCTAGACGCTATTACACGATCACATGAAAATACCAGCCTTTCATCTTGATCTTATCGAATCTTATCGAATCTTATCGAATCTTATCGAATCTTATCGAATCTTATCAGATGACAGCTTGAGGTAGACTAAAAATACGTGGCCCAGTTCACCTAATCGAGGCTACATTCTAGCGTAGCCGTTTCGATCTAGCTACCGTAGGTATGCGTTGGGGTGGTTCCTGCTCCGTTATCATGAAATCGCGAATAGCAAGGCGGGGTGTGTTTGTCGTCACACCGCAGCCAAGGTTCGTTCCCCTCCTGTTTCTTCATCCTCCTCACAACAAAACACCTACAAACCATGAATCGCCTAATCGTTGCCCTCAAGATTTCTGGTGCCGCTGCACTCGGTATCCTAACTGGTGTCCACTTTAATTTCTCACTCGAAACACTGCGTTCCATCCTATCCCTCAATTCGCCGGGTACGCACGCCAATCCTTCTCTCCGGCGTCATATAGCTAATCCACCGCTTTAGCGCAAGCACAAAAGGCATTCACTGTCGCACTCGGCCTCCTACGCTCCACTACTCGCCCGCTTGAGCTTATCGCTACAACGTCGCTTGCCACCGCATGGTTCCTGTCCCCGAAATCGGGAAGGCATCCTTATCTCTGGTTCGCCAGCGCACCCGTGCTGCTGAGTATCGTGTTCGAAAGGTTTAGGCTTTCGGGTGTTGAGTATGGAGTGATGGTGACGCAGACGGTGAAGATTGATGGTGGGAGGAGGGGGACGGGTACAGAAGAAGAGGTTAATGGGGAGGTGGTTAGGTCGGGGATTGATGAGTACCAGCATTGGGTACTTGTGAGGGGTGGGATTATTGGAACCGGGTTTTTACTGAGTTTGGTGGGGTTGTATGGTGATCATAAGTAGGGAATTTGAGCGAGATTTATGTATTTATATGGAGGAGAGAGGAGAGAGATGATGGTTTATCGGCGACGGCGCATAAATATAACTTCTTCACTCGCGTTATTTATTTACATTTTACAATTTGGTAGCGAGAGGTTTAGTCAACGGATCAGCCACATACTACATACCAGTACTCGCCCTACAAGATCCCACAAACAACCTTACAGCCACAGCCACCACCACCACCAATACTACCATTCAATCCATCTCCCCGCACGGCTCACGCATCGGCTACCTCCCAAAAGCATGAGTAAATCGTGGGAAATCGACCCGGACACGCGCCGCAAGGTACCACGTGCTAGCACACCCCTGAAACTTAATTGACGATACTAAGAGTGCAACCCCCTAACAGCTCCTCGAGATCCAAAAGCGCGATGGAAACAGCGTCTGCTGCGACTGTGGAGCCCCAGCGCCTCAATGGGCGAGTCCTAAGTTTGGGGTAAGTCCCTGCCCTGAAGCTCGGGGGTCTCGTCGGTATCTCATAGCAGTGCTAACTCTCAACTTTCACCCGTCGGATAGATCTTCATCTGCTTGACCTGCGCTGGCATCCACCGGTACAATCCCTCCCCTCTGCCTCCCATACCTCCCCCAGAAGGTGTCGTGCTGACTGGCTTTTTGCTTCAGGGGTCTCGGAGTCCATATTTCGTTCGTTCGCTCGGTTACTATGGATGCCTTTAAGAACGAGGAGATAATACGCATGGAGAAGGGCGGCAACAAGAAGTGTCAGGCGTTTTTTGAGAAAGCTCCAGAGTTCTACGATGGCATGACGATCAGCGAACGGTATTCGGCCGACTTCGCAGAAGACTATAAAGAGAAGGTTGGGCGCCTCGAACTTGAAGCGGGGAGCGTTCTAACATGGGCACCTGCAGTTGACCGCCGATGTAGAAGGCAAAGAGTGGGTCAAGACCGCCCGACCAAAGCCGAAGCGCAACACCCCCCAACGCTTAGGTACACCTCTATCCTCCTCTGCAGTCGCCCGATCAGAATCTCCGGCATCACTCTCGCAGAAGGAACGGAACGAAGCATACTTTGCGCGGCTTCACAATGCGAACGAAAGTCGACCTGTGGACCTTCCTCCATCACAGGGTGGTAAGTACGCTGGGTTTGGGTCCACCCCTGCGCCCGCCGCGGAGTCCAGCAATGGCCTTGGACTCGAGGATATCACGCGCGACCCGGTGGCCGCGTTGACAAAAGGATGGGGATTCTTTACAACGCAGGCTACAAAGGCGGCGCAAATCGCAAATGAGCAGGTTCTTAAGCCTACCGCGCAAAAGCTCGCAGAGGCAGATCTAGCAAAGACAGCGGCATCACTGGGACAGGGAGTCAGTGGAGTTGGGAAGCTGGGATATGAGAATTTGAGTAGATTTGTTGAGGGCCCCGGTGCTGCACGGAGAGGTAACCTGGACCCGGAGCATAAGGACTTCTGGGAGGGCTTTGGAGATACTAGCACGAACCCTGTTCAACCCCCCGCGAAACCTTCGGCGCTAGGAACTAGTGCTATGAAGAAGCCGGCATCGAGCAGTAGTAGTGCATTGGGCGCTAATTCGACGGGGAAGAAGGAAGATGGATGGGACAATGATGATTGGGACAAATTTTAATTGGGGCAATGAGTGGAAAGATGGAGGCTGGTGCTTATACACATGAAAATAGACTGGGGAAGGCGTAGGGAATGGAGCGGAGTAGTTATTGAATTTTTGCTGTTGTGTCAGCGTTCAGTTCATGACAATAATGAGCATAAAGGTTCTTCAAGATGGCAGCGATGTAGAGTGGAGAGTGATAGGTTGTGCGGATAAACGACAAGCACAAGCCAAGCCCAAAAATTTACTCTACCAACATCTAAGATACAGACTAATACAACCTCAAAACACCATGGCGGACAACAAAGATTTCACAGCGCTCGGCGTCGACAAATGGCTCGTAGAATCCCTACGGGCAATGGCCATCCGTAAACCAACTCCTATCCAATCCGCTTGCATTGGTCCCATCCTGGAGGGTACCTCACCCCTACCTTCCTCCGCCGCCTTATACTGATAGACCTACAGGTAAAGACTGTATCGGTGGCTCGCGCACAGGTTCCGGAAAAACTGTCGCCTTTGCCGTACCAATCCTACAATCCTGGGCGCGTGATCCCTTCGGAATCTTTGCCGTCGTCCTTACTCCCACACGGTTTGCACTACACTTCTTCCGTCTCACACAAAAGCAACGGACTGACTCACGCCAGGACACCTCCAGAGAGCTAGCATTACAGATTGCAGAACAATTCACGGCGCTCGGGTCACCGCAGAACCTCAAGATCTGTCTCCTCATCGGTGGCGTGGACATGCGCGCACAAGCGCTGCAGCTCGGAACACGTCCGCACGTGGTTATTGCTACTCCTGGCAGGATGGCGGATCATATTCGCTCTTCGGGAGAGGACACGATTTGTGGGCTCCGCCGGTGCAGGATGGTCGTGCTCGATGAGGCGGATAGGATGCTGAGTGAGACCTTCGCCGACGATCTGGGAGAGTGTCTTAATGTGCTACCTAAGAGTGGGGGTGGGGTGGGGAGACAGACGCTGCTATTTACCGCGACTATGACGGAGGAAGTTAAGATGCTAAAGGAGATGGAGCGGCAACAGGGACGGAGAGAGGTGTTTGTGTGTGAAGTCGACACCGACAAGTACTTCCCCTTTCCCCCCCACTCGCCGAATGCTACTGATACCCCGCGACAGGATTGCCATCCCCCCAACACTGAAACAGAAATACCTCCTTCTCAACTCCCACACACGGGAAGCATACCTGCACACCCTCCTCTCAACCCCCCTAAACTCGGCAAAATCCACAATCATCTTCACAAACCGCACCGACACCGCAAACCTTCTCACCCACATTCTGAAGCTCCTCGAGCACCGCGTAACAGCACTACACTCCTCCCTCCCGCAATCTGAGCGTATCTCCTCCCTCGGCCGCTTCCGCGCCGAAGCCGCACGTATCCTGGTCGCCACCGACGTCGCCTCCAGAGGTCTAGACATCCCCGCTGTCGAGTTGGTCATCAACTTTGATGTCCCCCGCGACCCCGACGATTATATCCACCGGGTAGGACGTACCGCGCGTGCGGGGAAGGCGGGAGAGGCTATCACATTTGTGTCGGAGCGCGATGTGACGTTGGTGGAGAGTATTGAGGAAAGGACAGGGACGAAGTTGGAGAAGTATGTAGATGAGCCTGGGGTTAGTCTCGAGGGGAGAGTGATTAGGGAAACGCTCCAACTTGTGAGCGAGAAGAAGAGGACGGCGAAAATAGATATTGATGAGGGGAGGAATGAGAATGGGAAGAGGAAGAGACGATTGCAGGAGAAGGCGGCGGGGTTTGGGAAGAGGAAGAAGGCGGTGAGAGAGGAGGTGTAATAGGAAAGGCGAGTGGGTTTTAGATTGGCGTTATTGGGAGTCAAAAAGTGCTTTATTGAAGGTTGAAGATGAGTGCTGGTTTGTGACCAACGATGTGAATTTCCTCACGAGAATCTAGGAAATGGCGAAGATGGAACTAGTCGCTTCGAGACGGGTTAGAAGGAATAGTTGGAAAGCCTTACTAGCAGAAGCGAATTGTGCCTACTCGGGAACTGGTGCTCGCCTGTACTAAGCCTCTCACTCGATCGATGGATTGCTCCCATCTGTCTGTCTAGGGGATGATAAGGCTTGAAGAAACCTATGGAGGTTGTAGAAGGCACATCTGCAGAGGTATAATATTTCACAATCAACACCCCATCAAGCATCTCAAAGAAATCACACCTACTCCCCTTCCTCCTCTTCTCTGTAAATCTCCTCCAGTCCCCTCTTCAACAACTTAAACCTTCCCGCATCCCCCACCCTAATCTTCATACAATCAAACGCCAACACCACATTCGAATCCTCCACCATCCCCGCCACCGCAGCAAGCTTGGGATACCTCTGGCTGAAATGCGTCAACACCACCGTCTGCGCCCCCATCTCCCTGCCCACCCGCAGCGCCTCCCCAACCGTACAATGCTTCTTTGCCCGCGCCTGTGCACCCATGTCATCTTCGAACGTCGCCTCGTGGATCAGAACCGTCGAGCCTGCGCCGATCGATACGAACTCGTCATTAGGACGTGTATCGCCTGAGTATGAGAGTTTGAAGTTGGGGAAGGTGAAGGTAATGCAGAAGGAGGAGAGGCAGTGGATTGCGGGGACGGTTCGGAGGGTGCTGAGAGAGAGGGTGTGGAGGAGACTACGGTAGTTAGATGTGGGACTATGGTGGGGGAGTGAGGGGATGGTACTTTTCGAGGGCGGGGTGCTGGTTACTCCCAGTCTGTAGTTCTTCGCAGGGAACAAAGATGATGTTTTCCTCTAGTACATTGTCCATATCTAGTTCTGCGCGTGAGTACTCCTTCAACCAAGTGTAAAAGATCCGCGGTCCAACGACATAAATCTTTTCGTCTCTTTGCAACCTCCGCTTCAGCCCAAGAATCGAAGTGGCACCGAGATGGTGGTCGGCGTGGAGATGTGAAATGTATATGGCCTTGAGATCCATAAGCACTCGGTCTAGTCCGCCTGGTTCGTACGAAAACAGCCGCTTCAGTTGACCCAGCGTTCCTTCTCCGCAGTCTAGAAGAATGCTACCGACTCCCGGGATGCGGACGAGGGTTGATGAGACATTGCGGTGTCGCGAGGGCAAGGAGGATCCTGTCCCGAGTGTGAAAATCTCAATGTCGTGACCAGCACTGGGAGACGGTAGGATGCTGGAGATGGTTTGCTGGTACCTTTTGGCTGCCGCACAGAGTGCTTCGGATTGGGCGATGTCCTGGCGGTTAAACGGCTGCTCCATGGCTTTAGTACTGAGTTGCCATTTGGGTTCTATCTGCCACTGCAGTCCGGGAACCGCAATGTCGAACACGCCGGTGTCAATCGCTAACCGGGGACTGCAATCCAGACGGGGTTCGGGGAAGAGCTCGGGGTCGAGAGAGTTCAGCAGCACCGCGGATTTTGCGGCTGCCTTGAAGTTGATCCGATCCAGACACACATCGATGGATGAAACTATGTGTTTTGACCTTGGGAACTTTGCTACAAAGTCCTGGAATCGCGGATCCGATATTACCGCGCCTGCCACTAGCCAAAAGAAACACCCGATCCTACGCTGCGCGACCTCAATATCTGCCCATTCTGCCGTCGCCACAAAATTGGAAATATATGCGGGGCTTGGAAGGTCGCAGATTGCGATTCCGGTCCCCTCTCGCGAGGGCTCCATTACATCCTCCGGCCGAACGATCTTACCGTCAGAAGTAGTAATACTTTCGCCCCGGGAAAGCCTACTAAAGTCCGGGCCTGGCTTGACTCCTAGTTTCTTTGCGAGTGCTGGCAGGAACTTCCCGCGTTGCTCGTGTAGGCGGAGGATGTAGCACAGCGAAACAGAGTTTGGTGTCGTATCGGGAAGGCTTTTAATGGTGGATGCTGGCCAAGGAGCCCGGGTTTTTCCGTTTGGCGGAAGCTTGGTGGATAGCTGGGGATTGCGCTCTGGTTCAGTGTCTTCCCCACCCCCATCCAAGATCTCCTCCGCGGTGGGGTTGTCGACCATGGTGTTCATTGTCCACGAAGAGCAGAACATGTCGTTGACCGCCTTCCCGAGAAATTCTTGCTTACTCTTGCAGTCTGGCGCCCTCACTAGCAAATCATCAGGCTGCACATGTAGTGTCCTAACTACAACATTCTCATCCACAAAATCCGGCGCCCCCGCTTGAATCTCATCCACCCTCAGATTCATGCCCGTGCGGAAGACGAACCTCCGCATCGTTGAAAGGGTGTACAGCAGGTTCTCGCCGCCATGTATTGCCTGCTTCTGCAACTGGCTTCTCTCTACGTCCGCGGTGGAGGATGTCCGAGTTCCATCCGGATCTCCCATTGCCAGTATAATCCCCACGAGACCCCCCGTGTTCTTCCATTCCACAGGACCGGTCAGGAAGAGATCGCTGACTTTGCTGAGGCGGATATGCCGCTCCATGAATGCCCGCTGAGAGCCCTCGGCGAATTGTCCAAAAACATAGCGCTTGGAGTCGATATGGATCAGGGTTGTGGTGCCGGGAGTGTCTGATGACGCCGCCGTGAGTATTTCGGCGTGGACTTTCATGATCTGGTGGTAATGTACAGATGAAGTTGGAAGAACTAAACCCGAAGCGGCCAAGATCGTGATGGGTTAGGGGAGATGGACGAGTGATGCTAGGTAAATACTGCGGTTTTAAGTTGCAGCTGAGCGTCATAACAATTTGCAAGAATGACTATATTTAAGCATGCCTGCACAAATGTTCGTAACTAATTACTTAGCCTAACAGGAAGGCATGGTGCTTTAAACACCAGATAGCGGGCTCGAAACCTGCTGTGATCACTCGGTACTGAAAACACTGAAAGATGCTGCAAACACCTACAATGTGCTGTAGACACTAAAAGATTTCAGACACACAGTACTAGAAACACTGAGTTGACGGGCGAGAAACTTGCGAAGATTACTCTTTTGCTCTGTCGCGGAGCCTACTACTTCGTACTAGCCGGCTACGTACCTAATGATATATAGGCTGTCCACGGATTGATTTCTATTAGCAGTTTACATGGTAGTGGTTAATTCACTTCACCGCATAGGTATACAAGAGCTGATCACTTAGCCTAACAGCTAGGTAATGGCGCTATAAACGTCAGGAAGCAGAGTTGAATCCCACTCTGATCAATTCACTGTGCTGTAAACATTGGGTTCACAGGCTTGGAACCTGTGATGCTATAAACACTACTCTAAATTATCGGACTTAAAATCTGTTCTGATCATTTGCGGTGCTGTAGACACTAGAAAACTACAGGTTCAAAACCTGTAGAGATCTCTCGTGGTGCTATCATTAACGCTAGGGTGGCAGGGTTTGAAACCTACAATGCTATAAACACTAAGATCACAAGATCAAAACTTGCAAGATAGCCCTTTTGCTCTGCTGAAGAATCTGCCATTCCGCGGCAATTTATAGCAGCCAGCTAGGAATTGATTCCGATACTTCCAAGTAGTTGAGGTCAAGACGCCGCAGATATAACACTGACTGTCTAGCGTAACAGCTAGGACATGGTGCTATAAACGCCAGGTAGCAGGCTCGAAACCCGCTCTAATCGATCACTCACGGTGTTGTAAACACTCACAGGCATGAAATTTGCAGCGTACTGCTTAATAGGTGCTGTAAATACTAAGACCCACAGGCTCGAAACCTGCAGAGATCATTCGTCATCGTGCTGTAAACACTTAGGATCGCAGGCTTGAAACCTGCGGGTGCTATAAACACTAAGGTCGCAGGCTCAAAACTTGCAGATACGACTCTTTTGCTCTCAGCCATGCACGTAGTAGAGTACAGACGGCCACTAGAAATCTACGGGAATATCATGCGTTATGTACTCGAACTTTTTACATGGTCATGGTCTGGATCATCGCGTATATCCCATCGGCTGTAAAACGTCCACAGTGGCCCTTTCAACCAACGTTCCCACCAATCGTGCCCAATGGTCTTTGTTTTTAAGTTGATTTGATGTTAACTACCGTGCGGGGTATTTCCGACGCTCTCTAATAGAGACTTTTGGTGTTTTGCCCATACAATCTCAAGGGTTGGGCGAGTTTTAAGCTTTACTAGCCTGCAGACGATGGGATACAAGAGCTGATTGCTTAGCGGAGCATAGTGCTAAAACACTCCGTGCTGTAAATGCTGAGTGCGGGTACGAAACCTGCAGTGCTGAAAACACTAAGGTTACAGACTCGAGATCTGTTACTCGTTTTTTTACTCTTGTTTGGTCCTGCCTGTAGCCTGGGTATCTACAACCACTGGGGTGTCTACGGGCTGGTTTTTGTACCTGCTGCAGGGTCTACATTTTACAGTAGTCGGCCACGTAGTGAACCGCAAGTGGTAGTATGGTTATGCACGGGTTGAATTCTGTATTAGCTAGATGCATATGGATTTTTACGGTACATGATGAATGTAAAAACCGTGCGCCGTAGATATAAGGATCGCTATCGGACGCCTAGTAGTTGAGCGTCCACGGCCGCTGGTTATAATTATCCATGTAGTTTTGGCTAAAAACCCCGCAAATATAGGAACTGATCACTTGGCCTCTCAGGTAGGGACACGGCGCTACAAACGCCAGATAACAGGCTCGAATTCTGTTCAAATCATTCACAGTGCTGTAAACACCCCAGACCGCAAGCTCGAAACTTGTGGAGATCACTCACTGTGTTTTAAACACTGGGGTACAAGTTTGAAACCTGCAGATACCTACTCTTTTGTTTCCTTTTGAGCCTGACTATCTGCAGCGGCCAGCCACGTAATGTATTCTCCGCAAAACTCGACCGCATCTATGGGCTCCGCACCACGCAGCGCACACCACGCTTAAAAACGCCGCAAATATAAAGACTGGTCACTTAGCCTATCAGGCATGGTATGGTACTATAAACGCCAGATAGCGGGCTCGAAACTTGCTCTAGTCAATTTACGGTGCTAGAAACACTTAGATTGCAGGTTTGAAACCTGTGAGGTGCTACAAACACTGAGGTCGTAGGCTCAAAAACCTGTAGATTTCATTCTTTTGTTCTACTCTGCCGTGCAACAGTACCATGTAGTTGGATACCCACAGGCTACGGCCGCTGGACTGTCAACAGATACAAGAACTGATCACCTAGCCTAACACGCAAGGGTGTGGTGCTGTAAACTCCTAAGGTTGCGGGCTCGAAACCTGCTCCAATCACGGTGCCGTCAACACTGAGGTGGCAGGTTCAAAACCTGCTCTGACCGATTATTCACGGTGTTAGAAACACTACAATTCCGTAGGATTGAAACCTACAGATTACTAATTTCACGGGCTCAAAACCTACAGAGACCAAGATGCTACAAACACTAGCCACAAGCTCAAAACCTGCAGAGACCACTTTTTTGCTTTGTCCGGCGCTCCACGGGTTGACTCCAGTACTAGCTATGGTCATAGATAGCAATGTCATATATACATGAACCGACCGAGTAGCCTAGCAGGTACGACATGGTGCTGTAAAACGCCATGTAACAGGCTCGGAACCTGTAGATATCACTCACAGTGCTATAAACGCTTAAAGTCGCAGGCTAGAAACCTGCGGAAATCACAGTGCAGTAAATACGGGGATTACAGACAAGCTCGAAACCTGCTCTGATTGATTGACAGTGCTGTAAATACTTAAACTCGCAAGCAGATTTGAAACCTGTAGAGATCACCCACGGTGCTGTAAACATTTAAAGTTTGTAGGCTAGAAACCTGCAGAAATCACAGTGCAACTTCAAGTCGCAGATTGAAAACCCGCAGAGATCACAGTGCAGTAAACACTGGAGATCACACAGGCTCGAAACCTGCTCTGATCCTACTCACGGTACTGTAAATACTTAAAGTTGTAAGCAGGGTTGAAACTTGTAGAGATCAATTCAGTGCTATAAACATTAAAAATTGCAAGTTTGAAACTCGCGGATATATCTTTCGTATTTCTTTTTCCTGATGTTGGGCCTGCCTCTCTTCCTATCTCTGGCCGGAGCGCCATGGCCTCAAGTAGCGGCATAAGTCAACCCCTATCAACATCACCGCCTCCGTCTCTCCATCTCCTCCTCCAACTCCCTCCCCTCCCACGGAATCCCTCCCGCCCCCCACTCCTTCACCCGCCCCTCCACAAACTCCTGCACCCCCCTCATAACCGCCACCAAAAACCCCAAATCCTCCCTCTCAACATCAAACACCTCCCACCACACCTCCGGCAACTTCACCCCCTCATCCCTCGCCGCAAGATACAGCGCCGCAACCGCCAACGCATTCGGCTGGTGTGTCAGATACACCAGACTGGGACTCATGAGCGCATCAGTAAGATACGCAAACCCTCTTTTCAGCAGGCTCTTAGTCAAACAGTCTAGCGCCTGTGCGTAATTCACAACCAGCGTGTACGGCAGCGCCGTGTGCGTTTGAAATCCAAGCGCCTTGAGGATCTCGGTTTCTGTGTCGAGCAGACGTGTGCGGTGGTAGAGGTATGTGCGGTCGTCGACGTAGTAAGACTCCGAGTCCGCCGCCGCCGCAGTGGGGGAGATGGGCGAGGGTGTCGAGGTCTTCAGGAGGTATGTTGTCACGTTTATGATGTTCCGCGGTTTGGTTGGTGTTTCGGTCAACTTTGCGGCGAGGTAGAGTGCGGCGTGGGACGTGGATAGGACGGGGAAGGAACGCAGGCTGGCAAGGAGGTAGAAACGTTGCAGCAGGATTATGGCGGTTGCGATGGTTGTTTGGGGGCTGCGGTGGTTAGCAGGCGCGGGATTCTGGGGGTGCGTGTGGAGTTACAGTCGTAAGAGGATGCCGGCGCTTTGGATTAGAGTGCTGCCGGCCCAGCGAAGGGATGTTTCCAGGTCGGCGGGGAGGCCATCAGATTGGCTGGGACTTATTGCGAGCTGTTCTGTGGTTGCGAGAGGGTTGGAGAGGAGCGAGACCATGGGGTGTTGTTGATGGTTTAAGGTTAAACACAAGTTCGTTGTGACCTTTGTAGACGGAGATTGCCGAGAAGCTGTGAAAGCTCTGGCCCCCTAACCTGGCGTAGAGGAAGTGCGAGTAAGATGTTTCAGCTGCACACCATTCGACGGTGCTACATCCAATGAAACTAGAAGACGCGCGCGCTCTCAGATCATCGGAGTCGATCTGCCATGAATAGGTATCACTGCGCACAGCCAGTGAATCGGGTATGCAAGTACTGTATCTGGCAGATCTAGGTACGGCGCTGTACAAAACATTCTAGACATTCTATCTATACATATCTTCGCACGCGACCGATCTATCTAAATTTTGCATAATGCGCCTCTTCTTTCCGTCGCTGGCTAACCTTATCCACAACCCCTTTACCCCACACATCTTCTACCGATTTTCGACCAATCAGAACTTCCTTCTCATGCATTTTGGCCTCCTCCTTTGTCATCAATACCACATCGTCAATTCGTAATCGGTGGTCATCCTCTCCCCAGTGTCCCTCATTACGTTGCGGTAATGGCTCCCATCGTGTTAAGAGTAGCCGGGTGGGGTAATCCGAGACCACGCTCTTTCCCTTGAACACCTCCTCGACGATATATCCAATATCGGATTCGGTCATGGTGAGTCTTAATCCCGGAATATTGCCTCGGAGGCGGCTCTCCTGGCCCGCCAGTTTCGCTTGGATATCCTCGTAAAGCTTTGTCCGGTTCTTCCCAAGAGAGTATTCCATCGGGTATCCAGCAACCTCGGTCAAGATGTGATTGGCGACGCAGAGACCAAAGAAGCCAGGCATGGTTCCAAGTACAGGGAGGATACGTGCACGGAAGCTAGGGAGAACACCGAGCTCGTCAACCTTTCCTTTCTCAAATTCTTCGTCTGCGAGCGGAAGTAGGGCTGCTTTGCCAGGTCCAGGCTTCTCAAGTGAATAAACGACTGTAATCCCAGTTGTGACGCCCTTTTGCCGTAATCGTCGCCTGGTTGAGCGAGAGAGAGGATCCTCATTAGATTCTGAAATGTCCCCAATATTGACCTAAGGTTGGTAAGTAAGCAGGTAGCAGTAGGCAGAGATGAAGAATAATATACCCTTGTGGGATCACTCTTACACCCAGCACCCATACTCGATATCACCGGTATCCCCCTTGCCTTACAGAAATGCAGCAAGTCCACCTTGGTGTCAATATTGTCGATAGCATCCACTACATATGTAGGGTTTCCACTCAGCAGTTCCTCCCCATTCTCGATGTTCCATAGTTCATTTCTAGCATTAATCTCCACCCACGGAGCAACCTGCTCCAGGTGTTTCCGCAGCGTCATCACCTTTGGTGTCCCAACATCCGCTAGCGTAGCCACAGCATGTCGATTCAGAGATGACAGCGTAACCTGATCAAAGTCCACCAGCCGCACTTTCCCAACACCCGAGCGCACCAGCATCGTAGCAGCCCATGATCCTACTCCTCCACACCCAATCACAATCACGAAGGACTCCCGAACCTTCTTGAGGCCATCGTCACCGAGAAAAACACGGTTCCGCGCCAGTTGCTCAAGAATTAAGTCTGAATTAGAATGAAATTAGAACAAGAGCGCCGAATTCATCGTACGTATCGGTGGTATACCTTCATTCCAGTCGCCTCTTCTCGCCTTCGCCGCAAGTTCCGCGTCCGGTTCTGTCTGTAACTTCGATTGTGCAGCTGGTGCGCCATATTCTGTCAACTTTCCATCAAGATCAGCTTGTTGTACTCAGTGTATTATGAAATAGAGCCATACGGCGGTGGCATCACTCCGCCTCCGAATCGACCTTTTTATATTCTTGAGCTTTTCGTTGTGTCGGGCGGACTGGAATGCAAGGATCGTGGAGCCAACGACAACACCCGATGCTACCGCTGTGAGGACGAGTTGTGCCCGATGTGATGACAGGTGTGCTGATACTGCGTTCCAGTCAACGGCTGTGGCGGGGTTCATCATGATTTTTCGTGATCGCGTGAGAGTAGTGGAGGATTGCAACCACCCGGAACGGAAACCGCCGGCTAAGAGTGGGCAGTCTGCATTAGGGTTGGGTTCTGTGGCATTAGCACTAAATCACCAGCTGTCACGCATATGCGCTGCCAACACCTTCACTTGAACGTCCTTGAAGCTGGAGAACCCTTAGAGCAGTTGACAAATCCTTTTATTGAGTAGAGATCTCAACTTTGTCCCGTCGGCTGCGAAACAAATGTCAGCAATGATCCAACACGCGCTTCATGGTCTGACTTGGCTTGGCTGAGGGTCATCTTACTCTTTCGGCGTCCCGTGGCATCGTGGTCTATAGAATACCTGCAAGTACTGATGCTCGCCTCACTCTCCTGAATTGTACGTAACCAAAGCAACCCTACTACCACCCGCTGTCGTCCGCCGGCACCCCCACACTCGTTTCTCGTTTTCCTTGCCGAAGCAGTCTTATCACCCATTATCTGACTTTTCCGGAGGAATCCACCACGTCTATAAGACACACGACAGTCCTGTGCTGCAGCAGAGGATACTTAGTATATACTTTGGCAGCTACTTAACTTTTAGAGAGCAGTTAGGACTCGATACCACCCGCTACCCACAAGGCGACATGTCGTCTCTAAACTACGCTGCGATCAGTCAAACCGACGATGGTGAGGTCATAGCTCCTGGATCGCGCTCTAGCTCTCGCAGGTAAGATTCCCAGTGCATAGCGATCTAGTTGAATGAAGCCTTGCTAACCAACGCCCAAATCCATTAGACGGCGCCGAAACAGCAAAGTACATGTTGGGGAAGCATCATTGGGGAGCAGCATAGTGAATCTTCTCAACACCAGTCAGTCTTTCCCGGATATGCACACCAATATCGATGCTTACAAAGACTTAGTCGTCGGAGCCGGAGTTCTTGCGATGCCACATGCGATGTCTCAGTTCGGGATGCTTCTCGGAGTAATAGTAATACTATTTTCCGGTCTCGCATCTGGATTCGGCCTCTACCTGCAAACAAGATGCGCCAAGTACGTTGAGCGGGGGACAGCAAGCTTCTTTTCTCTAAGCCAACTTACGTACCCCAATGCGGCAGTCGTATTCGATGGAGCGATAGCTATCAAATGCTTCGGTAAGGTTTATACAAATATGAAGGATCTTGAACTTGACGGGGAATAGGTGTGGCGATATCATACCTCATCGTCATTGGAGATTTGATGCCACAGGTTGTGCAGGGCTTTGATTCGAACCTGGACAGGTTCGACTTTATGTTGGACAGGCATTTCTGGATCACAGTATTCATGTCCGACCCCACTCTATCTGCGTGCTTTCTCCTCATCGCTGACCTTCTGATAGGCTTGTGATCATCCCGCTGTCGTTCCTTCGGCGGCTTGATTCGCTGAAGTACACGTCGTTTATTGCCCTTGTATCAATTGGTTACTTGATCATATTGGTGGTAGCGCATTTTATCATTGGAGATACAATGGCGGATCGAGGAGAGATTCGTCCAATCGAGTGGGCTGGTTCCATCGAAGCTCTTAGTACCTTTCCGGTGATTGTTTTTGCTTACACGTGCCACCAAAACGTGAGGTCCCAGGGATCCGTCAATGCAGTTATATTTGCTGATATCTTATCTAGATGTTCTCTATTCTAAACGAGATCCAGGACAACTCCCATAAGTCTGGTCTCCAGGTAATCATGGGTTCTGTCGGCTCCGCAGCGAGTATCTACGTTCTCGTTGCCGTCACGGGTTATCTGTCGTTTGGCGACCATATTGGTGGGAATATAATTGCTCAATATGTTCCATCTATTGCATCAACAATCGGTCGGATAGCCATTGTTATACTCGTAATGTTTTCGTACCCGTTGCAAATACACCCTTGCAGGGCCAGTATTGACAACATATTGAAATGGCGACCCCGTCGTGTCCACAGCCCCTCGATTCCAGGAAGAGCTGTTGAGATGAGCGACGTCAAGTTTGCAGTGATTAGTACATGTCTCATCGTTGGAACTTATCTCGTTGCAATGACTGTCAACAATTTAGAGACGGTTTTGGCATACGTTGGTAGTACTGGATCAACCGCTATCAGTTTGTCGGTAGCCCCCTCGTTTTATGCGTCCGTCATTTACTGATTGCTCCCCCCGCAGTATTCTACCCGGTGTCTTCTACTGGAAGATATCGAGTCCAGACTCTGATAACAGGCATTTGCTGAAGAGTCATGATGATGAGAGTGATGAAGAAATGGGTCTCCACGAAGAGACTTGGTCCCAGATGTTACTAAGAAAAGGTGCGCTTTTGTTGACGTGCTATGGTGTCTTCGTCATGATCACTTGCTTGACGTTAAATATTTTCTATAACACCAACCATGGCTGAGAAAAGAAAGAATAGAAACGGTAAGACAACACATTGTGCAATCGATGTAAATGTTCTTTTGGCGTCTGTTTAGATAGATACTATTGTTGGCGTTTCGGGAGATATTCTTGTTTTAGTAGCACAGGTGGGTGTGTAGAGTATGCATGTCTCTTTAGCTTGCAACGAATGGCAGATAGAAGTAGTGTAGAATTATTAATGCTGTCGATTATGGCCGTTGTGGACTGAAATGTGAAATTGGTGATTAGGATGTTTGGCTGATGACATCGGATTGCTTGCCGTACTCCATTTGGCTGGTGTTTGACGCAGTGAGATGCGAGATGAGCAAAAAGCATGGTGCCAGGAACCACTAAACGATGTCGAGTAATCGACTGGAACGGTCAGTACCGTGTGGGTACCCGAAAGCTACCTAGATATGTTTATACAGCCTATTAATAGACCCACACCGCGCGCATTTGTATCTTCCTCAAGTGTCTCTCCGAGCGTTCGAAATCGCTTGCTTGTCGTACGTACCACCGCGCGATAGCTGCAGTCGAGAGTGTATACAATTTACGATTTTTATATTTGTATAGCGACAGCATTTATGATTTTTGTATTTAATTTTGCATCAGGGGGGTGAAACCATCCTTGCACCCTGTCAAAAGCCCATTCGTGAGGAAGAGAGACAAAGCCCTCTCTCCATTCCTTCCTGTTCCTGTTCTTGTTCTTCCAGTAGCTGGACTCTGCAAGGTGTTGTGTGGCTGACAGGAATTGATTGGAAAGTTTCATTCTTCTTGAACGTTCGAATACTCGAAGAAGTCGATATCCGAGCAAGTTTCCTCGAATCGAAATTGGCTATCGCCGTGGCTGCCCACTCATCTCCCTCGCCTTGCTGCTGTCCACGTCCTCACACTCCGCTCCGGCATTCGACCCTTGCTGCGCCTGTGGACTAGTTAGTTATTCACACCCTCCAAGCAAGCAAGCAGCGCCCTCCCACCCGACGCTGTTCCTGTCTCTACTCTGTTTCCCCAGCCGCTACGCTTTCGTTCGTTGAAGGGAGTTGTCAACCGCCTCTCCGCCTAGTTCAGCCCCGGCCATCCACACTCGCTTGCTCGCTCGTTCTTTCTTAACTTCGTCGTCGCCCATCTCAACCCAGGGGTTCATGCCATCCTACGCCTCCGTTAATTCACCATCAATACGAAAGATGCACGGGCAGGATCCATCGATGCTGCGGGGCAGGCCCTACGGGAGTTCAGGTGGATTCGACTTCGGAAATATCGTTGGCGATCCTTTCGCTTTGGCAACAATTTCAATAGCATTTGTGAGCGACACCTGTTCCGCTCAGGCGGTCGACCCCTTTCAAACCGACCGATAACGAAGTTTAGGACACTGACTAGTCAACAGATAGCCTGGTTAATAGGATTTATAGCCCAGGCTCTTGCCGACTCGGATAATACTATCAAGGACTTTCCAAAGTTCGCGTGGTGGACAATCACATACGAGCTCTTTTGTATCGTGTCGGTTGCCATTATCGTCGCTCTCGACGCGGTTCACAAGTACCATGTCGCGGTATGCTTGAATTCCCTAGGCATATCAATAAGCGGTGAACAAATTCTGACGTACGACAGATCGTGGGGTTCCTGGCTCCGGGATTGGTATTCACCTGTTCTGCTGCGAATAACTTTGTATACTCGCTGCAAGCAACAATGGAGGCTGCCGGTGCTGGACACATCCTGCTCTCTATCATTCAGGTATTTCGGCAGCTTGGGTGACGGGCTTGTAGGCTCAACGGCTGACGGACGATTCTAGATTATCTGGATCTTTTATTTTGGCTCTTCAGCGGACTCGACGTCTCACGCATACGTCGATTCATTTGCTCTCCACAAGGATCAGAAGGGCCGCGGTCTGTCACCCGGATATCATGGCGACGGCAGACCACACACGAGCACCAGCAGCCACCAGGCTCCTCAGATGTATACCAGCGCTCAACTGAACGGCTTCGAAACCAGCTCGCCAGTATCAAACGTTCACAACGGTGTCGACTATCGCAACTCAATGGCCAAGTACACATCGCCTCAGACTACGACCCCCACACCTGGACCTTCGACAACACCTCAGCCTTCGAACCAGGCTATTGTCGAGCCAGAAGTAGCAGCTCCCACAGAATACCCTTACCGCGCCAAGGCTATATATTCCTATGACGCAAACCCGGAGGATGTCAATGAGATATCGTTCACAAAGCATGAAATCTTAGAGGTGTCAGATGTGTCAGGACGATGGTGGCAGGCAAGAAAACAGAATGGAGACACAGGAATTGCTCCCTCGAACTACCTCATTCTGCTGTGAAAACCAGGTGAATGAGTTTTGTACTTGTGGGTTTCTGTATTCCAGCGATTTCAGGTTTTTTCTTGTCGGTTTCTATGGGTTTTGGGAAGGTTTTCTTAGGGCGTCCTTGTCATCTCTTTATCGTTTATGTCTGATTCAACTTTGACCTTTTTGTTCCAATCATCCACCTCCCCCTCGATATCACTCGTCTGTTTTTTTGTTTTTTTGTGTTTGTTACGAGTGCTTGTCAATTGGCAGAAAAAATCCTTGTACTTCTAAAATATACATATACCCCTTACTGACGTACGATGATATCCTCCTCCCCCTTACCTAGTTTCTTGGTTTTTTCTTCTATTGAACCTTTCTCTTTTGTTCTTTTGTTTGGTTTGTATATCTGTTGTCCTGTGTGCGTGTGTTGTGGGGGTTTTGGCAGGTCCATTCATGTTGTAGGAAGGGGTTTGTGTTTTGTGGTTTAGTTAGATTGGGGGGGTACAGGGATTCAAGGCCTTGCTAAGGACCGTGTATATCTAATTGATGGGAGCGAAGAAGACAAAATGGAAGAGTTCTTTTTCCCTGCGAGTGAGAGTTATGTGAAAGGGGGGGGGAAGGTGTTACGAAACGGAGATCAGAAAGGTTACAAGGAGTGACCCCCCACGCCGTCAGACAGCGGAGGATGTAGATGCATAAAACCATGCGCGTTCCGAGTGTAAGGCTATGCACGGGATGGGGGATGAGCCGAGACGAGACGAGACGGGTGTTGGGTGGTCTCGCCCGGTACGGAGGAAAAGGAGGCCGGCCGATACGGGTTGGGTCATGAAGTGTCACGCATGAATATCTTTTCTCGGACTGGGCCTTGGATTCTTCGTAGTGACGATGCCTTGGGTCTGAAGCTTGCCATGGCTTGGATAGTCCTGATTGTGGAGTTGCTGTGGTTATTGAGAGTGCTCTAGGGCGGGGTTCTGTATTTCTTTGACCAAATTTTTTTTGTCTGTCAGATGCAACTCCTGCTGGAGGTGGATGATCTTCGTGGGGTTATGCACTGGAAAGTCATGGCAGTATGGGCGAAAACGGGTTGGATGTTGGGAGCTGTCCAGTGGCGGTATTCCGGTATCGTAGATGACTCCGCGTTCTTGTTTCTAGAGCGGTGCTTTGAAATTGATCCGTTCTAGGTGGAAGGTGTGAGGGATATCAACTTTCGGGTCGCTTTTGCTGAAACAAGTGTAAATTCTAGAGGTGATCTAAAGAAGCACATATAAACAGGTGAACTTGATATCATTATGCTAGAGTTCTAACGCCGCTAGTACACCAGAATTGGAGCTGGAGGATGTGTTTTTTTCGGTTTGGGTGGGGTTAGGGCTGTAAGAACGTTCACCCTAACTGTCTCGTGTTTGTTTGCGTTGAAACAGTTGCCGGGCCATGACTGTGCTAATTCTAGCGCTTTAAAAAGCATTCCTAGTACGCTGGATACCTCCGGCAGGTGGTCAATCTGCGGCTTGGGTCGGGAAGAGTTGCAGCTGGGCTTTTGTGTTCGAGAGATGATATTTACACGCACTTTGACCTTTGACTACAGATAGTCTTGCACACAGGGCAGACTGCTTAACTCCAGTCATTATATGTCATTCGAGCAGTATAATTTGCCTCACGTTGCTAGAAGTCGCCAATCATATACGGCAGCCCGGAGTTGCGAGGGCGCAGCTTGACTAATAATTTTAGTGGCAATACACCGAGTTTTAATTCTGAACTAAGCCAAAGCATCTACTGTATTACTTTCTACACTTAATATATCCACCAGTCTGTAGTTAACATCTGCTATCCAATACAGACACACGAGTATTTTCTCCCCCGGGCTCTGCATTTCTGTAAAGTACTTACGTGTACGTAGGACGCTTCCGAACTATCCGTCCCACTATCCTCACAAGTCTGCAAGCTATGGTGAAGGCCGGTGAGCATGAAACCATGGTACCAAGCGCATCTGGAAGCATAAATTTGAACGCATTTGTGAGGGTAGAGTTCGTTGTGACTGGGACTGGAAGCACGGACAGCCAGGTTCGATCGCTGGCAAGAGTAGTGAAAATTTAGTTGTGCAATGAGTTATTAGAATGTAGAACGGCCGGTTCGATTGATCTTATAGCCAGCCCCTCTTTTGTAAGCGAGCGTCAATGTCTTGGGGCAAGATCAGTGTTCAATCTGTTCTAACACCCGCAACTACAGAATCTGCGACTTCCAGAGTCTAAGAGTTCAAAAGTTATAAATGGCGTGTAAGAAGAAGTCGGCCCTCAAAACACAAAGCGAAGGCGAATATCTAAATAGCCCCAAGTCCTAGTGACTTATCAGTTGCTACCAAGTTCTAAAGATGTTTAAGGCTCCGTATGTTGGTAAATAGGCCGGTTTTTGTAAAGAAAGTATCCTAATGGTGCACACTTGATCCAGCAATCCTGATTCCTGAAGGCCTCCGGGAGTAAAGAAGTTTCTCAACAACTCCAGTGATACATTTCAGAAGTTTGCAAGCTGCGGGGAGCCATACAATGCTTGTTGACCGCTGCCGTGACTCCCGAAGCTGCTGATACCACACCGAAGGTTGCCCAAGCGTTTGAACAGAGGGAACACCAACCACTCTTCATTGGAATTTCTCAATCAAAGGCTGGAACAAAGTGCGTAAGCTCGGAGAGCATTCATAGACTCTGCCAATCGCCACATTGGTACAGACTTCGAGGTATCATTTGGGTCCTGTACCTAAAAGAAGTTAAACTGTCTTATTATCATCAAGAGGTGCGTTCCCAGATTAGACAGCGGGCTAGCAGCCGCCGGTAGTTTTCCGAAATGCTATAAGGTGGCACGTATGCTGACTCATATGATAGGGTGTCGTTTGATTTGACCACAGGATAGCTCGGTGAGGATTACAGTTGCGAGTCCAAGAATTTTGTCTTTTACTCTAGTGACGCGTTGATTTGCTATAGGGTGAGATGTACCTCGGCTGCACCATGGTTCGTGATATTATTCCCTTTCCGGACGAGAGCTGAAGTTCTTAGGTTCTTCAAGCCAAAAGAGCTTCCCATAAGTACCTTTCAAGATGGTGGTGTCGCCCGCGCTCCCATGTCCTCGCAGATTTGTCACCAGCGCTCCCAGGTGCTCCTGGAGGCCACTGCAAGGGTCCATTCAGCTCCGAGATTTACCAATTGTAGGATTATACTCCGACTACTCTCAGACACTCTCAGTCTCCCGGAGACTAAATTGCATTTTGCTGATGTGATTGCCCTGCGTGGATGGTGGACTTGAAGACGATAGTGGTGAACGCCCATAGGCTTGAACACTTGCTGAGTAGCCTGAACATCTTTGTTGGCTGCTTTTCAGTTCTCGTGAATTTAGCAAGCCAATCTTCAATACTCTAGCCAGTTAGAGAGATAATGTGATATTAAACAGACTCACCTTGTCGTTGTCCGATCTTTAGTCGGAGTGTACTCTTGTCATGATGGCTGTCTCCGCCCCTGGCTACACTCAAGTCAGAAACTCCGCTCTGCCTACTATTAGTGACCTTCAGGGTGTCCCCCAAATAAATAGTAGAATGACTTTGCGAAAACTATAAAAGTACATACAATGCCGAAGAGAAAACGTTTCCTCCACTTGTCACCATTTTGCAGAACTACAACTTAGACTTTTCCACCACCTCCCACTCTCCGCCGAAGTACAATTTTGCCCGGCGTATCGGATAGTCCTCCACCTTGTACAATTGGTGTACATGACAAAAGTCGGTGCCGAGAAAGTTAATATCGTGAAAGTGAGAATTCGCTGGTGATTGTTGAACTATATGGCCATGTCCACCGATCGTGACGTGAGTTGCTTCAACAGTTTATTTGCCTTGCCTAGAATCAGAACTAATCTGTCATTTCGACACTCACCTGAATTGAAAGATACATCAATGGAACCCCACTATCCACCACGAAAATAACCCAACGATGCTCATCTAGATGACTAATAATAAAGGGAACTATCGTACGTCTCTTCGGGCCGTGGATATAATAACACTTGGAGCAGGGTTAGGGGTATGATCGGATCGATACTTAAAATTGGTAGAGTAACTGAACGCGAATCACATGGAGATAACATTGATAAACTCTCCATCGCGTCTCTCCTAAATTACGCGGCTGCCTGCTCTCCAGAACCATGGCCATCTTTGAATAAACACAGTTTCTCAATTGTGCTACTTAAAACTACTTCCCGGGATGTGAGTAGACATCCCGAACCTAGAACTACATATGATTCCAAACGGGTATTCTTCTCTGCTCCATCTCTGGTGCGGTGAGTGGGCCCTCGGCCAAGCTATATCCCTTCGTAGTGCCTGGTCTCTTGACCGATCCACTCTAAATCCGACTGCGCGATCTTTTCTGCGCTTTCAATTTGCCTCTTCCATGGTTCTGCGCCTCTACTCCCAAGATTGCCATCACTGATCTCCGACCATAACCCACTGAAGCCCCTCTTGGTACACTTCTTCCTCGCAACCATAGATCCGACCTCATTAGCCCGCATCCAATGTAGTCCTTTTAAAGAAGCCCAGATAACACCAGCAATGAAAGTGTCGCCAGCACCAACAGTCTCCACAACCTCGCCTTCCGGGAGTCTACTCATCTCGCAAGTTGCAACGAAGGAAGTAGAACATCTCACAAACTTCGCGGAGGTAGTGGCGTACGTATCCACTGTATCCATACCGCCATTCCACCCGAAACAGAAGGACCCACGAGCGCCCAAAAGAATATGACCAGAGGCACCAGGTACCATATCTTCCTCAATGGCCTTCAGAACAGCCCCTACAAACCCCGCATCGTCCGTAAACACTTTCTCGGTACCTGCGAGCACTCGCGCATACGTCTCGGAGATAAACAGCACATCTGCCACAGCCACAAGTTCTCTCAGACCCTCCCGGTCGCGCTCAAAGTCGACGCTGATACTTCCACGGAATCCAAGTGCTTTGATGCCGCGCAGGAACTCGAGGACCGCGGAGCAGTTTGTCCCCTCTACGTGGATCCACTCCGGCCACTTGGTGGATAGATGCCGAAACTCGTCCCGAAGCTCGTCGGCGGATGCTTCTGCTAGCTCGCCGCGGTGTGATATGATAGACCGAGAACCGGTTGCTTGAGAGCAGATAATATATGCAGATGCCGTTCCGTGAGAGGCTCGATGGAGTAGACGGGGTGTAATTCCGCGCGATGCGAGGTCGGTGTAGACGTATCTGGTCCGGTGAATTTGAGATCAGAGCGGAAGGGGGTGAGGGGCGCACTGGCATGATTCCCGGGATCCTACGGTGCCGAAGAACTCGAGCTGGAGGGGTGATTCCGGGAGTGGGGGTGCGTCGCGGAGACCATCGAAGGTGTTGATTATGTTCCCGCCAATACGCACTTCTTTGTTTGTAGCACGCAGTTTGGAGTCTTCGGCGAGGTACTTGGGGACGCTAAGAATAGTGTCTTCGTAAAGCGCTCCGAGACCGAGGATGTGTGGCATCGTAAGCTGTAGGACTCTAGAGTGGGGGAGCTGGGGATAAGATTGGTAATTATTGCACTGACGTAGGTAGCTACCCAGTATTTCTTATAGCTTGCGACAACCTTGTTGCTAGCCGTCGCATCGTCCGCACCATGCCTTCCTCAACCTTCAACTATCACCCCGTATCCTTCACCTATTCGCCTTCCGATGGCCTCACCATCGCTCCTGGCCCCGGCGACCCGCCCACCATCATATCCGCCGACACCCTGATATGCGTCCTCCCCACCAACTATCCGGATACCTACACCCTGGTGCACCAAATCCCGTCAACGGAGTTGATACAAACCCCCATCACCCGCCCTCCCAAAGCACTTCTCGACCGCCTTTTCCTCCGCAGCCTCCCAGCGCACCTCTCTCCGGAAGCCGTCGACACCACAATCCTCGTCTCCACCGCATCCGGCGGCCGCACCGCCACCTCCTTCTACGAAAAGATCATCGCCCCACTATGCACCGCCCTCGACTTCGCGCCAGAGATAGTGCGCACGACCTCTTCCGCCTCGATCGGGGAGACGGTCGTGCGCCTCTCCCAGCGACAGCGTCCACAAACGCTCATCCTCCTCGCCGGCGACACGGTAGTCTACGAAGCCGTCAACGCCATCCCGCAGATCTCGTCTACACGCCTCACCCTCGCCACACTACCCCAAGGAACCGGAAACGGGCTTGCAACCTCGTACCACACCGCCCGCGGCATCCCCCCGCTCTATGCCCTCCTGTTTGGCTCCCCGAAGCCGCTGCCCGTGTATACGGCCGCCTTCTCGCCGGGGGCGAAGTGGATGAATGGAGGAGACGCGGACACGGCTAAGGGTGTGGTGGTGGCATCGTGGGGGTTCCACGCGGCGCTCGTTGCAGATGCGGAGTTTCTTCGCGGCGAGGGCGTGGGCGTGGAGCGCTTCCATACCACTGCCCAAGAGAATCTGAAGCCGCCGTTGCATAGGTTCTGCGGGGAGCTGTCGTATCGCTTGCGAGGCGGCGAGTGGAAGATGCTGCCGAGGGAGGAGCATTTCTATGTGCTCGCCTCGCTGTGCTCAAATCTTGACGAGAAGTTTCGGATCTCCCCAGCAAGTGTTCCGGGGGCGGAGGTGATGCGGTTGGTGTATTTTGCGGATGTGGAGAAGAAAGAGGAGGTTATGGAGATTATGATTGCTGCTTATAATGGCGGGTCACATGTGGGGGATCCGCGGGTTTGGTATGAAGAGGTGGAGGGGATAAAGATTAAGATGTGTGAGAGTGAGGAGAGGTGGAGGAGGGTTTGTCTCGATGGTGCGATTGCGGTTTTGCCGGAAGGCGGGTCGGTGGAAGTTACAATGGGAGCGGGCGGTGATGGTGTGGATTTTGTTTGGGCTGAGTAATAGATGGAGGGATGGAGGGGGTGGGTAGAGTTCATTGGGATACACATATACCTTGGAGTCATTCATTCTTCTATTTACTTGCTTGAGTACCCCATTTGTAGGGTAGGAAGACATTCATTACACATCCATCCTCTAAGCATCTTCTTACCTGAGGAAGAATCTGTGAGAAGCAGTGTGCAACTTGATGTAGCAATCAATGTTTTTCTGATATTCCTCAACGACACTTGCACGATCCGTTTCCGGGGCTGTTTCGTCCAGACTACGCCTTGCAAGGCTTAAAGCAGTTCCCTAACAAAAACTCCTAACATTTACATTCATTATGTACCAACGTGCCATCTATGGAATCTCTATCTCTAACCGAGTGGTGAAATACAACTAAAAATGAAACTGACAAAACAAATTACAAGGCAACCCAAAATATTATTCAGGCCCAAGCTCACGTCCCCAAGATATCATATTCGCCTAAGCAAAGCAAAAACAGAAGACGAAGGTCCGGCATTCTGAGTCAAACAGGAAGCCCTCGAGGCGGACTTCAAGCTTCAGTGCATGGACTACTTGGTGCTGGGTCGTCACTGTTCTGCACCCGCTAACTAGTGCTGTGTACGAATTTTCAACCCATTATCAGACTGTCACTGCACCGGCGAGTAGTTGCGTCAACTATCCTCAAGTTAGTCTTCATCCCATCCAGCAACAGCAGCAGCAGGAAATGCAACATACCCAAGTATTCAGCGCGCCACTATCTGGACCCGCCTGTCTCACAGCAGTATCCAGCGTCTCGTCACTACAAAATATCAAGTCGCCAACCTCAGGATCATGAGCCAATCTATCCAAGAACCGCTTCGATTCTATACTATCTCCAATCTGGCTGATCTGGAATGTAACCGCCGCCTTTCCGTACGGCATCCCGCGGGCGGTCACGAGTTTCCGCAGCTCGTTTTTGCAGGCTAGGATAGACCATTTGAATGTGTCTATGTCCTCTTCTGTTGGCTGTATACAAAGTCAGCAAGTTTCTGGAAGCCATGAGTGCTTTAGATACGTACCTCTCCGTCGGTGATGATCGATATCAGTACTGGCTTCTTCAACTCCTTTCTTTGCGCCGGTTCGATGACGAAGGGGAAAATGACTTTCTCGAGCAGCTTTGTTCCCAGCCTGGTAGTTCCGTTGGGGAACACGTTCGACATGGCTGTGTTGATTTTCCCATGGCTCAGATTGTTGTACCCGTCGTCGTTGAGGAAGTTGATGAAGCGCAGCGAGATCCCGGATTGGTTGTACGTCTGGGCGATCCGCGAGATGCGTTGCACAATTGACTTTTGGTCGTCGAAGCGGTTGTCCATATGCATTGACCCGCTGTCGTCACAGAATACAATGATATCGTACAACCCGACTTTTGTAAGATCCGACGTTGCGTGGGCTGAGATCCCGAGTGACGCGCAGATGCGGTCTGCTTCTACTTCTGCCTTCCGTGCGATCGTAATTGGGTCTGGAGAGTCTGATGGGATTATGGCTTCTAGGCCTTGACTGACAATGTGGGATGAAAGGTGGTCGCGGAGCTCTTTGTAGGTTCTTGGGATTGGTCCCTGGAAGGATGGTTAGGTGGTTCCTAATATGAGAGGGCGGTAGGAACTTACATTTTCGTCGTAGGCAAAGCTGACTTTTGGCTGCGGCCTTGGCTGGTAATCGTGATAGTCCTGTTGGCCTTCAGTTGAAGCGTATCGGGGAGAGTCTGGAGGTGTGATCCGTTGAAGCTGATTGTCCGGCTGTGTGACTAGCTGTGATGTTCTCGGAGAGCCGTTTGATAGTTGCGATGACTTCGGGGAGCCGTTTGAACTCTGGGGACGTCTGCGGGTGGTTGTTGTTGTTCGTGTGATGGTGATGTTTACTCCCTGGGGGTTTGCGGAAGACTTAGGCTTTCTCTCGCGCTGGCCCTCGCCATCCCGTTCCCCCAATGTTCTACGTCCAGAGTTTTCAAGCTCACGTTTCTCGCGATCCTCTCTCTCGCGTTGGCCATCACCATTTATCCCGCGTCCGGAGTTTTCACGCTCACGCCTCTCACGCTCCTCTCTTTCGCGCTCTTCTTGCTCTCTCCTTTCTCTCACAAAACACCACTTTGGCCGTAACACGTCCTCTTCGATAGCTTCGCGGGCAAGACTTTCTACATTCGACACAAAGTCATCGAAATCGAGTTCAGTCTGCTCCTGCGGAACATCCACCGGCTGGCCTCGAGGCGGATCTGCTGGGTGACCGCACGGAAAATCTACCGGACGCTCCCGTGAATAATCTACTGGCTGGTTCCGCGGAACATCTACCGATTGACCCCGGTGAGCGTCCACCGACTGCCCTCGATGAACATCTAGCGGCTGTCCCCGCGGTAAATCAATAGACTGCCCCCGGTAGGTATCTACCGACTGACCCCAATGAGCATCCACCGATTGACCCCGACGAGCATCTACCGGCTGGCCTCGAGTCGAATCCGCTGGCTGTCGGGAAAAATCCACCGTCTGCCCGTGCTGAACATCCACCGGCTGGCCCTGCGAAGCGTCCAACGGATAGCCGCGCGAATAATCCGCCTGCTGTCCGCGTGGCATATCCATCGAGTGACCCCGGCGAACATCCACCAGCAGCCCCCGCGACGGATCCACCAGCGGCTGTCCCCGCGCAAAATCCGCCTGCTGTCCCCGGGGCACATCCATAGACTGTCCCCTCCAAGCATCCCCCGACTGTTGACCCCGCGAATGATCCACAGGCTGCTGCCCCCGTGCAAAATCCAGCGGCACCCCGCCACCACCACCACCACCATGCCCGCCAACCATCCGCGCCAGCGGCTCCGGTTGGCTCCGCCTCTTCCTAGTCTGGTCGATGTACACGGATCTATCCCTCTCCGCCGTCGTCGGGATCGGGGGGATAGCGCTGTCCTGGGATCCCTCTGAATACAGCGAGTGGTGTGAGTCGCACGGGTGTTGGGATCCATAGCTGCTTCTTGGACGGGAGCTGGAGCGGCGGTGGCGCGAGACACTACGTTCGCGGCGGCGCGAGGTGGGCGAGGAGTAGATTTCGACGTCTACGCAAGGAACCGGAGCTGGTGCCGGGGGTGCCGGGTGGTGGTAATGGTGTGGTTCTTGTTCCTGCTGTCGTTGCTCGACCTCGTCGACGGGACCAATGGTCGATGGTGGGAGAAGGTATTGCGCCAGATCTGGTGGGGTAATTACGGTGTGCCGTGTTGGTACCTCTTGATGAGTGACTACTGGTGTTTGCGGTGGTGAGGAGGACGGAGAAAGGACCTGGCCTTCAACGACTGTGGCTGGACGTGGAGGCGTAGGGGGTAAAGTTGCCGGCCTTGGGGGTGGGGTGGGAGGAATGTTTACTGGTCGTTGAGGGGTTGGTAGTACAGCGGGCGGGTGCGGCGGTAATGTAGGCACCGGAGTTGGGGGTGCAAGCGGCAGCCTTGCAAAAGTTTCAGGTTCCGGAGTAGGATTCCATTGCTCGAAATCCGCCGGGGGAGGCGGAGGGATCACAACCGGAGCGACAATGATATGAGGAGTGCTATGATATCCCTCAGTAGAAGATGATGGGGATTTCCTCCGTTTCTCGCGCCCCGTAGATTGGCTCCTTCGTTTCTTACGCTGCTCTCGCTCCCGCTCTCTCGGCCGTTTCTCTGAAACAATCCGGGCGTGATCAGAAGAACCAGTGCTATTATCGCTTCGATACCCTCTTTGCTTTCTGCGTTTGAAGAGCCGATAGATCTTACGGGGTTCACAGCAGAGGGTGTAACACCATGGGATACAACACATCGTGTGGTTGTAGCTTCGAGGAGATGGGTAGGAGTCGTCGAAGAGTGGTCTCTGCGGGGCGGTTGTAGCAAATATCAAAAGGGAAAAGGGATTCCAAAGAAAAATAGTTGCAGCCGCTATGGGCATATATAAACCTCGCAGAGCTTTTTTCGCTAGCTACATATTCCTCTCCCGTCCAAGGCATCAAAATCTGGACCCTGCCACTGCCCCTCCATTGACCATTGAGCATCCAGCCATCAGAAACAAAAGAATCTGCATAATGGAATGGCCATCATAATCTGAGCCAGCCAGCGCAATAATGCCAGGGCTATCCCAGCTTGCTGCAGCAAAGCAGTGCAAATGGACCGACAGCATTGGACATATTTCCGGGGTACTCATTCGACCAATGCCGACTAACCACGAGATGTGTTGTTGACAAAGTTGCGTACGTTAGTTAGTAAGGACGTTCACTTTGTTGTTGCTGCCGGAAACTGTTCGGCAAGATGCAAGTGTAGTTGGAAGCGTCAAAAACCTAACTAACTACCCTTGCTAGGTTTCCCGGTCCTGCCACAGCCAGCAAACCACAATCGTTGCTTCTCCGTGCCTTGTTTTTTTTGCAGGATTGCTGCTGCGGTTCATGCAGTAGGAACTTGAGACAAAGGGAACCCTCGAGTTGCATGAGTTGATCTCATGGGAGTACAAGCGAAGAATCCGTTTCGACTGCGGGATCTAGTCCTTTGTCGAAATCGAGTGGCTCACCAGCCGGCGGAGACTGGCAGGACGCGCAAAGAAAAGTACCGCTCTTCGCTCGGTTACAATTCTTTCTCCATTCTATAGCCGCATTGAGATACCCGTCACGGTAATGTCTGCCTCCATCCGCTCTGCGCAATCGCTTGTCAGCCCATTAACATCATCAAGATCTCAAAAAATTAATGCAAAAAGGCCTCCGCCATCCATCGATGCATCACCGTTGTTTCAACCGAATTGATGACACCCAAAAAAAAAAAGAATTAAAATCTCTTTGCTGTCAGGTGGCTGTGTCAAAAAAATGCGGTGTGTTTTTTCGGCTCTTTGGTGGTGAGATTTCCAGTGTTTTTTTCGTCATTGTTTGGCCAACTCAGATGGCTCAGGTGGGGGGGAGGGGCATGGAAGCGCCAACGTGATGCACATCGGTGAGCTTTTAATCAGTTTGTTTTAAAGGGAGGGGTGCGCAACGGTGACGTCTTCCTCCTCCAGAGCCTCGTTTTTATTCTTGTTTGGTAGAAGCACACAACTCGGCTTTTCAAGCGGTGCCAACAACGTTCGTCACGATCATGATGTCGAAACAAGGCTCCGAGGCTCTCCCCCCTCAGTTAACGCTTAGGCCACGCACCGGTTCGTCGCAATATAATAATTTATTCATGCATAACTCCTCCCCTATTTTTCAGTTTTGGAGACTGCATCCGAATGGGCGTGCGGTTCAGGGCTAGGTATCGCAAGGCAAGGATCACCCGAATTGTGGGGCAGCGTCCCGCAGTGCGCACTTGCAGGGGAGGCAGGCTATGACCGCCGGCGCGGCCATGATGTGTCAAGCGTTCCCGCCACACCAACATACCGCCTCCGCCTTCCCCATGAGTACTACCGAATCAAGAATATCTCAAAATAGCCGAGACTTCCGCTCCGGCATCACACGTACAGAGCCCCGATTCATTGCATGCCCCACGGCTGGAAATTCCGTGTTCGATGCTCACTACCAGAGCCGATTTTCGACTTGAATCCGACACCGATCTTGCGGTGGTACGTACTCTACCCACCGCGTTGTACGGTATTTTTGGTGCTTCGGTTCTGGTTAAGTTCGCCACGACGGTGTATCGTACATACGACCTCCGTACCGTCGCATCTAGCTGTTTGCCTGCTTGAGTACATATAACCTACCATAACCCTTACTAGTATAAAGTCCGTTATGGTGTAGTGGCTAGCATCGGCCGCTCTCATTTCCAGAGCATTAAAACCGGCCAGACCGGGGTTCGATTCCCCGTGACGGAATATTTCCTTTTTGCTCCGTGTCTGCTCACTGGTCGTATCCGTAGCTATTCTGCTAGCTTGGCTCCGCAGTTATGGGGGGTTGCATATGCTACATGCGGCGCTACCAATAAACCCGGGGTGGGGGACTGACCGCTGCATCGGACATTCCGCACTACCGGGGTCGGTCTTCCCGAACACACGACACATCACCCTGAAGGCTACTTTACCATGGGGATATGTGTGCAGCACTCGGACTACGGTCCCCAATTCTCTGCAATTGACGACACTGCAATTTTAGAGCCATGGACCGATAAAACCCGATAACTACCATTTGGAGGGAGGCACTACCCATAAGGTATCATCGTTACTCGCGTGCCAACTGTCCGATAGGGGAAGGAGAAGGTTTAGCTAGTCGATTGTGGGGATAGACTTCTGTGGGGGCGGTGACGATCGTGAATTTTGTGGGGTTTCGATGAGGCATTTGACGTGAGGCCCTTGACGTTGATGTCCCCAAGGCCAGAAACCCGCCCATCACAGCAGCCACCAGCAGCGTGACTGGCCAGTGAGATGCACCGTCAGACCCCGTCAGACCGTTAACCACGCTTTAAGCGAGTCGATCATCTGCAGGTAAGCCGCGGTAGCAAATCAGGGTCCATTGCTCAATGCTCTTGTTCACCAACTCCAAATAGTTCGTAAGTACATCTGCGCAGCAGCAAACTCCTGTACAAAAAGAAAAGAAAAGAATAATGAAAGCAGCATTACTATGTAGTCCGCCCGTCCACAAAAAAGCGCGTATCCAGGATATCCAAATTTTAAAACCTCCACCTGCAGACCAAACTCACAAAATAGTACATATCCTCTTAGATTTCTTCCTACCCCCAGTACCTCCACCGCTCCCTCCAGCATCCGCTGCTAACGCCCCCGCGCCACCGCCAGGACCCGAATATACCTTTATCATTTGCCTCGTCAAATCCAGAAAGGCCTCATCCACATTCTGTCTCCTCCTTGCCGAAGCTTCGAACAACGGTACCCCTCCCCATCTTCGACTCATATGATTTGCTCTGTTACGTGACACCTGCCGGTCTGATTCAAGGTCGACTTTGTTGCCTACAATTACTAATGGGACCTCGTCGACTTCTTTAATGCGCAGGATGGCGTCGCGGATTGCCGTGAGCTCGTTCATCGAATTGAGGTTGGTTATCGAGTAGACCAGGAGGAAGCCCTGAATGGTGATGGAGGAGTTAGCTGCGTGAAGGCGATGCGTTCCCTGAGGTGTCGAATGTGTTACCTGGCCTGTGCGACGGTTAGATTAGGGCAAAAGAATGGTGAAGGGAGGTAGCAATTACCAGTCTTCAAATATATTTCTCTGTTGAAGAATTAGCAAACAGAACTCAGTAGTAGCAGTAGTTCAACACGTGATTATACCTCATGGAAGCTAATGGAGGGACTAAAGTTAGAGGGTGCTTCAAACAATCAATAGGAAGTGTATGACTAACTAAACTGTTCAGTTCCTGCAGTATCCAAACTAAGAGCGGAAGGCGAGCAATGTCAGCTCGTCCCATGATTCATCTCCTCAAAACAGGATCATCAGTCGGGATCCGTACATCTCCAAAACACATGACTTCCCCTGTGAATAGCGTTAGCCCAAGAGTCCTCATCTCAACGTCGATTCTCTGCTTGTTCGCTCATTGAATGGCGGAATGCTTCTGCGGCTGTGCGACATACATCTACTTCAACTACCTTACGGTACGAGTCTTCGATTGTAGGGTCGTAGGATTCGATCCACACATTTTGAACAAATTGAGCTGGCGGTGACGGTGGCGTCAGCACATACGACTCTCAGGGGAAACAAAATCGAGCGATGAGGATCTCTCATACCTGTCAAACAGCTTTTACCAACACCACCTAGTATTCACGAAGAAGCGCAGAGGCAAAAGAATTTTAGCCGGAACACTCTTCTCGCGATAACAAAAACGCGAGGAAAGGTACGTAAACATCAACTCCATACCGGCACCCAAAACCACAATATTATATTCTCTCCTGAAGATCCCGTCGAGTTTAGCCTGGGCCCGTAAAGTTGTCCGTTTGATGGGGGATGAAGATGAAGGGTCGATGGTGGAGTAGGTACGTTGGCCATACCTGGGCTGCATGCTCTATTCTGTTGTATCGTCGGTGCCCCGTCGCGGTGCTGCCGTTCGATAGCTCGACGTTGCAGGTTCAAAGTCGAAATCCTTAGGTCTTTATCGTAGAGCTGCAGCTAGAGATAGGCAAATACTGGTAAGCAAGGATATGGTGATAAGAGCAATGTGGTAGGTGGCAGAGTTGCGTCGGGGAGGACGGGGAAGGAGGATGGATGGATGGTTACTTTAGACCGCGGAAGCAATTAAAGTAGACGGACGGCACGGTACCTGTAGACACCAACCTCGTCAGCCTTACACCAGGACACGTTCCGACGGAGGCAGCAACGGACACCGAGTGGCACTGTGGGCAGCCGTTTGGCTCGCTGGCTTGAATGTATGGGGACGCGATGATGGCGAAAGGGTTGCCGTTGCAAAGTTCGATAACTTCTTTTGTATGCAGTGACAGGAAAAGACAAGGACGATTTGAGGAAGAAGATCCGAATCGTCATGCGCATGCGAAAATCAACTTTAACCTGTCTATGCAACTAGCGACGCAGATCTGGATTCAGAATTTAGAAGGGGCGGCAGGGTGTGAGTAAACAGCCCAGGAATACCGACAAATTACCCGGCTGCTGATTTCTACAGAGACGAGTGCAAGCAAGTGATGTTTGAGACAGCTGAAACACTCTATCAAACAACAGAAACACAACAGAAACACCAACAGTCCTGAGCAATTCTACATGACGATCCCTGACGTCCGGACAATCGTAACGAAAAAAATGCAGCCTATGATGACCTGCATGCTTTCCATGCCGGCGAGGAGGTTCCGTTGGTGGTGGGCAGCGCACTTTCTCTCCATCTACCGTATTATCTGATTGAACCCGCGATTCTTGTAGCTCGTGCAGCTCGCATACCCGAACACCAGTGACAGCTTCGATTCATTCAACATATCAGCCGGACGAATAGGAGGCTGTCTAAGGTTTCCTGCACGTACTCTATTACGCAAATCACAGATATTACGGTAAATAGTTTCTCCAATCGCGTCCTAACTCCGCTTGGGCAGGTGTGTGCCAAACAAACTGTCAGGAGGCTTCGTTAAGGGCTAGGGTGACAGATGACGTTTTCACCTTCGCCTGATCCAGTCGCTGCAAGCGACCCTACATATGTCGATCGGTCAGATACCCCAACACCGCGCTCGGCAATGAGCCGGCAGCCTGCTCGTGGCGGAGTCATGATCACTCGTTCAAACAGCACTGTCCCTCACAGCTGAAGCTGAAGCCGTCAGAGTCAGAGAGGCGAGATGGTGCCGCTTGGTGGCACAAGCAAATCCAAACCGGATCCTGAGATAATTATGGAGTCATCGTCCTCACCTGGTGAGTCAGAGCGGCCATCAATTTCGGCGTCCCCCCGAACCCGCCGGTACCCCGCACTACGGATCAAATTTGGGAGGTATCGTGCGCATGCTACATATCTGCGGGTAGAAGCGGTCGCGTTTGAAGTGTGGCCGAGCGTTAGCCGTCGATCTCCCGCTGTCAAAAGCGGGAGGCCATGAGAGGCGAAAGGTCCCCTAGAATCCCTTTCTCGCTGCCTCTTCTATTGGGGCACTGGGTATCACTCGTCAAGAATGTTGGGTGTCCGATGACCCACAGAAACGTTGCTCGGGGAACAGTAATCGAAAGAAAAGTGTGTTATTACAACAACCGTAGCCAGCCCAACTCAAAGGAGCCAATTTGAACATTTCCTCGTGAATGGGCTACTCAATTATATGTCACAAGCCGCCTGGTCTAATCCGCCAAAAACTTTCCCACACTGCCACCAATATTCTGCAAATCTAGCAAAAAGCTGTCATGCCCAAACAAACTAACGTCCTCTCCCAGTTCTACATGCGTGACATTCCTATTTCCCGCCAGCCTGAGTGAATCCGCAATCTCCCTCTGCTGCCATGCCGGAAACAGAATATCGCTCGCGACCCCCAACACCAAAGTGGGGTGAGATCTCAGTGGACTTAGACCGTCGATCAGATCCTGTGGCGGGTGGTCCCCAGCAGGTTTGTTTGCTATGTTGCGAGGCTGCTCTCGGTACGGCGCCGAGGGGAGAGTCAGGCTACATTGAGGGTCGTCCGTTGTCTTGACGTGCGTGGTGAGCTTCGCTTGGTTTTCCGCACGTTTTGCGGCGGTGCGTAGCTGGCTCTTCTTTCCGAGGTCGAATAGATCCATTGCTTTGGACACGTAGAGGAGGGAGTTCGCATCGTACTCGAGACAGAATTTCTCGCCAGCGTGGTCGAGGTAGGTTTCGATAAGGAAGTCGGGACACAGTGCTGGGGGTTGCGATGGATCCGCGCGTTCGCGGCCGAATCGCTGTTCCCATTCGGGACCGGAACGGTAGGTGACAGTAGCGATTTGGCGGGCGAGCTTCATCCCTGTATGTGGTGGGACTTTGCCATAGTAGAAACCGCGGTTCCAGTTCGGGTCGGCCATGAGGACTAGTGTAAGTTAGTAAAGGGAAGAAGAGCGGGGGGATGGAGGGCCGCACCCTGTCGCTGCGTATAACGCATCGCAATACTGTAGGGATGGCTCCGTGCACATCCACTAATACTAACAATCCTGCCGACCCTCTCGGGGAACAGAACGCCTGCCGCAAGACTTTGCATTCCCCCCATGCTTGCGCCAACACTTGCATACAACGTCTCAATCCCAAGCCCATCCAGAAGTCTGAACTGCGCGCGCACCATATCTTCCATCGTGATAATCGGGAACCTCGTTGCATAGACCTCTCCATTTGCAGGATCGATACTCGAAGGTCCGGTGGATCCGTAGCATCCTCCCAAGACATTTGTGCATATGACAAAGAACTTGTTGGTATCGATTGCACCTCCGGGTCCTATAAACTTCTCCCACCACCCCTGCCGTGTGTTGCTGGGTGTCGAGTGCGCGTGCGACGAGGCCGAGAGCCCAGTATGAAGTAAAATAACGTTCGACCGATCGGCGTTCAGCGTCCCCCATGTTTCGTAGGCAATGTCGAACCCTTGAAGCACCCCGCCATTGTCAAGCAGGATTGGCTCTCGGGAAGTGAATGTCTCGTGTGCGCCGGTCGTGTAGGAGGGTTCTGGTCCTTCGGTGGAGAAACGGGTTTGAAGCTGTTCAGTTCGCTTTTCTAAAGCGTCCAGACATGGAAACGCCATAGGTGGGTTCGAGGATGCACCGCCATTACCATTGCTGTTATGTCGGATTTGTGGGAACAGAGCTACTGCAGCTCGCAGTTGTAAGAGGGGTGTTGAAGCGGTTATCTGCCGTGTTGCTTGTCGTGATAATGTCCGACTCGAAGATAGTACCCGGTGCATCGTGTTTCCATCCCAGAGGTTGAAGTGCGGGACAGGATTGGATCATATCTAGTGGCGGGGGCGTACGATAATTTCCTATCCACTGTTTAGTAGTGCGGTTGTTCCATTTCAATTAGTAACGAAGCGATGGCGTGCTTGCGCCAGCGAATCTTTGTTCACGAGTGGTTAGGGTTTCAATCACGTGTTCTTCAAGCTTGGAATGTAGCAGACAAGGAACTCATATTATTACACTGCACTATAACAAAGCAAAATGGTGACAGCTTCAATCCTCAGCTCAATCTCAGCTCAACCAGAAAAAGTACAAAGCATCAACCAATGGATTCATCGCTACCCAAACAAGCACATCATCATTAATCATTCATCTGCCATTCGCACGCTCCTGTTTAATAGTGGGCGCGGTACCATCTCCTTCGATCCCCTGTAGTCCGACATTAGCTTCTTCTTCAGTAGCGGAAAAAAGATCAGTTGTTGACTTACTGGAGCGGCCAGTCCTGTGAACAACCCAAATGGCCAGCAAAGCGGTTGCAAGCCACAGCAGAGCCGAAATAAAGGTGAACGCAAGTGCTGTCTTCCAAGTGGAGCATTGATCTAGCGTTTTGGTTTAACATTATGCAATCATAGAGAAGGAATCGCTCATATGTACCTTGCGCAGAAGCGTCAGGACCAGGATATACAGGGCTCCACTCTGCATACCACGTGCAGTTCATTGGCGCAATGTAATCTACGAGCAGGGCAAAAGAGATGATCTGGGGCAGCGTTAGTTGCGCCCTGCGGTAGGGCTTATAGGGCTTACCCAGAGGAGAAACATGATGAGGTCAAAGGGGAACATGGTGAGAGCCCATGTGAACGGGATCAGGAGGATGATGGAGGCCAGAATGGATAGACCTGCAATCACTTCGGTGTAGACGAAGCGACTGCCGGGCCAGTACCCACTGTTGTTTAGAACATCGAGGTAGTGCCCGATTATACCAGCGACAATCACGGCAGAGATGAGTTGGGAGGCCCGGAGGACGAGGCCGACGGTGCGGGTGATGATCATTTTGGTGGTGACTGTGGTGGTGGTGGTGGTGGTGGTGGTGGCGGCTGTTTCCTTTTTTTTGTGGAAGGATGGCGTTGAGGATGAGAGCTCGACGAGGCGGAGAATTATTCCAGCTCTTGGGCTTGCGGAAGACTGCTGCTGCTGTTTTGAAGACTCCAGCGTTGTCTAGACTTTATATATACTTAAGTACAATTACGCTGTTGAAGATCGATCATGCGTCATTGTCTTGTATACAAGCCTTCCCTGATTTCCACCATTGAATTTCCTACGCCGACTGGTTGGTTGTGAAGTCATATTGGCGACTAATGAACCTCGTGATGGCCTTGATCGACGAAAAGCAGCAAGCAGGATTTGGGTGGTTGGCCAATCACGTTCCTTTTTTCAGGAACAAAATTGTAACCGATCGTCATGATTGAAGACCGAAAAGCTTGGTTATGATTTATGTACTATACAGTACTCATAGGTACTCTCCTTGGCAACTCGCTTGTATGACAGCGCCTAGGTATTGATTGGTTCGCGGTACGTACGACTACAAAAAAGCAACTCCTCCTACGTAGTGTTTTGTCCTAGGTATTGGTTCGCGGTACGTACGACCACAAAAAAGCAACTCCTCCTACGTAGTGTTTTGTGGTGGCCGCTATTCTTGAAAATTAGAAACATCAATGCTGCAATTCGTATATACGATTGAAAACAGCTTTGAATATAACCTAGCCTTTCAGATGCAACCATAGTGGTCTTCAAAACACCCCAACTTTTCCTACAGCGCGCGCCCTAGAGGATCCAGGCTATACCCACTTGATTTAGGAGACACTTCTTTGGATTTGAAGTTGGGATTCGGGCTCTTGCAAATGTCCATGGAATTGCCGTCGTCGTGCAAAAATAACTACCAATTCCATCGGCTAAGGTCCAAGGAGAGATATAATAAGCTTTCTCACCACATTTCCATTATTTTCGCTTGATCTGAACATAGACTAGTTAGCACTTCCGATCACAAAGATATACTGAATAGAGCTGTTATTCGACCGTAGAGTTACATCGATCATGTTTCCTCCCCTCGCCCAGCAGCAGGGGCGCCATGAATTCGAAAGTGCTCCTCAAACTGCTTGCTGGAAGCCAAAAGTTCCTGGTACATGGTATTTTGCTGGCCATATCCATGCTTATATTCCATCTGTCGTGATAGAAGCGAAGAGTAAATACGGGATATCGGGGTATGGCGACCAGTAGCTGGTAGCCCAAGCTCAGTCTTTCCTCCCTATATTCGAAAGCGAGAGGTACTGTGCTTGGATTCGACTGTTGGCGCTGGTTCACCAGAAGCAATCACCAGTTATTTCAACGTTGAACTTGGGGAAAGATGAACAAAACGGCATCAGCACCGCATGCGCAGAGCTTTGCAAACCACTCCATGAGTCACCTGGCCTGTCCTTAAATTGAAAGTCGCCAGGTAAGAAAACCTCTGAGTTCTTCTGTACCCGCTATTGTCGGGTCTTGAATGTCAAGTGAGGGGTGCTGTCGGGCTGGCTCCACGAAACATAGGTTTATCAAAACTCCTCGCTTCGCAGGGAGCAGCAGCTGGAACGCGAAGACGGATGCATCCAACTACCGAGCGCAGAATCATGGAAATGACTGGAGAAAGTGAGCCTCCACATACACATTGGTGTGATACGTCGAACTTACTATCACCGGAAACCACTCCACGCAACAGTTCCCAGCCAAGAGTTAGGGGTTACCAGCTACATTAACCGTGAAACCCTAACCCTTCGCTGAAAAAGTAGAAGCCAAATTGCGTTCGCAGGTCCGGCACGGAATTCTATTCGGCAATTACTCTTCAGCGCAATAGTTACTATATGTATAATTTAGACGGATACGGCTTATTGGGTTTAATATTGGTGATTGCTAGGTGCATCTTGGTCTGACGCACACACCCAATTAACATGGCGAGCCTTTCAATCCAGAGAATTACATTTATCTCATTCGAGTGCACTGACACCCTCTTTTCGAGATACTGAGCTGGCATGCCAGAGTTCTGTCGTTGTATCAGAACCTGAACTTTTAACTGCGCAAGCGTTCAATTGGCTGGCAGGTCTAACAGTCCTGCTGGTCTTAATACAACATCACAGGTAGTTTTGGGTGTGGTACACTAGCGACTGTGTTCAGGTGAGGTTGATACCATCACCCCCTCCCATGAACTAGTTAGGGCTGACGAAACCCAGCACAAGGCTCTAGCAGCTACAGGTAACGAACAGCATAACGCAAGCCCTACATCCAGAACCCAATCATCAAATGCCACACTGGACCTAGTACACAACCAGGAAGCAAGAACTCCAGAAGTCGGATGGAGCGTTTTTCCGTTCCTTCTCGATTAACTAACTATTTACCTGTGAGGTACGATCTAGTCAATGACCTCTATAGACTCAGCAGAAAGAATGGCTTAAAGCTAGGCTTCTTCCTCAACTCAACCCCGACTCAAACAGACTTTGCTCCCCGAAGAAACTAACCCTTAGTAACCCGAACAAGGAGCGCTGGAAGTTCTGGATACGTCCGGAGAAGCCAGTGTAGTCGATGGTAAGTGGTGTAAAGAGGAATATTCCTGACTCCTGAGACTTAGGATAAACGTCTTTGAATTAACGCAACTAACACATCCAAGTTCGTGAGTGCCCGATTTCCTACTCACAGATCCGTCACAGACGAGCTCTCTGCCCATCCCGTCTCCCCAAACCCACCTAGGAACCAAAACAAAAACACCAACCATCCCACCAGCGTCGCCATAGCATCATGTACCGGATCCAAACACATGGCTGAAACGACAGACCAAGTGAACGCCGCCAACATCCCGAGACATACCACCGCGACCCGACGCAGTACTTGCGGCAGTTGACGTACTACGTTCAGTCAGAATATGCCTTGGGAGTAGGAAGTAGACATGGACACTTACGTGCGCTATTGGAACTGCAGGCCTGGAGTGTCATGGTGATGCGAATGCGAGATGCTGTAGTGTTGGAGGATTTTGAATACAACCAGTGGGACATTGGCGCCGAATGCTGATTGGTAGCCATGCATTATCAATGTAACACAACAAAAGCTCGTGAAGAAAATGCACGAATCACGTGATAAGTAGTCACCACTAATCATTCGCAGCAGCAGCTTTCTTATCGCTGCTTCCAACCTCTAGTTTCCTAGCCTAGTGTTTAATGTTCTGCATGTGATCTCGGCTAGATGTTTGGAAAACTGCGCTAGTCGTTGGTTACGCTACCCACGTGTGCGGAGCCGCACCTTATCTTCACCGTCAATTTATACTAAACTACGTGGCGAAGTGACAATTTCGGAGACGAATGATATCATAATTTCATTCAGACTTAAAACGGTAACTCTTAACGCGTGACCGTTTCTCCACATTAACCGCAGCATTTGTCTCCAAACCAAGGGCTGGCTTATACATGTGGCTTATTTCATGAGGTTACTGAATGACAGCAACTCACTGCTCCCGAGAATACACGCACACATTTCGAAATGTTCATTAGACCCAGACTGGGCCTAAGAGCCCAAACTAACAAAACCATTGAATATTTTCGACGGTAGCGCTCTATCCCGCGTACAAAACCCGAGTTTTTGAGGTTCTAACATGAAGAAATGCCAAAGCCAGTGTTCTGCATCATAGCCCTTTCATATTTAGCCTGTTTGTAGATTCTCTAGGAGTGCTCTCTGTGTAATTTCGAAGTAGCTATGTAGCATTGGGGATACACAAGTCCAAGCCCCCCCCTAAGATGGGGCGCAGTACCGAGTTGACTATTTCCCATCTTGATGTTAAGATCTTTGCCATGCTTATCTACCACTCGGCAAGCAGAATCAGATATTAACTGCACCGGCAAGCCTTCTGATATGTGGTCTAAATCTGCTTGGGAAGATTTTATAATCTCCATAGCAAAAAGCCGGGCGGTTGGTCCGCCCGCTCGCTCACGGATCTCAGGCCGGCCTAGCCGTCATTTTGGAGGCCTGCCTTCGCGAAAGTCAGGCCTGGTCGAGGCGAAGACTGGCTAGCCTGATCGCTTGGGAACACTTGTTGATCCGGTTCTCGCGCGAGCTTTGGCGTCGTTCACCACCCTACCCTTATTGGCCATTCCGGGGTGCCCTCGGTGGTGTTTTCACCTCATCCGGCTATTTTCCTTTGCTCTTATATGCTCTGGGCGGTATTCCAGCCTACGCCCTCTGGAGTATTTCATGTTGGGGCAGGTTTCTAGCTCTGTTACGCTACCACTGGCAACCTTCTTCGGCCGATTCTCCTTCGGGGCGGGGTAGTTGTTTCTGGATATCCGGCTCTGGCTCAGGCTATAGAAGCTGAGGCGAGGAGACATGCTGCAGTAGTTGCTGCTATCGATGTCGACATGATTGGGCTATGATGGTTGTGTGCTCGTCGTGGGATTTAGAGCGGATGAGTAATGGATAGCTGAGTGTGTAAGTGTCAGTGTTAGCAGAGACTTCGAGGTGCAAAGTGCAGAGGGTGGAGACCCTAAGCCCTATCTGCTTAGCAGTTGGGGCGAGTTATGAAAGAAGACTCTTGGGATTGCCCAGGGTTCGTGTGACCCCCACCGCCCCTCCTGCTCTGATCCCCGCCTTCCACACCACAAGACTTCACTAGCTTATACAACACTACGCTACCCCCATACACAATGTCAGTTGCAAGCGACCACTCCCAACCAACAAAACCGGTCCCACTTCAACCGCTGAAGCTGGTCCATCCGCCCAGACTTGCCGTCCCTCCAGCAGTTCAAGTCAGGTTCGTTCCAAGGAATGAGGTTCGATACCCTTTACAGGGAGAGGCAGCAATACTGTCCTAGGGCAGAGTGGCCAGGTGAGGTTATACCATACGGTACACTGCCACCACCGAGCTGCAGAGTCAAGAAACGGCTCATCTTGAGTCACTACCCTGGCCTGTACCCGAGCGAGGATGGGAGGTGCGGCTCTACAAGTGGCTGGATGGTCTCGTCCGGATTGTCTTGTCGAGCAAGGCAGCATGGATCAGAGATATCCTGTCAGCCCCAGCGGTGGGGCAGGTGGATATTACCGTGGCATGGGAAGTTCACGGTGGCCAACAGCTTGGGCCGACCAGATCGCAGCAACCGTGGGAGCCGCCCCCTCCCTCGACAACGGCCTGAAAGGAGTTAAGGGAATCCAAACCGAAGTCCAGGGGTTATGGACTCCCAAAAGATCTCCAAGGAGACAGAACTCTCAAGGCAGAGCTCGTGAACGCAAAGCAAAGACTCAACCTGCAAAGGCTGAGACATCTCATCTTGTTGTCCCCCTGGGTCTCGCAGCCCTGGGACAATAGAGAAGTCCATACATACGGCGTCATCCCGCTTAATATCAATGCGACCGCCCGCCGTCACCCAAATACCTGTAGCAATAATTTCCTCCTTCGAGATACCGTACCTACGGTGTCACTCTGGCCAGAGTTCAATTTGCACCATGCTCGTGGTCTCCAGGCTTGGATCTGGGCGTCCCGAATGTATCTTACATTCACGATGAACTTATGCTACCCAGCTGGTGTAAAGAATCCGATCGACCCAACTTTAGCGGAGTTACCTTGCTCGCTAGACGAGGGGTTCGAAGAACGATTGGTCTTGGAGTATAATTCTAAAAGCGATAGGATACGGCCCTCTTCTAAAAAAAAGCTTGCTGTTGACTAACGCACGGAAGACAATGTAGGACCACCAGAGCGACGCTATGGCGGAGGCATTGGGGTCCGAAGTCAAGGAGGTAACGCCAAGCAAGGTGAAGGAAGAGATGGTGAGCGTCTTGAAATCTACTAAGCAGCTTTACAAAATGTTGGGGATCGTGCAAACCTGAAGAACTTTACTCAATTAACTCTGGATGTCACTAGTGTTCGAAGTGGCCAGTCCGGTTAGATACGCAAGAAATTCGGAGTCTGCATCTTCATGAGCACGAGAGCAGTGATGGACATGGTCCACCACAACCCACATGTCGGATAGATTTCGGCGGAAGGGCAGGTAGCTTACGATCACCTTCAGGCCAGGTACAAATTCAGGCCCAGTTTCGGAGGAGCGTAGAAAAGACTTGAAAATAACGCGAGGTGAGGTACAATCCTACGGCAAATGAGGCCGTGTCATGCTTACGAGATGATGCGCTTGTACGTTGATCTGTACCAACCCCAGCTGTACAGACCATTCATTCAAAACCTTGCCTACCTAGGCTTTAAGAAACATTCAAATGTTCTGACGGCAACGTAACCTTTTGTATTGGTGGCATGCGAAAAACGCAATTGAATTCCTCCTCCGTCTCCTACGTTCCAGCATAAATACCTAGGTTTCCACCCCGCCTCCCTCTTCATCCACACAGCATCCTCCTCCTCTAATTCCTAATAATTTTAATCAACACCTTCATCGCTTTCTTCATCGATTACCATACACATCGCCCCAAACACCCAAAACAGATTCAACATACTCAGCCATAACGTTGTTTCTAGTTCTTTTGCACGAGCAACCATGCTTCACCCCAATTAATACCAATCACTTCACGGGGATATCAACCAGTCTTCAGTGGAGCAGTCTCCGGGACTTGTGTCACACACTCACCGCCATCCATCTATATCCACAAAACCTCTTCCACGGGGTCAACCACCTCGACTACTGCCTCCTTCTCCGTCAACCTCGAGGATTAACATAACCCAATCCCATCAGTCGATTTCGGTACACAAAGGCCCGGAATGCGGTCCCGTCTTTCTCCTCATTAAACAGCGTCTGAGTTCAAACTACTCTTGAACCTACTACAATAACAACAAATCCTTTAATATTTCAACCCACAGAATACTGAAAATAAATGTTCACTCTCCTTTTTCTCACGCTGGCAGCCATTCTAGCTACCTTAAGCGAGTCAGCCGTCTATTTAAAGGCGGACTTCTCCGTAAAAGATGTAGGGTTTTGGGGGTGTTTGTACCTCTTTCTCGGACTCTCCGACATCGGAACCGCAGGAAATTGTTGCCATCTTTTTCACCGAAGACGAGCTCCTACTCTCTTCGCATTCAGATTCACTTTTCAGTGCCTAGGTCGATGTCAATGCTGTTACCTGGCGGGCTGTAAAAGTTAGGTTTCGTTACGCTGGTAAACTCCCAGATACCCTCACTTTCTCCTCCGCCGACGAACCACCGGCTACAATATCCCGCCATCAATTTCACATCTTTACCATCGCTACGGCAACCATGCCAAGTATCCCGAGGACTCAGTTTCTGTCGGCTCGTTTCCCATTGGTATCTACCTCGGTTTCTCACCTTCTCCATCTTTCTCCTCAGCTGCCTTCGAGCTTCGATCCTCCAGAAGCTCTTCGTTATCCTCCTCCCAACAATCGAGATGAAACGTTCGAACCAAGTACCTCATTTCCTCCGAGCAGGCAACCATGCCACCTATCTCATGATTCCTCTATTAGAATTTATGTTCCGTATCTCGGAATGAGGGGTCTTCTGGACGAGCAAAAACTCGAATCGTTGGCCTTGAAGTCGGAGTTGCTGAGACGGGTCCAATACAACGACACAGCTGTTTTGGAACACCTACAGCGTCTGGACCACCAGACGTCTTCCGCGGTGGTCTGCTTCGCGCCGAGTATTAGTGTTTTAAGTGGTTTGAGTGGGATCTTCCGCTGTCTTACCACACTAAACAATATCTAGATCCTCTATGTACGAAAAGTCTACCTTCGAGTATCTATATCACGAAATGATGCGTTTCAGCACAGGATACCGCTTCCCTCACCACGGCGGCAAGAAGCCCAAATGCATGAAGACCGTGAGGTGCCGATTCCAATGTGGCCATCAAGACCGATCTTTGAACCAACCAATCGAAACCGACCATCCACCAGTCGACGTCTTTCGAAGCGATATCTCTCGTCTCGATCACCATGGATCTTAACCACTTGAGCAAGCAACACAATTCTGAAAATAAACTGTCAACCTCCTTTCTCCCGCATGGGTAACTATGCTGGCTACCTCAAGCTGGCAAGACTGCTCTTTGCGGATGGTCTGTTGAAGTTGAAGTTTTAGTTTTTTGGGAGAGTGGTTGGTGTTTCTCCTTCCTTTATTTTCTTCACCAGACATCTGCTCCTCCAAACTTCCAGCTATCGTCAGTTTCAGAACGATATTCTCAACAACTTTCAATACCATAACGTTAACGTTCTTCCAAATCAATATCTATCAAAATGCCCCACCGTGGATTGTCTATTCCTCGATATGGTAATCATGCCGCTTATATCAAGACTACTGAACGTCTTTTTTGTAGCGGACTTCTGCACGTGAAGTATTGGTTTTTGGGGCGGTTAGCAGCTTTTTCCATTCTTGGACTCTTTGGCTCTTGGTTTGACACGTCTTGGATTTCAAATTGGACCTTTCGGGGGAGGTTGGACGGTTTTTCTAATTTGTATTTTTTATGGGAGGGAGCGTTTTTGCTAAATTGGTCCCGTATGGGGGTTTTTTATCAAATAAATTGGATTGAGGGGATAAAATTACTTACGTAGTATCGGGTCTGTCGAAAGTGTGGAAGAGCTCACCTGAGACCGTTGATCTTGTAATTAATCTGTTGTCTAATCAAATTAATTTGCCGCATATTTGAGTACTTCTTCTACCGTACATCTGTAGTTTATTGACTCCATTGGCATCTGTGTTGTATCGCCTCGGACCGTTAGGAATAGTATTAATTAGGAAGTCACATAAGTACTTCCCGCAAATTTGAGCAAGTCTCAGATCTTAGTTATATACATCTCAAACTTTACCAGACATCGGGTGTAGACGTAAAGATAATGTATGGCAACCTAGAACGCCTTCTACTAATATTGTGTCGAGGGCGTAAATGTGTGAGTGATACCATATGATATCACCACTACTCGCCGGATTTTCAAGTCTACGGACACCCTTGTTATTGATTAGATGCCTTGGATAGGAATAGATTATATCGAGATCTCACTGCCAGCATGGTAGCGCAGCGAAGTATTTGTTCCTGAACTTCATTGTTTCTACAGCTGGCACTGGTTTTGATTTAGTAGCAAATTGACTAACGTGTAGTCATGGTAATTAGATGAGAAATCATTGTAAATTGATGTGTCGCCAAGAGCGCTTATAATGACGTGTCCAGAGACTTGAAAATCCGACGAGTAGAGCGTGAGATTGTTACCACGCCTGGAACTACGGATTGTGAGATTTTAAACTAAGTTATAGTAGAAATGGCGAACGAGCCGTTAGATCACAACATCACAACCGCAGGAAGGTCTCTCCCACACCAAGCACCACCCAACCCTAACTTTCCGCTGCCATGGCCTCTGATATCCTGTAGAGTATGATAGAAATCATCCATGTACAAGAACTAACGGCCTAGCTTAACTGGTACTCTAAACAGCAAACTTAATACTTGAAGGCGCTATAAATGCTGGGGCCACGAGTTTAAAACTCGCTCAGCCTTTTCCCTTTGAGATCGTAACTTAGGTCCTGTACAGGATGGCAGAATAATTGCATATACAAAAGCTGATAGCATAGCTTAGCTGGTAGGTATTGTGCTCTAAACACGGTGCTGTAAACATCAGGTGCAGTAAACACCAGGTTCGAAACCTCGAGGCGCTATAAACGCCAGGTGCTATAAACACAGGCGCCATAAACATCAAGTGCTGAAAACACTGGGGCGGGCTTAAAACCTGCAGTACTCACTCTTTTTGCCCTGCTTTTGTCTTGCTTAACGGTACAGGATAGTAGATGTCATTGCATATTCAAGAACTGATTGCCTGGCTTAGCTAGTGCTACAAACATCAGGTGCTACAAACACCGGGTTCGAAACCTCATGGCGCTATAAACATCAGGCTAGGAATTCTCTATGCTATAAACACCAGAGTACGAGGCATTGGGGCACTATAAACACTAGGCCGCAGGTTAAAAATCTGCGGTGCTCGCTCTTTTACGTTGAATTTACCTTCTGATCCCCAGAGTATGTCCTATACAGGATGGTACAAATCATCGTACATACAAGAACTGATCGCTTGGCTTAACTCGTGCTAAAAACACTAGGTGCTGTAAACACCGGGGTTCGAATCCTCAGACGTTGTAAACGTCAGGGCACAGATTCGAAATCTTTAGTGCTGTAAACAATGATGTTACAGGCTCAAAACCTATAGTATTCAATCATTCTTTTGTTGTTCCTATCCACGAAAAGATATTGTTGTAAAAAGTTAATGCACGGATCCGATATACCCCCACTTTATATGTTCTTTCGGTGTTGAACAGAGTGCCCTTGGGTCTCCGACAGTGATTGACTCTGATGTGTCCAGTGCCTAGCGTGTCAGAGAGTCCAACTATACTGAGAAGGTACTTATTCTGTAGACGGCTTTCCTATATTTGCGTGCTGCGTTATCTCTCTCACGCATTACAGGGGACTTCTGGAGAAGAATCGGCGGAACAAAAACGGATCGCAGTTTTGCAGTTTCTGCTGATTTTAGATTGCTATGTAGACACTAGGCATGCTAGACGTGTTGTGGAGGGGACAAAAGAATGGCGGTCAATGCGGGTTTCGAACATGCACCTACTAGTGGTGTTTATAGCACCTTTGTGTTTCAGCACCTGCCTAGCGTTAAAGTACCAGGTAAGCTAAACGACCAGCTCTTGTATATTTAGTGATTTGAAATATTTTTAAACGAAAGTAGTCTTGGGTCAAAATGGCGATGCAACACACATCACGAGCGCGGGGGGTGGCCTTTCGGGTCGCAATTGTATCTACTGATAAAACTATCGCATCTTTCCGCCTTGCAGGCATACTCTAAAGAAAATAGCAGAATAAAAGAGAACAAAAGAGCGGCAAAGAGTGATTACCACAGGTTTCGAGCCCGCGGCTTTCGGTGTTTATAGCACCTACAGGCTGATGTTTAAAGCACAATGCTTTTCCGCCTAAGCTAAACGTTCAGATCTTGTGTATTCTAAGTTTTTAAGTTAGGTTGTTTTGTAGAGCCCTGCCTGTCACAACCGTACTGAGAAGACTATAGGGTCTCTCCATACCGAGTTCCATCTTGCAGGTCTACCTACTCTGAGTAACCTCGGGAACAAAGGGTTACAAAAGAATGCGATTAAAAGAATGATGGTCTTGGTCAATGGAGCTCTCATGCCCAGACCTTCACTTTTTGGCTATTTGATTTACGGGAGCAGCTGCAGGTCAATAGAGGTTTCGAACCTTCATCAGTGTTTGTAGCAACACTGTACGGCAGCACACACAAGCAGCTGCAATGCACGCTTTGTCTACCATCAGCAAAGAGCTCTCGGTATCCACTTCCACCATTGACAACATTCCTATAACGTAATAGAGGCGCCGATCCACACATTAATCGACATGAGCATCACCAGTACTTCTTGCTCTCTTCACTGATCACGCCTGGGTGGTAAACTAACTATATGTGTTTGTTCTCTCCTAGGCTTTGTTCGTACAAATACTGGAAGCATTATGAACGCCGCTTCGACTATCGTTGTTGGCATCTACATCGTCTCCGCCACCAACGTTGAGAGTAAGATCAGAGCGTCAGAGACCAATCTCAGGTCGGAGATCAAGAGGCTCGAATCCGTAGTGTTCTTAAGCGGCCAGGCTGGCCAGAGTTCACCTCAACCGGGCCTGCCTAAGTAAGGCCTCCGAAATGACATCCAGACCAGACTGCTAAAACGCCTGGCTGCTGGTCAAGTTTCTAAAGACACTGAGCTGCTCAACTCGAAGATCGGAGACGTAGGTAACAGGGTGGGAAGACTAGAGACAGAGGTTAGGGCTAGCAACAACCTGGATATTCGATCGGAGCAGGTTTTAAGCCTGCTATTCTAAGTGTTTACAGCACTACAGGTTTCGAACCTGCATCCGGCGTTTACAATGCCAGGTGTTTATCGCACCCATGTCCCTTTCGCTAAACGATCAGTTCTTGTACTCTATCTGCGGCGTTTCTAATCACGATCAAGCTCAATCTAGGTGTGTTCCGGCTTGCAAGGACAAGTCCGTGCCCCCGAGACACGGCGCGCGCTACGTAACGTTTCACAATCCACCCACCTTCGCCTCTGGCAGTGGGGGAGGTATAATATCAGACAGACGCGTATATATATAGCAAAACAGGGCGGGGGTGGGGCTTTGGTAGCCCAAACAAAGTTTTGGTTGTTTAAGGAATGCTCCCCGGACCCGGATATAATGTATCTCCGACGAAACGACACCCCTCAAGGCACTCACAAGTCTGAACAGCGTTTTGCGAAGAGTGGTTTGCAGTTTACACTTGTACGTTCAAAGAGCACGCGGTCTTCTGCAAGAAAAAAGGATGAGTTTAATACTTGAGTGAAAGGTGAAAACTTGCTTTCACGGTGGGTCTGGGGGTGTTCATCTCTGCATGCTACCTACTACGTTGAGCATAAGACGAGTGGAAAACATTTGATGTAACTAGGATACAATTCTTCCCCACCATCCTATTACAGTCCACCACACAGTGTAGATAGAGTAAAGAAACCTTTCATTAGATTGCGGCGGGTCCCAACTCGATATTGTCTCTCCTAGTCAACCACAGATCATCAACGTTCCGACTTAAGCACAATCTCTCGGTGGGATCTCAACTGTATCCCCTAGAAACCAAAACCGAAACCGAAACCAAAAACAGAAAACAAAGACCCCGTCTACCCCAACTCGCAAGCAAATGATATACCCCAAGGAAAAAAAGACATAACCCGCCCCCAACCAAACACAATCAGAAAACGGGAACGAAAAAACCGAGATCCATCCCGCCTAACGCCGTAGATAACATGATAGAAATTTGGTGGGAATGACAGCGGGGGAAATATATTGTCTAGCTAGGTGGGGGAGAAGATTTTTCTAGGTGTACCATCCGGTGGCACTGATGGTGGTGACTTCCGGAGCTCTCGTTGGGATAATGGACTTTCGAATATCAAATACTTCGATAGTTTGTTTCCATTGCCACATAGTCATGGAGAAGATGATCTGATTGCGCTGTGCCTGGCCGCTGTCCTTCTGCTCGGCGCTGGCAGGCTCGGTGAGTTCTGTAATCACCTATTAGTACATGTATGCAACCCAAATCCCCAGGAAGAAACTTGCCAATCATAGGCAGCTCAGTATCATCATCTTCATAAACCGTAATCCACCCTTCCTTCGCCAAAAAACTGACAAAGAAGATATTCTCGATAGTCTGACCAAAGCTCTCTGGGTTGATGACAGCCTCAAAAAGCGGCAGCGCATCCTCGGGGAGGTCATTTTCTTCCATGTATGCCTTGAGGATGTGATGGACCTGGCGGACTAGCTTCAGTGTGTTGTTTTCGCTTGTCTTGATATCCTTAACATCGACGTCGGTGGGCTGTGACGACTTCTCTCCCTTCTTACGGCTAAGTCCCTGCTTCCGCGCTTTCTGCACCCGCACTTTCTTCTGCACACTCAACGGACCCAGCAAGAAGTCGGATGTAGCGGGGCGTTTGTTACCCTTGAATGCAGCGGCACGACCAAGATACCCCCAATCCATTGCATCACCGTCTTCCTCCTCGTCATCATTCGGATCCGCATTCCTCATAAAGGAAATGCACTTCCCAACAAACTCATCAACATCGATTCCCACACCCGAAGAGCCAACCACCATATTCGAAACCTTCTTCAGTGTGAGATCTGACGCGGTGACCAGCAACCGCGAATCAAGCGTCGCATCCGAAGTTTGTTTAACATTCTTGTAGAGCTCTTGCGCCTTCTCAAACGTCTTCAGCAGGCCATCGTTGTCGGGACGCAGGAACTCGGTTTTACTTTCTATGATGTTATGTCAGCGGCAGCCTTGTGGCGGTAGGGTGGGAGTGGTGGCGTAAATACCGTCGAGCCGTCGCTGCAAGTTCCGGTATCCCTTCCTAACTTCTCTCCGTTCATGGGCAGGCTGATCGGGGTCGTAGACGGACAGGTCGCCTTCTATGTCAAGGACTTGCTGGTGGAGTGCCTGCGAGGGCTCCAGATTGCGGAGCCCCCTGCCGTTGTTGGCAGCGGTGGAGGAGGGCGCGTTTCTGCTATTCTTTTCTGCAGGCGTCGCGTTCTCTTTGTCGGAGGAGGCATAGCGTGTTGTGCGGGTCCTACGCGATGTGGGGGCTATATCCTCGTCGGAAGCTTCCACGTCAGTGGGGATTTCGACAGACGAGCGTGGCATTGCCGCGGAAGCTGGCAATATAGGAAAGTGGGAAGCGGTAGCGGAAGGTGGAGTAGCTGGCGTTGAGAGGGTGAGAGGTTGAGGACGTGGGAGACGAGCGATGTGAAATGCGAGACGTGAGGCGAAGTTGAAAACGCGTGCTGATAAAGGAAAAGGATAAAGGAAATCGCTTAATGAGTGTGGCGGCGGCTTGAGCACACTGCATCGATGTGGATGGCACTAGGCAGAACGACGGCTGTCAACATCACGATGATTGAGAATGCAGGTACTACCGTTATATCCGCTTGCATGTATATATAACAAATCTTACCCACTGCAAATCGTCTCCTCGCCCACCTTGGAGAAATCTCATGCATTCGTCTCGTACCCCACCCGCCCTCCACCGCGGCTCCGGGTGACATCACGCGAGGCTTGGCGGTAACCAAACATCAACACAACACCAGACATCACGCATCACGTCTCGACAAGGAATCCCGATGCACCAATGGTCAAACGCAAAGTCCCCTCCACCTCCCTCCCTCACTCCACTGTGATTCCGCACACAAGAGAAACACGCCGCCTCATAAGCCGTCTCAGCAAGCCCGCTCTCACCAGTCTCGCCCTTCGCTGGCTCGATCCATCCAATATCCACCTCTACTCCCCAAAACTGGAAACAGAAGATGGGGATGAAATCCCTCTTGAAGCCGCAATGGAGACGTACGACGATTTCACGCGGGCTCCGACAATCCGCGCCAAAGATGTGGCCGAGCACATGCTAGAGACGGAATGGCGGGAAGGCGCCACGCTGCTCGGGATTGCAGAGTTGGAGTGGCAGTGTACACCCTCCCCCCTCTTCTCCACAACACATCGCAATGCTAACACAAAAGATATCAAGACCTCCTCGACCACCCAGCCTCAAGTAAATGGCAAGCCTTCCTCCTCGCACCACTCACCAGTTCCCTCACGCCCCTCTGGCCACGCTTCCACACTCCGGCCTTCCTCTCCTCCCTGCAGAGCGCGCTGAAGCCAATGCAAACGGCGCATTTCTTTGCGACTACACACCCGACACTGCCTCTAACGGTGATCCGTGTTTCTCTCCACGATCCCCACTCACCTCCAACCTACCCAGCACGGAAGAAGATGTTCTGGCTCGCATTCCCATCGGGGGGGGACCACGTTTTTACAAATCTTGGCGCTACAAATTCGGATGGGTTGAGGGACATTGTGGTGGCAGGGATTGCAAATGCGGTTTCGAGGGCCGGGTGCAGGTTTGAGTTGAAGCCGGGGCGGCTCGTGACAAAGACGCTGGAGAGCATGTGCACGCACCGGGGTACTGAAGGTGCAAGCGGAGGGTTAGCGGCGGGATGGAGCATCTATGTTGACGGCTTCGAGAATAGTCCTCTTGCTGTTGCAAAAGATATTGCGGAGGAAGAAGACGGGGAGGGAGATGCCGCCACCCGGAAGCGGCGGAAATTAGTGGCCGCCAGGTTCGGGAAAACTAGCATGGGGGATGGTGCAGCGATTGAGAGCGCATATTTCGAGGTGCAGGAGAAGTTTCCGGGGAAAGAGGGAGAACCAGCCTTTAGGCCTACCATCGGGATCAGGTTAGAGGGGACGCATGTGTATGCCGGGATCCGGGAGATGGCAGAAAAGGGAGAGGGGTTTGTAGTGGAGAAGCTTCCAGGATGGATGGTTGGTGAGGAGGGGGTGAGTAGTGGGATTGTGAGAAATCGTAAAGTTCTGAGGAAGAAAGGTGATGGGAAGTTTATCAAAGCATGAGGCTGTACTTCCACTTCTATGGTTTTCTTTGGGGTTCCCCGGTTTTATTTGATGGTGTTCGGTGCTGGTTTTTGTTTGCATGCTCTCGTGGACTGTATACACTATGTGCTCGTGCCGTGTGGAAGATATTGCTATTTGGCAGTGGTTGTTTTTGTTAGATGGCTTCGCCTCGCTTTGCATGCAGGCTCTGGGTGTTAATGGATTGTATTGTAAGGTGGTTTTGCTGGGCTAGCCAGAGATATTATCACTGTCCCTAAACTAGACCTTCAATGATTCCCTTTAGCGAGGAGACGAAATTATTCGTGCAGGCCGAGATCACTTGCTCCGAATGTTTTGCTTTCAGGTTGATATCAGACACCACCGTACCCTAACCCTAGCTGCAACCCCACATTCCCCCAAAGATATAGTGGAGGTGGAAGGGAACCGGGGTATATAAAATTAGTGGGGCTTCTTGTTTTTGAATTCGTTCGTTCGTTAGAAGGGATGGAGGTTCATTGGGGTGTATTAACTTCTTTCTTCGAAGCTTCCGCATGCCTTTTTGTTTGTGTATTCATGCCCTGACATGCATTCACACCCTAAGACTACCCCTACTATCCCCATTCCAACATATATCAGACAATAATGTGTAGCAAAACGAGCGACGTCTTCCCCTAGTTAGCAGCTGGTAGAGGCCATCATATAATAGCATATCCACGGAATAAGACCTGTGTGGGTATCGAGAGGCTTTTAACAGCCTTATAGTCAATCCCCGGGTCGTTTTCCCACAAAGTCAGTATATTGTGATACTGAGGGCCACAAGGAGACTCACAATTACTGTAGACTTCCCTTTCCCTACCGAACACTTCACCATTGATCATGACTGCTGTAATCTCTCCTCTCCGGTTTCGCACCGGCCACACTCCTACCCCAGCCTCGACTCCCGCGACCAAATCTTTTAGTAATACTAGTGGTAGCCATAAAACTCGCCAGAATTCAAGAAATTTCGCAAAGTTAGTGATGCAGTGACGCAGTAATGCAGTGATGCAGTGATGCAGTGATGCAGTGACGTAGGGTTTAAGAATTTACGGGAATTCCATGCTAGCGGTGAAGCGATAATCCGTACCTAACGGAAGACTGCTGCAATCACGTAGCTTTCCTCATATAGTTTGTGTTGACCGCGCTCCTTCCCTAACGCAACCTCGTCAAGGAAGTGGTGGGGCAACCTTTTCCCTCTCATTGACAGCTGGTAGAGGAAGAGATAGCTAGAAGATAACCAGTCAGCCAAGCAACCAGATAGTTGAAATTCAGAAGAGTAAAGACTGAAAAACATATAAGCTGAAGAAATAACAACAGCCGCTAACCAAAGAGACGATGGATATCGACATCGGCGGCGGAAGCAGGTCTAGTAAAGATCCTGCTTTCTGAGCCTGAAACTCCTCATACATCCTCCTCTGCAGGTTCGCTAGACTGCATGCGAAACACTCCTGTCCAGAATTCCTCGCAAACGTGGACCTTCAGAACTTCTCTCCGTTAGTCCTCTTCGCCTCCCCCACCTCCTTGATCCGACATAAACCGGCGTACCTAAACCAGCATCCAGCGCCCACTTATTGTTCCCCTTCCCAGTAGCCTTGGCCTTCTTCTCCATCCGATAACTCTGCATCAACACCCTCATCCCGGCGTCACAACCGCAGCTTTACTCTGATCTCCATTCAGTCCCAAGCACCAGAGCATCCACATCAACCTCCTCATACCTGATAACGACAGAGGGCATATATAGCATTGAAAAAGCTTTCGAAAACCACATAGTCAAACTTTGAGTTGACATGGAGACCTCTACATAGTGTCATTGAGCACCACAAGCTTTCCCGAGGTTCCACCACGGAATATCTATCCAGGTTGAAATTGAGTCCTGTATTTGTGCCGTGAAGAACACCCTACGACGGGTACTTGGGTTTGTGTCCAAAGTATTGTTAATGTAATCGTATCAAGGACCTTTGTTCGAACCAAAAAAACAGCACGAAATCGTGTCCATCCACTCTCAATGCGATCCACACCCGTCAACTCATCTCATCTCGTACCACCCCATAGCTCCCATCCCGCAGCTTTCCCGCGAGTCATAGAAGAGCACAAAAACTTCGCGGAAGCCAGATCGCAGCGTCGGAAGGGGAGGCTAAGGGTTGCGTATGAGTAGCGAGGTCGTGCTTCCCCACAAAGGGCCAGGAGTTGTCAGCTCCTAGGTAGAGAGGATTAGATATAATCCATTTGATCGTTCTGGCTAGTATCGAACGTATGTTGGTTTGATGGCGAACAAACGATGTGGTAACTGAGTGGAGTGGAAGGTTAAAGCGGATAGGGTGGAGGAGTGGTATATGTGCAACAATAGTTTAAATACCCTATGAGAGCCGAGAAATGAGCACTTTTCCTTATACTAAGTTAAGTTCTAAAAGAAACTCTAGCTCGAGCAGTCATCATCCAATATCACTCGGGTAGCAGGCTGACAAGGCTGAATGACAGCTCAGCAATTCTAATTGTCATTGGGAGGGAGCATGTAAAAGGGCAATTAAGGCTGCTTCTTGAGCCGAAGTGCCTACAAAGCCGGGGCGGTTCCCCCCCCCATTTTTCCGCCTCCATCCTCTCTCCCGCCAATATCCACTTTCCCTACGGTATTCAGCACATCGGTCATGGCAAAACCCAAGCAGCTCAAACCAAAAACATCATCTTACAGCATCGGAAAGATCAGGAACAAAATCGCAGTTAGCAGTTGCAAGTTAACATCTTCCCAAACCATAGCTGATGATATTTGATAGAAGAAAACCTCGAGCGACTCCATCAACGCCTCTCCAGAGGAAAAAATCATCAAAGTACCCCCACCCCACACTCCCCCACTTTTCTAACAATACAAAACGGCATTAATCTTCTTTAGCTACAAGAAAGAATCCTGCGCCGCGACAGAGCTATTGCAGCTCGAGACCACCGGATCTCAATCCTCGAGATTACAGACCGGAGAGCACAGAGGCAACTTAGGGAAGCCATGGGGATGTACGAGGGCTTAAAAAGTGAACTTGAAGAGCTGAGGCTCGAGCACAAGAAATCCTTGGCTGCGATTCGACGGCTCAAGAGGAGACTACTTTCTATGAGGGGCGGGGGGTAATGAAAGGGAGGGGATATGCGGGAGAACTATAAAATCCCGAGGGTGTAGTGAGGATTTAGTGTATCCTGCTTATTTGTTCGTTTGGGTTGTGGTGCGAATGAAAAAAATGCAGTCGTTCTGTATGAGAATTTGTTTCGTTCTGCCGGTTGAGGGCACGTCTGTTGCAGGCAGGCACGTGGTAGGTAACTATAGGCTTGATATATATTAACGGGATCTCATAGATTAGGTGGGTCAGACAAAATTGCAATACAGCAATTTGCCTGGCCGTATAGATCGTCAGGGCCGCTGCGGAAGCCACGGACCCTGCCGGGGACAACAAAGGTGAAGCTGCGAGGTAGGGCTGGGGAAGAGTCTGGTCCAGAAACTGATGGCCCCATCCATGTCTGGTCGAATATCTGGTGTTGCCGATGGAGGAAACACAAAGTGTGGCCAGCCCATCACCCTCGGCACAAAAAGGTGTAGAGTAAGCGCTCCCATTGTATCTGATCCAAGTAGACTCTCTAGTACCTGATAGAACCCTAATCCTAACAAGATCCTGTCATTAGCATTCTCTAAAATCGAAATAGGCAGCATCGCACTTTCCAGTAAGTTGCCATTTTGATTGAGTATCATGTCACCAATGTGGCTGCTAATTTGAATCCCGAGTCGCCCTGAACTTATAGTAAAACCACCTTTTACATTTATATTATAGTGTCATTTTCCGCATGAGTTAGGGTTTTGTTACTTCCGAGAACTTTGCAATCTGACGATTTCGTGTGCTGATATTGGAAACTGTCGATGAGATTGTCCTGTACAGCCGGTATATTCCCTTATATTACACAGCACCATGCTGACAGTTATTATATCTCATCATCCCCTTTTCTCCCTCCAACCCAGCCTGCTACGTCTCCACCCTGAAACTTACCAGCTCAGGCTCCAACGTTTCCAGATCCAACACTACAATTTCCCCTGTGGCATCGAATCTCGGCACCAATATAACTCTAACCATCTGGCCGTCGTTTCCTGTTCCTATGTTAACCAGCCGCTTCCACACCTTTCCATCACTTGGATAAAAACATACCTTCAACCAGTTTCGTCTCATACCTCGGCTGATTCCCGATGATAAATATATGTGGACACCCTTCATCCTCGAGAACAAACGGGTCGTCATCTTGGAATGGGTAGCTCCACAATGTATCTGGAGCGGTCGGCGCGATATTCCTCCACCTGAGTAGATTCTCACACATCGCCAGCCTCTCATCACCCTCTACGTATTTGTATATATCGTCAAGGTTTTGCCCGCTCGTTGCTAACACAGTCATGCCATCAATATTCCCTGCCCATGGGTTCGTAACGCGTTCAAATGTGGATCCATCATACAACTTTGCAGTGGAGAAGAGTGCCGCGTGTAGCTGCTGCTGGGGTATCGAGACGTTTGCAGGATCTGATTCGCCGGGCATGAGAGTGACTGAGATAGATTGTAGAAGCGAGGAGAGGATAGCATCAAAAGCTTTAGTAGGGCTGGGGTTGTACGCTGCTGCATCGTAGCCGTATTTCTTTGTCCGGCTTTTCCGCACTTCCTCCGTGTTCAGGTCGTCGATTGGATTGTGTGCCTCGCCCAGTGAGTTTCCAGCCAGGATAAGGCGGGAGATGGAAGCAGCACTTTCGTGATCCTCGTCTCCGCCGGCCTCGCCAATAAGGTATTCTGTCAGCAGATGCGTTTCGAGCCCCTCATGAATAGAACCACTAATCCCGAGGCCGCTAGCAATGGCGATTTTTTTCCGGCGCGCCTCCGAGGTGGGTTTCGACTTAATTGGCATCTGTGAGGGGAGATCCGGGACCTTGACATCAATGACGTTAAAGTCGCCGTTTGCAGTTTCAGTGCCGAGAACGGCGACGATCACGCCTGTTACCAACTCTTGGCTCTCGAGCACTCCTCCGGTGAGCCGTAACCGCCCAGACTCATCCTCCAGCATCGTCTGGTCCAGTCCCATGTCGACATATTTCTCGCGTGGCGGAGGGGGTATGATAAAGTGGTCTTTGGTAATATCTTCGAGAATATTGGGCTTCAGTGGCATGTCCATGTAGATAGTTCCCGAGACCCAGCAGAGCTCTCCTAGTCCTGTCAGTAGCGTTTCGTAGAAAGAAAAGGAGGGGCACACACCTTGCCGCACATCGAGAACTCGCTCAACAGCTCTTGCTTTCTCGCCGCGAACCTAGCTTACTCCTGTTACCTCCGGTCCATCCATTTCGGGAGAAGTGTAAACAAACTTCAAAGTCCTCCCAAGCCTCTTGTGCAAGCTCTTCCACAGCTGGCTTCAGTTTAGCAAGCCTTAGGAAATACATATCCGAGAATTGCTGCTGGTAACTTTTTTCGGTGAGGTTGAAGCGGGTTGAAACATCATGGGCGGTCTGAACTCGTTCGGAGGGGGTGGCACAAGATGCTCCACTGTGGGGTAAAAAATCAGTGACTTGTCCAGGTAGTGGTAGTGGAGAATGTACCTGGGAGCGTGGAGGAAGTTGTGGACCACTGGCGCCGATGTTGACGCCATAATAGGCGGATGATGATAATACCTTGAGGGACGACGCGTTCGGTTTCGTGTTCTCATCGGAGGCTAAGTGACAAAGGCGGTGAGTTCTTTCATGGTGTTACCCGACCGACTGGCATCTTGCAGTCCCATTTCTGGATTCTTCTATTCTGACTCGAGTACAAAGGTGGAAACGTGGGCACTTTGAAGTTTACATAGAAAAGCCTGTTCTGCTGTCTCCAGACTAAACCAATCTAAAACTATCAAACATTGTTTTCATTTTTCTTCCCCGCTGGGTAGAGTAAGCTCTATCTAGTACAAGTATCTGCAGCATCCCGTTAAATCTTCCAGCCACCTCATCCGTTACCAACACCAAGACTAACAACTATATCACTCAATGCCCTCCGACGCTCGCACCGCCGGGAAAATCGTCTTCGTCGGCAACATCCCCTACGGTACTTCATCTTCCTCCTCTTTCCCTGCCTTTTCCAACCCCACTAACAACACTCTTAGGCTTAACCGAAGAACAAATCGCGGAAATCTTCTCCTCTGCCGGCAGGGTGCTCTCCTTCCGACTTGTCTACGACCGCGAAACGGGCCGTCCTAAAGGCTTCGGCTTCGCAGAATACAGCGACGCGGAGACGGCCGCCTCCGCCGTTCGGAACCTCGACAACTACGAGATTATGGGGCGCAAACTCCGGGTCGATTTCAGCCACGAAGGCAACGCGCCAGACGACGTTGACACCTCCGCGTACACACAACATCAGCAACAGCAGCCAGTGCTTCCACCTGGCGCTGATGTCCCCGACGGCATCTCTGCACCTGATGCGATCTCGAATACACTTAAGCAGCTACCGGTACCGCAATTGCTAGAGATATTGGGACAAATGAAAACGCTCGTAGCGCAGGATCCCATAAAGGCGACAGAGCTGCTGAGGCAGGCTCCGCAACTGAGTTATGCCATCTTTCAGGCGCTGCTACTGATGAACCTGGTCGACACGGGCGTATTGACACAAGTGATTGAGGGTGCGGCAGCAGCTGCTGCGCCACCCCCACCCCCACCCCAAGCTCCTGCACCACCTGTGGCCGCCGCCCCTCCCCAACAGCAGTATTATCAGGCCACGCCTACGCCACAGCCGGTTGCTCCGACTCCGCAGCCGCAGGTACAGGATCCACAGAGAGCACAGCTGCTGCAGAGTGTGATGCACCTGACGCCAGAGCAGATCGCAGCTTTCCCGCCAGAGCAGCAGCAGCAGATTATGTACCTGAAGCAATCTTTGATGGCGGCTGGAGGTGCTATGTAACCTGTTACCCATATCCATCAATAGTTATGTTCGCGGGCTACTTCCTTCCATTTCTTACTGGGTCTTATTTATGAAAATGTTTTGGAGTTCTTTCATGGTACTTCCTCTTTGCTTGGTGTTTATTTCTGTTGAACTGTTTTATTGTACATTACCATTTTTACACCATTAGTGGAGGGGTTTCAATTGGAAAACAAGCCAGGATGGGTCATGTACTACTATCAAGGCCACAAGCAAGTGGCAAGTCTGTAATGGGAGGTTTTGTCCATTTAATACTTGTTTCATTCATCCACTGTCCAAGCAATCCAATTCAACCGTCCGTCTTGACACACTACTGCCTTATGCATCGCCTGCCCTCTTTAAGCACTATTGTGCACCTGAACCACCGAAACCCTGTACCCATTGATGAAATTCATCTGATGTGTATGTCACCACGAGAGGATAAGCTAAGCACGCAACCCAAGTGGCCACCCCGCCTAGATATAACATCCATAATCAGTATCATCATCATAGAGAACGTTGCACCGAGGGTGGACTTACATACTCTTATGTTCCTCCAACCGTCGCTCCACTTCGGAGAGTCATAAGTCCTTTTGAAAGACGTTGTCTCCTATTCAACACAATTGTCACAACCGCATCCTTTCGGGGGCATATGGATAGGGAGCCACTTACAATCCAACCAGACACAGACGCTGGGCATGTGCTAGGGAGTGGAGTGGACATGGAATTATCAGGGCTGTAGTCATCCAAGTCCAGGCTAATCACTTCATCATTAATGTTGTGTAGTATATCGTTCTCATTAATATCGTCTCTGATTGAACGGCACTCCCAGACAACGTTTCCTAAGGAACACGGATGTTGTTTGTAGTATTCTTGTGGGGTGTTATAGTTCGAAAGCATCGTCTCGACTTCATTTTCCACCTCAAGCCCTTCTATCGTCCTCCTATCAAAGCGAGTATGGCTTCTGAGGAAAAGCGTTTTCGGATTACTAAAGTCAAGATCCTCGCTGCGAGACCTGAAATATGCCATTGGAGTCGTTCCACCCGGGCAAAAGTCGAGCGGAAACTGAAATCCTGAGTCTGTACACATCTTCCAGATCTTCTTGATCGTGATGTACTGGAGCATCTTGCGCTGCTCGTCTCTTTCTGGAGTCCATTCGACGGCCTCGGCAGCTTTGCGCTGCTCTTCATTCGGCAGCTTAGATTTGCTATTTAGACAGTAAAACCATGATTGTAATGTGGTTTCATGCTCTTTCCGAAGAAGATACGCAGCGTGCATGAATTTATAACATGTTTCATACCAATCCCCTGATTCCCCATTAGTAAGGGCTATCTCTCCACATGTCTACTGTCGGACTCACACAGGTGTCTAATCCTGAGTAAATTCTCGTTTTCGAGGTACCTGGCGTTTTGCCATTTGTAAAAGTCATCAACCGCCCATGCAATCGATAGAGTCGGGAATTTCCTGAAGTATTGGTTGATGGTAGGGAATTTTGAGTCCAGCTTCTCTTTTCCGAGGCGGTCCATATACTCCTTCAAACTTTCCGGATCAAGGGATAGGACACAACCTACCACTATTAGCATATCTTCCCCCAGCCGCCATCCCCACTCACCAGGCTGACCCCAAGAGAGTCTCGCCAAAAACTCTGCATGAAACTCATTACTCTCTGCATCTCTTTCCGTCTGACAACGAGCCCTTTCCGCCTTGAGATCATCCTTCTGTTGCAGCTTCAGACGCTCAGTCTCCTTCATCAACGCTCTCACCAGCTTCCCGTATTGCCTTGCATGCTTCTTGCTCTTGAAGATGCCATTGTGTTCTTCGGGAGCCATCAAATGCCGACTAGTGGGGCATATGAAAGCTTCGTCGAGTGGGATTCCGCACCACTCAAAGGCTTTTAATGAGACCTGAGTGGTACTCCGGCTAATGATGGCAGCGGTGACTTGTCGTTCTAGATTGATACGGTCTTCATTTTCGGGTGTGGCCATTGCGGCGGCTTGTTGAAGTTGAGTTGCTCGGACTCTACTATTTGTAAGTGGCAATGGATATGTATGTTTTTTCTGCGGTGGCTGTTGCTGAGTTGCTCGGGCCCTATCATCTACAAGTGACAATGGATATGTTTGTCTTTTCTGTGATGATGACGGTGGGGGGATGTTGCGGGCTGGTAAACGTCCGAGGCTTGTTCTGTTGGATTTGAATGATATGTTTGAACTATTGAACCGCGGCGGCGTAAGGGTAATTTCAGTCGGGTTTACGGCACGGGACCGACTTCTGCGGGTTTCTTGCTCTAGTCTCTGGCGGAGCTCTTTGGCGGAGTAATGGTGGTCATCGACTCGCTTGTTGATACCGTGATTAGAATCCACTGGGGAGCCCATTGCTAGGGCGGGATGAATGGTTGTGAGAACAAGATAATAGACGGACGGTGAGAAAAGAGTGGACAGAGTTGATAATCTATGGTTAATAAAGGTGGACAGTAGGAGGTATGATGTCAACGGTAAACAATGGAGTCGGACTCCCCTACTAATCCAGACTTAGCACAAGCGAAAGCAATTGATAAAACGAAAATGCTGGAATTCTCCTAAAAGACCTAATAGACACCCATATCTCATCATCCATCCGCCTATGAGTACAAAGCCATACCTCGTATCATGACTATCATGAAACATCAAAAAGCCATCATGCAAGATTGCAAATCCAACCAAAGCTTCTCGGAAACACTACTACCAGCACTTGTCTGCTACGGTATTACCTAAGCTTCTCTAACAGCTTGGCCTTCCTCCTTTCTACCAAAAACTCATTGACCTCCTCCAGATCCGGTACTTTCCACCCAGCCGGTATGCCGGTCCAATTATTTGGCGGATCCCCTTGCCCATTCCTCCCCACTGCTTCCATCGCCTCGAGCTCTTTCGAGCTCTCATACTCCAGCAGTACACCACCCTCCTCATCCCTATTATACCCATAATAGTCTGCATCCACATTCCTCCGCATCTCTGCCCTGTGCCTCCCCTCCTCTTTGGCATCCTTTGGCTTCGGCTTCAGCTCTTCAAACAACTCTTTTACCCCTGGCAGCTCCTTCGCGCGTCCAAAATACTTGTACCCCCTTGCTCCCGGCACCTCGCGCCCGTCTTCGTCGTACATACGTGGGCCGAAGCGCATGTAGTTTGGACCTCCTAGATTGCGTAGTTGTACCTCCCACATGTGCTTTTCTCGCATGAGCTTGTTGATTTCATCGTTCAGGTCGCGGATCTGATAGTCAGATAAACTCGCTATGAATGTATTAGCGGATGGACAGATAAGATAGATGTGTGGGGTCCGTACGATCCTGGATCTTGGTGACTTTCCGCGAAATCTCCTTCACCACCTGGCCTCGCCATTTCTCACAGGACGGGATCGAATTCTGTTCCGTAATGACTTTTGGCCGCCTATTCCACGCAAATCAGTACGGGGCGACTTCGACGGCAGCAATAGGAGTGCGCAAGAGTATATACCGTGTTCGTCCTGCGTCGATAATTCCTAGATCTGCGGCTTGCTGTTCGCGGAAGCGAAACAGCATTGACTGCGCCTTCTCACTGTTTCGGGCCTGTGAGAGCGCATGTTATTAGCTGTAGAAGCTAGCTGTGATAACCGTGGGGAATGTACCATAGTTGCAGTGAAGAAATTGGAGCTGTCGTTGAAGGTTGGAGCAAGCAAGTGGTAGTCGGATGTGTTGCCTTGTCTTGGCGTATGTGAATTTACCTTCGTCACTTCCGAAGGACTTGACCACCGATTTACGATCCGGCACTATGGGGAAGGACAGCAAAGCACACTTAGCGGACGCGAAAGCGCTCCTGGATTCGCGCGGTCTCTATGAAGGACAGACATTTCACGGCGTCAATCCGCTTCTCTTAGTCGAAAAAATCATCAGGTTCGTTCGTCCGATCTTTCAACAACAAAACTAATTACCCGACAGAGATCGCATCCTCGATTCCCTCTACTGGAAAGAGCAATGTTTCGGTCTGAACGCCGCTACTCTCCTCGACCGCGCCACAGAGCTCACCTACATTGGCGGCCACTACGGAAATCAGAAACCAACCCCTTTCATCTGCCTTGTCTTCAAGCTCCTCCAACTCCAGCCTGAAAAGGAAATTATCATGGCCTACCTCGAAGACGCAGAGTTTAAGTACCTGCGCGCACTTGCGGCGATGTATATACGACTTACATGGAACGCGGTTGAAATCTTCAAGACGCTGGAACCGCTGATGGGAGATTTTCGGAAAATACGGATACGCGGAATGAATGGGTGGCGGCTCAGCTATATGGATGAGTTTATCGACTCTCTGCTGACGCAGGAGAGGGTGTGTGACATTGCGCTGCCGAGAATGATGACAAGGGCTATGCTGGAAGACGCGGAGGAATTAGAGCCACGGGAAAGTCTGTTGGGTAGTGAGGTGGAGAGTGAAGGTGAGGAAGATGAAGAAGGGGAAGTCAATGATGAATGAGCGGGCGTGTGAGCGATATCTTTCGATTTTGGGTACATCGGAGTTTAGGAGTTTCGGCAAGACGTAGACATTTCGTATCGTTCCCGTTTTGTATCTATAGTAGATTCATGTAGCATGTGCCAGGCGTCTCAACCGGAAACCCTGTGCCTGTGTATTATACAGTGTCCATCCCCACGGATATAGTCCCTTACTGCCTCGCCGCCTCTGTCTTCATTGCTTCCGTGGCTATAGGAGCATCCACATTTTCCTCCTTCTTTGGCTTTTTTGCCTTCACCGCCTGCGCACCAACCAACGCCTTAATCCGCTGTACCGGCCACCTGGGCTCAATCATCCCAAACTATCGTCTGTCAGTCCTACCGTCCCATTCCTTCCTTTGTCGGAGAACAAACCATCGCCAACAACCTCCAAACGGGATCACTCGGTTGCGCGCCGACACCGAGCCAGTACTTTGCACGCACTGTGTCGAGCTGTATATCTTTTATTGGCTTTCCGACGCCACCGGAGGCAGGTTTCGGGATGGGGTCGTAGGTGCCGATTACTTCTATTGGTTTTGCATTGCGGGCGGTTCTGCGGCGGTGTCAGTTTGAGAGTTAGCGGCGGAGGAGAGACGAGACGGACCGTGCATGCTGGACGACGATGTTGTAGACGGGTGCATGTGTCTTTCCGAAGCGCGCAAGGCGGAGTCGTACAACCATAATTTCCAGGTGCGGGGGGTTGGGAAGTGGAGATCGCCTTTCCGGAGGTGCCGTCGGTAGTGAGAAGTAAATGTTGAAGTTAACTTTTGGAGATAGTGGCACGTGATACGCTACTCGTCACAACACTCTAAAGCGAAACAGCCTCTAGAGCTTAAAGAAAAACGCTGGGGCCCATAGCCAGTAGAAATAAGACGCTTATTAGAAGTCTTAAGAAGCTACTTCTTTTTACATTTTGCAGAACAGGGCACACATTCGCGATGATGTCATGCCGTATGAAGCAGGCGCGAGCGTCAGCCCCGCTACAACATCTATATCACCATTAAACAGCAACCTCAGAAACACACAATAATAAATAATGGTATTTCGAGTAAGTACATTACTCTAAATTTGTCCTTCGCCAAACTAAGCCTATATCAGACTCTCTCCGCAAAAGCTGCAGCAGATTTAGACCGGGAACTTATGAGCTCCGGCGCCTTCTCAATTGATCAATTGATGGAGCTAGCTGGGTAAGTTCCAAAGCACAGCTTCAAATTCACCTCTCTGATACCTATTCTACAGGCTCTCAGTATCTCAAGCTGGTTTGCCATTCATACCCCGCGCAACACACCGCTCTAACACCCACAGTCTACCGTCTCCATCCCCCCAATAAAGGGCCCAAGGTCCTCATAGCTTGTGGACCGTACGTTCGCACCTTGTCCCCATTGCTCCTACCTAATCTATGTGTAGCGGCAACAACGGCGGCGACGGTCTTGTGGCAGCACGACACCTCTACCACTACAAATACCAGCCGTCTGTTTACTACCCCAAGCAACCCAAGAACGAGCTCTACCAGCGCCTGACCGTGCAACTTAAAGACCTCGGAATACCCTTCATAACCGACTTCCACGCCGCGCTGAAGGAAACACACCAAGTCATTGATGCCATCTTTGGTTTGTTTTCCACTGACCCTCTCCGAGCACATATTGATATGGTTCATCAGGTTTTAGCTTCACCGGGTCCGTACGCGAACCTTTCCCAGCTGTTATCCAGGCTTTGAAGGAAACGACGCTACCAGTATTGAGTGTAGATGCACCAAGTAGCTGGGACATTGAAAACGGCCCGCCGGAAGACGGGCCGGGAAAGGGTTTTTATCCAGATGCGCTGATTAGCTTGACGGCGCCAAAGCCGCTTGTGCGGCATTTCAATGGGAGGCATTTCATCGGCGGCCGATTTGTTAGCCCCAAAATTGCAGAAAAGTACGAACTGGACCTGCCAGAATATACGGGGGTGGATCAGATTGCTGAGGTTGATGTAAAGACGGGTGAGAAATTGTGATCTATTGGATATGCTGCAAATGTACAGTACTTTTGAGACTTGAGTAGCATACAATGGATTTATCAAACCCTCTAACTACTTCACGATCTACGAATCCCCCTCCTCTTCCCCCGAACCTGTCCTTCAACCACCACCTAAGCGGCTAACTACTCCACACCTTCAAGCTGTTGATCATCCAATACGCCTCCTTAAAAGCAGCCGGGTTGTTGGCAACATACGCATTACGAGTTGCGGCGCGGTTAGAACTATTATACTGTTAGCATCGGTCTCTTCCTCCTAAGCATTCACGCGGAAAGCTTACCATCCAGAAGATCCCCACACATTTGCGGCCCAATCACCGCAGAACGTCACATTAAAGACAATCTTATGGCCATTGAACTTCTGGTTTATGTTGCAGTTCCCCTGGAATACCGCGGTGGGGGTTCCCCACGACGCCGGCTCAGGGTTTGCAGAATATACATTTGCCGGGATCTGTCCGCGTGGAAAAAACCAGATTTTTATGAAGTTACTGTTCCACTCTGTAGCGTAGATACCGCCTCCATTGGTATTGAATCCCGCACCCCAAGAGTTGGTGCGGTAGTCATGGGTTTGGCATCCTTGGTTTGTTCCCTGCCCGAGAGCGTTGATGAAGCAGTTTTGTGACATCGATACCCCCGTCTGTCCACTGCCCGAGATTGAACAGCCGTTGGATGTGTGCAGTGCCATGCTGTTGTAATTCTGCTGGTGTACGCCTTCGATGATGTCGATTTCTCCGTTGTTGGGCCAGTTGTCGCCGTATGTCCAACTACCAATGGGTTAGCGGTTATCCCATATCACGATATATTGATGGGGGAGTACAATGCAGGCCATGTTCCGCAGCCCCATGGCATATGTGCAAGGTCCAGGACAATTAGTCCACGGGTGTAGCGCGCCTTACTCTCCAACCGAACGCTTTGGCGACCGTTAGGCGCTTGGTTCGTTCTGTCCACACCGATGTAGATCCTGCCATTTTCATTCTTGATGAGACCCTGGGCCTGTGCACTGGCGCGGTCAATATAGCGCACAAAACCATTTGTGGGATCTTGTCCCTATCCATAGTCATCAGCGGTGGAGAAACGCGAGTGGCAACGGGAGGGCTGTTTACAGTGTAGAAATTAAACTGGTCAAAGAAATTGTTTACGTTGTAATCGCTCTGCAGTCTTGTGTAAGACATAATGCTGAATCTTGCGTCATCATTCGACACATGTGCGGAGGTTTCGATAGAGATGCTGGAGGAGTTGGAAAAGCTAGTGTCAGAGACTGGAGCGGGAGGTTGGGGCGCGAAAGTTTGAGGCGCAAAAGCTCGAGGCGCAAGAGAGCGTAGGAACTGGGGAGGAAGAATTCCTGCATCAACTGTGAAGAATCCCGTGGCTGCAGCCAGCAGAATTTGATGCAAGCTCTTCATTCTAGATCAAATGTAAAGACTGTAAATTCTATAAAGACTAATAAGACTGAAAAGACTGAAAAGACAGTAGGACTGCTGAGGTTGATGTTGATGCTCGGGTATCGATGTGCGTGTATATCATGTTTATATAACTCTCTACCACTTCTGGGTGGAGAATACCGTAAGCTGTTAGAATGCAATCTAGCCAACGGAACCGTCCGTCCAGTGGATCCGGGGCGGATCTAATGTCTCGTAGCAATAGTCCTAATTGAAATGAAGCTTATCCTCTGGTATATGTTGTATCCATGTGCGCTATCTAGATTTATGTGAGAGGCTCAATAACAACATTGACAGCCATGGCTTTGACCTGTTGACTGAATAGTAGTGTAGTCGTGCATATGAAATCCCATAATTATGCGGTCCGTTTTGGGTCCTCAAGGGGGTGGTGGAGATTTGAGAGACGGGAGACGGGTCGTTAAAATTTAAAGTTTTAGAACGAGAGGGACTGTGGATGTTCCCCGATGGGAGAGAGAAGGGGGACGGCTGGATTGAGCTGAGTTGAGCTGAGTTGAGCTTGATTCCGTTGTATGCCACGGAAAGATATGCAGCGGTAGAGAAAATCTCATGTGGATCTTCGAGCTGAAAGAGGCGGCTGTTTTCATTCGTCCTCGAGACCTCCTTCATACACTGGAAATATCAGGAGCTCATTATGTGCCATACTTCTCAACGAACCACATGCAATGGCGGAATATTATCCACGTGCAGCCACGTGTCGCTGGTAGTTTGTAGAGTACTTGTATTTCGCTTCTAGTTGATGTATTATCTAGTGCTGGTGATATCTGTTTAAATCATTAGCGTCTAATCAATACTCTATATTCCAACGACGTTAGGGTCCCGAAAAATTTTATACAGACCTCGGTGAAACGTATCTCTCCTGCACTGGTACTGTCTGAGTTCGCTCAGACCTCATCGTTCTCCCGGCGTTCCGTCATCCCTACATTGCGGTAGGATGTACTTTGCACCATGATTTGCGAAAGATTCACTGCAAAATTACCTTCTGCCAACGAGCCAATCACCATACTAATGCGGGCTTGAAGACAGGATGTCAGGCCTCGGTTGGGCAGTATATACTTGTCAGGGCTAGGCTGACTTTATGTCCACAACGTTATTCCGGGTTATGAGGGTAATGTCAGGTACGAAGTCTGGAGGCGAATCAACTCCTTTGACCATCGCCAAGATTGTGTTCTCTTGTGTAACACTAGGCCAGAGAAATGTTTCAGTGCGGGAAGGTTTACCGCATGCATCAAACCGACACTACCACCATTAGTAGCGTCCATTAGTGCTGGTTTTCCAGGAGGGAATATGCTAAATAAGTATTGTCTTTTAGAGAATCTTATCTGGTCTCAATGTTGTATGAAAATTGAATGTATTTACCCCTTCCCAACTCCGGATACTTTGCTTGATGCCATGTGAGAGAAAAATCCTGTAATCAGAACTCATGAACTCAACCACATTTTCCAGCTCAGCTAGTTTCCGAGCCTTAATAGTAGTTCAAATTTGCTTCTAGAGGACGGTACGAGATACCTTCATAGGAATCTCTTCCCGGCCAATGAGGATTCAAGCTATTCGCGAATAGACCGGGCCTAGGGTATCTATATAAATTTGACAGGTTTAGAGCAGTAAAATTATCTGTGGATAGCCCAGCGAGATACTTATTTGGAAGGGGAAACACAGCACCAGGAAGTATATGCAGGTCTCTCCGTTCAGGTGTAAAACGCTGGCTATCACACCAACCGAAGTAACCAATGCCAGTAACCCTACTGACAGAGTTTTTCGAAACCCGAAGGAAGAAAATAGCGCGTGAAATAAGAAATATTTGTTACCACAAAAAGTTGTGTTGTCATCGGTTACATTAGTGGCCCAGGCTCATCGAAACCAAGGCTCAGCTCGGGTGGTCTGCAAAAGATCGGCGGAAGGTATAGTCTCATTGTATCAGTCATAGGCAAGCCCGCATATTTGAGACAAAGCCCGAACTATCCGTCTATTGGTACACCACTCGAGTGACCCTATTAACTGTGAGGCTGAGGTCAATATAATATCCCTGCGGTTGTGTTCCAACCCCCCAGCATATTGATACATATGTTGCCACGATAGCCGAATGTTTCAAAATATACAGGCTGCGGGATCCGATCGATAGGGCGGGATAGCATGTGGCGAACGGAATCCTGGAAATATTCGGCGCTTAGCTTAAGAAGCCTCCACTAACGGCGCAGGGGTGTCAACCAATGAATGACATTGAATGTCAGTCAATTGGTACTGGTTACAGAGCTACTAATACCAGAATTTCAGAGCTACTAGTATAACACCAGATGTTGTCGACATGTATGTGAGATTGTAGCATCCGGATATCCACCATCACTCGAGTGTCTCCACAGTTTGAAGGTGTGAAAACGAAGCAGAGAGGTGTCATCGGGTTGGCATTAACCTGCAAGAAAAGAAGGAAAAGAACGAGGTGATAAAGAGAGCAGGGTGGTGATTGGAGGAAGACCCCAGATCGACTACATATCGCAAAGTTCTCGTTTGTCGCGGTTATAACACCCGCAAAGCGCAACTACTATCTAATCCATCTAATCTCATAAGTCTTTCCTCTCTTCGCACTCAACTCTTTTGTGCCTACAATCAAGTACCTGAATCCTCAAAGCGAAATACTTTCCCCTTCCTTTCACCCCCCTTCTAAGGCCTAGAGAAAATTTGATCTATTTCGATTGAAGATGCCGACTAAGCGGCCTCCGTGATGAAAATTCTGATCTTGTTGAGGGGATTTCTGGTGATTTTCCGATCGAGGATGGGCTCTCTTACTTAGAGCAAATGCTTGTTTGATAGTATGCGATGTGGGGGGTTTCTCCTGCGTTCGTGATAGTCAACGCTAACTATTTTGCTCTGAAATATAGATCTGACTGTTCGGAAACGCTGGTTTGACACGTTAAATCGAGAACTCAAATATACTGGAAATTGAGTCCTCAATATTCACACATGGAATAATAAGCAGCAGAATATAATTGTAAACTACATACAACGATCCTTCCGTCGCCCTACAGGCAATAATAATATAACGACCCAACCGAGGGAAAAAAAGATTAAACCCAGACATTGAGACTACTTGCAGTCGCACGTATGAATGTATATCACTTCTCAACTACATCATCAGTAGGTTTGCATCCGTACACGACATGACTGAAAGCAAACGCACGGAATCAGCGCAAGTCGGTGTCTCAGATTTAGGGGTGATGGTACTTACAAGTGGGCATACATGTGGGTATTCTTATTCTTCACAGCCGCCAAAGATTTGCGACAAATCTCGGTCACCTCTGCAGGATCTATATTAAGGATTCTGGTGAGTGTGGCCAACGAATAGGCCTCGATCGCAGCTTCCATGCCAAACAAAGTCATAGCCCCTAGTTTCTTGAGTCTCTGATCCTTTGGCCACGGGCCGAGGGGCTGTTTTACGTTCACAACTTGTATATCGACAAAGCCGGCCTTTTCCAATCTCGCCTTCAAGGTGATGTCTGTGGCAGGCGGACGCCCGGTCTGGGTTAAAGCCTTGCTTACCAGATCTACATTTACCTTATAGGCATTATCCTCGGTCATGGTTCCATCATCGCACTTGATTTCCGCTGGAAATTGTCAACATAACGATGTTCTGGTCAGCCGAGAGTATCAAGACTCACCTCCGGATTCCGCGAGTTCCACATACCCACCTGGCTTGGTGATACTTATAACCGGTTTATACTTAGTATGGGCATCATAGGCAGTATAGAACGGCAAGTTTAAAGTACCGGTAGACATCCGTGAGCAACTTTGGCCAGTTGCTGATTGATTGGGCCAGGTTTCGCAAATGAACGAAATCAAACGAATCCGGACGATATGTGAAGCCTAGCTCCACATCGTCTACTTCAAAACGGCTACGAACTAATCAGCTCTATAGCCAGAGAGGCATTGGAAAGGACTCACCAATTAGGTGGAACCCTAGTATCCGTGAGTGAAACTAGTCGAACATTATTTTATTTTAAATGCAGAGCGATCATTGGCTTACCACTTTGGTTGAATTGGGCTTCCCCGATATTAGCAAAATTATTCGACACCGCTAGGAAGAATGATCTATTTCTGGGCGTCTAGAGGAGGAGGCAGGCTTACCTCAAATCCGTTCCAATGACTTCAGATCCCGGATATGCGTCCGCCGTGTCTATTGCCCAAATACCGGTTCCACAGCCAACGTCAAGGATACGTTGGGGGTCCTTAAGCGGCGCTTTGTGCAACTGCCCGTCCAGAAGAACAAGCATGACTTCGTGGTGCATATCCAGGCGATCCTGCTCGATCTGTTTTTCCGTATTGTGTTAGTGGATTTCAAAGCCGACTCGCGTATATAGCGCACTTCATCTGTTGGCATCATATTCTTGTCCGGGCCAAAGTAGGCATGATATCGACGTCCATTTTCGAAAATATATTCATTGATCGATTCAGACAAACTTGCAGTGCTCGTGTTGTACCCCGAGCCTCCGTAGTCTGAGCCGTCGTTTGCAAGCTTAAATCCAGTAAGTTAGATACTACTTAGTGTGGGAGAGTTTCACAGTATACCAAGGCTTCATCAACTTCAATTTTGGCGTCGGTTGGCATTGCGGTGGTTGCTCGTTCAGATGCTCAGGAGATATCATACTTCGGAACGAGGGCAGCTTTAAATGTTCTCCTGGATCCTGGATTGGTTCCTTGATACTATTGCCTTAGTGGCAGGAGGTTCTTATCTGCATAGGATATCTGCCGCACAAGGCTGTTGGAGGTAACCTATTGACCCGAACTGTATATCATTGCATAACTGCATCATGCGGAGTCAGAACTCTGATTCTGATCTGTTACAAATATCATAGATAGGTCAGAGTTGACAAGATGGGCCAGGAAAACTTCCGGTTGGCTGGAAACTATCGAGTGATATGCGTATCAAAGGAATACCAGGGCCTGCAACCAAATTTCTTTTGGGTGTACTTATCGATCTGACGATGCGCGGATGTCGCCGCGCTGAGACGCGGGTTACTACGCGGGTGGGGGTGTTGTGGTACAGCTTGCGTGGTGACGAAGATCTTCTGTGGTTGGTCCTCCCGCTTCTGGTCGCGACTGTGGGAATTTAAGGCGCAGAGTTTGCCAATCATATGACTCAGAGCAAATAGTGCTTCATAATCACAATCAATAAGGAACAATACGTACTATCTGCAACTATTTGACTAGTATGAGTGAAGAAATCGGTGGTACCAACTGAAGGTATCGGGATGATGCCTTGGGAAGTCATATGCATATCAGAAACTAGTTTTCGAGGTCGAGTTCGGGCTAATTTCCCGTGCTAAAACGCACAAAAGAACTCTACATACCAGACCCACCGGAAATAGATGTATTATTAGTCCTACTGTAGCCTCGATCTGTGTGCTCGTTTCTGAGCGTACTAGAACTCTACATGGATCATAGTGTGTCACTCGTTGCATGATCTCAAGACATGTATGGCCATCCGCCCTTTGGATATAGTCGCCTTGTACAGCATATTCACTGGTGTATTGCAAGTTTTATACAAGAATACAAACACCTCGAATATATAATTAAAGACATAACCAACCTGCAGCTTATACAACTAGATAATTTTCTATAGTCCAAAAAACTCAATTGGTTTGCTGATGGCTATTTGAGTGGATAGATGCTCGAAGCACTTGGACAGGGACGGGTGGGCGAGTGCGGAATCGGCCCACCTCTCCGGCTGTGGAGATGCACCTGGAGATTTCCTCTGAATCCAGCTGACACTATCGGACACGGGCAACTGGCGTCAAGGTTGGATATGCCCTATTAGCGTGCATTTGCTGGATAGATTCAGTGGTGGAATCTGGGTTGGCTGATGAGTGAACGATAGCAGGAAGAGAGTACCTAAAGATCCTCAGAAATGAGCAGCGCTCATATTTTGGTCCTACCATCTCTCAGGCTAACATTATTGAGCTAACGATCTGTTCTGACTAGGGCTTTAGTAGCGGAGAATAAGTCTCGTGGCTCCTTCGTATGCAATGGCTCCTCTAGCTCAGACATGTGCAGTTTGTTGAGGGCTGTAGTACTTTACAGAACCTCGAAGTGTCGTATCAAGAACCTACAGAATAGCCTGTAATGTTCCCCTATAGTATTCGACCCGAAGAGAGCATATCATAGTGCTCCGATATATGCAAACTGAAACAGTCGTAGTGAAGTAAATAGGATCCCCGGTGTTCTATGAGGTTAGATAGTGCTCTTCTTGAGGGCAATTTTGCACAACACTGACTTAATAGGCAAATACATGCGAGCAAGAGTGAGTAGACCGGGATTTCGGAAAGAATTAAGGTGGCCCTAAAGTACAATCACCGTTCATGGCCGTACACAGCCAAATTAATGTCGTGCACTAAGTCCCCGTACGCACCATATAGCACGGAATAAACTGTGCCCTCGTAGGATCGTGAACCAACAGTGCATGGCAATAATCCGCTGATGTCTAGTTGTAGGCCGCGTGATGCATCAAGCAATGCAGTGTAAGCGGACTTAGACGCGTCACCGATTATGTATCTGTTGGTATTAATGATGTCAGGGGTGCGTTCCGGCTGTGTTTGTTAGCTAGAAGCGTCAGTGACAAATACCGTGCTATATACCGAACAAGATATGAATACTGGTGACACGGCAAACCGCTTTTGGAATCTCGTGCAGGTCAAATTTCGAAGACGATAGACCGGATATCCAGCTGCGGCGAAGCTCTTGAAGCGTATCTTTTGGCGTTAAAAGTGCACTTCGTGTTGTCTCCGAACCCCAGCATCGAGTACGTGACTATGATCGGCATTTGCCCTCTTGTTGCGTGGGGTTTCTAGTGAGTAAGGCATAGTGGCGGATTGTACATCCGGCCTAGGTCATCCGCTGGTTCTGATCCCCTTTCCAATGTACTTAGGTGGAATTGGAGACTAATACACGCGCTGCTTAAGTGTTGGGCTGGGTTTAACACTTGGGCGTTTAATTCTAGGTTAGCCTCGGTTGTCTGTGACTAGTCTCTCTACTAATATCGCAGCTGCTTAAGAAAATCTTTATCCCCAGCAGCGGCAAAGTGTGGAATTCCCTTATAGCCAACTGGTTGTGTCTGTTGGTATGCAACTGACTCGAAAACTGAATAATCCTCTTGGGAATACCTTGAAATTCAGCACTTTTGCTACTGCGGGGAAGCAGCATACGGTGTAATAATAAGCGAGCTAGGTGCAATAAGGAAATTAGACTCTAGACTTTTCTTTTCTCTAGGGAGCCCGAGTGGGTTCGTGTGTGGTGCTTCTATTTCTACAATCTATATTCATGCGCTTCTATTTCTCTGGGCTCAGTCAGGGCTCGTGGGTGTGTAGTGAGGCTTCATGATGGAGAGAATTCGTACGGGCTCCAAATAGTTTTGAGTGGGCTCGCCGCGGGCGTGCTACACATATGAGTTCATCGCTCTACCTCGTTCACAGCAATTACACGGCAATATAATGGCTTCTGGAGCGGTGAGTCCTACTATCAGCTATGCATATGGTGGTGTTAATGGTTCTAGAGGGTAATTCTTGATGAAGCTTCTGAACTGTTTCCCATATTCTTGGACTCCCTCTGGAGGGCCGCAACTACTATCCGCCTGACAAGGACCCTCTGGAGGAGACGACCTGGTAACCAACCGTTTGTCCAGTGGTAATTCTCGCCATTGGCTGTGCATGTGGTGAGTGCTAATGGTTCTAGACAGCAATTGTTGATGAAGTGTCCGAAGAGATAACCTCTCCATACGGGTCTGAATACTATCTTACGACGTGGTAAGCTGTAGACTAACTTGAGGAACTAGAAGCTGGCAATTTGGGGGGGGGGGGGGGCGG